>Ga0308156_1000025_pt1 | contig 643283 bp, 647 predicted proteins | sample PhyAR2_FD_201041 | JGI IMG/M metagenome (GOLD analysis project Ga0308156, IMG submission 201041) | Phyllosphere microbial communities from UC Gill Tract Community Farm, Albany, California, United States - DLSL A.R2 | ecosystem: Host-associated > Plants > Phyllosphere > Unclassified | place... | reverse complement strand
AAGTGCAGCAGACGTTTGTTAATGGCTTACTGAGCGTGGTGACGTTTGGTATCTACACGCCACGTGAAGCGCGCGTTTATTGCGCCATCTGATAATGCCTCAGGCCGGTTCGCCGGCCTAATCCTGCCTGTTATTAAATCGCATTAGTCTATTGTAACTATCAAATTCTGCTGTCGCAGCGCTGCGCGGCTTGTCAGCTGACGACATTACCCGAAACGAGTTCATGCAACGTCGTCCAGCCTGGTAAAAGCAGTGGTAAGCTGTTGAGGCATGTCAGTCCGCTTTGAGCGATAAGCGGACATCAGTAAGTCCGCGTTGCATCAAGTAGAGGGTAGCAGGTCAATTGCTATGATGGAGACGCCTTTAGTTGGGGTGTTTAAAAAAATACCCCTTTAGGATCATCACCTTTCTGAAGATGAGGGCTCTGCTCATCAAGTTTATAATTAATCAGATGACCATCCTCGGTAAAAGATAAAGTAAGCATTTGTTCATGACCGAGTATTTTCGGCGAAAGCGGAACTATTACGAGTCTGCTTTGTTGACTCCAGATATAATGCCAGCTCAGGGCTTCACTGAAGTTTTCAGGATAATTGGGTGGCCCAAAACGGTTCAGGACTTCCCGTTTAGTTGTTTTTCCAGCAATTAACCAACTGCTAAGAGGTTTTTTTTCAGAAAATGTCTCCGGAAGATTATGTGAGCGCACGCCTCCAGACATACAGCCCTGCACGAAAGGTAAAGCCAGCATTAAAGTATAAATGATTACTTTAATTGAATTCAGTTGCAAAGTAATCCTCCTTTTTAAACGGTTTAGCTTTAAGGATTTTCACTCCTGTAGCTGGATCGGTTACAATTTCACTAAAGTGGAAAACACATTTAGTAAACTGTTCATGGGCATCAAAATTCACGTCGTAATCTTTTCCAGCCTCAAGATTAACTAACGCTGACATTGAGCAACTTCCCTGATCGGTATTGTCTGTGAGAATATGGAAAATAGTCTGGCCTGGTTTTGCATACACTTCAAAATAATAATTCTTATAATCATCCTGGCGATAACTTATCTTAGGCATACCAATATCTCGGGTGTCATTATAATAACCAAATGAAGTATGCGGCACTAACTGTTGATATTCCCTGTTCTCTTTGGTCGATATCGATGTGCCGGTTACATTCCCAACAAAACGGATTCGAGCCAGATTGCTTTTTTCACCGACGGGGTCTTTATAAAGCGGCGCGGAATAATTAAAGGCTGAGCAGCCACTTAATAAAGAGATACTCAGGATAGTAAAAGATAAATATTTTTTCATTATATTAGAAACTCGGGATTAATTTAACTGGAACTATCGGCAAAAACAGCCAATGTTTTAATTGTTTCTGCCTATTGCTTTTTATGTTATCTGAGCCTCAGGCTTTCAATCTTTTGCCAAAGAGAACCGATCCGGAAGCAAAGAGACATCTTGCGCTGTGGGCTGTTCGAGGTGACCTGTTTCCCGCACTTCAACTTAACATGAAGTTAGCAGCGTCCGCTTCTGACCCAAAGCAGAGTGGCACGCAGGTAAATGCCTGCTATAAGGAACCCCCCCTGACCTACAGGATGGTTGCCAGCCAGGGGGGGTTCTGAAGTTTAAAATGCACTTTTGCATAAGATGACGACAGATAACGTTGATTTACTATATCCATCTGAAGGGCGGGGACACCATCAACCAAATGTACATGCTTACCGGTTTTGCTTCCTTCGTTATGCATATTCTGCCCGGTTATGGCTGTTAATGTGGACCCGTCTCAAGCTTCCCATATCCCGACAGCATTGCGATTGCTTCATCCATCCGCTGACGTTCGAGTTTATAGAACACCCAGTTTTTAATGCGTTTCGAGGTCACTATACCGGCCTTAGCCAGAATCTGAAGATGGCCTGTCACGGTCGGCTGACTGAGACCAATCTTTTCGGTGATAAACCCGACACACACCCCATCCTCAACCAGATCGCCATCCTGCTGTTCCGGAAAATGTGACCTGGGATCGGAAAGCCACCCCACCATCACGAGCCGGTGCTCATTGCCGAGGGCGCGGAAAAGGTCAGCCATTGATGTCTCAGGATTGTCCATATAGCCAATCTCCTATATAGTTATTTTCCTATATGAATTCTGAAGACATATTATGACAAACCACACTCAAAGACCAATGGACAGTGTCACGCTGAAGGCGATTTATGCTGCCTCCGCGCGCATTAAAACAACGATTTGCAGAACCCCGCTGGAACCTTCGCAGGCACTGTCTGTTCTTACCGGAGTAGAGGTCAGGCTCAAGATGGAGAATCTTCAGCATACGGGCAGCTTCAAACTGAGGGGGGCTGCAAACGTCGTGGCCAGTCTCGACGCAGACCAGCGCATTGCCGGTGTCATTGCCCCGACGGCGGGAAATCATGGACTGGGGCTTGCCTGCGCGGGTCACGCCGCAGGCGTACCGGTGTCCATATTTCTACCCTGTTCAGCAGACCCTATTAAGGTCTCCACAATGAAAAGCTATGGTGCTCAGGTTACGTTTTTTGAAAATATTGAAGAGGCGAGACAGGCCGCGATTGTGGCCGCAGAGGAGTCTGGCGCAACATTTGTCTCTGCTTACGACAATGAGCAGATGATAGCCGGAGCCGGCACCGTCGGTCTGGAAATAATGGAAGACTGGGCAGACGCTGACGTCATTCTCGTCAATATTGGCGGCGGCGGGCTGGCGTCAGGTATTGCGACGGCCGTCAAAGCTATCAACCCTGCAGCCGAAGTGTGGGCCATACAAAGTGAAGCCAGCCCGACCTTTGCACACTGGAAAGAGGCTGGCGAAACGATCCCGGTTGAATTATCCCCGTCAATCGCCGAAGGCATCAGTGGCTATATTGAGCCTGAAGCCATGACCTGGCCCCTTGTACGCGACCGCGTTGATCGTGTTCTTCTTGTTTCAGAAGCCGGAATCAAAGCAGCGATGCTATTGATGCTTAATCAGCACAGCCATGTTATTGAACCTTCTGGAGCACCTGCAATTGCGGCAGTCCTTCGTTATGCAAAAGAACTGAGCGGACGTAAGGTCGTCTGTGTAGTGAGCGGCAGAAATATATCGGGTTACCGTTATCTGAAATTAGTGAATGAGGCCACACTCTGACGACACGCAGCAAAGATACAAGCAGGAAACCTGCTTAACCATTGTTCCGGTTTCCATCTACAGTCGGTCAGGCTTCTGACCGATTACACAGACCAGAAAATTATTCATCATTGCAATCGCCCGACCGGTGGCAATCAGGTCGGCGGCAAGCAGGACGTCTTCCCGAAGGAGCATGGCCATGACGCCGGGCACCGCCATCAGCGCCTGCACGGGTTCAAAGGCCCTGTTCAGATGAACCAGATTGTTGGCAAAGGTGGAGGTCGTCAAGTAACTACCCCGAATCAGCTGGTTTACCATGAAATCCACGCCCTCCTTCAGGGCGTGAAGTGTCTTATACATTTCCACTGAATCCTGTTCGCTGTCTGCGTCGTGACTCATACTTTAAATGTTCCCACCATGGTTCGCAGGGCATGGGCCTGCTCTGAAAGCGACTGCGAAGCGGAAGACGACTCTTCAACCAGCGCTGCGTTGTTCTGCGTCACACCGTCCATCTGGCTCACGGCAATGCTCACCTGCGAAATGCCCTGCATCTGCTCAGAGGAGGCAAGGGAAATCTCGTCCATCGATTCGGCCAGTTCACCGACCATACCCACGATTTTCAGGATGCTCTGTCCGGTTGATGACGCCACCGTGACGCCGCTTTCCACCTGTGTAACGGCCTGCTCAATCAATGTCTTGATATCCTTCGCGGCCGTGGCGCTGCGCTGCGCCAGCGTTCTGACCTCACCGGCGACCACGGTAAAGCCGCGCCCCTCCTCACCCGCACGAGCAGCTTCAACCGCTGCATTCAGCGCCAGGATGTTTGTCTGGAACGCGATGCTCTCGATAACTGAGGTGATGTCACGCACCTTCGTGGCACTCACGGAGATATCATGCATGGTGTCTGACATATGTTTTACGTCAGACTCACCGCTGCGGGCCAGTTGCGCCGTTTCGCGTGCCGACTCGGCCGTCTGCCGGGCGCCGGCGGCGTTACTTTTTACGGTGGCTGAAAGCTGCTCCATACTGGCAGCAGTTTCCTGCAGGGCGGCGGCCTGCTGCTCGGTGCGTGAAGACAGCTCGGTGTTACCCTGTGAGATTTCGTCGGCTGCCAGCGCAACGGAGGCAGAGGTATCCTTGATTTTTGACACCAGGCCGCGCAGGTTTACCTGCATGCCGTCAAGGGAGGCCAGCAGGCTGGTTGAGTCGTTTTGGCGAAGAATCACTGGTGTTGTCAGGTCACCTGCCGCAATGGCCGATGCCAGCGCCTGAGCCTGCGCGGGTTCACCACCCAACTGGCGCATCAGCACCCTGATAACGACAGCACAGGCAATAACGCTGACAATAATGGATGCGCCAGCCAGTAACATCAGGATGAGAGATGACTGCGATACTGAAGCACTGTTCTTCGCCACCTCAGAAGTACTGGTTTTCTGTTGTATTCCGGTCACGACCAGCAGATCACTCAGCATTGTGTCCTGAATGGGCTGTACTTCTTTTGTGAGACACTCAAAAAATTCTTTATCACGGTTGGCCAGACCGAGCTGGCTGGCCCTTGCGAAGGTAGCAAAAAAGGATGTTTCCGTGTCAGTCAGTCTTTTAAATGCTGTGCGACCGGCCGGAAGTGAGTCCTTCTCCAGCAGGTTACCCAGGGCCTGACGGTTGGCAGTAAACTGCGCCTGGGTTTCCTTCATGCGCTCTGATACCGGTTTCATTGCGCCAGGATCGGTCAGCAGTCCCAGTGTTCTCACATCGATGGCCATCTGTCTTATTTCACCGAGCATATCTTCTGCAATCTGATACTTTTTCATTTTGACGTTTACGATAACGTCCATACCTGTACGGGCCCGGTTCAGTGCATGCAATGCAGTCCCGGTGCAGATAACAAACAGGAGGATAAGCAGGCCAAAGCCTGCGATCAGTCGGGTAGATATTTTCATATTTTCTCGTTATGCAGTAATGCTGCTGTGTGTATTCGGGTACAGGCATTGCGATGTTCAGTCAGGCCTGCTGCTGTGCGCCTCCCCGACAGGCAAATCATTCTGTTGGGTGTCTGACTGCGTTTCCCGCATGCTAAAAGCCCTTTCGCTACCCGGATGATCTGTTAATCAAACCCTGGCCAGTCGCGTCGAACCTTTATCATTTTCCCGGTTTTATATCAGTGTGAGGAATATCGGCGGCAACAGCTGAAAACTCCAGACTCAGCCAAAAATAAATTGTGCGCAATTTAATTGATGTCGATGTATTTTGTTTGTCGCATGTGAAGTGCAGGTTTATGCGGCCAAAACCCTGTATCAGTTTTTCTCTTTTCGGGGGCCATTGACGAGGTTAACCATTTCCCATCCCATGAGCTGAATCACCCGCACCTGAAACTGCCCGGACTGACCTTTGCGCAGTATCTGACGCTTCTGGTTCCGTTGAAACAAGGCGGTATCATGGTGTCCGATTTGGGCCAGCGCCAGGATACAATCAACCACCTGCTGAAGCAGGTTGAGCAGGCAGAATTCATCAGTCGCGTAGGTAGCATTGGTCAGGATGAACACAGGGTACTCATCCTTCTCATCAAAGCGGATCGGACCGGTGAAAGCTGAAATGCAGGCATACCTGAAGAGATGATTTCGTCTATTGGGCTACTTTTTCTCGGACATGCATTACAGAGTGAAAACCTGTCTCTCATTATTACGTCGCTTGTAGTGACGGGGGCGGGAGCAGCATTGCCGTGGGGGCTAATGGATGGACTGGCGATTTCTGCCGTTCCGGTTGAAAAGGCGGGTATGGCGGCGGGGCTGTTTAATACCGTTCGTGTTGCTGGCGAAGATATCGCTCTGGCGATGATCAGCGCGTTTCTCACTGAAGTGAATGATGCACGACTAAACAAAACTGTGCACGGACTTGCACCAGAAGGGATTCACCTGGCTGCAACCTGGCTGGGCGGCGGTAATGTTCAGCAGGCTATCGCACTTCTACCTGGAGTTCCCCACGAGGTTGTACTGGCTACTTATAACAATGCGTATACATTGCTGTTTCGGGTGCTGGCTGCAGTAACGTTTGTTTGTGCGCTCATTGTCTGGAGTATGCCGGGCCGTGAGAAACATGATTTTTCTGCTGGCAACACTGACTCCATAGACGAGAACCTATAAAACTGACCTGTAAGTTAAGCGTAAGGGTCCGCTTTTCGCTCATAGCGGACCTTACTATGTTGATAAGGATGTTCTGTGCCAGCCGTGTACTTAATTGAGATTGCTCGTCGTGAACGCCGCATTGCACGGTTGATTTCTTCACCGCTGAACATCGTAAAATTTAATTGGTGTAATAACTATTTTTTCTTTGCGTACTCATCTCCTTCAGGAGAATAACGCTGACAAACACATGCCAGCTTGATTCAGTGGCTAAGCGGTGGCTAATTTTTTCCATCTTCCTTCATTTTCTTCCATTGAACCTTCGAAAGGGCTTGAACCTAAATCATAGATCTCTAATAGATGCGGGAGAACCCCAAAATTGGTCATCACACCTCTGAATTCAGAGGGATCGTTTTTCAATCCTTCAACGTCACTTTCCCTAACCCTTAACACCCGGCAAAAAGATATACCGCCATGATACTTGCTATAATCCCTGAGAAGATCAGCGCCATTTTTCTTACGAAAAAAATAGATATGGTTTGAGGTCAGATTCTCTTCAATATCAAAATACTTTTGAGAATACTGTTCCGCGTAACGATAAATGTCACTATTGCGGTATGTTACCTGATAAAACGGTAGTTTAGGCTTAATGTCTTTAGTGCTAAGGTTAATTTTTTGAGGGCTACCAGGTTTTATAAGGACGGTGTTTAACAACCTATCCTCTTCAGCAGTTAACTTTGCCATGGCGTCATTTCTATCCATGGCTATATCCACGCCCTGAATATTAAAGTTAAATTTAAAATTCAATAATTCTTCAGGAGAAAACCCCTTTTTTGCTGCCTGGAAAATTAGCTTTCCGAGTGTGTCAAGGATCTTATCATTATATTTTTTATCTTTATTAATAGCAAAAGAACCCGACGAACTTGCTTCGTTTTTTCCAGTCCTATGCCTTGCGGGCAGTAAGCCTTGCTGGCGTATTTGAACAGTTGCTGTAGCATTACCGGTCACATGATACAAATAATCGGGCATTTCTTCCTCACAGATAAAAATTCAACCAATCACCATCCAATACTGCTTCATTTCTATTACTGAATCAAAAATAATTCGATGGCATGACTCTATTCTGCAGTCATATATGACCCGTTTCCCGTAAACTATCATGATGCAAGCAATGTCTACTTCTGGCACAAAGCGGACTAACGTCAGGCCAACGTCCGCTATGAGCGAGAAGCGGAAGTCAAAATGATAGCGGCAGGGACGTTATGCCATAATAACCATAACAACCCGCTCGCGAACCCTTCTTAGTGTTGATTTTTCAGACAGAGGTGCAGGTCAGCATAAACCCCCGGTTTTTACTGCAACCAGTCTATCCACGTTTTACTTTTTTAATTGCCATTTTTACTAACCAATACAAGGCTAAAGCGTAAATCGCGATAACGGTCACAAGGGAAAAGAACGTAACCGGATCCGTACCGGCTTCGTATACGTCATCCTGATAACTGCTGAAAATTTGGTGAGAATGTTCAACGAGCCACGCCGTCAGCGGATAGAGTGGCATCCCGTGACGCGACACCATGAAGGCCACAATAAAGCAGACGATAAAACCCGCTGCTTTTCTAGCGAATTTTGCAGTTTGCAAAGTTACTTTCTCCCTGAACGTCAACATAACCGTATGCCATCAAGCTGTTTCGCGAGCCCGGCACGCGAATTGTTTTTCTCCGGAGCAGCGCCTGTCTTACCGTATAGAAATCAGTACGCCGCACGAAGGTGATGCACCCTTCACTTTCTCCGGAGCCATCTGGCCGAAGAGGATGTAGGCGGAAACCGCCGCGGGCAACGCCATTGATGAACATGGAATCACTCATCGTTTTTGAATTAAAGAGCGCAAACCACTCTGAATGATTTGAGTTATTCCAGGTGTCAACGGCCCATCCTCTGATCCGGTTAGCAATACTGCCTTCAGGACGCGGAACAACCCAGTAGCGCCCGACCGGAATGGCACTGTTAGGCTTGTAGGTACAGTTTGGATCATTGGTATAAGGCTTTTGGCCGGAAAAGACCGGGAAGGTACCCACGCCGTAAACGTGCAGCTTTGCCTCGCCGCCGCCCTTTGTCAGATCGTCATAGGTCATTCTCATTAACTGCATAAAACGCTCCCTGTAGGTTATAAGGCATGCCAGTGAACCGGGCAATGCTACCACTCATTCTTAGAGAAGTTAACGGGCAGGCGGGCGCTTGACAGCCAGAGTTCTTCTCATGCGAACCAGACAGCCTTATTTATCATAAGACTACTTGCCGCACTCCGTCAGAGGCCTTCGGCGCGATCCTTCAGCACAAATACTAACTTCCGCTTCTGGCACAAAGCGGACTTTCGTAGTTTTAGCACAATAGCGGGCGTTCAGGTAACGGATGTATCAGGGTTAGTAACGCATTGCTGCACTGACCGGTATAATATCTGTTCAGATAAACGGCAGAGAGGATGTCATCAGGTGCTGGCTTATATCACGATCGGGACAAACGACGTTCAGCGCTCCGTGGAGTTTTATGACGCTGTATTGACCGTTCCGGGATATTCACGACTGCCAGCCTGGACAGAGAGCTGGGTCATGTGGGGAGATGAAAATAATCCGGACGAGGGGTTCAGCTTCTGTCTTTGCCCTACCTTTGACAGTCATTCCGCGACAGCAGGAACGGGACCCTGTTCGCATTCAAAGCAGATAGTGCGGAACTCGTCAGACGCTTCCATGCAGCTGGCCTCCTTGCGGGAGGAGTGAATGAAGGCGCGCCGGGCACACGAACCGCTTACGGCCCTGACTTTTATGTAGCCTATCTGCGGGATCCTGACGGACATAAGCTGGCATGTGTTTGTCAGCATCATTCTCCCGAAGCAGATTAGGGAGTAAAAGTCACCTGACTGGTGAAATCTCAGGATTTTCAGCGGTTACAAACTTATCCGTAAAATTCAGCGTTTCCAGCTTACAACCTCAATGCGATGAAACAAAGACCGGGGATTCCTGCACGGGCGGAACAGAGAAGTGACGCTGCATGCGTTTGATCTCCTCCGCCGGGGGCAGACCAAACAGACGTTTAAACTCACGATTAAACTGCGATGCGCTCTCATAGCCCACAGCGTAGCCTGCTGCTGCAGCGGTCATCTGCTGGCGAACCATCAGCATGCGCGCCTGATGCAGGCGCACCGATTTCACATACTGCATCGGCGGCATCCTGATGATGGATTTGAAATGAAGATGAAAGGTCGGGACGCTCATGCCCGCTTCGCCAGCCAGTTGCGTCAGCGTTAATGGCTGCGCATAGGTGGCGTGGATGTGCTTTACCACTTTCCCTATTTTGCTGAACTGTCCCTGCAGGCCCAGCGCGGCACGCATGGCGTTGCCCTGTTCACCCGTCAGCACACGGAAATAGAGTTCGCGCAGCCGCGCATGTCCGAGTATCGCAGTTTCAAGCGGACTGTTCAGGGCTTCAAGCAAACCCAGCACCGCTCCCTTTACCGTGTCGTCCATCTGACTCGACATCATACTCTGCGGCACGGCGGGAGGATGTGAAACATCATGCTGATCGATCTGCAGGATAAGTTCAGCGGCAAGCTGAAAATCCAGATGCATATAAATAGCCAGCAGAGGATGCTCCGCGGACGCGTCGGTTTCCATAGTAAACGGTACAGGAACGGAGACCGCCAGGTAGTGCTGTTCATCATACAAGTAGGTCTGCTGACCGAAGTAACCCCGTTTGCTGCCCTGACAGACAATCACGATGCCCGGATCATAAAGCACGGGTGTTCTGGCAAGAGGACGATCGGCGCGCAGAATCCGCACACCGGGTAACGCCGTCAGGTTGTATCCCTCATGCGGCGCCAGGGCTTCGATCAGGGGAATCATTCCGGTCATTACGGCACCTCATAAGATCAGGCAAGAAAACGAGAAGATACGGCCTAAAAACACAACAGCATTGAGAATACCATGCAATCTCTACGGTTCATGGGAGTTCTTTTATGTCATCTGTTAAAACAATCTTAATTACTGGCGTCAGCAGTGGCTTTGGTCTGGCACTGGCGCGTGAAGCCCTCCATGCCGGGCACCGGGTCATCGGTACCGTACGAAACCGCGAAGCACTGCAGGCTTTTGAAGCGCTCGATGCAGAGCGTGCCATGGGCCGCCTGCTGGATGTCACGGACTTTGAGCGTATTGAAGAGGTCATCAGGGAGATTGAGTCCACGGTCGGTCAGATTGATGTGCTGGTGAACAATGCCGGTTACGGCCATGAAGGGATTCTGGAAGAGTCCTCTCTGGCAGAGATGCGCCATCAGTTTGACGTGAACGTTTTTGGCGCAGTGGCAATGATCAAAGCGGTGCTGCCGGGTATGCGTGAACGCCGTCGCGGGCATATCATCAATATTACGTCGATGGGGGGATTTATTACCCTTCCCGGCATCAGCTACTACTGCGGCAGTAAGTTTGCGCTTGAGGGCATTTCAGAAACGCTCGGCAAAGAGCTGGCTCCGTTCGGCATACACGTCACTGCCGTGGCACCCGGCTCATTCCGCACTGACTGGGCGGGACGTTCAATGGTACGCAGCGCCCGCACTATTCCGGACTATGACACCCTGTTCGAACCTATTCGTCAGGCCCGGGAGGAAAAAAGCGGGAAACAACCCGGCAATCCCACAAAGGCGGCTCAGGCCATGCTGGCGTTGCTGGAAAACCCGAATCCACCCGCGCATCTGTTGTTAGGCAGTGATGCCCTGGGCCTGGTTCGTCAAAAACTGGCAGCCATGAGTCAGGAGATCGATCAGTGGGAAAATCTTACCCGTTCAACCGATGACTGAACCGTTTGCGTCCGAACAAACAGCCTGACCGGGGATGGCCGTTGACACCAACGGCCATTTTCTCTGGCGTTCCGGACAGGAGAATGGAGCAGATTTGGATTCAGAGGTCGGGCACCATCCAGTTGAACATTAACGGGTTATCAGCTGGCTGCCGCATCCTTCGGGATGTCGCAGCCAGCTGAGCGTGTTGTATTACCGGTGGGAGAAGCGGGCCGGGTTCGCTGAGCGAACGGAGGCGCGACGGATGAGCCGGATACTCAGCGCTGCCCCGATAGCCAGGCAAGCGGCCATCGTCAGAAGCGCGATGATAAAGGCATGAGTGATCGCTTCACTGCTGTGACCGTTATCCAGCATGCTGTAGAAAATACCGCCAATAAGGGCGACGCTTAGCGCAGTGCTGATTTGTAAGGCGGCGCTGGTTACGCCAGCGATCATCCCTGAAAATTGTGGCGCAACCTGGCCGGTTACCATCCGCACCAGGGTTGGCATCGCCAGTCCCTGACCCAGCCCGGTCACAAAAAGAAGCGGGGCGAGCGGCAGCATAGCGGGCTGACTGCCCGTCAGCGTGGTGGCAATCAACCATCCCAGGCCCGCCAGGCCTGCGGTTTCGCATCCCATCCCGATTGCGCTCAGGTAATTACCGGTAAATCGCCTCAGCCAGGGTGTCAGTAACGGACCGATCAGAAAACCAACGCCAAAGGGCAGGAAAACCGTGCCTGCACTCAGCGCGTTTAAATGTAAGGCACCCTGCAGATAGACAGAAAACAGCAGAAAGAACGCGCCGATAGAATAAAACAGTAAAACAATGACCAGTCCCTGGCCCAGCCCCGGTGCACGTAAAACGTCCGGATTAAGTAGTGGTGATCCCCCCTTGTGACTGAGCCGCTGCTCATAGCGCCATAACAGCGTGGCCAGCAGCGGGAAAATCAGAAACCACATCCACGTCCACCAGGGCCATCCCGCTTCACGGCCTTCGATCAGCGGTACAATCAGCGTGCTCAGCGTTAATGTGGCCAGCAGTGTGCCGACAGGGTCAAGCCGCTGCGCCGCCCGCGCCCGTGTCTCTTTCAGCAGCGGCAGGCCAAAAAGAATGACCAGCAGCGCCACCGGCAGGTTAACGAGAAAAATAGCCCGCCAGCCCAGATGAAACAGATCGGCAGAAATCAGAATACCGCCCAGCACCTGTCCGATCACCGAGGCCAGACCAAACACGGCACCATAGATACTGAGCGCTAACGGTCTCTCCGCTTCAGGAAAAATGGCCTGTACGGAAGCCAGTGCCTGGGGAGCCATAATGGCGGCCGTCGCGCCCTGTAAGATGCGTCCGGCAATCAGTGCCCAGGGTGACCAGGCAAAACCGCACAGCAAGGATGCTGTAGCAAAACCCATCAGCCCGAGAAAGAACATCTTCCCGCGACCATAAATATCTCCCAGCCGGCCGCCGGTAATTAACGTCACGGCATAAACAGCAGCATAGGATGAAATCACCAGCTGTTCCGCAGAGGAAGAGGTGCTGAGGTCTTGCTGAATAGCAGGCAAGGCCACGTTGACGATAAAGAAATCGAGCGGCGGCAAAAATGCCCCGACCAGTAAAATGACAAACATCGCCCAGCGATGTGGCTCGGCTTGCGGGATGCTAAGTGCCGACATAGGTCACTCCTTATGGAACGTCGCCCCCGATAAGGGGCGAATGGTAATCACAGAATGTGCAGGTAACCTGACAGAACGGGGCCGCCGCCCGGCAGAAACGACACGACGAACCGGTCAGCGCATCCCGCCAGAGGCGAGAATCACCTCACCAGTGATCCAGGCAGCCTCGTCTGAGGCGAGAAAGGAGACAATCGGTGCCACATCCTCTACCTGACCAATACGGCCGAGCGGCGTCTGCTCTTCATTCCATCTCTGGAAGTCTGAGTTCATCGCGCCTGCGCGATGGCTTCCTTCGGTCTCGATCAGGCCGGGATTGACCGCATTAACACGAATCCCCCGTGGGCCCAGCTCTTTTGAAAGCACACCGGTAATGGCGTCAATCGCGCCTTTGGCCCCGCTGTAGATGGCGCTCTCAGCAATAAAGACGCGGGTGACGAACGAACTGATGTTGATAATGCTGCTACCTTTACCCAGGTGCGGCACGGCTGCGGCGCTGACCAGTAGCGGCCCCAGAACATTAATATCGAACTGCCTGCGGTAGAGCGTCTCAGTGCTCTCCTCGATGCTGGCGAACTGATAAACCCCGGCATTGTTCACCACAATGTCCAGCCGCCCGAAAAATTCGAGGGTGGTGTTGATAAGCGTCTCAACCTCTGGCTGGCGGGTGACATCCGCCGCAACGGCTATCGCCTTTCCACCGGCGGCTTCAATCTCCGCAACCACCTTCTCAGCACCGTTTCTGTCTGAGACGTAATTAATGACAACGTCTGCACCGTCAGCGGCAAGCTGTCGCGCTATCCCCGCGCCGATACTTTTTGACGCCCCGGTGACGAGGGCAACTTTGCCTTCGAGTCTGTTCATAAACTCAGCTTCCTGTAATGGCCGCCTGAAGCGACGGGATGGGAAAAGCTATGGTGATACCTGCAAAGTTGTTTGAGAACTGACACTTTTGTATATTGGGTGTTCATTTTTGAACGGCGGGTGCTGGGTATGGAGTGGGGAGATGTTCAGGTATTTCTTGCCGTCATCCGAAACGGCTCGTTCGGCAAGGCAGCGTTGAGTCTGGGCGTGAGTCATCCGACGGTCGGACGCCGCATCAAAGCGCTTGAGGATGAGGCGCAGCAGTCGCTGTTCCGGCGCACAAAGGACGGTCTGGTGCTGACAGATGCCGGTGATGGGGTCATGAAGCTGGCAGAAGCGATGGAAAATTCCGCGCTGGCAATGGAGCGTCGGCTGGCGGGTAATCACGACCGGTTAGAAGGGATATTGCGAATATCAGCCGCAGAATGGTTTACCAACACTGTGCTGGCCCCCGTGCTGGGTGAACTGGCGCGCCGTCATCCGGCCATTGTGCCGGAGGTCATTGCCAGTTTCCGGCTACTCGATCTGTCGCGCCGTGATGCCGATATCGCGTTTCGTATCGTCCCTTTCACCGATCCGGATATTGTCCAGCGCCGTCTGATGAGTGTGCCCTACGCACTTTACGGGACGCCAGAAACGGCTCAGGCGCTGCTGACAGCGCCCTCTTCGGTGGGGCTGATTCTGATGAATACCGGACAGTCACACTTTCCTGATGTCTCCTGGCTTCTGGAACGGTTTCCGCAGTCGCGACCGGCCTTTAAAAGCACGAGCCGGGCCGTTCAGGCGCAGATGTGCCAGCGTGGGATGGGCGTTGCCGTACTGCCGCAACCGCTGGGTGATGCCACACCGGGTCTGCAGCGCATTGCAACGCCCGATTTTCCGCCTTCACGGGATATCTGGGTCGGCTACCATCAGGATCTCCGCCATATGGATCGCCTGCGCGCCCTGCTGGATATCGCAGATACGATGCTGTCCTGAGCGCCTGGCAGGACAGACTGACCATAACCAGCCTGCCTGATGAGGTCAGGTGCCGGTGATTAACGTCATCTGATCCTTCCGTTAAAGTGACCGTCACATCGTTATTTTATGGATCAGCAGGCAACCCTGTTTTTACGACCATTCTTAATAGTCAGCGTGATGGCTGAAATCAGAAAATAGAAGACGCCAAAAGCCGCATAGGGTGCAACCGTGGTGACATCCAGAGCCATATCACCACTTGCCTGTTTAAACATAAACAGACCTGCTAATGCAGATTGCGCGCCACTTAAAATCATTGCCCATTGTCCACTGGAGTGTTTCCAGCGACGAATGGAAGCCGAAAGCTGCAGCACACCAGAAAATATGGCCCATACCCCAAAGACTTTTATGGTGGCATTCATACTGATGGTAAGCGCCCATATAATCGCCGCCGCGACAATCAGGCTAACGATGAAGTTGAATCTTTGAGGAGGATTTACAGCCAGTCCGCCTGATTTGCTGGCATCGAGATAATTAGCGAGCGCGTCCCAGGCGGGATAGAGAACAAGCAGAACCGCGCCAATAACGGGATTATCCCTGCCAGTGAATATCGCAAGTGCAATCCAGATAACAGATACAGCTGCACGGATATAATAATAAGACTGCAGCCACTGATTTTGACTCTGGGCTTTTAATGTGTTGGTTTGCATTTCACTCTCCGGATTAATATTTATTTCACAAAACGTTAAGATGGGGTTAGCCGCTTGGTTAAAGGCCGCACGCATTCAGTCAGATAATTAAATCAATACATGTTCTTTATAATCAGAGGTATTTATTTCTGGAAATCATGGTCGTCGGCAACAAAGCCTGAGCAGACCGGACTACAGTGAAGTTAAAAGAATCGGTTACTATCTCCTTAGTCTTTGAGGTAGAGCTCCGGGTTCTGATGCTGGCCCGACTGCCGGTAACCCATTTTGTTTAACGGCCGAAGTCTGCGTATCCGCAGAGGCTGGCCACGGTTAAAGGGTACGGGCGCCCGGACGAGTTCGGGTGCGATCCAGATATAAATGCTGGTTAAGGGTGCCATAACCACAGCGGGTTGCGGGCAGGTAACTGGAAAATCGGAAACAAGAGAATAACAGCAGGGATCACATCTTAATTCAGAGTGTTTTTTGTGTGCTTTTTCACATAAACCCACGGCAGGTTCATGAACATACTCGGCATGACTGATATCAGACGTTTCACCGTGCGCGTTATCAGTCATATTGCATTGTGCTACGTCTACCCTGACTGTTTTTCCTGAAACAGGAACGGACCGGGCTGGCTGTAATAACAATTTTTTGCTGGCGAGCAACTGAGCGAGCATTGAGTCGATGTCTGCCCGGCGTGGTGACATACTGATAAGCGGCTTTTGCACGGCTGGCTGATTTAAGGCATCAGAACGTGAAAGCCTGATCTTATTCTGTAACTGGGACTGAAAACCGGAGACAATGGGATCCGGGGTTCGGTAATTTATCCTTCCACTATTTAATGCTGTCAGATCTGATATAGAAGGCAAAGCACGAATAATCGTCATATATAACCTCTCCGTCTGAATACAAGTGCAGTGAAATAGCTTTAATCAAGGTATTTTCTGAATAGTTAACTTTCTTCGGGCGAATTTACAGCCCTGCCACATAACCATTTCACATTCATTATCATTAAAGGCAGGAAGAATATCGAATCAGGTAACAATTAAACGTCGCCTGATAACGACTTTATATTTTTAAGGCCTTAGCGGGTGTTTACTAATCTCTCGATGACCGGTTCGACAATTTGCAGGAAGACGTCAGCGTTATTAAAAGCACGCGCAGAAATAATCGCACCATGCACCGTTGCCATTAGTGATTTTGCCTCTGTAGCGGCACTTTCCCGCAGGAAAAATACGCCGCTCTTCTCGCCTCTGTCCAGCACGTCAGTGAGCCAGTCAGTGAGATCGGAAAAATGACCACTGACTTCCTGAGCCACTTCTTTGGGTAATACCGGCAGTTCAACAGCCAGCATCACGCAAATACAGAAAGGCGAATTGTTCTCTTTTATGCAGGTCGCCCAGAAGTTTACATAGCTGTTAATTTCGCCCAGTGCATCACCGGCGAAGTGCTGGCTGGTGGCCGCCATTCCTGCGCGTGCCTGCTGACGATAATCACTTACGACCGCCTGAACCAGATCCGCTTTACCCGGGAAATGATGGTGAATACTGGATTTGCGAATCTGCACCCGCTCGGCTAAATCGGCATAGCTGAAGCTGTTGTAACCGCCAGAGGTGAGCAACCCACGGGTGTGATGCATAATTTCTTCGGCTTTCTGTGAACGTTCTGTACTCATGCATGCTCCCGGCAGCGACGATAAAATAACGGCAAATCTGTAAACGGCCCTGAACCTACTGACCGTCAGCCGGGTTGTCAAGCGCACCTGGCGCGGGGCGTTCAGGTGAACCCGCCATACTCCTGAAGACACCATCGCGCAGAATCAACGCGTGGAACAACGCTGCGGCCAGATGCAGCATGACGGTCATGAACAGCGCCAGAGCCACCCAGCTGTGAAGCGGCCGCAAAACCACAAAAGCGTTGTTGCTGACCGGAACAATGGGCGGCAGCACCAGATGACCCAGCGTGACGGGATAGCCGGCCGCCGACAGCATCGCCCAGCCGATGAGCGGCTGAGCCAGCATCATGGCATACAGTGCCCAGTGTGAGAGAAGTGCTGACAACTTCTGCCAGGCAGGCAGCGTGGCCGGCAGTGCTGGCGTAGCGGTGGTGAAGCGCAGCCAGAGCCGCACAATGACCAGCACTAAAATCATCAGACCCAGCGGCTTATGAATGGCCACCAGCAAGCCGTGCAATGACGAAACCGTGGCTACCATCGCGACGCCAATGAACAGCATGGCCATAATCGCCGCCGCCATCAGCCAGTGAATGACGCGCAGTGCCGGGTGAAAAGTGGTGATCTTTTTCATCAGTGAGCCCCTGCCTGTTCATGTGTGCGTGCATTATAAGATTTGGCGTAAGCGGATGAACGGGCATTCAGAAGCGGATCGTCCGATGCGGTAATGCCATCCGGTAATATCAGCGGGTCATAATTAATGTCGTTACAGGCACCCTGCTGCTGTGGCGTCATTTTAGTAATGGTCAGCGTTCCGGCATTGATCTTCTGACGATCGGCAGGCCAGTCAATCGTTGCGTCATTACTTTTATCACGCGCGCCAGCGACGGTAATAATCAGGTCCCATTTCTGCGGCCCCTGCGCCAGCCGCTGCTGCAGATCGCGTTGCAGGAAATCAGTGTCCTCTTTCTCTTTTTCATCCATCGGCTGATAGTCAGCATGCGGCACCATACTCCAGCGCACCAGGTGTGGGTGACCTTCGGAGTCAATGAAATTAAAGGCGTTAAGGCTGTTAAATCGATCGCGGGTCCAGCTGGAAGCGGGCACATACTGCTTTGCCCAGGCGAAGAAGGGTTTGATCTCCGGATGCTGCCGTACAAAAGCCTGCATCCTGGCGGGGTCAGGTTTACCGGTTTTTGCATCCGGCAGCGTGGCGGTCTGGAGCGCGTAAAAGCCCTGAACACTTTGCACAGGGAAAAACGGCATCGCATTCATGACGGTGCGCCACTGCTCACCATTTTTCTGATAAAACGCCAGCGCCATACTGCGAACCTGTACCGCATAATCAGGTGCATTTGGATTGCCGCCTGCGATAGCGAAACGGCCCACCACCGGCGTAACGCCAGGGGCGAACAGCGCCGCGCGTGACAGGCTACTGGCATTACCGTTGGCAGAAAAATCGCCCAGGATACAGACGCCTTTAGCATGATTACGGCGATAACCCTGATGGTGACCGCCAGATTTTTCTAACGCCGTCACCAGTTTGTCCGACGTCAGCCGACTGGTCTCCAGCCACCCACCTGCCCACAGGATCAGGACGGTCAGCAGCAATGGGACCCCTGCAATAAGCGCCAGTCGCAGGATTGTCTGACGTGCAGTAAGAGAAGGTTTATTCATCAATACACTCACCCTTGCAGAAGCTGAAGTCAACGCGCATCCCGTCACCCCTGCGTGTGATAACCGGATGACATTCGGGATAGATTTAGCGCTCTCAATGAATCTACTAGTAGGTAGGCTGATTTGTCAAAGAATGATTCTGCTTTTTTTTAACCTGCTGTGCGCTTTAACAGATGTCCGCCTCATATCCGAAGCGGATACCCCCCTTACTCTGTGGCCGCTAAGACCACACTACTCCATTTATTCCTCCTGTCTGTCTGCTCCATATGCCACGGATTTCATCGCCCGCAGTGCGTCCAGTCGCGTGTTCAGCGCCGTTTCGATATGGTCATAGGCCGTGCTGCCCAGCGGCAATCGCAGGGGCATACTGTCAGCATCAGCCGCCGCGATCATCGCCGACACGCATTTTTGCGCATCACCTTTAATCTCAAAGTCCCCACTCATCAGTGCGGCCCGCATTTTTCCTGCAGCAGTTTCGCGGTAAACGGGTAAGGCATCCGCAATATCCAGGCCCGCACCAAACTGGGTCGCCGTTGGCCCTGGCTCTACCAGCAAAAAGTCGATGCCAAAATCCGCAACTTCCTGTCTGACCGCTTCGACAAACCCTTCGATTCCCCATTTCGTGGCGTGATACAGACTGAAATCGGGATAGGCAATCTGGCCACCTTCTGAAGAGACCTGCACAATGCGACCGCCGCCCTGCTCCCGCAAAAACGGGATGACTGCGCGAATCAGCTGAACTGATCCGGTGAGATTAGTGGCAATCTGGCGTTCAATTTGTGCATCGCTCAACTCTTCCGCTGCGCCAAACAGGCCATATGCTGCGTTACTCACCACAACATCAATCCTCCCCGCGCGGGCGAAAGCAGAGTCGATGGCAGGTTTGATCCTCGCCGTCTCGCTGATATCCAGCACGATAAGCTGCAGATTGTCGTCATATTGCGCGCGCATATCATCCAGTGCGTGTTTACGCCGGACACTGGCGACGACCCGATCGCCACGCGCCAGCAGACTTTCACACATCAGGCGACCCAGGCCACTGGATGCACCGGTAATAAGCCAGGTTTTCATCATTTTTCTCTCTGTTTAATGCACCGGCGTTCATCATAAAACAGATGATTGATGGCATAATCTCCCCAAACCGGCATGAGATGGTGGGGAATTTTAAAAAATGAAACGCCCGTCCTGGAATGAACTTCTGGCGGTGAAAACGGTTGCTGACCAGCGCAGTTTTCGCCGCGCGGCGGATGTGCTCGGCCTTAAACGTTCAACGCTCAGCCACACGATTAAAGGTCTTGAGACGGCCCTTGGCGTGCGGCTTTTCCATCGGACAACACGCAGCGTGGCGCTGACGGAAACGGGGGAAATGCTGATTGCCCGCATGACGCCGCTGCTGACTCAGATGGACGAGTTGCTGAATGATGTCACCGCGAGCAATCACCAACCCTATGGAACGCTGCGTATCAGCGCCAGTGATGCGGCTATCAGCCTTCTGCTGGAGAAAATTCTGCCGACATTTATCCGGCACTATCCCGGCATTGAAATTGATTTAGTCGCGCAGGGTCAGCTGGTGGATATTGTTGAACAGGGATTTGATGCAGGCATAAGGCTGTCTGAAGATGTGCCCAAAGATATGGTGGCCATCGCTCTGAGCGGGCCGTTGCGCTTTGTGACGGTGGCATCGCCTGATTACCTGGCTTCACACCCCGCCATACGGCATCCACAGGATCTCATGCAGCACATCTGCATACGCCATCGTCTGCCGGGCGGTAAACGGTATCACTGGGAATATGAGCAAAATGAGCAGCAGTTTGCGCTGGATGTGCCCGGCAGTTTGACGCTCGACAGCGGTGCGTTGATGGCAGAAGCAGCCATGTCCGGTTCAGGCGTGGCCTATGTGCCGGAGTGCTATGCGCAGTCCGGTCTGGCGGCCCGGCGGCTGGTGATGTTGCTGGAGGAGTGGACAATCGCTTCGCAGGGTATTGCGCTCTATTTTTCGCAACACCGTCATATGCCCGTCGCGTTACGGTTGTTTGTTGACACGATCAAGGCGACTACGCGCGACTGAGCAAATCCAGTTACCCGATAAACAGCAGCATCAGGAGATGATCGGGATCACCGCGCACGCTGAACCTCTCGCTTTATACCCGACTGTCTTCCGCTGAAATATAAGGAGGATGAGGCAGGACGGCGCTTACGGCAAAAATCAGCCGATCCTGCCTGGCTGATTTTGTTCACATCATTTCGGCCTGAAACAGGAGCAGAACTCTCCATTTATCAGGCAGGTCGGGCGGTGTTTACTGAAGATGTTTCTTCAGCTCTTCAGACGCCTGGCCGATGGCCGTGCGCACCGCAGGCTCGTGACTCAGGGCATTCAGCAGACCAAAGTCGTGAATCATGCCGTTATAGCGGGTGACGGTGACCGGCACACCGGCGGTGTCCAGTTTACGGCCAAATGCTTCACCCTCATCGCGCAGGACATCAAGCTCGGCAGTCTGAATCAGCGTTGGCGGTAACCCGGCCAGCTCGGCTTGGGTTGCACGCAGCGGAGACGCCAGAATGTTATTACGATCATTTTCTGAGGTCGTGTAGTTATCCCAGAACCACTTCATCATGTTTCGGGTCAGGAAATGACCACTGGCGAATTGCTGATAAGAAGCATCATCAAAGCGGGCATCGGTGACCGGCCAGAGCATGACGTCGTAGCGAATCGCCGGAGTTTTGTGTTGTCTGGCCTGCAGCGCGACAGCGGCAACCATATTCCCGCCCACGCTGTTCCCCACCAGTGCCAGGCGTTTACCATCCACGCCAATATCAGCGCCGTGTTCGGCCACCCATTTTGTTGCCTCATAAGCCTGATGAATGGCGACCGGATAACGGGCTTCCGGTGAAGGTGTGTAGTTTACAAATACCGCCGCTGCGCCGGATTCATTGACCAGATCGCGCACCAGACGTTCATGAGTAGGAAAGTCACCGAGCACCCAGCCACCGCCATGGAAAAACATAAATACCGGCAATACGCCTGAGGCATTGGCAGGTTTAACTATCGTCAACGTGAGCGGTTTACCCAGAGCCGTAATGACTTTTTCAGAAACCTGGGCAGGCGGCAATACGGCACCCTTCTGCGCGCGGGTCAGCACCGCGCGGGCTTCTGCCGGGGATAAGGTTTCCATCGGCTTTCCGCCGCTACCGTTCAGCGCGTTAAGGAACGACGCCACGCCAGCGGTGGGCGCTGGTGCGTTTTCGGCAGGGCTGGCCCATGCTGACGTCATCTGGCTGGCTAACAGTAAAGCACCCGCGGTGAGTTTCACATTCATGATCGATTTCCTTGTGTTTGCTATTAGGTAGTGCGCTATTTAGTTTGGCTAAGATGCCTGTTTACAGTCGAGTTGTAAACTATTAAATAGCGAACTATTTAATATATCGTCATGGATTCTTTTGGAGCCCGCTCACGGACTGCCTCTACGCAGGGCTTAACCGGCCAATGATTTAAAGGATCTTCGAATCTGTAGTGAGGCATTTGCGCGTGTATCAGGGCCGTCTGCGTGGTGAAAATGCGGGCAGGCAGGTTTTTCCTCTTGCAAAACTTCCCGCTGGCGTTAACCTATATACAAAACGCATACGTTTCATATAAGGCTCACATGGGTATCGTAAAAATTTCCGACCTGATGCATGAGAATCTGCGCATCGCCAGTCAGGCGATGAGCCGCTCCATCAACGCACAGGCAGAACACTGGCTGAAACTTGGCATGCTGGCTGAACTCTATCCACAGCAAACCCAACACCAACTGGCGCAGATGCTGATCCGGCTCGAACTGGAAGGCAGCGCTGATATTCGCACTATGCTCCCTAAAGAGAGCCTCACTACACAAGGAGACGTGTCATGAACACCGTTAAAATTCATACCGCAGCGGAGATTGAAAAGGCGCGGGCAGCCGGACAGGCTGCGGCTCAGGTGCTGGCGATGATCACACCGCACGTCCGTCCCGGCATTACAACTGAAGAGCTGGATGATATCTGCCATGACTTCATTGTGAATGAGCTCAAGGTGACGCCCGCCAACATCGGCTATCACGGCTATACCCGCACCACCTGCACCTCGGTCAATCACGTTGTGTGCCACGGGATTCCGGCCAGCAAAAAACTCAAGGATGGCGATATCGTTAATATCGATGTCGCGATCATCAAAGATGGCTGGTACGGCGACACCAGCCGGATGTATTTTGTCGGCACGCCGTCGGTACGCGCCAAACGTCTGGTTGAGATTACCTATCAGTCGATGGTTGCAGGGATCAAAACCGTCCGTCCTGACGCGACACTGGGCGACGTGGGCGCGGCTATTCAGCGCGTAGCGGAAGGGGCGGGTTTCTCGGTAGTTCGTGAATATTGCGGTCACGGCGTCGGTGAGATTTACCACACCGATCCTCAGGTATTGCACTACGGTACGCCGGGCGAAGGGATGCCGCTGAAGGCGGGGATGATTTTCACCATCGAACCGATGATTAATGCCGGTAAAGCGGGAACCAGCGTCCTGTCAGATGGCTGGACGGTCGTCACCAAAGATCGCTCGCTCTCGGCGCAATGGGAACATACCGTCGCCGTCACCGAAAATGGTTTTGATCTGCTGACGCCGTGGCCTGATGGCACTGGCGACTACCCGGCGATTTAACCCCTTAGCCTGAGATACGGTCTCAGGCTACATTCTCTGCCTGCTCCTGACTTCACTCAGCGTTTCCAGCGTACCGGCATGCCACACCTGAACGTCGTTACGTCCGGCGCGTTTGACCTGATAAAGCGCCTCATCGGCGCATCTCAGCCACTCATGAATCGATGCTGCATCACTTGCCGGTGCAATCCCGATACTGACCGAGCACTGGAAAGTGGATGACGCTGGCAGTCGCAGCAGGGCAATTCCCTGTTTGATCTCCTCTGCCAGCAGCAGAATGCTGGTTTCATCCGCATCCCGCACAATCACACACAACTCGTCACCGCCAAAACGCGCGGGGATATCTTTCAGGCCGACGCTGTCACGCAGCAGTGCGGAGATCTCTGCCAGCAAAAAGTCGCCCGCTTCATGCCCGAACGTGTCGTTAACCTGTTTGAAGTGATCGACATCCAGCAGCATCAGCCAGGCTTTACCCTCGCCTCGCTGCGTCCGCAAAAACTCACTTTCAAGCCGCCGCTCAAAGAGACGACGATTGGGGATTTTCAGACCGGGATCCATCAGCGCAATGCGTTCCAGCTCGCGATTTTTATTACGCAGACTCAGGGTCAGATTGTGGGAAACGATACTTAATGCCAGCAGATAGACGCTGGCAAGCGGCAGGGTGAGCCACACAGTGCGGGTACTGAAAGTCAGCAATACGGGCGCCCTTTCCGCTAACCAGAACAGCATAAAGGCCAGCAAAAAGGCCTGCAGCGCAGACTTCAGCTGAACCCAGCCACCCGCTGAGTAACGGTCGGAGATCAGCACCGCCATAATAATGATCGAGGGAAGTGGACTGAGCGCCATCGAGGCAACCCAGAAGCCGCCAAAAGCGGCATCCAGCGTCAGATTTTTGCGTTCAAAACCGGTGGGGTCACGCGATCGCAATGCCAGTCTGTAGGCTGCATAGGGCCAGGCAAAGGCATTAGTGAATAACAGCGCGCAGAGCGCCGGGCTTTTGCCCATCTCCATCAGAACCGACAGAATCGGCAGAAAACAGAGAAAGGTACCGAGCTGGCGCATCATAAACATGCGGCGCACAAATCGCTTCGATCGGCGCTTCAGTTGAACATCATCGGGAGTGTAATAATTCATAGGCACACTGAAGCAGCCACGGGTTAGGGCAGTTTATCGGCAAATGATGAAACAGGGTGAATTATTTGCAGAATATTCTTATTGCGTAACTAATGTTTTCTTTGGCGCCTGAAGCAGAAATGGCTCAGCCAATGATAGCTGAGTGAGAGGGGTTGCGCGCAATGACAGCGCGCATCTGGAGATTATCTGCGCCCTTTGACAATCGATGCCGACCAGTTGAAATCACTCACTTCACTGGCGGTCAGTGATGAAGGCTTCTTTTTACGCAGCGGTTTTTTCTTCGCCTTCTCTGCCAGCGCTCTTTCCTTCTCCATTTTACTGGTCATAACGATCTGACGCGCTTCACTATTAAATTCTTTCTCTTTCTTACTGTCGGGCGCTTTACCGGTTCGCTGACGGTACTTCTCTGCCAGACCCTTGTAGGTTTGCTCGACGGCCAGTCGTTCATCAGCGTTGAACTGATCAATGGAAATCATCTTTTTATCGTTCATAGCGGCGTGTCCTGTGGCGAGTTATCCGCGCAAGTGTACCGCATTTGCGGTCCGTTAACGCACCGAATGGCATTAATCAGTTGGCCTGATGAATCTGCCCGCCCCGGACGGCCGGTAAATCCTCTGAAACTCACGCTTAAGCCCTGCTAAAAACAGGGTTATCTCTTAATATAAAACTAATGTTCATCAGGTTTACTGGTAGTGACCACGTACTGCCGAGGAGCTGAAGGAATGATAAAAGAGACCGATCGCCTGTCACAGGCATTATTACGGCGGCATGGGATTGGCGTTAAACAGAAACGTATACACTTTCGCGGCAGAGACCTGCTGTTTCAGCTGCACAACGCCCGCTATGATGTTTTCAACGGTGATCGCTGCATCGCGACCGTGGATACCAATAATATTAATGAAGCCATTAAGCAGTTTAAAGCGCTGGACAATCCTGCGGAGAAATAACCATGCCAGACTATTGCGTGTTCAAGAAGGCTCATGAAGTCAGGGTCGTAAACATTGCGCGTCAGGATCAGCAGGACGCGTTAACGTCAGTGGGCTTTGAGAAGGTCTGGGACGTGGTGCACGCCGATAACGCGGATGCTGCCCTGCTGCGCTATCAGCAGCTGCGTCGCGATGAAGAGACTGCCGCACAGTCGTTTACAACGGATTCAGTGGTAAGCAGTCTGTTAAGTCTCCTGTCCCGGTAAGCCAGTGTCGTGCAGCCGGTTCAACGCCAAAGTTACTGTCAATTCATCCCGCGCTGATTAGAATAAAGAAAATTCCCCGAACACAGGTTTCTGATGAAAATCACCATTCACAAAGAAGATGAGCTGTTTATGCACAACTTCTTTGCTGCGCCATGCCACACCATTGAAACAGATTCACCCCAGGCTCAACAGATTCAGCAATCGCTGCAGCTGGCTATTCAGCAAAAAGGATTAGAGGCCGATGGCGACTGGAAACGCAGCCTGACCTTTCTGCTGCTGTTTCTCTTTCTGTATGCGGCGCTGGGTGCCTCACTGACGCTTGATCTCAGCACCGCTGGCACGGCCCACAAAAGTATTGCCTATGCGCTGGAAGCGATTCCGGTGCTCATCGCCTTCTCCGGCTTCTTCATCTCCATTCTCTATCTGTTCCTGACTCGCGCCAGCGCGCGGAAACAGCGTAACTGGGAAAAGAGCATTCTGGTGCTGGAGAAGTACTCAATCGGCAACCTGTTTAAAGCGACGCACACCCAGGGCGGCGGCACCAGTAATTACTCTGTGCCGAACCTTTCCATCTCGCTCGCGCTGTTTATCTGCGTAACCTGGCTGGTGATTTACAACTATCTGACGTTTACCACCAGCGGCGTGTTTGGCAGTGTGATTTCACTGTTCATCAGCACCATGGTGTATGTGATCCTGGATATTCAGCTGCTTAAGCCTTTTATCCATGTGGCTGAGCAGGATGAAAAAGAAAAGAGCGACGCGGATAAAGAGCAGGATTAACGGCCTTCTGAACGGCAATAGAGATACCCGGTCATCGCGCCGGGTATTTTTTTGCCCGGCTTTCGCTGGCAGACAAAACGAGTGTCGGTGTTGATGCAGGCACGCCGTTAAGCGATCAACTAACAGTATGTTGTAACTATGAAGGACCTGTTTACCTCTTCGTGTGCGGCCTGCTGGCAGTATGAAACTGGCCCGCCTTTACAGCGGGCCTCAGGACTTACCAGCGGGTTTTCTGCATATCGATGACAAAACGATATTTCACATCACTTGCCAGCATACGTTCAAAGGCCGTTTCCACCTCTTCACCGGTGATCATCTCTACGTCAGCCGTGATGTTGTGCTGACCACAGAAGTCGAGCATCTGCTGCGTCTCCAGAATGCTGCCAATCGAGGTGCCGGTGATACTCAGGCGGCGAAACACCATCGGGGTGACATTTGGTGACGGATGCGGCTGATCGGGGATCCCCACCAGCACCAGCTGACCGTTGGTTTTCAGTGCGTTCAGATAAGGATCGAGGTCGTGCGGCGCGGCAACACAGTCCAGGATGATATCCAGCGATGCCTGACAGGCTGCCATTTGTGCTGCGTCTCGCGAGATCACCACGTTTTTGGCACCAAGGCGGCGCGCATCCGCCCCTTTCGCCGGAGAGGTGGTAAACAGGGTGACGTCAGCGCCCAGTGCGCTGGCCAGCTTTACCGCCATATGACCCAGTCCGCCAAGCCCGATCACCCCGACACGATCGCCCGCTTTGACGTTGAAGTGCTGCAACGGTGACCAGACGGTCACGCCCGCGCACAGCAGCGGTGCCACCGCGTTTAGCGCCAGATTGTCGGGCACCGTAACCACAAAATGCTGGTCAGCGATAACGTGCTGCGCATAGCCGCCAGACGTTGTTTTACCGGTATATTTATCGGTGCCGTTGTAGGTCGGCGTGAAGCCTGCTTCACAATATTGCTCTTCCTGCTGCTTGCAGAAGTGGCATTCACGGCAGGAATCGACCATGACGCCCACCCCCACCGTATCACCGATGGACAATTTCGTGACGTTGTCACCCGTAGCGACGACACGCCCGACAATCTCATGACCCGGCACCAGCGGATAGCGGCTGACGCCCCACTCATTGCGCGCCATATGAAGGTCAGAATGGCAGACGCCACAATACAGGATTTCGATTTTGACATCGTCAGCCTGCAGATCACGTAACTCAATCTGACCGGCCTTAAGCGGTTGATCAGCCCTTGCGGCTACCAGCGCATTAATTTTCATCTGTTGCCTCTTTTCACCTGATGGTCTTTAAGAAAGCGGCCCACTATAGACACATGGATTCCTGTTTGATAGTAGTTACCTTTTGGTTACCATGAAGCAGGAAGAGAGAGTATGCCGGTCTGGGTAGAAGGAAAACTGTGCTTTTATGCGGACTCACCGCCGCGCCGCCTGCTGGAACTTTTTTCGGTCAAGTGGAGCACGATGGTGCTGCATGCGCTATATCACTGGCCGGAAAATCGCGCACGCACCGGGGAACTGGAGCGCAGTCTGCAGGGCATTTCAAAGAAGATGCTGATTCAGACGCTGCGCGAGCTGGAGCAGCGCGGACTGGTGTCGCGTCAGGTGTGGCAGGTGGTGCCGCCAAAAGTGGAATACAGCCTTACGGCGCTGGGCCACACCTTTGCAGAGCCTATTGAGCAGATGTATCAGTGGGGTCTGGAGAATCAGGCTGCGCTGGACGAGATGGAAAATCACGCGCGCAGCCATCATGAAAGTGGTGGTTAACCCTGCCAGTGACGCATAGCGGGTTTAATCGAACGGGAATTCGCGCGCCAGTACGCGTGCAATCACATTCAGCGCACCTTCGTCATTGTTGCTCTGAGTCTGATAGCGCGCCACGGCGGCGACAGCGTCAGCCGCATTGGCCATGGAGAAGCTGAAGCAGGCCTGACGCAGCATCTCGATGTCATTCGCACTGTCGCCAATCGCCAGCACTTCGCAGTCGCTGATGCCCCACTTCTCCTGCAGAAGTGCAATGCCATGCGCTTTGTGGCAGCCGGGAATAATCAGATCGATAAAGCCGAAGCCACTGGAAACCGGATGCATGATGTTTTCCAGCTCGCCCAGACGGGCATGCAGTCGTTGCAGCAGGGCATCCACCCCTTCATGCTCCAGCTTCAGCGAGAATTTGAAGATGGTGTCATCGATGGCATAGAGGTCATCGCGTTTTTCCAGCCGGTGATAGTGGTTTGCCAGCTGCTCCATCATCTCGTCAGAGGCGGATGTGTGCATATAGGCACCATTGCGTCCACAGACCACCACCGCGATGTCGGGTTCATGCGCCAGGATGTCGAGAATCTTATGCACCTTCGCCTGCGCTAACTCTCCGCAGAAGATCTCTTCGTTGCAGTCAGAAACCCAGGCACCGTTTTCTGCCACGAAAGCGATCTCATCTTTGATATCGGGAAAATAGCGCTGCAGCTGGTAGTACTGATTACCGCTGGCCACCACAAAACGGATGCCCTTCTGCTTCAGCAGCGCATACTGACGTGAAAACCGCTGGACGTTGTACTGCTTGTTGTCGTCCAGAAAGGTGCCGTCCATATCCACCGCAATCATCTTAACCGCCATCTCGCCTGCCCCTATACGTTCGCCGTTCTGTCCTTTCGGCTGATTGATTTGATTCATAAAGCTTACTCGCTGTGTGGATTAATGAGAATGCAAATAGTGACGTTGCTAATGAATTTCAGAGCGTTCCGGTGCCTGAGTTGTGTTATCACGCACGGTTTTAAGCGTTAAAAGAATGTTAACCTCAGCCGCATATTACGAATGAAGATTATTTTAATTACATTCGTAACTCAACCCCGAACCCTGAGGAACATGAGATGCGTGATGAATCCCGATCTACCCCCTTACCTGACGACGTCAAAGCCGCGATCCGCACGATAAAAAGCCAGTTACGCCAGCAAATCGGTGACGTCGAGGCCCTGTTCCGGCAGGTGTGCGACAACATCACTGCTGCGATTGCTGAAGCAAAAGCAGACGAAGCCAGAACCGGCAGCGCCTGGCCGGTGATCCCGATGCAGGACATTGCAGAAGGAAAAGTTTCGGATGAAACCCGGGCACGGATTAAGCGTCGGGGCTGCCTGGTGATTAAGCAGCACTTCGCGCGCGATCAGGCGCTGGCCTGGGATAAGTCGATGCTCGACTATCTGGATCACAACCGGTTTGACGAACAGTATCGCGGTCCCGGTGATGACTTTTTTGGCACGCTCGCTGCGTCACGCCCGGAGATCTATCCGATTTACTGGTCGCAGGCACAAATGCAGGCGCGGCAGAGCGCGGCCATGGCTGACGCGCAATCTTTTCTGAACCGGTTGTGGACGTTTGAATCACAGGGTAAGCAGTGGTTCGATCCGGATATCAGCGTGATCTATCCCGATCGCATTCGTCGCCGTTTGCCTGGCACGACCTCAAAGGGATTGGGTGCCCATACCGATTCCGGCGCGCTGGAACGCTGGTTACTGCCGGCTTATCAGCAGGTCTTCGGTAAGCTGTTTCACGGCGATTTTGCCGCTTACGATCCCTGGGATGCGGCTCACCGGACTGAAGTGGATGAGTATGATCTGCCTGGCACGACTAAATGTTCCGTGTTCCGGACGTTCCAGGGCTGGACCGCGCTCTCCGATATGATCCCCGGTCAGGGGCTGTTGCATGTGGTGCCGGTGCCGCAGGCGATGGCTTACGTGTTACTGCGGCCGCTGCTGTCGGATGTGCCGGAAGATGAACTCTGCGGCGTCGCGCCGGGTCGGGTGTTGCCCATTAATGAACAGTGGCATCCGCACCTGATAGCCGGGCTCTGTTCGATACCGGCCTTAGAAGCGGGTGATTCGGTGTGGTGGCATTGTGATGTGATCCACGCGGTGGCGCCGGTGGAAGATCAGCAGGGCTGGGGCAACGTGATGTATATCCCCGCGGCGCCGATGTGTGACAAAAACCGCGCCTATGCCCGGCGGGTTGCACAGGCCCTGGAACAGGGTCGTTCGCCTGGCGATTTCCCGCCGGAAGATTATGAAGCGACGTGGGAGCAGCGGTTTAAGCCGGAAGATCTCAATCTGAATGGCCGGCGCTCACTGGATTTAGCCTGAGCCGGACCCCGCGTCGCACCCCGGCGCGGGGTAATCCTGATACACTGCTGTCTGGCTGCTTTTTTACGATGAAAACTCACTTATGAACCCGCGACATCATCAGATTATTCAACTGGTTAATAGCCGTGGCAGCGTAACGGTCAGTGACCTGGCGCAGCTCACCGGCGTTTCCGAAGTGACGGTGCGGCAGGACCTGACGCTGCTGGAGCGTGACCGGCTGCTGCGCCGGGTTCACGGCTCAGCGCTGGCACTGGACAGCGATAACGTCGGCACCCGCATGAATACCCGTTATCCCCTCAAGCAGGCGCTGGCGCAGCATGCGGCCAGTCTGGTGCAGCCGGGGGAATCGATATTTATCGAGGGCGGCAGTACCAATGCGCTGCTGGCCCGTGCGCTGGCTGACCGGGCCGATCTTACGCTGATTACCGTCAGCCACTATATTGCCCAGCTTCTTCGGGAAGCCGCCTGTGAAGTGATTGTGCTCGGGGGATTGCTGCAGAAAAGCAGTGAGTCGGTGGTCGGCCCACTGACCCGTTACTCCCTCCAGCAGGTACATTTTCACCGGGCGTTTGTTGGCGTGGATGGCTGGCATCCGGAGACCGGGTTCACTGGCCGCAATATGCTGCGCTGTGATGTGGTGGATGCGGTGCTGGCGAAAGGCGCTGCAAGCTACGCCCTGACTGATGCCTCTAAATTTGGGCAGATTCATCCCTATCCGCTCTCATCCGGTTATCAGGTCGGTCATGTCATTACCGATGAGACGCTGGATGCGGCAACGGTCGGACAGCTCAGTGAACAGTCGATTGAGGTGATGCAGATCGCGGCGGGTTAATCGGCCACGGGCCCTTTGGTGACGGAATCGCGCAGCATCAGGCTGGCCGTGAAAGGCGCCTGGGTGTGCCAGTCACCGCCGTCCAGCATGGTCAGCAGGCGGTTAATCGTCTCATCAATCATCTCCGTGACCGGCAGTTTCATGCTGGATAACGACGGCGTGATATAGGGCGCCAGCGGAATATCATCGAAGCCAATCACCGAGACCTGACCGGGCACCGCCATGTTGCACTCGGTCAGCCGCTTAATGGCACCAATCGCCATCTCATCATTACTCGCCACCAGCGCAGTAAAGGGAACGTTGCGTTTCAGCAGCTGGTCCACGGCCGCCATGCCGCTCTGCGCCGTCCATTTCCCGGCCACAATACGGCGGTCATCGGCTGCAATACCTTTAGCAGCCAGCGCGGCGCGATAGCCGGAAAGGCGCTCGACGCCGGTCGGGGAATCCAGTGAGCCGGTGATAAAGGCGATATCGCGATGTCCCTGACTCAGCAGATGGCTAACCGCCGTGGCGCTGCTGGCGTGCTGATCGCTGTAAATACAGTAGCTGTGGTTGACGCGCAGCCGACGGTTGATGACCAGAATCGGCTGTTTGTGGCGTGAGATAATCGCATCCAGCGCGTCAATGCTCAGAAAGCGCGGGTAGATAATGATACCGTCACAGCGCAGGTCGAGCAGAAACTGAATCGCCGCCTCTTCCTGCTCAGCGGTGTGTTTGCCGTCCGCCAGAATCAGCTGTCGGCCCTGCTGCTCCATCATGCGCGCGGAATGCGCCATTAATTCAGTAAAGTAGCTGCCGCTGTAGAGCGTGTTGGTGATCACCAGTCCGATGGTCTGAGAGGTTTTCGTCGCCAGGTTGCGCGCCAGCAGATTGGGTCGGTATCCGGTTTCCGCAATCGCCTTTAACACCCTTTCACGCTTTTCCTGCCCGACATAGCCATTGCCGGAGAGCACACGTGACACTGTCGCTTTCGAGACGCCCGCCCTGTCTGCCACTTCCTGAATCGTTGCCATGGTGATGCTCCTTTGCTGCGTCGTCCTGCAGTCTACCTAAGCCTCTCAATGTTGGAAATATTTACCCGGCCTGCGCACGAAGTTAACGGCGCCAGTCGGGTGACGCACCTCACAAAAAAGAAATCTGCCTGATTTCACCTCTTGTCGGCGCGATTAAAGCCCTTCATGATTTTGTGAAACCGGTTTCCTATTTACCTGCCTGCAGGCGCAAAAACATAAAAACCCTGACCGATTTACCCTACAGAGAAGAACGATCATGCCCATGAACTATGCCGAGGTGTCACGCGCCATTGTCGATGCGCTGGGCGGCCTCACCAATATCGAAGCCGTCATTCACTGCATGACCCGTCTGCGGTTTGTGGTGAAAGATGAAACGCAGATCGACATGCCCCGCCTCAAAGCGATTAAAGGCGTTATGGGTGTGGTACACAACGACACTCAGTGCCAGGTGATCATCGGGAACAACGTGTCGCAGGCCTATCAGGCCGTGCTGGCGCTGGGATCGCCCGGCGGCGCTGCACCGACCGTGCCGGTAAAACGCAAAATTACCCTGCGAGGCATCGGCGCAGGCATCCTGGATGCGCTGGTAGGCACCATGTCGCCGCTGATCCCGGCCATTATTGGCGGGTCGATGGTTAAGCTGCTGGCGATGATCCTGGATATGGCGGGCGTCTTCGAAAAAGGCTCGTCAACGCTGGTGATCCTCAACGTGATTGGCGACGGCGCATTCTTCTTCCTGCCGATCATGGTGGCGGCCTCTGCGGCGCTGAAATTCAAAACCAATATGTCGCTGGCAATCGCCATTGCCGGCGTGCTGGTCCATCCCAATTTTGTTGATCTGATGGCAAAAGCGGCACAGGGTCAGCACGTTGAATTCGCCTTTATCCCGGTGACAGCGGTGAAATATACCTACACGGTGATCCCGGCGCTGGTGATGACCTGGATCCTGTCGCACATTGAGCGCGGCGTGGATCGCATTACCCCGGCCGTGACCAAAAACTTCCTGAAACCGATGCTGATCGTGCTGATTGCTGCGCCCATCGCGATTGTGCTGATTGGCCCGATTGGCATCTGGATCGGCAGCGGCATATCCGCGCTGGTCTACACCGTCCATGGCTATCTTGGCTGGCTGTCGGTTGCGATTATGGGTGCCATCTGGCCGCTGCTGGTGATGACCGGGATGCATCGGGTATTTACGCCGACCATCATCCAGACCATCGCTGAGACCGGCAAAGAGGGCATGGTGATGCCGTCTGAAATTGGGGCCAACCTGTCGCTGGGCGGATCGTCTCTGGCGGTGGCGTTCCGGACTAAAAATCGCGAACTGCGCCAGACCGCACTGGCGGCGGCGGCCTCGGCCATCATTGCCGGCATTTCTGAACCGGCGCTGTATGGCGTCGCGGTGCGCCTTAAACGCCCGCTGATCGCCTGTCTGATCAGCGGCTTTATCTGCGGCGCGGTCGCGGGCATTGGCGGGCTGGCCAGCCACTCAATGGCCTCACCGGGTCTGTTAACCAGCGTACAGTTCTTCGACCCGGCTAATCCCATGAGTATCGTCTGGGTCGGTGCGGTCATGGTGTTGTCGGTGGTGCTGTCATTTGTGCTGACGCTGCTGTTAGGGTTTGAAGATATTCCTGAAACTGAAACTGAAACGAAATCCGAAGCCGGAACCGCCGCGCAACCTGTGCCGGTTACCGAACGCACTAACGCGATTAATAGTCACTAAAGGAAAGGGTCACGCTGACCCGGAAAAGAGGATTGCATGTCTGATTCAAGGTTCCCGCAAGGATTTTTATGGGGCGGCGCACTGGCCGCCAACCAGAGTGAAGGCGGCTTTCGTGAAGGCGGAAAGGGCTTAACCACCGTCGATATGATCCCGCATGGCCAGCATCGTATGCCGGTCAAACTGGGTCTGGAAAAGCGTTTTACCCTGCGTGACGACGAGTTTTATCCCAGCCATGATGCCATCGATTTCTATCACCGCTATCGGGAGGATATCGCGCTGATGGCGGAGATGGGGTTCAGCGTGTTCCGCACTTCGATCGCCTGGAGCCGGCTCTATCCCAATGGGGATGAACTGACGCCTAATCCGGAAGGCATCGCCTTTTACCGCGCGGTCTTCGAGGAGTGCCGGAAATATCATATCGAACCGCTGGTCACGCTCTGCCACTTTGATGTGCCGATGCATCTGGTCACGGAATATGGTTCGTGGCGTAACCGCAAGATGGTGGACTTTTTTGCCCGTTATGCCCGCACTTGTTTCGAAGCGTTTGATGGGCTGGTGAAATACTGGCTGACGTTTAACGAGATCAATATCCTGCTGCACAGCCCGTTTTCTGGGGCCGGTCTGGTATTCGAACCGGGTGAGAATAAGGAGCAGGTAAAATACCAGGCAGCACATCATGAACTGGTTGCCAGCGCACTGGTCACGCGGATCGCGCATGAGGTGAATCCGGCTAACCAGGTCGGCTGCATGCTGGCCGGTGGCAACTTCTATCCGTGGTCGAGTAAACCGGAAGATGTCTGGGCGGCACTGGAGAAAGATCGCGAAAACCTGTTCTTTATCGATGTGCAGGCGCGCGGCGCTTATCCGGCCTACGCCGCGCGGGTGTTCCGTGAAAAAGGTGTGACGCTTGAGATCGAAGCCGGTGATGCCGACATTCTGAAAAACAGCGTCGATTTCATCTCGTTCAGTTACTACGCTTCACGCTGCGCCTCGGCGGAGATGAATGAGCAGAACAGCAGTGCCGCCAACGTGGTGAAATCCCTGCCTAATCCTCACGTGCCGCGCAGCGAGTGGGGCTGGGGCATCGATCCGCTCGGCTTACGCATTACCATGAACATGATGTATGACCGCTACCAGAAACCGCTATTCCTGGTCGAAAATGGCCTGGGTGCGCGCGATGAAATCGACGCGAATGGCGAGATTAATGATGATTACCGCATCAGCTATCTGCGTGAACACATCCGCGCCATGGGCGATGCCATCGAAGATGGTGTGCCGGTGATGGGTTACACCAGCTGGGGCTGCATCGATCTGGTTGCCGCCTCAACCGGTGAAATGAGCAAGCGCTACGGTTTCGTTTACGTTGACCGTGACGATTTGGGCAACGGCACGCTGGCGCGCACGCGCAAGAAATCGTTCTGGTGGTATAAGAAAGTGATTGCCAGTAACGGGGCCGATCTTGAGTGACAATGTCACTTAAGATCGCGCACGCGTGCCGTTGTACTCCGGCACTAATTATCGTATAACGAATGTCTCCGAGGGGTGTCCTGTAATGGGCTGAGATGGCGTAAGCCGAACCCTTTGAACCTGATCTGGGTCATGCCAGCGAAGGGACGGGTCGGCAGATTTTTCTGCATCATCTCCTGCACTATCCCCTGTTCCAGACCGTATGCCCGGATCTCCCTGTTACTGGAGATCCCATGTCACATCCGCTTTTCGAAACCGGCTTTTATGGTCGTCTGCGCCAGCAGGCGGGCAGTCACTGGCACGCTTATGTCGCGCACGATTTTGTGCAGCAGCTCGGTCAGGGCACGCTGCCACCCGCCGCATTCCGCCACTATCTCACCCAGGATTATCTCTTCCTGCTGCACTTTGCCCGTGCCTGGGGTCTGCTGATCAGCAAACTCTCAGAGCCAGCCGCGTTGCGCAGCGCGACGGCATCGCTCAACGCCATCGTCAGCGAACTGCCGCTGCATCTGGCTTACTGCCAGCAATGGGGCATCAGCGAGGCGGCGATGGCGAGCGAACCCGAGGCCATGGAAACGATCAACTACACCCGCTACGTGCTGGACGTGGGTCACACCGGCGACGCGCTGGAACTGATGACCGCGCTGATGCCCTGTGTGGCCGGTTACGCTGAAATAGGCCTGACGCTGCTGGACGATCCTGCGACTCGCTTTGAGGGAAATCCGTACTCCCCGTGGATAGAGAACTATGGGGATGAATCTTACCTGGCGGGCGTCGGTTCCTCACTCCTGCTGTTTGAAGCTCTGGCTCAGCAGCGCGCGGGTGAACAACGTTTTGACCCGCTGTCTGAGATTTTCACCACCGCAACCCGGCTGGAAGCGGCGTTCTGGCAGATGGGTCTCAATAGTGCTGCCCCTCTTCAGGTCAGTCCATGAACCCGCCGGGGATTTCAGTTCGCCAGCTCTGCCTGACGCTGGGTCAGCAGCAGCTGTTCAGCCAGCTTGATCTGGAGATCGCGGGCGGCGCTTTTACCGCTTTGCTGGGTGCCAGCGGCGTGGGTAAAAGCAGCCTGATGCGGGTCATTGCGGGTCTGACACCCCCGACCTCCGGACAGATTAGCGGCAGCGATGGCCTGCCGCTGACCGGGCGCATCGCCTGGATGGGGCAACAGGATTTGCTCTATCCCTGGCTCACGGTGGAACAGAATGTCTGCCTCGCGAGTCGCCTGAACGGGAAGAAAGCCGATCGCGACTGGGCGCAGCATCTGCTGGAACGGGTAGGTCTGAGTCACTGTGCCCGCGCGCGGCCCGCGACACTCTCCGGCGGGATGCGTCAGCGTGCGGCGCTGGCTCGCACCCTATATACCCGTCAGCCGATTGTGCTGATGGATGAGCCGTTCTCCGCGCTGGATGCACTGACGCGGACGCAGATCCAGACGCTGGCCGCGGAAGTGCTGGTCGGTCACACTGTACTGCTGATCACCCATGATGCCGCAGAAGCCTGCCGGCTCAGTCATCATCTGCTGGTGATCGGTTCTGCGGGGATAGAAGCCGCATCCCCACTCCAGGGTCAGCCACCGCGGGCAGCCGATGACATCCATGTTATCCAGAGTCAGGCCGCCCTGCTGAAACAGCTAAGCAGGATAGCCGGATGAGATCACGTTTCGCCGGACTTCACCGGGGAGTCACGCTGTTTGCAGGACTGATTGCGCTGTGGTGGCTCGCCACGCTGACCTCTATTCCGGCGTTTCTGCTGCCCTCGCCCGCTGCGGTCGCCGCCGCGCTGTGGCAGAACGCGGACTATCTGAGCCATCACACGCTGATTACCCTGACCGAGATCCTCAGCGGCATGGCGCTCGGCGTGCTGCTGGGCGGTGTGCTGGCGCTGGTCATGACGTTTTCGCCGTGGTTACAGCGCTGGATGATGCCGCTGGTGATTACCAGCCAGGCGATTCCGGTGTTTGCCCTGGCCCCCCTGCTGGTGCTGTGGTTTGGCTTTGGTATGAGCGCCAAAGTCGCGATGGCCGTGCTGGTGATCTTCTTCCCGGTAACCTCCACCTTTTTTGATGGCCTGCGTCGCGTCACGCCCGGCTATCTCGATTTGGCCCGCACTATGGGCGCTTCACCCGCCGCACAACTGCGTCATGTCCGACTGTTAGCGGCGCTGCCCGCGCTGGGTTCGGGCCTGCGGATGGCGGCGGCCGTCGCGCCGATCGGCGCAATCATCGGTGAATGGGTTGGCTCAGCCGAAGGGCTGGGCTTCGTGATGCTGAATGCTAACGCGCGGATGCAGAGCGACATGTGTTTTGCCGCGCTCTTCATTCTGGTGCTGATGACGCTGGCGCTGTGGCTGTCTGTCGATCTCCTGCTGCGCCGCCTGATTACCTGGGCACCTGAGACAATTTAATCACCTGAAAAATGAGAAAAACCATGACTAAACTGCCCCTCTTTACCCTGCTGTTAAGCGCCTCCTTAGCCAGCCAGGCTCAGGCGATGGAAAAACTGACGCTGGTGCTCGACTGGTATATCAATCCCGATCACGCGCCGATTATGGTGGCGCAGCAGACCGGCGCGTTTGCAGCCGAAGGGCTGGACGTGAACATTGTGCCGCCTTCCGATCCGGCGCTGCCGCCGCGGCTGGTGGCAGCAAAGCAGGCGGACCTGGCGATTACCTATCAGCCGCAGCTGCATTTCTTCGCCGATCAGGGCCTGCCGCTGATGCGGGTAGGCACGCTGATTAACACGCCGCTGAATACGTTGATGACGTTAGACAAAACGGTAAAAAAACCGGCAGATTTAAAAGGTAAACGCATCGGCTATTCGGTCAGCGGCATTGAACAGGCAACGCTGGCGACCATGCTGGCCCATGACGGTGTCAAAGCCGATCAGGTGAAGCTGGTTAACGTCAATTTTCAGCTCACCAGCGCCCTGATGACCGGCCAGGTGGATGCGGTGATCGGCGGCTATCGCAATATCGAAGCCCTGGAGCTGAAACTCGCGGGCAAAGCACCGGTGGTGCTCAACGTTGAGGATTACGGTGTTCCGGCCTATGACGAGCTGATTATTGTCGCCAATCGTGATGAGGCACACTCGGAGAAAATTCAGAAGTTTTTGCGGGCACTGAAGAAGGGTAATGCCGAATTGCAGGCGCATCCTGAGGAGAGCTGGCTGGCCTTTGCCCGCGCGCATCCGGAGCTGAACACGCCGCTAAACCATCAGGCATGGCGTGCCACGCTGCCCCTGTTTGCCGCCGATCCGGCAAAACTGGATCGCGCACGCTATCAGGCCTATGAGCAATTTCTGTTTGATAACAAACTGATTAAAAGCATCACCCCGGTTGAGCGCTACGCCATCGGCAGTCAGTGATCAATGCGCCCGCAGCAATCGCTGCGGGCTGGTTACGGATTACTGGTGGGACTTCTGATACAGCCAGTGTTCAATGTCGCTGGCGGGCAGCGGTTTTGAGAAGAAGTAGCCCTGAATCTGATCGCAACCGTAGGTTTTCAGTAATCCCAGGGTCGCTTCTGTTTCGACGCCCTCGGCCAGCACGGTGTAATTCAGCTCTTTCAGCATCTGAATAATGCATCTGACGATGATTTTTGATGCCTCATCTTCACCCATACGTGAGATCAGTGAGCGATCAATCTTAATCACGTCCAGCGGGATATCCTGCAGATAGCTGATGTTGCTGTAACCAACGCCGAAATCATCCAGCGAGATCACAAAGCCGTGCGATTTTAGCGCTTCCAGCCCTTTGATCGCCACATCACTTTTGGTGATCAACTCATTCTCCAGACACTCAATGCCCAGGATAGCGTTGGGCAACTGTGCCGCCCCCAGTTTCGCCACCAGCTGTTCGGCAAAATCGGCCCTGGCGAAGTCGCGCTCGCTGACGTTGATTGAGACCGGAATCAGATCGTACTCGCGATTCCAGCTCGCCAGCTGCTCAACGGCATGATCGATAACCCAGCTGGTCAGATCGGAGATCAGGTTAGTTTTTCCCGCTAACGGGATAAATTCTGATGGGAAGAGTTCACCCCGCTCAGGATGATTCCAGCGGATCAGCGCCTCCAGCCCGACCGTTTTACCGGTTTTGAGACAGACTTTTGGCTGCCAGGCCAGGTAAAGCTCTTCGTCTTTCTTCAGCGCCTGAGCCAGATCGTTCATGATCATAAAGTCATCGGTGCGACGGGAGTCGTAACTCTCGTCAAACGACATCGCACTGATGTTCTCATCGATCGCCTCATGCAGCGCGCTCACCGCCTGACGTACCGTTTCATTGGCATCCATCTGGTCCGGCACAAACTCTGTTTCACCGGTGAAGACATCCAGGTCGAGCGTGATATTTTCCGCCAGATCGGCCTTCATGCCCTTAAACAGGTCGGGCAGATTATGCGCGTTATAACGACCTGAATAAGGCTGCACGATAGCGAAACGGCCCGGGGCAAAAGCGTAGAGCGTTTCGTTGTCCGGCAGCATGAGCCGATGTGCCACATCCTGCGCCATCTGCTTCAGCAATTTCTCCATCGGCGCAATACCCACCGCGCGTGAAAGCTCATAGGCGCGAATGATGTCGAGGCAGTCGATAAGAATCAGGCGAAAGCGACTGTGAGGCGCGGTAAGGGTCAGCTGCTGAATGTCACGAATCAGTCTTGGCCGATTCGGCAGGTGCGTAATGACGTCGGCAAAACCGGCATTGTTCCACGCATCCAGAAAAGAGGTCACCAGCGTTGCCAGTGAGCGCAGCGTGGCGAGTTTCTCGTCCGTAAAGGGATGTGGCTGCGTGTCGGTCACGCAGAGCGTTCCGAGTGTGGCGCCGTCGAGATTCTGCAGTGAGACACCGGCATAGAATCGAATATGCGGATCGCCATTCACGAACGGGTGAGTGACAAAGCGCTCATCCAGTAAGGTGTCAACCACCACCAGATGCCCTTCACCATCGACAACGTGGCGGCACAGAGATTCATCACGGGTCGATTGTTTGAGATCGAAATTCCGTGACGCTTTAATGTATTGATTATGATCGTCAATAATCGAAATGAAGCTGCCTGAAATACCCAGCACCTGGCTGGCGAGATTAACGAATCTCTCCAGCACGTTATCCCGGACTTCATCCGGTGACAGAAGTGCCTTAATTGCGCTCAGACGTTTTACGTCGCTGCCATTTTGCTCGTTATGCACTGAAACCTCTCCTATGCAGGCGCAAAAATCGAAAATAATTTAGCTTAACAATGCTCAATTAGCGCCCAATTATCAGATGAATAGCGGCTCAACCTGACAGTACTTTCACAACGAAACAGTGTCGCACGATATAGGATCGCTGTCGAAATCATTTAACGTTCTTCTTTCACGCGCGCAACCTGCGGCGACTCCGTCCGGAAGCCAAGGCCAATCAGGCGTCCCAGCACAAACCGCAGGAACGGCAGGCGCTGGATAATCGCAGGCACCTTGCTGCTTCCCGTGGGTTTTCTTTTGGCTTTGCCTCGGCTCATTTTGATCTGCAAAAACTGCGTCGCGACCGTGGGGAACTGCCGACGTTTCTGCACTTTCTCCAGATCGCGCAGCTGCAGCTCTCCCCGCTTCAAAGGGTCGCTGAGAAGATTCGCCGTCGCTACCGCATCCTGAATCGCCAGATTGACGCCAACCCCACCAATCGGCGACATAGCATGTGCAGCATCACCAATACAGAGCAGGCCGGGTTTCGCCCACTTATCCAGCCGGTCAATCTTTATCGACAGCAGCTTAAACGCTTCCCAACTGGTGATTTCCGCTACGCGCGTCACTTCAAAAGGCGACAGCGCCGCCACTTCTGCTTTAAATGCGTCGAGTCCGGCGGCCTGTTTCGCCCTAAACTCCCCTTTCGGAATGGTCAGTCCGCACTGCCAGTAGTCGCCACGATCGATAACAATAAAGTTCTGGCGAGGCCCTTTATGGCCCATGCCCAGATCGGGATCGTGCGGCTGCTTACTCAACCGGAACCAGATGACATCGCGTGCTGCGCCAAACTCCTGACCGGTCAGCCCGGCGGCTTCGCGCACCCGTGAATGACGCCCATCGGCGCCGACCACCAGTTTGCAGCGGATATGCAGTTGCTGATTGCCGCGTGAGGCCGTCACACCGCTGACCGTGCCGTTTTCATCAGTCAGCGATTCAAATGACGTCGATTGCAACAGAGTAAAGCCCGGATAGCGGGCGCTCTGTTCGGCCATATAGTTCAGGAAATCCCACTGCGGCATAAAGGCGATAAAGCGGCATTTAACCGGCAGACGTGAGAAATCGGCCATCGTAACACTCTGTCCTGCAATCTCCGCCTCCAGCTTTTCAGCACGCTGATGCGGCAGAGTGAGGAAGGTTTCCAGCAGTCCGAGCTGATGCATAATTTCCAGCGTCGACGGGTGGATAGTGTCTCCGCGAAAATCGTGAAGAAAATCGGCGTGCTTTTCGATGACGACGACGCGCAGGCCCGCACGGGCAAACAGATAGCCCAGCATCAACCCGGCCGGGCCACCGCCGACAATACAACAGTCAGCGGTAATAATTTCAGTGGAATGTGGCTGCATGTCAGCTCCCTGTCGCGCCAGTATTGCTATGATTATTGCGTCAACCGTGGCGATGTTGCCGCAGTCGGTCGATGGTGCTGTGCTCAGGCTAATCACTCAATACGAGTAAACTCAACTGAAAACTGCCGAAGACTTACTCCTCTCTTCCGCAGTCAGGAGACCATCATGAATGTGATCCGCAACACGCTCTTTATTCTGCCGCTGTTAAGCCCGCTGGTTGTGGCAGCCGCGCCCTATGACACGCTGAAGTTTGCGCTGCGTCAGCAGCAGATTATCAACGATTTGCGTCAGAAGTGTCAGTTACCGCCAGCCACCCCGGATGAACAATTGCGGCAGATGTTTCTCAACGACAAACAGAACCTGAAACAGAACCAGTCTACGCTGAACGCCGCGGTTCAGGCGCTGAAAAAACAGGATAACCCAGCCTACCGCGAACGCATGGCGCAAGTGGTTTGTCCACCACAAACTGATTAACACTTTTCCTCAGAAGGAATTGATCCTGACGTTTGTTTTCCCCTTATCACTCAGTAAACTGGCACGCTGGTCTGGTTGAACAAGAAAGTCTCTCAATGAATGAAGAATCACCGCAGCCGGTGTATGTTCCCCGCTCCATCGCGGCGCGTAGCCGGATGTTTCGTGCCCTGCTCCATCGGGATAAAACGCCGCTGGCGATGCTGTTCTGTGCCGCACTGGTCGGTACGCTGGTAGGTCTGGCGGGCGTCGCGTTTGCTCGGGCCGTTGAGGCCATACAGCAGTGGCGCGCCGACACGCTCACCCCTGAACACATTCAGGGCTGGATGCTCTACGCCGCGGCCTTTGTCATCTCGGCGCTGCTGGCAATGGTCGGCTATTTTCTGGTCAGACGCTTTGCTCCCGAAGCTGGCGGTTCGGGCATCCCTGAAATCGAAGGCGCGCTGGAAGAGCTGAGACCGGTGCGCTGGTGGCGGGTGATTCCGGTGAAATTCTTTGGCGGGTTAGGGACGCTCGGGGCCGGGATGGTGCTGGGCCGTGAAGGGCCAACCGTACAGCTGGGCGGGAACATTGGCCGGATGGTGATTGATATTCTGGGGATGCGCAGTAATGAAGCGCGTCATACGCTGCTGGCAACCGGTGCGGCGGCCGGTCTGGCAGCGGCGTTTAATGCGCCGCTGGCGGGCATCCTGTTTATCATTGAAGAGATGCGCCCGCAGTTCCGCTATAACCTGATTTCGATTAAAGCCGTGTTTACCGGCGTGATTATGGCGAGCATCGTGTTTCGCTGTTTCAACGGTGAACAGGCGGTGATCTCCGTCGGCAAGCTGGCTGATGCGCCAGTGCAGACGCTGTGGCTGTATCTGGTACTCGGCATGGTTATCGGCATGGTCGGTGTGCTGTTTAACCGTCTGATATTTATCACGCAGGATCTTTTTGCCCGCTTTTATGCCGGTAAAACGGCACGCGTCGTGCTGGCGGGTGCTTTGCTCGGCGGTGGTTGCGGGATTCTGGCTCTGCTTTTCGCGCCTGGCGCAGGCGGCGGTTCAGCACTGATTCCACAGGCGGTTCATGGCGTCTTCCCGTTTGCCCTGCTGCTGGTGATCTTCCTGGTCAGACTGGTGACGACGCTGCTCTGTTTTGGCTCAGGGGCGCCGGGTGGGATTTTTGCGCCAATGCTGGCACTGGGAACATTGCTCGGAACAGCCTTTGGCGTGGCAATGACGGACCTGTTTCCACTTTATCATCTGGAAGCAGGGACCTTTGCGATTGCGGGGATGGGCGCACTGTTTGCGGCTTCAGTAAGGGCACCGCTGACCGGTATCGTGCTGGTGCTGGAGATGACCGATAACTATCAACTGATATTGCCGATGATCATTACCTGTCTCGGCGCGACACTGCTGGCGCAGTTTCTGGGGGGAAAACCACTTTATTCCTCGATTCTGGCCCGTACGCTGGCGCGTCAGGCTGAAGCTGAAGCGGCGCGCTCACAATGAGCGGATAGCCCGGTCAGTGACTTACCATCAAAATAGTCAGCAGGCATCTGTCCAGGTGCCTGATTGATCACTTCATCGTTATCAGGTCCTTCGTTTTTCATGTAAGCCACTTTCGCAGACTCAGGAATAATCATATACGGATAAGCCGGGCCATCAGCATCGAAGCGATGCATATCTTCGGTAAAGTTATTCTGATAGCAGAAATGATAAAAGCCCTGACTGTGGTAGTCAGGGCTTTTAAGGTACTACAGATTTAACGTTTACCATTAACTAACTTAATTGATAGGTACTGCTTCGGTACTGCTATTTATGAACAGATCCTGCGGATAATAATGATCACGATAGTAAAATGTCATTATCATTAGCGGTTTCAACCACCTGATAGTCTTTCAGGAGACAAAGACAGGTCAGGCCCGTATAAATCTGCACACCCCCATCGCGATATATACTTTTGATGCGTTGCCTTACTTTCATTACGACGTTTAAACCGCAATCGTATCCTGTCGTAACGTAACGTTCAGAACTACGAGGCCTTACATCATCGCGACGCGATACTACAAACTACGTACATCGTTACTGCATACTTCTCAAAGACTTACTTCGACTCCATTTAACAGGGTTATCATTAACTAACGAACAGTTTCAAAGAACAATGTTTAACAGAACCACCGACAATCTGTAACTCAAAACTTGTCGGCACCTTTTACGCATAACACCTTTGGTTTTCAGTCTATCAGGGCGATTGCTTGCCGCTGATGAGTTCTACTTTACGGATATAAAAAACGATGTCAACACTGGTTTTAAAGACATGTTTATATTTTCAGTGGAACTGCGTGAACAATAATTTAGCGCTGAAAATTCACCAGAAGTTTATTATTAATGCCAGGAAAAATAGAATCCAAATCTATTCAAAAAGAATAATTCACCCTGTCACTATCAACCTGATTACATAACGCCAGCCATAAAAAAGGCGCCCGCAGGCGCCCTCAAAACTCTCTATGCCAGAAGGCGCGTTATTTCGCCAGGCTCGCCAGTAACACCTTCGCGGTTTCGGCCGACGAACCCGGGTTCTGACCGGTAATCAGCAAGCCATCCTGAACCGTGTAGGACTGCCAGTCATCACCTCGTGAATAAAGGCCGCCATTCTGTTTCAGCACATCTTCTACCAGGAATGGCACCACGTCGGTCAGGCCAACGCCCTCTTCTTCGCTGTTCGTGAAACCAGTAACTTTCTTACCTTTCACCAGCGGCGTGCCATCGGCATTTTTCACATCACGCAGGACACCCGGAGCATGACAGACCAGCGCAACCGGTTTGCCCGCCTGCAGGGTTTGCTCAATCAGCGAGATGGAATGTTTGTCGTTTGCCAGATCCCATAATGGACCATGACCGCCAGGATAGAACACGGCATCAAAAGCTTCCTGATTCACCGAGTCAAGCCTGATGGTTGAGGCCAGCGCGGCCTGAGCCGCAGAGTCGGCATGGAAGCGGCGGTTCTCATCAGTCTGAGAATCGGGCTCATCGCTTTTCGGATCGAGTGGAGGCTGTCCGCCCTTCGGCGAAGCCAGAGTAATGTCAGCACCCGCATCCAGGAATGCATAGTAAGGAGCCGCAAGCTCTTCCAGCCAGAAACCGGTCTTCTTGCCAGTGGTGCCCAACTCATCATGCGAGGTCAAAACCATTAAAATTTTCATTTACGCTCCATATAACAGTCAGTCGGTCTCAGGTGTAAGGATAGTCAGAACCAGCGTGTTAACCGCCTTCTTCTGCGTTGACCTGTTAATCATGGCGGGCTTACGAATATTTATGAAATTTATTTCTTCAATTTCAGCTATTCACATAGCATTATAACTTAATGAAATATGATCTGAATTTACTGCCAGTTTTGCTGGTCATGATGGAAGAGCGCAATGTCACCCGCGCAGCGGAACGGCTTGGTATTACCCAGCCGGCGCTTTCAAATGCCCTGAACCGGCTGCGGGAAACGCTCAACGATCCGCTATTTATCCGTGAGCGTTACGGGATGCGGCCAACGCCAAAAGCGGAACAGCTGGCTCAGGTCGTCGGGGCTGCCCTGTCATCGATCGATAAAGTGATTCTTGGCCAGCAGGACTTTGACCCGCTGCACGCCACCCGTCTCTTCACCCTCGCACCCAACAGCTATGTCGAATTCATCATGATGCCTGCCATTGTGGCTCGCCTGCGGACCTGCGCGCCCGGCATCAGACTTCGCCTCACCCCGTTTGGCAATGACGTCACGGAAACCGGCGTAATCTCAGGCAATACCGATATGGTGCTGGGTCGTATCGTTGATCCTCCCGATAATCTGGTGGTGCAGCACCTGATGAATGAAGGCCTGGCCTGCGTATTACGCGCAGATCATCCGCTGGCAGGCGATAACCTCAGCGCGGAACAGTATGAGCAGTTAAAGCACGTCAACGTCCTGCCGCCTGGCCGTATGCGCGCGGGTCTGTATCAGGCGCTTGAGCAACGCGGCCTGCGTCGACAGGTTACTGTCTCTGTCACACACTTTCTGGCCGTGCCGGAGATGATTGCGGTGACAGACTACTGCGCGACCCTGCCGCGTCTGATCTGTCAGCATCTTTCACGCGATGAGCGGCTCAGAATCGTCCCCGCACCGGTTGACCTGGGTACTTTTCCGGTCGAGATGGGCTGGCATGCACGTTATCGCGACGATCCTGCCCATCGCTGGTTCAGGAATTTGATGACAGAGACGGCAAAGGCGCTTTCTGACCCGGAGATAAACAGTTAGCATGATCACCATTGCCGCACTAATAGTTAATATAGATATGATAACCTGGGTTACTATTATTCCCATCGGAGGCAAACAACCTCCTCTTTCATAACTCAGGAATATGACAGTTAAACCGCGTTGAACCGCGCTATGGCTGGATTTTAAAGCGTGCTAGCCTAGCATAATCTTGAATATGTACACCCCTATGTACACAACAAAAATTGATGGGCCATGCTTCAAAATAAACAGTAGGTATCAACGGTTAGTAAACCTCCATGACGAGCACCGTCACTTCTCTAGCATTACTCTGCCCCTAGCCCTTACCGTCGATCGTCCTTACTTCATTTGAAGTATCTCCGAAACAACAACCTTACCATTTATTTTTTCGCGAGCTGTCGAACTGGAACTTTAACCGATAGCCAAGCTAAGCCTTGGGCGTACGGTTTATTGACATGTATCCGTAAGGCTATTAATGCGCATCATGTTTGTCGGATTTGCCATCATCGTGCTATTCGTGACGGCTGGGGCTGCTTTATAATGCAGCTAAGGTCCCCAAAGACCGAAAAGTGGACGCTCGAAGAATAAGAGGGGATCTTCCTGAACGCTACTCTCGCTCCTGAGTTAGTTTGCGGATGGCATCAGCATAAATTTTTTTCGTACCATCCACGGAGTTCTCTTCAGACTCTCTGAGCTGTGCCAGAATGTTTTCTGTGTTCACAGGCTTCCCTGAAGCAATCACACGTGAAACAGCCAGCCCTATGGCATTCTGGATATCATCGCTGTCTTCTGAATGACTGAATTCTGTCGCCATCATAGTGTTCCTTCATAAAAGACTGCACAACGTTTTTTTATGAGTTTTGGCATGAATGATAAGACGCTGCTGTGGATGCCGGATGTCGATTTTACACTTGTCAGATATTCGGCGCCTGCCAGCAGGGCAAAAAAATGGCCCCCTGCAAAGGTGAGCCACACACCAACTTCCAAATAAAACAGTTCAGATTCGTGTGCATTCGTCAGGCACATTCCTGTTATCGGCCCGCTTTGCTGCGGCATGAGCGAAACGGACCATAAATAAAAAAATTAAGCACTGCATAAACGGGACAGTGTGAAGTCCGGAGGCCGCGGCCTGCGCCGTTGAAAAAGCAATGTTCACCGCTCACAAGGTAACGAACCCTGTTCAGTCCTTTTTAATCCCCCACGCACCTCTGAAAGCGGGCTTTATCACCGCTTCATTGTCTGCGCTTTAAACGACCAAAATTCCCATCCGCGCAGCCGCAGTGAACATTTGCTCAAATTTGCCGATAACACTGATGCCGCGCCCCGATACTGCGGTACTACATAACAATACCCTCCCGTTGAACGGGGGAATTTTTTGCATCAGCGCTATCTATTAATGCTGTTGCTCTACACCCAGGAATCAGCATGAACAATATCAGAATAGGCATCCGGCTCGGCGCAGCCTTCGGCTTTATGGCGCTCCTTGTCATGTTTATGGTGCTTATCGGCATCGTAAAAATAAACTCGCTCGGACATGCCAACGACGAAATATCAGGCAGTCTTTATACCAAAGCCTCCACCTCCCTTTCACTCCGCTATTACACCTCAGACATGAGTCGCCTTGCCCGAAACGCAATCCTTCTCAGCGACGTCACCAAAAGGGAAAAAGCCATCAGCGATTATCGTGATGAAAGACAGAAGGTGGATACGCTCATCAGTCTTATCGGCAGTCAGGTAAATACACCTCAGGGAAAGGAAATTTTTGACCTCCTTAAGGCACGCTCTGCGCTCTTCCTGCCCTTTATTGATGAGGTCGTCACGCTCTCGCAAGAGGGCAAAAGTGAGGAGGCCACGCAGCTGCTTTTCGGCCCCCGCTACCAGACCCAGGGCGACTATATGGCCTCACTGAAAGAAATGCAGACCTTTCAGGAAGCGCGTATGAGTGCCGCCGCTGCACAGGCGCGCGATGACAGGGCCGGTGCACTGATGATTTTAATCACTGCCGGCGCGGTGGCTCTGCTTCTGGCAGCAGTATCCGCCTGGATTATAACGCGGAGTATCACGCGTCCCCTTAAAGATGCGGTGGAGGCGGCACAGCGCGTATCCCGCGGGGATTTGAGTGGTGTGGTCCGCACTGACGACCGGGACGAAACCGGCAAACTGCTGTCTGCCATCGGTGAGATGCAGGACTCACTGATTAATACCGTCAGTCTGGTGAGAAGCAATGCCGAAAATGTGGCGTCAGCCAGCACCGAGATTGCGCAGGGTAACGCTGACCTCTCGCAGCGTACTGAGGAACAGGCCAGCGCGCTCGAGCAGACAGCTGCAACCATGACACAGCTGGGTATGACGGTTAAAAACAACGCCGATAACGCCCGCCAGGCAGGCCAGCTGGCAGTCAGCGTCCGCGATGTCGCTAATAAAGGCAGTGAGGCGACGGCAGCCATCACAGGTACAATGAAGTCAATCAGCGAAAGCTCCGGCCGCATCGGTGAAATCACAGCTGTTATTGACGGTATCGCTTTCCAGACCAATATCCTGGCGCTCAATGCCGCGGTGGAAGCGGCGCGTGCCGGTGAACATGGCCGCGGCTTTGCGGTGGTGGCAAGCGAAGTCAGGTCACTGGCGCAGCGCAGCGCTGCGGCTGCCGGGGAGATACGCCAGCTGATTGCGGTCAATGCAACGACCGTCGGACAGGGTAATGAACTGGTGGTCCATGCGTCTGAGACCATGTCGGGCATTCTCTCAGCGGTCGGGAAACTGACGGACACGGTTGAAGAAATCAACTCCGCCAGTGCAGAACAGGCCCGCGGAATTGAACAGGTCGGCATTGCCGTTACAGAAATGGACACGACCACTCAGCAGAATGCCTCGCTGGTAGAAGAGTCGGCCGCTGCTGCTTCAAGCCTTCGGGAGCAGGCTGCGCTCCTCCTTCAGGCGGTATCTGTATTCACCCTCAGTAATCAGGCCATGCCTGCTGCTGTTCGTGTCCCTGCTACTACAGGCAGGCCGGATGTTCACACTGCGTCAGTAAAAGCCCGCGTTGAAGCCGGGGATGACGGCTGGACGAATTTCTGATGACTGCACCGCGCCTGTAACAGGCGCGGTATGTTCAGGAGGACTGGCTGCAGCAACATCAGCATAAAGATGAAATCTCGTCAGCCTTCATGACCTGATCAAATAACTGGTACAGAGAATTCCGGCATCGATGTGAAACAAGGCTGCAAATGCACAGTCCGGTAAGAGCGAAAAGCTGACGCTGGCATTGATTATAAAATTCCGGTTTGTGTCGTTCTGGATTAGTTTAGAGACGAAAAATATTGAGTCGGCGATTTACCGAGCGCTTTCCTGAACATCGTAATAAACGCACTGACCGAATCATATCCCAGCGTTCCGGCTACGCGCTGCACGGACTGGCCTTCAGCCAGATGGCTCAGGGCAATCATCAAATGCAGTTGCTGACGCCAGCGACCAAAGCTCATTCCTGTCGTCTCTTTTATCAGTCTCGCCATAGAGCGCTCGCTGGTGGCCAGGTGCGCAGCCCACTGCTTTAGCGTTCGCCGGTCATCAGGATTATTAAAAAGGACCTCAGCCATACTCCGGATTTTAGGATGATCGGATACCGGCAGATGCAGCGCTTCAACCGGCACATCCGGAATATGTTCCAGCAGCACCGCTGCCAGCCTCGCGGTTTTACTGTCAGGAGAATAAGCCTGTTCCTGCTCTGCCAGAAACAGAACAAGCTCGCGGACCAGAGGGGTAATAGCGAGAGTACAGCAGGTTTCCGGCATCGCTGCCGCACGAGGTTCGATAAACAGAAAGCAGGTATCCGCATTCTTCGTAACACGGCAACTATGTGGGATCTCACCCGGAACCCAGACAGCATGTCCCGGTGGAACAAGCCACAGCGCATCCTGTACCTCACAGCTCACTGCACCACGCAAAGAGAGAATAAGCTGACCCTTACGATGAGCGTGCGGAGTCTGCCCGGCATACTCGCCTGACGATGAAACATGCAGGGCGACAGCAGCCTGACTGAAAGCATCAGCATCGAACTCTTCCGGTGAGGTCACCGGTCTTCTGTTAACTGGCATGATTTAGTTATATGTTGTCAGGTTATCTATATTCTGTAACTCATGCGTCCTTTAAAGTCTTTCTTTTTTCCAGAGAAAGCAGAATTTATGTCCCACACGACGAACAAGTGGTCTTCAGTCATACTTGTGACCGGCATCCTTTTAATTGCCATTAACCTGCGTGTTCCTTTTACCACTATCGCACCCGTTTTAGAGTCCATTCGCCATGATTTTGGGCTAAGTATCACAGCCGTTGGGTTGCTTAACTCACTGCCATTACTGGCCTTTGCCGCCTTTTCTCCGCTGAGCGCATCCATCTCGCGGAAATACGGTCTGGAACGCACCCTCTTTGGTGCCCTGGCCATAATTTCAGCGGGCATCCTGCTTCGCTCCACCGGCAGTGTCTGGGCGCTTTATGGCGGAACCCTGTTAATAGGTATCGGGATTGCCCTGGGCAATGTCCTGCTGCCTGGCCTTATCAAGCGTGACTTTTCCGGCAACGTGGCTTCAGTGACGGGGGCATATTCCATCACAATGGGTGCTGCGGGTGCCATTGGTTCAGCCATTGTCATTCCGCTGACGCAGAAGTGGGGCTGGAACATCGCGTTGGCCATGCTGGTTATTGCCCCGCTCCTTGCGCTGTTTTTATGGTTGCCCCAGTTATCGAAGAAGCATCAGCTGCCAGCAGCGGGTGAGAAAAAAGCAGCGACCGTCGCGGTCTGGCGCTCGCCTCTGGCCTGGCAGGTCACCCTGTTTATGGGCCTGAATGCGATGCCGTTTTATGTTGCGGTCGGCTGGCTGCCAGCCATTCTTACGGACAGTGGACTCTCCTCAGCTCAGGCTGGTGAGGTACATGGCATCCTTCAGCTGACCACCGCCATTCCCGGCCTGATTCTGGCGGCCACGCTGCGTCGTCTAAACGATCAGAAATTAGCTGCTGCTGGCGTCAGCCTGTTAACCGCAGTGTCCTTTATCGGCATTCTGTACCTGCCAAATCTGGCGATGCTGTGGGCTGCGCTTCTCGGCTTCGGCTCAGGTGCCAGCATGATGCTGGGGCTGACCTTCATCGGTCTGCGTACTAAAAACGCCGGTGATGCCGCCGCACTGTCAGGCATGGCGCAGAGTGTCGGATATCTGATGGCGGCGATGGGGCCGCTGTTGCTGGGCAAAGTACAGGAGTTGTCCGGAGGCTGGACGGTGCCCTTACTGATAACCGCAGCAATCGCAGTCGCAGGAGCCTGCACCGGAATGGCTGCCGGACGAAATGTTCACCTGGAGCCTGCACAGCAGCCGGGCTGAATTCGCTGACACTGCAGGGGAACGTTCGGTTCCTCTGCTGAGGTGTTCTGAAACGTATTCCTGCTTTCAGGACCCGCTTTTACCGGGAAGCCCCCGTCTCACCTTCGCCATCGTTGAAAAGCCCGGCAACCCAGTCAGCAAAAGCACGCACGGCGGGAGAAAGAAAACGCTGATGCGGATAGAGCATCGTCACCGGCACTGAGGGTGGCTGCCAGTCCGCCAGAACCTCGACCAGTTTGCCTTGGTGCAGATTCTCCGAGATCACATTCTCAGCCAGCTGCGCCAGCCCAAAACCCTCAAGACACAGTCTGATATAGAGTCCCGTTTCGTTAACAGCTGCATCCCCCTCAACCGGAACTGAGAAGGCCTCAGTGCCTCGTGTAAAACGCAGTTCATTAGTGCGTCTTCCCGAACCGGAAAAGTAATGAATCGCCCGATGCTGTGACAACGTTTCAGGCGTCTCAGGGATACCAAACTTCCTGAGATAGTCCGGTGAGGCGCAGGTCACCCAGCGAAACCGGCCAAGCGGACGGGCAACCAGCGTGGAATCGGTTAATTCACCGGTTCGTATGACACAATCCACCCCTTCCTGAACAAGATCGACCTGCCGGTCGCTGACACCCATCATCAGGTAGATATCCGGATAGAGCCGGTAAAAGTCTTTCAGTTTGGGCATGACGATGAAATGGGCAATCCCACCGGGCATATCAACCCGCAGCCGTCCCTGGGGGCGTCTGATGGATTCGGTCAGGCTGGATTCACTATGTTCTATCAGCGACAGGATCTCCCGGCACTGCGCCAGATATTTCAGGCCTTCAGGAGTAAGGCTGACCCGCCTTGTCGTACGGTTCAGCAGGCGCACCTGCAGGTATTTCTCCAGGTTTTTAATCGTGCTGGTAACGGTGGAGGAAGGCAGTGACAGTGTTTCTGCCGCGCGAACAAAACTCCCGGCCTCAGCAACCCGCGTGAAAACCTGCATAGCCTGAATCCGATCCATCTCCTGCCCCCGGGTAATAGTAGGTCTGATTATTCGTGAATTATGAATGATGAAAACACTTTAAGCATCTTTTTCAGGTTAATGGCGTGACGTATCGTTTCCCCATTAATCAGGAAAGAGGCAAGTTAATGACCGGTTACATCAGAAATATTGTTAACAATCAGAATGTCACTTCAGACGCTACGTTGATTCGCGGCGCGACGATACTGAGCATGGACGGGAACGTCGGTAACATTGAGCGCGGCGATATTCTCATCAACGGCTCAACGATAACCGCCGTGGGCCAGAACCTTGATGTGCCGGGTGCGCATGTCATTGATGCCACCAACATGATTGCCATGCCGGGAATGGTCGATTCTCATCGTCACGCATGGGAAGGGCAGCTGCGCCGCATTAACCCAAACGCCACCTGCCTGGATGACTACAGCAACGCCACACACTTCTCCTTCGCTAAATATTACCGTCCTGCCGATATCTATGTCGGCAATCTGCTGACAGCGCTGGGCGCTATTGACGCGGGCATCACCACGATGATTGATAATTCGCACAACAGCCGGACCGCAGCGCATTCCGATGCCGCCGTCGAGGCCCTGCTTGATACCGGCATTCGCGCCATTCATGCTACCGGTGCACCGGTAGCCGGCGAATGGGATAAAGCGCACTGGCCGGGAAACTGGCAGCGTCTGCAGGAAAAGTATTTCAAAGACAACCCTGAAAGCCTGGTTTCTCTCGCCGTCATGGCGCAGCTGGAGCCGGAATTATGGGCTGAAGCCCGCCGGCTGGGACTGTCGATAGTGACAGAGTTCTTTGGCGCTGAGATGGGGTCTGAACTTGAGTCGCTGCATCAGCAGGGACTGCTGGGTCCGGACAATATATTCAATCACTGCACGGCGCTGCCCGACCGGGGATGGGAAATTCTGCGGGAAGCGGGTGTCCGGGTGAACGTCTGCCCGCGCTCAGATTCGCACTATGGGATCGAAAGCGGAATGTTTGCCATTGAGGCCGCGCAGCGTCATGGCATCAATCCCGGCCTGAGCGTAGACAATGAAACGTCGTACAGCACCGACATGTTTATGGAGATGCGCGTCGCCTTTTACCTGCAGCGCGTGATGGGCATGCATCAGCAGCAGTGCTGCGATTCTGAACATGCGCTGAAAACGCTTCCGGCGGCGCAACTCCTCAAAGCCGCGACTCTCGATGGCGCAGCCTGTGCAGGGTTACAGGATACAGTGGGCAGTCTGACGCCAGGCAAGCAGGCCGATCTGGTGCTGATTAACGCCAGTGATCTCAATCTTTACCCGTCCGGCAACGCCTTTGGCACGGTGGTTCATGCCGCCGAGCGCAGCAACATCGACACCGTCATGATTGGCGGGCGCATCGTTAAACAGAACGGCACGGTGCTGGGCCTGGACAGCGAGCGACTGCGTGCGGCGATTGATGAGTCGCGTGAGCACCTGTTTGCCGCCTCTGGCTACCAGCCCGACATTTTTGCTGACGCCTTCCTGCCGCTGGAGCAGGCAGACTGACCGGGATGAAAAGCATGATCTATTACGTAATCGCCTTTGCCGCAGGTCTGGGGATCACCCTCCAGACGACCCTGAACAGCCAGCTGGCAAAGGGGCTGGGTGGAGATCCGGTCAGTGCGGCGCTGTTTTCCTTCACGGCGGGCGCGTTCAGTCTGGGGATTTACGCGCTGCTGCGGGGTGGGTTAATGACATCGTTAGTGGCGATCCCGTCGCAACCCCTCTGGAGTCTGGCGGGCGGACTGATAGGCGCATGTGCCCTCTTCAGCTATGTCGTGCTGGCGCCGAAAATCGGATTTTCAGCTCTGCTCGGGCTGGCGATTGTCGGACAGTTACTTTCTTCACAGATCATTGACCATTTTGGCCTGCTGGGCGCTATGCGGCGTCCGGTTTCGTTACTCAGGCTGGGGGGAATGGTTGTCATGCTGGCCGGACTGGCCGTCATGCTTTTCGGCGATCGGCTCTCTGCACGGTTTCCGCAGTGACCGCGTAAGTCACGTCTGCTAACGCGCAACAGGATCTTTATTCATCCGGAGGATTAACATGTTTTCAATTGCAGCTGATGTCAGGAATACGCTGGGAGAGTGCCCGCTGTGGTGTGAAAGAACCCGCAGGCTCTACTGGACTGACATAGAAGCCAGTGAACTGCTCGCCTTAGAAGAAGGCAATGATGCTGTGATGCGCTGGTCGCTGCCTGAACGCTTTGGCTCCTTTGCACTGACTGAACAAAGTCACATTCTGCTGATGGGATTCACGTCAGGGCTGGCTTTTTATGATCTTAATAGCGGGCTGCTTACCCCGGTGGCCGCTTCACCGGGAGACGCCGGCACCCGTATAGGTGATGGACGGTGTGACCGTGCCGGTAATTTTGTCTTCGGAACGATGGATGACGGTTATCCCGTTAAAGCCATCGGTAAGTTTCACCGGCTCAACGCGACGACGATGACTGTTGAGACGCTCGCATTGCCCGACGTCGCTATCCCGAACAGCATCTGTTTCAGCCCCGAGGGTGGCACGCTCTATTACTGTGACTCGATGCAGGGTCGGATAATGTGCTGTGATTATCCCTCGCTGCGGAACCAGCGCGTGTTCGCAGAAACCGAAGGCAGCGGCGCGCCTGACGGCTCCTGCGTGGATGCGATGGGCTATCTATGGAATGCTGAATGGGGAGGTAACCGTGTGGTCCGTTACCGCCCGGATGGAACTACAGCCGCTATTCTTACGTCACCTGGAATGCAGAGCACCTGTCCGGCACTTGCGGGTGAGGGTTTTACCCGTCTCTATTGCACCACGGCTACAGTGGGACTCACTGCCCTGTCTGAATCTGACGGTGCATTGCTCAAAGCTGAATCTGATGTCAGTCCCGGATTACCTGAAAACCACTTTGCAGCACACGCAGTGTTCGGGTTTTGAAATTGAGAGAACTTTGGCCGTTCTGCCTCATAAAACATGTCCGCTTCTGGCACAAAGCGGACTGACGCTAGGCTGATGTCAGCTATGAGCGACAAGCGGACGTAGTCAATTTTAGGGCTGTTTTTTTCGTAATAAAAAAACTGCGACTGCCGTCAAAATGCCTATCAATGGCATCGTGCCAGCACCAGCTAAAAAGTTACGCTGATCTATCCGATTATCTGTACGAATGTTAGAAAGACGCGTGAGTGCGTTTTTTTTCGAAGTAGCACTAATCTCTTCAAATTGCTTTTCATAGCCCTGATTAATTAGTTTAAGAGCTTGGTTTTCTTCCGAATGTTTTAACGCAACTATCTGTTTACCTTTTTGATAGAAATGGTAGTCAGACATCTTGTTGTCCTTATAGTGAAAATAGATGATTTGCTTCAACTCTAAGGTTTAGCTGTCTATACAGAAACCTGTTTTATCTACGCAGGTCAACACAAATTTTATTCGCAATGTCCGATTCTGGCACTACGGGGACATTGATAACTTTCAGGGTTGGACCGCCTGCCCGCCGCTTCTATTTTCTAACCTGCATCAGTGTTCGTAGTGCAATGCTTGCCGCCAGACCATCACGATGCTGTGATTTAGCAACAACTTTTCTGGCAATTGCCTCCTGATATACGCTTTTATTACCAGCCACTAACTGCCAGACAGCCTCACCCATCATTGTGCATGCTGCCTTACACGCCTTTTCCTAAATCCCCAATTATCTGCATCGAACTCAAAAAGCTGACTTTAAAACCATTATGCAGCACTACAAATCCTGATCACGATATTGCGCACACCTCCCTGAGCTGTATGGCCCCGGCTTCGCCATAAAGAGTCAGGATGTTATGCCCCTAAACAGGATTACCGACGTTAAGCTGACACGCTGTCTTCGTCACTCATGATTGATTGCTATTGTCCGGCATCTTTAAACTAAACATTAAAATAACAGCACTGCCACCACAATATTCATTTTAATGCATTGAAAGATAATGGGTAATTTTCACTTTTCTGAACTGCATTCTGACTAAAAATGAGCGTACCTCAACGGGTATGCATGCCGAAATTTGCATCCCACTTCTAAAAGGAGTTCAGATGTTGTTCAGAAAAATGCTTTTATCTCTTTTGTCTTTCACATTGATGTGTACGGCAGCAATGGCTCGTGATCCTCATGAAAGACCCACCATGTCACTCGGCTATCAGCAGGCCAGGATTAAAGACTTTGGGGATATCCACGGAGGTAACTTCCGGTTTCAGTTTGAAAACGCTGAACGTTGGGGGGTGATGGGTTCGCTTACCGCGATGAAAAATAACTGGGATGACGAGTATACCGTATGCAGACAGGCTGATACCAAATGCAGGGATGATTACAAAATAAAGCATGCGATGGATAAGAAGGCTGAATATTACTCACTGCAGGCAGGGCCGACCTATCGTGTCTCAGATAACATCAGCGTTTTCGCGCTCGCGGGTCTCTCTCACTCCAGTGTAATAACCAACGAAAAAGATGACCCGCAGCAATCGCCGATGACGGGCAATCAGCATTCATCCAATCAGTATGCTTACAGCTCTGGAGTGACACTCAATGCGACGGACAACCTGGCGCTTACAGCAGGCTATGAAGGGGCGCGTGCTTCGTATGATGGTAAGAAGCATGGCGTAAGAAGTGTGTTTATGGATGTAGGCTACAGGTTCTGAAGCTGACGTTTAATGGCTCAAAGGATGTGGGCCATCTTTTCCCTCAGAATGAGTACGATACCCCGAAAAACAGGAGTAAAATAACGGGCCAGGTTTGAGATATTCATTTTGGCCATTCTGGCCAGGCAGGAGGATTTCCAGCTTTCAAATCAAGCTTGTTGAGCTGATCAAGATAACTGACCTGTTTTTCCAGCAGGTCAGACTCTTCAGCTGAAAGCTGTTTTTTCAGGAGCAGCCTTACCATGCCCGGCATGATTTTCGATACGGCCTCCTCTGTCAGTGCTTCCTTTTTATCTTCATAAGGCGTCAAATCGTCATCATGCGACAGTTTAATCACTTTTCCTTCCGCATATTTCCACAGCCCGCTGTTATCAATCTGACGGCTTTGATCATCCTGCGCTATTTCGGCCACGCTCAGGTAAACCGGCCAGAGTGCTGACACATCGGAGCTTACGCTACGGATATATCCATCCGGATCGTATGCAATTTTTAACGTATCAGCAGCGAATAAACGCTGACTTGCATACCATTCATTCCCGGACTCATCGAAGAGAAATTTCAGACCGTATTCTTTTTGGCGTGAAATATCATCAGCACTGACCGGTTTTCCCGGTTTGAAGTTTTTAAGGTCGATCATGTCACTCCCCTTGTTCGATTGTCTGCCATTCATTTCCGACAAGAATCTGCAATGGTCGGGCTGTATATTCGTATCCTTTCTTTATTTTTCCCGGGTTTTTAAACCCCGTCATGATATAGCCAGGATCAAACTTAATCGCCTCTCCCTTTTTCCTGACCTCAGCCCCCAGTCGTACACGCTTAACACAGCGTTTAGTTAATTCATCTGTAGACGGAAACGGAACGATTCTGTCGCTGACCTTTTTCAGTTCCTTCATCACCCAGATAGATAACCAGCCACTGGCCTGAGACTCTTCAGTTTTCCATCGCGGACCATTGATATTTCCGTCCTCGCTGAATGTCACTTTTTCCATGACGATTTTTTCAGCCGTCAGTTTTCCCTTGATACCAACGTCCCCCGTCACTACCCCGCCCCCTAGCGACAGGAAATCTTTGGCTGCATCATCCTTGCTGTAGCCTTTATTGTTCTCCAGATAACGTTTATCAGCCTGTCCGAGACTGACTGCATGATGGGGTTTCAGTGCCTCTGACACCGGTGTTGCACCCCCAGTATTTCCGCACATCAGCCAGGCATTTAAGGAGCTGTTCCACTGGACCTCAATGAGCCCGCCATTAATGATTTCTCCGCCCTGCAGTTCCTGATGCGCATGCGAATACAGCGGGTATGCTTTCCCCCCGTTCGCCGCGAATGTGCAGGCACCGGTATTGGCTTCCCGGGCTTTAAACGTGAGACGCATGCCATCCGTCAACTCTGCCAGTGCAGGCTTGTATGCCGCTGAATAACGATTTGCCGTGCCGCTATCGTGAGCAAATGTTGAAGCGCACTGCTGAATGGAGGGATAGATGCCACATGGCGGCAAAAACGGCGCACCCTCAATCATGAAAATACTGGCTTCCGTAATCGCGTTCATGCCCGCCGTGACAGTAATACCCCATGCCGCGACGTATCCTGCATCCGGCTGAGGTGTAATCTGTGACCCCGTGGGCGAAGACACCCCGGCTTTTAACATCAGGCGGCAGACTCCTGACCGTTTTGCCGGCTGAGCTTTGCCAGAGTTACCGGGACCGCTGTAGGCCACTGCCGGGTTTGCCGCATTGTAATAAGGCAGTACCGTTTCGTCAGAGTCCACATCGTCATACCCGACCTGTACCAGGTAATTCATGCTGTGACCTGCTGAAGCAGGCGCGGTCAGTGTGAGCGAGGTTGCTTCATAGACGAGTCCCTGCTTCAGGATGAGTTCCGACGTATCTGCCGGGAGTGATGAGTACGGTGTGTTATCAGTATTCTGTAAACTGTAAATCTGGCCGGGGCCGACAATGACCCGCATGGACGCAGGACTGTCGGGTGTGCAATGCAGTCCATACAGACAGGTATCGGAGCCCAGTATGGCCATTGCAAGCTTTGCCATACCCGTCATAGCGAATTTATTGGTGTTGAGCAGGTCGGTTTCGAGCGGAATAGCGCCCGGATAAACAATCTGACGGTCCATAAAAATTTCCCATAAAAAACCCGCCGAAGCGGGGTGTATATAACGTTATGAATTAATGAAAAAAAATGTACAAACTCAGACTTTACTGTTCCTGTTCCGATTAAAAGAGGTTCTATAGTATTTGCGCTTTTTGAACCTTTTGTACATATCTGAATTAAACAGTGAAACTGATTCTATTTGATCTCTGGGTATAACATGGCGATATTGGGTCAGCGATATCGGATGAGAGTCAAAGGTAATTCCACATTCACTGTAGTGCTCAGCATAATTCACTTCTTCCACAAAGCTCAGAGTGTCTTTGTCACGATACCCGCTCAGGAAAGGGATGATGACTATCGTATCGGTATCATGATCTTCAAGCCGGGCTTCATGAACAATGCCAATATATACCTTGCGAGAATGCATGGTTATGGAAACCATAAGATTATTGTTGCTTGTTATTGACTCAAAGAGAATGGCCTCGATAGGGCTGGAATTAGCTATCTCCCTGAATATCCTCAACCTTTCCTCAGGATTTCTTAGCTTTTTTTCTTCATTTTTTGATTCGCTAAAGCTAATAAGAACAGTGATAGCAACTAATAAAAGAAATGGAAGCCCGACACCCACAAATTTGACATTCAGAATGTCATAGGCAAAAGTAAATGCTTTGTATTTTTCGGTAAACAACAGCGGCGCATTTAATAGCCACATAGCCGCCAGTAAAGCAAACCATGCGACCATGAGAACGATGAAAGAAACAAAAACGTAATATGAGCCCTTGAGGGCCACCTGGAAATATGATTGCCAGCCCGTGGATTTTTTGAATTTATGCTTAGAAGGTATGTGGCTATTTACATACAGGTAACCACACACTAACACTATAACAATCAGTGCCGCGCTCATTAACCACCCGTTTTATTTTTTCTCAGCAAGCACTCGCATATTGTGAGCAATTGCGTTTTGAACGTCCTTATTTTTTAGGTTGATGCGTAAAGCACCACTACGGTCAAAGTAGTATCGCTCACTGGATTCTCCACCAGCCGGATTTTCTCTCGTATCCCACCGATTCTTTACAAAAAGATCCATTAATCTTTCGGGTTCCGACACTGTTTTAAGAAATTTTTTAAAATTCACCATTTAGCCTCCTTCCCAGAGCTCTGTATGCAGAGGTTGGGCCTCCATCGACAACCAGTTATTGCAAATGATCTGTGTTGTGATGGGTATCTATACAGTGAATATAATACTAATGATCTTGAATGGGCAAGGTTGTTCTCTAAACAAAACTAACATAACCGATTGCACATGAAATGAGTTAGCTTCGTCCAATCAACATCAGCCTGCCAGCACTAAACCAATCTTACCCAGACCAGAGTGCCTTCCATTTTGACAGCCGCGACAGCGGCATAAATCTGTGCATCCGTAATCCCGCCTGTGAACATGTGCCTGGATATATACTCGCCACGTGAAGCCCTGCTGTAACCGGATGAGGGAATGTGGTAGCCCGCCACCCAGGGTATGCCCTCACCTTTGGGGCGTCTGACCGCAACAAAGGCCTGATAAGGCAGATGACGGGATCCATAACCACCAGCAGCACCATATCCGGTTGCCGGTTCGCTATACGCGCCCGTATCTGCAGGGAGCAACGGCTCAAACACAACCGGCCGGCTTCCTGTTAATGTCTCAAGCACCTGAACAACCGCCTGGCGAGTGCCGCGCTCCCGCAGCAGATTCGTTCTGATCTGATTCCGGAATGGGTCGTCCTCCATCCCTGCGGGTCTGATAAGGCTACTGCCAAAAAAGTCATACGCCGCGAGATCAAGCCAGCCATGGGTGGCCGTCGCCACGCGTGTCTGCGATCGGCCATAAAGATAGAGTTTGTAGCACCAGGCCAGCGACTTCGCACATGCCGTCAACGCGCCGAACAGAACCGGACTTTCATCAGCAAACCAGCCAGCAGGCAGAAGGGTATGAAGCCGGTTATAAAAGTCGTTTTGATCGCCTCTGGCCATTCAGCTCACCTTCACCATTCCGGGACGAATAGCCTGCCTGTGAGAGGCTGCCATATCGGCAGTGCCGCCATTCAGCGTCAGTGACGAAACATTGGTCACCAGCGGACTGGCGCTGTAGGCCACTTTTACCAGTTGGGTGTATGCCAGCAGTTTCCCCAGCGCCAGGCTGCTGATGAACTGAATAATCGCTGTTCTGACCTGCCTGACAACTTCGCCATGATCAGCTGTCCCATCGGTGGTGATAACCAGAATGACATCTGCTTTGATTACATCTGGCGGAAATACACCAAATGTGACGGTAAATCCCCGCACCGCATCGATGGCTATAGCTGCCCGCTGGACAAAAGCGGCATCATGGTTGCCACTGCCATCATCCACCACGGCATAAAAATAACCGGGCTGATAGGTGCCATCCCACACGGCATTTTCTGTCAGGGTATAACTGACCCCATTCTGAAGATTACTGATGGCAAAGCCGATAGCCGCTTTGGTGGCTTTCGACAGTGAGGCAATCCACAGCACAAATCTCGCCCGGTAGCTGTCATCACTCTCTGCATCTTTGCCGTTAACAAACGCGGCGGTGTTGGTGACTGTGTCTACGTAGAGAATTGCCCCTGAAATGACTGTAACCGTTCCCGGCTGGGCATTACCCGCAGCGCCTGCTCTGTTCGCCTGCACCGGAACCACGAGAGAGCTGACGCCTGCTGCGATAACATAACCTGACTGATCAGCATCCCAGGCATCATTCGACGTGTCAGCGATCACCGCATAATGCTGGGCACCGTCTGTAGTAGTGACCTGCGCACCCACCGGGACCAGTGCCCGGCTGGTTGCTGTAAAGCGACTGAAGGTGACCTGCCCGATAGCCTGCACGGCAGAGAGCCGAGGAAAACTGAAGTCTGCCATCCAGCTGTCAAGGTCCTCGCCGGAGCATGTCGCGGCGCGGGTCGTGACCAGTAGCTTCACAATCAGCTGCTGTATCCACATGGCCACACCCGCATTCGACTCTGCCAGCGACCGGAGAATGCTGCCAATAGAGAAATCCACCAGCTTCAGTGCCCTGGCCTGAATAGCCGTAACCTGCTCGCTTACAAGCTCGGTAAAGGATTTTATATTGAGGGGTGCCATTGTTTACCTCGTGACATCGAAGATGAGGGTTTCCGGGGCGCCGGTCATGGCATCCGTATAGGACACTGACACACTGATCCCCCCCTCAATGCGATTCAGTTTTACAACCGGCGGCGGATGGCTGGCGACAGCCTCTTCCAGCAACATCTGGCCGCTGATGAGCGCCTTCCACTCTCCGGGCATGACTGCTTCACCAATTTTCTTGCCCAGTCCTGCCCCGTATTCCGGGTGAAAAACGTAGTCGCCGGGGTTGGTCAGAAGTCGCCGCAGAATGCGTTGTTTAGTGCGATCGCTTGCGGATGCCGTGCGTAAATCGCCAGTGGAAGAAGAGTCGAGGTCTCCTCCCGGGAAGTGATAGAGATCGTGCATCGGTTAACCCTGGAGAGTGACTGTGATTTTCTGCTCAGGCGGGGCGGTAAAGTTGCCCTGCCCTTTTTCGAGATGTTTATGGCCGTCATAAACAGTGCGGATACGATGAACCGTGCCATAGCGCCCATCGTTGTCGCGGATGTCTTTCCCTACGGTAAGATTCTTATCTATTCGCACGTCGCCACCGGTAAAGTGATGTGCCGGTGCGTCATAGGTGAGTTTTTCCTTCGCGGACAGCAGGACTTCCCCGTTGTTAAGAAACTTCAAAAGCGATCCGCTCTGGTGTACCAGCCAGAACTCACCGGAGGGTGGGCCCGGGCAGCGATCAGCATCGTTATAGAACTGCCCTTCTGCCATTCCTACACCAGTCAGGCCAGAATCAAATCCCACTTCCGCCACCGTGCCGAGCATCGGCCCTGCAGCCAGTCCCCAGCCGTTGCCTGCCCATGGCGTACTGAGGGGGATCCACCCCGTTTCCTCACCGGTCGGCTGGAGCTGAACTTTTATCGCATAACTGGCCGGATCGTATGCCGTGATAATGCCCTGACGTGTGCCGCTTTTACCGGCCATGCTCTGACGGGCCGTCGCCGCCATAATGTTGATCAGTGCTCTCACCGTTCCACCTCCAGCGCGGGGCTGTGATTCTTGCCGGATATGAGCATCCGGTAGCCCGTCTCCTGACTCAGCGTGCGACGCACCCGATCACAGAAATAATGCTGGTCAAAGAGGCTCTGTGTACCCTCTATGCGGACAGTTGCCTCAGGCATAAGCAGGTTGTCCCCGGCCAATGAACAGCTGAATACCATCTCATGCTGAATGATCTGCCGGTAGAGAGACCGGGCCAGCGCGTGGGCAGCCTCAGGCGTCAGTCCGTTGCGGATAACCCGATAAAACTGCCTGTCCGCTGTGGCTTTACCCGGTTCTGCCCCTTTGGCCGGAGCCGGAAAGACTGCCATAAACTGTCTGTTTTTAAGCTTTGCGTTCCAGCTCAGCACTTCTACCGTCACGCCTTTTGAAATCGTTAATGCTCGTGAAAAGGTCAGGTCATCGGAGACATTGCAACGGGGATACGCCTGCTCACCGGGGGGCTGCCAGCGGATAACATAATCGTCATTTCCGGCAGGGTCGCGTCGGGGTGCGAAATGCAGACTGTCACCTTCTACGTAAACCGAAAAGTTTTCGATCCCCGCCAGACTGGTTATCAGGTCCCATTCCGTCTGTTCGCCTGTCAGGTGAGTCGAATCAATCTGGTAGTATTCACCGACGCGCTGTGTCGTCGCCGTCACAATCGGTGTCAGGCCGTGTCGCTGCGCCAGGGTGGTGGCTATCTGTGAACTGGTGAGATTTTTAAAACTTTCGCCCGGCGTCTTCGCATCAATCAGTTTTGCGGTGAAATCGCGCCCTTCAGCTGAAATCTCAAAGCGTGCCGGTTCGTAATGCCAGTTATCGATGTTGCCCGTGATGTGTTTTTTCTCGTTAACCCCCGCCTGCGTCTCAATAGAAATGAATAGCTCAGTCCTAATCGTGGTCTGCACCGCCCACCAGTTAAGCAACTGCATGCCAGGAGGCAGCGCTGATATCACTAGCGTAAGCTCAAACGTCCCTGCACCACGAAAGGCATTGCTCTCAACACTGAACGACACAAAGGGCACCTCTGTACCATTTAACAGACAACGCCCGCTGACATGGCGGGCGCTGGATTCTGAAATAGTGTTGTTGACGTCCATCGCTAACTCGCCGGGCTGGTGGGTATTTTCAGCGTGTGAATGCCGCTCAGGTGTGGATCGGCCAGGTCATTCGCCTCGGCAATGCTGGTCCATAAAGAGGCGTCACCATACTGCTCTGACGCCACCTGATACAGATTGCCGCCTGACAGCGTCACTGCCCTGACACCACTGGCGGCCTGCCCTGCATTAACATTTTTGTTCAGCCTGCCCAGCACGTCCTGAAGGTGATACAGGGCCGGGGTGCGAGTGGCGTGGTCTGACTGAAGGAGCAGATTACTGACGGTCTTTGATACTGGGTTGCCGGGCACCAGTCCTCCAAGTGAGGTAATTTCACCTGCCGCTGCTTCCAGCAGCGCGAGCTCATGCTGAATGATGTTGCGGGCAGCAATGATGGGGCGGACAACAGCCTGCATCTGCGCGACCGTAGCATGCGCAAAATCCGTCACCGCCTTTACCGCCTGATGCAGATTTCTGACGGCCTGCGTGACGGTATCGATGTTGATGATACTGGCAAGGCCCAGTGCCCGGCCCAGGCCACTGTCAATCAGTCCCTGTAGCGCGCCGGTCAGGGCATCCACCTTCTCTGGCGAGCCCTCATTGCGGACAACCGCCACTTCAATGGAGTAAGGGCGACGCCAGATGTACTCGTAGACCGGGTTAAATGCCGTAATCACCACGGTGAAACGGTAATCATCCAGGGTCAGCACCACCGGGTGCCCTGCATCCCGCATGCGTTCCAGCACACTGACACGTTCACCAGCCTGAGCGCCCGTGATGATGCCAGACCAGAACAGCGGTTCGTATTCCGTACCCAGCACATCGATAATGCGTCTGCCGCCAATCAGCTGATGCTGTACAGTTTTCTGCCTGCCGTGGATGGCAATCTGTTCAGGGACTTCAAATTCCAAAAACTCGAAGTCGCCCAGCATCAGCCGGGTTCCAGTCGGATCGACACCCTGCGCGAACGGCGCCAGTGAATTGATAAATGACATACAGAATGGGCCTGGTTCAGAGGGAGACTGACGGTTACAGGGAAGCTACTGACGGGTATGTGCGATAATCTCTGTCAGAGCCAGGTGAGTCAGCAGACAGAGAATACTGACACCCGGTCATCTCATTCAGTACAAAACTATGGGCTTACTTAAGCGCCAGTCCAGCCTGGGATATTTACTTTGTCAGGACGGCCAGGTGTTTCTCGTCCTTAGCCGCTGCCAGTGCGGTGTTGACAGCTTCTTCAAGTACTTCGTAAGTCACTTCACCCGTCAGCACACTGTCTCCGATAATGGTCGTCGGCGTACCTGTAAAATGAAGCCTTCTCATCATTTCTTTATTCACTTCAATAATATTCTGCGTATTGAGCGGATACGTGCTGAGTGAAATCCCGGCAGCATGCAGGGCTGAATAGATACGCGATCCATTATCCATACCGCTGTCTGACATCAGCGCGTGATGGAATGCGTGAAATTTTTCGGGTTGCTCGATCCAGACTGAAAGAGCCCGGCGGGTAGCGGCGGTTGAGGCTTCCGGCCCCCACGAAATCAGTTTGTAGGTGATGGCTATCTGAGGATAGGCCTTTAAAAGCCTTTCCAGGCTGGTATCCAGACGTTTGCAGTGAATACAGTCGTAATTCACGAAACTGACAATTTTTAGTTCTGGCTGCTCTGCACCGACGACCGGAGAGAGCGGATCGTTAAGCAATTTCAGGCGGATCATTGCATCAGTCTGCGACAGAGGCTGAGTCTGTTCTGACGTAACGGCACTGATGACCTGATGATTCGTGACCTCTGCTGGTGCAGGCCATGCGCTAATGAGCATTAGCATGAACAGGTATTCATTGAGCATATCGGGACTCCACGGGCAATTTCACGGAAACCGAGGATAGTGGCAGTGAATGAGAAATTCAGTTGAGTCAGCATGCCGGGAATGGCTTTCAGAATTCTGAAAACCGGAACGTCTGAAAGCATTTATTGGGGCCGAGTCAGACATTCACTGCCGGCAGTCGTACTTATGAGAGGTTGCCAGCCTGGCCGGGATAGACCATCAGCATTGTGGGGTCAAAGGTGCTGGTTGAGGCCGGTGCTCTGGCGGCCTGCTTACTGATGCCACTCATGACAGTGGCTACCAGTACCTGGCGCCCTTCATGCGTCATCAGGAGATTCACGGGCTGCGCTCCATGGCTTACAGAGACAGGCGGTATCGGCGGGTACCTGCCGGTTTTACGATACGCCTGCTCCCGCTGCTGCTGTCTGTCAAAGTCCGCCTGAGTCGGCAACCAGGGTTTATAGGCAACCCCGTGGTCAAGCGCATTCTGCCGGGCCAGTCTGTCACGCTCTGCCATTTCCCGGCTCTGCGATACCGTGCTGCCCGGATAAAGGGCGGCAAGCGTTACGGCAGAGATTATGCCCGGCAGACCGGTAAGCGCGGCGGTGAGTCCCGTCAGACCCGTAGTAGCGCTTTTACCAATCAGCAGGTCAATGCCCCAGCCCGCCAGCTTCAGCGGTGTCAGCAATGCGCCTGCGGCATGTTTGATGAGCCAGAATCCGCCGCTGATACCTGCAAGGCCGGTAACCGCGAGAGCCGCCTGTCCCGCAAACTTCGCCATTTCAGGATACCGGTGCGCAATGTCTGCCATCTGCTGAAGAGAGTGCGTGAGTGTCTCCAGCCCCTGCGTGAATGTGTCCAGCAGGCCGCCTTCCTTCCCCATCACCCGTTGCAGGTCCTGCCATTTTTTGTGGAAATCGATCGCTTTACCGTTATAGGTGCCACCGACCGCAGCATAGGCACCATTCAGGCCGCGCGCGACACCGTAGGCATCGATACGGTGATGGATGGTCTCAAGCTGTTTGTCGATGAGACTGAACATCTTGCCGCCGGTACGCCCGAATATCAGGGCGTTCTCACGCTGCTTTTGTTCTTCAGTGTAATGGTGCCTGCGGTAGAGTGGCAGGATGACGTTTTCATAGTATTCGACAGGCGACTGGCTGAAGAGCTGCGCGTTGATAAGTGGATTGCCCCGGAAACGCTTCACGCCACCCAGGCTGTTTAGCTCTATCTTGCTGGCATCCCAGATACCCATCGTCATCAGGTCGTGGGTGACCTGATTAGGCAGCTTCACAATCCCGTTTAACCGGTTATAAGCGGTCATCAGCGCATCACCCGCTGAACTGCCCTTCAGTTCACCGATAATCGGCTCCAGCTCAGCAAACAAGGCTTTATTGCTCAGGTTAAAGGCCGAGGTGCCCGCTTTGGCCATAAACTGACGGTACTGGGTGAAATCGACATTGCCGCCTGAAGACTGAATGGCACGGAACGCCGCGTCCATCAGTTCATTAAAACGCTCCGGGCTTTTCAGGCCGCCCGCGGTCTCGGTGAAACGCAGCATATCCATCTGCTTCGCAACCGTGGCTTCGCGCTGGTGCTCATCCAGTCCGCGGGAGGCGAAGGTGATACGCGCCAGCACGGGGGCTGCCAGTTTCGCCGCGCGCAGCTGCTGCTCCACAGACTTCATGCCTGACTCGCTGAATACCCCCTGCGCCTCGACCAGATACTTCAGCATGTCAGTGGCCGATGAACCACGGACCCGCGTGGTTTCGGCGAAACGCAGTGCTTCTTCAGTTGCCGCCTGACCCATGCCGAACTGCCTGAACTTCTCAGTCATGGTCTGGTAACGGGCCGCCTCATCAACAAAGCCCTTCAGCATCCTGAAGCCCAGATAGCCGGTGGCCAGATTGGTCATACCGTCTGAATATGAGCCTCCGCCAGGTGACCGGCCATTACCGCCGCCGTGGCCAGAACCGCCACCACCCCATCCACCAGGAGGGACGCCGTTATGCCAGCCATGCCACCAGCCACCCTGTCCTGGAGGCGGAGGCAGTGCAGGCCCTCCGCCATGGTTCCCATATCCACCGCTGCCCCCTGCAGCAGCACCCGCAGCCAGAACGGGCAGCGTCATTGCTGCACCGAAGCTGCCCGCAAGCAGTGGCACATTACGTGAGGCCCGGTTGATACGCTGTGTCTGGTCAGCAATCTCGCGGATGGCACCGGCATACTCACGCGCGCCACGGGACGCGCCAGAAAACTCATTATTCAGGGAGCGATTAAGTGCCCGCAGCGCGGATGTCGCTTCACGGGCCGCACTCGTCAGCGCTTTGATGTTCCTGGTGATGGTGACGAACTTCTTATTCAGCTCAATCGCATCAAGGCTCACCTGCAGCAGGTTGCGCGTAATCTGGTCATCCAGTGCAAGGCGCACGGCTACACGGTAAGCCTGAACATCCATGCGATCCTCGTTTTAGAGATGTAAAAAAACCCAGCCAAGGCTGGGTTTAATTTAGGATAAAATAATCATAAATAACAAATGATTATATTAAATTCAGTGTATATGCCTTTATCAGATGTGCCAGCATCTAAGCAACTGTATTAAGTAGCTAAATTAATATCGCTGCCGCAGTGCTTACATTTTATGGCTTCTGGTTTAATCATCTCAGCACAATAGGGACATTTTACTAAACCTTCACTCATCTGGTCCATTTCGATTAATTTATGATCTTTTCGAATGCAGAGCGAATGAATTAACGCAATTATAAAAAACAAAGCGCCATACAGCCACCAGCCAAAGAATGACCGCCCTTTACTGCTTGCTATCGCAGCAGGAATACAGCCTATAAATGCATGCCATATATCGCCGGATCTTGGCTCTTTAACTAATATGAACAACTTACTTTTTTCCGAATATCCCGGGATAAGATACTCGTCGTACCCAAGCACCTTAAGAGGTCGGATTGAGTCACCAATGCATGACCCATTATTGAGTTGCTATGTAGCATTACTCACCTTTGCTTTTTCGAAAGGACCTATAATTCTGGAGGCTATAGCTTTCTCCAAGCTATGACAGACCCAACCCCAATCGGCTATAGCCACGTTCTGGCCTAACTTGAATGCCTCAGCCGCAAAAGCAGAACTGCAAGCTTCGGAAAGAAAAAATGCAGCGCACAACAGCGATTTCATATCCCTATCCCCTTCCGTTAAGTTAGGGCCAACCTTGGCCGCGATAATGCGCAACGGGAAGCAAGAAACCCGCCGGAGCGGGTTAAGTGAATTTAATAATTTTTTTATCTTGTAGTAATAGGTTTCACCAGCATCTTTGAAGAGATACTCGTCACCGACAGTTAGTCGCCGCTTAAGAATGTGCAGTTCACCAGCCGCATACTCATTTTCGTACCAGTCCAGCCCTGCAACAATCTCTGAAATTTCATATAAAGAAAATTTGTATTCGCGAGCATCTCTTGAGCTATATACAGCTCCATCCCCAAACCGCTCCCCTCTCTCGACTATTAAGCCACTGTCAGTCAGACTTACCTCTAGCCATAGCTTGTCTAATGGGTAAGGCGCATACTCAAATTCAATCCGAAACTTCATAATGCTCTCCATCGCACTTAGGCCACGGGATTCTATCATCCAGCGAGGACAGGATGTTGCAGATGAAGATACTATGAGGAAATGAGATAGCTCACAGACTTCATAACCCATCGCGGCGGATCTTTACTTTAGCACTTTTTGCTAATGACACATAATGATTGAAGAATCAAATCAATTTGATGATAGGTTTTTGGGATCAAAAATCTCTCCTTGATTATCCGGGTCGATCCATCGTATTATCTAATCATCAAAGCATGTCAATGAGGCGAGCATGAGCAAAGATTACAGCATAGGTGAATTGAGGGAATTTCTGGATACCCTCATCGATAACGACGACCTTAACTTTTCCACTGCTCGTAACCTTAAAAACTCAACCATACTGCTTATCAATTCTTACATGGATGGAGATATTGTCGATGAAGACACGGATGTCAGAGAGTTGGATGTAGACCACTTAATATTGGATCACTTCAGAAATGCTGAAACTCCACCCTCTAATGCAACTGTTCAGGCCTATAAAAGCCGTTATTTAAGTGCAATCGAGAAGTTTTTAGAATACAAAAGTGCTGGTAAAAACATGAGTAATGAAGAACATCCAGTTAGAGTAGTTTCGGCTCGAGTTCGCAGGAGCTACGCAAGCAAGCCAGTAACAGTACTTAACAGTGAAGTAAGAGGCGATGTTGAAACAATCGATGTTCCAATTCCCATCCGCCCTGGCATGATACTTACCATTCCTGGTGTCCCCACAGACCTCACAAACGAAGAAGCCGAACGTATAGCTTCAATTCTGAAGGTTTACGCTCGGCCTCAGTAACGAATTTGAGCAAGCGCCCCTAGGAAGGCGACTGCTCAGATCGAGGGTAAAGGCACCCACGACCGTACTGCTTGAGAATGTGTACAATAGTGGATCCTCGCCTTACTAGCAAGACACTTATGGGGTGTGTTTCACCCATAGGTGAGGTGAAGTCGATGACTTTACGTACGATAGCTACTAAAGAAGCACCTCCGGGTTATAGCTGGAGACACTGCCGCTTTCGCCGCACTCGCGCTAAGGCTGGCACACCAGATAGTGAGCGCAAATTGTTAGATGCTCATGAATACGGCTATAAATGTTGGTCGTTTCTGGTAAGAAGTAAGTAGTGGATCACCCGGCTCCGGCCGGGTTTTCTTTATGCCTTTGCTAGTTTTCTCGCCTTCCGCGCCAGATAGTCATCAGTAAGCTTTAAATCCGCGCGCAATCGCCCGCCCAATCGACTCCATCAAGGGGTCAATCTTGCGCACGTAAGCGGGGCCGATAAATGGCCGCGGTGGTATGCGCTCAGTACCGACCTCCAGCCAGGGCCCGATTTCACTTTTGGTGCCCACGATAGCCGCCAGGCCAACCACCTCACTTTGGATGGATTCTCTGAGCTCGCCTGAGCGCATCAGAGGCTCATCTTCGGAGTAACCCATACGTATTCGGTCGGCCTTGGTCGATTCTGCCAGTGGTGCCCATGCGTTAAATGGCCCGTAAGCGGGCTGGTATACGCCAATTTCTTCTTTCGCCGTTTCCTCAATCTCTTTGACGATGACACGGAAGCTGGCCTCCAGCCCGGTGGCTATTGTGGCCGAGGCAAACGACATCTCACGCGCAAACTGCTCAAGGTCCACTACTTACCCTCCTCCCACTTTCGTGTGCTCCAGTTGTAAGTGCCACCCTCAAGCTCGCCGATGACCACACCCATGGCAATGCGCTCATGGGGCATCAGCTCTGTCAGATCAGGGAAAATCACGCTGAACGGAACCCCGGCTTTCATCAGCCAGCACTGGTTTATAAAACCGGGGTTCTGCGCTAGTTTTTTGCGGCGATCTCTGTGGCCTCATCGTCCCTGTCGTTCGACATGGCACGCAGGCTGGCACTGACAGCTTTAAGCCCGTTTTTGCCCAGGATAGCGAGCATGCTTTCAATCTGCTTCGGGTTCTGCGGTACCGGGTATTCCTCACCGTCGATATCAACCACAGCCGCCGCCGGGAAGGCATACATGTTCATATACATCACATTAATAGCCATTTCAGGACCCACCGCGACGGTCAGGCGGGATTCCTGCACTGGGTCCAGCTCACGCAGGGTGATGACGCGCCCGCTGGCATCCCGGACCTGGTTTGGCTTCACCGGCGATTCCTGCACAACGGGTGGCATTTCATGCACTCTTACCTGCACCATTGTTTACTCCTCAGTTCACTTTTTTACGGCGGTTGGCTGTCCATGACAGGGTCTGATTAACCGTTTTCTCGCCCTGCTTGTTACCGGCATCGGTAAGGTGAAACGACACACCTTCGTAGCGGTACACGCTGACGGTGCCGTTTGCCTCGGTGATGGTTTCGGTGATATTGCCGCGGGGCTGATCGATACCGTTGTAATAGTTGTCTTCCCACTTCGCCCAGAAGTCATCAAGCGTGGCATCCATACGTTCAGCCGTGATGGTGCCATTCCAGCCAACAGGGATCTGCAATTCATCGGTAATGCCATTGAGCGGTGTGATTTTATGAGTCGAGACCTGCGGCTTTGAGTCAAAGCTCATGATTTTAGGAATGCGCAGTTTCCCTGCGGGCGTGTTGATATCGACAGCAATATCACGCCCGACGGTATAGCCGAGAGTTGGCATAGTTTATCTCCGGAGTAACGAGTGGGGCAGTGTTCAGTGCGACAAGCTGTCTGAGACGGAAATGGACACACTTCCGCCCCCTTCCAGGTTCACCAGGAAGTAGCGCACCACGTTGAGGTATTTCACCTGCACATCGGCTGTCATGTAGCCCAGAGCTACGCGCGCATCCGGGTTATTAGCCGCATTGAGGCGCACCGCAAAGGCTGGTCCGCCATTCGGGTCGCCAATCATCTTCAGCATCTCCAGATTCGACAGGAAAGACTCCAGCGTGCTTTTGGTCTCCCGGCGCAGGTCTGTGGTCTGATTGTCACCTACGACGCTGCCGAAGCTCGCCGCGATGGTCAGCGACAGGAAGTTGGTCATGCGGGTGTAGGTGTCATCGTTCTGGGTCGGATTCGATGACGTATTGCGCCCGGAGCGCATGCCAAAGTAACTGCCCCCCGGACACGGATTGGTGATGACATCAAGGCGGGCTGAGTTAACAGCCCCGATTTCCGGCACGGAGTACGGACGTCCCGCCATCTGCCGCTCAGTGGCAATGATGCCGGGGATGCGCTTGTTGAGCGTGGAGATATGCGGTGCCCGAGCGGCAATGTTTGCCGCTTCAAACGTGGCGGGCGCAATCATGCGGCTTGTGCCGTTTGCGGTATCTTTCCAGTAAGGCCAGTCACCCACTATCAGCTTGAAATGCCAGTCGTCCACGCCAGAACTGTTGAGTGCTTCGGACACAGCCTTACATCCGGCTGAGGCCGGGCCCTGGGCAATGGCATAGGCACCTTCGGAGCGCGCAAACGCCGCCATGGCGGGCCAGCACGTTTTATCGGTCACATCGGCAAGGTTGATGACCTGTGAATTTGTGCCACGCAGGGCATACATGCCTTTACGCGGAGCATCAGTGCCATCTGTACCGAGTAGCGTGGCATCCGAGATACCGGTCGCGCCGTCGGTGCCGCCGCTGAGGGTGACCTCTTTTAGCGCGGCCTGTGCAGGCGCTTCGGATTCGGTTACTTTCGCGCGCACCAGCTGGCTGGGGCCCCGGATATTCATCTGGCCGTGATTTACGGCCTCTGCCATCGCTTTCCATAGCGCATCCCCTTCACCCTGCAGGTTATCAAAGACTTCCGCACTCACGCCCGGCAGGCTGATGGTCAGCTTTTTCGAGTTCACCGCGGTACCGCTGCCGATACCTGCGACAACCTGATTCCCGCGCGTCCCGCTGTAGAGTGCGGTCAGCAGCAGGCCTGACTTACTGCCATTGTCGCAGAGCCGGCCACTGGCCGCTTTATCCTGACCGTTTGTCACACGTACACAGTTCAGGTTTGCGGCGCCAAGCTGCAGCGAAATGGCAGCCGCCGTGGCCAGGTCATACTGACGGTCTTTAGGTGCGCCCAGAAAGAATGCCATGTCGTTATCTGACGTGATACGAAAGGCGCTGTTAACCGGCCCCCAGCCTGCCACACCCACCAGCCCCAGCCCGTCGGTGGGTACACCGTTTAAGTAACGGGCCCGGGGCGGGACAACCTGGACATAAAGGTCAGGGGCTGTAAGTGCAGACGTGCTGAGGTCGCCGGTTGAATAAATCGGCATGAGGGAGACTCCGTATGCGTGAGCTGATGCTGGAAAAAGGGGTTTACTGCGTTGTCGGGTGCCCGTTCAGGGTGACTTGAAACCGGGTCACCTCAGGTGCAGAAATGGTCTGGGTAGTGGCGTAGTTTACGCTGAAAATCAGGTCGCGCCGGTAGACATGCCAGTTCTCTGACCTGTCCGAATCAAACTGCCGGGCATACAGGAGCTGCGCGGGCACGCCGTCGTTGAGATCAATGTGACAGTGTTCAGAGAGCGCCGTATCAATGGCACTGCCGATGCGGTCTCTGAGGCCGGGCGTGGGTGCCCAGACGGTGATCTGGAAATCTTTTATCTGCCTGTGGAGCTCTTTTACAGCCGTGCCTGCGGTGGTAACGGAAACACTGAGATGATCCGCCATCAGGATGCAGACACTGCTGAGCACAGTGAATGACTTCGGCAGTGCTGCAGTCAGCACATTAATCGCCTGTTGATCTGTGGTTCCGGCCCGAAAATGGAAAGTAAATGCTTTGCTGTTAAGGCTTACATGCACGTTGACAGGCGCATCAGCCACACCGGAAATACCGATTACGCTGCCGTTCACTGTGAACTGCAGTGTGGGTTTACCCTTCGCCATCACACGGAACGGCCTTCCAAGTGCCGTGCTGATTTTACGCTCTGTCGGCAGAGGCCAGACAGAGACGTGTATCCCGCCGTTGTCGATATCCTGCTGCAATATGCCAGGCACCGGCCAGCCCGGATAGATTTTCACTGAAGGGTTAACAATGCCGGGAAGCCGGCCGCCACCGGGATACACCACCCCGGCTACACGTCTCGCCAGGTAGCGTGCAACATCATCGGTGCTGGCCATATTACACCGTCACCTGAAGCGCCGTCAGACGCCAGCCCATATTGGTCAGTTCCGTGCCGCTGATGACAAACCGATGCCCGGCGTCATCCGTCACAAAATCCCCGGCATGGAGAGACAGGCCTTCGAACGCAGGCATCAGAATGCTGTGCCACGCGCTGCGCATCTCACCCGGCAACTGCAGCGGGCTGTGCTCACCGCCACGGCTCAGCAGAATGCTGGCTGGCCAGCCGGACATGATGAGCGTCTCACAGGCAGCTGTGGTTCCGCCATAATCCTGCAGTCCGCTATCGGAACCTGCCTGCGCGGTACGCCGGACGCTGACAAGCCGCTCAGCTCTGACGCACAGAATGGGCTGTAACAGTGGCATGGCTGCCACGTAAAAAGTCCCCTCGGTGGACACCAGGATATCGCCTACCTCAAACCCTGCCGCATCAAAAATGCCAATACGGGTGGCCTGTCCGAACCGCGCTGCGCGCATGTAGCCGTAATCGGTGGTGAATGAGGCTGAAAGCTCCCGTAACGGCTGCGCGTCGAGCGGGCTGAACGGTGATGTCGCCCGGTAATGACGTGCCGAACTGCCCAGACGTTTCGCGGCCTTCCCGTTCCCCTGGTTCACCTTCGCCGCCAGCTGATGTGCGTCCATATCAGCACCGTGTCACAGTGGATACGCCATTGCCCAGCGACGGGCCCGGCGGTATGCCGAGCAGTCCGCAGAGCTGGCGCCGCCACTGATTGTAGAGACGTGTGCGGTCTGAGACTTCTGACCGGTTGCGCTGCCAGACAGCCGCTTTGTCCGTATCAAGGTTGTCTGCTGCCCGGGTGATGCCACTTTCCAGACCAGCCAGTGTTACCAGATAATTCGCCACAATGGCTTCCTCCTCAGGCCGCATCGTAGTCAGCCGGTGAGCCAGCGTCTGATAACGGCCTGACGTGACCTGCGCATAAGCCACATCACTGCGATCGTCGGGCGTTGTGTCGCCTGTCATGGGATAGCCCATATAGCGACGTGCGTCGGCCAGTTGCTGTGGAGTCAGCATGGGTTACCTCATCAGGACTAACCAAGCAGTAGCGCGCTATGTTCCGGTTTGATGTTCTGACAGCCCCATGCCGCGGCGATTTCGTAGCGCACACGGCGGTACTGTTTGTACATGGAGACTTCAAACGACATGTTGGTGCGCGGGTCAGTGATCATGATACGGTCATCCGCCATATCGCCTTCCTCCGGCAGCGCGGGCGCACGGGTGGCCAGGATAATGGCGGAACGGCTGAAGGCGAAGTTGGCGGTAAACTCACTGACAACATCAAACTTAGTGCCGGCTTTCACATCGTCCATCAATCCCGGCGGGTTGATAATGATGGCCTCTCCTGGTGAAACTTTGGCTACAACATATTTATATTTACCCAGTACCAAAACACTTCCTGATTTAACAGAGTCAGGGATATTCGGCTTTGCGTCAGCAGATGCCCCAGCCACTGTGACGATGCAGCCGCCGGCTTCAAGGTTGTCCTTAACAGTCATTTTTTCAGCTGTCGCGCCTTCATTCTCCGCAACACCCGCAGATTCACGCAGTGTAAAACCATGCAATTCCAGAAGGGTGCCCTGTGCACGCAGTGAGGTCGTACCGGCTTCGTTAGCTTTCGTCAGCTGCGCCATAGTGCGCAATGCCGCACCGGCAGTAGTATCAATGACACACTGCAGGTCGCTTAACGGTGCGCCATTGTCTGTCAGGATTTTTCGCACCTGCGCTGTGTCAGTCAGGGTATCTTTAAACGGGGTTTTACCCGCTTCACCGGATGCGCGTGAAGCGCGACGGAACAGCATGCCAATGTCTGATTCAATCTCATTGACCAGCGTGCGCATAGCCTGGGTAATCTGATCACGGCGGATACCGTGGTAACCCGGACCGGATTTAATGCCCTTCTGCTGTTCGCCTTCCCAGCGGAACGGCACCATCCGCGATTTGGTAATGGCCAGCGGCACATTACCAATATCCTGGTCACCATTATCCGGTGGAAGCTGTCCTGGTTTAACATCTTCAGCGTCTGAAGCCGGTGTTACGGGAATACGAATCGGCTGATTCAGCGCTGCACGCTCTGCCGTAGCGTCCAGTGTGACAGAGGGAATGAACCCGCAGAGTTCACGGGACACAATGTCCAGCGACTGATACAGGTCGGGAATGAGTTGAGTCAGGGTATTAGACATGCAGGGTTATCCTGTTAATCGGTAATCTGTACACCCGCACAGGCGCGTTCGCTCTGCTCCTGAGGGCTGAGTGATTCGAACTGTGCACGGGTAAGTGTGTTTGAGCTGCTGTTGCCATTTCCGCCGGAGGAGCCGCCGCCTGATGCGCCGGTGCCCTTGAGGATCTGATCTTTATACGGGTAGTGATCAACGAGAATGCTCAGCGCTTCATCAAATCCCGCCGCTTCGCCGGGTCTGACCGCACTGAAGATTTTGTTTCCGTCGCGATCAAACGCCGTGACGGCGTCACCGACAACCTGAAAGTTGCTGCCAAATCGGGCTTCCACCAGGTCAGCCGGAATACTCATTTTCTCGGCAATGAATTTTGAACGGGCAAAACTGCCGCCAATTTTCTCCGCCGTGAGTTTCTGGCTCAGGTCGTCGCGTTCTTTCACGATTGGCGCATACTTCTCTTCCAGCGCACGGACGGCTTCAGTGCGGACCTTTTCGACTTCACCGGCATCCACCAGCGTTTTGTCTTCCAGGTTCTTCACGGTGTCCAGTGCTGCCAGCGCTGCTGACGGATCATCAATCCCTTCAAAGGTCTTCAGCTGCGTTTCCGCACTCTCCGCACGCTCACGGTGCGACTTTGCCTCACCGTTAAGACGCGAGATGGTCTGCAGGGTGCCAGGAGCATCAAACGCCAGCTCTTTGCCGTCATCCTGCACGTACACGGGTTTGCCATCGTTTACGACCACATGGCCGTTCTCATCGAGTTTCAGTTTCATCAGGGTCATCCAACCAGTAATGAGCCATCCGGCCCGTGGCACCGCGCTGCATCCGCAGCGTCCGGCAATAAAAAAGGCCCATGCATCTGCACAGGCCCGGAGAGGGCTAAACCGGTGTTGTGGTTACTGGCTTAGCGTGCACAGGCGGCATGGACTGGATACGCTCCTGCTCCTGTGCCCAGCGGAGTTCGCTGTTAATAAGGCCACGGCGCTGTATCTCGTTAAACAGCGTCTCGTCGGACAGTGCCCGCGTTTTATACATGTCCACCAGGAAGTCAGCCGAGGCTTCAGCCAGCGTGGTAGCACCAAAGTCACTGAAGATAGTGACGTGTCCGCCTTCGGACTCACCAATCCACTCCGCCAGATACTGCAGCGCCAGCCGGGCCGCATCGGTAAGGTCACACACCATGCGCTGCAGGGCACTGGTGCTCGCTTCATTATCGGTCAGCGTCTGCACCACGGTGCGGTGGCCGGGTTTTACCACCAGCAGCTCGGCTCCTATCTGGCGCATTTTCTCTTCAAGGTCGATGATGTCTGTGCGCCCGGCCTCGATGGCCCTGCCGCTGTGCTCCACATAACGCAGGTCTGCTTCATCCTCTTCTGACAGGATGGCCGATGCCGCACCCACCGAAATGGGACCGTCACCGAGCTTTTTTCCGAACAGCACCGGTACGCGGGCGACATGCAGGATGGTCTGCTGGTCGCTGCGGGACTGCCAGTGCTCAACGTTGAGCCAGGCCAGTTCAGCCAGCGGCGGCCGGCCGTTCATAAACCCGCGTTTATCACCGTAGACCGGGACAAAGGTGATTTTTTTCAGGCTGGTTGTGCCTTCATCGTGCAGCTGCCACTCCAGCACCCCGCTCGTTTCATTCAGCTTTTCGCGATAAATGCGCCAGCGGCCGGGATTAAGCACCCTGACCTGCTCAATATTTTTCACGACAAATTCATTCTGCGGGTCACGCTCACTCACCGTCTCGACAAAGCGCAGCAGCGTAAACGTCTCCTGTCCGTCGACCCGCTCTGAGTCGTAATCGAGGAGGCTGGTGGCATTGACCCTGACGAAATAAGGCCGCAATCCGCGCTGGCGCTCTTCAGCCAGAGAGAGCTGTTTATCCGCAGGTGGGTGCTCGACAAGGATGCCGCAGAGCCCGTAGGCCATCGCTTCCTCAAAAGTGTCAGCCAGAAAGGAGTGCAGGTTAGTGCCCTGCAGGTCCACATCCCCGAACATCTCACGTATACGTGCAGGCACCGCTTCTTCATCCCAGGTGACCGGACGGGAAAAAGGTTTGCCACTCAGCACTTCGACCGTACGCGAAAACGCAGGGAACAGCGTCGCCACCGACAGCCGGTTCTGATAAAACGCCTCTTCTTCACTGGGCCATTTAGGCAGATACGTTTTGCCCGCAGCACGCATGGCGGCAGTGCCGCCCAGCAGCGTGCTGATCATGGGCCAGCATCCGGCCATCGACTCGATTTTGGGCGATCGCTTCCGGACGTCGTTGCTCATATTGATGTTCTGTCAGGCAGAGAATGGACGGACTGTTGTGCCCTTCGGCTGGAACAGTTCTGTGATGGCCCAGACCAGCGCATCCAGGCGGTCCGGTGATTTCTTCGCGGTAGCAGGCACGTATTCCAGCAGCTGGTTTTCGAGCTGGTAGAGGTTGCCACGGTGCGCCACCCGGCCCTGCTCATACAGCGCAGAAATGGGTTCCGCCCGGGCAAACTTGCCCTTGCTGGCATGAACGCGAATGATGCGACCGCGAAAGCCCGCATTGCGCAGCGTATCTTCGGCCATGTCGCCGCCCTGGTTGGTTTCAATGACGATGGCTTCAGCGTGGTGCTCTTCACAGGCTCTGAGGGCGCGCTTCGCCCAGCCGTTCGGCGTGTACTTACCGGAGTAATCCGCGTCAGCAGAAAACAGCCGGTCATTACCGCGCCCGTAACTGCTTGCCACGACCATACCGGTTTCATCACTCTCTTCGCTGTTGGTCGCCTGCGGGTCAATGGCAACGACCGTCCGGGACGGCTGCAGGGTGATATCCAGCGCACGCGCACCGGACACCATCGCTTCGGTCCAGAGTGCACCGTCGGCATTAAACCGTCGGGGCCGCTGCATATACTGTGCTTCGGCTGTGCGCCGGTGTGAAAACAGTGAGGTGCGATGCGATTCATTGTGCTTGTACGGCCAGAGCCAGCCGTCAGGCAGACCATGTCCAATGGGTATCGCATGCGAGTTTTCCGGGTACAGCACTGAATACTGTTCGCTGTTATCAATCAGCACCGGCAGGTTCAGATGATGCCACTGTTCGCCACTGCCACCGCGCAGCAGATAGCCACTCAGATCGTGGTAGTGAATGCGCTGCATGATGACCACAATGGGCGTGGTCTCAATGGCCAGACGGGAACGGATGGTTTCGTTGAAGCGGGTGTTGACCCCGACACGTATGGTTTCGCTGTAGGCGTCGTCTGGCTTTACCGGGTCATCAAGAATCAGACAGCCCTGCCAGCCTGGCTCCATATGACCGGCACGAAAGCCGGTAACCTGCCCCGCAGCGGACGAGGCATACACCCCGCCGCCGTATTCTGTCCACCACATGGCTTTACTGTCGGCATCATCGCGCAGCGCCATCGGCCACATGGCCTGAAAGGCGGCAGATTTCACGATGCTGCGCGTGGTTGACGAGTTCAGTAATGCCAGGTTGTGGGAATAGGACAGGTGCATGAAGCGGGCACGGCGGTTCAGCGCCAGCCCGCGGCCCATCATGTTAATGGTGGCCAGTTCCGTCTTGGTGTAGCCCGGGGGTACATTGATGATGAGTCGCCGGATGTCGCCATCAATCACCCGGTCCAGCGTCTGCTGTATCACCTGATGATGAGGCGCGACGATCATTCTGCTGCCGCTGCGCTGCTTGAAGAAGTAACGGGTAAAGTAGAGTCCGTCCTCTTCACACTCTATACGGCGTGCAGCGTTCTTAAAGTCAGCAGTCGTCATCCTCCAACATTTCCCGGCGTGCCTGCCGGTATTCCTCGCGTGAAAGCAGGGCAACCTCAAGCGGGCCGCCGTCTTTGCCTGTCAGTGATGTCGCCGCCTGTTCGCGGAATGCCTGCACGGAAATGTGTTTGCCGAGCAATTCCAGATTCCTGACTTTATCCGGCCACTTAATCTTTTTCAGGATGCCGACCATCTCGCGCTCTTCGCCCCGGCCTTCAAACATCTCGGCCAGATCGAATCCGCTCAGGTATCGGCGCCATGAAGCTGGCCATTGCGACACAGGCTTAATGCTCATGTCATCTGTCATGATGTCGAGCACGTCCATATGGTCAATCTCGATCAGGCGGTTAAGAACATAAGCAGCATCAATGTTTATTTTTTCGTTACGCTGTAATTTGAGATCTGAAATACGGTTCTGAATACTAATCTTTGATAAGTTCTGAGCACCCTGCACGTTAGCGGCCTTTGCACTATACCCCGCACGGATAGCAGCCTGCGTGGCGTTCAAATCGATGAGGTACTCGCGACAGAACATTTCTTGTTTGTCGGTGAGTGCCATTTATATTTCCCAGGTGAATTATGAAAATCGAAGATGTTTTTGATTATCTTCCAGCCAGACCCAAGCTAACGGAAGAGAAATTGCTGCTAGATTCCATTCATGAAAATTCAGATTGGCTGCCATTCTTGCATCATGTTTTGGGTTCTGGGCTGATAACTCCATCCCTTCAGAACACTTTTCACACCAAGTGGATTGAGTGCGGCCACTTTATTCGTTCCCAATTAAAGGATGACAAAGCTGTGGCGCTCCTACTCTTAAAGCTCATGCCCAAATATTCTGGTGATGGCCTAACTGTCTTTCGTGGTGAAAATGAGCAAAGATTCAATTCAGGTAAAATAGGTTTCTGCTGGACCACTAATCGTGAAGTAGCTGAGATGTTTGCCCGCGGTCTGAACGCCTGCCAAAGTCGGGGCTTGCTCTTACAATGTTATGCACCATCAGGAGCAATATTTTCAGGCCCAAATGAACATAGTCACTACTTAGGCGAAAGCGAGGTGACTGTGAACCCTGTATTTTTGGAAAATGTTCAAATCATTTCTTACTATCCGCGCTATCATTAATACCCTCTGGCACGTACTCCATCTTGAGCACGTCATCCGGAGTGAGGTATATCCAAGCGCCATTTTCCTGAGCAACACCAATGAAGCCGTTTACGATTTCAGGTTGTGAGCGATTCATAATGCCAATGTGAATTTCGCCTGATTTGGTAGTGACTGTAATGCGGTAGACGTCAGGCATATTCACTCCAATAAAAAAGGCCGCCGCAGCGACCTTGATCTCTTTAGTTTCTTTTATGATGTATGACAAGCAATACTGCAGGTTCTACAACCATTCGCCCTTGAGTAGCCGAGCCTTTTCGCTTCCTGCACAGCAGGTGCGCAAGTTGTAAAATTGCCAAGTGAAACCCTGTTTTGGGGTAATGGCAAAAAACGGCAGCTATCAGTGTGAACTTCATGGTCGCCATTTGCTTGTTGGTTTTTATTAACGTAGTAAGAGGTCATTTCGTAATCCCTTAAGACAAGCTGAACATTCAGCTCAGAGATACTATCTTGCATACATCGTCGACATAAGAATTATCTTACTGCTCTTTGATCCTCGTCACTCATCATGAAGGCAACCATATCAGGATTGGCTATTCTGCTGATGTGCTCTTCTTCAATAGCCAAAACGCGCTTCTCTTTCTTACGCTCATTCATCAACTGGCTGCCAATGGTGCCTTTGAGCTTAGATCTGGTCTCTTTAATGGCGTAGCAATGCTGAAGCTCTTCACCCATTGCAGCCCGCTGGCTGAGTCGTGTGGCCATCCAATTAAACGCAGCGATGTAGCTCTCTTTGATCGCCGCCGCTGCATGACCTGTGAATCCCATAATCAGGAACATGCAGCCGTCACGGGTCATGTTCATCATTGGCTGAACGTCGCCATTTTTATCAATGAAATCAGCGGGCTCGAAATTGAGCCGGTTAAACTCAGGCGAACACTCAAGATTCCTGATGGCCCTCAACACGTTTTTATGTGCTTTACCAAAATACTCTGCGACCTTGACGGAGGTAGTAATAACTTCCCCGCCTTTAGGCTGCACCATGTCGCGAAAGTTAAAAGCGGGAATAACTGACGGATTATTCATTGCGTTTCTACCTTTTAGAAAGATGAGCCTGTTCGCACAGAAAAGCCGCCCCGAGATGGTCGCCACCATATACGGCAGTTCTCAGGCTCAGCTTTCTGAAAGACTCGGGAGTGATATGCGCTGCGATGCGCGGGGGGTTCTTGCAGACGTAAAAAAAGCCGCACCATCACTGGCGCAGCTCTCATTTCTTACAGCTTAAAATACTTTTTGCGGACCGCGTGAGCACTAATTCAGGCATTGCTCGTCAATGTACTGCTGCAATCCTGCTATTTGGTTTCCGGCAACTTCGATTCGCTCTCGGAGGGTGAAATGATCCTGTTGAGCGGCGTCAGTAAGACCGGTGGTCAATTTTTCATAAGCTGTCGCCACTCCAAGGAGGCGAAATAACCAATGCGACTTATGATGATTACCTGTTAGTCGTGGTAAATCACTTTTTGCTAAATTCAACACTGTCTGTGGTGCAGTCAAGCATGCCAAAATATTCGCCGGTTTCTGACTGGCCGCTACGCTGAGTGAAAGGGACTAACCAGATATTGTCCCCAAATGTCATCTGTCCATAGTCGATCAGAATCCCGTTCTTTTCAGCGGCGTCCTGAGCGTCAGAGAAAGTTTTCCATTCAGCCTGGTCTCCGGTCTTAGCCCGAATAACTTTAGTCATGATGGTCTGATTATCATAATGCCGGCAGGCTTCAGTCTGGGCGGCATCAACTTTTGAAGGTCTGATCGATACTATCAACAAAATCATTACAGCAAATGCGAGCACTGCCAGAGCTGTAATGGTGATAACTAAAATTTTGACTACCTTTTTCATATGATCCTCATCCTGAGTTCTTTGGATGAGAATCATACCTGAAGCTCCTTGTAATTATCACGCTGCCTTGTACGACGGGTGCGCTGCATTGCTCACAGATACTTAATCGCCAGTGCTTTCACATCGTCCTTTGCGGCTTCGCCCAGCAGAGCAACCCCACTTTCAACAAACGCCAGCGCAGCTTCAAAATCATGAACGCCCACTTTGACATCAGCTGATGGGGGCATCTGCGCTGCTTCGGCAGAGAATCCGGACTGTTCAACAACTTCGTCATTCATTGATTCTGACATTTCAGTACTCGCTTCTTCAGGGTGGATAAACTGGCCTTTCAGCCACTGGAGGAAATTCATTTCTGCCGTTCCCGTTCAATTTGCCGGATGGCGGCCTTGTCCTGATTGCACTGCTCCAGAGCGTTAAGCAGATGCTCATTCAGCTCCAGGCTGTCTCCCCAGGTCAACGGGTCAGGAATCAAAGGCACAGCGCAGTCAGCCAGCAGACTCACCGGTATCGGTACGGGCGGAACCGGTACGTACTTTGTCCCGGTGCGCACGCAGCTGGTCAGCAGCAGGACGAGGCACACGTTCAGTAGCACAGCTGTTACCCCTGACCAGCTTGTGAATAACCACCACCCTGCGCTCGCTTTCTTCATTGCCTGCCTGTTTTGCATCCTGAGTTGCCCGGGCAATGTCGCTGAAAAGTACTGTTGCCCTGAGGACGTTATTCGCAATCATCTCAGCTGAAGCTTTTTCCTGCACAAGCTGCCTGTTCTGCTGAGTAAGCACAGCTTTCGATAAGGACTGAAGCTTCAGGGTGACGCTCAGCGCAGTGACCAGAATAAGCAGAGCCGTGATGGTCACAGCTCCCCACTTAATTCTGCTTAAGGTCATCGCTGCTCTCCGCCAGGCAAAGTGCACGTTCAGTTTCGCGGCGCCTCATCAGCCCTCTCCACTTCCTGCCACCCGCAAACACCCAGCGGCGCATTTCACTACACGCACCAATAGTGTCGCCTGCGTTGAGCCTTTTCAGAAGAGAAGACCGGGAAAACGCGTCAGTACCGGTGTTATAGGTAAAGCTGTAGAGTGCGGCGCGCTGGTAATCGCTGAGGGGGACAGTGACCAGACTGTCAACAGCTGCCTGAACGGGTTTCAGGTCTGCGCGCAACAGCCTGTCGCACTCCCTGTCGGAATAGGTTTTGTTACTGACAATATCGGGGCCGGTGTGACCATCACAGACGGTGAGCACACCGGCGACATCCCGATAGGGAACATAACGACGCCCTTCCAGACCATCCGGACCGCCCAGCAGCGTGATTGTCAGAGCCAGGGCACCTGCACCGGCTGCAGCCAGAAGTCTGTTACGCAGTGCGGCCGGTATGACCATTTTTCAGCGCGGCTCTTCCGGGCAGGTGCAGCGCAGCGCCCTGATTTCTGCCAGTGTCGCCTTGCGCCGGTAATACCAGTTAATGATACAGGTGATGGTCGCAAGGCTGATACCGGCAAGAACGCCGACGGCGCTCCACTCTTCCGGACTGAAAAAGGTCAGGACGCCATGGACAACTTCGCCTGCGGATACGCTGTAAGCGACCCCGGTTGTGAATTTGCTCATCAGGATTTGCCGCGCAGAATAGGAGAAAGATAGCCGGAGCCGGTGGATGAGCAGGATACAGTGACGGCATCCGGTCATAAAAAAAGCCCTGACAAAATGCCAGGGCTGAATAGAAATCTCTCGAGGGTCATTTACCCATCGTTGGAGCCAATCTAACACAAAAAATGGAAAAGTAAATAGCGAGCGATAACATCGCTACATGAATTATCGCTCGCTATTTAGTAATGCGTGATAACGTCTTCTCGGCCCAGGCTTCTTCCCGATGCAGCTCGGCGACCAGAAACTCCAGCAGCTGCTTCACGCTTTTGTTCCACGTATCCAGCGTAACAGCCTGCGTGACCTGACACACCGCCCTGAACACAACAGCGGAAGGGATACGTTCAAAGCCGCGCCCGGAACACCGCTTACAGGGCTGATAAACCGGCACACCCTGAAATCGCGTCATCACACGGTTAACCGCTTCCCCTCGCCCTTTGCAGTCCTTGCAGGCTGCCCGCACGATACCTTTTCCGTTACATTTGCTGCAGCACTTTCCGTTGCGCAGCCCAGTGCCGTGACAGGCATGACATGGCGACTCGGTATCCGGGCTGCGCGCATAATCGAGAAAGGCATAGCCCGCGATGATCGTAACCACCGCCATTCGCTCATCTTCGGGCAATTTAGAGAGGGCCGGATAATGCACTGATACCTTCATTCCGGTCTTAGTGAGCAACCCTACAGCGCGGTCTCTGTCATGGTGACTGAGCTGCATTTTGCCAAAGAAGGCAGAATAACCGAGGGGTGCACGCTTCTGTGTCATACCCAGTGCAGCCAGCACATCGCTGCCGGTCATGTCATCAGGTGAACGGGAGGACTGGCGGGTGAAAGGCGAAACGGAGCGCGGGCTGTGATACTTAACAACACTTTCAAGTTTCATCGTAGTGACTCTGTGCCGGTAAGAAAGTTACCGGCACTATGAGTCGGTTAAGATTCATTTTTCTGAATGACGGCAGGCACGGTTTGCAGAGTGAAAAATGAATTTCTGAATATATTTTTCTTTGGGCACTTCATGCCGCCTCTTTTGTGTCACACGGCACCACAGCTCAATCAGTGCTTCACCGGTATGGTGACGCGGGCTTGCGCCTTTCTTCCAGCCGATAAGTGTGGAAGCAACAACATCCAGTTCGTCTGCGATATCCTGCAGTGAGTAACCGGCACGACTCAGATCAGTGAGTATCCGGAACCAGTCGTATTTATGAATATTGATGACGGGCACGTGACTTCCCCTGCTGTTACAGCCTGAGTAAATCTTTGAGATTTCTGATGCCAAGTTTATTGGCGCAGTTTTTCCGGTGCTGATAGAGCGTTCTGGTCTCAATCCCCATCCTGGACGAGTGCTCTGCGGCATTTACCCCGTTAAGAAACCCGTCAATAACAGCAAGCTCACGCAGGGATAATTTACAGATTTCACGCAGAGAATGTTTCCGACTCAGGTGATGCTCAAGTACGAAAGAGATGTAACTGACCGGCGAGCTAATATCCAGGATATACTCCATTTCACAGACACGATCCAGCATGTATCTTCTTCTCCGGTTAAGCAGAAGATGGCTGTCTGTGAAAACCAGCAGATTGCCATTGGTTTTTCTCAGTAACCTGAGAAATGTGCTGAACCAGCAGGGAAAAAAATCATCGTAACCCAGACACATTACCGCAAGATTAAAACATCCTGAATATCTGCCTGCCATATGAAAGCGAAAATATCGGGAGTTTTCACAGGATAATACGGTCAGATGTCTTTTCATGCATTCAGTGTCAATTAGGCTGAACAAGCCATGGTGCAGAATGTTATTGTCTCCAATGACGGCAACGCAGCGTTCTTTTCTTTTCATATACTGTCTTCCGTTTCCTGCTGCTCAGGTCGCAAAAATAAAAGCAAACTCCCCATAACGGTGATTATTACTACCCACATCTCTTGAGACATTCAATGCAATCGTTTGGCCGGAGAAAAATGTAACTCTGGTAGTTGTCAGTAACTTAATGAATTTTCGAACCTAATAGCCAGCCAGGAGTATTTTTAAGATAAACTTTCAGACTCTTGTTAGCACTCACTCTTAACCGAAATAAATTCAGAGAAGCCTGACAAAAAAAGGTGGTTGATTATTTTTATACAGACACTCATATCTCAGCAAAACTTTGAAATGAGAAAGTCATGTTAAAAACAATTTTTCAACATAAAATATTGACGTTCATGTCCAAAAAGTAAAAACATGAGTAACAAAAAGATAATAGGCGAAAGATGACAAAAAGAAGGTCAATGTTCTAGATCACCTTAATTAAGCTGAACATGGTGACGCAATGTGTCTGCAGATACCATAGAGTTGGCAATTTTAAAATAATTCGCAAACTACTTCAGATGGGTTAGCTGGCATGTTCGGGAGGTGCTGGCGAGTAATAATACTGAAAAGTCTGACACCCTGACATATGCATTGCACGCATTACTTTGACAGCAAAGCCTGCTCAGATGTCTGAAACTTACTGAGCAGCGGATTAAATCGACTCATCGAAACCGCTCTGGCGATCACGGAAACCTGTCAGACTGAGCCTGCTGTATCTTTGAGGCCCATCAGGATTTCCATGCAGCAGCGCAACACGTCAAGCCTGAGAAGGTCATGACATATTTCCATTTCAGCAATCAGATAGAACATTATTCCCTGTCGGGATACCTCTTCTGACTCAGCAAGAAGAGCATTCACTGCAGCGCTGAAAATTATTATTTCGTCTTCATAACAATCTTCAATATTGCTGAGTTGGGCAACCAGGTCGTACCATTCTTAACCAGAATCTGTTCCATCATTAACTGAATTGCCTCAGAGAAATATTTCCGAAAGTCGCTTTCCTGTCTTCAGCGCAAGGAGCGATGAACAGATTATCAATGCCAGGTCAGGTCATCGTAACTGTCGGTTGAGTTAAGAGTGAATTCCTTCAGGCCACGTCTTCGCACTGCATCACGCCTTTTAATTTCTTCATTCACATCATTGATAGCGAGTTTCAGGGCAGCCATCCTGTATGAATCGCTCTCTGTTTTAAGAAAACCGTTCAGCTTGATCAGTATGCCCGGCCATGAGACGCGTGTGTTGTCATTGAGTATGGCGAGAGTCGCTTCCCCGATGAGCACATCACGCAGCAATTGCATATCCTGTTCTGTCATGATTTCGGCTGGTCTCCAGTCTCACAACACCGAAAAAATGGGCGGTGAAATCACACTCATTTGCTGAACAAAAGCTCAATCAGCGCGTGCAGCTGCTGCTCTTCTGCATCAGATGAGGCCTTATCAAGACGTACAATCAGCCTTATGCAGATTGCTTTGCGATTCAGTGTCTGACCTGAACGGAGGATCTCAGCAACAACTGAACCAAGCATTTCCTGCTGCGAGAGCAGATTTACACGGCCTAAATAGCCAGCGATATCGCTGTTGGAACCTGTGCTGCTCAGATTCAGTTGCATGACTGCTCCACTGTAAGATTTGAAAGTGACCTGTTTTGCGTAAATTATACAAAATATGTAATTTTGTACAGGTATATCCGCTTCGCTTAAGATAATTACTGGCCAGGACAGATGCCGGGAGCGTATCTGTCCGGATGGCGTACTGCTACAGAATGATTTGAGCCTTATCTGGCCCATGGCAAATCAGACACACGGGTTGTGTAGGCAGGCGACAGCATGTCTCTTTTCATCGACCAGGATTTCTGGATACCCTGCCCCGCAAAAAAGAGACTGGCCTTGCCACTCTGATTAAGCCCGTCAACCACCCGCATCGGAGCCTCACTGTTCGCCTGCGGACGGTATTCATCAAACAGGCTGAGCTGAGCCACCCCCTGGCTGTAGAAGTCACCCAGCATCACGCCCGCTTTCATATAACGGTGTCCGTCCACCCAAATCCGGTCGAGCGCATCCATGGCGACCCGGATAATATCGCGGGTATCGTTAGACGGGGTCAGCAGCTTGCCGGTTGCCTGGTTACCGTAAAACACCTCCCCGTCGGCATGCGGGCTGGTCCGGATAAAAACCGCTATCTGCCTGCAGTACTGCCTTTCTTTTCTCAGCTTCTCAGCGGCACGCTCAGCAAACGCGCATACCGCCTGCCGCATATCCGTGTACTCAGTGATACGCGAACCGAACGAGCGTGAGCAGACAATCTGCTGTTTGGTGGGGGCAAATTCCTCAAGCGCCAGACATGACTCGCCGCGAAGCTCTCTGACGGTGCGCTCAAGCACGACGTTGAAATGTTTGCGGATGATCCAGGTGCTCTGTTCTGCGAGGTCTCTGGCCGTGGTGATGCCCATTGCATTGAGCTTTTTACTGAAACGACGTCCCACTCCCCATACATCCTCGACAGGCACAAGCGCCATCAGCTTTCGCTGCCGGTCGATATTCGAAAGGTCGACGACGCCGCCCGTCTGCTTCCACTTCTTGGCGGCGTGGTTTGCCAGCTTAGCCAGCGTTTTGGTCTGGGCAATGCCAACACCCACGGTCAGATGCGTGTTGCGTTTGATCGTCTCACGCACTTCCCGTCCGAAGTTTTCCAGTACCATGCAGTTACGCACACCGGTCAGGTCCAGGAATGCTTCATCAATTGAATAAACCTCCACGCAGGGGGCCATCTGCTCCAGCGTTGTCATTACCCGGCTGCTCATGTCGGCATACAGCGCATAATTGCTGCTGAACACATGGATCCGGTGGCGCCTGATGTCGTCCCTGAGTTTGAAATAGGGCGCCCCCATAGGAATGGCCAGCGCTTTGGCTTCTGCGCTCCGGGCAATGACACAGCCATCATTATTACTCAGAACCAGTACTGGTTTGCCACGCAGGTCGGGACGAAATATTGTCTCGCAACTGGCATAGAACGAGTTCACATCCACCAGCGCAAACATCACATAGCGCCATTCGGATTGAAGACCTGAAAAGTACGTTCCTCACCTTCTTTTGCAGAAATATCCCGGAAATCTGACTTGTGCGCTTCTATCCATCTGTTTGCTTCCCTCGATGTGAAATGCCAGTTCAGCTGCTGGAGTTTCTCAACAAAATCGAGTGTGCTGACCGTGTATCGGCCGCGCGCGTCGCGTTTAATGGCCAGTCTGAATGCGTCGTTGATTTCATAATCGCGTGGCATGATGATTTCCCTCTGATAATAACTGTATGTATAAACAGTAATTGCAATCAGTGGCTTTGAGCAAGCTGATGAGATTTGAAATTTTGTAAAGCGAGGGTGAAAGGTAAAGTGAGGGTTATTATGAATTTTAATGTTGAGATAAAGCCAATTTAAAATTTCTTCGGCTATCTGTATGTAATCATCAAACGCATATTCCATCTCAGCCAGAATGAATTTTATCCTGTAATGAAGACAAATACCGGATTGCAGTCAGAATCATGCCTGAAGAAGCCTCACTCACCCTGCATCCTGGCCAGCAGGATAAGACGCAGTGAGCGACTTGCGCTATGCATCTAAGATATTTAAGGATCGTCCACGGACATTCAGTACTTTTTGGCTGGCAAGCGTAGCGAGAATAATGGGGCCCTGAGGCCCCATACTTTTTTCACTGAATTTTTCAGCAACCGCTATTCGGGTAAAGCGTAAACCACTACCTGATCACCCACCTGGTCCTTGAGGATGGTATTACCGCCGGCGACAAACGCCACATACTGGCGGCCTTTATACTCATAGACAGAGGGATTGGCGACTGCAGGGGCTTCCGCCTGATCGGACCACAGCTCTTCACCACTCTCCAGGGAATAGGCGCGGACCTTCGCATCCATTGAAGCACCAATGAATATCACACCACCCGCAGTCACTGCCGGACCACCGATTGTAGGTGAACCCCAGCTCTCAGGCATAAAGAAGCCATACTGCTGAGATGCGCCCACAGGACGGCGCCATTTAACATCTCCGGTATGCATATCTATCGCCACGATTTCGCCAAAAGGTGGCTGCCAGCACGGCATGCCCAGCCAGTTATTGGCCACCATCAGGCGCAGGCCGTAAGGCGCACCTTCCTGTGGTGCAAAACCGCTTTCATTGCCTGAACCATTATCCGCTTTTTCATAATCTGCACGGCTGTAGAGCTTCACATACTGCACAATGTGAGAGGTGTTAACGATCGCAATCTGTTTTTGTGGGTCAAACGCGACACCGCCCCACTGCACGCCGCCCGCACTGTCAGGATACGTCAGAGCGCCTTCGCCTTTGGTAGTAGGAGGCGTATACATACCTTCGTAGGTCAGCTTATCCCACAGCCTTGAACACTGACCTGCGCCCACCACATCTGCCAGCTTCCAGATTGCCGGCTTTTTCGACTGATCAAGTAGTGGCGCAGGTTTAGTCGGGAATGGCTGTGTAGGTGAAAGCACTTCACCCTGAACGGAGCCATCACCCTGTGGCACCGGACGCTCTTCAATCGGCCAGACATCCTCACCGGTCAGACGGTTCACCACAAACAGAAAGCCCTGCTTGGTTGCCTGAATAAGTGCCGGGATTTGCTTGCCGTTAACCGTAATATCCATCAGCGTCGGCGCAGAGTTGATGTCATAGTCCCACACATCGTGATGCACCCACTGGCGGGACCAGACCACTTTACCGGTTTTCACATCCAGTGCAGTGGTAGAAGTCCCCAGCGGGATAGGTGCAGTGCGGTTACCTCCCCAGTAATTAGGTGAAGGCGATGAGACAGGCAGATAAACCAGGCCATGCGCCTCATCGGCTGACATATGCGTCCAGACGTTTGCAGTACCTGTGCGTTTGCGAACCTCTTCCGGAATGGCTTCAAACGTCCATTCGCGTTTGCCGGTCTGTGCATTCACGGCGAACACCGTGCCCGGAGGCGCTTCAGCATAGGCCCAGTCCTTACCTGCCCAGCCAATCAGCAGGTGATTACCCACAACCGTTGGCGGCTGCAGAACGGATAGCGGGTATTTGGCGTTAATGGTGTTCCACTGGTTCAGATCTAATATGCCATTGTCAGCAAAGTCACTGCACGGCTTACCTGAGTCGGCATCCAGCGCGAAGAGCTTGCCATCCACCGTGCCCATATAGACGATTTTCTGGCACGCCTGTCCGGCGACAGGCATTTTGGCCTGCCAGTACGAGACGCCACGGTTTTTCAGAACCGGCTGGGTCAGGGCTTTACGGGAGGATTTGGTATCATAGTGCCACTTCTCTTTGCCTGTGCCGGGATCGAGGGCAATCAGGCGATCGAAAGGCGTACCGATATAGAGGGTCTGGTTAGCAAAAATGGGCGTAGCGGACCAGACAGTAGCAGGCGTATCGCCTTTACCATCCGAAACATCGCCGGTATGAAACTCCCAGATTTTCTTCAGATTGCTGACATTGTCAGTAGTAATCTGCTTAAGCGGGCTGTACTTCTGGGCATTCAGCTGACCATGAAAGCTGTCCCAGGTGGCTGAAGATGGCACAAGTGAAGTCGTTGGATTATCCGCGGTTGCGACCTTCTCTGCGTCACCTTTGCCGGTTGATGCATCACCCGTCGTGGTGGTTCCAGGAGACTGCTGATTAGCCGCATCGGGACTGACTTTTTCACGTGCGCCCATGGAGGCCTCAGCTGCTTTATCCTGAGCATGGAGCGTCAGCGGGGTAAGCAGCAGCGCCAGCGCCGTTATACCGACTTTCATTACTGGAATATATTTATCGTTCTGCACGGATTGTTCCTCAGGCTCTGACGCGGTGGTTATGACGGGCGGATTTATTATTCAGCATAATCAGGCCAATAAGGCCGACCACCATCGCTGCCGTTATGATGTACTGATGCAACAATGCGGCTGCAAAACCTGTACCGAATAACACGACCAGCGTCAGAATAGTTAACGTCATACGCGCACCGCGACCGGATGTACCACGCAAAAGCAACGTCAGTAACGCCAGAATAACGCTGGCGATAGCGACACCCAGCGCGCCTATGGTGCCGGTGACACCGGTTAGTGGCGTCAGCCACGCATACAGAGCCACTGCGAAGCCGATCACGGCTGATATCAGCAGCAGTAAGCGGCCCGCACGTAAGGATTGTTGTTGCAACATAACAGGAAGTCCCATGTGAAATTAATCATTCATTAACTATGGCGCACTGACAGGTCTGAGCAGCTGTTTTCGCCAGATAATGATAAAAAAAGCCCGCCATCTTCAGCGGGCTGAACACCAAACACCTTCATATTTCATGGCAATGCCTGGGCTTCCGCAGGGAAGCGGCACACACTCAGCATGGAAGAAAAACAGAATTCCGCAAGCAGGGATACGATGCGAGCCTTAAACTTGCCCTATACGCCATTCAGGTCAGGTCTGCCGGCTGCAGAAACCGCATACCCACTGACCACCAAGTTGAAGCCGGGTCATCCGGCAAGGCAACAACGCTATTATTATGATTTATCATCTGTAACTTAATGGCTGCTCATCAGCTTTTCGACTTTAAAGTTATTTCATTTAAAACAGAGGACTGTATCAGGCTTCCGCCTTACGACTGGTTTTCTATAGAGCATTTTACTTTTCGTACACCATAAGCCAAACCTTGCAAATGCGCGATTGGTGCTGACATACTTCTTTGCATTGATTCACAGCCACCGATGGGTAATTCGTGAGATTTTCACTTCATGATATGTCGCTTTTTATCAGTTTCATTTTTTGTGCATTAGCTATTTTATTATCCTTTTTCTTCGCAAAAAGAGCCCTAATCCGCTTTAAACACGCCAGAAATCTGAAAGACTTTAAATCCACCGGGCATATGTTAAATAAACTCTCTCACAGGAATGGTGGTAGTCCGAATTCGGAATCGCTCAGAATAGAATCCGTGAAGAGTATTCTTTATATCATTACTTATTTTACGGCGTCCTTACTGGTCCTGATTTTTACAGGCTGGGTACTATCACAAATCTGATTACCGACATCCTTCGGCATCTATGCTTCACTCGCAGGCCCTTTCTTAATTCATAGGGGAAATGCACTTTTTTGTTCAAAATACGTCTACAAACTCGGTAAGCTTACTCTTGTCTCAGCGCCCAGAATTCCTTTGCGTTAGTTAAATGTGCAAAGTGATGCAATCAATGATGCAATCAAGTTACGCATTGATTCAGGTTGTGCTATTACTGTTTCTATGCCTCATTTCCTGACTGAAAAAATGGTTACCTCACTTTTTATACGCTGGGCTATGCAGATTAGGCAACAAACTCAACGCCCTGCTTATCTCCGCATAGCTGACTTCATTGCTGAAGGTGTGACCTCGGGTGAACTGCCTTCGCGCTATCGTTTGCCTCCATTACGTGAGCTGGCAGAGATGCTTGACCTTAACTATTCAACAGTAACTCGGGGTTACGCTGAAGCTCGCCGCAGGGGTCTGATTGATTCCCGACCGGGTTTAGGCAGCTTTATTCGCAATAAAGCCTCTTTCGCTTCAGCCTTACCTGTCAGCAGTTATGAAATGACGATGAATGCGCCGATCGAGCCTGCTGTTCCCGCTCTTGAAGAAGCGTTAAGAACGGGGGCGATAAACCTTTTCAACACAACGGATATGCTGAGCCTTATGCGTTACCAGAATTTTGGAGGTAACTCAGAGGACAAAGCCGCCGCAATAATCTGGATGAATCGTAAACTAAACATCTCCAGTGATGCTGAAGTCCTTGTGTGCCCAGGAATACACAGCGCGCTGTTTGGGCTGATGACACTGTTCAAACGCAAAAAAGGATATATTTGTGTTAGCAGTCTTGTTTATCCAGGTATGAAGGCAATCGCAAACCATCTTGATATCAGGCTGAAAGCCGTGCTTTGTGATGAATATGGCCCGGACCCATCTGTACTGGACGCCCATTGCAGAGCGGGTGAAGTGACTGCATTGTATATCAACCCGACACTTCACAATCCGACTACGTTAACCATCCCTGAATTCAGGCGGCGGGAACTGGCGGAAGTCTGTCGGCGTTATAACATTTCAGTGATTGAAGACGATGCGTATGCAGCGCTCAGCGATAATCACTTGCCTGCCTTTGCAGAACTGTTACCGGAACTGACATGGTACGTGACTGGCATGTCCAAGTGTTTCGGCCCGGGACTGCGTATTGCTTTTCTTAAGGGGCCAGGTGGGCGCGCAACAGAACGCCTGTCCGTTATTTTGCGGGCGCTTACAGTGATGTCCAGCCCGTTTACGAATGCGCTGGCGCGACAGTGGATTAATGACGGTACGGCTGACCGCATGCTGATTGAAATTAAAAATGAGGCAAACGTGAGACAACAGATGGCCTCATTCTACCTCTCCACCTGTGAGTATCAGGCCGATAAGAATGGATATCATCTCTGGATGCCCCTTCCCAAGATAATTAATTCAAACTCTTCTGATGTGGCAGCCAAACTCAGGGAAAAGGGGATCAGTGCTGTCTCAGGTGTTGCCTTCTGTACGGATAATAACCCTGTCGAAGCATTACGCCTCTGCCTGGGAGGCTCTCAGACCCGTGAACAATGTGAAGAGAAACTTAAAACCCTGTCTGAAATGCTGGCTGATCCCTTTTATTTTTCAGGGATGGCCATATGAAACATTTAATTAACGCATCAGATTGTGCTGTAACGTTATCGCTTCTGTTCGCAGCCTCAACAATCCAATGACCATTAAATACAACTGGCTGAAAAGGCTTTAGAAATGATAAATGACCTCAATAGCGTCCTGCAGGACGAGTTAAACAGAATTAACAAGGCGGAGAATCGAAACGATCGTCCCTATTTCGATGTATCCTTCATAAGGCAATACCCTGGCCTTTACGGCTTAATGTGTTTCTTGTTTGTTCTTACAATGAGTCTTCTGCTGTATTCTGACTCTTTCGGCAACATCGAATACATTGTTTGCGTCCTGATATTTGCGGTCTGCAACTTCTTTTTCTTTTTCCACATTAATCCCTCTTATCAGGTCAATGATATTGATAGAGGTGCCTGGAAAAACTGCTATACAGGTGACTGGTATATGGAAGTCCATGTACGTAAAGAGTTCATAGATTCGCTTTTGAACGGAAATATACTCACTGAAGCAGAAAAAAAGACTCTCATATCTCATTATGAGAAAAAAGGTCATCTTTACTTCGCAGACATTTATCGCCTCCGGAACAGATAATTCTGCGCTCAGGGTTGCATGCAACCCTGAACCCTGCCCCTTGATTCAACGCTTAAGCGTATTTTGAGTACGTAAAGCGCCATTTTACTGAGCGCTTTCATTGGTGCAGCACAGTCCTCAGCAATGATATGTACCTTCAAACCATGAGCCTTCAGTGAACGCGCGGTGTGCGCAACACAGTTCTGCGTGAGCATGCCTGTCAGGTAGAGCTCGTTAGCGATTATCTTTCAGAAGTGCCTCAGGATAGGTTTCGAAAAAGCTGTCAGCTTCTTTTCACTATTATCGGTGCACCTAAAAGTGGAGCGAAGATATCAGGATGGATATTCACCCCTCACTGTCTGGCGCGCAGAACGCGCCATAAGGTGAAGTAACATGCTGAATGCAAATAATCAGCCACCCTGCTTCACGTGCTTTCTCAATAGCACGCACACCGGTTTTACAGGCAGCATGCTTTCCTCACGCGGAAATGCTCCTCCAGGGAAGTAATCATTCTGGATATCGACAACTATCTGCCATTTTTCATATTTATCTTCACAGGCTGACGCTGGCAACTGACAAACTGAGTTAGTCTGTTTAGGTTAAGGGTCATTTCCGCGTTGTAAGGAACCTGATGGTTTCTTGCCAGTGCTATTCAGCATTCGCCTGGAGATTCAATAAGCCTGTCAGTTCAAGCGCAACCCGTAAAGTTAACTTCGGGTCATATTTCACTGAACCCAGCCATGGTTCATCTGCCGCAGAGCATACACTCCCACATGACCCGTTAAGTCTGACATGATCGCACTTCATTTACAGGTCACTATGTAATACATGCGGTGATAAGCGTAACGCTTTGCCACAGAATGCAGTTTCCCTGCCCTGCTGCATTACCACCTCGTTGGTATTCAGTATCTGCTGCCCGTACGTCTGTGAAGCTGTCGAGAGCTGAACGCCTTCTGGTTGCAACTACAGCTCTTTTGATTCCCTCTGCGCGAGCTGACTTTGCGCTCATCAGAACAGGAGATTTCGATGTCCTGAAAGCACAGAAGCCATCCCGAGGATGGCTTCTGAAATACGGGAGCAGCGAATAATGTCCTGCAACACGCCGTTTAAGGATGTATTAAAAAAGCGCTAAGTACGGTTATCAAACAGTGTTTGTGCGGAATACGCTGACAGCATCTCTCAGATTAGCTGCCCGGCTTGCCAGCTCATCAGCGGACGATGCAGATTCTTCAACCAGCACAGCATTCTGCTGCGTCACCTGATCCATCTGCGTCACCGCTATATTTATCTGCGATACGCCGGCACTCTGCTCTTCAGAAGAAGATGAAATTTCCCTGACCAGCTGCGCTGTCTGTTCAATCGCATCCATACTTTCCTTAACTTTTTCACCGGCATCCCGTGCCATTGAAATGCCCTGCTCCGCATTCTCCACCGACTGTTCGATCAGCCCTTTAATTTCCTTCGCCGCACCAGCCGAGCGCTGTGCCAGCGCCCTGACCTCCGACGCAACAACGGCAAACCCTTTACCGTGCTCACCGGCCCGCGCAGCTTCAACGGCCGCGTTTAACGCGAGAATATTCGTCTGAAACGCAATCCCGTCAATGACAGAGATAATTTCCTTAATCTGACCTGCACTGCTGCTTATTTTTTCCATAGAACCCAGCACTGATTCCATGGCCTGGCCACCACGCAGTGCCGCGGTGGTAGCGGAGCCAGCCATTTCAGCGGCATGGCGGGTATTTTCCGCATTGTTGCCGATGATTGAAGAGAGCTGTTCCATACTGGCGGCCGTTTCAGCCAGCGATGCAGCCTGCTCTTCCGTTCGCGCAGAGAGATCGCCGTTACCGCGGGCAATCTCCTCAGATGAGGTGGCAATAGTGACAGCATTACTTTTAATATTCTCTACTGTCACTGTCAGGCGCTGACTCATCTGCAGTAATGCCCTGAGCAGTCCGGCTGTTTCATTGCGCCCTGTCACGGAAAAAGATGACGTAAGATCGCCTTCTGCCACTTCAAGCGCAAGCTTTGACGCAGCCCCGATAGGTCGGGTAACAGAACGGATAATGATCAGAGCAAAGACCACTGACAGCAGAACCATAAAGAGAAGAACGCCCAGCAAACCATACTGTGCATGACGGTGGTCCTTTATCTGCTGGTTCAGCAGGTCATTCAGTTCATTGCCACCGGCAATTGCATAGGTGCTGAATCTGTTTATCGCGCTGGTAAAAAGCGCAGCATAGTCCTGCGGACTCTGATTCGTCATACTGCGGCTGATAAACAATGCCCCGGCGGTTTTCAGAGCATTATTTGCTTCCTGCACGGCCGCATCTGCGGCGGTGCTGTATTTCTGCTTCAGCCCGGCATCAGAGGAAAAAAGCTTTTCTGAATCCTGCTCAAACAGACCCAGGTTATAAGCACCTGTGCTGAGTAAGGATTCCATACGGACGGAGTCCGCCTCGCTTATGGTTTCATTTCTGGCAAGCAGTGAGGTACCGAATGCACGAATTTTACCGAGGCTTTCAGTCAATTCAGGTAATGATGAAAAATTACTGGTAATCAGACGGTAGGTGCTGATATCTGAATCGAGTGAGAGTCCATAAAAATCCAGCACGTCCCGGTTTACATTCAGAAGTCTGCGGATGAGCAGCGCATGTGCGTTAAGGCTGGCCGTCTGATCCAGTTTCGACGCATCAATGTCCTGCTGCAGTGCGTCCCATTGTGCGCGTACACCGTTGATTTTCTCAATGACCCCGGCACTGCCCTCAGTCTGTACCATATCTTTTGTAAGAGCATCAGAGATACTGACAATGTCATCCCGTACTCGCAGACGTGATGAGGTGCCAGGATTTTTCTGTGCAATGGCAAGGGCAGTCTCAGCACGATGGCGCTGTATCAGATTCAGCAGAGCCAGAATCCTGTTCTCAACAGGTACCCCTGTCACTTCCCGTTGTTTATCCTGAATATATTTATTGCCTTCGGAAACAAAAAGAACGGTGGGAACGGAAAAAAGAATCAGACAGAACAAGCCCAGAATAGCAAACTTGGCCGTAAGATTAATATTGTTAAGAATGTTATTCATTTTTTAATTCCTGCTGAATTAATTAGTTTCTCTCAAAAGATGCAAAGTAAAACATCATAAAAACGTTATCGGTTGGCATTTAGCTAACTTTATAGGCCGTAAAAATTATAATGCGGTAAGTTTGATTTTAAATAATTTATTTTTAGCATGAAGTCACAACACGCAATGAAGGCAAACGATTGCATTCCTGTTTTAAAAATGTGTGTATCAGCTTACTGAGTATTAAGCCGCTTAGCTTGCCAGTTTCACACATTAAAAAGCCCGGATAATAACTATTTTTGGGTATATAAAACGTGTTGCCCGTACTTATACCCATACGCTTAACATCTTTTATTGCTAAAAAACGGTATCAAAGAGCTTCCTGAAGAGGCGACATTCAAATTTTCTCCTTAAGTGATGGCTGTAACTATCATTAACGGGGGGAAACTTACTTTACATTTATCAAATATCATGATTTTAAAGGGTTTTGCGTTCTCTGGTTTTATCAAATGCCCATATCCCGCATTTCTCTATACCTTAGATTGCAGTATGTTGCATCCTTACTGAAACTGGTTGAAAGCTTTGCGGAGGTATTGAAGCTTTGTCATTAATCATTAGATTCGGACACGGACGATGATACCTTTCCTTTAAGCTGTCATTATGGCTGGAAACTCTGCTTTGTGAAAGTTGCCGACTTTAGTCGCGTAAAGATGAAGGCTATATCATTGCGCCTGCGTAGCTTTCGTGTAAAGTCTCTGCAACCGCTACCAGGCGGAACTTAAAGGGGGAATTTGACGTGCCTGAAATAATCAGCAAGGTTTTTACGACTGAAGAGTATGAACATTATGTGACCGGTACTGCTGCTGTCGGCGCATTAGTCACTATCACTATAATGGTGATGATTCTGATCAGATCATTTCGCGATTAAAGCTGCCTGCAGGGCTGCCGTCGGAAAAAAATTAGACGCCGGAGCGGGTGTGATACCGCCGACCGGCAAAGCTGGCTAAAATCGATCTATCAACTGACGCCAGGGATTCTAAAATTAAATTTCCTCTTTTACTTTTTTTCTTCTGCTGTCTTTCAACACCCCTCGGGCTTGACAATTTATATCCAGCAACCAGGTCAGATGGCCAGTGACAAGTAAAAGTGCTGTAGTGAAGCCTGATCTGCAAAAATCACCTGAGCCAGGATGAAAACATCATCGCACAAAATTTTAGTAATGTATGGCTTAAGTCAAATCTAAAAAAATAAAAAAACTCTATTAGTGCATTTGACGTAACTGATGCACTTAATGAACTATTGAATCTCATTTTACTGCTTACAGAGGTAAACCTTATGAGTATTAATCCATACGGCGCAGATCTTTTTACTGCTTTCTATAATTCAAATGATGCGGAAATCGCATCGCAGCTTGTTGCACAGCGTCTTTCTGATTCGTTTAAAGACCATTCGCCCGTATTTGGTGCCGAACCTGGTAAAGCCGGCTTTGAATCAAGCGTGCGATTTATCAATAGTGCCTTTAAGCAGGTCTACCATGTAGATCGTATGATCGAGCAGGGAGACACTGTTGTCGCTATCTGGCATGCAGAAGTGGAGCATGTCGGACAGTTCCTTCATGTTCCGGCAACGGGCCGACAGTTCTCACTGAACGGCATCACTGCCTATTCACTTTCAGACGGTAAAATAACCGGTCACTGGGAGCAGTTCGACCAGCTCGCTATGCTGCAGGCTCTTGATATCATCCCATCGTTTGGATAGTCAGCCGCAGATGTGATGATTGCTATGGGGAGATTCAGTGCGCCCGGGCCCGGGCTGGTTTCATCCTGACAGAGTGGCTGTGTATTATGTAATACACAATGCGATTAACATTAACGAACTAAGCTGGGTAAATATGGGCGGCTATGACCTGCCATCGTGTGGCGTCGCGAGATTTCTTATCTTGCTGGACGGCCCCTGGGCAACACTGATTGTGAGAGAACTGCTACGCGGTCCTCAGCGTTTCAGCGAGCTTCGGCAATCGCTGCCTGGCATCAGCGCACATACACTGACGCATCGGTTACGCCGTTTCGAAAAAAGCGGACTGGTCAGTCGCACGGCCTTTGCGGAAACCCCGCCAAGAGTTGTTTATGAACTGACAGCGTCAGGCAGGTCTTTAGAGCCGATATTGCTGACAATGAACACATGGGGACAAAAACTGCCGGATGACATGCTTTTATCGGCGCTAGCTGATAAAACGAATCGTTATGAATAATTTATCTATTTGATGTTGTGCAGTAACAAATTAATCATTTTAAAGCTCGATAAACAGATGCAGTTTTGATCCTGAGTGGCTGCGCCATATTTATCCCAGAGCTTCCGATTTTTTAGATCATAATCGAAGCATGTTTACATAAAAACACAATTCAGGTGTTTATCTGAAGTTATCATCCTGCTATCAACACCCTGAAGTGTTTGCAGTTTAAACGCTTAAACTGATGAGGCGAAATAATATTTATCAGGCAGGATATCAGCGTCTGGAAATTGCTTTTATTCCACAAACTACTTATTGATAGTGAGCATAGAAATGAAAATTGCTTTAATAGCCCCTACAGGGAAAATTGGATTTGAAATTGCCAGGGAAGCGATGCGTAAAGGTCACAATGTTACCGGTGTTATCAGAACTGAACGTGCTGTTCCCGATGGACTTGAAGGCATTGATCTCAGGGTCACCGATATTTCAGACACGGCTGCATTTGCAGACGCCATCCGCGGCGTGGATGTCCTTGCAAGCGCTTATGGCGCTCATGGCGAACATATCGGTACTTTAGTGGATGTCGCTCAGGCTCTAGTCAGTGCTGCACGCGCTGCGAATATCGGGCGGGTCATTGTTGTGGGTGGTGCGGCAAGCCTGGAAGTCGCTCCTGGTGAAAAGCTTCTTAATGCGCCCTACTTTCCTTCTGATTATTACCCCTATGGTTTAGCTCATGATAAAGCCTTTGCAATTTATCAGGCTGCCACGGATTTAAAATGGACATTCTTCTCTCCCCCTGCTGAGATTGGTCCCGGTGAAAAAAGAGGAAATTATCAGACTGGCGGAAAGACGCTGTTAAAAGACGCAACGGGAGAGAGCCATATTTCTTATGCAGATTATGCTGAAGCTTTTGTTAATGAGATAGCTCAGGGTAGTTACATAAAGAGCATCATGACAGTAGCATACAAATAACCGGGTCAGAAGCAGAGAACCTGTATTTCTCTGCTCTCTCTTATACTACTGATTAAGGTGATTTGTGCAAAACAACTCAGGCCTCGCTATAGCAGAGATATACTTCCTTTCAGAATCAACAGAAGCAGCTTTCATCAGGCTGCTTTTTGCCCAGACTAAAGATTACTATCAGGCACCATAACCGCATGATGCAACCATGTAGCCAAACGCGGTTATAGTCGCGCTTCTGATCCGTGAACAAGTCGGTTAAGCATCGCATGCATTTCAAGCAGCGTCTCTTTACACCTGCACCGGCGTCAACTGATCCTTCTGCATTTCCCAATCCTGAAGTTGTAAAAAAGGACGCAGTTCACATTCAATCTCCACTTTGCTCTACACCAGGTGGTCTTCGCTTTCGCCTTTTTCTGGCACGGGCGTTCAGATGGCATAACAACCACATCACCGGCGACCTGAAAAATTTTAGACTAAGTCTTGATTAGGTAGAACGATCGTTCTACCATGGTTTTATGAAAAAAATTACGACAGACACGCGGGGAAAAATTCTCGCAACCGCTGAAGACCTTATTTACCAGAACGGTATTCACGCCACCGGCATGGATCTTCTGGTAAAGACCTCCGGCGTGGCCCGGAAAAGTATTTATCATCACTTCACTAACAAGGATGAAGTTGCTGCTGCCGCGCTAAATGCCCGTGATGTGCGCTGGATGGAATGGTTCAGATATGAATGTGACAAAGCTGATACGCCACGTGAGCGCATCCTGAATATGTTTGTTGTGCTTAAAGGATGGTTTGAGTCGGAAGGATATCGCGGCTGCGCCTTTATAAATACGGCAGGCGAAATGGGTGACCCTGACGATCCGGTTCGACAAATCGCGAAAGTCCATAAACAAAAACTGCTGAACTATCTGCTGGAGCTTACCGGGCAGCTGAATATGGAGCAGCCATTACCCCTGGCCAGGCAGTTACTGATACTGATCGAAGGCGCCATCACCATGTCACGTGTTATGGGCGATTACCGCGCCGCTGATGATGCAAAAGATATTGCTCATAAGTTACTGAGCCAGAGCCCTGAAGAGGGCTGAATTCACGCACAAACATTCACTGCATTTCCGGATCTTTTGGAGGCTCCAACATGACAGATTCACATACTCGTCCACCACTGCCACCATTCACCCATGAGTCGGCAACTGAAAAAGTCCGGCTCGCAGAGGATGGCTGGAATTCCCGCGATGCGGGTAAAGTTTCACTGGCTTATTCGCTGGATACTCAATGGCGCAACCGTGCTGAGTTTGCCACTAATCGTGAAGAGGCCAGGGGTTTCCTTGAGCGCAAGTGGAAGAAAGAGCTGGAATACAGATTGATAAAAGAGCTGTGGGCTTTTGAAGGCAATCGCATCGCCGTCCGATACGCTTACGAATGGCACGATGACTCTGGTAACTGGTTCCGCTCATACGGTAATGAAAACTGGGAGTTTGGTAAAGACGGGCTGATGCATCATCGTTACGCGTGTATCAATGATATGCCGATTAAAGAGAGTGAGCGTAAGTTTCACTGGCCTCTGGGACGTCGTCCGGATGACCATCCGGGATTATCAGAGTTGGGACTCTGATATTGTCAGGCAGGCTATCATCATTCACTCTGGCTTCAGCTTCCTGCTCGTATCAGACTGCTTAGCTTTTCAGTAGGTTAGCTCATAGTGTACTGCGCATTTGCAGATTGGCTTTAAGCTAGTCACATAATTCTCCGTATGTGATTAGCGCTATGAAAGACGTGCCTGACAACCAGGATTCCTCACGGTCAATCGAAAGATGTAGACGCGTTTTCAAAACCACTTCATGCTTCGGCAACCGAAAAATATGACTGCGGCTGAGCGACGCCAGTGTTATCGGCGTGCAGCAGCCCGTTTTTTTCTCCCCACAGATTTGGAAAACTGGTGCGACGCAGCTGGCTGACTAAGAGTAGCTCCCACGTATCATTCACTGAGACGTATGAATTAAGACCTGATACTAATAGCTTACTTAGCCTGCAAGCCTTAAAATTTCGAAATATCAGCTGGCTTCGTCCTGCAGCCGGTGGCGATAATGCCTCAGGACAACGTGTGTCACAATCTGACCGTAAATAAAGCCGCCCAACCCAGCAAATATTACGGTGCCGGCTATGCCGCCAAAGTACGCTCCCGCGCCAGCGAGGACTCCGCAGAGAACGAGACCACCCCAAGTCTGCCAGTGCCGGAAGGCAGATTTATATGCCCTCCGCCAACGTCTTCCTCGCTCACGAAAAGATAAGTCTTTTAGTTCGGGAATACTTTTTTGGGTCCAGTAGATTTTCACAATAGTGTCCTTGTTACGATTACTAAGCGAAGAAAAACATAAAGTGCTGGCATAGGAAAGTTTTATCTAATATCCGCTTTTCGCTCATAGCGGACGCTGGCCTGCCGTTAGTCCGCTTTGTGACAGAATCTGATGCATCTAAGATCAGGCTGAACTCATCAATAGAAGAATCTTAAACATATTGCCATCTTCCAGGAGCATGGGGTGGCTAATGAACAAACTGGCACCAGTTTACCTAATGCGCAAAATTCACTAGCTCATCAGCCGAATTAAAGTTTTCATTCGTCCCGCCGATACATCTATGGTCTTCGCTGGTGATGCGCTAAAAGTCCGGAGTCATTTTTACTTTCAGGACAGAGTACAGGTTGTCATCGACAGCGCCATGCCTTAACTCTAAAGGGAACTCATGAGATTAAAATACGCAGCACTTCTCCTCGCTATTGCCGTTACTGGCTGTGATAACAAAAAAGACGTGATTGGCTGTTCGTCTGAAATTACCCAATCTGCACTGATGGATTTACTCAAGAAATCCGCTTATGAGGGCCTGTCTGAACAGGTCGACAAATATCCTGACGTCACGAGCCAGACCAAACGTAGCGCGCTAGATAAAATCAAACTGATTATTTCTGAGATCTCCACAACCTCCAGTGACACGGGCAGCACAATGAAAACCTGTGAAGGTACCGTGACCATGAGCCTGCCAGCTAAGGAATACGCCGAGCTTTCTGATGATTACAGGAAGAATTTTAACCGGAATCTCGACAAGCAAATGGAAAGCCTGTCACTGGAAAACAAGGCAAACGCCTTTTCGAAACGTATCGCGTACACCGCACAGGCGACCGACGATCAAAAGAACGTTTTTGTAAAAGCGCCCCAGGAAAATCCAATATCAGTAGGCGCAGCATTAATGACATCGTTGTCAATCATCAATCCGATCGTTGAGCAGCAGAAAGTCCAGCAGGCTAAAGATACTCAGCAGCGTCAGGTTGAAGCACAGCAGCAGGCACAGTTAAGAGCTCAGCAAGAGGCGCAGTATGAAGCGGATCAACAAGCTCAGAGACAGGTACAGCTTCAGACGCAAGAAAAAGCTGAACATCAAGCACAGCAACAGGATCCGTCGCAATCCTTGCAGCAACCAAATTCTGACAGCCTTGATCAATCCCGAATGGCATTCGCGAATGCCGACTCTGATCTTAATACGGCCTGGAGCACGTTAACGCCAGCGAAGAAAAAAGAGTTACTGCCTTCTCAACGCCAGTGGATCAAAACCAAGGATGCCATGTGCGGTAAGGTTTCAATGCAAGGTACGGATGCTGAAGTTAAGAAAATGGTCGACTGCCAGACTCAGATGACACTCTCAAGAATCATCTTTTTGAGAAACCAATAAATCACAGTGTCAGCAGGCTGGGGAGAAGACCACTATAAACATAAATTCATCAACCCGTGTTCATAGCTATGTACAAAATACATCTGGGTATACTTCTAAAATACCCAGCTCACAGCCTGCCCCTGACAATAATTCCACTCCAATTCGGTTCGCCCGTCATGAGCTTGCTCGAATTCGATAATGACACCCAGGTCCCATAAGGCTTTAAAAAAGATCAACTGTACATCTGGCAATTATGTGCAGCTTGCCGACTGGAGAAACCGGGCATAAGACTTCGTGCTTTTAGTTGTCTGAAGGTTATCGGAATAATTCCCAGATGCCCGCTTTGTGCCAGAAGCAGACTTTATTTTTGACTCATCAATTAAGATAGTAGCGTTCAGTTGTGTTAAAAAATTTTTTCATGACACTATATTCAGCACCTGATGGAGCAGAAATGAGAACGCAAAAACGATGCATGGGTTAGGTACCATCGTGGTCGACGACTATGACCGCGCGATTGAGTACTACACCGACAAGCTGGGCTTTACGCTTGTTGAAGACACGCCGCAGCAGGGTAAGCACTGGGCCGTTGTGACGCCGAATCCGGATAAGTGACTGTAATCTTCTCCTGGCCCGTGCTTCAAACGAGCGGCAGGAAGGCTTTATCGGCAACCAATGCGGCGGACGGGTATTGCTGTTCCTGCAGACTGAAGACCTCTGGCGCGACTTTAACGCTATTAAGGCGAAAGGCGTCAGCTTCTGTCATGAGCCGCGTGAGGAGGAGTACGGGATGGTCATAGTATTTGAGACACATACAGCAACCGCTGTGAACTTTACCAGAACAAGCAAAATTAAAGCTCCGGGGTTCAGGTTATCAATGCGTAATCGGTACTAATACAAAGTCCGTTTTTGGCTCTAAGCAGGTGCATCTCATTTACCACTTCGGCGTACCACCTGACTAAGTGAAAAACTGAACGTTCAGCCGCTGACTCCTGGCAACAGACTCTTTTAACAGATTTTAAAATCTTCAAAGGTCGTTATTCCGGCCTGAAGCTCAGGTTCCTACCAGACCTGATGCTAATCAATACGGCCACGCATGAGGTAAATCATTTCTGCATAGTCATAACCGGCCTCGAGGCCGCGGAATGAAGCCAGCCTTTTAACCCCGTCAATCGATATCAGGGCATTATCAGCCGCGGACATCTGCGACTGGTGCTGTTCCAGCATGGAAATTTTTGCCGACAGATGACGGCTAATGTTGATATAAATCGCACCGCGCGAACCGTCCCAGGAAGAGGAATTTCCCCAGCCTGCCGGCGGATATTCATAAGCAGCTATCAGCCGTAGCGGATTTCCAGGCTTTGTCGGACGGGTGGCGGCCACGCAGCATTGGTAAACCCACTGGTGCTCCTGATGAAAAGATGGAACCGGCATCATTATCAGCTCGGGCTGTATCTCATCTATCAGCTTATCCAGCTGGCTTATGCACACAGACAGACTGGATGAAGCAAGATCGAAGGTTTCCCCTTCCCTGACATAATTCAGAACTGAGTACTGTGCCCCTGCGGTCTCCATGGCTGCGGCAAGCTCCTGATGACGCTGCGATGCGGAAACATAGCACTGACCGCGCAGGTGGTTTTCACCTTTGAGTACCACTACGGCAATATGGACCTCAATACCAGCCTCGGTTGCCCGAGCGATACTGCCACCCAGTCCAAGCTCGGCATCATCGGCATGGGGACTGATGATGAGCCAGCGCTGGCAGGAAAAAAGTTTGTCCATGCTCAGTTAACCCCCTTCATGCCCGCAACCACGCTAAAGGTCTTCACGAAAATGAACATGTCCATGCGTGCTTTACGACGACGGCTATAATAGCGATCTATTGCAACACGGCGCTGATAAGGCAGATCGTCACGTCCTGATACCTGCCAGAGGCCGGTGATCCCGGGCTTTACCGAGCAGTAGTGACGATAGCTACGGCCGTACTTATCTTTTTCGTAGGCGGCGATAGGCCGTGGACCGATAACGGACATGTCGCCCAAAAGTACATTAATAAACTGCGGTAGCTCATCAATACTGGTTTTACGGATAAAAGCACCAAAACGGGTTACGCGCGGGTCATTTTTTACCACGCTATAAAGCTGCAACTCATGACGGATACGCAGCTGTTCATTTTCGGAAACCTTATCCATTGGCAGCATTGATGTAAATTTGATGCAATGAAATACTTGTCCGTTCTGTCCCATTCTGGGATGACGGAATAAGGGGTTCATTCCTGTCAGGAACAAAATCAGTCCGGTGACCAGCATTACTGGCATAAGAAGTAAAATGCAGAAGGAGGCCACAAGAATATCGAAAAAACGCTTTTTACCCGTCATAAGGTCTCTTTAATAACAGGGTTTCCATCAAAGATGAAAACATATTGTAATATTTAGACACAGACTGAAATTAAAAATAATGTTTGTAAAGAAGATAGTGGATTCTAAACCTACCTTAACTTAAATTAATGTTAACATTCAGTCACTTAAATAAAATTTAAGCGATCATTTTCAGAGTTTACTCAGATGAGCGTTTGCAACAGAACCTGCAATAACTTACTGTTTGGAAGCAAGTTATGGTAATTCCACTGGGGTTGGTCTTCAGTATCGATTTACGATGAGCGAACGGGTCAGAATACCAGGCCAATCACAACAACGCGGTACATGAAGTAAAATAAAAAAAAGAGCACGGATACGAAGATGCCCCAGTGAAAATGTCCTATAGCAGGCATTCCGGGTATGAAAGAAATCTGCGTGAATGCAGGCTGGCAGCAGGTACATCGGCGCTATGTTATGCTCATCTCAATCTAACCTCTGCGATTCTCAATGACACTGGGATGAACTTGACGAATTTGAAGGTAGTCATTTTGAGCGCGTCCCCGTCAAAGTTACTATCGATTATGGGGAAACCGTCAGTTCCTGCATATACATCTAAAAAAATAATGGCCTTAATCCCGCTGATCGGCAGGCTGGCTTTTTTAGAATAATCATATTTAAAGTAAGCTTTTCGCTCATAGCGGACCCTGTGATACTGACACGTAAACTAAAAGCGCGCAGATAACTGCTCTGTATCTGTCAGCAAGGTGAAATTCGGAGTATTTACTTCAGTCGCTTCTCAGGCGTTCGCCATTTCAGGAGCCGCTGTAGCGCAGTATCCCTCTTTAAGAACTCCTTTGCCGCCCTGAGGCGTTCTCTTAACTGTTCCTGAAGTGCAGCATCGCATCTCTCAATGTCTTTTTCAGCATCAGTGAAGAATTGCTCGACGCGCATATCTTCTGTCCATTTAGCCATGATGACATGCAGTTCATTCACACTGGCTTTATGCGCCTCTTCCTGCTTACGGATAGCCTCACGTTTTTTATACTCGACTATCTGCTGCTCCATGCGCAGTCGATTGGCTTCAGCGCGTTCCTTTATTGTCTGTATTTCCTTTTTCAGGACAGGCAAAGCAGCTTGAGCCGCTTTAATGATTTTCGGAATCTGACTTATCAGGCTGCAGGTTTTAGTTTGAGTGAAAACCTGATGCCAGCCATCAGACGCATATGGCGAGTAGAGCTGCAGCCTGAATCGTCCACTCGGTATGTGTCGCCGACTGTAATATCCCAGCTGGGCTGAATTTTTACCGCGGGACCAGTTAATCATTCTTTCATCCCGCACATAACGCCCTTTCACCTCCTTAACTGGCACCTCTTCTGTCATCTCAACCAGTGAGAACCCTAAGCTTATTCCTTCAGCACTGATGATGCTGGGACCAGAAGGCCTCCACAGCGCCGGGTAAAGATAATTGCAGATTCCGTGTTCAGCAATAATGATATCTCCTCTCCCTAAGCAATCTCCCCGTTCAGCCAGCCTTACCATGAATCCACGACTCTCAGCTGCTGCACAAAACTTCAACATGAAAGCTTCAGCAATATTCAGGCCCGTATCTGACGTATTCATGTCCAGAAGCTTGCGCTTAGTGAGTTTGTAATATCCCAGCTCAGTTACAGACGACTTCAACAAAATCTCTTTGCTGGCAAAAAACAGCTTCGCGCCCTGAGCTGGATGTGGTGATGACTTCGCCCTGCGCTTTAGAGCGGGTTTATAACTACCGAATGCCGGCTGCTCGTTCACAACAGGTAATTGCAGCGTCACTTCTTCCTGAACGTCAATACCGTCACGTATGTGTGCTTTTAGACGAGGCAAAGGGGGAGTGGCTGGTGGATTTCCTTTCACTACCCCACGCCAGTAGCCGGCCATAGGCCGGGGAATTTTAAGCTCAATGCATCTGGCAATAAGCGTCTGCCATTAACCCTAAGTTCCGCGGCTATGCTGTCTACCGGATTTTCCCGCACGAGCAGATAGTGATACTGTCTATCGTTCAAGAAATCCTCTACAGGTCTCATTTTTTCTATTATCATTAACTCATATCAAAAACGCGAGTTTTGAAGTTAGATTCGCTGTGTTTTACTGATAAAACAAAAACATCGTAAAACCAATTTATTTGAGGATGAAGTAAATGAATGAAACTTACATATTCAGGTTCCGCGATCTGGGCAAAATTGAAGGATTCACTATCGAGCAGCATAACCAAATAGCTTGCCTAAAAGGTTATGTTTGGTGGGGATGGTGGGCAAGATCTGGAGAGGTATTTCCATCACAAGAATTAAGAATAGCTTCAGAAAGCTCTAGAAATATATATTTTTTTGATTCAGGGCAATTAAAGTTCTATAGTGCTGTGTTAACAGAAGTTCAATCTTCAGCTGCTGGAGATATCAAAATTGAAGCTCCTGAAAATGGAAGTAAGACACCAAAATATTACAATAAAGATAAATTTTTAGGTTGGTTAAAAATTTCTAAAATAACTGAGATTTCTGATGAAGATATTCTAAAGAAATTAACTTACATCCAATTTGATTCATTATTTACTGGCGCAAAAGATTTAGATGAACAGCTTTTTAATAAGGTGGTTTTTTCAGCAGCCGAATTAAAAAAACAAGACAGAACCATTTGGAAAGTTAGAAGCGCATCTGACCAAGATTATCAGCATGAGTCATTGGCATCTCATTACATCCCTTACAATTTCAATCGAAAATACAGCCAAAAAAAAGGGGAGTTTTTTGTTTGGCTATCTGATATTCATTTTGATAACGGAAAAGGCAAGCATGCGTTTCCGATGCAAGATAATGATCAACATAAATGTTTAACGTCTTGCGTGGTCCAGTTGGCTGATAAATATAACAATGGAAATAAATGCGCTGGATTGATTATTTCAGGTGACTTAACATGGCAGTCCCAAAAAGAGGGTTTCGAGCAAGCCTCGAAGTTTGTTAAAGATGTTAGTTCCTCTCTCAACCTTACACCAGAAGATATAATCATTTGTCCTGGAAACCATGATGTCGGATTGGTTTCAAAAGAAGAATATTTTGAAATATTGGGTGAACCTTCGACCGAAAAATCATGGACAACTCTTGCAGAAAATTACCATAATGTAAGTAAAGAAAATTACATAGGATTTTACCGGGATGTTTTTCACAGGAAACCTGAGCAAGATCTCTCGCAAGGAAGAAAATTTTTATTGGGGGGGCATAAAATTGTAGAAGTAGCAGCCTTGAATTCATGCGTATTACAACAAGTACAAGGCTCTTTTTTAGGGATGGGGTTTCTCGGCGATCAACAGCTCAACAATGTTGCAAAATGTATGGGATGGACGAATAAAACCGGGGAATTGGTAACAAAAAAAAGAGGAGTTACTAGAATTGCTACACTCCACCATCACTTGACCTCAATTAATGAAGTCGAAGATGCCTATCTGGATTCAAAGTATAGCGTAACATTAGATGCAGAAAGATTATTACGTTGGGTAGTCAAGCATAAAGTTGATTATGTTCTTCATGGCCACATGCATAGAAGTAGTTGTATAACAATAACAAAAAAACTATCTCCATTAGAACCAGAGACAGATTCAAACCCTGAACATACATTTCAGATAATTTCTTTGGGGAGTTCAGGAGTTGTGAGCTCAGAATTGCCTGGTCAGGATCGCGCTAATTATGCCTGCGTATTGGATTTTTCTGGTGAACAGACAACATTTAATTTTTTCCAGCTTGATAAACAGAGCGGCGATAAAGAAATAGCCACTTATTCTTTTAAAGGTCTATCATGAAATTACTTATCACAGACTTAGATAATACATTGTACGATTGGGTAAGTTTTTATTCTCAGTCATTCAGTGCCATGGCAGAGGAACTATCTAATGAGATAAGTGTTCCTTTAGAAATAATTTTATCCGAATATAAAGCCATCCATCAGAAATTCGGAAATTCGGAAAAACCCTTTGCTACTCTAGAGTTGCCATCAGTAATTTCTTACTTTGGTAGTAATGATAAAATTTTCTTGCAAAAAAAACTCGAAAAGGTTTTTTCGGCATTTAGTTCAAAGCGCAATCAAACATTAAAACTATATCCTACCGTCAGGGATACTTTAAAAACTCTAAGTGACCGCGGTGTTAAAATTGTCGGTCATACTGAATCATTAGAATTTAATTCGCTGTATCGCCTTTATAAACTTGATATAATTAATTTTTTTGACCACCTATATACGCTTGAAGATAATCATAACCTCCACCCTGATCCTAAAAACGCAAAAATAATACCGGTAAAAAATGATTTTGTCGTCAGACTGTCCAGTTCAGAGTCTAAGCCTAATCCAAAACTTCTGGAGCATATCTGTTTTACCGAGGGTGTTGCTATCAAAGATGCAATTTATGTTGGAGACTCAATTACCAAAGACATATCAATGGCAAAGTCTATTGGGATGAAGTCTGCATGGGCTTGTTATGGACGACACTTTTCTCCTCAGCTATGGGAAATTTTAGTAAAAATAACTCATTGGACCGATGTAGATATTGAAAGAGAAGAAGAATTGAAGGTGTCTTTCTCAAAAATAAAGCCTGACTATACAATAAATAGTTTCGCAGAAATATTAGAACTGGATTAATATCTTTTAAAGTTCCAATTTCTTGACGGATCTTGGAACTGCTTTCTATTCAGCTAGTTTATCCATGATTTGGATCAAGGCATGTCAACATTATTTCCCCATTAACTCAAAAGCTCTCACGTTACTCTGCTTACCTGAGACTTTAAGCATTGCGATAGTCATTCAGCTTACTTCATATTATGTTGCGCCCACCTGATTAGCGAACCTCATAGAGTTGGATTCCGCGATAATTAGTAAAGCGTAACTACTCCGCTGACGTTTTTCTGAACCTCAGTTAGTTCTGCGGAACTTAACGGTCTTAGATCCTGATTTGAATTTTTTTAGGAGCATCTTTATCCGATTTAAATGGGTTCCTGCCCTTTCAGCGCTCGCCGGAGTATAGATTTTCTCCAGTTGCGAACACGGTTTTGGTATTAAAACCCCTTCACGGACACGACGGGATATTATTTCAATTTCTGTTCGGCACACCTGACGTAATTCAGCCTCAGATAAATTATATGATTTCATCTGACAGTTGAGGGTCGTCCCGATACAGTAATGAGTTTTTTAATGAACATCCCCATTACAAATTCATTTTAAAGCTATTATTTTATTTTAAGCGACTTTGATCATACGATTCATGCTGACAGACAGTTTTTTGGAGCTTTTCGAATGCATTTTCGATCAGTTGAGACTTACAGTTAACATTCAAAGTATTACATATTCTCGCTAGACTTTCAGTTCTGAGGCCGACTGCAATAAGATAATTGTATGTTGCTGACCTACGCCTTTCCATTTCCGTATATTTTAGCAACCGCTCTAAGTCATCACCTAATAAAGCTGAATTTTCATAGAAAAGTATTAAATTAGCCATGTCATCTGAATAGGTATGCACAGAATCACAAAGGGGAGCATAGAAAGCATGATAATGATTTTCCCATCCCAAAGATTCAAATAACTTCCTTCCATTAGGATATCGCTCGGTGTTAGGCCACCGCTCATCAAAATCAGCTAATGCAACTTCTCCATTTCTTCTGCGTGCAGTTGCGCTCGGGTTAGACATTCCCTGGGACTCAAGATACGCTATCCAGTTATCACCATTCTTTTTTGTAAGTTGCTTACTACTTCTCAGCAAAGCCCGAGCTCGCTCGCCTTCATCGCCAGCAATGTAGAGTTGATTTGCAGCTTGCTCAATAATTACTCTTGCCTGAGCTTCTGCTGAAGAATAGGCTCCTGCAAGAAGCAAGTTCCCAGCTTGAGCGCATAGCTCATTCTAAATTCTGAAATAGTGAAATACCATCACTTCCTGTGTTTGGCTTTTGAAGGAGTTGTACATTTGCTCCTTCAGAATGCTCAGCTCGCTGTCACAAACTCGGTTAAGCTCTAATGCGACCTCAGCATCCTTTTTTAAATCAATTATCTTACTCATCCAAGTACTCGCGCTTATAAATTAAAGATAAAGTTATATAGTCTTTTTTATACCTACTACATAGATATATCAAATCCTTTTTGCATTAGAGGAACGTCTTAATGCTTCGTGTAATTTCCTTTGAGCAGGGCCTTAATCTGGCCGATATGTGCAAGTGCCTTTTCAACGCTTACTGGCACTACCACTTTTTTCAATCTGAACAATGGGCGCTGGAATACACTCGCCTGCTTCAATCCGTTTGGCCATTTTACTCAACTCAATACGTCATTTTCCTTGCAGCTCTGACTCACTGAGGTATCTGGCTGTACAGGCTTGTGATCATCCAGTAATGAGTATTTTCCCGTCTTGGATAGGCATCATGGTAACTTATAGCCCGCGTTCGGCACTGTAACGCATGACCGTGTCATAAAGCGTATTTTCATCCGGCAGGCCCGCAGCGCGATAATCACCTTCTCTGCACCAGCTGATGAACTGTCCGGGTGATGGCCAGAATGGTAAATCACCGGAATGTTGTTAATTGATTAGTCGCGAATGCTTCACATTATGCCGGTAGCTCTCCCATTCAAAATTTACCCAGATGCCACTGTCCACTTTCAGGCAGTCAATGATTCTTTCACCCAGCACTTTGCAGTGCCTGCTGAAGGTTCAGGTTCGTCAGAACCCCACAGGACGAAATGCAGATAAACGGCGGTCGATGTTTAGCAATAGAGGAAGCCAGGAAAGTAAATGCACTTCCGAATAACGAGAGGAAGAACAACGAAACATACTGGAGAGTGGGAATTTCTTTTGCGTTTAGCATTGCATACACAAGGATACCCCAGGCACTGAACAAAATCGCGTTAATTACCCATAAATAATTAAGCCGCGACCAGAATAGATTTATTTCATATTCGCGAATGTGATGCGCCTTGCTATAGGCCTCCTATATTTTCTCCTTGTCTGAAACTGTGAGTAATATCGATTTATTTTTGAAATCTTTATTCAAAAGATAGCTGAAATATTCTATATTGCAATCAAAATGAGCGCTAAGACTATCAGGTACCCCACGCCTTGTAAGTTCTTTTTTATACCTTGACTCAATTAATTTCATCTTAGGAACCCTTAGTTATAACATAATTTCTGCGTTTAAAATCTCTCATCATCTTTACTCCATTAAAAGTTTCTTACTATTGATATATAATGCAATAACTTGGAAGCTCTTTATACTTGTTATTCTCTAACCTCAAAAACCTTCTTTAATCCTTTAGGAATATCAGGTGCTGCATAAAGGTCACGGCGTAGAATTTAACTCACCTTGTTATTCTTTCCCACCCGGGCGCTAAGCCTGCCTCGGGGAATGCTGCTTACACCTGACTCGCTTCACTCGAAGGGCTGGTGTGCATGAAACTTAATGCATAGTGCCAAAACCGCCCTTCTCAGCTGAAGCTGATTTTGTTGCGCTGACAGCCCTCAACTCATGCATGGATTTTCTTTTCAGGAGCATTTTAAGCTGGCTGATATGCGCTTTCGCCCTCTCAGGACTCACCGGTACATAGATTTTTTCAAGTTGCGCACGCGGTGGGGGTATTGACTCCCCTTCGCGAATACGACGGGACATCTTTTCAAGCTCTTTTTCGCACGCCTTACGTAACTCACCCTCAGACAGATTATGTGATGTCATCTGGCTGTAGAGGCTCGTTACCATCCAGTAATGCGTATTATCCTGCCATGGATAGGCTTCAGGGGAATGATATAAACCCCGTTGTGCACAGTAACGCATGACCATGTCACAAAGCATATTTTCATCCGGCAGGCCTGCAGCGACATAGTCGCCCTTCCGGCACCAGCTGATGAACTGTCCGGGGGTTGGCCAGAACGGTGAAACGCTGGCACGCGCACGCTTCATCCCTGCTGAAATCTGATGCCCCGAAGTAATGCCGTTTTCGATAAACGCAGCGACCCATTGACGTTTAGCTGTTGCTTCATCGCGTGGATGCTTTAACACCGTGCTGAAGGATGCTGGAAAGATAACCTTCAGACTGGCGAAGAGAGTATCCACCAGGCGCTCTGCGTTTGAGTCAATTAAACGGTCGTCGTGCTGTGGGTCAGCCACGCTCGGGCGAAATTGATCGTTTTGCAGCTCTTCGTCAAAACCCGATTCTGGCTTCGTCATAAGAAATTTTTCTCCCACTCGCTGCGATCGTTCCAGTGTGGCGTCCCTTTACCAGCAGGCACTATCTGGCCCCGCAAGGCGGCCTGTTTGTTCTGGTAGCTGAGCTTCTGACTGGCTGTGATAAACCAGTGTCTGGGTTTCTGGTATGAGAATTCGATGTCGAGTTTTTGCAGCTCGTAGACGAGGTCCAGATGTGCGTAGAGTTTTTGCCACGATGCGAAATCTGCTTGGTTAAGCTTCACGACTTTGCCCTCAAAGGCATAGCGTGAAGGCATCCATTCCCCCTCACATGTCGCCCTGGCGGCGGGTGTTGTATTTATAGATTCTATGTTGGGTTCTAATGACTGATTCTGTGTCCCGTTTTTGGGATCATTCAAAATCCCAAATTTGGGATCGTTCAAAAGCCCGTTTTTGGGATCATTTGAGGGCTTAACTGATACAGGCCCGATTTTGGGAACGTTCCCGTTTTTGGGACCATTATCTTTTGATGAATCCTCCCCTCTTTGGGTGCATTTGAAATCAAGGTTGAGCTTCAGAACACGCACCCGTTTTGTGGGCCCTTTCCGCTCACCGGTATCAGAGAGCAGCCCCTCCTCAATCATCTGATTGATCCATTTCCCGATAGTCTTTCTGTCGAGCCCTGTATCATTGACCAGCCTCAGTATGCTGGGATAACAGCAATGGTATTCATCGGCCCGGTCAGCCAGGGAAAGGAGAAGAAGCTTTTGAGAGGCCTTCAGGTTAAGACTCCAGGCCCAGTCTGTTGCTGCGCGACTCATTTACTCTGTCCCTCCAAAGTAAAAGAATTAAGTAGATTGATAACAGCCTCCCTCTTGATGCAGAGGCAAAGTTGAGAATCGGGTTGCAATTACTTTCCCTTCAGGGATTACCAACATGCCTGAATGAACACCACCAGCTCACGGGCATGTTTTTGTGTTTTGATGCTCATCGCCTGACGTATTAGCGGTACGTTCCAGTTCATGCTCTGAAAACCGTATAGCGACCTGCATCAGCCAGCGATACTGGTCCTGAGGTATTTTCATTTCCCCTTTCATCACGAAATCCTCAATGCCGCTGGCGGCCAGCGTTTCCATAAGTTCAGGATATTTTTCAGCACGCCTCAGAATGGTTGAATCTGCAACATTGAGACGACGGGCAACCACTGACTGCCGCGTGTTGAAAAGGGCCCTTAAAGCCAGTGAATGGAGATGTCGTCCCTGAAGTGTTGTTCCCTGCTTGCGTGTTTTTGCAGCATCCATTTTTTATTGTCTCCTATAGTGTGATGAACCGGGACGGACAAAAAATATGCATAACACTAAACCTGAATCTGCCATGCTTAGTCAGAAATCAGTGAATTTCAGGTAATCCGTCTTTCTTACCAGGATAGTCATCACTGTTAAGTTCATGCGGCGTAACCTGCCAGCCAGTTACAGCAGACCATCTGATGGCATCACTTCCTCTGGGGCTGTACTTACCGCCAATTACCTGACTGACATAGCCCTGGCTAACCCCTACTGCTTTAGCGAAATCAGCCTGTCTGATGCGATTAAGTTTTAAGTAGTCAACCAGTTTCATAATGAATCCCCCTGGAATGAAAGCATGATATTAGTGTTACTTATTACAAAAATCAATAGTGTCGCTATTTGCTAAAAATTAGTGCTACAAATAAAAATACCCCATGAAAAAGAAAAACGTTATCACCGAAGAAGACACACTAGTTTCGAAGCGCTTGCGCGAGATCTGGGATGAGAAAAAAGATGAACTTGGCCTGAGCCAAGAGAAAGCGGCTGGCCGAATGGGCTTCAGTACACAGGCTGCGGTCAGTCAATTTCTAAACGGGAGAATCGCTCTTAACAAAGAAAATGTGCTTAAATTTTCTGAACTTCTGGGTGTATCTCCCGAAGAGATAGACCCTTCAATTGAACCACTGTTGAAACCCGTTCGCCTCGCGGAAAGAAAAAAAAACAGCGCTATTGTCAATAATGTAACAAAGTTCCCTCTTTACAACAGTGAGCAGGTTTTAGAGATTTTTAAAAATGGTAAAACCGTTACGCCAATTACCTACATACCCGCCGTAAAAGAAGCCAGCGAAGATGCTTTTTGGATCGTTGTAACCGGGCATTCCATGACAGCAGCTCAAGGCATAAAGCCCAGTTTCCCGGAAGGCGTAATGATACTGGTTGATCCTAAATTACCTGTTACAACAGGTAGTTTTTGTGTGGCGTCGCTCGATAAGAATAAATCGCTGACTTTCAAAAAATACGATCTTGATGCCGGCTTGGGATATCTGGTCCCTTTGAATGCAGCATACCGAACGCTGAAGTGTGATGAAGACACGAAGTTGATTGGCCGTGTCATCCATACCCAATGGCCAGAAGAGTTCTTTAGATGAATGTAAACAACTGATTTTGTTTTATCTGCCATGTCAATATCCATGCTATTGGACGTTTCCTGAAAAATCCCTTCAAATAAATTAGTGCAGCTATTGACATAAATAATTAGCGGCACTATTTTACGCCTGTGCCTGCCAATCTGCTGCTGTTTTAATCAGGACAAACGAAGCAGGCACAACTGGAGAATAATTATTGGCTGCTGAACGGCACAGCATATTGTCGGGCGGGAGGAGTGCAGGAGCACGAGATCCCGAAGTGGCAAAACCCACCTTCCTCTCAACAAATGAGATGGCACTTTGCCGTGTCATTTCCTTTGTTGATGGAGGTTCTTATGAAGAAAAACAGAGTAAAGTGCCCCGTTTGTGGTCTCTACTTTGACCCACGATCACCGGGTATTCACATAAACGAACATCATGAAGCTGCAAGAGACACAGAGCTGGCGCTGATACGCAAGGTATGGCGTGCATGTATCGGAAAGAGTAAGCCCATCAAAAAAAAGTGCCCTCTTTTAGGCTGACCCCTTGCAGATTTATCCCCTTACCGGAAGCCTTCCCTGCCGCCTTAGGCTGTTTCAGGTGAATGGGCCTGCAGTTATTCAGAATTATGAATCGGGATAGCCCTATAACTTAACCGTCGGGCCTGACCTGACAGCGTGTAGTACGAAAGTAGTGGCATCCTGATTAATAATTAACAGACTCACTTAACAACCAAGTGCCTGCAATTTTTTCCCGCCTCGTGCGGGATTTTTTTTGTCTCACGTCTTGTCACCCTGTGGCGAACATCAGAGCCCGCCTGGCTCCGGTACTACTCTTACTTACTAACCTGAAGGCAACTTCACCTGAGGAGGAACCATGTTATATCGCGAAGCAGCTGTTCGTCTCAGCCAGACCATTCTGCTTTTAGCCCGTGAACTCAGACTGTCTGTGGAGCAGATGCTTGAGTATCAGAAAGCCGGGAAAGTCACAGAAGAAGAAGCGGCCACCCACCTGCATAACGTCCAGGTGGTTCTTGAATCGCTTTACACCCGGCTTCTTGACCCACTCATTGCTGATTATCCTGATTTAGGCCCGGCGTGCTGCGGGTGTGGATCCTGTGATGAGCAGTAAACAGCCTCGCCACAGCCAGGTGAGGAACAAATGAGACAGCCAGTAGCCGCGACCAGCGGCTTTTTTCATTGATACCTCCCTGCCTGCAGCACGGCAGACCAGCCTGAACCCGCCCGGCGGGTTTCTATCCCCACTTAAACGGAGTGCCTCATGCAAAAAAATAAATCCCCGGAAGCCCTGTCCTGTAAAGAAATGCACCGGCTTGCGGTAAGTCATGTGCAGGCTTATCTGAGAGCCTGTCACTGTCAGTCCCGGGCTGACATGCTTAATGCCCTGTCTCACTGGCAGAACACAGGCGCGGGTTTAGCGAAATTAATTCGCCACACACACATCATCATCGTTCATTAATAAAGGTATGCCCTGGGCTGCAGATTGTCTGTGCGCGGCCCGCAGGGTATTTATCCGAACCGGAGAGCAATTATGCAAAACCGCGAAGCAGCTGAGCATGTCACTGACACACTGCTGGGACTGGCAAAACTTGTCATGTCATCTGTCAGAAAAATCGATGCTATGCATACGGAAGGCAAAGTGAGTTCAGAGGAGACCACGTTATATCGTCAAAGTGCCCTGGACACAGTAGATAAGATGCTCAATGAAAATCTGACACCCATCTTTGAGCGACATCCTGAGCTGATGCCGAAGTGTGCCTGTTGTGAAACTCCGCATGAAGATGCGGAACCTGACTGAACACCCTTCGTCATTTGATATGACCGCCCGAAGAGGCGGTTTTTTTTATGTCTGCAGGAGAGATCTTATGAGGAACCACACACTTACTCGCCTGATCCGCATCGTGAATCTGTTAAGACTGCATCTGCCGTTTATCAGTGTCAGACAGGAGAACCATCGGGCTTTTGTGGAGCAGCTGGCTGCAGCCCGTGCACTGACAAGAGGGTGTGCTGATGTCCAAACCCCATGCACCTGAGCGGATAAGACAACGTGCCGAACGAATAGAGGATTACTGGCGGGCGGGGTTGATTCATGCACGGCGAACCTATCGCGATCAGTATCTGACTTTGCGGGTTACCCCGCAATGGCGGCTGTTATCTAAGGACAATGGCCAGACCTGGGAACTGCTGAGTCACGCAGATTATGACAAACAGATTTAAGCCGGCATTTTCTGCAGAACACACGGCCACTACTGACAAAGAGGAGAACGACCATGGACGCTGAAGCATTGCATCATCATCTTGAAGCTCACAAATGCTGGCTGGCAACCAGGGGAGCTGAAGGTAAACGCCTTAACCTGAGCGGTCAGTGTCTGGCTGACGCTGATCTGAAAGGCGCAGAACTTGAACATGGGCTATTCCTCGGAACGAACTTCGAGGGAGCTCAGATGAAATCCGCAAACCTGAGGCACGCAGTCATGGAGCGATGCAACCTGACATCTGCCTCACTGTTCCATGCAAAACTCAACAATGCCTCGCTGAACAATGCAAAGTTTTTAGTGACGGATCTCCGTCAGGCTGACCTTCGGGGTGCCAGTCTGCACGGCACAGATCTGCGCAAGGTTCTTTTATTCACTACACGTCTGCCGGAGAAAACCTGGTTAATTCTTGGCGATATCTACGATATCCAGATTACCCATGGGCTCTGGGTGAAAGCAGGCTGCCAGGTACATGCACCGGCAAAATGGCGCGCATTCTCCCGCCAGGAAATTCAGGAAATGGATGGAGAGCGTGCACTCAGCTTTTACCCACGATTACTGGACATTCTCGACTGTTATCTGGGGAAAGGCCCCCGGCCAGACTGGGTGATTCAGTAATTGATGGAATGAAAATGTAGTTTTCACATACAGGAGATTCAGAGATGAAAATTCAGTATATCGCCTCACCCTCAGAGGCAACGCTGCATATCAAAACCTGCGTGTTCTGGGCGTTTCTCCATGAACGTGTGGTCAGGGCAGCGCTTAAGGCCGCACCGGATGCCCGGGTTAGTCACACCGGCACATTCTTTATTTACACGCGTATATCAGGAGACCCGAAACAAATCCTGGCCGCTACCCGCGAGGCCCGCCGCGAAGAAGAAGAGTAAACACGCAGCCTTTCACCGGCTGCGTCAGAACGGCTGAGTCCTGAGTACCGCCATACCCCTGATTCACAGCATTCTGCCGGATGTTTCGGCAACGACTTCATTTAATCCGCCTGTTCAAAGGAACATTTCCCATGATGCAAAAAAACGTCAGGGGCGATGCCGCTTTTGCTCGCCCTTTTCACCCTGTCCGTTCGGTTGAGTTCAGTCCCAAAAATATTCTTAACAGCGCAAGTTTCCGGCGGCTGCCACCCAGACCCTTACTCCAGGTGCTGGCCGACCGTCTGACTGAAATGCTGCTGATGGAGGGAAAACCATGATGATCCCCTTTGCTCTGCTGGAGCGGCACAAAGAGTATCTCGATGCGCAGGAACAGGAAGCCATCAGAAAAGAGCAGTGGATCGATGATGAGGCACAGCGACTGCTGGCTTGCTTTCCTGATTATCTGTACCACTTCCGTCACTGGAACCTGCACCCGGATGCGATGAAGTGCTGTTCACACCCGGAAGCCGGTGAGGAATACATCAGCTTCATCACAAACCTCGCATATCTGCAGGCTGCGCATAATTACGACCTGCAGGTCGTGCTTGGCTGGGAGGAGCAGGCGATATGAAGCCGGGTATTTATCACGACCTCAGTAATGAGGATTACCATGCCGGAGCGGGTATCAGTAAATCACAACTGGACGACATCGCCATCAACCCGGCCATCTACCTGTGGCGTAAACATGCACCTGTGGACACAGACAAAACCGCCGCGCTGGATATGGGAAGTGCCCTGCACTGCATGCTGCTGGAACCAGATCACTTCGATAAACGCTTTATCGTTGCCCCTGCGTTTAACCGCCGGACTGCTCAGGGCAAAGCCGACGAACAGGCGTTCCTGAATGAGATCAATGTACGGGGCATGTGTGTCATAAATGCAGAGGAGGGACGGAAGCTTCAGCTTATGAGAGAGAGTGTGCTGGCGCATCATGCTGCACGCTTTTTTCTGGAAGCTGACGGCCCCTGTGAATCCTCAATGTACTGGTCCGATCCGGAGACAGAGGAGCTCTGCCGCATCCGTCCGGATAAATATCTGACCGGCAGGCCTGTCATCGTCGATGTGAAGAAGGTCAGTGACATGGCCCGCTTCGCCCGGCACATCGAAGAGTTCCGGTATCACGTTCAGGCGGCCATGTATTGCGAGGGTTTTTACCGGTGCTGCGATGCGCATCCGCAGTTCGTTTTTATTGCGGTCAGTGAAGCGATCGACTGTGGCCGCTACCCGGTCCGTGTATTTGAACTGCATGACGATGACATGAGTGCAGGTTTCGAACTCTTCCGCCGCGATTTGAACACTTTCCATTCCTGTCGCCTCAGCAATAACTGGGGCGGCGTGGAAACAATCCAGCGCCCGGCCTGGGCGCGTTAACTGGAGTTCACCATGAAAAATCAGATGGTAAATACGGTGTCACATCCCGCTGATACCACGGCGACGATTTTCAGTCCCGATGCCCTGGATAAACTCGTGCGTTTTGCCGAAATCATGGCCAGCAGCAGGGTAACTGTCCCTGCTCATCTGGCCGGCAAACCTGCGGACTGTCTGGCTGTGAGTATGCAGGCTATGCAGTGGCAAATGAATCCGTTTGCTGTTGCGCAGAAAACTTTCACGGTGAATGGCGTGCTGGGTTACGAGGCACAACTTGTGAATGCCGTCATTACCACCATGGCCCCCACAAAGGATCGCCTGCATTACGAATGGTTTGGTCCCTGGGAAAATGTCATCGGTAAATTTGCAGAAAAGACCTCACCGAAAGGGCATAAATTCATTGCGCCGGACTGGACACTGCAGGATGAAGCCGGGTGCGGTGTCCGTGTCCGCGCCACCATGAAGAATGAACAGGAGCCGCGAGAGCTGGAACTGATGCTCTCCCAGGCGCAGGTCCGGAACTCGACACTCTGGGCAAGCGATCCGCGTCAGCAGCTGGCTTACCTGGCCGTCAAGCGCTGGGCCCGCCTGCACTGTCCGGATGTCATTCTGGGTGTTTATACCCCTGATGAGATTGAAACCTCATCACCGGCTGAACGTGACGTTACCCCTCAGGCTCAGAGTGATCTGAATGCCTTTATCAGCCAGTCAGTCTGCATCAATAGCGGTGATATGCCACAAAAGGATACGACCGCTGATGCAGAGAGTCAGGAGGAGAACAAAGCAATGACTTCTGTACCGGCACCACCCCCGGCCTTCCCAGGAAAAGTGCCCCACCAGCCTGAGCCTTTCCCTGAGCCCGTGCCTCAGCGGTGTCCGGGTAAGACTCAGGAGCATGCAGAAAACCGTAAGCGGTCCTCAGAAGAACTGCTCGCAGATTTTTGTGACGCTGCCCTGAGGAGTAAATCGGTCAGTGAACTCGCGCGGTGCTACGCCTACGCCTCCCGGGTCCTGAAACCGGCTCCGTCACTGCTGGATAAGGCCACAGACGTCTTTCTGGTCAGGAAAGCTGAGATTGAAGAAGAAAGCCGTCACTGACAGCACCGCTATCATGACTAATTGAGGAGTTATCAATGAATCAGTGCACTCACTCCAGAAAGAGGCTGCGAAACCCTCGTTTCTTCACGGCCGCCGAAGCCGCAGCCTTTAACGAAAAGAACGGGAAATTTGATGAGGCCGGAAAACTCTGGCTGCGCGCGAAGAAACTGGCCAAAAATCCGATGAATATTGAATGGGCTGGAAACCGAAACCAGTACTGTATAAGAGCATTACATAATGGATGGTCTCATATTAAAGGATCAGATTAACCGGCATCAGTCCCTTTATCTCTTTATAAATATTCAGGCGATATTCATTTTTCTGACTTCACAAGAATAAAAGGGTTTGATAGTTTCTATTCCGCAGAAAAAACATATCTATACGGGCTAATCAGACTGAGCCATCAGGTTCTGATCATGCTCTGTTAACGCTCTTATAAATATGCAGGTGCAACCCATGAACAAACGACTGTTAAATTACATCGATAATTTTTTATATCATTCGTCATCTGAGCCTCTCCAGCAGATGGTTTACATCATCGCAAAGCTTTCACTGATATCTGTACCCGCAGGCTGGGCCGTAAAACGCCCAGGCAATGCAGAAAACTGTGTGTTCAATTCGCATGATGAAGCCGTCAGTTTTCTGAATAAGAATGGAGGGAGAGATGATTATATTATTCCTCTGTTTGCAGCGGTGAAAGTAGACATGAGTGCGGGAGAGTTAAGCCATCTTCTTCTGACACCACAATCATATGAAGATGAATAGCAAACCCTGAGCTAAGCATTAGTCAGCCTCATATTTATTCGTGCCACACATTCGGTGCACATTATTAAATACAACACCGGAATGCCCAGGAATAACTTGATGACCAGAATAACAAATACTGCCGTCATATCGGTGGCCATACTGTGCATGATTCACCTGGCACGGGGTGAAGATGTATCAATTGAAAATGAACTGCAGTCCTTCTCTGTCAGGACCGGCGCAACCCGGGTCATTTACTCTGCAGGGTCGCCAGGAGCCTCAATGACCGTGATAAACCCGCAGGCGTATCCAATGCTGGTACAGTCGGAAGTCATGATGGAAGACCGGAAAACCCGGGCTCCGTTTATTGTCACCCCGCCGCTGTTCCGTCTGGACGGGCATCAGCAGAGCCGGATAAAGGTTATCGCAACCAGCAGTCACAACAATGAAACAAAAGAGTCACTTTACTGGCTTTGCGTAACAGGCATCCCCCCTGAGGCAGATGCGGACTGGACGGGTGATGCGTATAAAAAGAAAAAGGCCGGGCAGCACGCCACCCTTCTGACGCAACTGCGTATCAAAAGCTGCCTGAAACTGCTTGTACGCCCATCCTCCCTGAGAGGACACCCTGAAGACTTTGCCTCCGGCCTGACCTGGGCAAAACGCGGTAAGACGCTCACGGTCAGCAACCCGACGCCCTTTTTCATAACTCTCAGAAGTGTTCAGCTTGGAAAATCGAGTGTGGCCAACCCTGAATATGTTCCTCCGATGGGTAAACGGGAACTGAGCATACCTGCGGATGCGTCAGGTCAGGTGCACTGGCGACTGATTACGGATTATGGCGGAGACAGTAAAGAGTTCACTTCCGACATGAGCACTGATCCTGTTTCTCACTGAGAGCACTCACTGCCAGGATTCAAACTATGACTGTTTACAGACCACTTTTCGTGGCCGGTCTGACGCTGGCTGCGGTTCAGGCAGAGGGCAAAATCTATACCTTTAACCCGGATCTTATTGCAGGAAGCAATAAAGAAACAGACCTCAGGCTTTTCAGTCAGAGCAGTCAGCTTCCGGGAACGTATCCAACTGACATATACCTGAATGACACGCTAATTGACTCCCGGCCAGTTATTTATACATCAGCGCCGGATAAATATGGTCGTCAGGGACTCGTCCCTCACCTCAGCAGACACATGCTGTCAGGTTACGGAGTACGCATGAAGAGCTTTAAGGTTTCAGAGCATGAAAAAAGTTCAGGCCTTTTTAACCTGTCGCAGATACCGGGCGCTCGGGCTGATTTCCACTTTAATGAGCAGTCACTCCATCTGAGTATTCCTCAGGTTTATCTGAAACCTGTGTTCAGGGGTATTGCGCCGAAAACATTATGGGATGACGGTATTCCTGCCTTCATCATGAATTACCGTGCCGGGACGAGTCAGAGTGTTACCAGTGGCGCTTCGGGAAGACAATCTCAGTACTCCTGGCTGCAACTAACGCCAGGCGTCAACATCGGTGCCTGGCGGCTTCGCAACGTCACCAGCTGGCAGCAAACACGTGGAACGCCCGGACGCTGGCAGGCCATGACGACTTATCTGGAGCGCGGTATTAATGGCATCAACAGCCGCATGACGCTGGGTGAGCGTTATACCTCTTCTGAGATTTTTGACAGCGTTCCCTTCAGAGGCGTCATGCTTGCCTCTGACGATCGGATGGTGCCATCCAGCCAGTACATGTATGCGCCGGTGATACGCGGTGTCGCCAGAACGCAGGCGCGTGTAGAAGTGAAGCAGAACGGCTATACCATTTATAACCAGATCGTTGCACCCGGGCCTTTTGCGTTAAGTAACTTCAACCCTTCCGGCGCAGGGGGCGATTTTCAGGTCACAGTATGGGAAACCGATGGGGTTCCTCAGGTTTTCACGGTGCCTTTCCAGACACCAGCCATGGCGTTAAAAGAAGGTTATCTGCGATACAGCGTGATGGCCGGCCAATATCGGTCATCGGATAAAGGGGTTATTCAGGCGCCCGTCGTCGAATCTACTGCGATATATGGCCTGCCGGGGGGCTACACCCTCTATGGCGGTATTCAGGCGGCCCGGCATTACCAGTCATCATCACTGGGTGTGGGTTTAAGCCTGGGTGACTGGGGCGCCCTGTCCACAGATGTCGCACTCAGTCGCGGACAGTCTTTCGGCCAGCCCACTGTGCATGGTCAATCCTGGCGCATGCGGTACAGCAAAGAAAATGTCGCGACTAACACCTCGCTCTCGCTGGTCAATTTCCAGTTCAGTCAGGCGAACTACCTGACGCTTGGAGAGACGCTTGACAGCTGGCGAAAAGGTAACGTGTTCTTTAGACAACAACGAAGAATCAAAAAGAAAAGCCGCGCGGGCATCTCAATCAGTCAGGGTCTGGGGAAATGGGGTTATCTGCATACGAGCGCTTTCCACGAAACTTACTGGAACAACCATCGTCACAACACCTATTTCAATGCGGGTTACTCCTTTCCTTACAACGGAATGACGCTGTCTCTTGACTGGTCGCTGAATCAGCGTGGCAACCGGCATCGCAGAAATCAAATCACAAGCCTGTGGCTGAGCGTCCCGCTCACTAAATGGATGGGTGGAAATACACGTGCATCTTACCGGTATACACATGCCTCATCAGGTCGGGAAATTCATTCGGCGGGATTAAACGGTGATGCATTTGATCAGCGCCTGCAATGGAGTGTCGATCAACGCTACTCACCAGGCAAAAAAGATAGTGGCAGCAATGGAGATGTGTATCTGGGATGGACAGGGACTTACGGACAACTATCGGGTAGTTATAGCTATGACCGTAATTACCATCAGCAATCGGTAGCACTGGAGGGAGGAGTCATGGCTCATAGCCAAGGAGTAACGCTCACGCAGGCACTGGGTGAAACTAATGCACTCATTGAGGCCAAAGGCGCTTCGAGTGTGAAAGTCTGGGGTTTGCCGGGAATTCAGACAGATTACCGGGGGTTTACAGTACAGCCATACCTGACCCCTTATCATAAGAATACTCTTTCATTAGACCCGACAACGTTTCCGCCTGAGGTGGAAATCGCAATCACTGACAAGAGTGTTGTACCCACAGCAGGGGCAATCATTCTGGTTAGATTCAAAACAAATGTGGGAGCAAAAGCAGTTATTACACTTTTGCGTTCTGATGGGACAAAAGTCCCTTTCGGCTCTCTAGTGCAGGTTGACTCAGCGTCAGGAAATGAGGGTATTGTTGGTGAAGATGGGAAAGTCTATATGTCAGGATTACCACCCCATGGGAATCTTATTGTCAGAAGTAAAATAAAATCACTCAGATGCTCCTACCATTTAATAAAAAATGATGAATCGCGTGGGCTCAACTTCCTGACCGTTCAGTGCAAATGAAGGAGAGCATTATGAACTATCCATTCAAAATGTCCCTTAACTGTACTGTCATGGTATTAATTTTATTCAATCAATACTCCGAGGCAAACGCACTTAAAATTACAGTAACACCGAAACAGGATTTGCACGCTGGAAAAATACATGATGGAGCTGAGCTGGCAACAATCCATGTGTCAGGTATGCCAGACTCTTGCTTGCTTAATGTGTGGATTGAACACCCCAACCAGGAGACTAGTCCGGGGCACTATAGATTGACAGGCCGTAATAAAACAGGAGATGACTTAAATGTAAGAATAACAGGTGATAATGTGAAGCCTGACTCTCGGTCAGGGAAAGGCGTGCTAATAGCATTACCAACAAGACTCTCTACATTGAATCTTTTGATCAACGGCGATCAGTTAATAAAAAGCAGTGTTTTTTCCATGCAAGTTTCCGCTCAGTGCCTGAACCAGTAAATATAAATCTACACGAACCGGTATCAAATTAAAAGCTTTTACTCAATACCCTATTGCAAAGGAGTTAAAATGAAATTAATTTACAAATCAATCGCATTAACAATACTGATTTTATGCAATCCGGTCGCAGCTAGAGATAAATTAAAACCAGTAGGCGACCCCGTAACCCGTTCCGCCGATTTAGTTTTTCGTGAGAATGCCGGGCTTAATTTCCAGCTTACTCCAAAACAAGACTTGCAAGCGGGGCTAAATAACGCAGATAAGTCAGTAGCAACTTATAAAATCACTGCAAAATCACCTATGATTTTAGGTATCCGCTGGACTCCAGGCTCGGGATTATTAGATAAGAACAAGGGTACGGTTTTGGTTATATCCGGGAAAAACAATACAAAAAATCAGCTCCGGCTTCATATTTCAAATTACTTAGACGTCAATGTTGAACTAGATGACGATAACTGGTGCACAACAGTTCACCCGGAGAAAGAACTTGCCGGGCACATTAATATTGATGGTAAGCAATCTGTCATTGCTGATACGTACAGGATTAGCCTGGATGCTGCGGCATTTATTTCTTAGTGTTATCACATCCGCTAAAATGATTGTACAAACCGTACCGGATAATGCATTCATAACCCTGAAACCATCTCAGCCTGATTAGATGGAGAAGTGTTTATGGTCCCCGACCAGGCTCTTCGCCTGGTCAACTTTGACCTGGTACAATCGCCAAGCCCCTGAACCTGCATTGAACTGAGCGTGAGACTTTCAACAGCTTTTTAACACTGAGATCAGAACAGGACTTAAACGTTATCATTAAACCTGACGCCAGTCACAAACATGACAACAGACGTGATGTGTATTAAACAAACATCGGTCTCGGCCAGCAGAAAGCGGTTGCGACTACGTCAGTTGCCTCATCTGGCGGCTTTGTTCTGCCTGATCAGCCAGGATGCATGATAGCGTGCACATGCAGCATCATGGTTTTATAATGATTTTTTAATGCTAAGAATAGGGATATTGCTTGCTCAAATCCGCGCTCTTTCTCACTGCACTTCTCTTTCCTGTAGCCTCTGTCGCAGGGCCCGGTAGTTTTATATTTGAAGTAAATGGCACTAAGGAGACATACTCACCAGAATGCATAAAATCAATAAGTTACGTGGATAATGATGAGACTGGTTCTGAGAATGTAAATTTCTCCCTAAGTGATGACTGTGGGAAAATACTCAGTGTGACTACAAAGCAGAACATTGGTAAGAAGTTGTCTATTTATTACAAAGGCAATCTGCTTTCCAGCGCGAATATTGTCTCTGTGCTCAGGAATACTTTCAGAATCTCCGGTAAAGAGATGCCACGCATGGTTCTGATGCAGCTTCTTTATGACTATGGGGTTAAGCATAATTAGAGGAAAGGTAGAGGAATTAAGCATGGACGAACGCGACAGGATTAACTTAGATTCAGTCGTGTGATAAGTATTACCGGAGCTTTGGGCTGCAGTATCCGGGCTGCGCTGGCACGATTAATCACAAGGAGAAAAAGCTGTGAGGTGAATTTTTTTATCTGGAATGTTATTTTCCATGACAGTCGTAGCTGAGGACCGGTCATTCGAAACGCCAGAGGTGAAATGCCTGAATGACCACACCATCCCATTCATAAAGTCGGAAATTCCGCCTAAAGAAATTGTTGATAAGGCCTATGTAATCTGCAGGCCAGAACTGGATGAATGGAAGAAATCACTGGAAACGTTGCCTGATGAAATGAAGCAGCACATGCGCAAAGAGCTTTATGAATTCTACATCAGGATGATTGAAAAACGACGAAATTATGAAGTCAGCAAAGCTGCAAAAGCTTTTCATCAAGACAATCTTTAACGTCCCCGCGACTCAGGTCCTGAGGTCATTGATCGATGCCGTTTCCACGGAAATCAGACCTGATTTGATATAAGGAGGTTGAAAATAGCTTACAGACCGAGAACGTGTCCCTTCTGCAATTTCTGGGGACCACGTAAGCACCCTGATGGCAAATTTTCCTGCGATATGTGCGGGCTTGAATGGAAGCCAGAACAGGATAAACGCGACAAAGATAAACAATGAAACCCCGCCTCTGCGGGGTTTTTTAATGCCCGAAACTGGATTCAGATGTCAGTTCGTTCTGGCAAATCATCTATGACGCTGACAACCTGCAGGCTAGCGCATAAGCATGGGTAACCGGGCAAATATGAGCGAAACAACATGACAGAGGTTTAGAAAGAAATGATGCACAACCCAAAGATTGATATCCCAACGCTCTTACAGTTGCCCTATCTGAGTCTTGATGAAGCGGCCCTGCTATTGCGCGTCGCCCCTCAGACTATACGCAAATGGGTATCAGTAAACGGGCGAACTCAGCGCCCCCACAACCCCGCGTTTCCGGTACCGGTGCGCCGCAGCCGTCTGACGTTTCGCACCTGCGACATCATGCGCTATCACGAAGAGCGCGCCAACGCTGATACTGTCCCTTCACCACTCATCCACCCTGTAACACGCGCCCACCATAACGAATAGGCGCGACGCTGTTCTTCAATATACCCATAACGGTCGTACACCTGCCAGACACCTGGCAATTTATGCCCCAGCATTATTTCCGCAACGTGCGGTTCAGTAAGATCCGAAAAATTGGTGCGGGCCGTCCGGCGCAGATCATGCAATGTCCAGTGTTCCATTTCAGTGCTCAAATGGCGGCGTGCTGACTGCCTTATCCTGGGTGGAATATCGATCAAAGACGAGCGGGCCTGTGGAACGTCACGCTTAATGTTCGCCATCGCGAAGCGGCTGTGCGGTGACTGGTTGAACAGCTCCTTTAGCATTTCTTCTGCTTCTGGAATCACTGGCCTCAATAGCGGCTTACGTGTCCGCTTACCCGTTTTGTGATGTGTTGGCGGGATAGACCATATTTTCTTTTCAAAATCGAAATGCGACTTTTCTGCGTTGGAAAGTTCCCCCACCCGGCAACCAAACAACAGACACAACTTAACGAGCAACTGAAATTTTGGTGCCAGCCTGCTGGCCTCCATCGCGCGGAAAATTGTCACAATTTCGTCAGCAGACAGAACACGTTCGCGCGGTGTCAGCGTGATCCCTAAATCTGCCAGACGCAGATCGCTTAGCGGTGTAATTTTTATCAGCCGCCTGCGCAGCGCCCAGTTATGGGCCTGCCTGGCATTGGTTAAAAGACGAATGGTTATAGAGGGTTTTTTACGTGCCAGCGGTTCCAGAACGTTCAGCCACATGTGGATGGGCGCATCCTCATGTGGAACATTGCCTAACCAGGGAAAAAGGTGTATTTCGAATGAACGCAACACGTCATTATGTTCAGGTTTATTTTCAACGCCATATTTATCCAGCCACGTCCTGATCACCTCTTCAACAGTCAGTGCAGAAAAAGCATCATCACGGGCCTTGCGCTTCAGTATGCGGGGATTACGGTTTTGTTCAAGCTGGCCACGTAGCCTGGTAACCTCGTCACGCGCTTCTTTTAAACTGGTAGCCGGGTATGTACCGATATCAACGCGTTCGCCCTTCCCGTTCCAGCGGTAACGGTACTGAAACGTGATCTTACCTTTGCAGGATACGCGGGCAGAAAGCCCGTCACGATCGGTCTTAACCTGCACTTTTTCGTATTCTTTGCCCAGCATCGCACGGAGGGCCGCGTCTGATAGCGCCATATATCTTCTGAAGTGGAAAATTATGTACACCATTATGTACACAAAAAAGGGGGTAATAAAGGGAAAAATTGTGAATGCACAGGAACATTATAAACAGCTAATGAACGCTTTTTTCAATAATTCCCGACTGATACAGGGATTCAGGTAAATAGACCGGAATGAGCAGACAATGTCAGGAATAGTTGCTGGCATATCTCAGGAATATGACCATGAAAAACGTAAAAGCACTCTCAATCGCCGCCATCGCTGCTCTTTCAATGATCTCTTTCGGCAGCTTTGCTCAGACCGTTTCTGTAACCTCTTCCACACTGGATGGCGCAGAATCGAAAATCGCTGCTCAGGCTCAGGAACAGGGCGCGCAGTACAAAATCACGGAAGCGAACACCAACAACCGTGTTCACATGACCGCAGAACTGTATAAATAACGGATGGTCGCAAACGGATTTGCCAGAAGAGGCTGCCCAATGGGCAGCCTTTTTTGTGCCTGTTCAGGCAAGACGGGTGGCAGGCGAACTCCCGGTACGCCACCATAAAATCAGCGCCGCCAGGGCTATCGCGCCTAGTACCGCAAACGCGGTGCTGTAGGAATATCGAGCGGCGATCATGCCGGTCATGGCGGGACTCAGAGCCGCCCCTACGCCCTGCATCAGCATAACGACGCTCTGACCGGCATTTACGTGGCCGGTGCCCCGCATCAGGGTAACGATGTAGCCCGGTACTGCGACGCCCAGGATCCCGGCGGCAATACCGTCCAGCATCTGAACCGGAATGACGAAAATTGGCTCAGCGAAGCCTGCAGCGATCACCGCGCGCAGCGGTAAGATTATCAGGGCGACCATGATAAACAGGCGATAGCCGTGCGTTTCAACACGTTTAGAGACCCACAGCGCGACCGGGATCATCACCAACTGGGAAATCACTACCGTTGCTGCAGCGAAAAGGCCCGGGCTGACTGCCGTCTGGCCCCCTGCAGAGGCGACGCGCATGCTCAGCATGGGCAGCAGCGCGGCGTTGGCAAGATGAAACAGCAGCAGCGTCACACCCGCAATCATCAGCGCCGGATTTCGCATCAGCATCGATAAGTTCAGCGCGGGCTGCCGCTCTTCATTCTGTTCATACCCACGCGCCACGTCGTTATCGATCTCATCACCGCGAATCGCCAGCGTGGCAAAAGCCGCGAAAACAGCCATCACCGTCATGAGGATAAAGACGGCACCCATTCCCCAGTACCAGGCCGCAAAACCGGCCAGTAAGGCGGCAATGGTGTTGCCACCATGATTAAAAGCTTCATTGCGTCCCATCTGATGGTTAAAGCCGCGCTGTCCCGTCAGACCCAGGGTGATCCCCGCCACGGTCGGGCCAATAAATGCCGCAGCAATGCCCGCCACAATTTGCGAGACCATCGCCGTCCAGGTCTGATTGCTGTACCACAGCAGCAGCGTGGCAACGGTAATCACAAGACAGCCCAGCAGCACAATCATTTTTTTATGGCGGGTTGCATCGGCGGCGATCCCGGCAGGCAGCGTGGCAAGTAATCCGGCGATCCCGCCACAGGTCATCACCAGACCAATTTCATCGGGTCGCCAGTGTCGCTCTGTGAGAAAAATCCCCAGAAAAGGCCCCAGTCCATCACGGACATCGGCCAGAAAAAAGCTCATTAAACAGAGCGCAAAGAGTGAACGCTGAGACATGTTATTTCCCTGGAAGTAAGTGTTAAAGGCAGTTGCGCTTCGGTTAACAGGGAAATTATGTGTTACAACCTGGAAAGTCACATTTCGTTATAGTAACAAAATGAAAAAGGCCACCCGTCACGAGGTACGGATGGCCTTTGTTTTTCGCTCAGGAAAGCGTGCGGATTATTTATCCGTGCCGAAACCCTGCTTCAGCAGTGCTGGCAGTACAGCCGGGAAGTAGATGTTTTTGTAGTAACCGCTGACGCTCTCGCTCCAGTTCTCACCGTCGTTACGACCGATGTTTTTCCAGTGCTGAACCATTTCTTCGTTGTAGGCCGCAATCTGCTGCTCCAGACCCTGGGTCTGATACGTCTCATCATGGCGGAACGTTGCCAGAGGCAGACGCGGTTTCTGATGAGCCGGTTCGTCAACGTGACCAATCACCACGCCCGCAATCGGGAAGGTCATCGGTGGCAGTTCCAGCAGTGAAATCATCGCCTCTGGATCACGACGGATACCGCCAATCGGCACAATGCCCAGACCTTCTGCACGTGCAGCGGCCATTACCGATCCCAGCGCAATACCGATATCGGTAGCACCTGACACGATGCTCTCGATGCTCTGATGGGCAATCTGCTGCTGATCGACAGCGGCCATGCCCACCGCTGATTTATGCATATCCAGCACAAAGGTGACAAACACCGGTGCTTTGGCAATCCACGGCTGACCGCCAGCGATGGCGGCGATCTCTGCGCGACGTCCTGCGTCACGCGTAATCACGACAGAAACCTGCTGCGAGTTTACTGATGTTGGTGCGCGGTAAGCGGTGCTGAGGATACGATCCAGCACGGCTTCATCGACAGGTTGCTCAGTGAAACTGCGTTCACTTTTATGACTTGTAAAAATATTAATCAGTTCGCTCATGGTTCCTCCCATATAAAGGGCAACTATATATAACAGTACTGTGTCTGCACGCTTGGTAAATGAAGGGGTTTGTAGCGGGATTTTGTAACTGTTTTTGATTATGTACTTGTCTATGTACACTTTTGAAATCTATGGCGAAGCCACCGGATTTGTAGTGCAGACCGTAACGGTTAATGTAACGCCAAAATGGTGGTAGTGGTTTCACCCAGCACCCTGGGGTGTCGCCGGGCACTGGCGTAAGTGAACGGTCTGCCAGCGCGAAACCATAAGGCGTGTCGATGCATTCATGTTGGTCGGGTTTGGCATCATCATGCCATTCAGGATGACTGAACTGCTTTTAATGCTCCTCAGGTCCGCTAAGAGCGAGAAGCAGACGTTCTGCCTGCTGTAGCAGATTCACATGTTATCCCGAACCAAATTGAGGTTGGGTGTATTTACGTAGAATCAGCTATTCCGTCATCTGCTGGCGCTGATGGGGCTGTTTTCCTGTTCCCCACATTATTGATGTAAGCCTGAAGGCCAGTTGCAAGAATATCGAATACCGTTTTACACGCTTTGCTATGGCGCAAGTCCTCATGCATAACCAGCCACGTCTCAAGATGAAAGGCAAAGAAATCAGGCATTAATCTCTCTAGCGGAACAGGAGAAGTGGCCAGTTGAACCTGACACATCCCAATACCGGCCCCTGCGCGAATAAGGTTCAGTTGCGCCACATCACTGTCAGTTCGCACGGTAAAGCGTTCCCGACTTAACTGTGGGAAGTGTTTCAGGGCCTGTAAAATAAAGGGGGTCGTGTTATCAAAGCCCACCAGGGTATGGTTGAACAACGCGTCAATATTTTCCGGTGCGGCATGGCGTGCCAGATAGGACGAAGAGGCATGCAGACCAATTTCAATACTGCCTAACCGCCGCGCAATCAGTTGTTCCTGCACTGGCATAGCCATGCGTACCGCAATATCCGCTTCCCGGCTCAATAAATCCTGCATTCGGTTAGACAGCACCAGTTCAATAATCAGTCGCGGATAATCTTTTTTAATGCCTGCAATCAGCAGAGGCAGCACTTCTGTGCCAATAATTTCGCTGGCAGAAACGCGAACCACGCCATGCAAATCCGCTGTGGGCATACTAAAACTGGCTGCCGAACGCTCTATCATTTTGGCCGTGTTTTCCATCGCTTGCGCATGGCCCTGAATCGCGACTGCCGCATCCGTAGCCTGCAGGCCAGTCTGAGACCTTGTAAATAAAACCAGACCCAGGGCGGATTCGAGTGCAGCCACATGGCGCCCCGCTGTGGGCTGGGTAATCGCCAGCAGGCGGGCTGCCCCCGACAAGGAGCCCTCTTTCATCACCGCCAGAAAGGTTCGATACCATTCCCATGGAATATTTTGTTTCATACAAAAATGCATACCTGCTGTCTGATTTCATGCAATTACATTTAGCCCGGACTGGCTTTAGGATGTCAATCAGACATCCAGCAAAGGCAATTAAATGAAAAGTAATAAGGTACTCATACTGGGCGCAACGGGTGGAATCGGCGGTGAAATCGCCCGTAAACTCATCCGCGAAAAATGGGACGTCTGTGCATTGCGCCGCAACGGACAAAAGAATCAACAGGATAGTGATATCAGATGGATACAGGGTGATGCGCTGAATGGTGAGCAGGTCATGGCCGCCGCGTCAGGGTGCAGTGTGATTGTTCATGCTGTTAATCCACCGGGTTATAGAAACTGGGAACAACAGGTTCTGCCAATGCTACAGAACACTATCCAGGCCGCAGAGCGGAATGGCGCGCTGATCATTTTCCCTGGTACTGTTTATAACTACGGGCCGGATGCCTTTCCACTCCTGCGGGAAAAATCCCCTCAAAATCCTGTTACCCGAAAAGGGGCAATACGGGTGCAAATGGAGAGGGCGCTGTTCGCCTGGACGCAGCGTGGCGGTAGAGTGCTGATTCTGCGGGCCGGTGACTTCTTTGGCCCTCAGGCTGGCAATAACTGGTTTTCGCAGGGGCTGATCAAACCAGGGCAGACTCCCCGCATAATCAGGAATCCGGGCAAGGCGGGGACAGGCCACCAGTGGGCCTATCTGCCGGATGTCGCCGAAACGCTAATTGCGCTTTTAGCACGTCGGGAGCAACTTGACCCTTTTGCCTGTTTTCAGATGCGTGGACACTGGGATGCCGATGGTACAGCGATGGCCGGAGCCATACAGCGTGTCGCGCAACTGGCGGGCATTCACGCAAAGGTGACATCATTTCCCTGGTGGCTTATCACGGCAATGGCGCCTTTTAACACCACGATGTATGAAATGCTGGAAATGCGCTATCTATGGCAAAAGGCGATACTGATGGACAATACAAAACTGATCGATTTTTTAGGCCATGAACCTCATACCCCACTCATTGACGCTGTGCGCACCACTTTAATCGGTCAGGGCTGCATTAATCAGGCGATATTCACGCATTCATGAGCGGTTCAGAGGGCGACATTGCGCCTCGCCCTGGGTGCGCAGCGGCAAAGTTAGCCATATCAGGGTCCGCTATGAGCAAAAAGCGTAGATTAGCCAGTAAAAACATACAGTTGTGCATTCTCTCAGGCGGGCCTGTCACTGAATTACAGCCTCCTTCTCACCCTATTGCCTTTACTGCCTGTTTGCCTGCATGGCTTCGCCCGAAACTGTTAAAGACGGTGGGCAAATACCCCGCCACTTTTAATATGTCGAGCCGGGTATACCCCTCTGCGTTAACATGGCTGGTCGCCAGAGGACTTAAAGGGGTCTGGTGACGAATTTAATCATACCGGCAGTGGCCCAATGAGATTTACTCCCGTCATTTACTGTCAGCATAATGATTATTGATCGCGTAAAGCGTGCATCTGGACGCACCCTTTTTCTGTTCATTAACGCAGTTACTCAGTGCTGATTTAGCCGCTTCCTGAGAGGTTCTGGCCCAGTATGATGCTGCCCAGTCACCTTCAGAATCCGTGGCAAAGGCTTTTTCATATCGCTGTGTTGATTCATATTCGGAAAATGCTTTTTTCCCCACAGCGTTCAGCGCTGGCGGCTCAGCCAGTCTGGTGACCGGCAGGCTGATGACTTCCTGGTATGGCTGATGCTGCTGCCTGAGGAAGTTAGCTACCGTGGTCCACCAGAAACTTTCCGGCGCTGAATCCATGAAAGTGTGCCCATTCTTACCATATGGCGGCATTACGATGAACTGTGCTCCGTTCTCCCTCTGCCGATAGGCGTTAAACATCTCACGCCCGATATCAGGCGAAAACGATTTATCATTTTCTGCGTAGAGCCACAGCGACGGCGTGTTCGTCGTTTTTCCGTATTGTGCATAGGCCTGCATCAGACCCGTTTTGTCACAGAGAGATTTCCCGTCAATAGCCCCTCTGCCACCATCGAAATTGATTATGGCCTTCACGCCCGGAAGATTTCTGGCACCGGTCGCGATAACAGCAAATCCCCCAGCCGACATGCCAGCCAGCGTGACGTTATCTGCTTCTGCCCAGGGTTTTCTTCGAATGGCCTCAAGTGCCGCGCTGATGTTCACTACGTCCTGCTCACCGGCCTGCATGTGGGCAGGCTGGCTGCATGAGTGTCCTGCATATTCTGCAGCCCCACTTGACTGTCCGTAGCCCTGCCGAAGAACGACCACTGCAGCGTAACCATGGCGTGCAAAAGTAATCGCTGTTGAAGCATACCGGTCAGGATTGAGAATCCAGCGGTCAAACTCCGCCTTGCCGGTCGTTTCATTGGTAATCAATACCACGGGTAACGGCTTGTTACTGAGCGGACGTGTAACCGAAGCATCCAGGACCGCAGGCTCACCATTACTTAGAGTGACCGACAATGCCAGTGGCTCTCTTATAAGTCCGTCTATCTGCTGATATTCAGGATCCTGTGACTGTGTTCCTGCATATGACGAAAAACTTAAACTGACTGAAAGTGCTGAAAGAAATAAAAATGCGGTAAAACGTTCAGGCATTTTAAAGGCCTCTCAATTATTTTTCAGTGCCCGTATCGCTTTTGATTTTATCTGAGCATCCAGCGACACCGCCCTGTATGGTCGGTATTAATGACGCATGAGGCCAGAATCCTCCAGTGACAATAAGATGAATAGCGTAAGCAGACATTTTTGAGTCGTATCCGGAGGTAAATAAATAATGTGGTCAGATGCCGTCTGAATGTGTAAGGCGTTGAACGAGCTTGCTGCTGTCCAAAGGCGGATTTCTCTCACTGCGGACAATATTACTGTCATGCCTGCTTCGGGTATAAGCCAGCTTTGCTGTCAGTTGAAATCCGGCGTTAAGGGATGGAGGGACCATAGTGATGTTAGGTTAGTCATCCTGATCAAACCTTCCCGAATGGATAAAATCATGGCCTCCTTGTTCACCATTATGTCAGGCCAAAGACACGGTTACGGCCATTGTTTTTTGCTTCGTAGAGGGCCTTATCGGCCTGTTGCTTGAGTCTTATGGCTTCGTCTGAATACCCATCCGAAATCAGGCTGCTGTAGCCCGCGCTGAGTGTCACGACATGTTCAGAAAGGCCGGAGGTTTCGTGGGGTATTCTGGCCGCCAGGACGGCGTTCACTGCGCGTTCTGCTATCATTTTCGCGTCACTCTCGCCGCTTAATGGCAGGATAATGGCGAACTCTTCCCCGCCATAGCGCGCGACCACCGCATCCTGCCACTGCGTAGTTTCTTTCAGGATGGTGCTGACGCGCTGAAGACAGACATCACCGGCGACATGCCCGTAGGTGTCGTTGTAACGCTTGAAATAGTCGATATCAAACATGATGAGAGAGACCGGTTCACCGGATTTCTGAGAGCGCTTCAGGATCTGGTCAAGCATCGCGTCAAACTGGCGGCGATTTGCCAGTCCGGTAAGCCCGTCAATCAGAGCCAGCGACTGCAGTGTGTGATTGATGGTGGTCAGCTCATCCCTGATTTGTGTTAATTCCACCTGATTTCTGACGTTCTTTCTCACCTGCCGGAGAACAAACATTCCCATTCCTGAAATCATTACGAGCAGTATCAGGTTCAGCAGGACGTCGATGATATTGGCAGAGAACCAGTCTGAACGGATCTTATCCAGATCATATCCTGCGGTAACAATGAGCGGATACTGCTCAAGACGTGCGTAACCATACACCCGCTCTACCCCATCCAGTGCAGAGCGCCACGTTGCACTGCCACTTGAAGATGTTTTCAGGACAGTTGTGAATAATGGACTCGTGGACAGACTGTGGTTAATGGCCGTATCCGGGAAAGGCCGTATATAGAGCACGGTAGTATCGGACAGAATCAGCCCCAGAACATCGCGGTCACCCAGCGTATAGTAGTTGTAAAACTGCCGGAAATAGTCAACTTTGACCGTCGCCAGCGCAACGCCGGCAAAGTTACCTTTTGAATCGTTCAGTCGCTGCGAGACCGGAATAACAAGGTCACCCGTAGACCGGCTTCGGATAACATGGCCAATCCGGACACGGGCATCATCATGCGTACGGTGCCAGACAAAATAGTCCCGATCGGCATTGCTGCCTTTTGCCGGAACGTAGTTGCCCGACGTGGCAATCCATTTACCCTGAGCATCATAAATAAACAGGCCATGGAGCTGACGTAGCTTCCCCTGCTGCTCTTTAAGCTGATTGGCGAAGGCGGGCGTTGCAGCATAATCCAGTCCATTAATAGTGAGCTGCCTGACGGCATCCGCCAGTGTAATATCCACCTGCAGGAACGCATCTTCTGCCTGTTTAGCGAGTGAAACGGACAGGTTGCGGGCATCCTCTTCACGCACTTTCTGATTGTGCTGCCATGATCCCCAGAGCGTCCATATATTGATTATCACAACAGCAAATATGGTGAGCGAAAGAAAGAAGGCCATGGTACGGCCCAGTGAACTCTGCATTCCTGATGGCGCAAAATTGCCGGGGTTTCTGTTCAAATCTATTTTTCCGCTCCACATTGATACTGAAACATAATTTATGAATAAGGTAAACGCAAGCGATGCCGCATGGTTCTGATGCAGCTTCTCTATGACTATGGGATTGAGCATAATGAGTGGGAATGCAGCAGCACGCAGCAGAGAAGATCGCGATAGGTTAAACGTGATAAAGATGAACAGTTATACCCCGCTCCGGCGGGTTTTCAGACGGCATTACCGCCGCCTTTTCAGCGAAAATATCAAAACCTTTTACTGCTCATTCAGGCTGGATTTTCTCAATCAGAGACTCCCCCTGATTATGGATGTTGCCCACTTTTGTTGTAACGGGATGCCAGGAGAAATCCTTCCCGGGCAAAGCGGCATCGTGAGCGATTTCCTGCGCGCGTTCCGGCGTGGTTTCAGCGCTCAGCCATTCGCGTACAGCATCTGCAGTCAGAACCAGCGGGCAGCGGTCATGGATATCCACCATGCCCTTGTTGCTCGCTGACGTAACGATCACAAATCCCTCATGCCCGTGTTCCTGGCCATAAGGCGCCCTGCCAATCGCGGCGAAGAAAAGCGGCGCTTTCTTTTTGTGATAGATGAAGTAAGGCTGTTTTTTGTCACCTTCCCGCTTCCACTCATACCACCCATTGGCAGGCACAATGGCACGACCGTGCTCCCATAACGGTCTGAACATACGGCCTGTTGCAGCTGTTTCACCGCGGGCATTAATCAGTGGCTGTTTGTCCCACCACTCCGGGCCATAGCCCCAGTAAACCGGGTCAAAATGAAACTCATCCTCCCGTTCGTTCAGCAGGAGAACCTTTGTTCCCGGCGCAACATTAAATCGCGCAATGGGTTCCGGGTCATAAATAATCTCATCTGATTTAAGCCCGAGCGCGTCAAAATACTCGTCTCTGCTACTGTACTGCGCAAACCGTCCACACATAGACACCTCCTCTATTGAGGATAGTGTGATATGCGAAGTTCAGATGTATAACCGTGTATTCAGCAAACCGGCAGGGAAAAATATGACAACAGGCAGTGAGGCTTTCGGCATTTCGCAGATGTCCTGAGAGGGTTTTATCAGCGGCATGCTGGTGATGATTTATCAGCGTAATGAGAGATGTCAGACAGATTGTGGAATCGGCAATCTGTGCATAAGGTTAAATCACGCCATTTTATCGCAGAGGTATTCATGCCAGATGTAATGCTTTTTGGCGAAGGCTGGAAAGGTGAGAAAAGGTCAAGCCGTGTTGCCGGGCCTGATGATTACATAAGCTATATGTCAAAAATAGAATACACACAGAGTCAGCTTGAGCTTGCGGCACCGGAACCTCTGGCTTTTAAACACAGTTTCCGGGTATCAATATTCCATTCAAATTCCGGACAGGACTATTTAATTGCTGTGTCAGGAGAAAAGCCACAGGTTGAATGGGTAGAACAGGCCATTCTGGCACACCAGCCCTCCCCGCTTAAGCGATAGCTTATGTGTCATTTAAAACTCGCAGAATGCGACATGATGAACGCAAATAAGGTTTATCGTCCAGAGCGTATATGGCAGACAAGTGCGGTAATCTTTGGTGATCGTCTGGTCATACAATCCCGACTTATCAGAAGGAGAATTCAGAATAGCCTGTAAACCGGGAACGTGTCCTTTCTGCAACTTCCCGGGCCCCCGAAAGCGCCCGGACGGTACGGGTTTTTTATGACGATTCGCCAGCTATCACGGAGATATCCGGAATAGCTGGGAACCGAAAGAAAACAGATCGAAAAGAGCCTGTTATATAGCGCAATCATAGTAGTGAGTTACAGGCAAAAACTTCACCGCACGGGTCATGCTGTCGTGCCGTTTTCAGCCCTCCCAGCGGCTTTTAAGATAGCTCACCGCCTGCTGCGTCTGTGGCTGATTCAGATAGTTCTCTCTGAACAGAATAGTGCCACTGATATTGGGGTTCGATTCATTGAGGTCGAGCTGCTTCTTCAGTTCAGGCACGCCCCCCTGAAGCGTCCAGTCAGGCTCAATTTTTGATGGCTCGCCCACTTTGTAGAGAGCAAGGCCAATATAGAGCCGGGTTTTGGTCGGTTTCACGACCTCTCCCCACCAGTTTGCCAGCACGTCATAACGGGCAGCCTGACGGGAAAATGGCCAGTAGAGCTGGGGCGCGATGTAATCCAGCAGGCCCTGCTGCACCCAGCGACGGGTATCCGCAAAGGCTTCGTCGTAGGCGGCCGCGCCGCGTGTGTCGGAACCGGCAGGATCGTGCGACAGATTACGCCAGACGCCCGCCGGGCTGACACCAAACTCAACTTCCGGCTTCAGCTGTTTAATTGTCCGTGAAACCTGCTCAATCAGCTGCTGCGTGTTGTGACGTCGCCAGTCTGCTTTGCTGGCAAAACCCTGACCATAACGACTGAAGGTCTGATTATCGTTAAGCAGCGAACCGGCAGATTCGGAATAGAAGTAGTCATCGAACTGCACACCGTCGATGGGATAGCGCGCAACGACCTCGGCCACAATGCTGGTGATCCAGTCGCGCGCTTCGGGGATACCGGGATCGAGCACATAGCGATCGCCAGAGGTGCGGATCCAGTCGCGATGCAAAACAAAAACGCTGGCCGGATGCAGTGACAGCGTGCGGTTCAGTTCGCTGACGGTTGAAGGTTTGGTATTCACCGAGACCCGGTAAGGGTTGAACCAGGCATGAACTTTAATACCCCGCTTGTGCGCCTCATCGAGCATAAACTGCAACGGATCATAACCCGGATCGTCGCCGATTTTGCCGGTCAGCATATCTGACCACGGCAGAATTTTAGAGGGCCAGAGCGCCGTAGCATCGGGTTTCACCTGGAAAAACACGGTGTTAATCCCCAGGCTTTTCAGCTTATCCAGCTTGTCGGTCAGCGATTGTTGCTGCAGGCGAATACGCTGCGCCGGACTGGTGCCATTCACTGATGCAACCGGTGGCCAGTCGAGACGCGACACCGTGGCTAACCAGACGCCCCGCACCGGTTCATGAACCTGAGGCTGCGCTGGCTTACCCGGCGCGGGTAACGGCTGTTTCGTCACGGGCGGAAAAGGCGTCACCAGTGATTTCGGCGGCTCAGATGCGCAACTGACCAGCAACAACGCCGCAGCCAGCGCGACGCCTCGCTTAATAGCGGTTCTGGCCGGTGCAGAAAAGGGATGAAAGACGATGATAAACTCCAGTATTTTCTGGTCGGTGCGCGAAGAGGAGTATTCTGGGTGACTCTGATTAAATGTCAATGCGTTAGCACCGCGGCGAACGTAAATTCGGCGCCTGTAAATACAGGCTACCAAACCCGCTAGCGCTGCGGGGTGAATTCAATACCGGCAGCTGCCAGACAGGCTTTAAGGGTGCCAAAGGCATCCTGGCACTGTCGCTCATTGACGCAGGCGTAACCCAGCAGCAATCCGCGCTCCTCCTGCGGATGCATATAATATTGCGAAAGCGGCCGAACTTTGACTCCACGCTTCAGCGCGTCTGCAGCGATCGCCACGTCGTCTGCGCCCGCTGGCAGCGGCATCACCAGATGCAGTCCGGCTTCGTGATTGAATGCCGGTAAAAAGGCCGGTCCCAGATAGCGTTCAATCAGCCTGCAGAGAAACTGCCGCCGCTGACGATATAGCAGCCGCATCCGTCGGATATGCTCCATGTAATGGCCCAGCCGGATAAACTCCGCCAGCGCCCGCTGAATCAGCAGATGTCCACCGCGATAGAGTTCCGCCGCCGCGATGCGCAAGGGCTGTGCCAGCGGTTTTGGCACCACCATGTAGCCGATCCGCAGCGCGGGATAGAGCGTTTTGCTGAACGTACCCATGTAAATCACCGGTGCATCCGCCTCCAGTCCCTGCAGTGAAGGATGTGGCTGCCCGGAAAAACGAAATTCACTGTCGTAGTCATCTTCCACAATCCAGCTCTGATGACGGCGCGCCAGCGAGAGCAATGCCTGACGGCGGGCCAGGCTCAGATGCACACCCAGCGGATACTGATGAGACGGCGTCACAAATACCATTTTCGGTGGCGGGCCGCTGTCCGGCACCAGACCCTGCTCATCCACCGGCATCGCCCGAATATTCAGGCCATTCATACGCAGCAGATTACGCGTTCCCCAGTAGCCCGGCTCCTCCATCCAGACCCGATCGCCGGGATCACACAACACCCGCGTCACCAGATCCACCGCCTGATGGACGCCTTCGGTAATCAGGATCTGGTCGGCATCGGCCCGGACTGAACGTGCCACCCGCAGATAGTCCACCAGCGCATGGCGCAGATCGGGGCAGCCTCCGCCACTGCTGTAAACCAGGCGGTGAACGTCAGGCTCACGGTTCAGACGGGCCTGAATCTGACTGAACAGCTTGTGGGGGAATTCGGTGACATCGGGCGCGCCGGGAACAAACGCGCCCCACTGATACGGTGATGCGGTGGCATGTCCCAGCAGACTGGCCCCGCGCTTCGACAGTGTTGCCGGTCGCTGCGCCCTCACCGCCTGTAAATCGGCAATCGCATCGCTCTGCAGACAGTTTTCCGGCAGCGTCTCGGCAATCCAGGTGCCGCTGCCGGTTCGCGCGGTGACATAGCCCTGCGCCATCAGGCTTTCATAGACGTGCATAACGGTGTTTCGCGACACGCCCAGTTCGCGCGCCAGATCGCGGGTTGGCGGCAAACGGCTTCCGCGCGGGAACACCTCTTCAGCGATCGCGGCCTGCATGCAGTTCAGCAGTCGCTGATGTAATGAGCCAGTTCTTAAAAACTGTAACCGCGCTAATAGATGATCTGCGTACAACAGTCGCAATTGGCTCCACCTTTCCTCTCACAATTGGCTCTGGCAACTCACCACGCCTCAGGCATAAATAAACGTGTTTGTCGGGAAATGTAAATACGCATATTAACGAGGTGGAACAAATGAGCGAAAATAATAACCTGATGCAGCAGCGCAAAGCACAGGCTCTCCCTAAAGGTATCGGTACGCTGTGCGACTGGTACGTTGCCCGGGCAGAGAACGCCACCTTATGGGATCAGGCCGGTAACAGCTGGATCGACTTCGCGGGCGGCATCGCGGTGCTGAACACCGGTCACCGCCATCCACGCATTGAACAGGCCATTGCCGATCAGTTAACAAAGTTTACCCATACTGCTTTCCAGATCACCCCTTACGAAAGCTACATCGCCCTGGCTGAGCGCATTAATCAGCGGGTGCCCATCGCCGGTGCCGCGAAAACGGCCTTCTTCACCACGGGCGCGGAAGCGGTTGAAAATGCAGTGAAAGTGGCGCGCGCCTATACCCGCCGTCACGGCATCATCACCTTTGGTAACGCGTTTCATGGCCGTACCTTTATGACCATGGCGATGACCGGCAAAGTGGCACCGTACAAGCGGGATTTCGGCCCGATGCCACCGTCGGTGTTCCATGCCCGCTATCCCAGCGCCGTTCAGGGGATCAGCATTGAGGCCGCACTGACCAGCCTCGACGAAATTTTCACTCAGGACATTGCGCCGCATGACGTCGCGGCAATCGTGCTGGAGCCGGTTCAGGGCGAAGGCGGATTCCATGCAGCGCCTGCAGAGTTCATGGTACAGCTTCGCGAGCTGGCTGACCGCCACGGCATTCTGCTGATTGCGGATGAAGTTCAGAGCGGGTTTGCCCGTACCGGCAAGCTGTTCGCCATGGAACATTATCCGGTGAAGGCCGACATCATCACGATGGCGAAAAGCCTGGCGGGCGGAATGCCGCTCTCGGCCGTTGCCGGTCGTGCAGAGGTGATGGATGCGCCGGCACCGGGGGGGCTGGGCGGAACCTATGCCGGCAACCCGCTGGCTATTGCCTCGGCTCATGCGGTGCTGGATGTTATTGAAGAAGAGCAGCTCTGCCAGCGCGCGGTTGATCTGGGTGCCCGGCTTAAAGCTGAACTGCAGGAGCATCAGCGCAAACATCCGGACATTGCCGAAGTGCGTGCGCTGGGTTCCATGGTGGCGATGGAGTTCTATCAGGCCAGCACCGCGCAGGCGGTGCAGAAGATGGCGATGGAACAGGGCCTGTTGCTGCTGACCTGCGGCGCCAAAGGCAACGTCATCCGCTTCCTCTACCCGCTCACCATTCCTGATGCCCAGTTCAGCCAGGCGCTGACCATTCTCTCTACGGTGATCGATCACTGTGTCGCATCTGCCGGACATCCCGTCGTCCCAGCCTGATTTTGCTGGCGCGTTAACGCAAGTTTATCCCCGTTCGTCCGGCCATACAGGCCGGACGCCGCCTGGAGACGTTTACATGACGATGACTCAGAGTGCGAATCAAGATTCGCTGGCTCAAAACCTGAAACCGCGCCACGTGCGTATGCTGTCAATTGCTGGTGTGATTGGCGCAGGACTGTTTGTGGGCTCCGGCCACGCTATTTCTGAAGCGGGCCCCGCGGTACTGCTCTCCTATGCCGCTGCCGGGATACTGGTAGTCCTGATAATGCGGATGCTGGCTGAAATGGCCGTCGCCTCGCCCGATTCCGGCTCATTCTCAACCTATGCGGATAAAGCGCTGGGACGCTGGGCCGGCTTTACCATCGGCTGGCTCTACTGGTGGTTCTGGGTGCTGGTGATCCCGTTAGAGGCCAATGCGGCAGGCACCATTCTGCACGCCTGGTTCCCCGAGGTTGCCATCTGGCAGTTCACCTTCGCCATCACGTTATTACTGACCATCACGAATCTGCTCAGCGTGAAAAATTATGGTGAGTTTGAGTTCTGGTTTGCCCTGATTAAGGTCGTTGCCATCATCCTGTTCCTCGGCGTGGCCGGTGCGGCGGTGTCTGGTCTGCTGCCTGACAGCAATACCAGCGGCCTGTCGCATCTTTATGACACGCACGGTTTTATGCCGAATGGCATGGGCGCGGTCGTGGCGGCTATCCTGACCACCATGTTCTCGTTTATGGGCACAGAAATTGTCACGATTGCCGCTGCAGAGTCGAAGAACCCCGGCAAGCAGATTACGCAGGCGACTAACTCGGTTATCTGGCGTATTGCGCTGTTCTATCTGCTGTCGATTTTCTTTGTGGTCGCGCTGGTGCCGTGGAATACGCCAGGACTGGTTGAACAGGGTTCATGGCAGACGGCATTAACGGCGATGAACATCCCGCACGCTCGTCTGATTGTTGACCTGGTCGTGCTGATGGCGGTGTGCAGCTGTCTCAACTCTGCACTCTATACCTCATCGCGCATGCTCTACTCGCTGTCACGCCGTAAAGATGCGCCGGCTGCCGCGTCACGCACCAATCGCAGCGGCACGCCATGGGTTGCCGTACTGCTTTCGACTGCGGCGGCGTTTCTGGCGGTGATTGCCAATTATCTGGCGCCGAGCGTGGTGTTCGAATTTTTACTGGCGACGTCGGGGGCAATTGCACTGCTGGTCTATCTGGTGATTGCCGCGTCACACCTCGTGCTGCGTAAGAAGCGTGAAAAGGCGGGTGAAGTCCTGAGCTACCGCATGTGGTTATTCCCTGGCCTGACGTGGGTCACTATTTTGTTTATCGTAACGGTGCTGGTGATCATGTTGTTTGATGCGAAACATCAGGCTGAATTACTGGCAACCGGCGGTTTGACGCTGCTGATAATTACCACCAGTCTGGTTCTGCGCCGTAAAAAGGATAAGCGTCAGAGCACGAAGTATTTTACTCAGCGCTCTTCTGATCCTTCCTGATGATCAGACGCTCTTCCTGAAACTCAATAATACCCACCTTTAGCCATAAAGGTGGGCATTTCTTTTCTCTGTCTTCAGACCGATACAGGCGCTAATAACCCCTGTTGAATGATGTAATTATTCACTTTCAGCCGGGTCGTTACCACCCGCGGATTGCGCTGGCGTTATCAGGTTAAGGGTAGAATCTATTGTGAGAATTACAGGTAGCTGACTTCAATAATTCCTCTGCTTTTCTGAGAATTTAACCAGTGCATATTGATTATTGCGGGTAAGCCCTTCAGCGATCTGGCGTTCTTCATATCAGCAGTGGTCACGACAGCCCTGCCATTAGTGGGATCAGTACACTCGAGCACAACAGGATTCTGAACGATATTCATATTACATGAACCATTGGTCATGGCTCCGCTGAAGGTAATCGTGCCTGAACGTAAATCTGCACTTGCCGGGCCCGCCAGGATAATCAGCAGTGTGGTAACGCAGGTCATAAAACGTGATTTCATTTTTTGTCCTCCAGAGTATGTGTTAACTGTTATCGGCTCACAGACTCAAAGATTAAGTGCTGAATGAAAAATTAAATGTAAATTTTCAGACATCTTGCCCAATGAAATCCATTAAAAGGGTGGTGTTAAGAATCATCCTAATCATGCCAGTCAAAATGAGTATAGATTAATTGAAGCATTTTATTCGATTTCAATATTCATCAGGGTTTATTTACTGAAAATCCAGGAGCCGCTATCGAAAACGGCATGAAAACCCTCACTTTTTTACGCTTAATATTCATCCTGGCGACGCATCTGGCGTTACGGGAATCACTCACGCAGCACAATAAGAAGGCCCTTTTAATAAAGCGGCCTCACTGCTTATTTTGTGCAAATATATTTTTATCGAACAGGCAAAATAAAAAACGCTCTATGAGTTAATTAACTCACGCCCCTATTTCAGAGCTTACTCTTTCCAGACAACTTTTCAGCTTATTCCAGATACTGACTGAAGCGCAGCAGGTAACCATCCGGATCCTGTACCAGAAACTCGCGCTGGCAGGCGAGAGTCTCGCCGGTGTCATAATGGTTATCGCGAAGCGGCCGATAGAGCGGAACGGCGTGCTGTTGCAAACGCGCCAGTACAACCTCAATGTCATCCACTTCAATCTGGAAATTGATGCCCCGCCCCAGCGGCCAGCACAGATCCGCGGTGTTCCAGCCCTGCGGATGAAACTGCTCAATCATTAATTGCGCCTCACCATAGCAGAGGTAAGCGAAGTCAGGCTGCTGGCGCTGGATCCTCACCGCAAAGCCCAGCACCACGGTGTAAAAATGGAGCGAAGCGGCAAAGTCAGTGACAGTCAGTTCTGGCACCATCCGGTTCCAGTAAAGGTTTTGATTCTCATCCATAAAAGCGTCCTTTTTTGTCAGTTCGGGTCTCTGGTCTGCATGCTGCTTTGCAGCTCATCCAGCATCAGGCGCAGTGCGGCAGACTGATGCTCACGCGACAGATAAAGCCCCCAGATACCCATGCGCTGCGGCTCATAATCGGGCAGTAACGTCACCAGCTTACCGGTTTCAATCGCGTGGCGCGCCTCCTGCCAGGGCACCATCGCTATCCCGCAATCCGCAACTGCCACGTCACACAACAACGAGGATATGCCAGCACTAAAATTCCCCTTAACGGCAACGGAGATTTTCTCTCCCTCAGCCATCGTGAAATGCCAGCTCTGTCCGGCAAAGCGACTGTAATAGAGGCAGTTGTGCTGTGCCAGATCGTCCGGCGTTGCCGGTGTACCCCGTTTCTTCAGATACCCAGGGGAGGCGCAGAGCACAGATCGACATTCGCCCAGGCGGCGCGCAATCGCCCCCGGCTCTGGCGCATCGGTGATACGAATGGCGAGATCGATGCGCTCACCAATCAGGCTCACCGGCTGATTATTAATTTCCAGCTCAATGCGCAGTGCGGGATAACGCGCCAGAAAATCGGGGATCACCGGGCCGACAAGATGAAGCGCCGTAAAGTGGGCACAGGCGATGCGTAACGTTCCGGCCGGAACGCCCTGAGTGGTCTCCTGCTGGATCGCCTCTGAAAGCAGAGCCAGCTGACGGGTCTTTTGCAGGATCGCTTCACCGGCAGGCGTCAGGGTCAGCCGCCGCGAAGAGCGATGCAGCAGGCGCGTTCCCGCCTACTTTTCCATCTCCTCCAGATACCGGCTGACCATCGGGCGCGAAATCCCCAGCGCACGTGAGGCAGCGCTCAGGCTGCCCAGCTCACATATCCGGTTGAAAACTGCCGCCGCCGTCACTCTGTCCATCCTGACCACCTGTTCGGATTATGAAACTCAGCATCTCTGATTGCGGGAATTCTAACAGATCGCCAGATGCGTAGAATAGCGCCACTGACATCGCCCGATGCACCTGCCTGAAACGGGCATTTAACTCTGAGGACTCGCAATGAAAACCACACTTTTACCTGTGATGCTGATTCTGGCTTCGGCCTCCGCCAGTGCGGCCAGCCTGCAATTTGAAACTTACAACCCGCAGGAAAAGGGCATCTTCCCGGTCTCCTCAACGCTGGTTTCCGGGCCAACCGAAGCGATTCTGTTTGATGCGCAGTTCAGCACCCTGGACGGTGAGAAACTGGCAGAGATGATTAAGAAGAGCGGTAAAAAGCTGAAGGAAATTGTGATCACCTCTGGCGATCCCGATTTCTATTTTGGTCTGGAGCCGATTGTTAAAGCCTGGCCGGATGTGAAAGTGGTTGCCACGCCTGCGGTGGTGAAACATATCCAGCAGACGCATGACGCCAAGCTGAAATACTGGGGTCCACAGATGAAGCAGGGCGCGCCGGATAAGGTGTACGTGCCTGACGTCACGCATCAGACCCGCTTCAGCGTCGACGGCGAAGTACTGGAACTGCGTCATCCAGAACAATATGCCGCGTACATCTGGATCCCCTCTTCGCGCACCATCCTGGGTGGTACCGCCATTTCCTCTGGCATTCACGTCTGGACGGCTGATACCCAGACCGTTCAGAGCCGCGCGGCGTGGCGTCATATCCTGACCGAAATGCAGACGCTGAATGCACAAACTGTGATTCCGGGCCACTATCTCGGTGCGCGTCCTGCCGGGTCGCAGGCTGTGGATTTTACTCTTAATTATCTGAAGATTTTTGAAGCGGCACTGTCACAGGAAAAAACTTCAGCAAAGGTGATTGCCACCATGAATGCGGCCTAGCCGAAGCTGGCTGAGCCGGCTTCGCTTGAACTGAGCGCCAAAGTCAACACCGGCGAGATGAAATGGTAAAGCCCGCCGTGAGGCCTGTCACACGCGCAGTGGACAGCCAATAATGACATCCCTTAACTGAAGCAGAACTGTTCAGGCGCTATTTTTTAGCCAGATAGCGCCTGTCATCTCGCGCCTGTAACCGCGCCTCGGCCGGTGTCGGGAAGATATAGTGAAACAGATCGCGGTAAAAACTCAGGTGCTTCAGTAATCCTTCCTGGATAGCTTTACTGATGTCTTTGATCAGGAATTCCTGGGTGGTGTTGAAGTTAGCGACGCTGAAAAAGGTTTTATCATAGACGTTGACCACCCCTTCCCATGTCATCACCTGCTCTTCCGGGGACGCACCCTCAGAGGCGACGAACATCCCTTTATGGGATTTCACGCCCTGTTTGCTGACATAAGTCGTTAAGGCGTCATAGCCGCGCTTGTTACGCCAGCGGCAGAATTCATAGGGCACATCGTAATGGGGCAGCACAAAGTCCGGACTGCGGAAATGCTCATCCCCAATCAATCCATCGAGTGTGACCGTGAAATGCAGAAAGTCCTGCAGGAAGTCGAACTGGCGGGTTTTGGTCAGCGTGACATTGATGGCGTAGTGGCCAGCCTGCACATACCAGTAATTGGTAAAGCCGGTGACCAGAATACAGAACGCCTGCCAGTCACTGAGTCTTCGATCCCCCGCCAGCCCCCTGAAACGGCTGATCATCATCCGTGATTTGGGATGCTGATACGCTTTCAGCAGCGGATCGTTCATACCTTTCAGTAACATCAGGCACACTCCTTGATAGATTGCGCTTATCCTGCCACGCCCTGATCAGGGTGAAAAGTGTCGTTGTTCTGAATGTGACCACATTATTGTCTGGCGGGAGGGGGAGAAACTCGCTGTCTGATTTGGGGAAAGAGGATGCAGTTATAGCCCGCCAGGAATCAGAGGCTGGGAGCATGTCTGAAGAAATGCGATGCCAGCCATCCGGGCAGGTTTGTCAGAACTTTTCGAGAGTTTTCAGCGTTTCGGGGTTTTGCTGCACCATGCGAATTAATAATACCGCCTGGGCATTAGGCCTGGCTCTACCCTGTTCCCAGTTCTGATAGGTTGTCTCGCCGGTGTGAAGATAGTGGGCAAAAACAGCCTGAGAGAGGTTCAGTTTTTCACGTACGTCGCGCAACTCCTGCGGCGCGATGGTAACAGGGGCGCGCTTAGTCACCTTATGACTCTTGAGTGTGATTTTCCCATCCTGATGATCTTTAAGCTCCTGCATACCCGTCATCAGTTCACTGAAAATATCGCGTTCAGTCATGTCTTAACCCTTTTTTGATCACATTCAGCGCGGTCGCCAGGGCATCACGCTGTTGCTTAGTCAGATCGTCGCGTAGATCTTTATCATAGATAGTAAACAGGATGAATTGGCATTGTGCATTCATCCAGTAATAGATAACCCTGATTCCGCCTCTTGCACCCTTGTGTCGGCGCTCATCCCTGAAACGAACTTTCCGCAGTCCGCCTGTATCGGGTATCAAATCGCCCTTCTCAGGGTCCGCCAGCAACATGTTCTGAAATCGCCGAAACTGATCATCACTCAGATAGTCAGCTCGGTATTTCTGAAAGCTGGAAAGCTCGATGAATAATGCGTCCATGTCTTATCCCATCCCCAATCAGGGGATAGAATATCCTTAAGTTGGGGACAGTTCAACCTGACTGCATTCTCTTTTCTCTGTCTTGTTAATTGAACCTCTGAACTGTTCCCCCCAGCACCTCACTCACCCCCGCCACCAGCTTACGGACCTTGTCAGGAATAAAACGGGCATCCGGAAACACAGCATAAAGATAGCGGTCGGGAAGCCGCCAGTCAGGTAAAACCCGCACCAGTCGGCCGGATGCCAGCGCATCTGCGCCAATCAGCGTCTGTAATCCACCGATCCCCAGCCCCGCTTCAAGAGCCTGCATCAGTGCATCACTGTTATTAGAACGAAATACGTTCTCCACCGGCACAGACACGCTCGCCGTCGCTGAAACCAGCTGCAGTGGCACATCGGGCGACACGCCGCTGAAACGTATGTGTGGGTGATGCCGCAGGTCATCGGGTGTCTGCGGCGTACCGTTTCGCGTTATCCACTCCGGAGAAGCCACCAGCACGGTTTCAACCGTGGTCAGCGATCGGGCAGCCAGCGTGGCGGGCGGGGATTCGCTGAGTCTTATCGCCACATCAACTCCCTCACCGATGAGATCCGACAGGCGATCCTCCAGCGCAATATTCAGACGCAGCGCGGGATGCGCCTGCTGGAAGGCGATCAGGTGCGGCATCAATCGCTGCCCTATGCCGCTCGGCAGCTGAATATGCAGCCTGCCCTGAAGCGGCTGCGAACCGGGTAACAGTTGCTGCTCCAGCTCCTCCATCGCGCTGAGCAGTTGCCTCACCTGCTGCAGGTAATGCTGACCCTGCTCCGTCAGCGCCATTTTTCTCGTGGTGCGGTGCAACAGCACGACACCCAGCGCCTCTTCGAGTGCTGCGATCTGCTGGCTCACCGCCGACTGCTTCATGCCGTTTTGACGTGCCGCCGCAGAGAAAGATCCCGCATCGGCCACCCGGACGAAGGTCTGAATCGCCGTCAGTTTGTTCTGCATTTATTGGTTTTCCTGATAAGTGATATCCGGTTCAGGGGATTTAATCAGAATAAGCAGCAGGTGAGAATGCGGCTTCTCTCTTAACAGGGCAATAATCATGAAAACGACGCAGGGTAAAAAAGTCGCGCTGGTGGCAGGCGCCAGCGGGATTGTCGGCCAGCAACTCAGTCAGGCGCTGCTCGCAGACCAGTGGCAGGTGACCGCGCTGACCCATCGCTCAGACGTTACCGTAAGCGGAACCGGGGTTATCGCAGTGGATCTGCGCGATGAACAACAGAGCCATGAACGGCTGGCACCACTCACTGACGTCACGCATATCTTTTACAGCGCCTGGCTGAACGCCCCTGACTGGGCGTCGATGGTCGGCCCCAATCTGGGCATGCTGCAAAATCTGGTTCAGGTGATTGAAGATATCTCCCCGCTTGAGCATGTCAGCCTGATGCAGGGATACAAAGTCTATGGCGCGCATCTCGGTCGGTTTAAAACCCCGGCGCGGGAAAGCGATCCCGGCGTGCCCGGTGCCGAGTTCAACGCCGCACAGCTGAACTGGCTAAGTGCACAGCAGCAGGGTAAAGCGTGGAGCTGGAGCGCTCTGCGGCCCGGCGTCGTCGGCAGTGACCGGCCTGGAAACAGCATGAATCTGGCACTGACTCTGGCGATCTATGCCTCGATCTGTCGCGCGGCACGGCTGCCTTTTCGCTTTCCCGGTTCGCCGGAAACCTGGCACAGCATGGTCGATTTTACCGAGGCTTCCCTGCTGGCCGATGCGACAATCTGGGCCGCGCGCAGCGCTGACGCTCGCAACCAGGCGTTTAATATTAACAATGGCGATCTCTGGCGCTGGAGTGAGTTGTGGCCGGTGATTGCAGCATGGTTTGAACTGGACGTCGCGCCGCCGGTTTCGTTGTCATTCCGGCAGATGTTTCAGGATTATCGTGCGCTGTGGCGGCAAATCGCCGCTGAGAACGCACTGGCCGAAGCCGATATTCTCAGGCTGAGTGACGGCGCTTTCGCTGATTTTGTTTTTGGCTGGAACTACGACATGTTTGGCGACGGCAGCAAGCTGCGGCGTGCAGGCTTTCACGGTTATCGCGCAACGGATGAGATGTTCTGCGATCTGTTTGCCCGCTTCAGGGCGGCGAGGGTGATTCCGTGATGAACCAGGCAGAGAGCAGGCAAGTGCTCTCTGCGCCGGGCAGGCCTTAACGCCCTTTCTTCTTACGTCCCGGCTGTACAAAGCGCTTGCGCGAGGCACCGTTGGCATCGGCTTTTTCAGCGGGTTTCGCGGCACTCTTCTGCGGTTTTTTAGCGGCGGTGGCTTTTACCGGCGCCTTTGCCTTCTTCGCGGGTTTATCTTCTGAGGAGGAGTTCTCCAGCAGTTTGAACAGCTCAACGAGTTCGTCGTCGGTGAGATCGCGCCATTCCCCCAGCGGCAATCCCTTGAGATTGACGTTCATGATGCGGGTGCGCTCAAGCTTCGTCACTTCAAAGCCAAAATGCTTACACATGCGGCGGATCTGGCGATTCAGGCCCTGAACCAGCGTGATACGGAAGACAAACGGCGCTTCCTTTTTCACTTTGCACTTTTTGGTCACCGTGCCCAGCATCGGCACGCCCGCACTCATCCCGGCAATAAACTCATCCGTGATCGGCTTGTCGACGGTAACAACATACTCTTTTTCATGGTTATTACCGGCCCGCAGAATCTTGTTGACCAGATCGCCGTGGTTGGTGAGGAAAATCAGGCCCTGAGAATCTTTATCGAGTCGGCCAATCGGGAAGACGCGCTTGCTGTGATTGACGAAGTCGCTGATGTTATCGCGCTCGCCCTCTTCCATCGTGGTGATAATCCCGACTGGCTTGTTCAGGGCAATCAGCACCAGGTCGTCTTCGTCGCGCGGTTCGATCAGCTGACCATTGACCTTCACCACATCGCCTGCAAATACCTGCGCGCCAACAGCGGCGCGTTTGCCGTTAATGAAAACGTTGCCCTGCTCGATGTAACGATCGGCGTCACGACGGGAGCAGATACCGCTCTCGCTGATGTATTTATTAAGACGAGTTGATGAGCCAGTCAGCATGATTCCTCCAAAAAACGCGGACTATACCTTACCGACGGGGGCTTGCGAAGTCTTTGCGCGGGAAACTTTTGCCCCTTTTTATCGGCCCGATGATTGTCCGCAATTACAGATCAATCTCCATCGCCATACAGCGCAACGCACAGCCCGCCAGCTTTGACGGATAAAGACTTTCTCCCAGCGACCGGAAGCCATGCTGTTGATAAAAGCTCACGGCGTTCGGCGTCGACTCGAGCGTCAACCGGCGATAGCCACGCTGCAGCGCCTCCGCTTTGATGGTGTCGATGATCCGGCCCGCCATTCCCTGTCCGGCGAAATCAGGCAGCGTAAAAATGGCTTCAACGCTGGCGGCAGCGAGATCGAGCGATCCTGTCGCCACCGGCACGCCGTCCGGGCCATCAATCACGAAGAAGGGATTGACGCGAATCATCGCAGGAAAGCTGGCGGGCATGCGGTCCGGCGTCCAGGCGGCAAGAACATCGGGTGGATAGGTGTGCTGGCAACCGTGACGGATAGCCAGATTGCGGATGTTCCATAACGTGTGCGCCTCTTCGGGCGATGCCTGTCTGACAATCATGATGCCCTCCGGCTCCTGAACAGAGCCGTTACGTTAACACACTGCAGCGCCGGTATCTGAGAACCGTGCCGGTACAGGCGATCTCTGCGTACGCCTCATCTGCTGGATGGATTGCTGCTGCATCGGCAACCTGGCTGTCTGCACATTGCTGCATTTGCAACAGCGCAGACAGGCGTAATCACATCCGGCTCCGTGATATCAGTGATTTACACTCTGGCACGGTTACTGCTTTGGCTTCTCTTTTATATCTGAAAGTTCGGAACAAACACTTTTTTTATAAATTCAGCTATATATCAGGAGAAAACCATGTCACTGAATCAACCCATACAGTTTGCTTACTGGGTGCCGAATGTCTCGGGCGGTCTGGTTATCAGTCAGATAGAGCAGCGTACCCACTGGGATGCCGACTATAACCGTAAACTGGCGAAGATTGCTGAACAGGCGGGTTTCGATTATGCACTGACGCAGATTCGGTTTACTGCCGGGTATGGCGCGGATAACCAGCATGAGTCGGTCACCTTTTCGCAGGATTTACTCAGCCAGACCTCGACGCTAAAAGTGATCGCCGCCCTGCTGCCCGGTCCGTGGAATCCGGTATTAGCAGCAAAACAGATCGCCACCATCAGCCATCTCTATGGACCGCGCATTGCCGTCAACATTGTCAGCGGCTGGTTCCGGGGCGAATTTAAGGCGATTGGAGAATCCTGGCTTGATCACGATGAACGCTACCTGCGTTCCGAAGAGTTTATTCGCTGCCTGCGCGGCATCTGGAGCGAAGAGAGTTTTACCTTCTCCGGCGATTTTTATCGCCTCCGCGACTACACCATGAAACCCAAACCGCTGTCACCGCTGCCGGAAATTTTCCAGGGTGGCAGCTCCCGTGCAGCGCGTGACATGGCCGCACGGGTCTCAGACTGGTATTTCACCAACGGCAATACGCCACAGGGCGTCCGTCTGCAGATCGCCGATATCCATGAAAAAGCGGGCCGTAACAGGCATCAGGTCAGAATCGGACTGAACGGTTTTGTGATTGCACGCAACAGCGAGCAGGAGGCGCAGGCGGTGCTTCAGGAGATCATCAGCAAAGCCAACCCGGATGCGGTAAAAGGCTTTCAGCATGAGGTCAAAAATGCAGGCAGTGCTTCTCCGGAAGGTGAAGGAAACTGGGCGAAATCGTCATTTGAAGATTTGGTGCAGTACAACGACGGCTTTAAAACCAATCTTATCGGCACGCCCCAGCAGATTGCTGAACGGATTATCGAACTGAAGCAGGCGGGGGTCGATCTGATGCTGCTGGCGTTTCTGCACTTCCATGAAGAAGTGGAGTTTTTTGGCCGTGAAGTGATACCGCGGGTCCGTGAACTGGAGGCGCAGGCGGCGGTGGCCGAAGCCTGAAACGGCATCCCGGCGCATTCTCGCACCGGTGAAATGATGAACGCGCGACCTGTTGTTGCCTCGTCCGTCGCACCCAATGCGGATAGCGACGGACGATTTCACACAGCTGAACGCTTAAAAGCGCGCGTTAAGCCCGACGTTCCAGGTCACCTGATGCGTGTCGCTGTTGCCTGCCACCGCCGAGACGCCAGCGAACGCATTGACAGATGCGCCAATCGGCACGCTCACGCCGACCGCCATATCGATCCAGTTATCATCCCGGGAGCCGCTGCTGCGGGTGAAGGCGGTTCGTGTCGATTTCAGTCCGGCAGTGACGGCAGCGTCGCTGTCACCAAACTGGTGGTTGTAGCTGACCTGCGCCCAGGGATTGATCAGCAGATCTTTGCTGTCGATGCGCCAGCCGACTGAACCGATTTGGGAATGCTGCGTCTGGTCGCCAAAGCGCATTGAGGTGCTGCTGTTGCCCTCTTCCTGATAGCCATCGACCTGGGTGTAGTCGAGTGCATAGCTGGCCATCGGGCCAGTCGACACATAGCGGCCCAGCGGTAAATCCCAGCCGGTCTGTACCCGCATTCCCAGCACTTTGCCGTCGCTGCTGCCTTTCTCCGTGCGGGTCGCCGGTCCCAGCCGGATCTGACGCTCGATATCATCAACGTTGAGATCGGCATAATGGGCATCCGCATTAATCCATCCGCCATCCAGATAATTGAACTGACTCCAGAGCGCCACCAGATTGCCGCGTAAACGGTAATCAAAGCGCGACGAGGGATCCTGCCGTTGCGAGGTAGTGGAGAGCAAGGCCCCGGCCTGCCAGTGATCGGTCAGCTGATAGCCCACACCCACGGTGCCGGTGGCGCTGGTGGCATCGCCATCCAGCAGGCTGTCACCGCGAAAATCGCGCTGCTGCCCGGCATAACCGCCGAAAACAGTAAATTCGCCGGCGCTGGCGGGCTGCTGACGCTGCTGCTGCAGATGTCCATCCAGCGTATTATGCGCATCGCCCACCAGCATCGACGGCGCCTGACTCAGCGCGGCCACCTGCAGCGGGGCGTTCAGTACCGACTCAATATAATCGGCGATCAGTGCATGCACTGCCGGGCTGGGATGCAGCCGGTCAGCGAACAGATATTGCTGCGACTGCGAAAATCCTGGCGTTGAAGAGGTGCAGTCCATTGATGAGACACCCGGCGGGCAGGCCATGCCAGCCGTATTGCTCAGTCCATACAGACGCGGATTATCAATCACCTCATTAAACAGGCCATTGATATCGACCCGCGCGATGTTGCCGCGTGCCGCCACCAGTCCCTGCTCCTCAGCCTGGTTGTAACGATCGGTGAGTGTCGCCGCCTCCTGACTCAGCAATTGCCAGGCAGCAATCAGCTGTTGCGCAAGGGCATCACGGATCAGTGGAATCGAAGAAACCTGTCCGGCCGCCGCGTTAAGCGCGGTTTCAATTGCCTGCTCTCTGGCGGCACGATCGGGCGTGGTGGTGGTGCTCAGCGACTGAAACAGCGCCGCCGTCGCGGGTTGCGCGGCCGGGCCAAGCACCTGCAGTATCGCCTGCAACAGAGCAGGCGTCGCGCCCACATTCGGCACCGTCGGCACAATCACCGTTCCGGCCCCGGCATTCAGCAACCGGCTGACCTGTGAGGCCGCCGCGCTGGCACTGTTATCCACGATCTGCTGCGCTGCAAGAGGCGCAAGCGCCGCTGCCGCTAAATCATTGCCACCAATCCAGTGGATATAGAGGCCGTTCGGGTCGGCCCGTCCGCCACGCGCCGCAAGGTAGCTATCGAGCTGATCCTGCGTATTAAACAGGGGATTGATCGCCGGTACCGCAACGGCGCCACCCTCGGCATAGTTGCTCCCGCCCTGGGATGAGGGACGCAGGGTATCGCCCAGCGACTGTGCCAGGATCTCGTCATAAAGTGGATGGGTCGCGCCATCATAGGTAAAACGGCCTACGTTGCCGCCATCACTCAGGCTGTCGCCAAACACGGTGAGTTCGCTCCATGCCACCGCAGGCAAAGGGGACAGCAGGCTCAGGGCCGCACAGCAAAAAAGGTATTGCGCGTGAAGGGGTTTCATCAGCAGCTCCGCACAAAACAAAATTAAAAAGAAAGTCACAGCCGCACCCGGTGGCGCGGCAAGCTGTAAGCGTAGACGTCTGAGAAAAGTGGCGGCAGAAAAGACGCGATCGCGGTCGCAAAGCGGAGAAATTTGACTTAAGGAAGAGCAATGACAATCAGGTTTTCGGGTTATCCCGGTCACGGCTCAGTAATGCAGGCTACTTTTTGCTGGCCGGTTTCAGTCCGCGATAAAGATCCTGTAAGCGTTTCATCGTTTTAACCGTGCGCTGCGGCAGCGTTGAGGCGACCGACAGGATCAACATCTCCAGACACACCATAATTGTGCCGTGCAGCGGAATCCGTCCCTTCTCGCCCCCGCGAGGCACATTGATCACCACATTCGCCTCCCGCGCGAAAAAGGAGTCGGTGGCGTTGGTCAGCAGAATGATCGGAATATCCAGCCGTTTCGCTTCACGCACCACGGTAGTCCCTTCCCGGTGCGCGGACTGCTGCGCCATCATGACCAGCACATCGCCACGCTGCAGCGCCAGCATCTGTTCTGCCAGCGCAATACCGGCGCGGTTAAGAGAAAAGGCGGGCAGACCGATACGGTTCAGCAGCCGCACGCTGTAATCCGCCAGGATACCTGACGCGTTAATGCCAAAAATAGCCACTTCCCGCGCTTCGCCCAGCAGCGCTACGGCATCCGCAACCGCCACCCGATTCTGCGGTTGCGACAGCACCTCACAGGCGTGCCGGTGACCATTCAGCACAAAGTCGATAGCGCTATTCACGTCGCTGGTCACCTCACTGACCGTGGTAATCATCTTATCTTCAGAGGTCAGCGATGGACCAAACCAGACCTTAAGCGTCTGTTTGAGGTCGCGCAGCCCGCTAAAGCCCAGCGCCTGAATAGCGCGGATCACGGTCGCGTCTGAGGTGTGATTCGCTACGGCGATCTCCATCGCGGTGCTCTCCAGCACGGTTTCACGCTGTTGATCGATATAGCGCGCTACGGCCAGCAGACGGGGAGAGAGCTGCTTTTCGCGGGCACGAAGACGCTCTGCCACCACATCCACTCTGTTTTTTACCGTCCTGTTTTGTTTCATGCTGTACCTGCTGCTGGCGTTAAAGGGCTGAACGGCTCATTACCGGTCGGGTTACAGGAGAACCTTTCAGCATCAGAAAATGTAGTGAAAGGCTCAATCCGGTTTAACTTTCACCTGCAAAATATGTGGTTTTGCCCTATTCTCAACTCTCATCATTAATAAATAACCATCTTTTTCAATGAAATAAAATTATCATAAAGAGTCCCTCGCAGTAAAAAGCGATACGGTAAAAATGTAGCAAATCCCGTTCAAATTATGTTTACTACTACACTACCTGATGTTTGAATGATTCTCAATTACAGATGAGAAGTATTGTCGTCCGGGTGATAGCGTGATGCCTGAACCCCGATGCTGCTCTCCTCTGCTTAACGCGCTGCATATTGCAGACCACCTCCAGGGAAGCCCTGTATGACAGTCAGTCATCAGGGCGAATTGACTTCAGAAACTGCCAGTAACAGACACGAAAAGAAAAATGAAAAACAAAGACTCACGATATCCGGCCCGGCACCCCGCTCTGGTCGTGGCGATTTGCGGCAGCATGATGCTGCCACAGGTCAGTGCAGCAGCCGACAGCGCACCGGATATGACCGTGACCGCCGATGCCAGCTCAGAGGGAAATTACAGCGCCAGCGAGAGCAGCGTTGCCAGCAAAATGCCGACGGCGCGAGTCGACGAGGCGCAATCGGTCAGCGTGGTGACACAGCAACAGCTGGAGGATTTTCAGGCCAGCTCACTGGCGGATGCGATGCGCTTTGTCAGCGGCGTCTCCGAGGCGAACACGCTGGCGGGCACCGAAGATGGCTTCGTTCGACGCGGTTTTGGCAGTAATGCCGATGGGTCGGTCTACCGGGATGGCATCCGCAGCAGTCAGGGTCTCAATTTTGATGCCACGACCGAGCGGGTTGAGGTACTGAAAGGCTCCGCCTCACTGCTGTATGGCATTCAGAATCCGGGCGGCATTATCAACGTGGTCAGCAAAAAGCCGCAGTATGACTGGCACTCCAGCGTCACCGGACGTTTCGCCAGCGAAGGCGGCGGCGCAGGCACGGTGGATGTCACCGGCCCACTGGGCAACGGTTTTGCCTTCCGGCTAATCGCCGAAAAGCAGAATCAGGATTACTGGCGCAACTTTGGCAGTGAAGAGCACACCCTGCTGGCACCCTCACTTCAATGGTTTGGCGAGCAGGCCAGCTTTTTAATCAGCTATGCCGACTATCGCTATGACATCCCCTACGATCGCGGCACGGCGTTTATCGACGGCAAACCGATCGACATCGGTTATAAAGATCGTCTGGATGACAAGGCCAACCACGCCTGGGGCCACAACAAAACCCTGAATGCCCACTATGACTGGCAGTTTAATGATGAGTGGCGCACCCGGTTAACGCTGGGCTGGAACCAGCGACGTTATGACAACAATGAAGTGCGCGTGACGGCGGTGAATGCCAGCAGCGGCGTAGTCACGCGTCGGGCCGATGCCAATCGCGGGTTTAACCATAAAACCAAATACGTGAGCTGGGATTTGCTGGGCAACCCGGAAATCATGGGAATGCAGCATGCGCTGGTGGTGGGCACCGATTATGAGATGAACCAGACTTATCGCGCTAATCAGTATCTGGGCAAGGTCAACCGTCAGTTCAGTTACTTCAGTCCCGAATATGACATGCTGTCACCGGTCACGGACGCCAGCACGGAGAACACCGCCGGGGCGAATAACCTGAACCGTATTCACAGCCGGTCGCTCTACGCTAAAGACAGCATTTCACTCACCCAGGACTGGATTGTGGTGCTGGGCGGTCGGTATCAGCATTATGAGCAGCGCGCCTCACGCGGCTTTAATCCGCAGGTGGAGACCCTGAACGATGAGGGTAATAAGTTTCTGCCGCAGGCAGGGGTTATCTACAAACTCACACCCGATCTCTCTTTCTACACCAGCGTCAGCAAATCGTTCACGCCTTCCACCGATGTGGATGATGACGGCAACGTCGGCAAACCGGAACAGGGCACCAGCTGGGAAGTCGGCAGTAAGTGGCAGCTGTCGCCGAAGCTGCTGGCCACCGTGGCACTGTATCGGATAGATGAACGGGCGATGTCGCTGAACATCAATGGCAGCACGCGGGCCATTGATAAAGCCCGTTCGACCGGCGCTGAATTTGAGCTGAACGGCGAGATTGCGCCAGGCTGGGATTTGAGTGCGAACTATAGCTATGATCAGGCAGAAATCGTCAGCGACCGGGTGAATCCGGATAACAACGGCAACCGCCTGCAGAATGCCCCGCGTCATGCCGGTGCGCTCTATCTGAGTCATGAGCTGCAGGTCAGCGGCCTGCCAGGCTCGCTGCGGCTCGGCGGCGGGGCGCGTTACGTCGGCAGCCGTGCTGGCGATCCTGATAACAGTTTCACCCTGCCCGATTACGTGGTGGCAGACAGCTTTGTGGCGTGGAAAAATCGCCTCTTCGGCGAACAAACCGAGCTGCGTCTGAACATCAATAACCTGTTTAACCAGCACTACTACACGTCAAGCGGTGGCAATCTGCGCGTCCGTGAAGGTGAAACCCGCAATCTGATGGTACAGGCCCGTGTTGAATTTTAAATCGCTTCGATCTGCGCTGGTGATGCTTAGCGTGATGCTGGTCAGCGCGGGCGCACAGGCCCGCACGCTGACCGACATCACCGGCCGTGAGGTCACAATTCCCGATCATCCGCAGCGCATTGTGCTGGGCGAAAGCCGGATGCTCTACAGTGTTGCGCTGCTGACGCCAGGCAATCCGCTGCAGCATATCGCCGGCTGGCCGCAGGATCTGAAAAAGTATGATCCTCAGACCTGGCAGGTTTTTGCCCGTCAGTTTCCGCAGATGGAAACGATTCCGGTCGTGGGGCTGGATGGTGTCAATGACATGAATCCCGAACAGGTGATCGCGCTCAGGCCTGATGTGGTGATCCTGCCGCAGCTGGCGCGCGGAAGTGAAAATGGCGCCGTGCTGGAGAAGATGCTGACTGCGGCAAAGATCCCGGTAGTGAAGATCGATCTTCGGGTTGAGCTGCTGAAAAACACCGAGCGCAGCATCACTCTGCTGGGCGAGGTCCTGAATCAGCCCCAGCGGGCTGCTGACTTTAATCGCTTTTACCGCAGCCATATGCAGCGCATTGCGAGTCGTCTGGCGGAGTATCACGGCCCGAAACCCTCCGTGCTGCTGCAGCTGCATCTTGGACGACGCAGTGAGTGCTGCGTCACCTCGGTGAATGGCAATCTGGGTGAGCTGCTGAAATTTGCCGGTGGCAATAACATTGCCAGTCAGCAGATCAAAGGGGTGTTCGGGCGGCTGAGTGAGGAAAGCGTGATTGCGGCTCAGCCGGATTACTACTTTGCCACCGGCACCGGCAGCGCCGATGAAGCGGGTGCGCTGAAACTCGGTCCCGCCGTCACCTCGGCGCAAACCCGGCAGAGCCTGCTGGCACTCACGGGTCAGCAGAATGCGCTGAAGCAGCTGAACGCGCTGCGGGACGGTCATGCCGGGGCCATCTGGCACAACTTTTACCTCAGCCCGTGGCACGTGGTGGCGACCGAGTTCTTCGCGACCACGCTTTATCCTCAGCTGTTCCGCGACGTCGATCCTGAGCAGACATTGCGGCAGGTATTCCGTGATTTCCTGCCCGTTCCCTATTCGGGCAGCTACCTCTATCGGCTGGCACCCGAGGCGACTCCGGGATCAGGCGGCTGACTGTCCGCGATTTTTTACCCGGACGATATCGGCCATGACCGACAGCGCAATCTCCGCCGGGGTTTTGCTGCCGATGGGCAGGCCGATGGGCGCATGGATGCGGTCCAGTTCGGCCCGATCCATTCCGGCGATCTGTTGCAGTCGCGCCCGCCGTTTCTCGCTGTTTTTCACCGATCCCATGATGCCGATATAAAAGGCGGGAGTGGCAATCGCCTCCATCATCGTCAGGTCATCAATGCGCGGATCGTGGGTCAGCGCCACAATCGCCACCGCAGCGTGCGCGCCGTTCAGCTCCAGCCAGCGCGCCGGATGCTGTGACACCAGGGTCACGTTGTCTGCGCCGCTGAAATGGCTTTCCAGTTCCGTCAGCATCTCCGGGCGGTGCTCACAGACTCGCACGTGAAAACCCAGGATCTGCCCGAGCCGGATGCACTCATACGCCACGCTGGAGTAACCCGCGATCAGCAGTTCCGGTATCGCGCCGACCGGCAGTAGCATCTGCTCTTCGCTGGCATCGAGTGCGGGCAGCACACGATCGGCGGCGATCACTTCCCACTGCGCGCGTTCGCCGGGCCGTATCATTTTCACCATCGGCTGCTGTCCGCTCAGCGCGCGCTGCATCGCGGTCAGCAGCGCCAGCGTGGTCTCATCGGGGGGGAGAAACTCAATCACGATTTCCAGACTGCCGCCGCACGGCAAATTAACGTCAGGACGGATACCGCCCTCCCCATATCGCACCCGCTGACTGCTGGCGCGATAAGCCCCCGCCGCCAGCTGCGCCAGAAAATCCTCTTCAATGCAGCCTCCCGACAGCGATCCGCAGTAAGCGCCGGTTTCGTTCACCGTCATCAGGGTGCCTGGCGCGCGTGGCGAAGAGCCATAGGTGCGCAGCACCGTGCAGAGCCAGACCTGCTGGCCCGCCTGACAGCTGTTCAGTGCCGCATTAATCACGCGTTGATCCAGCGTTATCATGAAAATTCCTTAATCAGCTGAAGATCGGCAGGGAAATCGATATCACACAGGCAACCGCGATCGTGAAGAGGCAGCCGGACGGCCTGCGATTTCACCATCGCCTGCGGCCCGGCATCGCCCTGTAACGTAATCAGCATCGGATAACATTGCTGCTGAAAGCCCACCGGATGGCCTGGCCTGCCGTCAATCCACGGTCTGACAATCGCCGCCTCTGCCAGCGCACTGCTGACGGCACGGTAACTTTCAGGCATGACAAACGGCATATCGCCCAGAGCAATCAGCCAGCCATCATAGTTCCGGCTGGCGTTAACGCCGGCGGCGATCGACTCACCCAGTCCGCCGCTGTCACACAACACTAACGTCGCCTGCGTGGAGAGCTGATGGATTGCCGATGCGTCGGGTCGTGTCACCACGAACAGGTCAAGCCCGCTGGCAGCGGCCTGCTCCAGCGTACGTTGCAGCACCGGTTTACCGTCCAGGTCAGCCAGCAGCTTATGCTCGCCGGACTGCTGACGAAAACGGCGGCTCAGCCCGGCGGCCAGAACGACCAGCGCTATCTTCACTCTCTTTCTCCACTCAGCGTGCAAAACGGGCGCAGGCTTCAGCCCACGCCCGTAAAACGACAATCCGACCTGCTGGCAGCAGGTCAGAAACCGGCTCAGATAATTTTGTCGAGCGTAATCGGCAGGTCGCGTACGCGCTTGCCGGTGGCATGAAACACCGCATTACTGATCGCTGCGGCAACGCCGACGATACCCAGCTCACCCACCGGTTTACCGCCCATCGTGGTCGCCTCAAAATCGGGCTCGCCCACGTTGATGGTGATAATGTCCGGGATGTCGCCATTCACCGGCACCAGATAATCCGCCAGGTTGTTGTTAATCACCCGACCGTTACGCGGATCGACAATGCCCTCTTCCATCAGCGCCTGACCGACACCCATGATCATGCCGCCAATCCACTGGCTGCGCGCCAGTTTAGGATTGTAGAGACGACCGCTGTCGAGTGCCGCCACCATCCGTTTTACCCGAATTGTGCCGAAATCTTCATCGACCCGGACTTCAACAAAATGCGCGCTCCAGCTGTGAGCAGAGAATTTTTCAGGACGGGTGCCGTCATTGAGGTTGCGCACCATCTTATCGCGCTCACTTTCTGACATATCCTCCGGGAAGGTCCCGCCTTTCACCGTGAGACTGTCCGCCGGTGCCAGGCTCGCCAGCGCCGCAAATGACACGGCCCGGTCGCTACGCTGATTATGCTGCACCCCGTCGCCTTTCAGCGTCAGCTGAGACACGGGCGTTCCCTGCAGCGGCGACTGTGGCAGCTCGCTGGCCAGCTTCAGTAGCTGGTCCCGCATACGTTTAGCGGTGTCGTCTACCGCAGCGGTTACGTTGCCCGCCAGCTGCGATCCCCCTGCCACACCCGCGCGCGGCAGCTCGGTATCACCCAGCTGAACCTCAATGGTGGTGGAGGCGACGCCCAGAATGTCGGCGGCGGTCTGCGCCAGAATGGTATAGGTGCCGGTGCCGATATCTGCACCGCCGCACTGCACCACAAAGGTTCCCTGCGGCGTCAGGATGATCTTCGCCTCGGCGGGCAGTTTGTTAACCGGATAGGTGCCGGAAGCCATACCCCAGCCAATCAGTTCACGCCCTTCGCGCATCGACCGTGGCGTCATGATCCGCTGGTCCCAGCCAAAGGCTTCCGCCCCTTTCTGATAGGCCTCTTTAAGACGTCGTGAACTCCACGGCAGATCGAGCTGATAATCTTTATCTGCCCAGTTGCGCAGGCGCAGTTCCAGCGGATCGATGTTCAGGGCATAGGCCATCTCATCCATCGCGACTTCCAGCCCAAAGGCGCTGGGGTTTTCACCTGGCGCGCGCATCCAGCCTGGCGTGACGGTGTTGATCGGCCTGATCTGATGCTGAGCGGAGACGTTCTCTACCGCATACATACGGGCGGTCACTTTGCTACAGTTCTCGGCGAACACGTCGATGAGTGACGTTTCACTAAAGCTGCGCTGGATAATCGCCTGGATTTTGCCGTCACGGGATGCGCCCAGCTCCAGCTGCTGCGAGGTGGCAGCACGTCCGCCGAGGCCGGTAAAGGTCTGCGGACGGGTCAGCGACACTTTAATCGGGCGGTTGAGCGCCCGCGACGCCACACTCGCCAGCGCGACGTGGGTGTAAGGCACCGGCTTGGAGCCAAATCCGCCGCCGACATAAGGCGAGATGATGCGCACGTCTTCGACTTCAATGCCCATCCACTCGGCGATTTCCACCTGCGCACCCGCTACCCACTGGCTCGGCTCCCAGACGGTGATGCGTCCATTCTGCCACTGCGCGACACAGGCGTGTGGTTCCATCGGCATGTTGTATTCACGCGGTGTGGTGTAGCGCTGGCTCAGACGCACTTCGGCCTGCTGCATCGCTGCCTGCGCGTCGCCCATATCGATATCCTGCTTCGGGAGCGGTTTCGGCTCGACGCCCTCATCGGTAGCAAAAATCAGCGCGGGTGAGGTTTCATAGTCAATTTCCACCAGCGAGGCGGCATAGGTCGCCTGCTCAAACGTTTCTGCGACAACCAGACCGATGTTCTGACCGTTGTGAATAATCACATTGTCCTGAATCGGGGTGTAGGTTGTCTGCGCCGCGCCGCCGTCGGCAATCGCGGTGGGTTTGTTAATCTTCAGCGTGTTCAGATGGGTATAAACCGCCAGCACGCCTGAGGCCTGCTGCGCCTTTTCTGTCGACATCCGGCTGATACGACCGCTGGCGACAGTAGACTGAATCACCACGCCATAGAGCGGATTTTCCGGCTGATGTTCAAGCGCATAACGCGCTTCACCGGTGACTTTCACTTTGCCGTCGCCACGCGAGCGTGCGGCGCCCAGCCCTTCAATGGGTTGTTCTGCTGCTGAGTTCACCGTCTGAACATCCGGACGCGCCTTGTCGTTTACGTCACTCATGCGGTTTCTCCTGCTGCCATCAGCGCGCGGGCAATCACACGCGGCGCCAGTTTGACTTTACAGGCGTTATGCGTCAGCGCCTGCGTTTCCTGAGTAATCAGTTCTGCCGCCTGGAACACCGTCTCTTCATTGAACGGCTGGCCTTCGAGCGCCTGCTCCACTGACCTGACCCGCCAGGGTTTGGTCGCCACACCGCCCAGCGCGATATGCACCTGACGCATCACACCGTTTTCCAGCGTGAAGCCTGCGGCTGCGCTGGCTGCAGCAAACTCATAGGAGCTGCGGTCGCGGACTTTGAGATAGTGAGAGTGACGGAGTGATTCGGTTTGCGGCACTTCAATGGCTACAATGATTTCGTCGCCGCGCAGATCGTGTTCACGATCGGGCGTGTCACCTGGCAGCAGGAAGAAATCATCAATGGCGATGCGGCGCGTTTCGCCCTGCTGATTCTGCAGGACCACAATGGCATCAAACGCCACCAGCGCGACCGCCAGATCGCCGGGATAGACTGCGATGCAGCTGTCGCTGGCACCCAGAATGGCATGGTTGCTGTTAACGCCATCCAGTGCAGCGCAGCCGGAGCCCGGATTGCGTTTGTTGCAGGCGCTAAAGGTCGCCGGATCGCGGTAATAGGCACAACGGGTGCGCTGACGTAAATTACCGCCCAGCGACGCCATGTTACGAATCTGAGGAGAGGCGGCCTGCCACAGGCTGCCATAAATGGCTGGTGCTCGCTGCTGGCAGTCGGGATGATCCGCCAGCTGGCTCATGGTGACCAGCGCGCCGGCCGTGATTTTATCCTCGTCAAACTGCAGATTTTTCAGCTCCGTTAATCCACTGATGCCGATTAACTGCGGTGGCGTGAAGACGCCACACTTCATCAAGTCGAGCTGCGTGGTGCCGCCTGCCAGCAACTGGCTGCCTGACTGCTGTTTCAGGGATGCGGCCTGCTGAGGAGACTGCGCGACTTTCCAGCTGAATTCATTCATGCGGACTCCTTCGCCATCTCTGCTGCGGCCTGTTTAATCGCATCGACGATGTGGGGATAAGCCCCGCAACGGCAGAGATTGCCGCTCATGTATTCGCGGATCTCATCGTCTGAACCGGCATGACCTTCTCTGATGCAGGCGACCGCGGACATAATCTGTCCCGGCGTGCAGTAGCCACACTGGAAGGCATCATTTTCCATAAAGCAGCGCTGCACCGGATGCAGTTCACCCTCGGTGGAGGCCAGCCCTTCAATGCTGGTGACTTCAGCGCCATCCGCCTGTGCCGCCAGCGTCAGGCAACTCAGTACCCGCTGACCATTGATCAGCACCGTACAGGCACCACACTGCCCCTGGTCGCACCCTTTTTTGGTGCCGGTCAGGTTCAGGTGCTCACGCAGTGCGTCGAGCAGCGTGACACGCGGATCGACATGCATCTGCTTCGACTGGCCATTAACCTGCATTGTTAGCGATATTTTTTCCGACATTGTCTGCTTCCCATTGTTGTGGGCTAAAAGATGAATTTTTATTGGTATTTTTGACGGGAGTTAAATCGGGGAAAATTTTGATAACCCTAATCTTTACGCGCGTATCTCTGTCTTTAGGTTTAGCAGCTTTTTGGGGATCTGGTGGGGAAGTCGGGAAAAGTCAGCGTTATCTGAGGTGGAAAAGAAAACAAACCGCTATAAAATTAATGATATAGCGTTTTTATGCTAATGATTTTATTCGTTTTATTGTGATCACCTCTCGTCTGGAACGCTTACGAGGCTTATGCAGCTGTTTCATCAACTTTACTGTGAAAAGTGAAGCCCTGATGTGCATTTCAGGTGCACTAATCACGGCTCATCATTTTTTGATAAGCATTAGGTGTAATGCCGGTCAGGCGACTGAACACACGTCTCATCACATCGGGCCCGGAGAACCCACATTCTGCGGCAAGCGTTTTGGCTGGCAGTTTTTGTTGTGCAATGAGCAGCTTTGCTTTGGATACGCGTTCACGTTCCAGCCACTGTGCCGGAGTAAGGCCGCTTTCCTGCCGGAATATCCGCGTAAGGTGTCTCTGGCTGAAGCCAATGTGCTCTGCCATCATGGCAACCGACATCACCTCTTTTATATTCGCAATAGCCCATCGCTGCAGATCCTGCAGAGCCGTGCGGCCATCCAGCGAAAGCCCACTGCCCCTCACAAAATGAGACTGATTTACTGGCCGTCGAAAAAACATCACCAGTTGATCCGCGACTTCTGTCGCCACGCTCTTGCCAGGATCCCACCTGGACCGCCATTGCCCTGCATACCACGCCGGGTATTCCGGACTTCATGGAACCTGAAATAGCGCTGCTTACGGCAGGCGTTGAAATGGACGTGCTGGGGATCGATTATCAAATATCCTCACAGGAAGAGATCAGCGCGGTAACCCGACAATTCCCGCGTCCGGCTGACTTGGAGGAAGAGATTACTCAGGCCTTTTATGACGGTATTAAACACAAGCCACAGACGACATTGGGTAACATAAAAACAGATGTCCTTGCAGACAAGGATGCCCGGTTCATACCGATGAACTTCTGTAGCATCATTCGCCAGTCGCGGTGGCAGGGCTGATACCAGAGGGTGTAAACATACACCGAAAAGTCTGAACCGCAGGCCAATGCCCGCTATGAGCGAGTAGCGGACATCATTTTCAGCCGTCATTTCACTTAGCGTTATTTGGCTCTTTAAGGATATAACTGCATTATTATCGAAATTTATCTTTGTCATACAGGTTGTAAGGCTAATGAACATAAATATCAGACCCGCTCAATTATCCGATGTTGAGAGTATTTTCACTGTCAGAACATCTGTGAACGAAAATCACCTGAGCCGTGAAGAGATGCGGAAGATGGGCATCACTGAAAGTAGCGTGGGGGATATGATCGAAAACAGTTATTGCACATGGGTTGCTACAAATGATGAAGAAGTGGTCGGTTTTTCGATGATTTTAACGGAAAAAAGCTGTCTTTATGGTCTTTTTGTTCTGCCTGCTTATGAAGGCAGAGGCATCGGACGCAGACTGACTCTGCTGGCGGAACAGGAGTTGTTCAGACATCACGACATTGCCTGGCTGGAAACGGATGGAAATAGCCGCGCCGCGAAATTCTATATGCAACTCGGCTGGGGCAATAAGACAAAGATAGATGGCGATTTTATCCGGTTAGAGAAGCATCGGGGTGCCTGAATTTCTTCCACACTCATCGGGTTTTACTTCAGGCCCCAGGAAGCTTAACGTATTTGTCCTGAGGCAAAATATGTCATTGCCAGTTTGAATGACGAGACGTAAAAAGTGATATCTCGATGGCTATCCATTGCCTCGTCGGAAGTTGTGTAAATGCTCACCCCTTTCCGATGTCAGCGATAATGTTCGTTTTCTCACGATCTCTTAAAATGGCGTAGTTACAGAGATGCTTCAATGGTGATTAGCTTCCACCTATAAGATGCTGACAACGATTTCTGGCGTCCCAATTATTCTGGGGAAGTGTTTTAAAATCAGAAGCAATTTTTTCCGGATCTGAATTAACAGTGATTGCATAATCAGACGAAATTTCCCGGGCACCATACTGAGTATTAATAAAGTATCGTTTGCCAGGCTCTGGAATGAATGGAACCCATTGTGAGAGTAAATAAGTTTCCGGAAATCTCGTTTTTTTTCCGTTCTGGTCATAATCGCTCTTTATTGTATTGAGCTGCTGAAAAGCCATGAGTCTGCCGGGTTTTACCTTTCCGGTCATAACTCGCCCTGCAGAGGGGATAAGATTTGACTCCAGTTGATAACGCTCAACCCTGTCATAACAGGTGCCTTTTTTCTCATAGACTGAAAGATAAAATGTACCTACAAATCCCTCTGGATTGATGGCCACAACCGTGGCGGCATCTTTACCTTCGTAATCTGTGTAATCAAGGGGTAAGAGAGTAGAGCAGCCAGCCAGGAAAATAACAGAACACAGCGCAGTGATTTTATTAACTTCCGGGATAATATGCATTTATTTTCTCTTCCTAAGAGGCGGGAGGCTGTAAGTTTCATGCGGCAGGCCAGCCTGTTGAGTCAAAATTTTTTAACTCACTTTATACCTGATATTTTTTAGCGAAAAAAACATAAAGCCCCAAGGGCTTTATGTTTCATCATCATATGACGAGCAAAGCCGAATCAGAACCGGTATTGCAGACCAGCTGTAATGGTATAGTTTTTATTTGAAATGCCAGCTGCATCTCCATTAATAGATCCCGAATCACCAGAGAATCTGTCAATGATCTGAGTGCTGCCTTTGCCTTCTTCATATTTGCTGTAGGTGAACTCGGCAAAAACTTTGGCGTCAGGCGTTACATAATATCCCGCATCTAACGAAGTTCCGTAGTATCGCGAATTAGTCGTTTTCTCACGGAAGGTGAGATCACGCATGTAGTGCTCATCGTTATCGTGTGCCCGGACCCAGTCGCTGAATTTAAATAAGGCGTTAAATTCAAAGTCGTTAATACGGTACTGGCCTGCCAGGCCAATGTACGGCATGGAAAAACGCTGGCTGTAGCCAATTCCACGTTCGCCTCTCGGGAATTCACCGGTTGAAGCGCCGTTATCGTAATCGTATGAACCGCCAAAGGCCGTCCAGCTTAAACGGGTTTCCTGATAACCAGCAGTCAGGCCTGCCTTATAGTTATCGCCCTGTAACGCCCAGCCTTTTACATTGAGATCATATTCATTGGCGTAATTCACATCCGTGCGGGGATGGGAGGAATGGTCTGTCCAGTCAGACTGGTTGTCATCAAGCCAGTCATAATCATCCATATGACCTGAACCAGAAGCCAGGGAAGTCCAGCCTCGCGCATTCAGCGTCAGAAATGAGTAGGCATCCCAGGAGAGTTCGCCTTTCAGAATAGCCACATTCTTTATTTTCCAGTCCAGCTGACTGACTTTGCGGCCTGTTTCTGTGTCGTAAACCATCTCATGAGATTTTCCACTCAGCATCCCGGCAGACGTCGAGACGGTAAAGCTTTCCGGAGAAAAATTCGGTGAAAACCGATCTGAATCTGCACAGGCTCCGCCTGACAGAGTCGCCATCATCATCACTGCAACGGTGCTTTTTTTCATTTTAATTCGATATCCATGAAGGTAATCCTTGTACAGCAGTCACGTCATTTTTGTAGCACGGTAACTGCGTTTCTATACTCACCTGTAAGGCACAAGTTCCGGAACATTGACGAAACCCTTCGCTACAATTCCTATGAAGCCAGTGATTTCATACACCTTTTCGTTCACAGATTTGAACCGTTAAGGCAAATTCCTTCATCGGCTGGTTTTAGAAAAACATTAATTATTTTTGTCGTTTCTCAGTTAGTCAGCTGCCTGGGGTCCGACTAAACCGTCGAAAGCCAGTTTGCTCAGGCGTTCACCCTGAAGGGCATAATTCACAATGCTGTCATCTACCCTTCCACCCAGAGAGCGATAAAAATGGTTAGCCCGGTGGTTTGTTTTCTCAGCGTTCCAGCTCAGGCTGCGGCACGCCTGTTCAAGAGCGAGTTTTGCCATAAAGCGCATTAGGGATTTTCCTGTACCCTTTCCCCGCTCGTTGTGTGAGACATAAAGCTCCTTGATGTGAAGCTGACCGCTGTAACGTGGAGAAGGGTATAAGATACTGCAGCAGGCCAGCCCGATAATATGGGTGTCGCAGCGCGCCCTGATTACCCATGTACCGGAGTGCTGGCTGAAAAGTTGAAGGCGGAGATAATCCTTTAACAGCGGTTCCTGAATAATGCCCGTGCCATAATAGTGTTCTTCCATTTCGGTGAAAATTAACACCATGGATTCCCATTCATCTGGTGGACACTGTTCTATCGTGACTTCCATGTTTATTCCTTTGAGTTAAGGCAATGTCCTGGCCGGGAAAAATGGTCCGCTTCTGACACATAGCGAACAACAGAGTAAACCCGATTAAATACGTGAAGCAGTCAATGATAGATGATAATACGTTACCCCCTGCGAAAAGGATTTAACCTTTCCGAATACGGGAAGTGACCTTCACTGAACTCACAACACTCATTTCACGATTACCGCAGACTGATAAATCGCGATAGCCCTCTGATAGCTATGAATCCCCGATGCCCTGCTCGTTTTACATTACGCATCCTGCAGACGCGCGAGCATGCGGTTTCTGTAAGCGTAGATGATTGCGCATAGCAACAGGCTGAGCAACGCAGTACAGATAAAGACTCCCGCCCCGGTCATCGCCAGCATCACTCCACCGATTAACGGCCCGACAGCGATTCCCAGAGTCGACAGCATAGAGGCACCCAGATAGGCGCCGCGATGCTCTGCCGGGGCCAGCTGATCGAGCAAAATGTTCAGGTTTGGCATCAGAATCGCTTCTCCCACACTGAACACACTGGTCACGGTAAGCCAAAGCCAGATTTCCGTCGAACGTGTACAAAATAATAAGATCTGCGATAACGCGAAAATAAATCCACCGATAAGAATGCGTTTCGGCAGGGAAATGGCAGCAAGAAACCGCATGATAAACGTCTGAAAGACCAGAACGGTACAGGCGTTTGTCACCAGTATCAGTGTAATCAGCTTAATCGCGGCGTTGCCATTAAGTAACAGGAGGTACTGCGGCAGAATGGCTTCGTAGTGGATAAAAACCACACTGCACAAAATGCTGCACAGCAGCGCCGCAATATAAATTTTATCTCTCGCAATGATGCCAATGACCTGATGCAGTTAAACCGTTACCCCGCTCCCATCCTGCGGCTCATTCAGCAGTTTTCCTGCGGGGATAAACAGCAGCACATAAACGAAAAAAGGAATATAGGTCAGCCCGGTGATCAGAAAGGTGCCCTTTTGTGAGGTCAGGCCAAATGCAATTCCGACCAGCGGACCGAATACCGCCGCGACGTTAATAAGGTAATAGCGCATTTGCAGGGCAAGCGCACGGCGACGGCGGTCCACCAGCAAATCACTCATCAGTGCGCGCAGCGGCGGATCAACCCATGCAAAGGAAACGCCGATAACCATCAGGCCAGTGATAAACAGACCCATCCCGGCGGCCTGCGCAAGAAGACTATATCCCAGAGCTGAAAACCCGCAGCCCATCATAAGAATGACGCGTCGTCCCAGCCTGTCTGAAATCTGCCCACCGTACATGCCGAGCACCACCGAGAACAGGGCGCTGCTGGTCATTGCCACGCCAATGGCGATCGGCGACATATGATAATTCTGCGTCATGATTACGGCGATAAATGGCCAGGCCATGAAATAGCTGAAGCGTATGACCAGCGTAAAAAAGAGCAGCGCATGGACTGTCGCCGGAAAAGATTTCAGCGTCCGGAATAATCCCGATTCCGGACACTCCTCAGCGGCAGGTCTGGTCGTCATAAAATATCCTTATCCTGTTCCTGTGGATGCGCTGGACTGTGTCAGCGCATAACTCATTAAATAGTAATAAGATTATTCCTCATGACGCGCAACCCAAATGTTAAATAATTGTTTAATTCCCCAGCTTGTAAGGTAAAGGCCCCTGTTCGAAGAGCAATATAAGGAAAACAGTAAAGCAGGGAATTAAATGCGGAGGTTACTGCTGAGAGTAAAAGTGATCCGTAACCGGAGCAGGTCTGGTGAGCTTTTAATCTCACTTTCAGACGTCTGTACGGTGAAGAAATGTGAAAAATGGTGATGACCGAAAATAGCGTGGGCGAGATTAAAAAGGGATGTTGCGGATTTATACGCGAGAGACAGGTGCAGTAAACGCAATGCGGAGTTAATCCCATCCGCATTGCGTTACCGCGTATTAACACGCTTATTTATAAATATCAGCAGTGCCAGACAGAACGTTATTGCCACCCATTGCCACGATACGATAACTGCTGGCCCCCGCCGCCTGTGCTTTAGCTGCCAGGTTAGCGTTAAGTTCGGAAAGCGTTGTCGAGCCGCTGCTGTCAGAAATGCGACCGATAAGGGTCTTACCTTGTGGCATGGTGGCTTTCATTGCTGCAAAGCTGGATACAGAAACGGAACCAGGAATGACTGATGCCAGAATCATTTTCACGTTTTTCATATGTCACCTCAGAAAGTGAAATTCGCAGGGGGAAGCAAGCATCAACCGTTGCTGCCCGATGTGAGAATTACACCACCGCAATGTATCGGTAACATATCGACCAGGGGGAAAAGTGTACCAGGGTTTCGCTTTTTACCGCTATTGCACACTGCGATACAAATCAGTGACTGATATCCGGCAACGTCACGGTTACCCGCAGACCGCCCTGCCTGCGGTTCGCCAGCGTCAGCTCACCGCTTAATGACGCAACCAGTTGCTGGGCGATGGCTAAACCCAGTCCGGTTCCGCCGGTGGCCCGATTACGTGAATTTTCGACCCGGTAAAAAGGCTGCATCACCGCATACATCTCTTCCGGCGGGATACCGGGGCCGCGATCCAGTACCGCTATAGTGACCTGACCCGCCTCCTGTCTGACCACCACCTCCGCGCTGCCTGAGAACTTCAGCGCATTGTCGATCAGGTTACTGAGCGTTCTGCGCAGCGCGTGCGGTTTGGTACTTAGCGATCCGCTGAGTTTTCCCTGCAGCGTTACCTGCTGCCCCGTGTCCTGATAATCGCAGACCAGACTGTCTATAAAGGCGTGCGGCTGAATACGACACAGCTTTTCATCGCTGCTTTCACGGGTGCGCGCATACGCCACGCCCTCCCGAATCAGCCGCGTCATCTCCTCAAGATCCTGCAACAGTTTGCTCCTGATTTCGGTCTCGCTCATCATTTCCGAACGCAGCCGGATACGCGTAATCGGCGTTTGCAGATCGTGGGAAATCGCCGCCAGAATGTGCATACGCTCTTTCAGATACGCGCTAATCCGCTCCTGCATGGCATTAAAGGCGCGCGCCGCATTACGCACTTCAACCGGCCCCTCTTCCGACAGGCGGACCGTTTTATTCGAATCGGGATGGAGCATTTCTGCTGCCCGGGTCAGATCCGCCAGAGGCCGGACCGCACTGCGCACCGCAAGCCAGGCGGAGCCCAGCAACAGCACAAACTGGGCTACCAGGACAATCGGCAGCCAGCGGGCAAACGGCATATTGCGAGGCGCCAGATCAATACTAAGCGGGCTGCCATCGCTTAAGCGCAGGTGCGCCATCATCTGTGCACTGTTATCCGGATTGACGCTGAAGCTCAGGGGATAGCGCGGGCCAAGCGCTCGCGTCAGAGCACTGGCCGTATCCTGCAGGCGTTTAGTCTGCGGAGGCTGACCCGATGGCGTAGCATGTAACAGATAGTGATGATTACTGCGATCGAGACGTGTCGCCCAAGCAGCGCGTTCATTGGCGGAAAGGCGATCGAGAATCGCCACGCTGGTGGCCACGTCATATTCCAGATTGCCCATCATCATGGCTTTGGCACTTTGCGCCCGCTCCAGCAGCAGCAATCCCAGGGTTAAGCCATTCGCCAGCAGTAACCCAAGCAGCAGGATCAGCATCAGCCGCGAGGCCAGCCGTTTAGGCCACCATTGCATCAGACGTTTCACGCGTCAGCCTCACGCAGTTCCACCGGCATCGCAAACACGTAGCCTTCGCTTCGCACCGTTTTGATATAAAAAGGTTCACGGGCATCGTCGTTTAAGCGCTGACGTAAACGGCTGACCAGCAGATCGATTGAGCGCTCGAATAACTCGGCGTCCCGCCCCTGCGTCAGATTAAGCAGTTGGTCGCGATTAAGTACGCGTTGAGGATGATCAACAAACACCCGCAGCAGGCGATACTCCGCGCCACTGAGTGCCACCATCACGCCCTCTTTATCCACCAGGTTACGCGAGGTGGTATCCAGGGCCCATTCGCCAAATGCCACAATCCGCGCCGCTTCTGAAATAACCAGATTGGGCGGCATCATTCGCGTGCGGCGTAACACCGCTTTGATCCGGGCAAGCAGTTCACGCGGCACAAAGGGTTTCACCAGATAATCATCTGCCCCCATTTCAAGACCGATGATGCGGTCAGTGTCTTCACTCCGTGCCGTTAACATCAGCACCGGCGTGCCTTTATGCTTACCGCTGCGCAGTTCGCGGCATAGCGTGAGGCCATCATCGCCGGGCATCATCACATCCAGCACGATCAAATCGACAGGCATGCTATCGAGAAAGCTACGCATTTGCCGCCCATCGGCGACTTCTGTCGTACGCAGACCGTTCTTTTTCAGGTATTCCGCAATCAGGCTACGAATTTCACGATCGTCATCCACGATCAAAATGTGATCGACATGTTCCACAGCGCAATCCTTCTTTTAAAGGGGGCTAACCGCTGTCAGCTTATCGCAGTTGTTTCTTTAAAGTTGCTGGCTTTGTACCGGAGTGTATCTCCCTTCCCAGCCGATGACGCGCCACCACGAGGACTGGCAGGGAACTCTGCCAGAAACGTTCCGTCATCCAGCTACATAACAATACAAATCTCCCACACCCGAAAACAGTCCCGATACATGGTTTTGCTTTCATAAGCCCATGAAAGGCCAGTCCGGCCTTTGTTATCCGGTAAGGGCTTGCTATGAACCGTACTCTTCGCTGTTTTCTGATTGCTAATAGCCTGCTGGCAGTGAGCCAGCGTGCAGGTGCGCACGAGCACCCCAGCGCGAATGCACCTGCCGTTGTCCAGGAACAGGGCTTCTGGAAAGAAAATGAACAGGCCATGGACACCATGATGTCCCGCATGGCGATCGATCCCTCCGGCAATGTCGATGAAGACTTTGTTGCCATGATGACGCCACACCATCAGGGCGCCATGGATATGGCCGTCGCTGAGTTGCGCTATGGCAAAAACGAACAGCTTAAGCGCATTGCACAGGAAATCATTGTGACCCAGCAGCAGGAGATCGTCGCGATGTATCAGGCGCTGGGTAAACCTCTGCCTCCAGCCGCGCCGGCCCCCGATCAGGTCCAGTCAGAATCTGCGCCTGCGATTCCGCAGGGAAAATAAGCCACACCCTGTGGCCGTTATAACCACTGACATTAAAAGGGATACATCATGACAAGACCATTCTTATACCCGGCACTTGCGGTAACAGTGGCGCTGGCGTCGTCATTTGCCTGGGCGGGACAAGCGCCTTATGCCGCGTCTGCGGCGGACATCAGCGTGAGTCATCGCGATCGCGTGTACGCGGCAGAGCAGTTCTCCAATACCGTTTCTGTTACCGATCCCGCCAGCAATACGCTGCTCGGCGTAATTAAACTGGGTGATGCGCAGCCCGCCAATCTTAGCCCGCTTTATAAGGGCCAGGTGCTGGTGCATGGCATGGGCTTTTCCCCCGATGGTAAAACCCTGGCCGTTGTTTCGATTGGCTCCAACTCTGTCAGCCTGATTGATACCGCGACCAACGCGGTGAAACATGTGACCTATGTGGGCCGTTCACCGCATGAAGCGTTCTTCACGCCGGACGGCAAAGAAATCTGGGTTACCGTGCGCGGTGAAGATTATGTCGCGGTGCTTGATGGCACCAGCGGCGAAGAGAAAACGCGGATTAAAGTGCCAGGCGGTCCGGGTATGCAGATTTTCTCACCGGACGGCCAATACGGTTACGTCTGCTCCTCCTTCAACCCTGAAACGGTGGTGGTGGATGTTAAAGAGCATAAAATTATCGGCAGCATCAAACAGGCCAGCCCGTTCTGTCCCAACATAGCCGCCACGCCTGATGGCAGGCAGGTATGGTTCACGCTTAAAGATGTCGGTAAAGTGCAGGTGTTCGACGCACGTCCACCCTTTACGCTGCTGAAAACCATTGATAGCGGTCCGATCACTAACCACGTCAATATCGTGCATAACGCCAAAGGCACCTTTGCTTACGTCACCATCGGTGGCCTGAACAAAGTGAACGTTTACCGCACCGATGATTTCAGTCAGGTCGCGACCATTCCGGTGGGCAATCTGCCACACGGCGTCTGGCCGTCAGGTGACGGCAGTCGTGTCTATGTCGGTCTTGAAAACGCCGACGCCTTAACGGCGATTGATACCCTGAGCAATAAAGTGATCGCAACCATTCCCATTGGTCAGGCGCCGCAGGCGGTGGTCTATGTCCCCAATGCCGTGCCGCAGGGCGAAGGTAAGCAGAACCTGGTGCCGTTGGGCCAGGCAGGTTTTGCCGCCCACCTGACGCTCAAAGCGGTTAATGCCGCGAAAGGGGCACAGCCTGCAACCACACTGACCCTGTTCGAACAGGGGCTGACCCAGGTGTTGCAGGCGTCTGCCACCGGCCTGGAACCGAAGCAGGCCTATCTGCTGGCGCTGTCGTCAACTGCTGAAGGAAAAGGTGAGCTGGAGCCACTGGCGCAATTTATGACCAACCCGGCCGGTGCAGCCATCGTCAATGCTGTCGGTCCGATTCGTCAGGTGGTGGATAGCCATCATGCGGATGAACGCCGCTACCTGGTGATTGTGAAAGGCACCGTCGATCAGCACGGCAAACCGGTGCAGGTTCAGATGCGTTAACCCCGCTTTGCCGCTGTAAGCCAGATTCACATAGGGGATCTGGCTTTTTATTGTCACGCTATCCTGCTCATCAGTCATAAGTTTATACGATCACTGGGCGGCCCGGCTTCGAATGCGTCCACCCCGGTTTGCCCCAGTCCTGTGCATTTCTCAATCTGATGCCGCTGGCGTGAAGTGATGACTGCCAGATACTTTTGAGTGGCGTAAGCCTGTCCATTACATGAAGCGTGATATTTCGTAATGCCAGCTCTGCATCCAGGCTGGAAATCACCCTGACGTCAGTCGGGACAACATTTTTTCGCGATACCCACATACCGACCTCACCGGTTGGTTCAAAGTCCTGTACTGGCATTTCATATCTGTAAACTTTTCCACTTTGAAAGCGTGAAAGCCATGCGTGCTCAATACAGGCAATGGCAGTGGCATGGGAGTGGCTGCCCATCCATCGTTCCAGGTCTGAAAGGTTCGTGTCCGGCAGAGGCCAGAACACGATACGAGGGCACTCACGGGGGAAAAGATAAAGTAATTCGTGCGCTTCATCCGTAGCCCATACGAGTGACCCGTTTAGCCACTCCAGCCCCGCTGGCCTCTCGACATGAATCCTTATCGGGCGGGGTTTGAATAGTGAGATATCAGGACTATCGCTGAAATGGAAAAGACGCACTTAAGGCTCCCTTAAAATGTGTCCAACACGCCGAAAAGATTATCCTGATTAAATAAAGTTTCAACTATATGAATGATCGCTTAGCGTGTTTTTGTTTCAGGTCGTCACTGTACCTGTGCTAAGCAAAATGCGGGTGATGGCCGCTGCAGGATCAAGTCCCCTCTGAGCAAAAAGGGAATTGCCGCAGACAACCCCGGTAAATCCAGAGCTGCAAAAAACCCCGATTGATTTCTTAGAGATTACTGATTACAAACTCAGGCTCATAATGGACCGGGAAGTTTACCGATCTCGCTATAAAGCAGACTTTATGTATTTCATGATGAATAGCCATTGCTGACGCCAGGTTAGTACCCTCTGGTATTGTGATTTTAGGTCTCAGTACAGCCGACAGAAATCGACCCGCGCCGCCTTTTAAAAGCTCCCCCGTCGCTATCGGTGAATCTTCATATTCCAGAACGGTAATCCCGGCGTCTGAGGCAAGATGCAGATACCAGAGCATGTGGCATGCAGAAAGCGAGGATATCAGGAGGTCTTCAGGATTCATTTTACCAGGGTCGCCCCCCAATAGCGGATCATTGGAGCAATGGATGATTTGTTTGCCGCTTATAGCGATGTCCCATGTCCTCGCATAGTCTTTGTATCCCGATGTGCCCGTGCCCAGATTTCCGGTCCAGAATATGCGCGATGTATATTGATGTTCCATGTCGCTGACTCACTTTTTTATGATAAAAGCCGGCTCTCACAATATGAGAGGGTTAAGTCGCTTCTGCATTTCCCAGGCAACATTATCCTGACTGATAAAACAGCACAACCGCACCTGATGCATGTCAGCTTCTGGCACAAAGCAGAAAGTGACTGGTCAGGTCCGCCAGGATGGCGATCGGGACGCTGCAGCGGAAATGTTATGACGCTCAGCTGGGGGCATATTCACACCCTGACCGCCTGATGATGCCCTGACAGGGGCAGAGGGAGAGAGAAAGAGCACGACGTACTGCGCCGGGAAGTTAACCGGCCGTTCTATCGCTCGTATGAATCAGAGACGGCAAAACTCCTGTCTCCTGTGAGCGATGACCTGTTATGCAGTTGTCAATCGAGCGGCTCAGGCGGTTTCTGAACCTCTTTAAGAAAATCCACAAAAGCGCGCAAAGGCGCTGACATAAAGCGGCTGGGGAAGTAGAGCCAGGGACCTTCAAATTCGGTCCACCAGTCCGGAAGGACCGGCTGGAGTTCACCCGTCGTAAAACAGGGCTGCAACCAGTTTTCAAAGACGGCGATAATGCCCTGACCCTTTTTTGCCAGCTCAATTGCGCCTGATGCGCCATTGACGCCGATAGTCAGACGACCAGCAGGATTGACGCTGACGATTTCCCCGTTGCGTTCAAACTCCCAGGGTATCAGCGCGCCGCTGGAATACTTAAGGCGGATGCAGCGATGTTCGGCCAGGGCGGTCGGATGAAAAGGAAGACCGTGGTCAGCAAGGTAGCCGGGAGCCGCTGCCAGCGCCAGACGCTGCCGCCGCGGGCCGACAGGAACGGCTACACTGTCCTGGGCCAGATGTTCGCCATAACGAATGCCTGCATCGCAGCCTTCTGCCGTGGCATCAATCAGGCGATCGTCCACCATAATCTCTACCCGAAGTAACGGATGTTGATCGAGAAATTGCTCCAGCAGAGGCGGCAGAATATCGACCATCACCGCGCCCGTCACGTTCAGCCTGAGCAACCCGCGCACCTCCTGCTGCGAACTTGCCACGTCATTCATCACCGATCTCATTTCACTCAGCAGAGGTGCCATGCGCTCGGCCAGCATCCGGCCAGCCTCAGTGGGCGTTACGCTCCGGGTTGTGCGGATAAACAGCGGAACCCCCAGGCTCTCCTCCAGCGCGGTGACCCTCTCACTCACCGTTGAGGGCGCCAGGCCTAACGTCTTAGCTGCGGCCCGGAAACCCTGGCCTCTGAACACAGCAAGAAATATCGCGACATCATCCATCTCAACCTCCCTCACTGTTCGCTTTTCCGAACAGCGTATTCGTATTGCGGCCTCTTATCAAACAGCCCGGGGAGATTTATAACTCAGAGACACCTGCATAAATCACTGAGGCAACATCATGAAGAAGAGAACAGTATTAATTACCGGCGCAAACAAAAGTATTGGCTTTGAAACGGCCAGGGAGATGGGGAAACTCGGATATAAGATCTGGCTGGGATGCCGCGACGCGGCGCGCGGTCAGGATGCTGTCAGCCTGTTGCTGTCGGAAGGTATTGAAGTGCGGCTGGCTATCATTAACGTGACAGACCAGGAAAGTATTGATGCGACCGTCGGGCAGATTAAGTCAGAAGATGGAAAACTTGATGTGCTGATTAACAATGCGGGTATTCCCGGCACCTGGCCTATCGCGCCAGAGGCACAGGACATCAGCGATATCATGACGATTTATAACACCAACGTTTTTGGCGTCATCAGGGTAACGCAGGCTTTTCTGCCGCTGCTCAAATCAGGCGAAGAACCCCGGATCATCATGGTCAGCAGCGGATTGGGATCGCTGGAGTGGGTTTCTGATCGGACGCATCCCTACTCTCAGGTAGCGGCACTGGGCTATACCAGTTCCAAAACGGCGTTAAATGGCGTTACGGTGGCATTTGCCAACGCGCTGTCTGAGTATGGCATCAGCGTAAACGCGGTTGATCCGGGATATACGGCCACTGATTTTAACGGACATAGCGGTTACCGAACGGTATCCGAGGCGGCCAGGGGGATCGTCTGGCTTGCGGCGGAAGCATCCCAGACAACGACCGCAGGCTTCTATTTCGATGGGAAGCGTGCGCCCTGGTGAATCAGGTCTAAGACACAATCAGCCTGCCCCGGATCGGGCAGGCTGTCTTGCCGGGTTGAGGCAGAACGCTTTGGATGTTGAGCCCGATGCGAGTTCAGATATGACTGAATCATCCTGCAGGAAAATAAGCGGTTCACATTACAAAGCGCATTTTAATGTCCTTAAAGACTTCGCACAGTCCCCGGTCAGAAAGCCAGCTAACTTTACCAAGCCGCGCGGGCACGGTCTTGTCAGGAAGGGACATGTTCGATTCATGGCAGACTGCACCCTGTGAGTAATTTATCGCTGGCGCTCTAAGACCATCAGTTGAAAAAATGTTCAATAAATGGTTCTATAATTCATTAATAATTATGCACTATTGCTGCATGAGGTCAGATACGTTGTCATTAGAGTCTGCAGAATGGTTTAGCCGAAATGGCATAGAGTGTTCGCGGGTCAGAGCCCGTAATTCGGGCTTTCCGAAACATCTTCACGATGAATATGTCATCAGTGCAAACCTGACGGGGGTAGAAGAAATCTGGCTCGCAGGGAAAACCGCCTATGTTAAAAGTGGTCAGGTTACCTTATATAACCCGGGGACCATTCAGGCTTCGCGTTTTGAGACTCAAGCCGTGGAATTCCTCAGCGTACACATACCTCAGACAGTAATAAAAATGCTTGCAGATGAGGACAATCTCACTAGCGCTCATGAAGCCCCTGTTCTGCGAGAAGGCATAATCAATAATACTCGCCTGTTTGACGCGCTGTACCGTTTTGCAACATCAGCCCGACTGGAGCAGGGCATGGATGAGGAGCAGGAATTGATTCTGCTTTGTGGTGAGCTGCTTGAGACGCCAGCTCTGCTCCAGAGATCTGACGAACAGAAAATCAATATTGTTATTGAGTACTTACGGGAGCACCTCAGCGTAAAACCTCAGCTGGAGATGCTCGCGCAGCTGGCGGGGATGAGCAAATATCACCTGGTTCGCTTCTTCACCCGACATACAGGTATGCCGCCTCTGCAGTATCATATGCAGCTTCGTCTGCACCATGCCCGCAACTTGCTTCGCAGAAACGTGCATCCTCTCGATACAGCGATAATGCTGGGATTTTACGATCAGAGTCATTTCATTAATGCATTTCGCAAAGTGATGGGAACAACCCCCCATCACTATGCTTCGCAGGTCAGATCAGGTCACCATAAACTCCCGGTACCCTGACACAATCACGTAAAGCGCAAAATAGCTGAATATGAGCGCTGAAGCTATGTAGGAATATTTAAGCAGGCGTTGACCAAGCAGTCTGCCTCCAAAACTTCCAACCAGGCACAAGACACAGGTCCAGAACATTCCCGCGATAAAAAAGCCACTCAGAAACCAGGACGTTGCCGTAACGCTGTGCTGGCCCATCCGGGATATCAGCGCACCACCTACTGTCGCAAACCACAGAATCGCCGTGGGGGAGGACATGGCAAGCACCACGCCCCGTCCAAATTCACGTAGCAGTGGGCGATACTGATGAGATTCGCTCACGTTAAGCTCCGAAGCCTTCCTGAAAGCGGCAATCAGCATTTTGACGGCGAAAAACAGAAGCATTGCTCCACCGCCAATCCAGAGTATCCAGCGTACGGCTTCATACTGAAGCAGCACGGCCATTCCCGTCAGCGCCAGTAATGCATATGCCAGGTCACCCACACAAGTCCCCATTCCCAGCCAGAAACCATGAAAGTATCCGCGTTGCATAGCCAGGGTAATCATGGCGATATTGGCAATCCCGATATCAAGGCAAAGCGAAAGACTCAGTAAGAAACCGTTTGAAAACTCGATCATAACGTAAAGCCTTTAATCTTCTGATCGTACCCGATCATGTCGACAGTTTTACCCAGCCGGTTCAGCAGCAGATCCGCCTCTTCACGCTGATGAGGTGAATAGCTTTGCAGGAACGCCAGGGCCTCCTCTGTATCACCCTGTAATACTGAGCGTGTCATTGCTGTTGCCAGTGCCGTCATGGCAGGCTTCACCGCACTGAGGTCTACCACATAATGCGTCCCATCCCAGTTCAGACACCGGTGTTCAGTTAGCCACTTGAGCTGTATATAGGCTGCCCCTGCATCAGGATAATCACATGGGCCGCGGCGCAAATATCTCAGCATTTCCAGCAGGAAAATTTGTAACTGCAACGTCTTGTGCAGTTGCAGGGCTTGCCGGGAAGGTTCTGTCAGGCACATCAGCAGCCCAAACACATCGGTCAGTGCCTCCTGCACAACCATTGATCCCCATCTATCCTGTTTACTTAATTTGCCAAACATCATCTTTTCAAGGACAACGTAATGCCCCAGATCATGGCCGCGGAACCACGCGATCAGGTGGCGGGCACAGAGAGCGCTGTCTGGGATAGGTTCATGCTGTAAGCCAGGCAGGAAAGCCTGATACCAGGCAAAGCGTTCAAACAGATTCAAATAGGTGTTTGCAAACACAATGGTGCGCTTCTGGGAGGCGTATTTCACCCCTTCATCTTCAGGAAAGAAATAGGCGAAATGTCTGGGATAGCTATTAGCTTCGCCAGCAATAGCAAACGGCAGAGGAATATCCATCATGTGGATATGATGTGAGTCAGCAGCGGGCGAGAATGGTGTCGTAAACATGAAATTCCCTTCCATTAAAGTAACGAGAGGTTTACTTAAACATTGCATCTGTAATCAGTATTGGAAGGAATTGCGCGTAGGGGTTAGAAAGAACGGTGCACGTCATAATTATAATCAACGATTTTGCTTACCAGTAACGCGAGAAATGCCCCGCATCACATAAATCAACTGGGTTCGGGACAGTAACGTCAGCTCCTGGCACAAAGCGGACCCTGTGTTCATATTCTCATTATGATTGAGCGGGCTGAATGCTAAGTTCATAAACTACGCAAGGCACATCATAATGCTGTTCTATTGCTTTGTAAGTCATGCCTAATCGCTGCATCACTCGTTGAGAAGCCGCATTTTCAGGGTCGGCAACAGCCACTAAATAGGTCGCGCCTGTCTGCTCTGCTGCGAAATCAATAATCGCTTTAGCCGCTTCTGTTGCATAGCCTTTGCCATTGTGTTCCGGGACGAGTCGCCAGCCAATCTCTAAGGGGGCACCTTCGACGTTTGCCAGGTATTGAAGGCATGCTGCCCCAACCACGGCCCCGGAAGCCTTCTCTTTAATAGCCCACCACGAAAATCCATATTTCTGCCATCTGGCCTGAACACGCTTGATACTTTCCCAGGTCTCTTCTGGTGTTTTAACAATGCCATTGCTGATATATCGCATCACGCCGGAATCGTTTTCCATTACTCTTAAGCCTTCATAGTGTGAGTCATGAAAGGGCTCAAGCCTTAAACGTGCAGTTTCTAAGTTCATCCGACACTCCTTTTACCTGAAGGCATTACTTTCGCTTACTTCTTCACATAAATCACCCTGGCACGATGTAAGCACTGTCCGCTTCTGGCACAAAGCGGACATTACTCTTTCCGGCGTCGCAGACATCTCACCGTCAAATCAACGAACCCTGAAGAGAAAATACGCCCGAACTAAACCCATCTGCCCTCAGGTCTGCTTTCTTCATCGCCCCTGCTCACCGCTTTCAAACCGGACACCCCCTCACCCCGCCCTGCCGCCTTCGCGAAGTTTAAGCCGCTCCAGCCGTCGGGTTTTGCGCCCTGCGATCACCATTGCCACAACAAACATCAGCGCAAACAACACGACGATAGTCGGCGCAGGCGCGCTGTCGATAAAGAATGAGAGATAAACGCCGCTCAGCGATACCAGCACCGACACCACGACCGCCACCAGCAGCGCATGTGAAAAGCGTCGGGTGAGAAGCACTGCGATAGCGCCAGGCGCGATCAGCAGGGAAATGGACAGGATGATTCCCACCGCTTTCAGCGTCGCCACAATGGTCAGCGAGACCATACAGAGCAGCCCGTAGTGCAGCAAACGAGCCGGTAAGCCGGAGACTTGTGCCTGCTGCGGATCGAAGCTGAACAGCATAAAATCACGCCACTTCACTGCAATCACCAGGACGATAACGGCGGCGATAATCGCTGTCTGAATAATATCCGCGCCGGTAATGCCCAGCATGTCGCCAAACAGAATGTGATCGAGGTGAATTTCCGGTTTCACGGCGATGTAGAGGATCAGCCCCACCGCGAACATGCCTGAGAAGACAATGCCCAGCACCGTATCCTGTTTAATACGGCTGTTGTCCTGCAAAAAGCCACTGGCGACGGCGCAGAACAGACCTGCGACGAATGCGCCCACCGCAAGCGGCAATCCCGCCATCCAGGCGAGCACGATGCCGGGAAACACCGCATGGCTCATGGCATCGCCCATCAGCGCCCAGCCCTTCAGCACCAGAAACACCGAAAGCAGCGCACAGGGGATTGCCACCACCAGCGCGATAAGCAGGGCACGGTTCATAAACGCGAACTGGAAAGGTTCAAGGATCCACATCAGCCAGGCTCCTTCTCGGGTTGCTGGCGGCCACGACGCTGGTTAGCCAGCAGGCCATGTTTCGGCGCAAAGACAAACGCCAGCAGGAACAGCAACGTCTGCGCCACCACTATGATGCCGCCCGTTGCGCCATCCAGGTAGTAACTCGCCCAGGCACCGAGAAAACTGGTGATGCTGCCAATGGTGACCGCAATCAACAGCAGACGCGGAAAGCGATCGGTGAGCAGCCAGGCGGTCGCGCCGGGCGTCACCACCAGACAGATCACCAGAAACGCGCCGACGGTCTGTAACGCCGCCACGGTTGAAACCGCCAGCAGCGTAAAGAACAGGATCTTCAGGCGCTCAGGCCGCAGACCGATGGCACGCGCGTGGTTCTCATCAAAGAAAGTGACCATCAGATCTTTCCACTTAAACAGCAGAATGATGATCGACAGCCCGCCAATCAGCGCCAGCTGGAGGATATCGGCGGGTGCAATCGCCAGAATATTGCCCAGCACAATGGTCTGAATGTTCACTGCTGTCGGGTTAAGCGACACCATAAACAGACCGAGACCAAAGAAAGAGGAGAAAATCAGGCCAATGATCGCGTCTTCCTTTAAGCGCGTTCGCTGATTCAGCAACAGCATACTGCCCGCCGCCAGACCACCGGAGAGAAAAGCCCCCAGCGCAAAGGGCAGACCCAGCATGTAGGCGCCCGCCACGCCGGGCACGATGGAGTGTGAAAGTGCATCACCAATCAGCGACCAGCCTTTGAGCATCAGGTAACAGGAGAGAAACGCGCAGAGTCCACCCACCATCGCGGAAACCCACATCGCGTTGAGCATATAGTGATAACCAAAGGGTTCCAGTAACAGTTCCATGGTTAACTGCCCTCTTCCCGTGCGGCCCGTGGCGCAATTTCATCATCGGTGATGATCTGATCGTCAAGCCCTTTAACCATCACATGACGCAGCACGCCGCTGAACGCGCGCTCAAGATTGGCAGCGGTAAAGGTGCTCCGGGTCGGGCCGCTGGCCAGAACGGTGCCTTTAACCATCACGGTGTAATCGCAGAACGTTGTGACTGACCCCAGATTATGCGTTGAGACCAGCATGGTCTTGCCTTCATCGCGTAGCTCACCCAGCAGGCTGATGATTCTGGCCTCGGTCTGTACATCCACGCCGGTAAACGGCTCGTCCAGCAGGATGACGCTGCCCTGCTGGGCAATCGCACGCGCCAGAAACACCCTTTTCTTCTGTCCGCCAGAAAGTTCGCCGATCTGGCGATGGCGATAATCCAGCATATCGACCCGCGTGAGCGCCTCACTGACAATCTGCTGGTCGTGCGGTTCAGGCCGGCGCAGCAGGCCCATGTGACCGTAGCGCCCCATCATCACCACATCTTCCACCAGCACCGGAAATGACCAGTCCACCTCTTCCGATTGCGGCACATAAGCGACAAGGCTTTTACGCAGCGCCTGGCGCGTTGGCATGCCCAGCACCGAGATACTGCCGCTGGCGAGCCGGACAAAACCCATCAGCGCTTTGAACAGCGTTGACTTGCCTGATCCATTCACGCCCACCAGGGCCGCAATCGATCCGCCCGGCACGCTGAAACTGGCGTCATGCAGCGCGGTATGCCCGTTGCGATAGGTGACGGTGACGTCGGAAACCACGATAGTGTCTGTCATTGCGCTTTCTCTCCCGCTTTGATGCCCTGCACCAGCGTTTCTGTGGTGACGCGGAGCAGATCAAGATAGGTCGGCACCGGTCCCTGAGCGTTGCTTAAGGAATCGACATAAAGCACGCCACCGTAGTGCGCACCGGTTTCCCGTGCGACCTGACGGGCGGGTTTGTCCGACACCGTGCTCTCACTGAACACAGCCGGAATAGCATTTTTCTTCACCTGATCGATCACTTTTCTCACCTGCTGCGGCGTGCCCTGCTGGTCCGCATTGATCGGCCACAGATAAAGCTCTTTCATCCCCAGGTCACGTGCCAGATAGGAGAAGGCGCCTTCGCTGGTCACCATCCAGCGTTTATCCTCCGGGATGTCTGCAATCTGCTGACGTAACGGGTCCAGCGCGGCGGTAATTTTTTGTTTATAGGCGGCGGCGTTCTGACGATAGGTGTCTGCATGAGCCGGGTCATATTTCACCAGCGCATCGCGAATGTTATCGACATAGATCAGCGCATTGTCGGGTGACATCCAGGCGTGCGGGTTCGGTTTACCGTTGTACGGTCCCTCACCTATGCCCATGGGTTTGATTCCCGCCGAGACAATCACTTCCGGCACCCCGTCCAGGTGCTGATAAAAGCGCTGAAACCAGAGTTCGAGATTAAGCCCGTTCGCCATGATCAACTGCGCGCCCTGCGCCCGCTTGATATCGCCGGGTGTCGGTTGATATTCGTGTATTTCAGCCCCCGGTTTGGTGATGGAGGTGACCTCTGCGGCATCGCCCGCCACGTTCTTTGCCATATCAGCAATCACGGTAAAGGTCGTCACTACCTTAAATTTTTCTGCTGCATAACTGCTGGCTGTCATCAGGGTTGTCAGTAGCAAACTGAGTAACAGAGTGGTGATTTTTTTTATCGGGACCATCGGGCGATCTCCAGAAGCGATTAAAAAGAGAACATAAATAGCACAGGCTATTTTTTATAGCACAGGCTATACCTTTGCAACAGATCAGGGTTGTGAAGTTTCTTCAGCGTGACGAGCCGGGTGTGAAGTTTTGTAAAGCTCGGTGGTTAATTATTGATGTGTAACGATTTTAATTTACTGATAAATAACAGCAGCAAAGCGACTGGCACGGCTTCACGCGCATTTTACAGCCCTTCAGACGCCGGCGAGGTCGGTTGCAGAAGCGGGAACAGGATTAAAAGGAGCCTGGCCAGGGCTCCCGTTCAGGGGAAGAGAATCTGTTGCCGGTTTACACCTGCGTCTGGTGTACAGAAGTTCGACAATTAAAATAATCTTATTGATAGGCCGAATTGATTAAGCTTCGTGAATTTTTTTGCTACAGTTAATGTTACTTACCGCAATCACCCAGGAGGATAATTTGTATTTTTCCAGCGACGAAAAAGCGAATGTCATCATTGGCGAAGCCGCAATGAACCTGTTTAATGCCGGTCAGGAAGTTAATGTTGAACTGCTGATTAAAGAGCTACAGGTTATGGCAGAGTCTGAAGTAAATGAGCATCGTCTTGAGCAAATGCAGCATGCGCGTCAATGGCTGATGGGGTTCAAAACCATCGGTTCGCGTAGCAGCGCCCCGGCAAACTGGCTTTCCAGTACTTTTGGCACAGAGCCGGTTGCGCCTGTCTCTGCTGATGACATCTTTTTTAAACACTGATCCGAGTGTTTAATCCCCTGCCGGCCTGAATATTCAGGTCGGAGCGTCCGGGGAGCTGTTGAAGATTCAAAAATCTGGTACAATTTTCACCTCGCACTAACCCCCTCGTAACACCCTGTTTTAAAAGCAATAGCATTTTTTGCACCAAAAAAATTATCCCAAGAATCCAAAATCCTGTACAAGTTTTGAAAAGATGTATAACTTGCGCTACCAGAGCGCTATACATTTTAACCTCCTGAGGACAACAACATGCGTCAGAACGGACAAGCCCCGGAAACGATCAGCGATATTGCCCGTTACTTCAATCAGGCCAGCTCCCCATTGCAACAGGAGACGCTGGGTACGGTTGTTGTTGAAATTCTGCGCGCAGGTCACAGCCTCAGTCGTAAAACGATTTGCAGCAAGCTGTTGCGCCGCCTCGAACTGGCAGAAACGCCAGAAGAAGAGAGCCACCTGCAGGATTTAATCGCGATGCTGTTCCGTCGCGAAGAGTGATACCCCCCACGGCCGTAAGTGTTTTCAGGACGCCTGCTTTACGCTTTCACCCAGGAAGATCTCTACCCAGGCCTTACCGTAATAAAAGCCCAGTACTGCTTTCCCGTATCCGGTGCGCGAAGTCGCACCCGCTGACGTATACGGACCCGCAGCATGGCCATTGATTCGCAATCAGAGAAGCCAGTATGTACAGAAGTGAAGATGAGAAACTGACAGATGTCATGATCGGCGAAGCCGTTCTGACATTGCTCAAGTCAGACAAGCCGGTATCCAGCGATGCCTTAATCACACAGCTCGAACTGATGGCAGCGGAGGCGGATGATGACAGTAAAGTCTCCGTCATACGCAAAGCCATCACTGAAGTCCGAAACGGCATGGTCGCCGCGCGGAAGCGCGTGCAGGGTGACGGCGCTGAACGTGATAAGCAGACTCATCGTATGAACAGTGATGGACCGCCAGAGGGTTCCAAGAAGCACTAACTGAGCGGGCTGCATGCCTGTTAAGCGCGGCTGACTATAAGCGAAGCGGCAGAACTGAACAGAATTTTTTTAGGCTGGCTGGGCAAAACGAAAACAGCGTCTACACTCGTTTTTGACTTCAACCATTAACCATTGCGTCTGACCCCTTTTCCTCAGAGAAAGAAAAATCATGCAACATTCTTCATCAGATTCTTCAATCATTGATTATTTTCGCAGCGCAGGTGATCAGCTTGCTCCGGAAACCGAACTGCTGGGCGCAGTGATTCGTGACATTGTGGCTGACCAGGGACGTGTAACCAACAAAGCGATCATCCTCTATCTGATCGCAGAACTGGAATGCACTTCCGATGAGGTCAGACTGGACCTGTTGCGCAGGACGCTGGAAATCGTCGTGGGTCGTACCCCAGACGATACCGGCATCTGATCCCTCATCCTGCGCTATCCACGATAGCGCAGGATACTCCCCCGCTTTTAAAGCGTCTTAAAATCCCGCGTTAATTAGCACAGAGATGAGCTCTTTATAAAACTCTGCCACAGGCGACTGATATTGCTGACATTAAGAATAGTGTGGAGGCAATAAGGTGAGAGACTAAAATTAACTACTCTGCCTGAAATGTCCGTTATTAATATTTCATCATGACCCGCCAGGCACATCATCTCCTGTCCCGAAAATAAAATTCAGCATGCTCAAAATAAGCAGAATCTAATGCGCGTCAGTATTATTCAATGCGTCTTATTCTCAGACAGAGTCAGGGATTGAGAGGGGATGTTCCGGGGTTGAGGTTCAGGATGGCGCCCGCCATCGGCGCCATCAACCTTAATGCATTTTGCGGATGAAAAAGCCTATCGCTTCCTGACACAATGCTTTCAGTCTGCTATCACGCGTCTCTTCGCTCAGGCGAAACAGGGCGTCCGTAATGTCGTGAAAATGAACCGGCTCTCCTGCCTTGATCAAATCACTGACCACCGCACCAACCAGCGCACGGATCTCGTTATCGTTGTCGTACTTCACACGACCTCCCGATGGTGTATGCATATACAGTCTATCATTAGCGGGAACTAAAAAACAAAAAAGCCGTTGCCGCGTAAATATAAGCGAAGCGGCAAAGAGGTTATTAATTGTACTGGCCCGGAATATTATCCGGATTTATTTCAGCCCGGATTATCACCTGCCCGATAAATAACAAAAATAGTGGAATAACCGCTGCCATTTTTTTTGTTGTGAAAGGTAAACCGGACCGTTTAATAGTGTGATTAATGCCCCCTTCAGGGCAGATTTAAAACCCACGTTTTAAACCCTTCTGCATTCCTGATCCGCACGCCAGACAGCACCGCCAGCAGTATGATAAAACTGTCGTTATCCTCTGATGTCGCGAGTCGCGCATGGCTAAATTCACCCTGAAACAGATCGCTGCCCAGTCGGGCCTCAGCCTGGCCACCATCGATCGTGCCCTGCATCAGCGCGGCAACGTGCATGCCCGCACGCAGCACCGCATCCAGCAGGCGATAGCGGACCTGGAACTGATGCAAAAAGCGGGGCTGGCCAGGGGAAGAACGCTTTACTTCGACGTCATCATGCATACCCCGGACCGCTTTCAGCCACTGATACGTGAGGCGCTCAGCAGTCAGATTGCCAGCTTTGCGGCCTTCAGACTTCAGCTGCGTTTCCACTTCGGCGCAAATCTCACCGCGGAAGCGATCAATGCGCTGCTGAACAAAAAAGCGTTTCACAGTCACGGCGTCATTCTGAAAGCGGCCTGTTCCGGCGAGCTTAACCCCACGATTGAGTCACTGCTGAAACAACGTGTTCCGGTGGTCACCATGATGAGCGATTTACCCGACAGCGCACGCCTGCGCTATATCGGCATGGATAATTTTGATGCCGGTAAGGTGGCGGCATTTCTGATGTCTAAATGGCTGCGGGTGAGCCGGTCGCATATCGTGGCAGTAACCGGCAGTCGCGATTTCATTGGCCAACAGGAGAGGATTGAGGGTTTTCAGCGAGCGATGCAGCAGTTTGCCCCCCAGCATCAGGTGAGTGTGGTAGCTGGCGGGTATGGCATTGATGAGCGGATGCATCAGTCGGTATCGCAGTTTCTGCAGAGCCATCCGGATGTGGATGCGGTCTATACGGTCGGCGGCGGCAATCCCGGCATACTGCGCGCGTTTGCTGAACAAAAGCGCCAGGTGCATGCCTGCATCGGTCACGATCTCGATCAGGAGAATTGTGCCCTGCTGCAGTCCGGTAAAATTGATGCGCTCATCGAGCATAATTTACAGCTCGATGCGCTGCACGCCTTCAGAACGCTGCTGGAGTTTCATGGCTTTATGCCTGCATCAGAACCGCCTGCGCCCTACTCTAAAATCAACATCATCACCCGATACAACATGACGGCCTGAAACGCGCGCAGATCACTAGACCGGGTTAATCCCTCTCCGGCCCGCAGGCTACACTTCAACTCATCCTTAACAGCAGGAGTCAGTTATGAAAATTATCGCCAGCGGTTCGCAACCTTCCCGTAAAGGGCCAGCAGACTATTTTACCGGCACGGTCAGGATTGATGCGCCCTTCCAGGCAACAGAGCCTGCCCGCGTGGGTGGGGCGACGGTGACCTTTGAACCGGGCGCCCGAACCGCCTGGCATACCCATCCGCTGGGACAGACCCTGATCATCACGCAGGGTCAGGGCTGGATCCAGTGTAAGGGTGAGGCTATTCAGGTGATGAATACCGGAGACATCGTCTGGATCCCGGAGAATGTGAAGCACTGGCATGGCGCAACGCCGGATAACGCCATGACGCACATTGCTATCGCTGAATCACTGAATGGCTCGCCGGTTGACTGGCTGGAGCACGTCACCGATCAGCAATATCAGCGCTGATTAGCTGAGCATTCTGCCCTCTTCACAGCCTGACGTGATCGATCAGCGCCCTTAGCTTGGGGGCCAGGTTTTTACGGCTGGGGAAATAGAGATAGAACCCGGCGAAGGCGGGCAGCCACTCATCCAGTAAAGTCACCAGTTCGCCACGCGCAATATACGGCTGGAAAGTTTCTTCCATGCCAAAACTGATGCCGCCTCCCGCGCAGGCGGTGCGAATCATCACCCCCATGTCGTTGGTGGTGAGCTGCGGATTGACGGCGACATCAAACTCACGTCCCCGCTCCGCGAACTCCCAGCGATAAGGCGCCAGGCCCGGACCTTTTCGCCAGCCGATGCAGCGATGATTCACCAGCTCTTCGGGATGGTGCGGCGTGCCTGCCCGCGCCAGATAGGCAGGGGACGCCACCGCGACCTGACGCTGCGCGGTGGAAACCGGCACCGCAATCATATCCTGCGCAATCACTTCGCCCAGCCGCACGCCCGCGTCATAGCCCTGCCCGACAATATCAAATTCCTCATCGGTGACGGTGATATCCAGCTCCACCTGCGGATAAGCGGTAATAAAGCTCGCCAGCAGCTCTCCCCCCAGCATCCGCTCCGCAATTGAGGAGATCGCCAGCCGCAGCTGGCCGCGCGGCTCAGCCGCCAGTTCGGCGATATCGGTGACGGCGCGGTTGAGCTGGCTGATAGCTGGCGCCACCTCGGCATAGAGCTGCTGTCCGGCTTCGGTCAGCTGCACCGAGCGCGTGGTGCGCTGCATCAGCGTGATGTTCAGCCGGTCTTCCAGCCGCCGCAGACTCTGACTGATCGCCGGACGCGTGACGCCCAGCTGTTCTGCTGCCAGCCGGAAATTTCGGGTCTGCGCCACAATCACAAAAACTTCGAGAGCATTTTTATCGGTATTCATTGGTCAGATTCAGTTACCAGTGTGTGAAGCGTTCGGTGGATTATCTTTATAATCCAGCCGCCGTATGATCGCCAGTGACAACCTGACTGGAGAAACAAAATGACTCAGAAAGTGATTTTAATTACCGGCGCATCAAGCGGTATTGGTGCTGGAATCGCACGTGAACTGGCCAAAACGGATGCCATTCTGTTGCTGGGCGCGCGGCGCGAAAACCGTCTGGCCGCGCTGGCTGAAGAGCTGCGTTTCAGTGGCTCGGAAGTGGCAATTAAAGCGCTGGATGTCACGCGACGCGACGATGTGGCGCTGTTCGTGGATTATGCGCTGGAGAAATGGGGCCGGGTGGATGTGATGATCAACAACGCAGGCATTATGCCCCTGTCACCGATGGCGTCGCTGCGGGTGGAAGAGTGGGATCAGATGATCGATGTGAACATCAAAGGGGTGCTCTATGGCATCGCGGCAGTGCTGCCGGCCATGCTGGCCCACCAGCGCGGTCACATCATCAATATCGCTTCCATCGGGGCGCTGGCGGTCTCGCCCACTGCGGCCGTTTACTGCGCCACCAAGTTTGCGGTACGGGCAATTTCCGACGGCCTGCGGCAGGAGAACAGCCAGCTGCGGGTGACCTGTGTTCATCCCGGCGTGGTCGAGAGCGAGCTGGCGTCCACGATTACCGATCCGATAGCTGCCGAGGCAATGCAGCATTATCGCGCCATTGCCCTGCAGCCTGACGCCATCGGTCGCGCCGTGCGCTATGCCCTAGAGCAGCCTGAAGAGGTGGATGTGAATGAAATCGTGGTGCGGCCAACCCACACGCAGCAGTAAGTGAAGGCCCGATGCGCGATGCATCGGGCCGTTCGATCAGTAGAGGCTTCGACGGGTGCGCTGGACGGTGACGGCAATAGCCGTCAGTGCCACCAGCATCAGAAACACACCCAGACCCACCATCGCGTTAAAGCCATAGGCTTTAAACAACAGCAGACCGGCAATACAGCCGCTCAGGAAGGAGAATACTGTCGTCAGATGGGTATGAAGGACCTTCTGGAAGAAGCGACGGTCATCGGTTTCAAGATGCACAGCGTGCGACGTGTGAGCAAAGATCCAGGAACCCAGCGCAATGCCCGCATCGGTCAGCGTGCCGGTGATGTGCGTCGATCTGACACGGCCATTGGAGAGCTGCGTCGAGGTAGCATTGTGAATGCCCATTAAAAAGCCCAGCATCACCAGCACTTCCCCGTTGAAACTCGGCCGGTAGAACACGAGTTCAAAGATCGAGGCCGCCGTGAGCGCCGCGCCTTCGGCCAGAATGATCAGACAGAATATGGTGCGTAACTTATGTCTGATCCCCACCACCACCGCCAGTCGGGCAACGGTACAGCCCAGCACAAAGGCAATAATCAGTGCCATTAAAAACAGCATGGTGTGAAGGTCGCTGGTCGTCACTTCCTGGGAGATCTGCGAGGTATTCCCTGTCATATGCGACGGGAAAAATCCAAACGCGCCCAGCGCCATGGCATTAAGGATGCCGGCCGTGGTGGCCAGCACCAGCGCCAGCAGTCGGTCTTCGGTATGCGAACGAACTTTCTTCTTTTTTATCAGCACAGGCTTCCCCACATCAGGTGAATGCAAAACGGTCTTATAAGGCTTCAAGCATACAACCTGATGGAAATTATTCCTGTCAGAACCAGATAACTCTGATGAAATAAGCCATTAATTTTGCTGATTTTTATAAAGCAGATTCAGTTTACTTTTAAAAGTGTCAACGACGCGATGATTCACCAGCGGATGACCACAAAAGAGGCGGATAGCAAACTCAGTCAACGATAAAGAGCTGCGCGCCGGTGGGAGTAAACGATCGATGTGGTTCCGCATCGTCCGCCACCTGATAGCTGACGCCGGGTGTGAGTACGAAACGGCGGCCATCGGCCAGTTCCGTATGCAGTTCGCCCGCCATGCAAAGTAAAATATGGCCCTTGGTGCACCAGTGATCGGCGACATAGCCAGGTGAATAGTCAACCATCCGAACCCGGATGTCGTTAAATTTCACGGTTCGCCACGTGGCCTGTCCCTGGTCGCCGGGATGAATCGTCTCTTCAACCTGATCCCACTGCGTCAGACCAAACGGCAGATTGTCAATTTTCATGCAATTCCCTTATTGAAGATGAGCGTTAAGACAGGGCCTGAATAACCGCCTCTTCCGCGTGGATCAGCGTGGTATCAAACAGCGGCACGCTGGCATCGGTGGCATCAACCAGCAGGGTGATTTCGGTGCAGCCGAGAATAATGGCCTCGGCCCCCTGCGCCACCAGCGTCTGCATGATCTCCCTGTAACGATGCCGCGAGGCGGGATTGATCTCGCCCAGGCAAAGCTCGTGGTAAATCACCTCATGCACAAACAGCCGATCCGCTTCATCAGGTGTGATCACTTCCAGACCGAACTGCTGCTGAAGTCGCCCGCGGTAAAAATCCTGTTCCATGGTGAATCGCGTCGCCAGTAATCCGACCTTACGCACGCCAGCCTGCTGAATACGACGTCCGGTGGCGTCGGCGATATGCAGCAGCGGGATGTCTGTAGCGGCGCTGATTTGCGCGGCCACTTTATGCATGGTGTTAGTACAAAGCACGATGAACTGCGCGCCAGCCCGCTCCAGATTACGTGCCGCTTCAGCCAGGATCTCACCCGCCTCCTGCCACTCGCCCGCCGCCTGAAGCTGTTCGATGCGCTGAAAATCGACGCTATAGAGCACCAGCTCCGCCGAGTGCAGGCCACCCAGCTGCTGCTTAACCTGCTTATTGAGAATGCGGTAGTAGAGCGCGGTAGACTCCCACGACATGCCGCCTAACAGACCAATGACTTTCACATTGCACTCCGGGTTAAAGGATTTACCTTCAGCATGCCAGATTGCCATTGATCGGCAACGGCTTTATTCAGGCTGCGCTGTTCTGCGGTCTGAAGCGCCAGGCCATCACAATCAGCAGCACCACGCCAGCGCTCATGATCAGCCAGGCCTGATTCAGAGACGCGCCGCTGTCACGCACCCAGCCCGCCACCAGCGGCATCAGCGCCGCAATCAGATATCCGCCACCCTGCACTCTGGACAGCAGAATCCCCGCCTCTCTGGCGCTGCGCGCATGGTCCAGCGTGACGATCAGCGACAGCGGAAAGAGTGCGCCGATGCCGGTACCCAGTAACAGCGCGGAAAGCACCGGCATCGTGTCCGGATAAAACACCAGGCTCAGCAGCCCCGTCAGCAGCAGGACCAGCACGCCGAGCAGCAGCGGTCGGCGATCGGGAAAGCGATGTAATGTCGCAGAGACGATGAATCCCGCCGCCACTTCGGTTAAGGTCAGCGCAGCGAGCAGATAGCCGCTGTGGCGCGCACTCCAGCCCAGCTGAATATAGAATGGCGGCAGCCAGGCCAGCACCAGCGTGTAGGCGCCGGTGCCAATGCCGAAAAAGATCATCAGCAGCAGGGTCCGCTGCACAGGTAACGTCGCCGCATTCGGTGCCGCACTCACCTGCGTTGATCGCCTGACTGAGGTCAGCCAGATCAGCAGCGTCACCAGGGCCAGTGCGCCGGAGATCGCCAGCGCGGGTTGCAGGCCCAGCCATGAGAACAGCGGTTCGGCACTGGCAGCGGTGAGTGCCGCGCCCGCCATAATGCCGGTGCTGAACAGCGCCATCAGCGTCGCCGCAGCTTCAGCGAAACGTTGCCGGATCAGGGCGGGCATCAGCGCCTGTATCACACCAATCCCTGCACCTCCCGCCAGCGCGGTGAGCATCAGCTGAGCGGAGGTCAGGTTAACACCGCGCCACAGGCAGGCCGCCGTCAGACAAAACAACCCGGCGGCGATGCCCCTCACCGATCCGATGCGGGCGATGAGCCACGGGCCGGAGAGTGCCGCCAGGCCCATCATCGCCACCGGCAGCGTGGTCAGCAGGCTGAACGAGGTGGCTGACAGCCCAGCCTGCTGTTGCAACACCGGAAACAGCGGCCCGATAATAGCCAGCATCGGGCGCAGGTTCAGCCCGATAAGAAAAGCGATCACGGCAAACAGAATGGGGAACAACACTTTTTCTTTCATCATCGACGCCCTGTCAGAAAATTGACGATGACAGCACCGGGCTGCCACTATTTATCTTAACGTTAAGATAAATTATGCCCGCTGTTAAGAGGGTGAGCACAACCCGACAACATAACCCCAGCATCTACAGGTGATTTATGCACGACCATATTGATTTCGTTGTCAGCCAGTGGGACAGCGCGATGCCCGATCTTGATGCATCATCCATGCGTATCTTCGGCAGAGTGCTGCGTCTGATGAAACATCTGGCGAAAGCGCGCAGTCAGGCGCTGGAACCGTTTGGTTTTCAGGAGGGGGAATTTGATGTGCTGGCGACACTGCGACGGGCGGGTTCGCCTTATCGCCTGTCGCCTACGCAGCTCTACCAGGCGCTGCTGGTGACCTCCGGCGCGATGACAAATCGTCTCAACCGGCTGGAGCAGCAGCAGCTGATTGAACGTGTTGCCGCGCCGGATGATAAGCGGAGCATTCTGGTGGGGCTGACGCCGCACGGGCAGCAACAGATTGAGAATGCACTCCGCGTTCATACTGCCACGCAGGAGGCGGTGCTGGCCCCGTTGGCTGCGTCAGAGCGAGCTGATCTGGAGAGGCTGCTGAAGACTCTGCTGCTGGCATTTCCCGGCGAAGCTGCAGACTAGCGCCGTCAGCGCTGCAGTTCGGCCACCGTCATGGTGAAGATAACCGGCTGGTCGTCGGCACTGGAGTAGGCATGGGGCATATCGGTGCGCGCCACCGCCGCACAGGCCTGCTGCACCACCAGAGTCTGCTCACTCACGGTTAATGCCAGCGTGCCCTGCTCGACGTGCAGCAGTTCCAGCGTACCGGACGAGTGGCCGGTGGAACTGAAGAGTTCGCCCGGAAACATCTGCCAGCGCCATAGCTCGATCATATCCGGCCCGCGCGTACCGGCGAGCATCTGCGCACTTCCGCCCTGTTCGCCCTGCCACAACACCGGCATTTCGCTGTTCTCGATCAGCCAGGCGTCTGGCGCATGTGAAACGTTAACGATATCCGCCACCGAAACGCCCAGCGCGGCCGCCACTTTACAGAGGATGGCAATACTGGGATTGGCCGCGCCCTTTTCGATCTCGACCAGCATCCCTTTACTGACACCGGCGCGGCGGGACAACTCGTCCAGCGAGAGTTTCTGACGTTTACGCCAGCTTTTGATGCTGTCTGAGACAGCCTGATTGACGCTGGCGACATCGGCACCTGCATCGGTCGTTATATTGACTTTATTGGTCATCGGTCATTACTATGAAATAAATTAGTCACTGAGAGAGTATCCGATGTTATCTGTTGATCCGTCAATCGATCCCGCCGTTTTCGCGCTTGCGCCTGGCTTTCGTGCCATGAGTATTGTGGTGGAGGCGACACCGATTACCCGATCTGAGATCGCCAGCGACGCTCTGAAAAGCGCGTGCCAGCAGGTGATAAATGATGATGTGCCCTGGGCTGACGCGCATCTTGTCGCCTGGGCTGAGGTGTTTAAAGCTTTTGGTGCCAAAGCGAAACGCACGCCCTGTTCGGCTGAAGCATTACGCAAGCGCGTGCTGCGGGATGGCGAATTGCCTGCTATCGATCCGGTTGTCGATCTCTATAACGCCATCAGCATTCGATACGCCCTGCCGGTCGGTGGTGAGAATATCGCGGCATATGCGGGCGAGCCGCGTCTGGTGATTGCTGACGGCAGTGAACGTTTCGATACCGTCAAAGAGGGCGAGGTGGTTAACGAGTCACCGGAACCGGGCGAGGTGATCTGGCGTGACGATGAGGGCGTGACCTGCCGCCGCTGGAACTGGCGTCAGGGCGTGCGGACCCGACTGGATGCCAGTGCGCGTCAGATGTGGTTCATCCTGGAAAGCCTGCCAGCGATGCCGCTCACCGCACTGCAACAGGCCAGCGACGATCTTGTCTCAGGATTACAGCAGATGATGCCAGGCGCGCAGATTACGACGACGCTCATTGAAGCGCCCGGAGTCTGAACATGGCCTCAACAGCGGGTGATCGGGGTTAACGATGAGCGTTATCTGTGGCAGGATACGCGCCCTGCGTCTGGCCATTCCCGGCTGACTTAACTGCATACAACCGGTGATTCTCATGGCGAAAGTAAAATATATCCTCCCTCTGCTGCTGCTACTTACTCTGGCTGGCTGGTGGTTGATCCCGAACGACAGTGATGAAGATAAGGCGTATTACGTCGCGGTATTCTGCGCGATTGATCAAAACAGTGCGCAGCCGCTCGACCAGCAGATGCAAAATGTCATTGAAGGCGGTAATTCTGACTATGCGCTGCAAAAAATAGCGTATAAAGCGGGACTGGGCCGCAGCGTGATTAGCCGCTGGCAGCAACTGACCCTCGATGAGCAGCAGCGCGCCGCACAGGATGACCATGCCTGCCAGCAATTGCTGAAGCGCTGATTTCTGGTGAGCGTGTTTATCTTATTATTCTATTGATTTCGCGCTGGCCGTTATTATTGCTGCGCCCGTCTTACCTTATTCCTCAGCACCTGAAATCAGCGTGGGTTTACCGTTTACGGCTGAAAGAGATGCATTAAAAATAGTGTCAGAAGATATTGATGGTGCTGAAAGCAGTCTCATTATGACGGTATACCGTTTCACCAATAAGCCGACTGCGGCGGTGCTGGCTGGAGTGAAGCTTCAGCCGCGAGCTCGGCGACTGGCGCAGGGGAATGAAAGTCGTGATTATCGCTGAAACAGAGCCGCCGGAAACATCGTTCAGGCAAATAGACGAGCGTAGCCGGCCGTCCTGCTGCAGCACAGTGATCGATGTAGCGCTGATGATGGTCAGCCCACGCTTTATTCCGCTGGATTCAGGCTATGGGGGGGCTGTGGAAGAAAAACTGTGGCAGGAAAAAAGCGCCTTTGTCAAGCCTCTGCGCTACGACGGTGAAGAAGATGTGTTTCCGAATTTTGTGCTCAAGGACGTTCCTGGCGTGGATGCGCTGCCGATGGAAGTTTTTGGCATGAACACGCCTGAGTACCTGCTGCGTATGCAGGAAAAAACCTCTTATTATGAGGCGGAATATGGGGTCGGCCATTGGTGGTCCTGGAACGCTGTAGAGAAGTCAGATATGCCGGCATTTCCTTCCGTCTGAAACGGATATTGTTTACCCGCAGGGAGATACGGCTGAATTACCGTATCTTGTTATCCTGTCACTGACCGTCAGGTTGTCAGGCCTGAACGCGGGAGGTATTGTTTAAGAAGCGTCAGGACGATAAATGAAGCTGAACCTGCAGGAGCTGGCAGTGGACACGACTGAAGAACTCAATAACACTTATTTCTACGCAGGCAGACCCAACCTTACCGCTGGTGAGCTCTTTTTCATAATTTTCTGTGAAGAAGTTGCTGAACAGCTGGGGGTTGATGACTTCGGCGCGATCGTGGCCATCCTGTCCGGACGTAATGTCCTGACTACCCGCACCAAACCGCGCGATGCTCTAAAGGGAACCTCCTATGCCTCACGGGCAGCGCGCAGAGTATTTCCGAAAGCCAAATTTCCCTTCGGCATAAAGCTCCCCACCATCGTAGGGGGATACCCGCCCCGGACCGCGCGTATTCTCTTTACGCATAAGCTCAGCACCTTTGTCGGACGAGCGATACCCTTCGTGGGCTGGGTGATTCTGGCCAGAGACGTTGCCGATATCAGTTTCAATTCGGTCAGACTGTACAATGCCATCGCCCGCGGGGAGGATAAGATATGGTAGACGACACCCAGTCACGCGTAATGGCACTCATCGAGCCGTGGAACGGCCGCTCCCTGCTGACGTTCCGGAAAAAAAATCTCACGCCAGAGATGTCGCTCAATCTGGACATGGAGCTGGACCCGGAGGACGCTGCGGAATGCCTTCAGAACGTCTTCGATGCGTTTGGAATGGATTCTGACCAGGTGACATTCAGCCTCTACTATCCGAAAAACCCGCGCGATGCCATCCCTCTCACTATCGGGATGCTGATCGAGTCAGTACGTGCCAGACGATGGTGCTATGACTGATAAGTCCAGCGAGCAACAGCAGCGTGCGAACGCAGACGCATTAATGGCCGCGCTGGACACCATTAATCGCTCGGGGAAGGGTAAAGTGTTTTGTGGTTAAGGGAGAAAACAATAGTGTCTTGCAGATAAACCGTGAAATGAAAAGCTGAGAATATTGAAGGTTTAGTTTCTATATAGGCAGTATAACATTACACTTATAGCAATAACCTCTAAGATAAAAATGATTCTATTGGAATTCATTCGTGCAAGCCAGTTATTAGATCGCTCTCTTTCATCAGCTTCCCTGATGGCTTTATCGTTATCATCATTCATAAATTACTCTTCCATAGAAATTTTTTATTCTTTCGAATGTTGTATGCCAAGCCTGTTGGAGTCTTGTAAAACTGAGCTTGATATACTTTAAAATAATAATGCTTTCACCACGCTTTACAACGAGGTTTAAAGATATACTGCTGATTAATCGAAGTTGCAGTGTGACATAAAAATATCAAAAGCACTATGAAACATTGTCAGCCATTTCAGGTCTGCATTCTCGCCAGTTTCAATCTGCATTAAGTACCGCTTTACAACAACCTGCAGAAAACCTGGCAACTAATCATCTGACAGCTACCAGCCGGTTTTACACACTCTCCACACGGTCCGCAAGATTGCACCTTCTGACCGGTAGTTATTTAACGATTCGTTATAGAAATAAAAATTATTGCCAGCCCGGTAAACAGGATTGCAAATATCTTTGTCCTGTTTGCCTGTGTCTCTTTGACGGATATATATTTCTTAAGGTCTCTATCCAGCTGGGATTGTTCAGTCTGGGATGGGTCGTCAAACCATAGTCTGTCTTTGAGCTGTGACTGCAGGTCCTTTATAATACGCGTAATAAAAAACAGATAACCCCAGAACATCAAGGCTATTATAATAGGTATCACTACGCGAATAATGTCTAAAATTGTTGTGGCCTGATTCACATTTTACCTTTGGAGTTTTGCAGTTCATAAAGGCAATAATAACACCGCTGCTGCTATATAGCACCCTGCCGCTGGCCGGCATCGATAAGGCGTTCAGGGTAATCGACAGTAAGCGCAGTCTGCCATGCGAACCCTGTAATCCGTCTGACCGCTGCCATACTCAGGATAACGGAATTACGCCACAGAAATATCTGTCATGTCCCCGGCCCCCGGTTAATCCGGCAGGTCCCTGTATCTGTACTCGGATGATTTCGAGTTCGCTCACTCCTTCAAAATCCATGTCACGAGGAAGACGAATGGCGCGATTGTTGCCGTTTTTAAAAATGTATACGGTTCTCATGGTTACTCCTTCCGGTCGGATTTCCGACACTGTGCCGATACCGGCTATTTTTTGTGGCAGAACAGTGCTGCATAGATAAAGCATATCCATTATATATGCAGATTTAAAGCATATGCATCTGTTAAGTATATGCAGATGCAGGACATATGTATCTGCATAATATATCCTGATTTATCTCTTTTTATCGAAGATCCGAAAAAAGTAATTTTAGAAAGTAATTCCGTCTGTTAATGATGTCAGGATTCTAGCAGGATCTCGCGATACGGAGCCTCAATGCAAAAAAGCGATGATAAACAGTTTTAAAAGATAAATTATATAATTTTTCTCTGACAAAATAACATGATTTATTCAGTATCTAACCGAGGCGCCGTTATAAAACGCACAGAAAAAAACACACAAAATATTTAATAAAAATATGTCAAAAAAATTACCCATAATCGCAAAAAGTTATCACAGCATTGCGACATAAATATGAATGTTTAATAAAATTTTATGAAGGCATAAATTAATATTGACCTTTATGTCTCCAGACATCAAAAATCACCCTACCTAAATTAAAAGAACACAGGGAAAACAATGGAAAAGATACTGGTTACAGGTGGTGCAGGTTATATAGGAAGTCATGTTGTAGAAATTTTACTTCAGAATAACAAACAAGTCCGGGTGCTGGACAATGGCATGTTTGGACTCGGGTCGCTTTATCCCTTTTATGAAAATACTCGTTTTGATTTAATAAAGGGTGACCTGAGAAATATGTCTGATCTTAAAAAATCACTTAAAAATGTTGAGGGTGTGATTCATCTCGGAGGGATTGTTGGTAATCCTGCGTGTAGCTTCGACAAATTAACCTGCCAGGATGTCAATGTGACAGCCACAGAACGCCTTGCCGGTGCATCAGCAGAAGCCGGCATCAGCAGGTTTGTATTTGCATCAAGCTGCAGTGTTTACGGTTATGGGGATAATCTTTTTACAGAAGAGTCCGAACTTAACCCAGTAGACTATTACGCAGAGAGTAAAATTTCTGGTGAGGAACCGTTCCTGACAATGTGAAAACCACTTATAAAGACCTGTCGATCGCTGTCGATGCAAATCGCTTCGGCTGCGACAGGGACAAACTGGCTGAAGTACTGCTGGACATGGGAATTCCCACGCGAAAATACTTCTATCCGGCGCTGCATGAAATGAAAGCTTTCCGTAAGTACTCCCACACGCCTCTCCCCGTCACGGAAAGTATAGCGAGGAGTATCCTTTGTCTTCCTTTATATCCTGATCTTTCAACAGAAGATGCCGAAAAGGTGGCCCGAGCAATACGTACGGTTCAGGAACATCATTCATAACTACGGGTACAGCATGTCATACGTAAAACATATCAGAAGCATGATAGGCCATCAGCTTCTGCTTTTGGCAGGAGCTAACGTTATTATCCTGGACAAGCATCAACATGTGCTGCTGCAACTTCGCACAGATGGAAGCTGGGGACTTCCTGGCGGACTGCTTGAACCAGGAGAATCACTGGAACAGACGGCAATCCGTGAGGTAAAAGAAGAAACCAACATCGATATTCATGAGTTGCATCACCTGAATGTGTTTTCTGGCCCTGAATATACCTTTACTCTGAAAAATAAAGATGTAATTAATGTCATTACCTCTCTTTTTTATTCAGCAGACTGGTCTGGAGAAATAATCAACGATCCGGAAGAGGGCCAAGCACTTGAATTTTTCAGTCTGAATAACCTTCCGGATACCATGGATGATGAGTATTTACACTATCTGCGATATTATCTGGAAAGGAAATGTTAAAATGGATCAGTCTGAATCGCATTCTGACGATTTATTGTACAGGCTTCGGCCCGTTTTACATCAAAAAATTCGACCTTATTCATCGCTTTACTTTCGTTATTTCTGTACATGGGGTCTGACTTTCTTTCAAAATTGCTTCTAAGCAACGTTCCTGTTGCATGGATAGCACTTTTCCGTTTTAGCTTCGGGTTGCCTCTTTTGTTTTTTTGCAAACGAGATGCTTTTAAAAGCTGTAAAGCTTTAACTTTCGCAGGCGCTAACGTAATCAATTCCGTATGCGGAGTTTATGCCATTGTAGCAGGCAGTCTGTCGGGCTTTGCACTGGCGGGACAATTAAGGCCCGTTTCCAGATTTTATTTAGCGCAATTATTTTTAAAGTGAGTTACAGCTCAAAGCCCTGGCTATTATTCCTTTTGATAATGTCAATAAGTTTTTTGATATTCAGTATGGATAATAACATTGGCCTCTACGCAAATTAAATTTACATTCTTAGCGTGGCCTTACAGGCATTTGTTTTCGCTGGATTAAGCCGTGAAAAAGATAGTCACATTAGTTATCTTGCAGTTTATAATTTTTGCGGATTTATTCTGACTTTTATTTATATTTTGTATAATCAAATCCCGGCCCCGGACGCGATTAGATTTAACTGGATGGCTGTCAGTGGGGCGCTGGCAATGGCCGTGAGCATTCTCAATATTATTTCCCTTTCAACATCATTCAGGCTTGAAGTTAGCTCAGTTAGTTATATCAGGCTTCCTCTGACACTCCTTCTTTCAGGTCTGTTTATGGGGAAGGAAATTCTGTCATTAACATGGCTATGCTGTATATCTGTTCTCTGTCTCGTATATTTACTGAGCAAAACTTCAGCCAGGAATCAGTAAGCCCGGTTCGCTGTGTAACCCTGGTACTGAACAAAGTGTCAGGGTTACGCTCTTTAGTACTGGTAGTGATTCAGTGGCACTTTTTACGTCACTTTAAGTTCAGAATTTCAAGTAGCAGATGAGCAATCGCTTAAGTCATCTTAAATTATATCAGCTACTAATACCTGTGATGTGTCAGCGCAGTGTGCCCGCTACTCGCTTACATTGGCAATTTTTTCAGACGCCCTATATATCTGATTGTTAGTTGCCGGGTTTGCGTAAGCCAATTTTCTGCCTGCGCGCAGTTATCGGGACTTGCACGGTTTTATAACAGAAACACACCTCTGGATCTTCTAAGCTATTTTATTGCCGTCATACACCTTTTCTGCCTGCAGGCTGACTTTTTGTCTTATCCACTGCGTTAAGCAACATTTTGTTTGTTAATTCTCAGAGTTCCGGAAAGTACCAGAACCGAATCTCAGGGTACTGGCGGCGCTTTTCTGCGCAGGTCACTATCTGTAGTGACTATGTCAGTTGTTCTGGCTACCAGATGTAGGGTTCTGGCTGCGGAGGGGCTCTGACAAAGCGGGCTTTGACCCGCCCCGCCGCCGTGCTGTGCTTCCGGTTACTGCCGTATCGGGAAGAAGTCGGATCATGCCGGTAAGGGCGTCCGATAATTGCGAGTAGGTTATATAAGCAGCCTATTGGGTAACCAGAGGTAAAATAATCACGCTCCTATTAGCTTTCATCAATTTTTACTTACATTAAGTAATTCAGCCTTTATGTAAGGACGCTATGAATTCTCCAGAGGATAGTTACGTTAGAATCTATGAAAGCTCATAATGATTTCAGCTCCGCGCTGGAGAAGATTCGGAACGCCGTCGCATCATCCCGAAAGGAGGGATACAGAGTTCGCGAAAGACACGGCGCTGAACATTCTCAGCCGTAAGTATGCGCAGTTTCCGCAGCCGCTCGACCAGCAGATGCAAAATGTCATTGAAGGCGGTAATTCTGACTATGCGCTGCAAAAAATAGCGTATAAAGCGGGACTGGGCCGCAGCGTGATTAGTCGCTGGCAGCAACTGACGCCCGATGAGCAGCAGCGCGCCGCGCAGGATGACCATGCTTGCCAGCAATTGCTGAAGCACTAGGCGCTGGGGGAACTGTTCATTCAAATAGTGAAGGAGAAAATATGACCCTGCCAGAACGCAAAAATTACCCGCAACTGGGCGAAGTCAAAGCGCCATATGTCCATGCCGTTAAACATGGCGCGACGCTGTATGTCTCCGGGCTGACGGCCTTCGGGACAGCAGCTCAGCAGGGCGATATCGCTGAACAGGCAGAAGCCATCTTTGAACAACTCAAGTCTGTTGCCGCAACTGAACATACGTCACTCGCAGCGCTGCTTAAGGTCACGATATTTATTACCTCTGTCACAGAGATCACCGCGCTGCGGGAAGTACTTTATAGCAATTATGGCGAACATCTGCCCGCCAGCTCGCTGGTTCAGGTCAGCGGACTTTTCTCCGCTGACCTGCGCATTGAGATTGAGGCGATTTTTGCCCTTTGATTAGCAGACCGCGATCTCCCCGCGGCTACAGCCGGAGATCTGCAGCCGCTGAACCGCGCGCCAGATAACCGATGCGATAGACCTCACGCTCGCCGGAGGGTCGCTGCTGCGATGCGTCAATGTTTACACCCTGCCAGCGGGTCAGATCCCAGGCGCTTAAGCCTGCTGTTGTTGGCAGGGCTGCAAGGTCAGAATGCGGTGCAATCGTCCAGCGGCTCAGGGTCAAAAAGCGGGCTTCGGCCAGGTCCGGGAGGTGGGTCTGCCCTTCCAGCGCCAGCCAGCTTTCGATGATCGGCCAGCCAAAATCCCTGACCAGCGTCGCGAAGCCAGGACTTTGCAGGAATCGCTGCAGGCCACTCGCGTCCCGCCAGAAATAAATTGGGGCATAACGATTTTCATTCGGTCCGCCATCTTCACGGCAGGCGAAGAGATATGCCTTGGCCACCAGCCCCGGAAAGCCATCAAGCCGCGCACCGTTCAGCCTGATACGCTGTTCAATGATGCCCATGTCGTAGTCAGCGGGCAGAGTAAAACGATAGTGCATGATGATCATAACGCCTCCTGTGCCAGCATCCGGCCGCCGCTAAAACTCCACTCTTCCGTGCTGTTGAACTGAATAATGATCATTACATCGTCAGGATCGATCGCCATCTCCGTCTGAAGCGCCGCGCAGAGTGAATGATAAAACCGTTGCTTCTGATGCCGGGATCGCGGTCGGCCGGCCAGCACCTGAAACAGCACGAAATGATCGCTGCGCCCGCCGCTGAGATAGTGACGATCAAACACCCGCTGACCAGCAGGAAGCATCTCAATCACCTGAAAGCAATCATGCTCAGGGACGTCAAATTCCGCCACCAGCGCCTGCTGAAGCAGCGTCGAGAGCTGATGCAAAGCCGCCTCGCTATACCCCTGACGCAACGTAATTCGGGTGAACGGCATCAGTGGTTCTCCTCCAGATAGCCCAGCGCGGTAACGGCGGCGGGCCAGCCTGCGTAAAACGCCAGATGGGTGAAGCTCTCTGCCAGCTCATCCTGCGTCAGCCCATTCTGGCGGGCGAATTCGATGTGCCACGGCAACTGCTGGACGCGCCCCAGCGCAGTTAAGGTTGCCAGCGTCAGCAGGCTGCGTTCGCGGGGTGACAGTCCGTTGCGCTGCCAGATATCGTCAAACAGCACCAGTTGCGTCAGTTCAGCCAGTTTTGGCGCGCGCTGCGCCAGTGTTTCCCGATCCAGTGATTTTTTCATTGCACACTCCTCAGTCGTCAGAGAGAGTGTCACTCAGGACTTCAGTCCTGAAAATCAAATTAATCAGCACTTACCATCCGCTTTTACAGGACGCTTATGAACAGGCTACCAGAGTCACTCGATATGGATGCGCTGCGCAGTTTCGTGGCGGGCATTGACGCGGGCAGCTTTGCTCTGGCCGCACAGCATCTGTGTCGGTCAACCTCGGCCGTCAGTGCGCAGCTCAAAAAACTTGAGCAGCAGTGTGGAACGACGCTGGTGATGAAAAAAGGGCGGCATTTGCAGCTGACCCGCAGCGGTGAACAGTTGATGAGTTACGCCAGACGTCTGTTGTCGCTGAACGATGAGACATTGCGGGCAGTGAAAGGCGAGGCGTTGCAGGGTGAAATACGCATCGGGATGCAGGAGGATTTTGGCGAAGCGTTAATGCCTGCCATTCTCGGCGCGTTTAACCGTCAGCATCCGGATGTGATGCTCACCGCGCGCGTCGACAGAAACCTGCCACTGCTGACGGCGCTGGCCCGTCATGAACTGGATTTGGCGCTGCTGTGGCAGGCAGAACAGCAGGCGGGAACACAATTAATTGGTCAGTGTCCGTTAGCCTGGATTCAGCATCCGGCGTTTGATCTGGCGGGGGTTCTGCAGCGCGGCGAACCGCTGCCGCTGGTGGCGTTTGATGCGCCCTGTGTGATGCGATCGCGCGCCACTGAGGCGCTGGATCGCGCAGGCATACCGTGGCGTATTGTCTTTACCAGCCACAGTCTTAGCGGAATCTGGGCGGCATTACGGGCCGGACTGGGGATTACGCTGCGCACCCGCGCGGGATTGCCGGAGACGCTGGTTACTGAATCACAGCGACTGCCACAACCCGGCTATCTGGGTATCGCGCTGGCCCGCTCAGATCAGGGCGACGATCCGGCGCGTGCGCTGTTGCAGCATCTGATCACCGAAGCTGCCCTGCCCTTTGTTCAGCGCTGATTTAAAATTCCCGCTGGATCAGCGAAGAACAGTATTCCGCTGAGACGTCGCGGTCACTGAACAGAATATGGAACATGACGGGTGCCACGACGCCATCGACAATGCGATCAACATCAAAACCCGATTCACCGCGTGCGATAGCCCGGTTGTTGATAGTCTCAAGATGCTGATAAGTGAACCTGCAGCATTTCTGGCTGGCTTCTTCAGCATGACTGCCAATCACATCGGCCAGCATTTCGCGACCCACTTTCGAGGACATCTCTTCAGCATACTGCTGGATAAACAACGTCAGATCGCCAGTCATCGATCCGGTATCTTCCGGGTCCGCAATCGGCCGCATCCGCGCGACGGCCACATCTGCCAGTAACTGGGCCAGATCGCCCCAGCGTCGATAGATCGTGGAGGGCGTGACACCTGCCTGTTCGGCGATCATCGGGACAGTAATGGCGGAACGGTCGAGCGTCTCCAGCAACCGGTTGACGGTGGTATGCACTTCCGCCTGAATCCGTGCGCTGCGCCCACCCTGACGAATCATCTCCTTTGCCATCTCTCACTCCTGCTATTATTCGCGTCATAGTTAATGCAAATTCGTTGCTTTAACAGATTGCGGCAGTGTACCGCATCTCTCGCTGAACAGGCGCTAAAGTGTGCTATCCGGCAAATGACATTAAGGCTGCAGTTTGCTCAGAACCGACTTAACCGGCTCTGCGGTGAGATGAGACGAACGGTTATCTGATGCGCCGATCCATAAAAGACTGACTGCCATGACTGCTGAAATAAAAATTGTACGAATATCCATAAATCCTCCCCGGAATAAGGTGGATAAAGTAATTCAGACAGCGGGAAGTTAATCGCGGGATAAGAGACGCTTTAACGGGGTTAAACGCGAAAAAGTGGCGCAGATTTCGCCACGCCTCAGTTATCAGTGAAAAGATCAGAAGCAGGCGTTCACGGTGTTGCCAGCCGCAAGCCATTCGCGCCGGCTAAGGGTAAACATCAGGTGAGGCGGTCCACCTTCGTCATCATCGACCTTCTTCAAAAAGGTTAAGCCCGCTTTTTCCAGTACGCGCCGCGAAGCCAGGTGGTTTTCGCGCGTCACACCCGTGATGACACTCAGTCCGGCCTCCTCGAATCCATAGCGGATGGCTCTGCGGGAAAGCTCGGTCGCATACCCTTTGCCCCACGCCGCGGGTTCAAAACGGTATCCGAGATTGTTGGTCTGACGGCCATCGAACTGGCTTCGGAATACGCCCCCAAAGCCGATGATTTTATCCGGATGGGCTTTCTCAAATACGGTCCAGTCGCCAAAGCCTTGATCTTTATAGAGATGCAGCGTGCGTTCCATGGACTGAACAGCATGTTCCCTGTCAGGCCATGGGCCTCGCGGGTTGAATTTATGCGTTTCGGGGTCGCTGTAGATTCTGAAGAGGTCATCAAGATCCTCACGAACGGTATATCTGTAGAGCAACCGCTCTGATTCCCAAATCATCCTGTGCTCCTGGAGGGTACTGATCCGATACCCCTTTATAGCAGCAGCCTCTCCTGACTCCAACACTGGCTTTTCGGCTAACCGCTGATTCGCTGAGGCTAACTTAGCCGCAAAAAAAACGGACGCGCCTGTGCCTCGCGTCCGTTCACGTCTGTTACAGCTGCCGGTTAAGCTGCGCTGTGCACCTTAAACGAATCAACCATGCCACGCAGCGCGTGTGCCTGCTCAGACAGCGACTGAGAAGCCGATGAAGACTCTTCCACCAGCGCGGCGTTGTTTTGCGTTACCCCATCCATCTGACTGACGGCGATGCTGACCTGCGAAATGCCCTGCATCTGTTCGGATGAAGAGAGAGAAAGATTGTCCATCGCGTCGGCCAGCTCACTGACCATACCGACAATTTTCAGAATACTGTGGCCGGTTCCGGCCGCTACCGAGACGCCCTGCTCTACCTGTCCCACAGTCTGCTCAATCAGCGATTTAATATCCCGTGCTGCGGTTGCGCTTCGCTGCGCCAGCGAGCGAACTTCACCCGCAACAACGGCAAATCCACGGCCCTCTTCCCCGGCCCTTGCGGCTTCTACCGCCGCGTTAAGCGCCAGGATATTGGTCTGGAAGGCGATCCCCTCGATCACGCTGGTGATGTCGCGGATTTTTGCGGCGCTGAGTGAGATGCCATTCATGGTCTCGGACATGCGGTGGACATCATTTTCGCCGCTGCGCGCCAGCGAGGCGGTTTCACGGGCTGAACCCGCCGTCTGCTTCGCGCCCAGGGTGTTGCTCTTCACGGTGGCGGTAAGCTGCTCCATGCTGACTGCCGTTTCCTGCAGCGCAGACGCCTGCTCTTCAGTGCGCGACGACAACTCGGTGTTACCTCGCGAAATTTCATCCGCCGCCAGCGCCACGGAACCCGCTGCCTCTTTAATGCCGGAAACCAGTACACGCAGGCTGGCCTGCATACCTTCCAGTGAAGCCAGCAGGCTGCGGGTATCACCCTTTCTTAATGCGATGGACGTTGTCAGGTCGCCAGAAGCGATAGCCGCAGCCAGTGCCTGAGCCTGAGACGGTTCGCCTCCCAGCTGACGCATCAGCGTGCGCACGGTAAACAGGCAGGTCGCCAGAGCCATGAGTATAGAAATAAATACCAGGGTCATCAGCGTGAAGCGGGTCCGCGTCGATGATTCACTGTTCATCGTCACGGCTTTCTGGCTTTCCGCACTCTGAACAGCGGCAAGGGCGTTGATCGCCTCCAGCAGACTACGCTGAGCCGGACGCGTCACGGTCAGCAGATAGGTAGTCGCTTCCTGCGGGCGGTGATCGAGAGCCAGACGGCCAGCCTGTTCCAGCGAATCGAGCGTGGCTTTTTCCACTGACAACCCTTTGCTGAAAGCCTCACGAGCGGCGGGTGTGGCATCATCCATCATGCGGGCCAGCTTCTCACGGGTAGTGATAAAAAGCGCCTTCTGGGTCTGCAAGCGTTTCCACTCCGGCTCCATCGCTTTGGCATCGGTCAGCAGGGCCATATTGCGCACGGCAATAGCCATATCACGCAGGCTGCCACGCATATCGAGCACCAGCTGATAGCGTTTCATCTTCACATTAACCACATCGTTCATGCCATCACGGGCACTATTCAGCGCGTGAAAGGCAATACCACTGCAAAGAACAAACAGCAGAATGAGCAGGCCAAAGCCAGCATACAGTCGGGTTGAAATTTTCACTGGCGAGTCTCATTGGTTGTAATCAGGTTGTAATGTGCTCCTGCTATCGGCATAAACGGGAAAAGATGTAGTCACGTCCGGTAAGAAACTGTTTCGGCAGTCATATAAAGCCGTCCATGCGAGGTCATTATCACAAAGGGCCACGTTCCGGATCTGAATCTGAAGTTTATGATGGTAGAGTTTTGCTAAAACTGGCGTGGCGGATGTGGCGTCCCCACGCCCTGGGATCTGCTAATGAAGGGAAAGTGCAAACATGGCTGAACAAAGCAGCATAATCACTGAACTGACTGAACTTGAGGGTCTTTATGGCACGGTTGCCCCCCCCTCTATCGCTAAAGTGACCGATCATATCCATCCTGCCTATCGTCCGTTTATCGCCGCCTCGCCTTTTGTCGCGCTGGCAACGTCGGGGCCGGAGGGACTGGATGTTTCACCGCGCGGCGATCCGGCCGGATTTATCGAAATCGAAGATGATAAAACCCTGCTATTGCCCGACAGACGCGGCAATAATCGCATCGACAGCCTGCGTAATATTCTGCATGACAATCGGGTCGCGCTGCTTTTTCTCATTCCTGGCATTGGAGAAACGTTACGCATCAACGGCACGGCGGCCATTAGCACCGACCCGGCGCTGCTTGAACGTTTCGCCGTCAACAATCAGCTGCCCAAAACCGTGCTGCGCATCAGCGTGGAGAGTGTTTTCTTTCAGTGCAGCCGGGCGATTATCCGTTCGGGATTGTGGAATGTTGAAACGCAAATCGCGCGGCAGTCGCTGCCCAGCACCGGCTCGATTCTCAAACAGATTGCGGAGATTGATGGCGAGGCCTACGACAAAGCGCTGCCTGAGCGATTAAAGAACTCGCTCTACTGATCGCCATTCGGGACCTGCAGGTCGCGGCTCATCATGCACCTGCAGGAACTGCTATGGCGTTACGGATTCGCCGAATGAATAAAGCTGTTGCAGGGGTTCATTTATCGCGGGTCGATAAGGTCTACGACCAGAGACAATATCTCATCCATAATATGTGGCTCAACCGTGGCAGCATAGCTTGCCCTGCGCGCCGTCAGGTCAAGCGAGCGCATCTGATAGCAAAGCGCCACGCCGGTCACTTTGCCGGTATCTGTGCTATTACCGTCCAGATAGACAGTCACACCCTTTGAGCGCGACGCGCCGCCGCTGCTTGTGACCGGCACGCATACTGCCGTTCCCAGGGCCGCAACCAACTCCCGCTGGGAGATAACGAGATAATAATGCGGCCCTTTGAATTCACGGCCTTCAACCGGATCGCCATTTACGTGCCAGATTTCGCCTTTCTGAGGCACCTTCCTTGAAACCATCAGATACTCTCCTTGCCCTGTGGCGCGTCATTCAATCCGTCGACGGCCTCGTCATTGTAGTTTTGAATTTCCTGCTGATCGATACCGGCCAGCAATTGGGCGACTGTCCGTCGACCGCGTGGTACACGGGAAACCGGTACAATATTCACGGATTCGCCCTCAGCGGTCACGTCCAGCTCAATACCGACCGTCCAGCCAGCTCTGGCAGCAATCTCGCTCGGGATAGTCAGCACGACGGCCCCGCCCTGCTGACGAAGTTTTGTTGATGCCATATGCCCTCCTTTGTGTGACTAAGTAACACACAGCGTATCATGGAGTGACACTAAGTCACACCGCAATAAACGTTAAAGCAAAGAAGTTGCATTAACACGCTATCCGCCGTATACCTTATTAAAAGCTAATTCTTTGCATTAAGGTGATTTCCATGAACCCCATACTGACGCCTCAGGCCGCGAGTCGCACGACGCTTTTCAGCTTCACCGGTGCAGCGCTGATCTCCGCCACCAGCAGTGCGCCGACTCCGCTGTACCCACTTTATCGCAGCCTGTTTCACCTGACGCCGACCATGCTGACGCTGATTTTTGGCGCCTATGCTTTCGCGTTGCTGGCTGCGCTGCTGACGGTGGGTAAAGTGTCTGACTATACCGGCCGCCGCCCGCTGATGCTGCTGGCGCTGGCGATCAATGCGATCGCGCTGGTGATCTTCATGACTGCCAGTTCTGCCACCACCTTAATCGCCGCCCGACTGGTTCAGGGCTTCGCTACCGGCATTGCCTTGCCGACCTTTGGTGCCAGCCTGATTGATGCCAGTAAAACCCGCGGGCCACTGCTGAACTCCTTCACCGCGTTTCTGGGAATGACGCTGGGCACGCTCACGGGCGGTATTCTGGTCAGCTTTGCACCGTTTCCCACGGTGACGATCTACGCACTGCTGCTGTTACTGATGCTGGTGGCAATGGCGCTGTTACCGCTGATACCTGAAACCATTGCGCCTCAGCCCGGTGTCCTTGCTGCACTGCGACCTCAGGTCTGCATCCCGCGACGCGCGCTGGGTCCGTTGCTGAAGGTCACGCCGGTGAACATCGCAACCTGGATGCTGGGCGGGTTTTACCTGTCACTGATGCCGATGATGGTGGCAAACGCAACCGGCCTGACATCACCGTTTATCGGCGGTTCGATTGTGGCAACGCTGATGCTAAGCGCCACGGCAGCGGTCTTCCTCTTTCGCCCTTTACACCCCGCGCGGGCATTGGTTATCGGTACGCTGATGCTGATGGCGGGCGTCAGTGTCACCCTGACAGGTCTTTCTCTGCACAGTGTGGCCTTGCTCTATCTGGGCACCGCCATTGCGGGTCAGGGGTTTGGTTCGATTTTCTCCAGCGTGCTGAAAATCATTATGCAGTTAGCCGAAAGTCATGAGCGCGCCGGGCTGTTTTCGGCCTTTCTGATCAAAAGCTATCTCGCTTTTGCCCTGCCTGCGATTGCGGCTGGCATTGCCGCACCCCATCTCGGTCTGAACCAGACTGCCTGGTATTATGGGATGACGATTATCGTGCTGGCGCTGGTGTCGCTGCTGGCGGTCCGGGGTCGTGCTTTAGCCGGAGCGGCCAGTACCTGAATCCGGGACGCGGTCAGATTTCGGCCGCGTCATCCACAAACAGTGATTTTCACATACACTCAACGGATAAATTTCAGGCGCAGTTGCTGCGCGTTGCCGTGAGTATGATGTCAAAATCCCAATCTGATGCGGTTTTAGCCCGTTTTTCACCCGCTACCCGACGCTGGTTTTCTGCCGCCTTTGCTGAGCCGACGCCGGTGCAAAGCGCGGCCTGGAACGCCATCGCCAGCGGAGAGCATGCGCTGGTGATCGCCCCTACCGGCTCCGGGAAAACGCTGGCGGCTTTTCTCACCGCCATCGACACGCTGTTTCAGGTCAGAACCGACCAGCCTGCTCCCACGCGTGAAACCACCACCCGTATTCTCTACATATCCCCGGTTAAGGCGCTGGCTGCCGACGTGCAGCGCAACCTGAATCTGCCGCTGGCAGGCGTTTACGCCGAACGGCAGATGCTGAATGAGCCAGAGATCACCCTGAACATCGGAATGCGTTCCGGCGATACCCCCAGCGCGGAGCGCGCCAGATTATTGCGTCGTCCGCCCGATATCCTGATCACCACACCTGAATCGCTGTTTCTGATGCTGACCTCAAAAGCGCGCACGACACTGCAGGGCGTGACCACGGTGATTGTCGATGAGGTGCATGCGGTGGCGGGATCGAAGCGCGGTTCCCAGCTGGCGCTGAGCCTGGAGCGGCTGGATGCACTGCTGCCACAGCCTGCCCAGCGTATCGGGCTGTCCGCCACGGTGCGGCCGGTTGAGCGGGTAGCGGCCTTCCTCGGCGGCTGTCAGCCGGTACAGGTGGTTAATCCCGCCGCTAATCGCACGCTGCACCTGACGATTGAGGTGCCGGTTGAGGATATGACCGATATTGCCAGCGCCGATGATCTGACCGGTGAAGCCACCTCTGCCAGCGGATCGATCTGGCCGCATATTGAAGCGCGCATTCTGCAGCAGGTTATGGCGCATCGCGCCACGCTGGTATTTGTGAACTCGCGTGGCCTGGCGGAGAAACTGACTGCGCGGCTTAATGCCCGATATCTGGCGCAGCAGACAACCGCTGGGGATGAAGAGCAGGCTGAAGACGACGATCTTATTGCCCGCTCGCACCACGGTTCTGTCTCGAAGGAGCAGCGAGGCGAGATTGAAGCCGCCCTGAAACAGGGCAGGCTGCGCTGTGTGGTGGCGACCTCCAGTCTGGAACTTGGCATTGATATGGGGCCGGTGGATCTGGTGATCCAGGTGGGCGCACCGCTGTCAGTCGCCAGCGCCCTGCAGCGGGTGGGACGCGCCGGACATCAGGTCGGCGGCATCTCCACCGGTATCCTGTTTCCCCGCACCCGGCGCGATCTGCTGGATTCAGCCGTGATCGTACAGTCGATGCGGGCAGGCCAGCTCGATGCGCTGGCACCGCCGCGCAACCCGCTCGATATTCTGGCACAGCAGACGCTGGCCGCCGTGGCAATGGATCCCCTGCAGGTCGATGCGTGGTACGCGCAGGTCTGCCGGGCCGATCCGTTCCGCAGTCTGTCGCGTCGTCTGTTTGAAGCCACGCTTGATATGCTGGCGGGTAAGTTTCCGTCAGACGGCTTTGCTCAGCTGCGGCCACAGCTGGTGTGGGACAGAGAAAGCGGACTGCTGACGGCGCGACCTGGCGCGCAGCATCTGGCCGTCATCAGCGGCGGCACCATTCCGGATCGTGGCATGTTCAGCGTCATTCTGCCGGAAGGCGAAGAGCAGGCAGGATCACGTCGGGTCGGCGAACTGGATGAAGAGATGGTTTATGAGTCGCGGGTCAACGACATCATTACGCTGGGCGCAACGTCGTGGCGGATTCAGCAGATCACTCACGATCAGGTGCTGGTGGTGCCCGCGCCGGGCCGTCCGGCTCGTCTGCCCTTCTGGCGTGGAGAAGGCGTTGGCCGTTCGGCGGATTCCGGTGCCAGCCTCGGATTGTTTCTGCGCCAGCTGAATGCAGCTTCACCGGACGATGCGCAGCAACAGCTGCGCGCGCTGGGACTGGATAGCCGGGCGGTCACCAATCTGCTGGCTTTGCTGGCTGAACAGCGTGCCGCCACCGGCGTATTGCCGGACGATCGCACGTTGCTGATAGAACGCTGCCGTGACGAAATCGGCGACTGGCGGGTGATCCTGCACTCGCCATGGGGAAAGCGGATCAATGCGCCCTGGGCGCTGGCGATTGCCGCCCGTATTCAGCAACGCATGGGCATTGATGCTTCTGTGGCGGCCAGCGATGACGGCATCGTGGCCCGCTTTCCTGCCAGCGAGGGGCTGTTACCCGGCGCTGAGCTGTTCATGTTTGACGCCGACCAACTGACCCAGGAAGTGACCGCGAGCGTCGGCCAGTCGGCACTGTTTGCCGCCCGCTTCCGGGAATGTGCCTCTCGCGCTCTGCTGCTGCCGAGGCGGAATCCCGGCAAGCGTTCGCCGCTCTGGCAGCAGCGGTTGCGGGCCGGTCAGTTGCTGGAAGTCGCCCGTCAGTTTGACGATTTCCCTGTCCTGATCGAAACCGCCCGCGAATGTCTGCAGGATGTCTACGATTTGCCCGCGCTGCACCAGCTGATGGAACAACTGGCTCAGGGCAACGTAAAAATGGTTGAGGTGACGACCGACCAGCCCTCCCCTTTCGCTGCGCCGCTACTGTTCGGCTATGTCGCCGAGTTTATTTACGCCAGCGATGCGCCTCAGGCAGAACGGCGTGCCTCACTGCTGGCGCTCGACAGCAATCTGCTGGGTGAACTGCTCGGCCAGACCAGCAAGCGGGATTTACTGGCACCTGACGTCGTTGAGCAGGTCGGACAGGAACTTCAGCGCATTGATGCCCGCTATCAGGCACAGCATGCGGAAGGCATTATCGATCTTCTGCGCGACCTCGGCCCGCTCTCCATTACTGACATTGCAGCACGCTTTAGCGGCAACGACCCGCAGATCGCAGAAGCCGTGGCACAGTTCTCTGCCGCCCGGCGAATCATTCCGCTCACCCTCGCGGGTGAAGAGCGCTGGGCGGTGATAGAAGATGCGGCCCGTCTGCGCGATGCGCTGGCTATCGTGTTACCTGACGATCTGCCCGCAACGTTTCTGGCGTCGCAGGCCGATCCACTGCGCGATCTGGTTAACCGCTTCGCCCGGACCCATACCCTGTTCACCGCCCGACAGCTGGCCATGCATTTTGGACTGGGTGTGGCCGTGGTGAATGAGGTGCTGCTTTCCCTGCATCAGCAGGGCAGCCTGCTGAATATGGGCACGGGAGCGGGCGAATCGGAGACGGCGTGGGTTTCAGCAGAGATCTTCAAAAGGCTGCGCTTACGTTCACTGCAATCCGCACGCGAGGCAACCCGTCCAGTGCCACCCGCCGCCTGGGTCAGCCTGATGCTGGAGCGCCACGGTCTGCTTAACACGCAGCGTGAAGAACTGGCGGGTACAGACGGACTTCTGCGGGTCATCGAGCAACTGGCGGGCGTGCCGTTACCGGCTTCGCTGTGGGAGTCACAAATCCTGCGCGCCAGGATAGCCGACTATCAGCCTGCGATGCTCGACGAACTGTTGGCCCGTGGCGAGGTGATCTGGTGCGGGCATAAAGCGCTGGGCCAGAATGATGGTTTAATCTCGCTTCACCTCACTGAATTTGCCGCGGAAACGCTGCCGGTCATAGACACCACCCAGCCTCTTACGTCGATACAGCAGGCAGTTATCGATGCACTGAGCCGCGGTGGCTCGTGGTTCGTACATGAGATCACGGCGCAGATTGAAGCCGCTGAGACGCAGCCCACTGAAATCTATGACGCCCTGTGGCAGCTAGTCTGGCAGGGCTATGTCAGCGCCGACAGCTGGATTGCGGTGCGTGGCTTGCTGACCACGCCAGGCGTGACCCGTTCACGTCCGGCACGCACGCTGCGCACCCGCTTTGGTCAGCGTTTCTCGCCTGGCGCTCTGCCCGCACGCCGACCGGCGGTCAACACGCTGGCTGGCCGCTGGTCACGGGTTGAGCGACCGGATATTGCGCCTGCCCGGCTGGCCCTTTCACTGGTTGAAAATCTGCTCGACCGTTATGGCGTGATCACGCGAGGTTGCGCGATATCGGAACAAATCCCCGGCGGATTTCCGGCGTTGCAGCCGGTGTTACGTGGCATGGAAGATGCCGGTCGGCTGCTGCGCGGCCGTTTTGTGGCCGGTGCAGGCGGTGCGCAGTTTGCCGACCATCTGACCATTGAACGGCTGCGGGTGCTGGCAGATAACCCGGAAGCCGCAACAGAGGCGGTGGCACTGGCGGCGCCTGACCCGGCGAATCCGTTTGGTGCAATGCTGAGCTGGCCGGTGCATGCCAGCGGGATTCGCCCGACCCGTCGTCAGGGTGCGCGGGTCGTGATCGCTGGCGGCGCGCTGATGCTTTATCTGACGCCAGCAGGCAAAGAGTTGCTGACATTCAGCGACGATTCCGCACAGCTTGAGGCAGCGGTGGCGGCGCTGGGCGTGGCGCTGAAACGGGAGAAGTCGGCGAGTTTTACACTGGAAACGGTGGATGGAGAATCAGTGACGCAGTCACCGCTGCTCAACGTCCTGCGACACGCCGGTTTTTCCCGGGTTCCGCAGGGATTTAGCTGGTACAGCTGATTTTTTTTCGCGTCCAGCGTCGATAACGGCCTGAAGCGGCGCCGTTATCAGACGCCGATCGTTGTAGCAGAGCCAGGGACCGGAGAACGCCGGATAGTTGCGCAGCTAAATCACCGTTACAATTGATCTACATTCACGCAGGAGGTTTTCATGTCAAACACCACCATGACTTTTACGTTAGGCGATCGTGAAGTAAACCGTCTCGGCTATGGCGCTATGCAGCTGGCCGGCCCTGGCGTGTTCGGCCCGGTGAAAGATGAAGCGCGGGCTATACAGGTTTTACGCGACGCCATCGCGGCAGGCGTCAATCATATCGACACCAGCGACTTTTATGGGCCGCATGAAACCAATCAGTTAATAAAAAAAGCGCTCCATCCTTATCCGCAGGATCTTTGCATTGTGACCAAAGTGGGTGCCCGCCGCGACGTCAAAGGCGGCTGGCTCGCGGCGATGGAACCGGAGGCGCTGACGCAGGCGGTGGAAGATAACCTGCGCAACCTGGGGCTGGACGTGATTGAAGTGGTGAACCTTCGCAGCATGCTGCATCCGGCTAAACCTAAAGAAGGCTCTCTGGCGCCACAGCTGGAAGCACTACTGGAATTACAGGCGCGCGGGCTGATTCGGCATATTGGCCTGAGCAACGTTACTGCCACGCAAATCGCAGAAGCGCAGGCGATGACGCCGATCGTCTGCGTGCAGAATATGTATAACCTCGCGCATCGGCAGGATGATGAACTGGTGGATCAGCTTGCGCAGCAGGGTATCGCTTACGTGCCGTTTTTCCCGCTGGGCGGTTTCTCTCCGCTGCAATCGGATCGACTTAATGAAGTGGCTGCGGCGCTGAATGCCACGCCGATGCAGGTTGCACTGGCGTGGCTGCTGCGGCGCTCGCCTAATATTCTGTTGATTCCCGGCACCTCTTCGCCGGAACACCTCAAAGAGAATCTTGCCAGCGCTAAGCTGCACCTGTCGGATGAGGTGATGGAAAAGCTGAATACCCTTTAACATCAGGCCCGCATAAAGCGGGCCTGACTCTTTCACGTTTCAGAAGCTGTTGAGGCAGGCCGCCAGCTTTGGCCTGTCACTGCAACCGATGTGGTGATCGATTCGGCTAATCATGTAAGGGTAAAACGGGTTGGAGGTGGCGCGCATAATCGAGTCCAGCCCGACAATCAGCACCGCACTCTCACCACGCAGTGACAACGTACCAAAACTGATCCCAAACTCATTCTTCTTCGCGGGTGCACTGCCATAGAGACCATCCTCCACCGGAAACGGTATGGCAACGTGTGACAGCGAGTAGAGCCCCGCCGGATAGTTAATGGCCAGCGGCTGAATCCGTTCCTGGGTCTCTCCGGCGGGCACGCTTTTGGTCACCATTTGCAGCGAAGTGGTGGAAGCATTGGTGATGACCGTCGAGGCATAATTGCGACGGGCTGCAGGCAGCAGCTGATTTACCGCCGTGTAAGAGGAGTGGCGGAATAGCGGACTGACGGTGACGGCCTGATTGATATCGAACAGTACCAGCTCACTGCCATTCTCCGGCAGAAAGTTGTACAACGAGCGGATTACTGAAGGTGTGCTGACGGTAGAATCCATCACCGACTGAAAAGTCAGTACCGGCGGAAAGCCAGATAGCAGCTGATTACGCGCGTAGTGCTGGATCTCTTTCTGCAGCGCCTGTGTCAGTAAATAGGTCTGGCGGGCAGCGTGAACCGGAAAAGAGTTATATTTAAACGGATTAAACTCCGGCACGATGTTCAGCCACGCGGTTTTTGAGAAGGCCGGAAAAACAGAGGGCAGACCGGCGATGCCAGCGAAGCGGGCAAATCTCGTCACACCGATCATCGGAGATAACAGAATCAGCTGTTGTGGACGACGCAGCGAGTCATCGCCCAGGCTGTCGAGCGCATATTTTACAGCCAGCGCCCCACCGTTCGAGAAACCGACCAGATGCAGCGGCGTCTGCGTACCTGCCAGACGGGTTGCTTCCCGCACCGCCAGACGCGTAGCGGCCATCCAGTCCTGCCAGTCAACATCCGTTAAACCTGCGGGCACCGTGCCGTGACCCGGTAACCTTATCGCCACCGCCACATAGCCCCGCTGACGATAAGTCTCTGCCACGTGACGCAGACTGTAAGGGCTGTCCGTCAGCCCATGCAACAGCACGACAGCACCGCGCGGCGTGCCTGTCGGGCGCAGAATGTAGGAGCGGTTCCAGTCCTGATCAAAATGGCCCGGATAAATCATGCTGCCAGCGTAATATCGGTTGAGCGGGGTTTTATCTTCGGCTTCAAGTTGGTTGCTGACCTGCTGCTTCATCTCGTCAAACAGCTGATTTTCGGCAGTGAGGTAATCGGCATAACTGGCTTTATCGAGCTGTGCCACGGTCAGTTCATGGGGGATCCAGGTGTGCCAGCGATGTAGATCCGGTCCGCGCTCTGCTTCATAGATTCGGATGATCAGTATCAGCAGTAAAAGCACCCCGACCACTATCACCAGCCGCCAGAGTCTGCGTTTAATCGTTTTCCATTTCCGGGTCATACATCCTGTCCTGAAAAATTAAAATGCATAGCGTAACCACGCGAATAAAACGTTGCCATTATTGTAGGTGCCCGGAATATAAGTGAACTGCACATTCACCGCCTTATAACCGGCAGAGAACAGCGGCAAAATAATGGGGAGCGGAATGTAGTTACCAAAGTCTTCCCGTGCGGTGATCCCGGCTGTTAATCCGGCACCCAGTCGAAAGTCCTGACTCGAACCCGGATACCAGCCCTTTTCCCAGCCATAACCGACAATCGGCTGCCACTCGTTGTGCGAATCTTTAAAGGCCATCGCATAGAGCGCGCTCCAGTCGCCGCTGTCGTTGTAGCGGGAAATACCCAGACCGCCGCCCCAGGGATTCTCGTTATAGTGATCAGTTTTTTCTTTGTCGTACATGAAGCGGGCGTGCCAGCTGATAAACGGCAGATAGAGATCGGTGTGTTGGGGATCGTTCCATGTCTGCGCCACAGTGTCAGTGAATCCATTCCACCACGAAGAGACGGGTGTGGTTTCAGCATGCAGTGGCACAGCGGTCAGCAGTGCAGCAACAACTGCCGTTGTAGTTGAAATTTTCATTGAGCATCCCGATCAGCGTGCAGAGCAGATGGAAATTGAGTATAGCGCAGAGGCAGAAGCAATCTTTGTCAGCGGTCATGCTTCGCTTAGACGGGGGTTTCATAAGACATTGAACAAAGATTTTGATGCGGGGTTCTGGCGATTTCAGGCTGAAATCGCCAGAACTGTACAGAATTTGAGCATGGGACAGCACTGATTACAGTGAATGCTTTTCTCAGGGAGCAATGGATAAGGCCGGGAAGGTGTGGTCTGGAAGAATTGATCAGGCGGTAAAACCGGATTCAGCCGCAGGGCCGAATCCGGGGATGAGTTACAAGGCTTCAGCCTCTTTCTGCTTTTCGCCAAACTTCTCTTTCATGTGTGACTCAATCTCTTCCAGGCTCTTGCCACGCGTTTCTGGCACCATCGCCATCACGAAGATCAGCGACCCGACGTTAATCGCAGCAAAGATGAAGAAGGTCGTGCTGCCGGCATATTCCATGACCGGCGGGAAGCCAAACGCCACCACAGCGTTAAATATCCACTGTAGTGAGACGGCGCCGCCGGTTAACACACCACGCAGCTGCATCGGGAACAGCTCTGACATCATCAGCCAGTAGACCGGCGAGATGCACATCTGCATGCAGAACAGGAAGAGCAGAATGCAGGCCAGGGCGAGATAGCTCTGCATCACGCTGGAGCTCATAAAGGTCAGCACGCTGCCCAGCATGATCTGTGCAGTAATCACCAGACACAAACCGGTGATCAGCATCGTACGGCGCGGGAAGCGGCTGATGGCCCAGATGCCGACAAAAGTCGCCAGAACAGAAACCACACCATTCCCGATGGTGGCCGCAATTGAAGCGCTGGTCCCCAGGCCTGTCGACTTCAGGATGATCGGCGTGTAGTACATGAAGCCGTTGACGCCGGTAAACTGTGCAACAAAGCCCAGTCCGACACCGATGACCATCAGGCGGATAACCCACTTCTCGCGGATCAGGGTTTTCGCATCCGGCCCGCGCTCTGCGGCCCTCGCCTGTTTCTTCATCTGCGCCATCTCATGACGTACCTCGCGAGGCGTTTCGCGCAGATACTTCAGAATCTTTTTCGCCTCTTTCAGTCGCCCTTCCGCCACCAGCCAGTGAGGCGACGCGGGAACGAAGAATGTACCGATGAACAGCAGGAAGCCCGGTACCATGGCAATCGCCAGCATGTAGCGCCACAGGTGCTGATCATGCAGCAGATAGCTCAGCAGCGTACTGGCAACGTAGGCGATAAGCTGTCCGGTGACGATCATCAGCTCATTGCGGCTGACCAGCGGCGCACGCAGGCGTGGGCCGGCAATCTCGGCGATAAACACCGGTACAGTGGAAGAGCCACCGCCGACAGCAATCCCCAGCAGGAAGCGCATGGCCACCATGACGTTGACGGAGGGCGCCAGTGCGGTTCCCAGAGAACCCAGCACAAAAATGACCGCCAGGCTGCGCAGTGTAATACGGCGGCCAAAACGGTCGGAGAAGAAACCACTCAGGAAGGAACCAATAGCGGCGCCGAACACCAGCGAAGAGGCGACCAGCCCCTCTGTGAAGGAGTTCAGTCCCAGACCCCCCTGATCGGGGGGTGAGGTCATATAAGGTAACGCACCCGAGATAATCCCGGTGTCATAGCCAAAAGCCAGCGCGCCCATGGTGGCAACGAGCACCACTAAAAAGATGCGCTGGCGTACCGTATCCGCAGGCGCGTGATCGCCCGCTTCACCAGAGTCTGGTGTATTCGTACTCATAATATTCCTGCCATTAATAAGTTAAACATCCGTTTGATTAAATTTCATACGGAATAGAAATGGAACATATTTACCGATTGGGAAGAGAAGTGTAGACGGTATTTAAAAGTTAGCTTTAGCAATGCGATTTTTATGGCGGGGATAATTAACCGAAGAAATAAACCAGCGTAATAGTGACTCTATGAAAGTTATTCAGCCATCAGCATTACGCTTTGAGTTCCTCCTGGATCCAGCTCAGAAAATGGGCGACGCGGGGAAACTGGGCGAACCCGCGAGGGAAGACCAGATGATGGGCGCTAACAGGCAGACTCTCCTGCTCTGACAGGACCCTGACCAGTTTACCGCTGCGCAGGTAGTCCTGAGCCAGCAACTCACTCTCAAATATCAGACCGTGACCTAACATCGCCGCTTCAAGACTCATATATGAGCGATCAAAACGAAATAACCACTCTTTTTCCGGCTGAGGTAATTGCTGAGACGCAAACCACTGCGGCCATTGAATAAGCGGTGACTCGGATAATATCAGCGCATGATGAATTAAATCAGCGGGCTGATTAACAGGATGGTGTTTCAGATAGGCGGGAGAGGCCAGCACCGACATTTTTTCATGGCGGATGGTTTTAATTTCAAAGGCATTCCATTCCGGGAATCCGTGACGTATGGCTATATCAATATTGTCGCGACTGAAAGACAGGTTTTCGTAGGAGCAGGAGAGCGTGAGCTGGAACTCAGGATAGCTGTCACGAAATCTATGAATGCGTGGCAACAGCCACAGCAGACCGAAACTGGGTGCGCAATGGATCCTGAGGTTGCTGCGCGCTTTCTCGTTACTGATGCGCGCCGTCGCCTGCGCCAGGCCCATCAGTATCGGCCCAATCTCCCTGAGGTAATGTTCTCCCGACAGCGTCAGCACAACCCCTTTTGCCGAGCGATTGAACAGAATGCAGCCCAGCTCCCGTTCCAGTTTTGCCAGCTGATGACTGGCCGCCGAGGGCGTAATACTCAACTCTTCGGCCGCACGCGCGACATTACCAAAATGGGCCACCTGCTCAAAAACCCGCAGTGATTTAATCGAAGGTAAGTGATCAGACTGCTTATCCATCCGCGCCTCCACTCAGGATTTTTGTGATGTATGCCCATTTTTAAATCACAGAATTGTTAACTCCATCAAACCAACAAATTCATTCAGCATCAAATGAATTTTTTTGCATTGCCAATATTAACCGCATTATCAATTCTGATCGTGACCCTGCCGGTAGCGATACCGAACCACTAATAATTATTCTTCTGGAGTGGACAATGTTACTCGAAAACAAAGTTGCGATTATTACAGGTGCCGCCTCTCAGCGCGGCATTGGCCGGGCCACAGCCGCCTGCTTTGCTCAGCAGGGTGCGCGGGTTGTGGTGCTCGATTTGGATCTGCAGGCCGCCCAGGCCAGCGCACTGTCGTGTGGTGACGGGCATCTCGGTCTGGCAGCCGATGTCACCGATCCCCTCTCCGTTCGTCGTGCTATCGACCAGGTCCTTGAGCACTTCGGGCGTATTGATGTGCTGGTCAATAATGCGGGGATTACTCAGCCGGTTAAGACACTGGAGATTGGCATGGAGGATTACAACCGTATTCTTGATGTCAATCTGCGCGGCACGCTACTGATGTCTCAGGCGGTGATCCCCACCATGCAGCAGCAGAAAGGCGGCAGCATCATCTGTCTTTCATCGGTATCGGCACAGCGCGGCGGCGGTATTTTTGGCGGTCCACACTACAGTGCAGCCAAAGCGGGCGTTCTGGGCCTGACTAAAGCGATGGCGCGCGAGTTTGGCCCCGACCAGATACGCATTAATGCCCTCACGCCCGGTCTGATTCAGACGGACATCACCGGTGGTCTGTTACAGGATGAACGCCGCCACGCCATTCTCGACGGTATTCCGCTCGGACGCCTCGGTACCGCCAGCGATGTCGCTAACGCGGCGCTCTTCCTCGCCAGCGATCTCTCCGGTTATCTCACCGGCATCACGCTGGATGTGAACGGCGGCATGCTCATCCATTAATCAGCGCCCTGCCCTGCCCGCACGCCCTGCGGGCTAACTTCGGGAGTGAACACCATGACCACGCTTAATCTGAGCGCAGCCTCTGCTGCGCGCGATATCACCTATCGCAAAATTGCCTGGCGCCTGATGCCCTGGCTGATGCTCTGTTACCTCTGTGCCTATCTCGATCGCGTCAATGTTGGCTTCGCTAAATTACAGATGATGGATGATTTATCACTCAGCGAAACCGTTTATGGGCTGGGTGCCGGGATCTTTTTCATCGGCTACTTCTTCTTTGAGGTGCCGAGCAACCTGATCCTGCATCGGGTCGGCGCACGTCGCTGGATTGCCCGCATTATGATTACCTGGGGCATTATCTCAGCGCTGTTCGCCTTTGTTGAAACAGCCTGGCAGTTTTACCTGCTGCGCTTTCTGCTTGGCGTCGCCGAGGCGGGTCTGGCGCCAGGTCTGCTGCTCTATCTCACCTACTGGTTTCCGTCTTATCGTCGCGCACGCATGACGGTGCTCTGGTTTATCGCTATTCCACTCTCCGGGATGATAGGTGGCCCGCTCTCTGGCTGGATTATGGGGACGTTTGCAGGTTTCCACGGCTGGGCGGGCTGGCAGTGGATGTTTATGCTGGAAGCTATCCCCACTCTTGTTATGGGTTTTGTGGTACTGAGGGTTCTGAAGGATCGGGTGGAGCAGGCGGACTGGCTGGATGACGACGAGAAACGTCGCGTGCGTGCCGATCTTGACGAGGACAACCAGCAGAAGGCCTGTCACGGAACAGTAAAGGCCTTTGTTGCCGATCGTCGTCTCTGGCTACTGGCAGTGATCTATTTTTGTGTGGTCATGGGCCAGTATGCACTGACCTTCTGGTTACCCACTCTGGTGAGAAACTCGGGCGTCAGTGAACCGCTGCATATCGGTCTGCTGACCAGTCTGCCTTACCTGTGTGCCATTATCTTTATGCTGCTGGCCGGGCGCAGCGGCGATCGCCATCGTGAACGTCGCTGGCACCTGATTGTTCCGATGCTGGTCGGACTCACCGGACTGACGCTGGCGACCCTGCTCAGCCATAGCGTCTCCCTGTCACTGTTTTCTCTCTGTATTGCCGCTGCGGGCATTCTTTCCGCCTCATCACTGTTCTGGATGTTACCGACCAACCTGTTGGGTGGCGTCTCTGCTGCCGCAGGCATCGCTGCGGTGAACTGTATTGCTAATCTGGCCGGGTTCTTCTCACCGTGGCTGATTGGTTCTATCACTACCGCAACCGGGTCACCGGCTTCAGGAATGTATTTTATTGCTGCCGTCCTGCTGGGTGGCGCGTTATGCGTGCTGCGCATCCGGGCAGCGGATGTTAATCGTTAATCAGGAGGTTACATGACTGACTCTCGTCACCGTTCACACGCGCTTTCACTGCAGCAACGCGCAAGCCATATTCGCCGTCATGCCCTGTTAATGGGCCAGGTTCAGGGACAGGGCTATATCGGTCAGGCACTGGGTGCCGCCGATTTGCTCGCCGTCAGTTATTTTCACGCATTGAATTACCGGGCGGATCAGCCCGAGTGGGAAGGTCGCGACCGTTTCTATCTGTCGATTGGTCATTACGCTATCGCCCTTTACGCCGCGCTGCTTGAAGCGGGCGTGATACCTGAGGAGGAAAGAGAAACCTATGGTGCCGATGAAAGCCGGCTACCGATGTCTGGCATGGCCGCCTATACCCCCGGCATGGAAATTACCGGCGGTTCACTGGGTCATGGCCTGGGTATTGCCGTCGGTGCCTGCCTGGGGCTGAAGCAGAAAGGCTCACAGGCGCGAATCTATAACCTGCTTTCAGACGGAGAGCTTAATGAAGGCTCCACCTGGGAAGCGGCAATGTCAGCTTCACACTGGCAGCTTGATAACCTGATCGCCATTATCGACGTCAACAATCAGCAGGCTGACGGCCACAGCAGTGAGATTCTCGCTTTTGAACCGATCGTGGATCGCTGGCAGGCTTTTGGCTGGTATACCCAGCGGGTCGATGGCAACGATATTGCTGCTCTGCAGGACGCCTTTGACGCTGCACGCAGCTGGCCTGAACCCCAGCCGCGCGTCATCATTTGTGATACCCGAATGGGCAAAGGTGTGCCGTTCCTGGAGAGCCGTGAGAAAACTCACTTCATTCGTGTTGACGCCGATGAGTGGGACAAAGCCCTGACCGCACTTGAGCAAGGAGTCTGAGATGAGTTCACAACCGCAAAAAAAACGTCTGACCACATCCGCCATGATCGCCTCAATTGCTGCTGAGGGTCAGCCTACGGTTTCTGCTCCTTTCGGGCATGCTCTGGTCGCTCTGGCAGAGCAGCGCTCAGATGTGGTGGGCCTGACAGCAGATTTAAGTAAATACACCGATCTGCACCTGTTCGCAGAGGCTTTTCCGCAACGCTTTTATCAGATGGGGATGGCGGAACAGTTACTCATGAGTGCCGCAGCGGGAATGGCGCGGGAAGGCTTTATGCCATTTGTCACCACGTATGCCGTGTTTGCTTCCCGTCGCGCCTATGATTTTATCTGCATGGCTATCGCCGAAGAAAATCTGAACGTCAAAATTGCCTGTGCACTGCCTGGGCTGACGACCGGTTATGGTCCGAGTCATCAGGCGACTGACGACCTGGCTATTTTCCGGGGCATGCCGAACCTGACAATCATCGATCCCTGTGATGCTCTGGAGATTAGCCAGGTCATTCCGGCTATCGCTGAGCATCCGGGGCCTGTCTATTTACGTCTGCTACGCGGTAAGGTTCCGCTGGTGCTGGATAAATATGACTATCACTATCAGCACGGTAAGGCTCAGCGTCTGCGAAGCGGTAAGCATGCCGTAATTATCAGTAGCGGATTGATGACCATGCGGGCACTTGAAGCTGCTGAAGCGCTGGAGAAGCAGGGCATTGAGATTGGGGTGGTTCACTCTCCTATGATTAAACCTCTCGATGAAGAGACTATCCTGAGGGAAGCGGGGGTGGCAGTGCAGGGTAATCAGCTGGTTATCACAGCAGAGAATCATTCCATTACCGGCGGGTTAGGCGAAGCTATTGCGGCGCTGTTAATGCGAAACCAGGTCACCCCGCGCTTCAAACAGATTGCCCTGCCAGATGCATTTCTTGCCGCGGGCGCATTGCCGACGCTGCATGACCGTTATGGCATCTCTACCGATGCTATGGTTAAGCAAATCATCAGCTGGCTTGAGGCCTGATTCCTGTAGAAACCGGGCCATGCCCGGTTTTCTTCTCTGTGCATCATTATCTGCCCTGTAAAATCCTCCTTCATTCCCGTCTTTTTTGCTCCCTGTACGTCGGTTTACTGATTGCAGTGGTCAGCACTCTCTGCGTCTCGGCAGACTCTCTCCATGCTGCTAACACTGCTACGGTTGACGAGATTTGTTGCCGTACGAACGGATCAGGTCGATTCACTGTAAACAGCAATTCAGGCAGTTCTCCTCTTTACCCTGATGAGCCTGCAGGTGTTTTCACTCAGTAAGTTGATGCTGTCATCTCCTTTGCTCAATACAGTGAATCAGGTCTTTATTGCGTGCTTCGTCAAAGCCGCCCCTTTTCATAGCTATCTTCAGAAAATAAATTTTATCCTGAGAAAAAGTTATCCACTTTTTCTGTGGATAAGTGAGGGATATTTTCTGAGTATCTTTTTGCACACTCTTATCATCACGGGGTTGTCGGTGGGTTACGCTTCTTTTCTGATCGCATTTATTCAACCATCAAAGGCAAGAAGGGGATTTTTTGTCTTAAATGTTGGCGATTTCAGGCTGAAATTAATAACACTTTAGATGATAAATCAGTAGCTTAGGTTGAATGTTATGATGGCGTAAGAATTTACCCCGGAAGGGTATGCAGTGGAGAAATGAGCTATCTTAACCCGGCATGCAATGACGGGGGTTTTCTGAAAGAAGACTGGTCACTAATGAACCAGCAGTAAAAAATCTTTCCTTGCATTATGGCGACGACTCAAAGATGACTGGCCGCGAACTGACATGTTAGCGATGGCATCATGTGACATCAGCGATTTATTGTCATCCGCGAATGAGCGGTATGAGCACGCTTTCAGCATCGGACAAAAAGCTATCGCAGAATGGCGATTTCATGGGAATTTCGTCGAAGGCATAAGAATTAAATCATTATATATCAACGCATTAACAAAATCATGAGCGGCGAAACCCTGGCGATTTCAGCCTGAAATTCCGCCTCCAGCTACCGCTTAACTGATACCGGCCAGCAAATAGACAAAAAAAAGCCAGCCTTAATGGCTGGCTGATTTGAATACGGAGAGGTTAATGGTTGAGATACTTTTTCAGCGTCTCAGCAATAACTTTATCCAGTTCTTCCTGCAGTTCTTTTGACTGCCGGTTGAATTCATAGCTGAACATACGACCGCGTACCTTTTTACGGGCAAAGCGATCTTTATCTGCAAACGACCAGAGTACAGTCGCCTGCGTTTTATCTTTCTCCGGCTCCTTCATCAGTGTCTGGCTGCCCTGTCGAACCAGTCGCAGAATATGATTCTTAAGCTCATCCTCAGCCAGTCCTTCGCGGGCGCAGACTACATCAATCTCTCTGGAAATCGACTTAATCAGGGCTTCAACACTTTGCCCGGACTCACTCAACTTGTCAGCAGCCTGCAACAGCGCTTTATAGTCAGGATAAGTTAGCTCGGCGTGGTTAGGGAAGAGTGAGATTAATTCTGCCGGAACGCTGGCGGCCTGCAGGGCACGCGTAACTTTTGCCTGAGATAAACCCTGGTTTTCAGCGATCTCTTTCTGCGACAAACCACCCTCTTTCAGCGTCAGCAGCCGCATACCCACTTCACGCAGATTGTGCTCGCGTGCCGTCTGAATATCCTGCGCCAGTCGGCGGGCTTCATCAGGAGTAATTGCTGCGTCAGTGATCAGCACGTCCAGGCCGGTTTTGCAGTAGAGCGCGGCAGCCCGGCGGCGCGAGCCGTCGAGGATCTCAATGCGGTCATCGCGCATCACGCCAATGGCCGGGAAGAACTGTTGCAGCTTGATGGTGCGGATAATGTCGCGCAGTGAATCAGGCGTCAGGCCTGCCTGGTCGCGTCCGTTGGTTTCCATCGTGACAAACGTTTTGCTTTCCACCTCGCTGGCGGCAATACGTTCAAATCGAAACAGGGCGCGCTTGCCCGTTGCCAGAACAAAGGTCTGATTGTGCTGGCTGTCAGTCGTACCATTTTCGAGTGGAGTCTGGCTGAAGGTTCTGCCAATCGTGATTCTTTTTGCGCTCATACAAACCTCAGTTCAGGCGAATAAATTCGATACGGTCGAAGACGGCTTTTGCAAAATCCTCTGCGGCAGATCGCGCATTTTTCAGCGCTTCGCTGCTGCCGACGTAAGTCGCAGGATTAGCGGAGATAACCGTATCAAAGGATTCGCCGCAACGTTCAAAACCATCAAGGCGAGGAAGGGCAGCATCCAGCATGTCACCGCCAAAAATCTCTTTCGCCAGGCTATGGCAGAGTTTGTGGTCAGCTTTATTGGAGAGTTTGGACATAAAGCCGATGTTGCCCTGCAGGCGACAGGTTGCGCCGGAGTCTTCGATAATCGCAATCAGTTCCGGCAGGCGCGTCAGGTACTTCAGCGTCGAGTGGAAATCGACCTGAGCCGGAGGCACCGGGGTCATCAGCAGGTCTGAAGCGGCAATCGCATTCTTGAGAAAGGCATCCAGATGCGGGCCGCTGTCGATAAAGATAAAGTCATAATCTTTTTTCAGTTTGGCAATGACGTTGTCGTACAACACGGCATGGACATTCTGTTGCGGCAGATGCTCAGCGCAAAGCTGGTCCCAGCTTGAGGCAATAAAGGCATCATCAATTGAAGCAGGCAGTACATCCACACCCGGAATAATTGATGGAACAATAAATTCGTTTACCAGCTCATCACGGGAGACATTCTGCAGCATCGCCTGCGCCGCAGTCGCTTCAACAAGCCCTACTGAGCGCTCGTGATTCAAAAACATGGTTGCCGACGACTGCGGATCGAGGTCAATGACCAGAATGCGTAAATCTTCAAACAGCAGATGAGGATGGGCACGCAGTGCATGGGCCAGTGACACGGTAGAAACCGTTTTGGAGACACCGCCCTTAAGATTACCGACAAAAATAGTGTACGCATCGCTGTGGCGATCGCGATATTTCGGTACGCCTCGATGATGATAAATATCGATAATGTTCTGAATCGACATAGCATATTTGACGGAAGAACCGGCGGCACGTTTATCAAACTGATAACCGCTCTCTTCCATCTCATTGACGGCATAATCCACACTGGCTCGGGTCAGTTTGGGCAACTTAGCTAACGCCGCTTTGGCATAGACCTGATAATACGTATTTTCATGCAGTTCCTGCTTTTGCGCCTGAATCTGGTCGGTGAGGCTCAGCAGCATGCGTTCTGAACGCTGTGCAACTTTCATCACCTGCTTGTCATCGTTAGCCATAGTTGCTCCAAACATGTAGGATTTATGACTTTATACAGAAATCCTGCACGTGAGGCAATAATTTATCCTCTCAACATGATCTGCGTTTCTATGTAATCCCTCGCGTTTTGGTGAGCTTCATCACATTATAATTTCCGTCCGGACAAATTCTGCGGTCAGAACGTGCTCAGCATTCACTGTAATCAGCAGTTCATTCACTGTAGTGAGTAAACAGGTTTAAAAATGATCAACCGAATCGGATGCACCATCTGAGCAGGTGAGCCGGACGCATGACGCTGCGCTGAGGGCGCTAAACGTTCACTGTAATCAGCAAAGCGAGGGTGCTATCCGGTGATTTATACCCAGATAGGGAGCATGTTGGGAGTGGGATTAACGGGTAATGTGGCAGGGCGGACAGGCTACTGCGCTGATTTTTACCTTCATATGAGCCTGACATTCACTGTAGTCGGTAGCCTTTAAAAGAACAGCACAGGCAGAGATAACGTTCACTGTAATCAGTAACCGTGTGTTCATCGGTTCTGGCAGAGGAGTGGGGGAGACAAAACGTTCACTGTAGTCAGCATTAATCTGCTGACGAACCTTTAGCGGCTCATTAAAGCATCGGGATCAGATCAGAGAATAGGCAATCGTCAGTGCAGGACTGATTGTGATCGGCAGTGCTGAAGGGATCGTCCACAAACGTTCACTGTAATCAGTAAATCCCGACAGGCGCGAACATTCACTATAGTCAGTAATAGAAGGGGGATACCTCAAACATTCACTGTAGTCAGTAGAAAGCGTGCTGGCTGTTCGCCCCTGTAGCGAGCCCGTGTTGACGCTATCAGACAACAACCGTCATAGCTCATTCCGGCAAGCCTCCTTCCGCTCAACAATGACTATTCAGCATCAGTCCCTGCAATACAGCCATCTGTTCACCGGCTTGACTACAACGTTCACTGTAGTCAGTAGAAGCAGCAAAACATTGCGTCACTGATCACCCAACATTCACTGTAGTCAGCAAACCGTTCACTGTAGTCAGTACGACTTCTCGCTTTAACCACACCATACAGGCTGCCTGAAAAAAGCTTTATAGAGTAACGTTCACTGTAATCAGTAATCGGGTGGTAAGGCCATCAGTGAGGCTGAATGAAGATGCGTGGCAATGTCAGTCGGCAAACATTCACTGTAAACAGTAACAGTGTCACGCCAGTCACTCCACGCGGCTAACAATATCAACCCCAGAAGAGCGCGCATGACAGGTGTGGTTGTCGGGAACAGGGCAGAGTGCTGACATTCACTGTAGTCAGTAGCGTTCACTGTAATCAGCAGACGGAGCTGTCGTGAGAGGGAATCAGGACGTTCACTGTAATCAGCAGACCGGGTATAAGTAAGTGCTAACGTATATGTATGTAAGCACACACTCACCTGTAAAGCCTTATTGGATGGCAGGCCAGTTTTATTGCGGAGTGACGCAGGCTCTGACAAAGCATAGCGATTACTGATTACAGTGAACGTTACTGATTACAGTGAATAGCTGAAAGATACTGATTACAGTGAAGGGATAGGGAGATCGCGCTGTCACTCTCAGCGGAGAAAGTGACACTGCCACGCAGAATTGCTGACTACAGTGAACGCGGGAAGTTAATCCTCGAACTCGATTTCATCCAGCGAATCGATGCTCTCCAGATTACCGATACCATCGAGTTTAGGCGTACGACTGTGGATGATGAAAAAGACAGAGCGCCCACGTTTCACTTCTGAGTAATCCAGATAACCAATCTCTTTCAGCTGCTCCATCGCACGCCGCACCACATGGTTCTGCGTGGTGGTCTTGGAGCCGAGATTTAAGCGCATACGCAGGCGTGCCAGCGAGATAGGTGCGGGATTGGTCGGCAGACTCTCCAGGAAGGTGTAGAGCGCCTGTGCAGACTCTTTACGCTTGAGGCGGGAGATGGCACGGAGCTGAAGCAACACCTTGTGGTCGAAGTTGTAGAGTTCGAACAGCTTGGGATCGGCCTGAATGCGGACAATATCTTTTTCACGGTCGTAATACGCAGACTGAACAAGATGGGTATGATACGCCTTGCCGTTGCCTTCAAAGGAGAGCGTGTTGGTTGCAATGCGGCGCAGTGAGGCATCCAGGCGCTTACGTAGTGCGGCAGAAGAGTTGGCAGACGGAATGCCACACATCTTCACAAAGTCGATAAACGGCAGAGTGACCGTATCGCCTTTAGTCGGATAACGGGAAAAAGACTGAATAATGCCCGCCCAGGTTTTGAAATCGTTATCCATATCCAGCCGCGCGCCGGTAATGGTAATCTTTTCGTAGCCTTCCGCTTTCACCAGCGTCAGGTTCTTCAGCTCTTTGGTGGCATCTGTTGAGGCCATCGCACCGGATTTACCCCGTGCGGTCGATTTCAGGGTCGGCACAAAGAGTCCGAGACGCATTAATGCGACGGGCTGAACGGTATTATTCTTGTTGGGATGAAGCTGAATAACTTCACCACTGTTTTTGGTCACTGACAGAAAAGGTTCTAGTAACGCTTTGTTTTCGTTGTCTTTATCTGCCATGGCGTAAGATCTTCATTCTGTGGATGAAAGGGATCGTTTTCTGACTACAGTGAACATTAGCACTGTTTACAGTGAACATTCTACCTGGTACAGTGAATAAAGTACTGATTACAGTGAACACTTTACTGATTATAGTGAACACGATCACCCTTTCAGCCCTTGTGGGACGTGGCCTGCGACGATCGGGGATCTCTTAGGATCTCTCTATGATCTATTAAGGATCGTTTTTTAGGATCTGGTCACTGTATAAGTGGAAAACTCCTTCAAAACGTCATCTTCAGATACCTTAGCCGCCCGCAAAATATCTCCGGCAATCTGCATGTTATTTATCAGCCTGATCGGGTCCTGACAAAGCAGATTCTCGATTAATAAACAACTTCCTCACTATTATTCATTTTTCATCATCAACTACAGCGCGTATCGTCTCTCCATCACTGACCGAATGAGGAAAACGGCACCATGACTGAACATGTCCTATCACGTAATCCCGCAACAGGTGAAATTCTGGCACGCTATCCACTGCAGAGCGCGGCAGAGCTGGAACAGACGCTGGCGACCAGTGCATCTGCTTTTGCGGCATGGAAACAGAGCAGCATGGCGGACCGGGTCCGCGTACTGCGTCAGCTCGGCGAGCAGCTGCGTCTGCGTGAACCCGATCTCTCCCGTATGATCACGCTGGAAATGGGTAAACCCATTGCTCAGGCGCGTGCTGAAGTTCTGAAATGCGCAAACTTATGCGACTGGTATGCGGAACATGGCCCTGCAATGCTGGCCGATCAGCCGACTCAGATTGCTGATGCGTGGCAACGATTCCGTCCTGTCGGCGTGATCCTGGCGGTAATGCCGTGGAATTTCCCCCTGTGGCAGGTTCTGCGGGGCGCAGTGAGCATGTTGCTGGCAGGTAACACCTATCTGCTGAAACACGCGCCTAACGTCATGGGAAGCGCTACACTGATGGCTGAGCTCTTCAGTGCAACCGATCTCCCGGCGGGTGGCTTTAACCTGATCAACGTCGACAACGACGGTGTCTCCGTCGCGATCAAAGATGATCGTATTGCTGCCGTCGCCGTTACAGGCAGCGTGCGGGCTGGCGCGGCCATCGCCGCACAGGCGGGTGCCGCGTTGAAGAAAACCGTGCTCGAGCTGGGCGGATCCGATCCCTTTATCGTGCTGGCGGATGCCGATCTTGATGAAGCGGTTAAATCTGCCGTCATCGGTCGTTTCCAGAATACCGGGCAGGTCTGCATGGCAGCTAAACGCTTTATTGTCGAAGCATCCATCGCGGAAGAGTTTGAGAAGCGCTTCACGGCAGCCGTTCAGGCACTCACCATGGGCGATCCGCTGGATGAAAACACCTTCCTGGGGCCGATGGCTCGCGCCGATCTGCGTGACGAACTGGATGGACAGGTAAAAGCAACCTTGAGTGAAGGTGCGCGTCTGGTACTGGGTGGCGAGAAAGTGGCAGGGCAGGGGAACTACTATGCGCCGACCATCCTCGCGGATGTCACCAGCAACATGACTGCGTTCAGACAGGAGTTGTTCGGGCCGGTTGCCGCCATTGCCGTAGCGCGGGATCCACAGCATGCGCTGGAGATCGCCAACGACAGCGAATTTGGCCTCAGCGCCACTGTCTGGAGCGGTAACGAAGAGATAGCCGATCGTCTGGCGCTACAACTGGAAGTTGGCGCGGTGTTTATTAATGGCAACGGTGCGTCCGATCCTCGCGTTACCATCGGTGGCGTGAAAAAAAGTGGCTACGGCCGTGAGCTGTCGCACTTCGGTGTGCACGAATTCTGTAATGTGCAGACCGTGTGGAAGAACCGCCGCTAGTTATTACTGCGCAGCCGGAAGATAAGCGGGCGCTTTTTTAGTGCCCGCACTGAGCGGACGCAGCAACCGATGCGGTGCAATCGCACTCAGCATGGGTGAGCCTGTGCCGCTCAGCATCTCCTCAGCCACCAGCCTGCCCAGCAACGGGGCAAGGGTCATGCCGCTATGGCTGACCATCAGATAGACGCGTGCTGACTCATTGATGTAGCCCAGGGCAGGCAATCCATCTGCCGGACGCGATCGCTGTCCTGTTTCAATCCGCTCAATTCTCGCCCCTTCCGTGTTTTTGAACAGCCGCCGCAATCGACGCAGCATCTCTTTGCCAATCAGTCCATCCGGTGAGACCGGACGCGCCGGATCGGCATGCTGATCCAGATCCAGCGCCTGCAGCATCAGACGACCACCACCATCCGGCCGCACATTCAGCTCCGGGGTAATCAGATTGGCTTTAAGTGATATCGGCAGAGGCTGCGTCTGCGCAAGAAAACTGCAGGCAGCCGGATCGGCACGGTTTGCATCGGTCATCGCCAGTTCAAGTCCGCACTGGCTCAGCAGCTCTGGTGCCCAGCGGCCGGTCGCCAGCACCAGCCGATCGCCGCGCCATTCATCACCACTGGCCAGCGTAAGATGCACATCCCCAGCCGATTCCGTCAGCGTCGTCACCTCACTATTGCAGACCAGCTGACCCCCACTGGCCCGCAGGTCAGCAAGCAGTGAGGCGATAAACAGGCTCGGATAAAGCAGACACTCTGACGGGAAAAACCACGCGTGCTGAACACGGGGATCGAGCCGCAACTCGGGCAGGGCACCCATTAGCGAGGCGCGGCTGCGTTTCTCAACGGGGTAATCCAGCGTAGTGAGCTTTGCTGCGCGCTGCACCAGCTGTCGCAGGGAGGATTCATCGGCTGCCCACTCCAGCGTGCCGGTTTCCAGCAGCCACCGGGGCGATGCAGGATGACTGGCCTGCCAGCGCTTATGCTCGTCTATCGCATGGGCATTAAGATCATGGTAGCGGGTGGGTTCTTTGCCGTTGGCATTGACCCAGGCATAGCTGATCTGACTGGTTCCGCTGCCAGGGTAGTTTTTATCGAAGACGGTGACCTGTGCGCCCCGTCGCGACAATGACTGCGCGACGGCTAAACCCAGCACGCCTGCACCGATTACGGCAATACGTTGTGGCATATCTGGTCTCTCCTGAAAAGAGATCAGCGGGTAACGGCTACCCGCCGTGTCGCTTCACTATTGCGAACTCAAAGATGGTCGTCAACCATCGCTTCAGGTGGTTGTCTCATCGAACCAGGCGGGCACCGGATCGGCCAGATTGATCCAGTGCTCAGGGCCTGCAGCCATCTCATCGGGTGTCAGTAGTGCGTGGTCCAGGGCGGCAAGAATTTGTTTTTCATCCATTTCAATGCCGATGAATACCAGCTCCTGACGCGCATCGCCGGTGCCTTCCTGCCATTGTTCTGCGATGAAATTGAGTGAGTCTGCATCCTGTGGCCACTCCGTTCGTGGCACGCTGACCCACCAGCGCCCGGCATAACCCTGACGCGCCACTGCGCCCGCCTGCGACCACATCGCGGCATAGTCAGGCCGGCTGGCGAGCCAGAAGTAGCCTTTAGAACGAATAACCCCGTCAAGCTGGTGATTAACCACTTCCCAGAAACGCTGCGGATGGAACGGACGGCGGGCGCGATAGACAAAACTGCGAATGCCATACTCCTCTGATTCAGGCTGATGCTCACCGCGAAGTGTCTGCAACCAGCCGGGAGCCTGTGCTGCCCGGTCGAAATCGAACCGACCGGTATTGAGCAGGCAGTCCAGCGGCACCTGGCCAAATTCGCTGTTCAAAATGAGTGCGTGCGAGTTAAGCGCACGCAGCATGCCCTGCAGTTCATGCAATTGCGTCTGGCTGAGCAGATCCGTTTTGTTCAGAACCAGCAAATCACAGAACTCAATCTGATCCACCAGCAAATCAACCACTGACCGCTCATCCTGCTCGCCCAGCGACTCGCCGCGAGACTGAAGATCATCGACTGAACGGTAATCGCGCAGGAAGTTAAAGCCATCTACTACGGTAATCATGCTATCCAGACGGGCATATGCCGACAGGCTTTCACCTTCTTCATCTTCAAACGTAAAGGTTTCAGCAACCGGCAGCGGTTCAGAAATGCCGGTAGACTCAATGACCAGATGATCGAAGCGACCGGCCTGCGCCAGACGTTTCACCTCCAGCAGCAGGTCTTCCCGCAGCGTGCAGCAGATGCAGCCGTTACTCATTTCGACCAGCTTTTCATCCGTGCGTGACAGCTGTGCGCCGCCATCACGCACCAGCGCAGCGTCAATGTTAATTTCAGACATATCATTAACGATGACCGCGATTCGCCGTCCTTCGCGGTTGTTGAGAATGTGATTGAGCAGGGTGGTTTTACCGGCACCGAGAAAGCCGGAGAGGACCGCAACCGGCAGACGGGGATCGCCGGATGTGAGAAGGGAGAGTGGCATACTGTTACCTGTGAGCAGTGATTAATATGTTATAACATAACATTTATAACCTCGTTTTCAATCGGGATTTCCACCTGGGTGTTGGATAATGAAGATCGATAAGAAAAAAGGAGAAGAGATGCAAAAACTCACACTGGTGCCGCGTCTTGTGCCTGATGTCAGAAGCGGCGCGAAAACATCAACGATACGCTGGCAGGAAGCCGATATCGTCACCGGCCCGCTGAAACTGGTGAATGAGCAGGATGCCGGGGACACGGTCATCGTCTGGGTGACGAAAATCGAAACACTGCGCTTAAGCGAAGTGGCCGTGCGGCTGGGGAAAGAGGCGGAATGGCCGGATGCGGTGCTGCTGGCAGGGATGCGCGAGCACTATCCGGCGATCCGGCTGAGCAGTGAGGTGCAGCTGATCACTCACCTCACGCCCGCCGAAACGCAGCAAAAGCTCACTGAACGGTGATCAGCTGTGCTCAATCACCAGCAGCGCCAGGGTATCGGCTTCCAGCGCCCGGAAGATATGCAGCTCATCGCCCGGATAGGTAATGTAATCACCCACATCCAGCTCCACCGCACTGTCGACCGGGCCAACCAGCGCCCGCCCCTTAGCTATAATAATATGCTCGATGGTATTGGGAATATGAGGCTGCGATATGCGTTCGCTGCCGGGCTGAACCTCCAGCAGATAGATATCACGCCGGACGCCGGGCGGGCAGGATGCCAGCAAAACGGCCTGATAATCAGCCAGATCGGCGGTCACTGTAAGGCCTTCTCCACGACGGATCACCTGCAGACGACGCGCATCCGGCTCCAGCAGACGTGAAAAGGGAATATTCAGCGTCACGCACAGCGACCACAACGTCTCAATCCCCGGATTACCATTACCCGCTTCCAGCTGTGACAATGTGGATTTGGCGATCCCTGCGCGGCGCGCCACTTCAGCCAGTGACAGGCCGGCTCGCTGACGTTCACGCACTAAGGCATTGGCGATAATGCTGATAGGGGTATTCAAACGCACTCCTGATAACCTGAATGTTTTTTATATCGAACATAATGTTCGTCTTGTAAAACGTTGTCGCGGTGTTCATTATATCGGATTATACGTTCATTATGAGACAGAGTGATGCTTTTTCCGCAAATGCAGTTGCTGGACAAAGGGGTGATCAAGGCGATTTTTCTGGTCTGCCTGGCTGATGGAATTGTCGGATTATCCTATGGCTCGCTGGCTTCCGCCGACGGGTTTCCGCTCTGGGTGCCGCTGGCGCTGTCAACGCTGGTGCTGGCGGGTGCGTCGGAGTTTCTGTTTATCGGCATCGTGGCCGGAGGAGGCAGCCCTTTAACCGCCGCCGCGGCGGGTCTGCTGGTTAACGCGCGTCACCTGCCGTTCGGCATTGCAGTCAAGGATCTGGTGGGAAAGGGGCCGGCCGGCTGGTTTGGCTGTCACATCATGAACGATGAAAGCGTGGTGTTTGGTATCTCTCAGCCGCAGCTGGCTCAGCGTCGCAGCGCCTACTGGCTGTGCGGTATCGGTATTGGCTTTATCTGGCCGGTGAGTGTGATGACCGGGGCGGCGATTGGGCAGTTTATTCCTGACGTCTCGGTAATCGGCCTGGATGCGGTATTCCCGGCCATCCTGATCGCCCTGATCTTCCCGGCGCTGCGCCAGCGACGCACGCGAATCCCTGCCACCGTCGGCGCGCTGCTCTCCCTCCTGGCGACGCCGCTGGTCCCGGCAGGCATGCCGGTGCTTTTCTCACTGCTGGGCCTGCTGACATGGAGATCGCGCAAATGACGCATCAGGGAATGATCATTGCCGGGATCGCCATGCTGGCTGCCGGAACGTATCTGATGCGCTTTGCCGGCGTCAGGCTGGGAAACCGTCTGCCGATCAGCGAACGCACCCAGCAGATGCTCTCAGACGCTGCCACGGTATTGCTGCTGGCGGTTGCGGCCACGACGACGCTGTTTGAGGGCCAGCATTTTGCCGGTGTGGCTCGGGTGGCTGGCGTGGGCTTTGCCCTGTTGCTGGCATGGCGTCGGGCGCCGCTGATTGTCATTATTCTGGGAGCGGCGGCGATGACGGCGCTGCTGCGTTTCCTCGGCGTGCCCTGACGCTGTTGTACCCTGACGCTGTTGTACCCTGACGCGTCCGGGATTGCTATCTGACCGGGCATCACGGCATGATGACGACTCATTACCCGCCCGGAGTTTTTCCATGAATCGTCCGCTTCAGATTGGTCTTCTGCTTTTCCCTGATGTCACCCAGCTCGATTTAACCGGTCCGTGGGAAGTGTTTGCGCGCACGCCCGGCGTTGAATGTCATCTGATCTGGAAAGATCGTCAGCCGGTACGCTCCGATCGCGGCCTGTCGATAGTGCCCACCACCACGTTTGATACGTGCCCGCCGCTGTATGTGATCTGTGTGCCTGGCGGGCCGGGGCAGATCGCCCTGATGTCAGACGACGTCACGCTAAATTTTCTTCGTCAGCAGGCCGCTCAGGCGCAGTGGATAACGTCGGTCTGCACCGGATCGCTGGTGCTGGGGGCCGCCGGATTGCTGAAGGGATACCGTGCGACCTCGCACTGGAGTTCCATCGATCAGCTGGCCTTGCTGGGCGCAGAGCCGGTCAGTCAGCGGGTGGTGCGTGACCGCAATCGCATCAGCGGCGCGGGCGTGACATCAGGTATCGATTTCGCCCTGACGCTGGTGGCAGAAATCGCCGGTGATGCGGTCGCAAAAGCGGTTCAGCTACAGATGGAATATGATCCCGAACCGCCGTTCACCAGCGGGTCGCCGCAAACCGCACCGCCACAGGAAGTGGAGCAGGCAAGGGCGAAAATGGCGGCGTTTCTCGCCACACGCCGTGAGGCAACCGAACGTGCCGCGCAGAGGCTACAGGCTGATCAGCTTACGGATGCCGGGGATACGCAACAGCAGAAGTGACAGCGCCATCGAAAAAATCAGCGTCAGGGCGATAACCAGCAGTTTATCGCCCAGCGTCTGAATGTGGATTGCGGCGGCCAGCAGGCCAAAAACCAGATAGTGCAGGATATAAACGCCGGTCATGGTCTTCCCGAGAATGGTCAGAAACGACGTCAGCCACTGACCTTTTTCCGGCAGGCGAACCGCATTAATGCTGATCACGATCAGCAGAACCAGCAGATAAACCTGCGAGCCCGTCAGCTCCACATCGTTGTGGGTCGCCAGAAAGCGCGCAATAAAGTAATGACGTTCATAAAGCCAGGTGAAGAGATAAACCGCAGGCAGCAGCAGCAGGCTGATTCTTATCACTCCGGGTGAAGTCAGCAACTTCATCACGCGCGGGGCGGCCATCAGCCGGCCTGTAAGGTAGTAGAGCACCCACGTCCAGATACGGTATTGCGGCAGCAGCGAGAAGGCGCGCTGGTCAGGATAGAGGCTGGCGAGCAGGTCATACGCAAACGCCGACACCAGCAGCAGCAAAATTCCGGCTGCCATCAGCCCTGGCCGCTGAATCAGCCGGTCGATCAGGGGATGCGAGACGTAAATCACAATCAGCGCAATCACGAACCACGGCTGAATAAGGTAGCCCTTATGGTGCATCCCGGCAAACCAGAAAAAGCTGAACCAGAAAATAAAAATCAGCAGAATGCGGCGGATTTTCCCCAGCTGCCATGCGGGCGTGTGCAGCTCACCGGCGTCGATATAGCCACTCAGCAGAAAATAGAGTGGCGTGGCAATCGTCGAGACAAAACTCAGCACGTTCAGCGTCAGATTAATGTCGTAATGGTAGCTGTCGTAGCTCTGGTAAAGCGTAAAAAACGACACGGCGGTCATGCAGGCCAGCGTCTTCAGCATTGCCAGCCCGGTCTTATTCACCACGCACCTCCCGGCCGTGGAAGCAGCGATAGATCACCGGCAGCACCAGCAGGGTCAGCACGGTCGCAAATCCCAGACCAAAAATAATCACTACGGCCATGCTCTGGAAGAAGACGTCACGCAGCAGCGGCAACAGGCCCAGCACCGTGGTAAACGCCGTCAGCAGGATAGGGCGGAGACGCGAGGTCGCCGCATCAATAATCGCCAGCTGCAGCGACTTCTCCTGCTGGAACAGCCGAATCTCCTCAATCAGCACGATCCCGTTACGGATCAACATCCCCGACAGGCTCAGCAGCCCAATCAGCGCCATGAAGCCAAACGGAATCCCGGTGATTAAAAAGCCACAGGTCACGCCAATCAGCGCCAGCGGCACGGTGATCCAGATAGCGATGGCGTCGCGCAGTGAGTTAAACATCAGCACGGTAATGATAAACATCGCCAGGAAGCCCACCGGCAGCGAACTGAGCAGCCCGCTTTGCGCTTCGCGTGAACTCTCCAGCTCGCCACCCCATTCAAGCCGGTAGCCAGACGGAAGTTTCAGTTGATCGATCTGCGGCTGAACCCGCGCGATAACCTGGGCGGAGGTGAATCCTGAGGCGGGATCGGGGTCGGTCTGCACAGTCAGGACGCGCGTGCGATCACGACGCATGATCAGCGGATTCTCCCACTCCAGACGGAAGTCAGAAACCACGTTGCTCAGCGGCACAAAGTGCTGCAGGGCCGCGCTCCAGAGCTGGATGTTCTCAATGTGATCGACACTCTGCCGCTCTTCGTCCGCCGGGTAGAGCATGACCGGCATCAGACGCGATCCGTCCCGGAAAATGCCCACCGCGTCGCCGCTGAAATTCATTCTCAGCGCCTGATCGATATCGCGCTTATCAATGCCCAGTTCCTGACCACGCAATGCCGAAAAGACCGGACGGATCACTTTGCTGCGCTCCTGCCAGTCGTTACGCACCGGGAAGGTCGATCCCTCCGCCAGGAAAATCGCATCCAGCTGGCTGCCGATGTGACGCAGCACTTCCGGATCGGGGCCGATCACCCGCAGGGCAATGGCACTGTCGCTGGCGCTGCCAAACTGAATTCGTTTGATGCGCTGATTCACCTGCGGGAAGTTCTGCTGAATGTACTGCTCGGTCTTCCGCGACAGCGCATCCAGCTGCCGCGCATCCTTAACCCGCACCATAATCTGGGCGAAGTTGCTGTACTGGCGCGCCGCGTCATAGGTCAGGGTAAAGCGCAGTGCGCCCTGGCCCACCGTGGTGACCGTCGCCGCAACAGCCGGATCCTGATTAATAAACCGGGCAATTTCCGCCGCCGTATCGGCGGTGTAATGGATATCGGTGCCATAGGGCAGCCAGAGGTCGGTGAAAAACACCGGCGTGCTGGAGGAGGGGAAGAAGTTCTGTTTCACCAGGGTAAAGCCATACAGCGACAGCGCCAGCAGCGCCACCATCACAGTCAGCGTGGTGAGGCGGAAACGCAGCAGGCCGCCCAGTGCCCGACGATAAAGCCGGAAGACCACGCCCTGATAAGGCGCAGTGGGTTCAGTTTGTTCAGGCTTAGCCGCGCCCCGGCGCTTCTCGCTCCAGTTGATAAACACCGGGGTTAAGGTCAGCGCCGTGACCCAGCTCAGCATCAGTGAAATCAGCAGCACCTGGAACAGCGATTTACAATATTCCCCGGTCGAATCCTGTGACAGACCAATCGGTGCAAAGGCGAGGATCGCAATCACCGTGGCGCCCAGCAGCGGCAGGGCGGTGCGCCGTACCATGCGGGCAATCGCCTGCTGTAAGGGATTTCCACGCTGGTGGTCGATTTTGACCCCTTCAACCACCACGATGGCATTATCCACCAGCATGCTGAGCGAAATAATCAGGGCGCCCAGCGACACCCGCTGCAGCTCAAGCTTAAACAGGTACATGATCAATAACGTACCGAGCACGTTAAGCGCCAGTGAGGCGGCAATCACCATGCCGCTGCGCAGGCCCATAAACAGCAGCAGCGTTCCCACCACAATCGCCAGCGCCATCAGGAAGTTGAGGATAAAGCCATCAACCGACTGTTTCACCTCATGCGCCTGGTTGTAAAACACCTTCAGGCTGATTCCGGCGGGCGTATCCTGCTGATAGTGCGCCATTCGGGCGGAGAGCGCGTCGCCAACATCGATGACATTGACGCCGGGCGCAAACGAGATGCCGATAGCCAGTGCCGCTTCACCGTCTGCAAAGTAGATATTGGCCGGATTATCGGTCACGCCACGCGTCAGGGTCGCAATATCACGCAGATGCACATTCTGCGGGCTGCCCGCAGGCAGAATCGGCAGATTAGCCAGATCGTCGAGCGTCTTCAGCTCGCCGGTAGGATGAAAACGGATCGATTCGCTATCAACCCTCAGCGTTCCGGCACTGGCGACGCTGTTATTCCGGCTCAGCAGATCGGCGACGCGTTGCGGCGTCATGCCATAGGCGGTCATTTTGCTGGCGGAAAGCGCGATGCGGATCTCCTCCTGCTCAACGCCCGCGACCGCAACCTTCGCCACGCCGGGCACCAGCACCAGATCACGGCGCAGCTGATCGGCATAGTTGCGCAGTTCGCTGTTCGTATAGTCTTTGCCGTGGATAACGAAGAAGTAGCCATAAACGTCGCCGAAGTCATCGTTTACCAGCGGAGCCTGCACGCCAGGCGGAAACTGCCGGGCCGCGTCGCCGACCCGGCGGCGTAACTCATCCCAGATTTGCGGCAGCTGATCGGCCAGATAGCGGGTATGAATATTGACGGTAATCTGCGACAGGCCATTGCCTGAAATAGACGTCACATTATCCAGTGACGGCAGGCGTTGCAGCGCATTCTCCAGCGGCAGCGTGACCTCCTCTTCAACCTGCTGGGCCGACGCGCCGGGATACTGAGTGACGATTACCGCCGACTTAATGGTGAACAGCGGATCTTCAAGGCGGCCAATGTTCAGCAGGGCATAGATACCCCCCACGCCCAGCAGCAGAATGACCATCCAGATGCGAATCGGTTTATCAATGAAATGCTCCTGAATACGCATTATAACCCCCGCTCACGCTGCCAGATGCGCACCGCTTCACCGTCACGCAACTCACCGACACCGGCGGCAACAATGCGGTCGCCCGGCTTCAGCCCGCTGATGATTTCAATGCCCTGCGCGGTGAGACGACCCACTTCCACCGGCTGATCTTTAACACGCAGCGCCTCACCATCCTGCTCAACCAGCCAGACATGCGGCTGATTGGTGGGGCTGCGATCGGGATTAAATACCGCAGCCGCCGGCACCACCAGCCGCGGCTGGGCCGGAGCATTTGGCAGGTTATGCAGCCTGATGCGCACCGAGCCACTGAGACCGGCAACGCCAGGCAGATCCGCCGGACGCGGCATGGTCAGCACCACCTGATACGTCAGCGTGGCGGCGTCGGTCTGGCTGGTATGCTCTTTGTATTGCGCGGTAAAAAAGCGGCCTGGCAGGGCGTTAAACTGCACCTCAGGCTGATAGTGAATATTCTGGATATCGAGGCTGGTAAAGAGGGTTTCCGGTAGCGTGAAAATCACGTCGAGTAGATCGGCGCGGGTCAGCAGCGCAATCGGCTGTCCGGCGGCGACCACCTGATGATTACGCGCCTGCACCCGTGCAATAACGCCATCGAACGGCGCGCGGAGGGTCAGAAACTGTAACTCCTCCTGCGCGATTTTCAGTGCAGTCGCGGCGGCATCACGGTTAGCGCGCTGAATATCCATCTCAGACTTTGAAACCGCGCTGCGCTGCGCCAGCGTGTTAAAGCGCTGAAATTGCCGCTCCGCCAGCTGCAGCGCTGTCTGACGGTCACGCACCCGCAGTTTTGCATCCGCATCATTCAGGGTGGCAAGCAATTGCCCTGATTTAACAGGCGTTCCGTCACGTATATCGAGCTGGACCAGCTGGCCCGCGCGTTTAAATGCGAGGTCAGTATTATCACCTGCCTGAATACGGGCAGGAAAAACCCGGATATTCTGCGCGATATCTGATTCAAGGGTGAAAACTTTAATTACACGCGGTGGCGGTGCATCCGGTTCTTTTTTTTGATCGCAGGCTGTCATAAATAAACAACAGAGAAAAACGGGGATAATCTTGCGTTTAATCATTTTCTTCGCCTTAACATCAGCTATTTCACAGCAGTTTAATAAGCGTTAAGGCGTCATTAGCCCTGATGCTTATCGCGACCGGGATAAAATTAATTTGAATATTCGTCATCTTATTTTAACGAGACGGCAACGCCGCTTCGTCTGAATCGGATTATGCCGCCATGTGCGAAACCACCAGCCAGGTGAGTAAGCCTACCAGCGTGGTGGCGACGACCGCGAGAATAACGAAACCGCAAAGCATGATAATGCTCTGTTTTTTCATCAGAGTTTCCTTTTGCGAGCCAGGGTAAAAACCGTTGCACACTGCATCAGCCTGCTTAAACAATAGCTAAACAAAAACAACGTTGTCATTCTCATAATATAGGTTAGATTTAATTTAGCCATTTAATGTTATCCATCAGACGTTTCTTACCTAAATATGATATCGGTCATTACCGGCGGGAGAGGCATGCCGCAAAATGCCTGCCTTTTAATTGCGCCTTTAATTCATCGCTAAATGGCACGAGGTTTATATATGCTAAATAATGATAAGCAGGATAAAGCGTTAGCTTTATCTGACCGCCCCTGGTATCAGCGTAGTGTGGACGAAATATTTTCCGACCTGCAGAGTTCACCCGCAGGATTATCGACTGCCACCGCACAGGAACGTCTGCAGAAACAGGGTCCCAACGCGCTTCCGCAAAAAGCGGAAAAATCTGCACTCCTCAAATTCATCGCGCATTTTAAAGATGTGCTCATCTATATTCTGCTGGCCGCAGCGGTGATCACCGCGATCATGGGCCACTGGGTGGATACCTTTGTCATTATCGGCGTGGCTGTCATCAATGCCCTGATCGGCTTTATTCAGGAGAATAACGCCGAGAAATCGCTGAAAAGCATCCAGAACATGCTCGCCAGCGAAGCGATGCTGGTGCGGGATGGCAGGCAGGTCACGGTCGCAACGCGCGATATCGTGGTCGGCGACGTCGTGATGTTACGGCCAGGCGATAAAATTCCTGCTGACCTGCGACTGTTTGAAGTCAACAACCTGCGGGTGGAAGAGGCGATTCTCACCGGTGAATCGACGGTGGTGTCCAAGAATATCGACACCCTGAGCGGTGAAAAATCGCTGGGTGACCGTCTGAATCTCGCTTTCTCCGGCACGACCGTCAGCTCCGGCACTGCCGCAGGGGTCGTCATCGCCAGCGGTGGTGATACTGAACTGGGTCATATCAATGAAATGATCAGCGGTATAAAAGAGGCCAAAACCCCGCTGCTGGTGCAGATAGATAAACTCGGTAAAGCGATCTTTGTCATCATCCTGCTGATGATGGTTGCGTTGTTTATCTTCGGCTATCTGCTGCGCGACATTCCCCTGGGTGAGCTGTCGCTGTCCGTAATCAGCCTGGCGGTTGCGGCTGTGCCGGAAGGTCTGCCCGCCATTATCTCGATCATCCTGTCGCTGGGCGTCCAGTCGATGGCGCGCACTAAAGCGATTATCCGCAAGCTGCCGACGGTTGAAACCCTGGGCGCGATGTCCGTGATCTGCTCCGATAAAACCGGCACGCTCACTATGAATGAGATGACGGTGAAAGCGGTGGTACTGGCGAAAAGCCGCTGGCGCGTCAGCGGAAACAGCTACGAACCTAAAGGGGAGATTGTGGCGGAGCAGGGCGCAAATCCGGGCGTGACGGCTGCCCAGGATCCGCTGTTCCAGCAGTTCCTCCACGCGGTAGACACCTGTAATGAAAGCCAGCTGCGTCAGGAAAGTCAGGGGTTCTGGACGATTGTTGGCGGCCCGACGGAAGGTGCGCTGAAAGTGCTGGCGGCAAAAGGGATGACCGCCCCTCAGCCGGTCGACGTCGTGAGCAAGCTGCCGTTCGATTCTCTCTATAAATATATGTCGGTCAGCTGTGTGGCTAATGGCGAATCCTATGTGCTGCTCACCGGAGCGCCAGACGTCCTGCTAACACTCTGTCAGCAGCAGCAAACGCCGGACGGTGTCGAGCCTATCGACCGTGCCTACTGGGATGCTGCCATCAGCACCTATGCCAGCGAAGGGCTGCGCACCGTGGCCGCCGCCTGGAAGCGAACGTCTGCACCCGTTACCGTCCTGGACCACAGCGATCTGAAAAGTGACATGGTGCTGCTGGGCCTGGCCTGCATGATGGATCCGCCGCGTCCGGAGGCGATCGCCGCCATTGACGAGTGCCAGAAAGCGGGCATCCGCGTCAAAATGATCACCGGCGACCATCAGGAAACTGCGATGGCGATTGGTCAGATGCTGGGTATTGGTAACAGCCAGGCCGCTATTACCGGCTACCAGCTTGAACACATGAGCGACGCCGAACTGGCCGAGGCCGCCAAAACCTATGACATTTTTGCGCGCACCAGCCCGGAACATAAATTGCGTCTGGTGAAAGCGCTGGAAGCGAGCGGTGAGATCGTCGGCATGACTGGCGACGGCGTTAACGACGCACCGGCCCTGAAACAGGCCAACGTCGGCATTGCGATGGGGATTAAAGGCACTGAGGTGACCAAAGAGGCGGCCGATATGATTCTGGCCGATGATAACTTCGCCACCATTGCTGCGGCAGTGAAAGAGGGGCGTCGCGTCTACGACAACCTTAAGAAAACCATTCTGTTTATCATGCCGACGAACCTGGCGCAGGGTCTGTTGATTATTATCGCGATTCTGATGGGCAATATGCTGCCGTTAACCCCGGTCCAGATTCTGTGGATGAACATGGCAACCTCGGCCACGCTGTCGTTTGGTCTGGCGTTTGAGCCTGCTGAAGCGAATGCGATGCGCCGGCCACCGCGCAATGTAAAAGCGCACGTCATGGATGCTTACGCCATCTGGCGCGTGGTGTTCGTCGGTCTGCTGATTTCAATCAGCGCATTTGTAATGGAAGCCTGGCTGCAACCGCGTGGCTACAGCATCGAGTTTATCCGCACCGTGCTGCTGCAGATGCTGGTCACCGCACAGTGGGCTTACATGCTGAACTGCCGTAACGCTGAGGGCTTCTCGCTGGATCGCGGTCTGCTGAAAAATCGTGGAATCTGGCTGGTGACGCTGGTGCTGGTGGCCCTTCAGGCGATCATTATTTATGTCCCATTAATGAACACACTGTTTGGCACCCGTCCTCTGCCAGCGAAGTACTGGCTGATTGCGCTGATTGTCAGTGTCGCCATTTTCATGGTGGTTGAGATCGAAAAACGCCTCACCCGCGGATGGCGGGTGAAGACGACCTCACTGCGTTAATTCAGCCTCCGGGTCCTGCTGCGGATAGCTCGCCAGCAGGACCTTCTTAATCAGATAGGTCAATGGAATGGCCAGTATCCCGCCCGTAATCCCCAGCAATGCCTGCCAGAATAAAAATGCCAGCAGCTGCGTGGTCAGCGCCAGGTTCAGTCGCTTACCAATCAGCAGCGGTTCGATCACCGAACTCAGGCAGAGGTTCAGCACTACAAAGAATCCGGCTACCGCCAGCGCGACCTGCAAATCGAACATGATGTAACTCTGAATAACCGGCGGTATGGCGGCCAGAAACGAGCCCAGCACCGGCACATAATTAAAGATGAACATCAGCACGCCCCAGAAAAAGGCAAACTTCAGTCCGATCAGATGAGCACCCACGCCCACGACTAATCCCCCCAGAATACTGGTCAGCGTTTTCACTCTGGCATAAACAATGACGCTCTGAATGCCCTCCTGCAGCGCCAGATAAAAAGCCTGATGTTTTCCCGTGACCCGCTGCTGCAGCGCCGCTTTCAGCAGCGGCATCTCATAGAGCATAAACAGCAACATCAGGAACACCATGATCCACCAGGAGATGACGCCAGGGATCTGCGTCAGAAATGCCGTGACGATTCGCACGATCGCGCCCGCATCGACAAAGGTGAGCAACTGGTCGGGCGTCATACCGATATCGAGCCGGGCAAAAGCCAGCGTCAGCTGTTCAAGCCGTGCCGCCAGCAGCACAGGCGTCTGGCGGCTGAGCTGCATTAAATCAGGTGTCAGCACGGTTAACTTAATGGTGGTGACCACCATGATCAGCAACATCAGCATGATCACCAGCAGGGAGGAGAAGATGCGCGGTATCCGCTTTTTATCCAGCCGGGTGATCAGTGGGTCAAGCATGATAGCCAGCAGCGCCGCCAGCAGGACCTGATTAATCAGCGGTGCCGCCAGATAAAGGCCGGTGAGAATAATGGTCAGGCAGGCGAGGATAAACAGCACCCGTGCCAGTGGCGGCCAGAGAGTAAACCAGCTCAGTCCCATAATCGGGCTCCTTCAGCAAAGATAAGCTGCAGTATAGATGAGGCCACAAGGTCAGTGCCTTGCGTCAGGTCAGAGGGTGGGAGTGGTAAGAGGCGCTTTTGACGCGATGATCAATGGCGCTCAGTCGGTGTTTGATGCTCTGATGCGCAGCCTGTCGCTGGCTGGATACGCTACCTACGGTCCCGCGACGTAGCGCGGCAGGTAATCAGCGAAACTATTCCAGACTGCGGCCATTTTATTCCCGATGAACAACCGGAGAAATTAGCGGAAATACTCGCAGACTTCTTTACCCGGCCACTCAATAAAAGCGGAATAACGCCCTCTGTAAATCAGGCAAATTAATATCAGGCAGCGGATTATTAATATTATTGCTGATCCGCTGCTATCTCATACGGCTTTCCAATAAATAACTCTATCGTCCTGATTTTTATTAATAATATCTGAATTCTTACGCGTTGCTTTCTGTGACGTGCTGTGAATAAATAAACGGTCATCACCATCCAGTATCAGGATGCGCTAAAAATAATGGTCGGCAACAGATTGCCGATCGCATATTGCCGGGGCTGCTATGAATCAGGAAAAAGCACGACTGGCCGGGGAAATAAAAGCCAGAGTTAATGAACTTGAATCGCAGTTAGTGGCGATTCGACGTGATATCCATGCGCATCCGGAATTAGGTTTTGATACGCTGCGCACCGCCAGTCTGGTCACTGACTACCTGCGGGCGCTGGGACTTCAGCCGCGCACTGGCGTTGGCCGCAGCGGTGTTGTGGTCGATATCGATGGGGCAGAGCCGGGCAAAACGCTGCTGTTACGCGCCGACATGGACGCGCTGCCGATCCATGAGCAGACCGGTTTACCCTTTGCCAGCCGCTATCCCGGAAAAATGCACGCCTGTGGTCACGATATCCACACGGCGACAATGCTGGGAGTGGCAAGCATCCTGCCGCACTACCGTCAGCAGCTCAAAGGCCGCGTCCGGCTGATCTTCCAGCCTGCCGAGGAGACGCCAGAAAGTGGCGCGGAGGCGATGATCGCCGACGGCGTGGCAGATGGCATCGACTGGGCTGTCACCCTGCACAACAAGCCTGAACTGGCGGCGGGCGAAGTCGCCCTGACGCGTGGCGCCAGTACGGCGTCCAGCGATGAATTCGATGTGACGGTGCACGGCGTATCGACCCACGCGGCGCGTCCGCACATGGGCACCGATCCGATACTCGCTACCGTCCATCTCATCAGCCAGCTGCAGACCATCATCTCACGTGAACGCGATCCCGCGCACTCTGCCGTGTTGACCATCGGTCACATTCAGGGCGGCACCACGCATAATATTATTCCCGACAGCTGCCTCTTTCAGGGCACCATCCGGACGAAATCGCCGGAAGTGCGCGCCGCCATGGAAGCATCGTTCAAACGGATGTGTGACGGCGTGGCGCTGGCGCAGAACGTACGCGTGGAGGTTAACTTCCAGCGTGGTGTGCCGCCTTTAATGAATGACGATCGCCTGATTGATTCGCTGGAAGAGATTCTGTCGCACCAGTTTGATCAGCCCATCATCGCGCAGCCCAGCGCCAGCTTTGGTGCCGAAGATTTTTCACTGTTTACGGAACGGGTACCGGGCTGCCAGATCCATATTGGATCGGGGACGCCGGGCCGTGACGATCATCTGCATAACTCCGACTATCAGCCGGATGAACGCAGCATTGCCGCCGGGACGCAGGCGCTGACCCGCCTTGCAATTGACTTACTCTCTTAATAATAAATAAATGAGGTTTATATGATGATGCGCAACCGCCTGTTCACGGCTTCTCTGACCGTGGCGCTGCTCGCCACTTCCGCATTCAGCCAGGCGAAAGATTTCGGCACCCTGAAGTTTGCCACCGAAGCCGCTTATCCTCCGTTTAACCAGACCACGCCGAGCGGCAAAATCGTCGGCTATGAACCGGATATGGTGGCGGAACTGGCAAAACGTGCAGGTTTTAAATATGAAATCATCGCGCAGAAATGGTCAGGCATGATCCCAGGGCTGATCGACGGGAAATATGATGCGGTGGTTGATGCGGTGACCGTGACGCCAAAACGTGCGGAAGCGATCGACTTTACCCATCAGTACACCGTCAGCGTCTCAAGCTTCGTGACCGCGAAAAAAAGCCCGCTGGCCACGCTGCCAGGCAGCGGCACGGTGGTGACAGCGGATGACGACGCCGGCATGAAAAAAGCGATCGACGATCTGAAAACCACGTTCAAAGGCAAAACCATTGCGGTGCAGGTCGCCACTATCCAGGCTGACTTCCTGCAGAAATACCTGGGCGATGTCGCCACCATCCGTACCTATCAGGCCGGTCCTGAAACCTTCGCTGACCTGATGAATGGCCGCGTTGATGCCGTCATGGCGTCACGCACCAACCTCAACGCTTTTGTGAAAAAACATAGCGATGCGATCAGCAGCAGCGGCTACGGCTTCTCGGGTGGCGTGCTGGGCGCAGGATCGGCGATTGGTCTGCGCAAAGGTAACAGCGAGCTGCAGCAGGTCCTGAACCAGGCGCTGGACTCCATGATCAAAGACGGCACGCTGAGCAAACTGTCGATGAAATGGTTTGGCGAAGATGTCGCGCCAAAAGCGTAACCGCTGATGCTGATGAACATTGACTGGCAGATACTGGGTTTCGGGGATGAGGGCTGGGGTGGCGTGTTGCTTAACGCCGCCGCTGTCACCGTCAGCGTGTCGCTCTGCGCCTGGCTGCTCGGGGCGATGCTGGGCAGCGTGCTCTGCTGGATGCAGATCGCCGGTTCGCGCTGGCAGCAGCGTCTGGCGGCAGGTTACATCACGCTGTTTCGCGGCGTGCCGGAACTGCTGGTGATCTACCTCTTCTACTTCGGTGGACGCCAGGTCGTTTCCACAGTGGGTACCGCGCTGGGCTTTCAGGGACCGTTCGATGTGAACGGTTTTGTCGCGGGCGCGATTGCCATCGGGCTGATCTCCGGCGCCTATCAGAGCGGCGTGTTTCGCGGCGCGTTTTACGCCATTCCGGGCGGGACGCTGGAAGCCGCGACCGTCACCGGCATGGGGCGGCTGATGATGTTTCGCCGCATCATCGTGCCGCAGGCGTTACGTACCGCGCTGCCGGGCATGGGCAACCAGTGGCAATCGGTGATCAAAGAGTCGGCGCTGGTCTCGGTGACCGGGCTGGTGGAAACCATGAACCAGGTCTCTACCGCCGCTAACTCCACCCAGATGTCCTTTTTCTTCTACAGCGTGGGTGCGGTGATCTACCTGATTATCACGACCTGTTCCGATATGGTTTTCCGCTACGTGGAAAAGTTTGCGATGCGCGGTCAACAGCGCGTGAAGGGATAAGGAGTCCACGTGGATATGATGTTTTTACAGCAGACGCTGCTGGCGCTGCTGAAAGGATTGCCGCTGACCGTTAACCTGGCGCTGCTCTCGCTGCTGGGTGGCGGCGTGCTGGCGCTGCTGCTTAATCTGCTGCGCATGACGCGCGTCGGCAGTCTCTTCTGCCGTTTCTACGTCTGGCTGTTTCGCGGTACGCCGCTGTTGATCCAGATTTTTATGGTTTATTACGGCCTCGGCAGTTTACCGGCGGTGCGCGACAGTCTGTTCTGGCCGCTGCTGCGCGATCCCTACTGGTGCGGCTTGCTGGCGCTGATCCTCAATGATGCGGCTTACACCTCGGAGATCCTGCGCGGCGGACTGCGCGCGGTGAGTCAGCAGTCGCTGGAGGCCGCAAAAGTCTCGGGTATGTCGTCATATAAGATCTTCACCCGGATCACCTTACCGATTGCGATTCGACAGGCGCTACCGGCCTACAGCAATGAAATCATCTCGATGATCAAAGCGACGTCGCTGGTCAGTACCATCAGCCTGATGGAGATGACCGGCATTGCTGACTCGATTGTCTCTTCCACCTTCCGGGCGCTGGAGGTGTTCCTCAGTGCGGCGGTGATCTACCTGATACTCACCATGCTGGTCAGCAAAGGCGTATCAATGCTGGAACGACGCTTATCACCTTACTATTTTGGAGCACGCTCATGACCGCCCCAACCATCATGCTGAGTCATCTCAGAAAGAGTTATGCGGGAAACGAAGTGCTGCACGACATCAGCCTGACCGCGCAGGATGGCGATGTGATTTCGCTGATTGGTGCCAGCGGGTCGGGCAAAAGTACGCTGTTACGCTGCATTCCGTTTCTGGAAGTGCCGCAGGCGGGCGAAATCGCGGTCGGCGACGTTACCGTCACGCTGGATAACACCGAGGAGAAACTGAGCCGCGAGCAGCGTCGCCGCATCAAGCTGATGCGGATGCAGCTCGGCTTTGTGTTTCAGAGCTTCAACCTGTGGCCGCATAAAACGGTCATGCAGAACATCATCGAAGCGCCGGTCCATGTGCAGAAACGCAGCCACAAAGAGGCGATTGAAGAAGCCGAAGCGCTGCTGCACAAAGTGGGACTCTATGCAAAACGCGACGCCTGGCCATCGCAGCTTTCCGGCGGCCAGCAGCAGCGTGTGGCGATTGCAAGGGCGCTGGCGCAGCAGCCGAAAGCGATCCTGTTTGATGAGCCGACCTCCGCGCTGGATCCGGAGCTGGTGGGCGAAGTGTTACGGGTGATCCGGAGCCTGGCGGAAGAGGGACGCACCATGATTATCGTGACGCATGAAATGGGCTTTGCGCGAGACGTGTCGAACAAAGCGGTGTTTCTGCATCAGGGCATGATTGAGGAGTCGGGTTCGCCGGAACAGATGTTCCTCGATCCGATCTCGCCACGCTGCCGCGCCTTTGTGAACAGCCACTTTGAACGTAATGCAGGTTAGTGAGGCCGGCAACGTAGTCTGACTGCGGCGCTGTTGCGTGTTTTATGATTAGAAAACCCCGGAAGATTTTCCGGGGTTTTTTATCAGCCAGCTTTTGTGGTTCAGACGAGCCTGTTAACGCCAATCCTGAAATTAAGGATTAAACACCGGGCGGCCCGCTTCAACCAGTGCCTGCCACTGCTGATAGCTGGGACGGCACTGGATGTCTGAATACCACGCTTTCAGAGCTGTGCATTCGTCTGGCACAGCAAGGTTCACCAGAGCCGAGAAGATCATTCCGCCTGTTACGGCAATATCGGCCATCGAAAACGTATTGCCCGCGACATACGGCTGCGAGCGTAAAACGCCGTCGAAGTAGTGCATGCCCCGGATGGCCTTTTCGCGCATTTTCTCACCCCATTCCGCATTCTGATAAAGCTCAACTTCTGGCCCCAGTCCTGAGGTGGCATGGTGGAAATAGACGCTGACCGCATCAAGAAATTCGATCTCAGCCCGTTTGGTCATCATATGGATAACGCCTTTTTCTACCGGCGTAACGCCAGTCAGAACAGGGTTGTCATCCAGCACGTCCAGATATTGCGTAATCGCGGTGCACTCTGCGATCAGCGTTCCATCATTCAGCGCTAATACCGGCAGGGTACCTGAGTAATTGATGGCTAAAAATTCAGGCTTTTTATGCTCACCTGTCCACAGATTTACCGGGATAAATTCGACCTGAGAAAGCATTCCTTTTTCCGCCAGGGCAATTCTGACCCGTGCAGGATAAGGACCATCATACCAGTCATAGATTTTCATCGAAGGGAGTGACGCAGCTACAGATGCATTGTTGATATCAGTCATGATTAATTTACCTACCTGTCAATTGGTAGTTGGATTGTGGCGCGGAACTTTCAGGTTGTCAAGCCCTGTCTACCAGTTGGCAGGTAAAAAATTTTTCTTTATAATGAGCCTTCATTTCTAAAAGGAAAACAGGATTATGAGCCTGAACGCACGTGAAGCTATCCTGGCCGCAGCAAAGAGTGCTGCTCAGAATCATGGCTATAACGGAATTAACTTTCGCAGCATCGCGGATGAGGTGGGGATTAAGAATGCCAGTATCTATTATCACTTCGCCAGCAAAGCCAGCCTGGGGGCGGCTGTCGCCAATCGATACTGGCAGGATACGGTGCAGAATTTAAAGACTATCCGCGAGCAAAGTGCCTCACCGGATGAGGCGCTGCAGCGCTATCCGCAGATTTTCCGTATGTCGCTTGAAGACGCCAACCGGCTCTGTCTTTCCAGCTTTATGGCAGCGGAATATGACGATCTGCCGGAGGAAGTGAAGCAGGAGGTGCAGTGTTTCGTTGAGGCGAACGTTGAGTGGCTGACTGAAGTCCTTGGCGAAAAAGACCCTGATAACAGAGAGAAAAATGCCCGGCGCGCGCTGGCAATTTACACTGCGGTTGCTGGCGCGCAGTTAATTGCCCGCACACGCCAGGAGTTAACCGTTTTTGATAGCCTGATTGCGACCTATCAGGCGTCCGGCCTGATTCCGCTGTCGCAGTGAATGAAGAATTAGAAGGCGCCCACACCGGCAGGTGCCAGGAGCCTCAGCGTTCAGGGTGAAACATTCTGGCGCAGGCCGCCTGCCAGCTGGGTAAAGACCGCGATCATTTTTGGCAATGCTTTTTCCGGATCGCTGCTGGAGCCGACCCAGAGAGCGGCATTCAGCGCCGCGCTGTTCAGCAGATGTGCGGCGGCATCGGCGTCAATCGGCTTAATCAATCCGCTGTCGATCAGCCTTACAATCGTTTCGCGCGTGGCTTCCAGACAGCTGTTCTGGCTGGGCCACTGCGCGGGATCGCCCAGGAAAGCCGGGCCATCACGCAGCACAATACGCTGCACTTCGGCATCCATCGCCATGCGGATATAAGCGATGCCCTCGGCCACCAGCTTCTCCCACTCATCCGTCACGCCGGACGCTGCCGCTTTAGCCTGCTGCGCCATTTCGCCATCAACCTGCGCGACCACCGCCGCGAGCAGCCCCTTTTTATCGCCAAAGTTATGGTAGAGCGCTCCCCGAGTCAGACCCACGCTGGCCGTCAGCTCATCCATTGACGCGGCGGCAAAGCCTTTTTCGGCAAAGGCAGTGCGCGCTGCCGCGATCAGTTTTATCCGGTTCTCTTCCATTGATTCTGCACGACGCTTCACGGCCATAAACGCTCCTTTCACATACGCATAGTATATTAATTGACATACGCGGCGTATGCGTGATTAATGTGGCATACGCCGCGTATATTAAATCAAACCTGTATGCGCTGCATCCTGCAATCCCTCTGAGGCTGTTAAGGAAATTTTATGAACACACGCGAACCCATCTTTCCTGCCAATCGTCATGCGCTGTATCAGCAGCATGGCTATTCTGCCGCTATCCGATCTGGCGATCTGCTGTTTGTCTCGGGTCAGGTGGGCAGCCGCACCGATGGCACGGCGGAACCTGATTTTGCTGCTCAGGTTGCACTGGCGTTTGAAAATCTGGCGGCCACGCTGGCTGCAGCAGGCTGTACCTTTGACGACCTGATCGATGTCACCACGTTCCACACCGATCCGGAGAATCAGTTTGAAACCATCATGCAGGTGAAGCAGCGCGTTTTCCCGCAGCCGCCATATCCAAACTGGACAGCGGTGGGGGTGACCTGGCTGGCCGGTTTTGATTTTGAGATCAAGGTGATTGCCCGCATTCCGGAAAAGTCAGGTCAGTAAGAACAGGGCGGGGTGAGGTTAACCTTCAGGAACATAGATCGACATCTTCAGCGAAGGTGCATCATTCGACATAAAGCTGGAATAACTGAAGGTGCGCTTCACGCCATCCCTACCTGTGAGGCATTTGACCCCGGAGACGGGTGCGGCGATGACATGCTCGTTCCACCATTCGCTGAATTCCTGACACTCGTGTTCAAGCCGGGTGATGAGTGACGGGAAGGCGGGGTTATGCGCATTTCGGTCGTAGTCAGCATGAAACAGACCCAGCATTCTTTGGGCTTCTTTAGGCCAGGTCTCGCCGAACAGTGTCCGCGCCTCCGGCGTGGTCAGCATGAAAATCAGGATGTTCCTGTCTTCATCGGATAACAGGCTGAAGTCTGTGATCAGCTCTGCTGCCGCACTGTTCCATATCAGCACGTCCCAGCGAGCATTGGTGACGTAAGCTGGCTCGGCTAATCCGCGAACCAGTTTTATTACTCCCTCAGGGATCGCTTCGTCGATGATATTCTCTGTTTTCCGCCGGGTCAGCGACTGCAGATGCAGCACATCAACCTTATCAAGCTCCAGCGCCCGGCCCAGCGCGCTGACAACCCGATCTGAGAGCGACTCCACCCGTCCCTGTTCGATTTTCGTGTACCACTCCGTGCTGATGGCCATTCTGGCTGCGACCTCTTCGCGCCGTAATCCCGGCGTGCGACGCCTGTCGCTGGTGCGCACATCCCGGCTGTCAGGCTTAATCCGGGCACGGCGGGAGCGTAGGAAATGACTTAATTCACTCTTTGGCGGCATGAGTTAACCTGGTCGTGATTTATACCCCTATAAAACTAGTCTATTTTCGCCGCTGTTAAGCCCTCTTATAGTCGCCTTTTCTACAGAAAATGAGGGATAACACGATGAAAGCAGCTGTACTCGAATCGTTCGGAAAACCACTCAGCATTCAGGATGTCTCGCCGCCGATCCTGGGCACAGGGGAGGTGATCGTGGATGTTGTTGCGGCACCGATTCTTTCCTATGCCAGCGAAGTGTTCAGTGGCGCAAGAAAATATCTTTTACCGCCGCCGGTTATTCCCGGCTGCGGAGCTATTGGACGGGTGCGCGAAACCGGCCCCGATGCCGCCCGGCTTAAGCCGGGCGACTGGGTTTTTTGCGATCCGACAGTGCGTTCGAGAGATAACGCGCAGTCGCCTGAAATCGTGTTGCAGGGCTGGAGTGCGCGGGGTGAGGGCGGGCAAAAAATACAGCATTATCATCTGAATGGCAGCTTCGCTGAGCAGATTCGCGTTCCCACTGAAAACGCGGTGCCGATGGGTGATATCGATCCGGCTGAGGCCGCAGCCTGGTGCGCCATCACTACGCTGCTGGTGGCTTATGGCGGTTTACTGGCGATGGATCTTAAAGCCGGCGAGAGCCTGCTGGTGAGTGGCGCCACGGGTAATTTCGGCAGTTCAGCCGTGCTGGCTGCCATCGCAATGGGTGCCAGGAAGGTGATCGCGCCCGGACGCAATCAACAGGTTTTGCAGGACCTCAGCAAACGATTTGGTTCGCGGATAGAAACCGTCACGCTCAGCGGCATGGCCGACAGGGATATCTCCGCGATGAAAAGTGCAGCAGGGGGTTCTGTCGATGCTGTGCTCGATCTGCTCCCGCCTTCAGCCCAGGCATCCGTGGCGCGCAACGCCATTTTGTCGGTGAGACCTTATGGTCGGGCCGTGCTGATGGGCGGCGTCGGCATGCTGGGCGGTGACGATCTGGCGCTGCCTTATCCGTGGATTATGCGCAACCTCATTACAATAAAAGGACAGTGGATGTATGAACCTGAGGCTGTTGACACGCTGGTGGGGCTTATCCGGTCAGGACTGCTGGATCTCAGCCATTACGCGGTGACGGAATTTCCACTGAGTGAGATTAATCATGCTGTTACGCACGCCGCCGAGAACAGCGGCCCCTTTAAACTGACGGTCGTTTGCCCGTAACTGACACGCAGTCTCTCCGGAGACTGCGTGTCAGTTCACTCAACGTTCAGAACAATGTTGCCCTGAATGCTGCCTCAAAGCACTTCGCGATGAGCCCCGAATCCTGTTAATTACCGACTGATTTTCTCAAGATCGGAAATCAAATCCGGCCCTTCAGGACGCCAGGCAAGTTGCTGCTGCGTTTGGGCACCGGAGGCTGACATATCCTGGGCAACAAATTTACTCAGCCAGCCAAAATGTTCACCAGCGTCAGAGGCGTTGAGGCTGACCATCGGGACATTAAGGACTCGCCCGATAGTTTCAGCGATGGTGCGCATTGTGATGCCTTCCTCGGCAACGGCATGATATCGACTGCCCGGAATGTTGGCGTTAAGTGCCAGTACATAGAGGCGCGCCGCGTCACTCAGATGTACCGCTGACCAGCGGTTAAGCCCCTCGTCGATGTATGCTGATACCCCTTTCTGACGAGCAAGCTCAATCAGGGGGGTGATTAATCCCTGTTTCTGTGGAGTATGAACCTGCGAAAGCCGGATAACTGACACATTGACCCCCATTTCTGCGGCCTCTATCCCTGCGAGCTCTGACGCTTTTCGCGGGTTGACATGCTGATGATTGAAATGATTTTCAACGGCGATTTTTCCCGGTCCCGATGAACCCAGACCCACGCCAGACGTAATAAGCAGGGGGCGCTGCGTATCGCTCAGTGCTTCGGCCATTGCGATAATAGCCTGCCGATCCATTTCGCAGTTTGCGATAAACGCAGAAAAGTCGTGATTGAATGCGGTATGGATGACACCGTCACTATCCATTGCGCCGCGACGCAGGCTGTCAACGTCGGCGATATCACCGTAAAAAGGTTCGATGCCTGCAGCGGCCAGCACTTCTGCTCCCTGCTGGCTCCGGGTCAGTCCCACAACCTCATGTCCTGCGGCAATCAGCTGCGCTGAGATCGCTGTGCCAATAAAGCCTGTCGCACCTGTCAGAAATATACGCATTTTAGCTCCTGCTTCGCATTGTTGAGAATCGCTGTTTCAACCCGATGCCGCTACTTTAGGTGCGTTCAGGAGTACGATCTATGTGATAAAGTCGCTTTTTTATGTCTGATAGTCTGGAGTCGGTATGGATCCTCTTTCTCAACTGTTGTCACTCCTTAAGCCCGAAAGCTTCGCTTCCGGCGGGGTGGTCCTCACTGCAGACATGTCAGTGCAGTGGCCGGCTCATGAAGGTGTTAAATGCTATGCCGTCGTCACGGGAGAGTGCTGGTTGTCAGTAGAGGGCATTACTGAGCCGATACGCCTTGCTGCGGGCGATTGTTATCTGTTGCCTCCCGGCCCTTCTTTCAGGCTGGCGACAGACCTGTCAGTAAAGACCGTGGATTTTCAGACGCTCCGTGCCGAAATGGTTTCAGTTACAGCCGAAAAGCTTGTCGAAAAGTCGTCGTGTCTGCTGGTCGGTGGCCATTTCTTTCTGGCAGGAAGGGCAGCACAGATGCTGTTAGGCGGACTTCCGCAAATTGTGCACATCCGGAAAGACAGAGACAAAGCGGCAATGCGTTGGGCACTTGAACGGTTGTCACAGGAAGTGCGGGAGCCTGAGCCTGGCAGCGGGCTCATCGTCCAGCAACTGGCATTTATGCTCTTGATCCAGGCGTTGCGGCTGCATGCCAGTGACAATCAGAAGGGGAATGCTGGCTGGTTAGTTGCCCTGAGAGACAAAAAGTTAAGTGTCGCGCTGGCCTGTATGCACCAGAATCCCGAACAAAAGTGGACGCTCAATACGCTGGCATTTAAGGCCGGGATGTCACGCGCAGCCTTTGCAAAACACTTCGGTCAGACGGTTGGAATCACGCCTATAGAGTATCTGACGCAATGGAGAATGCTGCTCGCCAGCGACCGTCTGCAACGTTCAGGCGAGACGATTTCAGGCATTTCTTCCGCGCTGGGATATGAATCTGAAAGCGCCTTCAGAAAAGCCTTTAAGCGGGTGACTGGCGTTCCTCCGGGAAAGGTAACCCGAACGTAACAGTGCAGAAGCTTAGTCGAAAACCCCATTGATTACGGCGGTTACGACAGCGGTACTTAGCGCTATCAGTACCAGATCATCACCGACGGCTCGCCATTCATAGCCAGGATAATAGGGCAGCTGGTCCAGCATTGATGGCGGCAAACTTTTTTTGGCGATACCCGGAGGCAAAGGTTTACCACGCGCCACTTTTTTAGCGATGCCTGGCGGCAGAGACTGATAGCCGACAAGGCCATTATTAACGGCAAGATTACGTGCAAAAGAGAAGTTGATATCTGATCCGACATTATCGGGTCGTCCGGCGTTCTTACGATTTCCGTGTTTATCTTTCGGACCCGCATTACCATGGCCTTTGTTTCCATGTTCTCCGCTTTTGTAATTATTACCCTGACCGCCACCCCCGTTTCCGTTGCCCGGATTGGCATAAACTGGCGCAGCAAGCACAGTAATGGATAAAACTACCGCGAATGCGGCTTTTAAAGCGCGGGATTTGAGCATATTACTTTCCTTCATATTCCCGAATAATCAGAACGATGACAGTTAAAGGCGATTTAACAGGGTAATTGAGCTGAACCTCATCGCATTATTCTGTCGCACCTTAGTTATTACCCAGGATTAAACGGCCAATAACCGCACCGTGGTATTAAGAATTATCTTAAAACAATTCAGTGAAAAGCTGTACGCTGTTTTGATATTTCGTATAAATTTCATGCTGAAACCTTTGCTTATAATAGATAAAAATTCGGATTTAAGCGAGACGGAACAGCCTTTCGTTATTTTTATGCTGCTGCAATGCATTGTTTATATTTGCGATTGCCTGACATTACTACGACGCTTAATAACTCTGCAACATAAGACACCTTAAGCGAGGGAGTAAATATGACGACGCATCGAGGCGGATCAGGTAATTTCGCGGAAAATCCACAACGGGCTGCAGAAGCGGGAAGCAAAGGCGGAAAGGCCAGCAGCGGAAATTTCAAAAATAATCCGGACAGAGCGGTTGAGGCCGGCCGTAAAGGTGGCTCAGTCAGTCGCCGGGGCAAAGCGCAGGATGCCAGTGTGTGAATAAGTTCTACAGGAACGGTGTCGGATTAGAATAAAGGATGTTCTGGCCGACACTGTGCGCCTGCATCTCCCGTTCTTTACTTCCGTGATGTCCTGCCATCATTTCCGGCCGTAAAGCCTGAATGGCGGTCACGCGGTTTCACTCACGGACTCCTATGTTTCTGACTTCTCAATAAGGCTGAGCAGAATTTATCTGATATCGGTCTTTCCCTTGATATTCAGGAGTACAAAATGAAAAACAATAAGATTTATAAAGGGCTGCTGGCTCTATCCACCGTCGTCGCTCTGTTCAGCACTGCCAGCGTACTGGCTGAGACGCAGACAAGCGCGCCGCAGGGCGGGAATGCACCGCAGACTGTGAAGAATAACAAGCTGAGCGCCGGTGATGAAAAAGCATTGAAAGACATGGCGCAGGCCAATATTAATGAAATCGCTGCCGCCAGAATTGCGCTGAATAAAACACAAAACGCGGAAGTTAAATCCTTTGCACAGAAGATGGTCGGCGATCACAGCAGTGCCCTGACAAAAGTTCAGGCGGTTGCTGAGCAAAAAGAGGTGACGTTACCGACTGCGCCAGACGCGAAACATAAGGCCATGGCCGATAAGCTGGAAAAGCAGAGCGGCACAGCGTTTGACAAAATGTATATGGAAAACGCCGGCGTCATGGACCATAAGATGGTGCTGTCGACGTTGAAGAGCGACGCGACGAAGATTAAGGATCCGGATATAAAGGCGCTGGCCGACGCACATACCCCGGTTGTCGAACAGCATCTGAAAACTGCCCGGCACATGTCGATGTAACCGGGCTTCATCACTTATTTTTGGCCGGGTTTATTCCTGCATGCCGCGAGTATATCGTCCGACGCAACATATTCCCGGGTCTGAACGCCGGTAATGCCCAGCATGGTTGAAAACAGATTGTCCTGAGAATATTTTTGCGTAGTCGCCTGATGGCTCAGGCAGGCGTAGTCCACGGCATAACGCTGCTGATAGTCGGGTGACAGCCAGATCAGCAGCGGCACATGGGTCTGGGCTTCAGGCGCAATAGCATAGGGCAGACCATGCAGATAGACACCTTTCTCGCCCAGTGACTCACCGTGATCTGACAGATAAACCAGGCTGGTTGTGAATTTATCCTGATGGGCCTTCAGTAATTCAATCGCTTTATCGACGATATAGTCCGCATACAGGATGGTATTGTCATAGGTATTAATCAGCTGGTCCTGCGAACACTCCTGAATCTGATTGGTTTCACAAGTGGGTTTGAATTTGCCGAATGCCGGAGGATAACGGTGATTGTAGGTCGGGCCATGACTGCCAATCGTATGCAGTACGATCACGCCATTGCCCTGAAGCTGATTTATATATTCTTCCAGTCCATAGAAAAGCACCTCATCATAGCACTCGCCTTTAATACACATTCCCGGAAGATTCAGGGCGGTCATATCCTGATTAGGCACCCTATCGCAGGCTCCTTTGCATCCCGCATCGTTCTCATGCCACAGAACGCTCAGACCCGCCCGCTGAATAATATCCAGCAGTCCTTCCTGATGGCTCGCCAGAGCATCATCGTAATGCCTGCGCGGCATATTCGAAAACATGCAGGGAACGGAGACCGCCGTGGAAGTGCCACAGGAGGAGACGTCAGGAAAATAGACGACATCATCTTCGGCCAGTAAAGGATTGGTCGGTCGTGGATAACCGCCCAGAGAAAAATTGGCGGCACGAGACGTTTCACCCACGACCAGAATCGTCAGGTTCTTTTTAGGGCCGTTCAGCACGCTGGGGAGCTGATGCGCATCTTCACCCATTTTCACCAGCGGAAGATTAGCCCGTTCGCGGTGATTATAGTAAGAGAGCGAGGCGGCAATGAAATTAGACGGACTCAGGGATTTCACCAGTTCGTGATTATTACGAAACAGGGAGGCGTAATCTTTATAAAACAACATGGCTATTACGGCTATCAGCGCCAGGGAAATTACCAGGCTTACCGCGCGCTGAATCACCCCTTTCCACACCGGAACCGACTTTTTAAACGTGGGCCAGAAGGCCAGTGCAGCCATGAAAATGCCCGTGCAAAATATTACTGCAATCATCTTTGGTGTCAGCAGAGCCATGCTTTCTGCAGGCGTCGTATCCACCATATTCGTGATCATCGAACGATCAAGGATGATGCCATAGTGCTGAATAAAGTACTGCGCTGTCGCGGAAACAATGACAAACAGCGCTATGGTGACTCTGTCCAGCCACAAAAAAGAGGCAAGCGTCACCACAATATTAATGACGCTGAAAGCGACAATGGGCATGGAGAGGAAAAAAAGAATATTACTCAGCCCGTTCATCTCTATGAGCGAATAAGCCTGCCGGTAATAGGCGAAATTGAGAAAAACTGAAATATAGAGTGAAAATAACAGGATAAAGGTCACGCGGGGCATTACAGGCTTATTAATTCTGAATCGAGGCATAAAGGTATTCCGTAACCCAAAAGATATAGAGCTAATTCAATTATTTATAAAATTGATTAGTAACCGTTAATAAAAATTATGCGCCGTAAACCACAGATAGAAAAAGCTCATGACAGTGATCATTGAAATAGCCACTGAAAAACATTCACTTGATGAAATTTTGAGCATCGCAGTTGCCTGAAGAAGCAGTTGTTCACATTTGTTAATGTTAAGTAAAAATGAACTTATTGCTACAGTTTGTGCGGTTAACATTAGGTTTATGTGATCTGGTTCACGATTCTTCGCTGAAGCTTCAGTAAATGATAAGTACCACTTAGGGAAACTGAGGGGGATGAGTGCTTAGGATGAAGCAGACGCGTCTTTAAGCCTGATAATCAGCTCACTGGATCCCGAGTACGGCAGGGAAGTCGCGTGTGATATTTCTTTTAAAGATGGTTTCTTCGGGACGTCAAAGCACTCTGTTGATTTCAGCAACCACCCGCATTGTCGCTTCTTCAATGCTTCCTTCATTGCGGCATAAAAACCAGCCATGACTGGCCACCTCCTGCTCAAACGCACGGGTACAGGCAACGTGTTCTTCCAGGCGGTGAATCACCGTACTTCCCAGACCCCGCGAGCGCGCCGCGGCTCTTTCCCATGAAACCTCGGGTGATGTGATGACACCGACATGCAGATCTGGCGTTCGCACGCTGTGCTCGATGTTAAGCTGCAAAATCTCAGCAAAGGACACCATCCGGCGAAAAGCGGCATCCGACGGATACCAGCGATCCATCAGGATAATAGTGTCGCGTGGCTGTTTAGCCAGGACGTTCTGCGAAATCCAGGCACGACTTATAGCAAAGCGCTGACAGATCTCCCGTTCCAGATCCACGGAGGGATGTCTGGCGAGCCGGTTAACCAGCGCCATGGATTCCGCTCTGAAAGGATCGCTTTTTTTCTCGCTAAGCCGGACCACTTTTTTGTTGTCTGCCCTCAAAACTTGCGTGATAGCTTCCAGCAGCGTGGTTTTACCGGTGCCCTTGGGGCCATCCAGGGAGATAAAAAGCTGACGACTCATGGCTGGAATGACGTTTGAGTCAGGGGGTTTGTATAGCGGGTACTTGCCAGAAGCATGTTGTTTACCAGGTTAAGCTGAGCTTACGTCGTTTGCTGAAGCCGTTTAAGTTTGTGAGATGAGATCTGCGCGGTGTAGTTTACGGGAACCCACTGGAAAACGGAAAAGATCCCGCCAGTGCCTTTCTTAGCTTTATCCATTCAGATCCACGCTTTCATTGACGAAAACGCGGTATCGCAGGAAACATCCATCATTTACAGGAATCTGGTCAGCACTCCGCATCTCTATTATGCTCATACATCATGATTAAACTGCTCCTGTTATGACCGTGTGGAAGGTGGCTTTGATGTCTGACGAAAAGGAAATCCAACTGGAGACCGCTTTAAAGCTGGCGGCCGATCATCCAGCAGAACGACCTGAGTTTTACCGGATAGTGTTAGATTCTTCTCTCTACGTCCTGGGGACATCCGGAAGGCCAGCGGGTGAGGGTAAGGTCGAACTCCAGGCGGGAGAAAATATCTCGATTCAGCACTGGGAAAAACCGGATGGAACGCCTGTCATTCCGGTATTCAGCTCGCTTGCTACCCTGCAGCACGCCATAAGCCAGGAAAGTGAATACATGAAATTGCCTGCAAGAGCCTTTTTTGAAATGACGCGGGGGGAGGGGGTGTTTCTGAATCCCAGGTCAGATTACGGAAAGGAGTTTGTGCCGGAAGAAATAGAATACATGCTGGCGGAGGGAACGGGTCGCCTGCCGCAGACCAGGGTGGTTGAGAAAGAAACACAGGTTTTAGTGGGCGTACCTGCCGTTACGCCGGACAGGATGCTGAAAGAATTATCTGCCTGGTTTGCAAAATGTCCCGGCGTCAGCCGTGCATTCCTGGTGTTAATGCACGACCCGTCAGTTGATGATAAACCGCATTATCTGGTGGGTGTGGAAATGAGCGGTGATGTGGAAGAGGTGATGCGGGGTGCGGGTCTGGTCGCAGCGGATACCTCTCCGGATGGGCAGGCGGTGGATCTCATGCGCCTTGGCCAGAACGACAACGGACTGGATGCGCATATCAGGTCGCAGTTCACGCCATTCTACGTCCGGAGCATGAAGCAAAAGATAGTGAGCATGTTTGACCGCTGATTGCAGAACGGCTTCTGCGTGCTTTGTCTGGACCAGCGTAGTAAGCCGGGGTCAGGCATTGCCAGTTGCGTCTTAGCTATTACATGCCGGGCAGGGCCGTTTACGTCCGCTTCTGGTACTGACCGGACCATAATTGTCCAATATCCGACTGTACCAAAGAGCAGACGTTGTAGCTTCGGACCACGGTATGATCAGCTGCTGTATTTATAAATAAAGGTATCGTCAATCTCTCCCGCGCTGTCCAGTCGATCAGAAGCTAATATGGCTTCAAGTCTGAACCCACACTTTAATGCAACAGACTGACTGCGCACGTTACGTCTCGCAGTGCGAATTTCGATTCTTTTAGCGTTAAAAAAGTCCGAGGCTATTTTTGTAACCATCCTGCCTGCTTCTGGCATTATGCCTTTGCCCATCGCATCCGTGGCAAGCCAGTAGCCGATCTCGAAATAAGGAATAGCCCGATTTCTTATGAATAGGCTTATACAACCTAATAGCTCATCTGACCTGCTATCAATAATTAAAAACTTATACTCTTCTTTGTCATTCAGGAAATTATCTGCTGCCTCCAGCATGTTATCCCTGACTGAAGAAAACGAATGAAAGCCAGGAGACCAGAGCAGAAACTCATGATGAAACGAACTAAATTCATTGAGTTTACGTTGCATTTCTTCTGAGCGATTAAGGTCTGGAGCCGTCAGATAAAAACGGTCGTTTTGCAATAAATAAGCTGGGATTTCATCAAGATGCATCTTTATCGTTCCGTTTATACAGGCTTTTTATTTTCTTAACACACACCGGGAAAAATTGCATCCGGTTTCTATCGCTCACGCCCATGGAAGAATGGATTACGCAATGATCCGTGGGAGCAATGCACAGCTAACATTATTACTGAAAAAGTTTAATCTAACGGGTGGGTAACAAGGTCCGCTTCTGGCACAAAGCAGAAGTGCGTCTTAGACAAGGTTCGCTATGAGCGAGTAGGGGACGTTGCTAAAAGCGTTCTGTAAGAATTAACAGGGAGTTGGTCAGCCGCCTTCATCACTATACGCATGAGAAGATAAAGCCTGAGGCATGCATCTGCGCGGACATCCAGATGCGGTTTTTCTCACCTCCTCCAGCCAGCTAACCCCACACGCCGACTTCGATAATGACGTCGCGTAGCCCCGCACCAGTTAAATCTGACGACAGAGAAAGTAATGTTTTTACTGATGATATGTCCTAAAATCACGATCATTTAGTCAAAGCGATGGCTGCAATCAGATTCATAGAATCATAAGCCGTGAAACAGTAAATCTGCATTGCGAATATTTCTACAAAATGAGGTCAAATTGAGGCCTTTAAGACAAGCTGCTACGGAGTGACTGGCATGAGTGAATTAGTGACAATGGCTTTGAGGGCCTCACCTAATGACGAATAAACAGGGTGTTTTGATTGTTAACCTTGGAACACCAAATGAACCAACGCCTGTTGCGGTTAAGAAATTTTTATCTAAATTTCTGCATGACTACAGAGTGGTCGACTTACCGAGAATCATTTGGTGCCCCATTCTACATGGCGTGATTATCCCATTACGTGCAAGGCGAGTGGCGAAATTATACTCTTCGATTTGGATGGAGGAAGGTTCCCCTCTCATGGTTTACAGCGTCAGGCAAGCCCGTGCGCTTGAAGAAGTGACAGGTTTGCCCGTCGAGCTGGGGATGAGTTATGGCGAGCCGAGTATAGGTGGTGCAATTGACAGGCTATTGGAAAAAGGCGTCGATAAAATTATCGTCATTCCTTTGTATCCCCAGTTTTCATCTTCGACCGTTTCTTCTGTTTGGGATAGCGTGAGCCGTCACCTACAGACAATGAAGAACCGGTATACACCCTCCATAAATTTCATCAATGACTATGCCGATCTTCCTGCCTACATTGAAGCGTTAAAAGCCTCCGTTCTGGCATCTTTCGAAGCTAACGGCATTCCAGATGCATTGTTGGTTTCATATCATGGTATACCGGTGAGGTTTGTCAAAGAGGGGGACCAATACCAGGAAAGATGTGAGTTAACGACAAAATTACTCATTGAAGCAATCAATATGCCGTCATTGAAAATATTGATGACGTTCCAGTCAAGATTCGGCAGAGAGCCATGGTTAACGCCTTATACTGATGAGACAATTAAAAATCTACCGAATGAAGGAATAAAAAGCCTGCATGTAATCAGCCCGGGGTTCGCATCAGACTGTTTAGAAACGCTTGAGGAGCTTGATGAGCAGAACAGGGAGATTTTTATGCATGCGGGTGGTACATCGTTTACTTACATACCGGCGCTTAATGATAAACCGATTCATATCGAGATGCTGCGACAACTTGTGAATCTTAATCGGTTTCAGGCATGATTTTCACTTTCTTGTGAGCAGGATGTTGCAGGTGTCAACATTCATAGTGAAACCAGAAGCGGGCCCTCTCGGACATGTATTTAATACGTGCCGGGGCGGCCTTATAGGGGCCGCCTGGAAAACCAGCTACGCTAGCTGCAAGCAACTGTCTTGTACGTGGGTATGAGTCGGAGATTATTCGAGGGCAGGTCCGCTTTGAGCGAGAAGCGGAAGTTCGCAGTTGATCTCGTTGCCAACAGTCACGTTACTCATATTGCGGCATGTTGATCAACGGGGTTCAGGTCAAGATAACCGCATTCTGGACAACAGCCGACTATGCGATGCTGAGAAAGAATCACTTACAGCGGTCAAAGTTAACTCATTAATGGGCTGAGAACTTTTATGGATGCTGTTTTTTCAGTTAATGAAATCTGGTAAATTCATTACCTCTTCAATCATTAGAAATTCTGCATGTTTAATATCAATGAATGGCTTCCGGCGTGGCTTAAAGATCATCCGATCTCCTCATGTCTGACTCTCCTCACTCTTGGTGGGGGGATAACCTATGAAGCTATGAATGTAACTGTCATCAGCGAGATGGAAGTAAGGTCTGAAAGCCAAACTCATGAGAACGAGCTTCTGCACAAAAATCTGGAGTTGCTTCAGGACCGATATGACGCGGCACTAACCAGTAGAGACGATGAAGTTGAAAAGAAAGTCACTGCAATGTCTGCCGTTTTAAATGAAAGCCAGAATACGCTGACAAACCGATATATAGAGCTTTTAAAAGAAAACCAGAACCTGAAAAATGCGATTCATGATCTAAGCAGTAATGACAGCCAGCGTCAGGTAGAGTTAAAAGAAAGTAAAATCAGAGAGCTAAGCGATAAACTCACGGCTAATAATCATAAGATAGATGAAGTCCAGGCATCGTTACGCGAAACCAGTGCAAATGCAGGGTCTCACAAAAAACAGTGCGAAGAAAAAAAGGACTACGATGTATTTGCTTCACACTGTTCACTGACCTCGAGGTATGAAGCTGAAGCCAGTTCTTTGCGAGAAAAGATAAGCTCGCTTGAAAAATATAGTGAAATAATTAACGCGCAGATTCTTACGCTTGAAGGTAGAAACAGGTAACCCTACACTGCTGGTTTTTTCCGGATGGCACAGAGGATAAACTGGCATATTCTCCCTTCGTGCTGGCTCACCGTTTCGCCTGCAGTCACTGTATTGGCAGCAACTGGGGAAACCACAACATATATTTTCCCGGGCGTCATGACGGGGTAGAAGGCGCTATTCGGTAATATGGGCGTTTGCCGAATGCTAGGTGAGCAGCCTGAGAAACCTGCCTAACGGCGGCTTTCAAACAAAGTAAAATCGCTAATGTCCGCTTCTGGCACAAAGCGGACGTTCCCCCGTTTAAACGCGATTGCCCCAGGCATGACAGCGAACCGGCAACTGCTTTTTAGCCAGGTGTCAGGATGCAGCAGTAGCATATTCGACCCCATCTCCGACAGGATAATGACTGGCCTCTAATGGATCGTCTCAAGCGTCAGGAGAAACTCGTGGCGGCCACATGGGCCGGCATTGTCACCAGCACACCTGGGCAGACGTCGATGGTTTAATTACGGCCCCGGCGATACCACATCAACACAATAAGCACGTAGCGATTGATGATCTGGTCGTCTGCACCACAGCCATCACGCTGACGCGGGTTAAATGATGCGGCGTAGTAGCGGATAAGCAGGAATAAGTTCAGCGCCTGATTAAACAGGCGCTGTCAGAAGGCAGATTGGTGACAGCACGCGGTCTGGCCTTTAAGCGGAAAGTAAGGCGCGCTTAAATGAGAAAATATGTGCACGTGCGGCTTCGGCTGCGCGTTGCGCATCGCCTGATTCCAGCGCGGCAATAATTTCATTATGCTCGGCGATCACTTCATCCATATGCGCCACGTTGGAAAGGGTGGTAGCCCAGAAGCGCTGCGCTTGTGCATGAATCACGCTAAGGATATCGGCCAGATGGCGATTACCGGCAATCTCGGCCAATACCTGATGAAACTCGCGGTCCAGCAGCATCATCTGTTCGCGGCTGCGTAACTGGCTCGCCTCATCAATTTGCTGATTAAGATGACGCAGACGCTGAAGCTGCGCATCCGTCACCTTCCGGGTCCCAAGCTCAATACAGAGCGTTTCATTTACCAGCCGTACTTCAATCAACTCCAGTGCGTCATCAATAGATAACGGCGCCACCATGACGCCTTTACGCGGAATAATCTGCAGTAAACCTTCGGTTGCCAGGCGATGAACCGCCTGATTAACCGGTGTACGGCCTATCGCCAGATCATCCATCACCTGAGCGGTATTAAGGTATTCGCCAGGTTTGTAACGCAACGTAATAAGCTTGTGCCTGAAAGCCAGATAGGCTTGTTCATTGAGAGAAAGGCTTTTATCTGCGCTGCCTGGGTTCACATTTTTCGCCTCTGATTCACTCATCACTACGTTCCTTTTTTTACCTGTGAGACATCTTACACAAAAATCTGGCATGAAAATCGCTAGTTTAAAATTACTGTGAAATTTCACTGTGATTTTAAACCGGAGGTTTTCCCATGCAGTTGCGATTCTCCACGGGCGGCAAAGCCGCTACCACACTGAACGTTGACGTGACGCATTTCATTATTGCTGGCTGGGCAGGCCGCGATAAGGAAGCCGTGTTGCACCATATTCGTGAATTAGAAGCCCTCGGCGTGCCCGCACCCGGTGCAGTACCGCTTTTTTACCGAGTAGCGGTTAATCAACTCAGCCAGCAATCACAGCTTGAAGTGGTTGGCGAGCAGACCTCCGGCGAAGCCGAACCTTTCGTCTTCTCGCATCGCGGCGAATTGTGGGTCTCCCTCACGTCTGATCATACCGACCGCCATCTGGAAACCTTTAGCGTTGCGCTCTCTAAGCAGGCGTGCATCAAGCCGGTCGCCAGCGCCGCGTGGCGCATGAGCGACGTTACCGAACACTGGGATGTGCTTGAACTCAGCTCATGGATTAAAGAGCAGGGTAAATGGGTCATTTATCAGCAGGGCACGCTGGCATCACTGCTGACACCACAGGATTTGCTCGCGCGCTATTTTGATGGCGGAGTCGCGGAAGAGGGCGTTGCTATGTCCTGCGGCACGCTGGGCGCAATTGGCGGCATCCGGCCATCCAGCGAGTTCCGCATGGCGCTGCACGATCCGGTGCTTAATCGCACGCTGGAACACGCTTACACCACCGGCGCGCTGCCGGTGGTGGCATAAGGAGACTGCCGATGACCACACTCTGGCAAGCCAGTCAGCAGTTGCAGAGCGGCGATGCTATGCCCGAAGCATTTACTGAATCCGCATTGCAGGCCGCGCAAAATCCTGAACAACAGGGCTCACTGGTGTTCACGCAACGCTATGCAGCTTCCGGCAGCGCGGCAAACGCTCGCTGGCAGGCGAAGCAGGCGTTAAGTGCCATTGATGGACTGCCGATCAGCATCAAAGATCTGTTCGATGTCCAGGGAGAGGTGACCACGGCCGGTTCACGCTTACTGGCCGATGCGCCAGTGGCCACCGCTAATGCCAGCGTCGTCGATAAGCTGCTGCTGGCGGGCGCCGCCATCGTCGGTAAAACCACTATGACGGAGTTCGCTTTTTCGGGCTTAGGCATCAATCCCCATTACGGCACGCCAGTCAATCCGTGGCAGCGCGAGCAGCAGCGTATTCCCGGCGGATCATCCTCTGGCGCAGCCGTTGCGGTTGCTGAGGGCATGTGTCTTGGTGCCGTTGGCACCGATACCGGCGGTTCGGTGCGGATCCCTGCTGCACTCTGTGGCCTGACCGGCTTCAAACCCACGGCAGAACGCATCAACCAGACGGGAACGTTACCGCTTTCTACCTCACTCGACAGCATCGGCGTGATCGCGGACGACGTGCGCAGCTGCTGGTTGCTGGATAGCGTCATTGCCGATCGGCCGCTGGATTTACAGTCGCTGGATCTGCGTAACGCGCGCTTTGCCGTGCCGCAAACGCGCGTGCTGGATGATCTGGATCAGCATGTGGCGCAGGCCTGGCAGCGAGCCATCACGCTTCTGAAGCAGGCGGGTGCGACAGTTCTCGACATCACTTTGCCTGAGCTGGATGAGCTGAACGCTATGAATGCGCGAGGCGGCATCACGGCGTATGAAGCCTGGCAATGGCATAAAAAAACCGCGCAGGCACAACCTGAAGCTTACGATCCCCAGGTGCTGGTGCGCGTCCAGCGCGGCAGCCATCTCACCGAACAGGATGCCACGGAGCTTTACCAGCAGCGTGCTGCATGGCAACAACGCATCAACGCAGCGCTGAGGGATTTTGATGCGTTACTCATGCCAACCGTTCCGCTTGTCGCGCCCACTATCGCGTCACTCAAAGATGCGCAGCGCTATATGGAGATAAACGCGTTGATGCTGCGCAACCCCAGCATTATCAACATGCTGGACGGCTGTGCTCTTTCTTTACCCTGCCACCAACCGGGTTCTGCTCCGGTTGGCCTGAGCCTTGCTTCGATTCATGGTGATGACGCCAGCTTAATCAGCTGGTCGCTTGCCGTGGAAACTGCCCTTAACCGGAGATCCTGATGATGACTGAACCCCACGGCATGCTGTATGTCGCCACCAACATTGGCGCTGAAGATGAGGCTGACTTTAACCAGTGGTATGACCATGAACACGTAGAGGAACGTGTAGCAATTACGGGATTTTTAAGCGGTACACGATATCAGGCAATAAACGCTGAGCGTAAATATCTCGGTTTATATGAAACCGACTCGCTGGAAGCTTTTACCAGCGCCGACTATCACGCCGCATTCACACACCAGACGGCATGGTCGGTGAAGCATCTGCAAAAAATGGTGAATCCCATGCGCCGGGTGAGCGCGATAGTGCACAGGCATGGCAAAGGCACGGGCAATCAGTTAGCTGTGCTGACGCTGCAAGAAATCAATGACAGCGCGCTAAGCGTCTGGCAGCAGCAGATAAGCCAGACACCGGGCTACATCTCCTCCAGCGTGCTGATGCCAGACAGCGTCCTGAGTTCGCCATTACCGAAGGAAAGCCAGGATCAACGGAAAATGCAGCCGATGCTGCTGATTCATTGCAGCGATGCACTGTGCTGCGATCGCCTGGCTGCCGCCGCGGCGCAGGCATTTGCCGGAGATATACAGCGTTATGCCCTCAACTGGCAGTTAACAAAACAGGAGCTGACCCATGGCTGATACCGATTCTCTGCAACATGCGGTAGGCGCAGTGCGCACTAAATCGAAGACCGGGCGTCTGGCTGCTGCCAGTTCGATTGGCACCGCGCTCGAATGGTACGACTTTACCGTTTACAACATCATGGCCGCGCTGGTGTTTAACCATGTCTTTTTCCCCAGCTTCGATCCGCTGGTCGGCACCATTCTGGCGTTTTCAACCTATGCGGTAGGCTATATTTCACGTCCGCTAGGGGGCTTCGTGTTCGGCCATCTTGGCGATGTCGCGGGGCGCAAAGCGGTGTTGATCATCACGCTGGTGATTATGGGCGTCACCACGGCGTTGATGGGCTTGCTGCCGGGCTATGCGGTCTGGGGCATCTGGAGCCCGGTTCTGTTAGTCGCACTTCGATTTGTGCAGGGCATCGCGCTGGGCGGCGAATGGGCAGGGGCCGTATTGTTATCAATGGAGCATGGTGACGCGAATAAACGCGGGCGTAATGCCTCATTTGCGCAGGTTGGCCCATCCTGTGGCACGCTGATCGGCACTGGCTTTATTACGTTGGTTACGGTGATGATGAGCGGCGATCAGTTTCAGGCGTGGGGCTGGCGCATTCCTTTCTTGCTAAGTCTGGTACTGGTAATTTTTGGCCTGTGGCTGCGTCGCGGTGTGGAAGAGACGCCAACCTTTGTCGCAATGCAGGAACAAGAGAAAACCACGCACACGCCGCTAAAAGAGGTTTTCGTAAACTATCCGAAACAGCTATTCATTGCCGGTGGATCGCGTATCGGGTCTGACGTACTTTACGCACTGGTGGTAGTTTTTACGCTGACCTACGTCACTACCGTGCTGCAATTACCGCGTCCGCTGGCGTTAGTGGCCACTATGCTCGGTGCAATAGTTAACGCGATTACGGTGCCGATGTTTGGCGCGCTTTCAGATAAGTGGGGACGACGCCCGGTTTACATTACCGGTGCGCTGCTGGCGATTGTCTGGTCTTTTCTGTTCTTTGTATTGCTCGATAGCTCGCATCCGGTGCTGATCGTGCTGGCGGTGATTGGCGGTTTGCTGATTCACGCAATGATGTACGGACCGCAGGCAGCGTTTGTCACTGAGCAGTTCCCTCCACATGTGCGTTACGCGGGTTCATCCCTGGCATACACCCTGGCGGGCATTGTCGGCGGTGGTTTTGCGCCCCTGATCATCACTACGTTATTTAAAGAGATGGGCAGTACGCTGTGGGTTTCTTTGTACGTCAGTTTCGCGCTGGCGATTACGCTATTCGCTTTGTGGAAAGCCAGGGAGACTGCTCATCGTCAGGATTGAGATTGTTATGGCGAAGGATTGCCATTATCTGCTCGCCCCCGACTAAAATTCTGGCTTAGAAGGCCAGCCTCGTTCCCCCCTAAGTCACAGTTCACCCGGCACTTCACACTAAGCCTGCCTCTCGTGTGCCAGAGCTCATAACTGAACATTTATTGATCAATGCCGATAATGATGACTCCGCTCCCAAGCGAAGCGGCGTGTCACTCAGGTATTTTTCTGCTTCGCAGGAAAACGTTCCGTCAACCTGTGTTTACCCTCATCAGGGCCGATCTTTCAACAGAGAAACAGCATGAATAATATAAGAATTGGAATCAGACTCGGTGTCGCTTTTGGCTTCATGGCACTGCTTGTCATATTTATGGTGCTGATTGGCGTGGTTAAAATCAACTCGCTTGGCAATGCGAATGATGAGATATCGGGTAGCACTTACAGTAAAGCTGCTGCATCCCAGTCACTTCGCTACTACACATCAGATATGAGCCGCCTTGCAAGAAATGCCATTCTCCTCAAAGACGTGTCACTGAGAAACAAAGCTATCCAGGATTATCACAGTGAAAGGGATGCAGCTGAAAGTCTGATGGCCCTCCTCACCAGAGAGGTTACTTCTCCAAAGGGGCTGGAAATATTTTCCCTTCTCAAAACCCGGGCAAATGTTTTTCTGCCGTTCATTGATGAAGTGGTTGCACTCGCGCAGCAGGGGAAGAGTGATGAAGCCACGCAGCTGCTTTTTGGGCCGCGCTATCAGTCACAGAGTGATTTTATGGCTTCACTCAAGGAGCTGCAAATCCATCAGGAAGCACGTATGGTCAGTTCTGCAGCACAGGCGCACAAGGACCGCTCGGAAGCCCTGACAATACTGATTGTCTCAGGCGTTGTAGCGACTCTGCTGGCGGCCCTTTCTGCCCTGATAATCTCACGGAGTATTACGCGTCCGCTTCGGGAAGCGGTAGAGGCTGCAGGCCGGGTATCACGCGGTGACCTGAGTGGCACCATACGCGCTGGCCACAAAGATGAAACAGGCATTCTGCTGTCAGCCATCCGTGACATGCAGGACTCGCTGATCAACACCGTCAGTCAGGTCAGAAGCAATGCAGAAAGCGTCGCCTCAGCCAGCTCCCAGATTGCGCAGGGTAATGCCGATCTTTCACAGCGGACCGAAGAGCAGGCCAGCGCGCTGGAGCAGACTGCCGCAACCATGACGCAGCTGGGCATGACAGTAAAAAACAATGTGGACAACGCACGTCAGGCGGGTCAGCTGGCCGTCAACGTGCGCGATGTGGCCAGTAAGGGCAGCCGCGCGACGGGGGCCATTACTGACACCATGAAATCCATCAGAGAAAGTTCCGGGCGTATTGCCGAAATCACCGCCGTGATTGACGGGATAGCCTTTCAGACTAACATCCTTGCGCTGAATGCCGCCGTTGAGGCTGCGCGTGCGGGTGAACATGGGCGCGGGTTTGCGGTCGTGGCAAGTGAAGTCCGGTCGCTGGCACAACGCAGTGCTACCGCTGCCGGTGAAATACGTCAGCTTATTGAGGCAAATGCGCAAAGCGTTGAGCAGGGTAACGGACTCGTCGTCCACGCTTCTGAAACGATGTCGGATATTCAGTCTGCGGTCGGGAAGCTTACGGACACGGTAGAGGAAATCACCTCAGCCAGCGCCGAGCAGGCTCGCGGCATTGAACAGGTAGGCATTGCAGTAACGGAAATGGACACCACCACGCAGCAGAATGCCTCTCTGGTTGAAGAGTCTGCCTCTGCGGCTGCAAGCCTCAGGGAGCAGGCTGAACGGCTACTCCAGGCAGTTTCAGTCTTCAGTCTGGGCTCTCAGGCCACACCTGGTGTTGTTAAAGAAACTACAAAGCCCGCCAGACAGGCATTCCATACTGATTCTGCAATAAGCCGAACGGCAACTGAAGATGAAGGCTGGACGCATTTCTGATTATTAAACCGCGCCTTTTAAGGGCGCGGTTAATAAATTGACTGCTATGAATGAGGAGCGGACATAGTTATCGATAAGAACTGATTTGGGTTTCTGGAGCTATGATTCTCATGTTAGCTATGCATGGGGATCATTTTATCCAGTCCCGCATTACGCCATGTACGGAGTAAGCTTTGCCGTGAAGAAGGATATATTTCCTCCAGGTGCTGAAGAGATTTAAATCGCGTTACGTCGAAATGACGGAAGTCGTTTCGTTCTTCACACCATGCAGCAAGCACAATGGCACCGGAGAAATAACCTAGCGCGAAAGGCCATAGTGTTCTTTCACTCATATTACCGCGCCTGTCTGTATAACCTGCCCGGATTTTACGTCTTCGCCTGATGGCGCTTCGAAGAAAGCTAAGGCTTTCAGAGTTCTGATTATCTTCCGGTCTCTTGCCGACTAATAGCGTCGAGTCATCAAACAGTGCCAGTAACTGTGATGGAAGACCCTGACGTACCTTCCCCATTACTTCAGAAGCTGCTTTTACAATATCCCTGTCACCATACGTAGCTACCCAGCGTAAACCTAGCGCGAGTGCATCGAGTTGTTCGGGAGTAAACATCGCCGGGGGTAAATGATGGCTCCGGGAAAGTATATATCCTGTACCGGCTTCTCCCTGAATGTCGGCACCCTGAGCGCGTAGTGCACTAATATCACGGTAAAGTGTACGAAGGCTGACTGAAAGTTCTTCAGCCAGTCTATGGCCGCTTACCGGATAGCGATGCTGATAAAAAATCTGCAAAAGATTGAGAAGGCGTTCTGCTCGTATCGGTCCTGATGCTGACATGTTCTGTCAATGCTCCCTGCAATAGTGAAGTCTCATTTTTTTGACGAGAGAGACTCATGATACCTAACCTGCTTATCCTTTATGTAGACAATCCGATTGTCAGCAGCCGATTTTACCAAAAGCTATTCAATACAGAGCCAGAAGTGATGCTTCCGACGTGGGCAGCTTTTTCATTTAATAACGGCCTGACCCTGGGACTATGGTCAACAACAGCGAGTGACTTTGTATCCTGCGGTGAAGGTAGCCGAACCGAATTGAGTTTTATGGTTAGAGATATTCAAGAGGTTGATGCGCTTTATCAACAGTGGTCAGAAAGCGGTGTAACGATAGAACAGGAGCTCAAACATGCTGTTTTTGGCAAGACTTTTGTTGCGCTTGATCCTGATGGTCACCGTATCCGTGTATGTATACCGGATTAGAAAGTAAAGACGCTTAACGACTGATTTTTAAAACTGACGCGTCCGCTTCTGGTACAAAGCGGACATTCCACATTAACATCAGAGCGGTGCATCCTACTTTCGGATAATCTCCACAAGCATGTGGATTAATCATAACTTCCGATTTCTGATAGTTTATCAACTCACTTCCTCAGCCCATTTGTTGCAGTTTCAGTAAGCATCAGTACCGATTTCACGCTGGTCTGAATCCGCTCAATAATGGCAACACGTGGTCCTGACCTCCACGCATCACTACGATAAAATGCTTTCTGTGATGCATTCAAATGCTCGGGATTATCATAGGCACGGATTAGGTAGTAAGAATCCTCATCATGCATTGAGTTTCCAAAGGCAATGATGTCAATGCCCGCATCACGATGGAGGGGAATACTTTCCTCAAGCATAATTTGATGAAATTCTCTTCCAGTGCCTGCTTTCAAGGTGTACTGCAATAACTCGACTTTTTTCATCAAACTCTCTCAGTTGCTTTACGTTCGGGCTGTTAGCACAGCCTTTCCTGGGCGCATCCACACAGATTTCCTCAGACGTTCGCTCATTCTGGATTGACTCCCGAAACACGTATCTAACCCTGTATATTTGAAATCAGGAGGATACAACCTGTTAGCCCGTATATCTTCTTCAGATAACTGCTGTGCAAGCCTGGTTGTAAACCCGCGAAGCCCATCTTTGCTCGCGCAAAAAGGCATTCAGGCAGTCTTAAATCACATATATAGCCTTTTGCAATACCGCTTCCCGCCCCCTCAAGGTCGAATCACCTTACCCTCTTCATCAAGCAGATCCGTCAGAAGTGCGGTGCCATCGCTTCCCACGCGGAATGCCCCGTAACGCGCCTGTGCGAAACGCGCGCCATGACCTTCCTGAAAGAAATAAGCATTAGTGCCGACGGTTAGCGAGCCGGAGTGTTGATGATATTTCACCCGTAACTGATCCGCCTGCAGAGGCTCTCCCTGATCGAACCGGGCCTGAGTCGCATGACGCTGCGCATCGAGATCCACAATGATGGTCCCGCTGGTGGGCAGACATGGTGCTGACAGGGTCGCGCCACAGGTTTCGGCCTGTTGATACAACATCTGCTCCAGAGGTCGGGTAAGGGCATAATTCAGCGCCATGTAATCACCCTGCATCAGGGAACGCGGGTCAACCGGGGCAAGGGGTAAAATCATAACTGCGCCCTGTTTCAGTAACTGCTCTTTCTGCCAGATGCTGACATTGACGACCACCAGCGCCAGCGTTATCACTGCGCCTGCCAGCCATCGGCTCTGTTTACGCATTTTCACGGGCACCTCCAATCTGTGCAGGTAACACTTTTTTGACGCCCCATGCCAGCCCCAGTAACACCAGACCACCCGCCAGCAGCAGCAGGGATTTCTGCAGCAGAGCAACGTCCAGGAAGTAATACCAGCCAATGACATACAGCACCATGAAACCGCCACTCACCACCAGCAGTCCCTGACTGCCCTGATAACGCGCCATAAGAATCAACCACAAGCCCAGCCCAAGACCCGGTGCATAAAGAGCAGCCGCCCCGCAGATAAAGGCGGCGGGCAGGGTGAATAGCGAAAACAGCGGCTGACCGCTCCTTCTCTGACTAAGCACACTCAGTACTAAGCCTGCCGCAATCCCTGTGCCAGTCGCAGACTGAAGCAGAGAAAACTGCACAACGGGCCAGAAGAAATCTGAAAGAAACGCCGCGTTTATCCCGAGGAAACTTAGCAACATCAGGCCAGCCGGAATGCCATACAGCAGGGGGTGCACCGCATCAGCATACGGCCCTGTCTGTAACCTCAGCTGATGGCTGACGATCCAGAGCCACAAAAACATGACCGCCGCCACCAGTATTGAAACAGCAACGCGACCCGTCGCTGGCGACAGGTACAGCCGCGCTAGTGAATAGCCCGCCAGTACCAGGAAAAATGTCAGGGCCGTCATGGCCATAAACCGATAAGTGCGGTCAGGCATCGCCACTGCCATCATGACCAGAATCGGCAATGCGCAGAGTGAGCTCAGCAGTATAAAACTGACGTCATTGCTTTGGATCTGCAGCATAACGCCGAAGATCAGCCCGCATGTCGCAGCAATAGCCCAGGCCAGTCCGAGGTGATATTTACCGTCACGACCGCTGCGTAACAGGCCGCGCGCAATGACGGCGAGCATAAGTGAAGGAAGAACAAGGGTGGCAGCATTCGGTTCGTCGAGCAGGTCAGCGGAATAGAGTACCAGCGCCATCAGTAATAACGTGATGATGGCTGCGACCCAGCCTCCGACGCTCAGCGCCAGTCTCATATATCAGGGCAGATCTGACGCATGACCGCGTTGCTGAATATCCTGAACCTGTGAGGCGCTCAGCAAGCCCTGCTGAAGCAGGGTCTCTGTCAGTAATGTCAGCCTGGCCGGTGCCAGATCGATTGGCCCCTTTTCAACCAGTTTGCGTTGCCACTTCAGCAGGATCGAACCATTTGCTACCACCCATAAAATCATCAGGACGCCGGTCAGATACAGGTCACCCGAATCATAGACCACAAGGAATAACTGCATGAGCAGCGCGCAGCCCACAATAGTCAGGCTGGCGATACCCAGCGTCAGCATGCACAGGTCCACATAGCGATAACGATACAAATAATAGCCTGCCAGTGGGGTAATCACCCAGCCGACCGTGACAGATGTAAAGTGGTAAGTGCCGTGCCAGTCAGAGACGTTTTCAGCCACGATGGTGGTCAGCAGCAACAGTAAAAATCCCGCCATGACGCGTGAGAACCAGCGGCTTGCAAGCCAGCTCTCCGGTTGATGCGTTATCGCCCGCCAGGCCAGCGCTTCCCGGAGAATCAGGCAGGCTGCCAGCAGCGCCAGATATCCATGCAACACCGCCGTCGGGAGCCGGATGAAGCTGTCATACACGGCGATATCCAGCAGTGAGGTCGGCAACGTCGCGTAATAGAGCTGGAATGCCAGGTTAGCGACCAGCCAGCTGCAAAACCACAGGCTGTTTTGGCGTGCAATCAGCGCCAGCGGCAGAAGAACGCATAGCCAGGCCCGGAATAGTTCCCAGCTGTCAGCGCCGGTCTGATAAATCTGCCCGTAAAGCGCAAACAGGGCGCCGAATCCTAAGCCTGCAGCCAGCAAGGCACTGCGCGCCAGTGTGCTGTACCAGCGCCACCAGACCACTACCGCCAGCGCGACGATCAGCAGTTCGGCCAGCGCAAATTTCGCCATCTTCGGCAGCCATGCCCAGTTCCAGGCAACAAAGAACACCGCACCGGCAACCAGTGACAGTAATCCCAGAAAGCAAAGCACCGGGATAAGAAACTGACGCCACTGATTATCTGATGGTCTGATACCACAGAACATACAGATACACTCGCAGGTCTCCGGCGTCAGGCTCCCGCTTTTCACCAGATGCCCGAGCTGACGGCAAAGATACGCTGCCGTGCGCGACGGCATCCCGGTTATGCCATCGGGCGCAATCTCCCTCATACTTTAGCTGCCTCTGTTTGCGGTGTGATTTTTATGACATTAACGACGGTTCTTCCCTGCGATGATGCTCTGCTGAGCGGCAGAAAATTTTGCTGACCAAATGTAAACATCATTCCCGGGATATTACAGCGTAAATCAAAGATGAGGGATGAACGCTGCGTGATCTGTCGCATTATTATGAATGAGTATCGCGGCCGTATTTCGACTGCATTAACATGACACCCGTCACCGGCGATTTCGATCCCTGCAGGCGGGTTTTACTGCTGTTCTTTTTGGGATACTGCATCGCCTGCATTGCTGAAATGCTGGGAGAGAAGAATGCAACTGTTCAGTCACTGGCTGCCGCTCGACTGTTTGAAAGCCAGCGTCCTGCACGGGCTGACTCAATAAACATGCTTATGGTCAGTGGCTCTTTATTCTGTTTTACGGGTGCACGTGAGAAAAGCGATGAGGTTTTCCAGGGAAAATAAGCGGCAAGATTGAAGCCAGCCGGCTGCACGTCAAAGTCTTCAAAAAACTTTTTCGCCATTTCAGCAATATCATCCGCTTCATACTGTTCCTGCAAAATGTCATCGTCGGCAGGTTCAATTTTCTTTAACAGGAGAGTCGTTACCAGCGGCAGTTCATCCAAAATGAATTCGCGCACCGCATCAGGGGTTACTATCATATTATTCACCAGATTTTATCCTCCGGCCCCACAATCAGATTATAACGATGGACGTTGCGGAGACTGATCTTTGCTACATCGTTTGCCAGAATCCACGCGCTCGTTTAGCTTCAGGCTTATGCTGATGCCTCAGCGGTCATTTGCCGGAATATCGACCTAAAATTAAAATAGCCTATGGCGCGCCTCGCTGTTCTGCAACGCGTCGGGCTGGCTTTCCTGCAGCCACATAATCACCTTTGCCATCAGCAAATCCTGTTCGCCAGTGAAGGGGGAGAGCACCTCATTCAGCCTTCAGCGATACTCTCACGACAGAGATGCGGCGAACATGGGAACCAGCTGGCCGATGTCCACAAACAAGTTCATCCCGCTTTCGTAACGGGGTAATAATCAACCTGTTATCAACCCATGTTTCCCGGTGATTTCATTTTTCTGTCATTTTTATTCTTTAGGCTCACAGCTTTCCTTCATGGATATAAAAATATGAAAATAAAAGCGATTTCTCTGGTTATCGGCTGTTCGCTCTCTATATCTACGTTAGCGGCACAGCCGAAGGTCGAACACTACATCGTCAGTTTCACCGAAGGGACGCGTGTGAGCTACAACGGTGCCTTCGCCAGCGCATTTCCTCAGGGTTTGCCGATGGGGATCGGTTCCGGTTTGCTGTTTACCGGCAGGCAGGGCGATGCACTGACCTTCGTGACCGTCACCGATCGCGGACCGAATGCCGACTCACCGGATGTGGGTAAGAAAGAATCAAAAATTTTCGTCACGCCAGATTTCGCCCCGATGCTGATGAATATCCGGGTGCAGAACGGCAAAGCTGTAGCCACGGATGCCCGGCCCTTACATGACGACAAGGGCAACGTAAACGGATTGCCCTTGCAGGATGGCGTTATCGGGTCAACCAATGAAATCGCGCTAAGCGATACGTTGAAAGTGCTGCACGGCGATAACCGCGGTCTGGATACAGAAGGCATTACGCCGGATGGGAAGGGCGGATACTGGCTGTGCGATGAGTATGGCCCGTTCCTGATTAACGTTGATGAGCGCGGTAAAATTCTGGCGATGCATGGGCCGCAGGCGGCAGAGGGAGAGAAATCCATCGCGGGCGGTCTGCCGAATATTCTTAAATGGCGTCAGCCAAACCGCGGCTTTGAAGGGATCACCCGCATGCCGGATGGACGTATCATCGCCGCAGTGCAGAGCACGCTGGATATCGACGGTAAAAGTAAAAAGCAGGCGCGCTTTACCCGCCTGGTGAGCTTCGACCCGGCGACCGGGAAAACCGCGATGTATGGTTACCCTATCGACAGCGAGGCTTACAGTAAAAACAGTGACGCAAAAATCGGTGATATCGTGGCGATCGACAATCAGCATATCCTGCTGATCGAACAGGGCAGCGATAAAAACGATGCGCAACGCAACCTTGTCTATAAGGTGGATCTCAGCCCGGCTACCGAGCTTTCAGCATTTGATAAATCTGGCAATTATCCGGAGTTTGACGACGAGAAAGCGCTGGTGAAGCGTGGCATTAAATTCGCCGCGAAAAAGCTGGTGGTCGATTTACGTCAGCTCGGCTGGCAGCAGGAGAAGGCAGAAGGACTGGCGCTGATCGACAACAAAACGCTGGCGGTCACCAATGACAATGACTTTGGCGTGAAAACGGTCATGCAAAATCCGGTGGAAGGCAAGAAGCGCAAGGATTATCGCGTAACGGAGCAGGGGACGCTTACGGTTGATGATAAGCCGGTTGCCACAACTATTGCTCTGAAGCCGCTGAAGAAACCGGAGTCAGACAGTGAGTTGTGGATTGTCACGCTGCCGGAATCGCTGAAGTAAGCGCTTTTTTTCCTTAGCTGCATCCCTTTAATGCGATGGGACAGGGCGTCAACCATTTACCCTGGCCCGTCGTGAATTGATCCAAAGGGAGGTATGCCTGAGAGAAAGCACAAACGCTAACGATTGCCGTTCCTGATTGGGCGCGTATGCAGAAAGTGGCGGGCAGTTACTCTGCCGGCAGAGGGCCGTAGGCGCGGTATGAATCCACCAGTGTATCGAAAAGCGAGATATCTGAGCGACTTCTGGCAATAAGCTGGGCACCGGCAATGGCCGTGAAAATGGCGCGTGCTCTGGATTCACTCTCACCTGATTCGCATAGCTTCGCAGCCACCAGAAGCCTGTTCAGCCAGGCAATATTCACATCAGCAAACTTCTGTATTTCTGCATTCATTTCCGGGGGCAAGGTGTCTTTTTCAGCCCCCAGGAAACTGCCCAGACAAAGACGATTGTCGGCCTCAAGTGATCGTCGGAAGATTTCAGGAAAGCGACGCAGCGCGTCAATGGGGGATGGGCTTTCTGATTCGATCATTTCGAGCGCGAGCGCACCGTCCTCCCAGTATCGTCTGGCAACGGCTATACCCAGCTCAGCTTTGCCCGGGAAATAGTAGTAAATACTCGCCGCTTTGATACCCACATCCTGCGCCAGGTCGCGGAAATTCAAACCGTTGTAGCCCTGCGATTGGGCAATTTTCCGGGCCGCCAGCAAAATGGCTTCTTTGGAGTTGGCGCTCATCTTGATGCCTTTGGTATTGGGATGATCTCTAAAACAGGGAACGTTAATTTACAGCAAACGCTTACCGGGTGACAGTTAGATTGTCAGTGAGTTCAACGCATCCAGGATGCTCAGGCAGCGTGGCGCCATCGATATCCGACGCTATCATGATCACTCTGGTTACCGGGAAAGTCAGTGGATAACGATCCCGGCTTACCGGAGTGACCATTGAGAGGCTATTACCGGGCTGGTGAATCCAGCTCAGGAATGCCGCTGTTGCGATCGGCGTAGGCCGCCTGGAAGGCAGGACGTTTTGTCCAGCGACGCCAGTACGCATCCAGGAACTCAAAACGCTCGTCCAGTGGAGTGGCATTGACCGGGAATTTTGAGAAGGCGATCGCGGTTGCCAGAGTAATGTCCGAGAAGGTCGGGGCATCGCCGCCGAGCAGCCATTCGCGGCCATCTGACAGATGACGATTGACCAGCGCGGCGTGTGCCAGAGCTTCTTTACGGCAGTGTTCGCCCCAGGCCTCGTTTTTGGTCAATTCCAGCTTGAAGCCGAGGCCGGTGTGCAACACGTGGAACGCTGTCACGATGCGGTACAGAATATGCACCCACACCCGGTTATCCCACATATTATCCAGGCCCTGTTCCAGTGCGGTCTCTCCCATAATCCTGCGACCGGGATACGTCTGGTCGAGATAACGGACGATGGCAGCCGTTTCAGAAATGTAACTCCCGTCAGCCAGCTGAAGGGTAGGCGTTTCGCCCCACGGGTTCATATTCAAATGACGCCAGCCACGCTGTTCTCCGCCAGGGGTCATGTCATAGATGGTCTCGGCAAACTGATCAGCGATGCCCTTTTCATGCATGAAAAGTCGCAGACGCTGTGGGTTAGGAAAGGCCGAAGGTGATGTAAAAAGCTGAAGTTTAGCAGTCATGGTCGATCCTGTAGGTGGGTGGCTGGAATACCTAACTAACGTTAGGTAGATAAACCTTAGCGGGCAAATCGACCTGCGTCAATACCTGTCTAACAGTTGTTAGGTAGATTTTTTTCGGTGGCCTTGCTGGTTGATAAGGGATCGCAGCGCAGGCATCGCTAAAGGTGGGGAAAAATACGGAGGGTTAAAAAAAGCCGATGAGTGAAGAAACCGGGGAAATACTTTAAAAAATTAATGCTTCGGATCCCCGTAACACGTTGTTTTCACGTGCAGCAATGACTACAGGTTCCTGAATCGCCCGGCGCCTGATAACAGGGCCGGGCATTAACGTGAGATCTGTTTACGGGCGTATCGCTGTCAAACTCTGATCACCGATACGCTCTGTGATAAAGACGGCTCGTTACACTATCCGTTAACCACTTTAAAGACGGATATTTCCTGAGCGAGTTGCGCTGCCTCGTCACGCAGAACCTGGGTGTTTTCTGCCGTCTGATTAATCAGTGAGAGATTTTGCTGAATACCGCGCTCCATCTGTGAGACAGCCAGCGTCATTTCAGAAATACCTTTACTCTGCTCGTCACCAGCGACCCGCATTTCCCCCACAACCTGCCTGACGCGATGCACGTCGTTAACCAGTTGGTTTAACTGCTCGCCAGCGCCTTTCACCAGCTTGCTGCCAGCAATCACCGTACTGTCAGAATCGGAAATGAGCACTTTAATTTCCTGCGCGGCACTTGCGCTGCGCTGTGCCAGGGCACGCACTTCCGCTGCGACGACGGCAAATCCTCTGCCCTGCTCACCTGCACGAGCGGCCTCGACGGCGGCATTCAGCGCCAGAATATTGGTCTGGAAAGCAATGCTGTCGATGAGTCCCAGGATTTCAGCTACGCGTTTTGAGGAGTTCTGGATGGCTTCCATAGTGAGCATCATTTCATCCATGGTTCCTGAACTGGTCTGTGCTATCTGTGAGGTGTTTTCCGCGACCGTATCAGCCAGCCGGGTGTTTTCAGCATTCTGCTGTACTGTTGCGTTCAGCTCTTCCATCGCGGCAGCACTCTGTTCAAGTGCGGCTGCCTGCTCTGCAATCTTGTCTGAAAACGACTGATTGCTGCGGGCCAGGCCTGATGCATTGATTGCTACCGTTTCGCTACTGCTCTGTACCCGGGTGATGACACCCGCAATCCTGTCAACGAAGACGTTGAACGCTCCGGCAATATCGGCAAGTTCGTCGCGGCCATTACGCTCAAGGCGGCGCGTCAAATCGCCATCTCCTGTCGCAATTTCGTTCAGGGCATCATAGGTATGACGCAGGCGCTGGCCAATACGTTGGGTAAACCACCAGGTAAGAATAAGCAGAATGATCATGGCAGGCACAAGGAATATGAAAATATCCCACATGATCGTGCGGGCCATGCCACCGACCACTTTCTCCGGTGTCACCAGACCTATGATCCAGCCGGTTCCCGGCATGCGGAACAGGGTGAACTGTGCGGATTGATTCAGGTGTACATCATTAACACCGTTGAGTCGGGCCAGGGTTGCATCAGGCCCGAGGCTTTTTAATTTTGACACCACGGGCTGCAGCCAGGTGTCTTTCTGGGCGACCGAGGACAGGGTATTCAACACCTTGTTATCCACGCCAGGGAAGTAGAGCAGCGTACCGGTTTTGTCTGCCGCAAAGGCATAACCGCCCGTCACATTGCCTTGTGTTTTCACAAACTGTGCCAGGTTATTCAGCATCACATCCAGTGTAGCGACGCCCGCGATCCGGTCCCCGACATAGTAGGGCACGCTGCAGGTCACCATTTTGACGCCTGAAACCGGATCCTGATAAACATCAGACCAGGTACAGCGATCGCGTGGCGCATTGCGTGCCTGGGTATACCAGCTTTCCTGGTGGTAATCACCGGTCGCGGGCTGGTTATATCCGTCTGAGTAGGCCAGTTTGCCGCTCTCTTCACGCGCCCAGAAAAAGCTGCGCCGTGCAGTGCCTGCAACAAAAGCCTCCGGCTCAGGCCAGATGCCGCCCCCGGCGATAGTATGATTGCCGTTACTGTCAATCATCTGTGGAAAACTGCTTTGCCACAGCGAGACATCGTGTGGCAGAACTTCTGCCAGACGCGCCATGCTGACCGCCTCTCCCTGAATTCCGGCCAGCTGCTGATCCAGCTTGCTGACCAGGTTTCCACCGGCTTGCTCAATTAACTTATTGCTGGCTTCAATAATGCGTGGTTGCCCACGTAACAACAGTACAAGACAGACAATCGCGGTAGTCACGCCTAACAGCAGGACACCACCCAATGTCATTTTTGTAGCAATACGTGCAGGAAACATATTTACCCTTATATATCAGGAAACTATTTTTATATGGTGTTGAAAGAATTCTGCGGAAAATAACCTGGTGGCATACCGCTGATTTATTATCGGCAGGCGGGTATGAATGTTCAGAAAATGAGCGGGGTATTTTGCTGGTCTGCGCTAAGTCGTTATATCACTGTGATTTGCATTGTCCGCTTCTGGCGCAAAGCGGACGCTGAATAAACTTTTTGCGGGTTCCCCCGGCGCAGACTCCATGCTTATTAATCATGAGTATGCCTTTCTTCCTGTCGCCTTACATGCCCAGGCTGGCCAGCAGGTCGTCCACATCATCCTGACTGGCAGGGGTTTCTGATGCGGAAGCGGGTTTAGACGGCGCAGCGCGATCGGCGGTGCTATGTGAGCCGGTGTTATCGCGAATGACCTGTATCAGCTGCTGCTCAGCCTGATTCAGCACGGCCATCATAGCCTGCACAATCTGCCCGGTGAGATCCTGGAAGCCCTGTGACATCATAATTGCATGCAATTGCTGTTGTGTCAGACCCGTAATTCGGGGCACGTCATCCAGCAAAGCGACGGTATCTGCCGCTAATGCCTGGGTCTGTTCTTTGTCTAAAGACGTCCCGGATGTGGCATCCCAGCGTTGCGTAAGCTTCTCCGCTTTTTCTTCCAGTTCGGTTTGCAGAGGTTGCGTAATTTCCACGCTGTTGATAACGCCTTCTGCTGCTTCGCGGGTCATTGTGACGACATAACCCAGCCTTTCGCGGGCGTTCGGGATACTTCCCGCCACATCGGCAATGGTTTTATCCAGCCCCAGCTGTTGCAGACTGTCGCGAAGCTGCCGCAGGATGAAGCCAGCACGCGCCGTGATTTCGCCAATTTCCTGATGCTTATTATGGATGTCGGATGGTGACATGGATTTTTTTTCCTGCGTACAGAGTTTCGATACCTGAGGTTATCGGCAGCTCCCGGCGGTTTTTTAAATTTCCCTGAAATTTTCCTCGTGTCAAACGTGACATGATGTTAATGAGATGGCTCAGGCTGAACGTTATCAGGTGCCTGGAAGGCAAAAAGTGGTGCGGGAAGACGCTGCTTTTCAGCCGGAGAGGTTTAACAGGCATCAGGCGGAGGTGTGCTGGATAATCTTCATTATTATTAGCGAGCATCTGACCTTCAAAGCAATGTTGGAGCAGCTTGATTTTTTATTAATTTCTTTATTGAGCTCTGTTGTGAATCAGCTATTTAGAAATCCTTCAAAATCTTTTTAAACAACAATTTACTAAAATCCTGCTGCAAAAATCCTATCTGAGTAAACTCTGAAAAATTCCGTAGCAATCAGCTTTAAGTTAATGATTAACAATATTAATTTAACTTAGGCGAAGTCGGTAAGGCTCTTACCTCTTTACATGTGTTAGTTATAATTTCAATCTGTGTCTTAAGATTTCCATATGTTTGCTTCTGTGATGCAAACCTTCTTATAAAAGAGACCCCCATGACGGGAAAAAAGCGATTTTTCGATATTCTGGTTGCTGGCTTCTGCCTTTTGCTTCTTATGCCAGTGATGCTTGTCACAGGAATGATTTTGTTTCTGACCGGAATGAACCCACTGTTCCGTCATCCCAGAATGGGACAGAACGGAAAGATATTTCATTGCATCAAATTTACATCAATGCTGCCTATGGACCGGGTCTCTGAAGGCGAACAGGTGCGTATCCGCCATGAGCTACAGCTTTATAGCGTGGTAAAAAACGACCCACGCGTCACTCGTTTTGGTGCTTTTATCCGTAAACCAGCATTGATGAGCTTCCCCAGTTTATCAATGTCCTTTTGGGCGACATGTCCGTTATCGGCCCACGACCCATCGCGGCCTACGAGAAAGATAAGTATGGCCGTAGCTATCGCCACTACTGCTCGGTAAAGCCAGGAATTACCGGTCTCTGGCAGGTATCAGGACGTGACGATCTGCCTTATCAGCGCCGGGTTGCGATTGATCGTTATTACAGCCGCCGCCGTCAGGCACGTATGGACATGTTCATTTTTATGAAGACTTTTGGCGTAGTTGCGGGCATGAAGGGGGTTAACTGAACATGGAAAAACTTTTCTCCTGCCAGCGCTGGCTCATTATCAGTCCGCATGCCGATGATGCAGAGCTTGGGTTGGGTGGCAGTATCGCTCGGGCAATCGAGGCTGGCATTGAGGTCCATATTGCCGTGGTGGTGCTGAAAGGCGAAACCCATCTGCGCGGTAAGCACTACGTTTCCGCCTCGCAGCGTCATCAGGAGCTTGACGCTGCCATGGAAACCGCAGGGGCAAAGTACTCAGTTCTGAATTATGTAAAAGAAGGGGAAAGGTTTGATCTTGCTTCATCTGACCAGTCATCATGCATTAGCCAACTGGACAGGCTTATAGATGAGATACAGCCCGAGCTGATAATGATGCCGGTTCCCTCTTTTCATCAGGAGCATCAGTGGGTATATGGATGCTGCGTAGCCGCCACCCGTCCGACAAAGCCTGATAATCCGCTGCGACTGATAGCCGCCTATGAATATCCGCCAGCAGGGTGGGGAAATTCCTCTTCATGGGATAATTCGCGCGGCGCGATTTATATCAACATCAGCCGTCATCTGTCGGCAAAAATCGCCATGCTGGAACAGCACAAATCGCAGATGTCTGTGGCAGATAATGCCCTGATATCGGTTGATGGGGTGAAAAGGCTGGCTTCATTCCGCGGCCTGGAGGCGGGTTACGATTATGCAGAGTTGGTTTACCTCATGCGGGGACGAATAGATTAGCGCAGGCTGGGGTGAAAACATCGGGCATCAGGTAAGAATCAGGAGCTTCAGAGACTGATAAAGTTGTTGTAAAGACGATATTACCAGGTGTTAGCTGTTATAACCCTCGGCCGATAAATTCGGCAGAGGGTAAACAGAATTTAGAATGATTCAAATCTTCTCATGGTCAAAAGCAGCCGTTTTAAAAAGTACACTGTGATGGATTGATTGAAGGGCGCTAAATGATTAGCATCGGTTCTTTCGGAGAAAGAAAATGACTGTTAACGATTCCCTTCTGGCATTCTCCCTCGCAGCGCTGTTACTCACCCTGACTCCCGGCCTTGATACGGCACTTATTCTGCGCACCGCCTGTGCTGAGGGCGGAAAAAAGGCGTTTCACGCTGCATTTGGCATTGATGCGGGCTGTTTTATATGGGGGGCGCTGGTCGCGTTAGGCCTTGGTGCTCTGCTGGCAGTTTCAGAGATGGCTTACACGGTGCTCAAAGTGTGTGGTGCGCTCTACCTGAGCTGGCTGGGCTTACAACTGCTGATACGCCCCCGATCATCATTCAGTGATGGCGAAGAGAACAACGGTTCTCAGGGAAACTGGTTCATCAGGGGAATGCTGGGGAATGTGCTCAACCCCAAAGTGGGCATTTTCTATGTCTCTTTTTTGCCCCAGTTTATACCTGCCGGTCACTCTCCTTTAATATGGACTTTTATCCTTGTCAGCATCCACGTTGCATTGGGGACTTTGTGGTCAGTCACCCTTATTTTATCCACGCATTTTGCGTCAGGCGTATTGAAGAAAAGTCGCGTTGTCAGAGTCATGGACAGAGCAACAGGCGGCTTATTTTTATGCTTCGCGGCTAAACTTGCTATCAGCACGAGATAGCGTTGGGCAGGCTATTGATATGGGCTTCTGGCACTGGGCAGACTGACGACAGTCTAAGGTCTGCAATAAGCGAAAAGCCGAAGTCAGGTGTTTCGATCAAAAAAGTGTTGTCATTGCAGACATAGCAGTCTGTTAATCCACGTGGAGCGGATCAATTTAATTGAACGCGAAATTCAGTTATAGTTGTAAACTGAATAAAATAAGTATCTGGTTAAGGGAGCTTTTATGCAGGGAAAAATTCAAAGTGCGACATCTTTTGTGGGATCATATATTCATCGGCTCCCACACGAGAATCATAAAAGACGTCAATGTTTCCTGCTTTTTCTTACCGGTATCATTTGTTGCGTTGGTGGGGTTGGTTGGTCTGGTGCTTATATTTATAATGATAAGCTATATCTGGCCGCAATATGTTCATCTGTTGTCATGCTGGGAGTTTATTCATTATATACAGCATTTAAGGGGCTCCGGAAAAGAGATATCTCTATATTCTGCCATCTTATTCTTTTCATCTGCATAATTATCTCCCTTACTGATTATCCACTAGTTGATATCCCGCGTTCATCTCATACATATTTGCTGGTTTATTCAATAGGTGGGGTGTTATTTCTCAGGAATGAATCTGCTTATTTTAAAAACGTTATTCCACTATTCAGCCTGTTGCTTTATTTCACCTTTTCCGTCTCTGATATTAGCTTTACCTCTGAAAAGTTTCATCCTCCCGTGTCGATAATGATCAATGGCGTATATGTTAACTATGCTCTTTGCCTTCTTCTGATATTTGGTATTCTTGTTATATATCGTAGTGATTATACTAATGAGAAATACATTGAGTTCGCGCTTACTAAGGCAATGATAAGGAATGAATTATTTGTCTACTATCAGCCACAGATAGATAATAACGGACATATTCGATCAGCAGAAGCGCTACTGAGATGGAAGCACCCGACTAAAGGTTTTATACCGCCTGATAGTTTCATCCCCGTAGCTGAAGCTTCAGGGCTTATTATACCTTTAGGGTACTGGGTTCTGGAACAGGTCTGCAGAGATATGCGGGCAATGAATAGTCATAACATAGATATTAAAGTATCTGTTAATTTAAGCCCTTTACAGTTAATGGAGCCAGGTTTTACTTATAATGCCCAAAGTATACTTGGCAGAGAATTAATATCATTCAAAGATATAACTCTGGAAATCACTGAAAGTACTTTTCTTTACGATAAGAAAAAATTAGCCATCATTATGAATGATCTTTCAAGAAAAGGAGTGTCATGGTCTCTTGATGATCTCGGTTCTGGTTATGCCTCACTCAATGTTTTGAACGAAATGCCATTCGATGAAGTCAAAATAGACAGAGCGCTTTTGAAAAATGGACTGAATAATGTAAAGAACATTATAATTATAGAGAACGTAATTGAAATGGCAGAAAAATCTGGAATGAGCGTTGTCGTAGAGGGGGTTGAAACTGAAGAGGTCGCACAGATCTTATTTAACATGGGGAATGTTATCCTGCAGGGCTTTCATTACTCCAGACCATTACCTGTTGACGAATTTATTACATTTATGAAGAAGAATCATCAAATCAATGTTTTCAATTAATGTAACATCTCTATGAGATGGATACTGACCTTATCGTGCAACTACAGCAGATGACGGCCATGTCGCTGGTTGCAATTACTGTACGCTCAGATTTTGAAAAATGTTTTGAAGCGCTCCGGGTTGCCGGATACACAGAAGAATACTGGCGTGTCGTCAGCACCCCTGCGCACTATGTCGATGCACGCCGACACATTAAATTTGCGATCAGTAATGATATCAATCTTCTGCTTACGGATGACGACGTTGAAGTAGTGATCGACGCAACAGGACACCCGGAATCGGGAGCAGTGATTGCAACAAAGTCAATTTCCGCCCGTAAGCATATCGTGATACTAAACGTTGAAACAGACGTGACGGTAGGGCGCTATCTGCAAAATCTTGCGCGGCAAAATGGCGTGGTATACACAGGGGCGGCGGGGGATGAACCCGCGGGTACTGACAGAGTTTGTGGATGGCACTAAAACCATGGGGGAAAGGGTGGCGCTTGCGAACGCGACAGGTCTGCGCATTGACCTTGCCGGCATGCATGGCCCCAATGCAGAACTCAAAGCCCTTTCTGATATTTTCCGGTTACGGACTGACGGGGGGCCCTGCATCAAGAAGGCGTTGCGGATATCACAGTCGGAAAAGGTGTGGCGCCTGGCGTTTTTTGTGTGGTGAAAGCCCCTATGCACGGATTTCAGAGCGTTTATCAGACCTGCACAATGGTAAGGGGCCACTGTATACACTTCACCGCCCGTATCATCTGACAAGTATCGAAGCCTCTTTCTGAGGCCAGAGCCGTATTGTGTGGTCACTTGGATATTGTGCCACTGCATACTCCGGTTGCGGAGGTATGTGCTGTTACTTCGCCGCTTTGGTATTGAGCTGATGTGAACCCCGTTCAGTATTGTGAACAATCGCTTCAGCTTCATCACCCAACCGTCATCGCAGCGCCATAAATCCTTCATTCCTTTCCGCTAGCGTACCGCCATTCAGATTGTCGGATTGCGGATACATGAGCCACCTCTCGCTTCACCATATTCATAAAGCCTGGGGCGAAAAAATCGCCCTGAATGACATCAGTTTTGAGGCGGAACAGGGCAGTTTTGTTGCGTTGCTGGGACCCTCTGGCTGTGGAAAATCGACCTTATTGCGCACCATCGCCGGGCTGGAAACCACCGATCGCGGCGCCATCCAGTTCAATCATGCCGACATAACCCATCTGCCACCGTCGCAGCGTAAGCTGTCGATGGTGTTTCAATCGTATGCGCTGTTTCCTCACCTCAACGTGCGGGAAAATCTGCTTTTTGGCTTGAAAGCACGGGGCGAAGAACCGCAGTCGTTTGCTCAGCGCCTCGCGGATGTCAGTAAGTTGATGGAGCTGGATTCGCTGCTGGATCGCCTGCCGTCGCAGCTTTCCGGCGGGCAGCAGCAACGCGTGGCGTTGGGCAGGGCGGTGATCGCCAACAATACGTTGTGCCTTATGGATGAGCCACTGTCGAATCTGGATGCCAAGCTGCGGCAAAGCATGCGTCGTGAAATCCGCGCGCTGCAGAAGAAACTCGGCCTGACCATGCTGTACGTGACCCATGATCAAACTGAAGCCATGAGCATGGCGGACAGCATTATTCTGCTTAACAATGGCCATATTGAGCAACATGGCACGCCGGATGAACTCTATAACCATCCCGCCAGTGTGTTCGCCGCTCAGTTTATTGGCGCGCCGCCGATGAATATCCTGCCGCTGCAATATAAAGGCCCCCATCATTACCTCCTGCCTCTGACGCAGCCAGTGGTCGAATACCCTGATGCGATGCTCAGTCTGGGATTGCGTGCCGAAGATATCCAGCTGGTCTCCGCAGAACAGGCTGCACTGACCGCGCGCGTGGAGAGCGCCGAATATATGGGTGCCGATACCTTACTGGTGTGCAGGCTTGCGGGCCTCGATGTGTCGCTAACGGTCAAGGTCCCCGGTATGCAACGCTTTGCCGAGGGCAGCGAAGTGGGATTGCAGTGGTCCGCCGCGCGGCAATACCTCTTTCACCGCGAAAGCGGTAAGCGCTGCGAACACGCCGAACAACAGATGTTTGCCTCACAGAAAAAATACGCTATTTAACCGTTGTCATTTGCCCAAGGGAAAATCATGTCTGCAACTCGTTACTCACGTCTGTCCTCAGTCGTCTTGCTCTCTATGGCCACCTCAGCGTTCGCTGCCGATCCGGTCAAGCTGCAAATGTATTATCCGATTGCGGTAGGTGGAAAAGTTAGCCATACCGTCGATACGCTGGTGGCGGACTTCGAAAAAGCGCACCCGGAAGTGAGTATTCAGCCTGTGTATACCGGTGACTATGCGACGACTGTCACTAAAGCGCTGACCGCTTTTCGTGGCGGTAACGCACCACAAATGGCTGTGATTGGCGATATTGAGGCGTATTCACTGATTGATGCCGGAGCGATTGTCGCGGCAAGTGATTTGGCGCAGGGCGAGGAAGGCAAAAAATGGATCGACGGTTTCTATCCCGCCTTTCTTCGTCACATTGACGGTAAGGTGTGGGGCGTGCCGTTCCAGCGTTCAACCGTGGTGATGTACTGGAACAAGCAGGCATTTGAGAAAGCCGGTTTGAACGCCGATACGCCGCCCGCTAACTGGCAGCAGGTGGTAGAATTCAGTAAGAAACTGACCCTCAAAGATGCTAATGGTGTCAGCCAGTGGGGTATCGAGATCCCGTCCACGCCAAACGGTTACTGGAACTTCCAGGGTCTGTCGGCTACCAACGGCGGACATCTGGATAACGGCAAGGGCACCGCGGTTTACTTCAATACGCCGGGCAACGTTGAAACGCTGCAATGGCTGACCGATCTGGGGCAAAAAGAACAGGTTTCCCCGAAGGGAGCGATTGCATGGGGCACGACGCCGCAGGATTTTATCAGCGGTAAAACCGCGATGATGGTGACCACCACCGGCAACCTGACCAACGTGCGTGATAATGCTAAGTTCCCGTTTGGCGTGGCTATGCTGCCTGAGAAAACCCAGCGTGGCAGCCCAACCGGCGGCGGCAATCTGTATGTCTTTAAAAATACCTCACCAGAACAGCAAAAAGCCGCAATGGAATTCATCCGTTGGGTAACATCGCCAGAGCAGGCTGCACGATGGAGTATCGCCACCGGTTATGTCGCCACCTCGGCGGCGGCGTGGGATACTCAGATGATGAAGGAGTACGTTAAGGTCGTTCCGCAGGCCTTAGTGGCGCGTGAACAGCTGAAGTATGCCCAGCCAGAACTGTCGACCTATAACAGCGTGCAGATTCAGGATGCGCTGAATCACGCGGTGGAAGCGGCGGTGACACAGGCGAAAACGCCAGTCGACGCACTGGCCGACGCACAGAAGCAAGCCGATCGTCTGCTCAAGTCATACCAATAATTATGAGCACTATACTGACCGTCGCACCGGTTCACCGTCCCCGGTTATGGACGATGCAACTGTATGGCTATCTGCTGATCTTACCAGCACTCAGCTTTTTGCTGCTGTTCACCCATTATCCGGCGGTAGCGACAGTGTGGGAAAGCCTGTTCAGCGCGGCGCGCAACGGTCATCCAGCCCAGTTTGTCGGGCTGGATAACTACCTTGGGCTGCTGGACGACGACATTTTTATCAAATCGCTGCGTAATAATCTGCTGTATGCGCTGATCACCATTCCGCTAGCGGTCACGCTGGCGCTGTTAATGGCGCTGGCGGTCAACCGGCAGATGCGCACCACTGCGCTGGTTCGCACCGCCTTCTTTATTCCCTCGCTGCTGCCGATGATCGCCATCGCCAACCTGTGGCTGTTTTTCTACACGCCGCAGCTCGGTTTGCTGAATAAGCTACTGGCGCTGTTTTCGCTGCCGGCAGTTAACTGGCTCGGCGAACCGCAAAGCGCGCTCTACTGTCTGATGGCGGTTTCGGTGTGGCGCGAAGCGGGTTTCTTTATGATTTTTTATCTTGCCGCATTGCAGCAAATCGATCCGCGACTCGGTGAAGCTGCGGCGATAGAAGGGGCCTCGCGCCGCTATTTCTTCCGTCGGGTACAGTGGCCGCTGCTGATGCCGACCACGCTGTTTGTACTGATCAATGCCTCAATGAATGCATTCCGCATTGTGGATCAGGTGATCGCCATGACCAACGGAGGCCCGAATAACAGCAGTAGTTTGCTGCTGTTTTATATCTATCGCACCGCCTTCAGCTTCTGGAATATGCCTGCCGCAGCCGCGATGACGGTGGTGCTGCTGGTGATCCTGGCCGCCATTGCATTGCTGAAATTCAACCTGCTGGACAAGCGAGCCCATTACCAATGACGCCGACAATCTCATTTGGTCGTATATGCCTGAATACGGTAATTGTCTTCGCTGCATTGCTATGGTTTTTACCGATTTTGGTGGCGTTTTGGGTAGCCATTCATCCGGCGTCGGAACAGGCCAGTTTTTCATTGCTTTCTCCGTTAACGCTGCAGAACTTCGTGGATGCCTGGCACGCCGCGCCGTTTGCCCGCTATTTCCTTAATACTGGTCTGCTGGTGCTAATGATTGTGGTTGTGCAGCTGGTGCTGGCGACGATGGCGGCTTACGCGCTGGTGCGTTTTCGCCTGAAATTCGCCGGTGTGATCTTTGCGCTGATCCTGTTGCAGTTGATGATAAGTCCGGATGTGCTGATCCTGAATAATTATAAAACCATCGGCGCATTGGGATTACGTGACACGCTCACCGGCATCGCGCTGCCCTATTTCTCCTCGGCGTTCGCCATTTTTCTGCTGCGACAAACCTTTAAAAGTATCCCGCTGGTGCTGGAAGAGGCGGCAATTGTTGAGGGGGCCAGCCGCTTTTATATTCTGCGGAAGATTTACATCCCGCTGGCAAGGCCGATTTATGTCGCCTTTACACTGGTGTCAATCAGCTTTCACTGGAATGATTTCCTCTGGCCGCTGGTGATTACAGACTCCGTAAACGTGCGGCCGCTGACCGTCGGCCTGCAGCTTTTTTCCGCGCCAGAGCAGGGAGTGCAATGGGCGCTGGTCAGCGCCGCCACCCTGATGACAACTTTACCGCTGCTGGTGCTGTTTCTGATTTTTCAGCGTCAGTTTATTCAATCGTTTATGCGTGCCGGAATTCGCTAAGGGAGTGCTTGTTGTGTCTTATCCGTATTCGTTGAACCCGTTACAGCGAGAACTGTTAGGAGACGTTGCCAGGCTATATGCATTGCCCAATGTGCGTTCAGCCCCGCTCAACAGCTCTTTACGGTTTGGTTTAGTTGCCGATCCGCAATATGCCGACATTGAAGCCGATATCGCCAATAATCTGTACTATCGCCATGCTCTACAAAAATTGTCGCAGGCGATTGAGGCACTTAACTCGCAGCCGCTGGATTTTGTCGTCACGCTGGGGGATTTGGTCGATCGTCATTGGGAAAGCTTCGCGGCGATCCTGCCGGTTTACGAACGCCTTCGACATCCGCATGCGGTGGTGCTGGGCAATCACGATGCACAGACTCTCACCCAGCACCTCAATGCCGCCGCCGCGCTGCCTAAAAGCTATTACGCCTTTGGGCTGCAGGGCTGGCGTTTCATTGTTTATGACGGCAACGATATCAGCCTCTATTGCAACGCGCTGAACGGTGACGATCGCGCGCAGGCGGAGAGGATGCTTGCTGACCTCATTGAACGGCAACAGCCGCAGGCCAACCCCTGGAATGGTGCGGTAGGGCAGCAGCAGCTGGCGTGGATTGAACAGCAGTTGCAGGATGCGCAGCAGCAAGGGGAAAACGTGGTGGTATTTGGCCACTATCCGCTGGCGCTGCACAACAGCCATAATTTGCTTAATGGGCGGGAACTGACAGAGTTAATAGCTGCTTACCGTGTGAAAGCCTGTTTTTCGGGGCACGATCATCGCGGTGGCTATGCCCGTATTGGCGAAACCGGCTTTTACACCCTGAAAGGCATGCTGGATGGTGCCGACACGGTGCCCTTTGCGGTGGTGGAAATCGAAGGGGATACGTTGCGCGTAACCGGTTACGGCGGTGAAACCAGCCATCTATTCCAACCGGGCTGATGAGCAGCGATCAGTTTTTATATCTTATGGCTTCAATAAGCTTCGAAAATGCGGCCGTATGCTGTTTTCGACTGGGATAATAAAGGTAATGGCCGCAAAAAGTTTCGCACCATTTTTCCGGCAGACTTTCCAGTCGACCCAACTATGAGTTGGCCTGCTCTGCAATGACAGCACTACACGTCATTAAACGTCCGCTCCTGGCACAGAGCGAACAATTCCAACCCGTTTGGTTGTGAGCGAAAAACGGACCTGCTTAGCGCGTATGCGAATCAGCTCAATGGATAACAAGCCGTCCAATTGTAATTCACCCTCGCCAGTTTCAATTCCCCTGCAACATCGCCAAAATTTACAGCCAGACGCTCGATAATAAACTGCCGCACGGATGCAGGTAAAAAATCGGCACCATAGCGCAGAAGAGTGCTGTGCCAGAAAGGGGCGGGTAACGGGCTGCCGCTATGACGCGTCTGCAACTCAGCTTTCCAGTGAGAATCCAGAACCTGTTCGCAGAATGACTGGCGCATGGCTATTGCCGGACTGTCAGGGATTCCCGCAAGCAACAACTGGCTGGGCAATGCAACCAGGCGAAGATCTCTGATAACGATTCTCTCTGCATCAAATCCGGTCCAGATCTTCGTCAGTTCTTCCACTTTTTGTGGCAGTGGCTCGTTTTCGTTAAACAGCGGCGGAGTCAGGGGCAGGAAGGTAAAATGAAAACCCGCTGTTGGCAGAACATCGGCAAGAGAATCATCTTTAATGAGCTGCTGTAATCCGCCAATAAGACGTGAGACTTCAGTGGAAACCCGTGGCTGTATGCCCGAGGCAAGCGCCAGCTTTACCGGATCGTAGTAGTTTCCCCTTTTAATTTCCCCGATTCCTGCATTTTCCGCCCAGATGGCGGCGGTGTTTTCGTTTGTTGAACGATACAGGTTTTGCAGACTCATCGATGACATGACAGACCTTCTGGAATGGGTAGGAACACAGGCTTTTCCCATGTTATTTCTGCCCGGAATTTTAAGCTATTCGATTAATCCTTAAGTGATTGAGTGCCCTTAAACGGACAACGCGGGGACAGATCAGGACAACACAAGGCAGACGTATAGAATCCCTCCACGCTCTCTGCTATTGATGACGCTAAAGCACGTTTGCTGAGGGAGAAAAGATGAATTTTTACAGCAGTAAGGAATTTACCGGCTTAAGGGCATGGGACTCACAGCATATTGCCAGCTTCGGTGATGTCAGCGTGAAACTTCACTGGACCGATCAGCCTTACAAGTGGCACATCAACGACGGTCAGGAGGTGTTTGCGGTCATGGATGGGTGTGTTGAAATGCAATACAAAGAGGAGGGCGACGTTAAAAGCCGGGTTCTCAAAGCGGGTGACATTTTTTATGCCAGTGAAGGGACAGAGCACATAGCGCGTCCACAGGGCGTCGCCCGCGTTCTGGTCATAGAAAAAGAGGGATCGGTTTAATCAGGATGATTTTTTTATCAGGTCAGGCCTGATCAGCCATGACCAACCGGGATATCTCCTCTCCCAGACTGAGCAGAAACGATTCGCGCGAAGGGTGGGGGTCTGTGACATGCGGCGGCAGCGTGTTCATAAAGGTAAAATGGCCTGCATCTTTAACTACGCAAACATCGGTCGCTATTTGAAATTCTAATTCTGATTGGATGAACAGCGCCTGCGATGGCGGTGTCAGCGTGTCCTTCTCGCCTGTCCAGATCCTGACCGGTACCTGCACGGATGCGAGTGCCGAAGGTGCTTTGAAAAAATCTGCGGGTGGGGCTAATAGCATCAGCTGATTCAAATACTGATGACCGGAATAAGTCACTTTCTCTCCGGTGCGGGTCCAGGCCGTCGCCCCGGCATGCATCAGCAGAATCACGGTGCCGAGGGAATGCCCGACACCGGTTATCGACGCATAATGTTGACCAAACTCATGTTGGGTCAGGGAAAGCCGCTGGCTGTGTTCCAGCAGGTCAGCCTTTGAAGGGAGGGGTGAGAGTAACCGCTCGAAATGCGGTGCGACCACTGAAATGCCATTGCGGCTAAAGGTCTGCAAAAGCGCCAGATGACGCTGTGGACTCCCGCCAGCACCGGCCGCGAAAAGAATGCATTGCCTTGCCTCCTTCGCTCTCAATAGCGTGACCTCGAAATCCTTACCGGCATGACTGAGAAGAGCGGTTTCCACCATCGTGTTGTTATTCATACAGCCGACTCCCTGCTAAAACGTCAGTCCGGAGAGATTAACCCGTTGCGGGTTAAACGATAAGACTTTACCCCCTTCAGGGTCCGGACTGCCAGCCTTGCCGTGTTTACTGTGGCGCCTCTGCCAGTAAGGCCGCCTGAACAGCAGGACGCGCGCTGATGCTTGCACAGTACGCCACCAGCGCAGGCCAGCGATCCAGTTCAATATTAAAGAACTTACACCAGCCCAGTACGGTGAACAGGTAGGCATCAGCAACGCTGAATGACGCCCCCATCAGAAAGCTATTTTCGGCCAGACCAGTCTGCAGATAGTCGAACCGGCGGAACAGCTTCTTACGAAAGATCGCCAGGACATCATCCGGCAGTGACTTATTGAACAGCAGCGCTGACCCCGCATGAATTTCACTGGTGATAAAGTTCAGCCACTCCTGCAGTCGAACCCGCTCCCAGCTTCCTGCTGGCGGTGCCAGTCCGCTTTCCGGCTTCAGGTCGGCGAGATACTGCACAATTGCCGGGCCTTCGGTGAGTATCTGCCCGTTATCCAGCTCCAGCGCAGCGACATAGCCTTCGTACTTGCAACAGGCGGATGCGTGGTAAATGGCAAAAGCCTGATCGAACAGGCGGGATTTCAGCTCTCCGACGTGCGGGTAAAAGTCCGCGACTGGATCAGCGCCTGCCTGCTGGTACGAGAGGGGATGGGTGTTGCACTGGTACCGGAATCAACCCTGCCAGCGGATCTTCGCGGCCTCTGTGTGTTGCCAGTAACCCCTGCCATACACCGTGTATTCGGGCTGGTCTGTTCGCCCTCAGGAAAGGCTTCTGACGTGACGCAGGCACTGCTGAAAGGTGTGCGCAAAGGTCAGGGTCAGGAAGCGGCATTGTGACCCTGCGGTAGAAGCCGTAAACCTCAGAATTCGCGTAACTGGTCGAATAGCTGGTCAAGACGCGGCTGATCCACGAGTGAAGCGCCTTGCTCGCCCAGCTTCTGCACCAGCGGATTCAGGACGTCGAACAGCACACGATAGATTTCCTCACGCTCCACCGTCTCAATGGCCTTTGAACGCCGGTCGATGAGATTAAAGGCTTCGGTGTAGGCGGTCACGGCGGCGGTCAGCAGGGCTGCCACATCCATGCTGCTCTCAATATTATGCGTCGCAGCCCGCAGGTTTTTGTAAGCCAGCGCCGCTTTACGGGCATGCGTGGCCGAAATATGTTCGCGGCCATCCCAGTCGCGGAACGGATTATGCAGATTCTCAGCCAGCCACTCCGGCTTGCGGGCTTTACTCAACGAGAGGTCCAGCCCCAGCGCTGCCGCCTGCTTATAAGTGGTTCTGATGAAACTCACCACATCAGACGGAACGCTGGTCATCCACAGGCTGGAGAGATTCGGCAACTGTTCGGGCCGGGGGAAGTCGGCCGCGCTAAAGCCAAAAATGTCGGAAAGGGTCAGCATCTGTAACTGCGGCAGCGCGGCAATACTCTGCATATGGCTGACCACGCCGGGGTTCCCCCAGATGCGCAGCGCAGTCAGACAGGGAAAACGCGCCACCACAGGGGCCAGATCGATCGCTTTAACGCCCGTCAGTGATAAGGCCCCGAGTCGGTCGAGCCCCTGGAGTGACGGCAAATCCTGTGAACATTGCAGACAGAGGTGACGTCCTTCCTGATGTGCCTCTACCTGTAAATCTGACGAGGGCACTGCGGTGAGTGACAGCAGGGCGAGATCAGGGTTCAGCCGCACACGGCTCACGCCTTGCGGGTTCAGAATCAGGCGCGACAGGCGGGTCGCCGCGACATCGATCGCGCTGACCACGTCGGACTGCCAGTGCAGCTCGTTGATAAAGGGATGCTGCCGGATATACGCCATCAGCCCGGCCGTGCCCTGTGCGGTCTCAAGGGTCATCAGGCAAGGCAGTCGATCCAGTTCAGAGAAATCAGTCAGGGTTTGCAGGAGGCTGTCATTGACGCGGGTGGTGTTCTCACGAAGGGTCTGACCCCCGACGATGACGTTGCGCGTGCCAGAGGCGGCCTTAAACTGCGCACGCCGGACCGGGTCGATTTTCTCCCAGCTGCGCTGAAGCGCCAGACTGTCTCCCACATCCCAGCCGAATTTATAGGTGCTGACGTCGTTGTCTGCCAGTGGCGGCAGGTTAGCAATCAGCACGTTCCCCGGTGGCACACTCGCAGGCACATAACCCTGATCGAGGCTCTCTTTGAGAAAATAATAACTGCAGCGCAAAGGCTGCATTCGGCTGGCTTCAGTTTTATCAGGCAGACGATCACCCGCCCAGTCGAGTTGCAGAATGGCTGCAAGAGCTTTGCCTTTGGGATGAGCAGGCTGCTGGAGGTGTGTGACCTGGCAGGCGACGTACTGCTGCAACTGCGGTGAAAACACGCTGTAAATATCGCCGACGTTTGCCTGCACGCTCGCTCCTCTCAGGATAAAATTTACGGTCAGAAAATCGCAGCAGGCTAACGGGCTGCGCCAGCCCGCCCCGGAATCTCATGGGGCGGGCAGCCAGCTTACAGGCGGTTACTGGCCTCGACCAGTTCGTTATAGGATTTTAAAACGCGCATCGGAGAACCCGATACCATCCAGCCCGAATTACCGCTTCCTTTCAGCAGCATCTGATCACCCGTGCTGTAAGGGGTTTTATCGCGGACCCGACGCATGCGATCTTTGCAGTCTTTCAGGAAGGTTCCGGCATTCTCCTGGAAGATGGACCAGGATAATGGCTTGCCCGCTTCGCTGGCCGTGGCCTTTCCTGCCTCCGCCAGCAGCGCACTGTAAGCATCAATCGCTTTTGTCATCTCAGCCACATCGGGTGCGGGCGCGGTAAACACGGTCGCCAGCTGTTTGGCCTGAGTGACTAACGCCAGGCGGTAATAGCGACTATGGCGGCCCTCAGACTTTTCAATCTCAACGAGTTGCGCAGCGGTGAGGGCATTGTTCTCTTTCTCAACTTCAGCACCGAACTGGTCGCTGGATTTCATAAAGCGGTCAAATGCCTGCATGAGCGGCTGATGCATCTGCTTGCCTTTTGCAAAGCCATCATCCTTGTAATCGTCCTGACTGTAGTAAAGGTGAGCCTCTGAAACCAGTGGCTGCAGCGCCGTTAAATCGGCCAGATATTGTGTGGCCGCGGCATCCAGCGCCGGCATTTCAGGGCTGGCCTTTGATGCCTCATTGATAGCTTTAGTGCATTTATCCAGTTCGTAAGGCGTGATATCCCCCAGCAGGTTTACGTTGCGCTCCTTGCCGGTGGGTCCCTTTTCAACATTCGCAATCCAGCTCACGTAACGAAGCGCACTGTCACGAACCGAGCCATCGGCGGTGTTAAAGCATCCCACATAGGCGTTTAATTTTGTGGTGAGTTGCGCCGTCGGATCCGCTGCAGCGGCCTGAGGCTGGCTCTGCGGAGCCGGTTTTGCGTCCGCTTTGTCACTGTTGTCGCATGCCGCCAGTGGCAGTACGAGGGCGGTCACCAGCATGCCGGGTAATATTGCTCTTTTAAACACAATCGCTCCTTAATTCAGGGTGTCAGTAACTCAGATTTTGATCAGTTGGTGCGCTGTCGATCAGGCGCTGTGCGCCGCCGCCTCTGCTTCTTCTTTCAGTAACGCCCGGACTGTCTGATGACGATGCCAGTAAAGGCCGAGGGTATTTTTGAAGGCTTCAATCTCCTTCTTCAGGCCCGGCAGGGGGATTTCACTGCGCTTTTTGCCCCTGGTGTTCGGCTGTACATGCTGCACGTAGAGCTTATCCCGGCCGAAATTACGAATGACGTTGATGTTTTTAACGTTATCCCAATCCAGCAGTTCGCCGGTTTTCGGCGAGACGATGCCCTGCCAGGTGATGACAATCTGCGAGCCATCTTTCAGCGTGTAAGGCACATTGGGGAAATGCTTCAGCACCAGCGCGGTTTCCATCTCACCTTCAGGCTGATAGCGCCAGGCCAGGCTCTCCTCATGCACCGAGGAGAAGTCGCGCTCATATTTCTGCCACAGCTGCTGTTCGATCTCATTGGCAACCGGCATCAGATCGACCCAGCTCCCGGCCGGGAAATCGGCGGCGACCGCTGCATAGTCAGCTTCATCGATGTTGTAGCCGACGTTGCGCATCCTTTCTGCCAGCGGCGGGTGTGAATCAAACGGGTGCGGCACATTCTGTTCGCGGACAATGCTGATAAAGTCCGGAGAGGCGACATGCTCAGGCAGACCGGCAGCGATAGCTTTGCTGATGCCCAGTTCGTTTTCGTGCAGCGTCCGGTTATTAAAGAAGTTGCGCTCAACTTCACTGCGGTAGCTGGCATAGGCCGACACTTTGATCAGTGATTCGATAATCGCGGCCGGGGAGACCAGCGCTGAGGCATTGCGGTCCGCCACAAACTCACGTTCACGGCTGTTGCGCTGCCATGCCAGCTCAAACAGCATGCGATAGAGATAGAGCGGGTAGTAGACGATCAGCGTGGCCAGATTCTCACCCATCAGCTGCATGTAGAGGTCAAAGCGGTGCAGCTTCGGTCCCAGCAATGCGCCGGAGGCGGTGTCGCCTTCATGAAGGTGTGTCAGCTCATGGACCATCACCCCATCCGCCTGCGCCACGGTGAGCTGACGCAGCAGGGGAATACTGACATAGAGCTTACGACCGGTGAGCGGGTGTCCGTTTACGCTCAGCGGCGCTTCCGTCACGTAGAAGTTGGTGTCGATACCCGCCACGATATGATCGGGTGGCGTGGTGCCCACTCTGGCGGCCAGCATATCAATCTGCGACCAGAGTGCCGGGGCGGCTTCGCGGGTCACCACTTCGCCTTCGATACTCTCTTCCGGCGGGAGTTTTTTGAAGATGCCTTTAATCATGTAGTACATGGCAGCCAGCACCAGCAGAGCTACCGCCATCACCAGTTTTGGATAGTAGGTCTGCGTGAAGAAAGCCGTGCTCCAGAAGGAGAGCCAGACCAGCATGACGCCCTGAACCATGACCTCCAGAGAACAGGCCAGCATCAGAAATTTGCGGGCCAGCGCCAGACTGATGACCTGTCCCCGGCGGCTTTTAAAGGCCAGGGCGCTGAACAGCAGCACCATCAGCAGGACAACGCCACTGCCGATCAGGGTCCAGATGGCCACTTTATCCATCATGTAGAACTGCCACAGCTCCGATTGCGGTGCGCAGACGGCGTTTTTGTAATCCTGCAGATTTTCATCAACCGGGCCACAGACGCTGGACGGCGGATTCTGCTGCAAAAATGCCTGCAGTTTGCCGGTATCCTGATGTTGCTCCTGCGCATCGTTCATGAAGAACTGGGTGTACTGCTGATCGAGTTGCGAGTTGCCATATTCAGCAAAAACCAGGGTAATAACGGGTATCAGAAACAGTGTGAACAGCAGCCAGAGAAATACCTTCAGATAACCCTTTTTCAATTCCGTTAATGATTTCAAAATAATAACATCCTGTATGTCAGTGAAAGGGAACGCGCTTTTTCAGGACGTTCTTTAAAAGAATACCCTGGCCCCGGCTATACTGTGCGGGACATGTAAGCGCTATTATAATTATTGCAGGGGATTATAAGCCAGCCTGAACCCGTTTTGAAAAGGCCCGGAAAATTATTCCAGCCATTCTGCCCGGCCTGACTTTTTCCTGGCATGACACCAGAAATTTGAGTTAATGTTCATTATTTATTTTGCTCAGCCTCCGCCATTAAAGTTTAAAAACCTGCCTGTCTGCCTTCGCTACACCAGATTTTATATTTCGCCAGCCGCGCTGAAAGAAATTACCAGCGTATCCCTTTAAAGGGATTCCAGCTGTTGTCACCTTTTCGCTCTTTCAGGTAATAATTGTAATTCGTCGTCATGCCATACAGGGCGTTAAAGCCATAGCCCAGACCAACCTGAAGATACCGTGGAAATTCCATACCCACTATCGCTAAGGCGATGATTACAGCTGTATAAACAGCCATCATAATTAAAATCAGCATGATGTTCTTCTTCCACAGGCCGAGTACAAACAGATAAATCGGGCCGAAAAGGAAGGCAATTAAGTTCATGTTCACCCTGAATTTTTGCCTGAAAGTCAGTGATTTCAGTGCATCTCTGAAGCCGGGTGAACTGGGCGCACCATAACGGTCAAAAAAATCAAAGCGGGCCTGCCACTTCGCACTGTACTTTTTAGACGTATTCTCTTTGCGATTATTTTCAGTGAGTTGTTCCATGTTAACCTCCATGCCTTAGGCGAATATCTGTCGGGCAGCCAACTGTTTCAAACGGATGACAGCGACATAAATTTCGCGTGTCGAAACAGCCGATGCGAATTTTAAAAACAGTGATGCCGCAGCCGCGATTCATTCACACGCAAATAATATCGCAGCGCAACAAATAGCCCTGCCGCGCCCGGTGCGTAATATTGACAGTACGCCGGGTTCGGGTAAGCAACAACCTCAGGAAATAACCCTGCCAGCATCAGGCGCTTTATAATGAAACAGGCCGATACGCCCTGAACGGGCCAGGGGGAATATTAGCACCAAAGAAAATATCGCCACAATGATAAAAATATGTTAATTTTCTGAAAATCATTCCTCGTTCTTCACCCTGTTAAAGGATATAAAGATGATCGCGTGGAGCGGAGTCGGGCTTTTTGTCGCGCTATTAATTTGCGCTGCCTATCTGCTGTGTAAATGGGTGCTGGATTTTTATTACTACGACGGTTTCTTTATCGCACATTTATGGGCAACAGGGGCGGCACTCATCGTTGCAGCCCTTTTTTGTGCGCTCTTCGTCTGGGCACTCCGGCAGGAAAAATGGCTGGATTCCATCGCCACCGCCACTAAAAGTGAGCCGATGATGGCCCCCGAAAAAACCCACAACTTCTTTTTTATCCCCGTTCTCTACTGGCCGATTATTCTGTTACTGCTCGGTTCTGGGATCTGTATTTACGACCTGACCCGATAACGCCTCTGCCTCGCCGACACCCGATGGGGTGTCAGTGAAATGGAAATATCCACTACACGAAGGAGTTCACGGTGAAATTACGTCAATCATTAAACATTATGGGTGTCCTCTGCCTGACCGCTGCCCTTGGCAGCACCCCGATGATCGCATCGGCTGCCGAAGCGAAAACAGCACAAGCCGCAAATCCGCAGACGCAGACGATCTCTTTACTGGATGGCAAACAGACTTTCAAACTGCAGGGTTATGAGCAGCAGCCTGTTCCGGGCGGCGATCCGGGTACTATGTATGTGAACAAGCAGGAAAAACGCGTAATGATTATTGGCGAAGAAGAGATCCCGGTCATTGCGCGCGGTGGCAGTGACGCTGATTTTCTTGAAGGCGGGAAGTCTATCAAAGACAAGCAGAAGCAGGCATCACCTTCTTATACGGTGATCAGTGAGAAAACTGAAAATGCCCATGGTCTGCCGGTTTATCATATTGAAGCCACGGACAAAATGGGCGGCAACGATGTGCAGCAGGCGACGCTGCTAGCGGTCGCCAACAAGAAATTCACCGTTATTCAGGTGATTTCAAATCACAAAGACCAGGCTGGTCACCTGAAAGCGGTTAACAATATTCTGGGTAAATAAGCCGTTCTGCCCGTATTGCCTGCGCGAATACGTTATTGATTGCTGTCAGACTCAGCCTTATTTAAGTCTGTCAGCAGTCTGAGGCCGTTTCCGGCCTCTCGTTACCTCTCCCTCAGTTACTCACTTCAGGCCGCGCGCACCTGCGGCATCTCGATATCCACGCTGATACGTGCGCCATTGGCATCAAACACCATGCAGTGGTGCGGATGAAAAGCAGGACGCAGCGTCTGATAGGGACGGAAATGCACATCGCCAGGCAGCAGCATCTTGAAGCCGTCGTGGCCGTGGCTCTGACCAAACAGACAGGTATTGTTGCCGAGTCGCTCAACCACCTCGCAGTGAAAGTCGATATTCAGAGGGGCATCGCCATTGATCTGCAACTGCTCCGGCCGGATACCCAGGGTGATTTCATCACCCGGCTGCAGCGGGCGGATGGGCGAGGGGAGTTGCAGCCGGTGTTCGCCGTCATTAATCAGGGCAACCAGCCCGGCAGGGCCACACTGCTCCACGCGCGCGGGCAGGAAGTTCATCTTTGGTGAGCCGATAAAACCCGCGACAAAGCGGTTGATCGGATTGTAATAGAGCTCCATTGGAGAGCCGACCTGTTCCACCTTGCCGTAGTTCATCACCACAATCTTATCGGCCAGCGTCATCGCTTCCGTCTGATCGTGTGTGACATAAACCATGGTGGTTTTCAGCTCCTGATGCATTTTAGCAATGTGCAGCCGCATATCGACACGCAGCTCTGCATCCAGGTTCGACAGTGGCTCATCAAACATAAACACCCGCGGATTACGCACAATCGCGCGACCGATGGCGACCCGCTGACGCTGTCCGCCGGAAAGCTGTTTGGGTTTGCGATCCAGCAATTGCCCCAGCTGCAGCGTTTTCGCCACCATCTCTACCTGATGCTGAATCTGCGCTTTCGGCAGCCCGTTGACCTTCAGGCCATAGCCGATATTCTCCGCCACCGTCATGTGGGGATAGAGTGCATAACTCTGGAACACCATCGCCACGCCGCGATGCGAAGGCGCCACATCATTCATCACCTCATCGCCAATCAGAATCTCGCCTTCACTGATCTCTTCCAGCCCGGCAATCAGCCGCAGCAGCGTGGATTTACCGCAGCCTGACGGACCGACGAACACCGCAAATTCCCCGGCCTCGATATCAAGCGCGATATTTTTCAGCGTTTCTGTTTTACCAAAGCGTTTAGTGACGTTTCTCAATCTGATACTGGACATGCTGATCCTCATGGCAGGAAATTTTGCGGCTAAAATGTATGACGTATAACAGTCAGTCGATTATCACGTCAGCCCTGATGGTGCCTGCGCTGACTATAACGTTCCGCCAGAGTGCGCCCTATCGCTGTTTTTGATTTCTGTAATACCGATCACACATTGGTGCAAACGGGCTGGAGCGCAGCACCTGTTCCGCGTAGCGTATGGCGAAAATGCGATACGTTAATCACTCACCACATGTCCTGTTAATCCCTGTTGAACATGTGTCTGAAAAAAGAACAACAGCAAATGACAGCTTAAAATGTCATACCTTCACACGAGGCCGGTAATGAAAATCAAAATCAGCGTTACGCTACTCCTGTCAGCATTGATGCTTAATCAATCCGTCTGGGCCGCTCAGCAACTCACCGTCTGGGAAGACATTAAGAAATCAGACGGCATCAAAACGGCAGTCGCCGATTTTCAGAAACAGTTCGGCGTTGAAGTGAAAGTGCAGGAGATGCCGTTTGCACAGCAGATCGAGAAACTGCGTCTGGATGGCCCGGCGGGAATCGGCCCGGATGTACTGGTGATCCCCAACGACCAGCTCGGCAGCGCGGTGGTGCAGGGTTTGCTGGCACCGCTGAAGATCGACGCGGCGGAGCAGAGCGCCTTTACCCCGTCGGCGATGGCGGCGTTCACGCAGAATAACGTGGTCTATGGCGTACCGAAGGCGGTGGAAACCCTGGTGCTGATCTACAACAAAGATCTCCTGCCCGCGCCGCTGAAAACCCTGGATGAATACCGCGCTTTCTCGCAGAAGCAGCGCGAGGCGAAGCAGTATGGGCTGCTCGCTAAGTTTGACCAGATTTACTACAGCTGGGGCGTGATGGCGCCGATGGGCTCTTACATTTTTGGCAAAGACGCCAAAGGCGCGATCAACACCAAAGATATCGGGCTGAACACGCCGGGCAGCGTGGAGGCGGTGACGTATCTCAAGCGCTTCTTCAGTGAAGGATTACTGCCGGGCGGCATCATGGGCGACAACGGTCTGAATGCCATCGACTCGCTGTTTACCGAGAAGAAAGCGGCGGCGGTGATCAACGGGCCGTGGGCGTTCCAGCCCTATCAGGCTGCCGGCATCAACTACGGCGTGGCACCCCTGCCATTGTTGCCAAACGGCAAACCGATGAGCTCCTTCCTGGGCGTGAAAGGCTATGTGGTATCGACCTGGAGTAAAGATCAGGCGCTGGCGCAGAAGTTCCTGACCTTTATCAACCAGCCGCAGTATGTGAAAGAGCGCTATCAGAAAACCCAGGAGATCCCACCGGTCACTGCGCTGATGAACGATCCGATTATCAAAAACGATGAGAAGGCCAACGCGGTCGCGGTGCAGGCGGCGCGGGCGTCAGCCATGCCGGGTGTGCCGGAGATGCAGGAAGTATGGGGTCCCGCTAATGCAGCACTGGAGCTGAGCGTTTCCGGTAAGCAGGAGCCAAAAGCGGCGCTGGATAACGCAGTGAAGCAGATCACCATGCAGATTGAAGCGATGCAGGCCAGCAATCAGTAATGCTGGTTCGCGGGATAACCGAACAGGATAAGGATCAGAGTGTGGCGATATCTTCCGATGAACATCTGGTGACGGCTAAGCGTCCGCGTCGTCATGCGACGACCGGTGCGCTGCTGGCACTGTTGCCTGGCTTCGGCCAGTTTTATCACCGCCAGTGGGCGAAAGGGCTGTGCTTTCTGATCCTGCTCAGCAGCTTTACTGGCGTCTTTCACGATTTTCTGCGTGAGGGATTCTGGGGGCTGTATACGCTGGGCGAATCGGTGCCGCGTGATAACTCTATTTTCCTGCTGGCAGAGGGGATTATCAGCGTGCTGATTGCCGCCTTTGGCGTGGCGGTCTGGGGGGTGTCGGTGCGCGACGCGTGGGTCAACGGCGTTAAGCGCGATAAAGGCCAGCAGCTTAACAGCGTGCGTCAGCAGTATCAGCTACTGCTGCGCGACGGCTTCCCGTATCTGATGATTTCGCCGGGCTTTATTCTGCTGGTGTTTGTGGTGGTGTTTCCGATTCTGTTTGGTTTCGCCATCGCCTTCACCAACTACAACCTCTATCACACGCCCCCGGCGAAGCTGGTGGACTGGGTGGGGTTCAAAAACTTCATCAACATTTTCACGCTGTCGATCTGGCGCTCCACCTTCTTTGACGTGCTGCAATGGACGGTGGTCTGGACGCTGCTGGCGACCACGCTGCAGTGCACGGTGGGCGTGATGCTGGCGATTCTGGTGAATCAGAAAGACCTGCGCTTTAAACCACTAATCCGCACCATCTTTATCCTGCCGTGGGCGGTGCCGGGCTTTGTGACCATTCTGGTGTTTGCCGGGATGTTCAACGACAGCTTTGGGGTGATCAACAACGCGATTCTCGACTTCTTTGGCATCGCGCCTAAAGCCTGGATGACCGATCCGTTCTGGACCAAAACGGCACTGATCATGATGCAGACCTGGCTGGGTTTCCCGTTTGTCTTCGCGATGACCACCGGTGTGCTGCAGGCGATCCCGGACGACCTCTATGAGGCGGCAATCATGGATGGCGCCAGTGCCTGGACGCGGCTGAAAACCATCACGCTGCCGCTGGTGCTCTACGCCATTGCGCCGATCATCATCACCCAATACACCTTTAACTTTAATAATTTCAACATCATCTATCTGTTTAACAACGGCGGCCCGGCCGTGGCGGGATCGAATGCCGGAGGAACCGATATCCTGGTGTCGTGGATCTACAAGCTCACCATGTCGTCGTCGCAATATGCTATCGCGGCCACCATCACCATTCTGCTGTCGATTTTCGTGGTAGGTCTGGCGCTATGGCAGTTCCGCGCGACCCGGTCGTTTAAACAAGATGAGATGGCGTAAGGGAGCAGTTATGGCGAAGTCCGGCAGTATTAAACGCGAAAGGTGGATACGCCTGTCGCTGACCTGGCTGGTAGTGCTGGCCGTCTCGACCATCATCATTTATCCGCTGGTCTGGACGGTTGGGGCATCACTGAATGCAGGTAACAGCCTGCTCAGCAGTTCGATCATCCCGGAGAATGCGTCGCTGCAGCACTACCGCGACCTGTTCAACGGCACGGTGCCTTATATGACGTGGTACTGGAACTCGATGAAAATCAGTTTCCTGACCATGGTGCTGACGCTTATCAGCGTCAGCTGTACCGCCTACGCCTTTTCCCGTTTTCGGTTCAAAGGGCGTCAGAACGGCCTGATGCTGTTTCTGCTGCTGCAGATGATTCCGCAGTTTTCGGCGCTGATCGCGATTTTTGTGCTGTCGCAGCTGCTGGGATTAATCAACAGCCATCTGGCGCTGGTGCTGATCTACGTCGGCGGGATGATCCCGATGAACACCTATCTGATGAAGGGCTACCTCGACTCGATTCCCAAAGATCTGGATGAGTCGGCGCGCATGGACGGGGCAGGCAATTTCCGCATCTTTGTGGAGATCATCATGCCGTTGTCGAAACCGATTCTGGCAGTCGTGGCGCTGTTCTCTTTCACCGGGCCGCTGGGCGATTTCATTCTCTCCAGCACCATCTTGCGCACGCCGGAGCAGTTCACGCTGCCGATTGGCCTCTATAACCTGGTGTCGCAAAAAATGGGCGCCAGCTACACCACCTATGCGGCCGGTGCCGTGCTGATCGCCGTGCCGGTAGCGGTGTTCTATCTGGCCCTGCAGAAGTACTTCGTTTCCGGCCTGGCCTCAGGCAGTACTAAAGGATAAATCATGACGCCAAAAACATTGATTCTCGCCCTGGCGCTGGCCTGGGCGACACCGCTGCTCGCCGCCGATCAGCCTGTCATCGCCTCTGCCGGGCCGTGGCCCGCCGATTTTATCAAAGGTGCGGATATCTCCTCGCTGGCTGAGCTGGAGAAGCAGGGCGCGAAATTCTACAACGCGGACAACCAGCAGCAGGATGCCATCGCCATCCTGAAAGCCAGCGGTATTAACACCATCCGGCTGCGGCTGTGGGTCGATCCCACCGACGACAGCGGTCACACCTACGGCGGTGGCGGCAACGATCTGGCGACCACGCTGGCGCTGGCGAAGCGCGTGAAAGCGGCGGGACTGAAGCTGCTGCTGGATATTCATTACAGCGATTTCTGGACCGATCCCGGCAAGCAGTTCAAACCCAAAGCCTGGCAGTCGCTGACCTTCCCGCAGCTGGAAACGCAGGTGCATGATTATACGCGCGACACTATCGCCCGCTTTAAAGCGGAAGGCGTGATGCCGGATATCGTGCAGATTGGCAATGAGCTGAATGGCGGCATGCTCTGGCCGGAAGGCAAGAGCTGGGGCCAGAACGGCGGCGAGTTCGATCGTCTGGCCGGTCTGCTGAAAGCCGGCATCAGCGGGCTGCGCGAAAACCTCAGCGATCCGCATCAGGTGAAGATCATGCTGCATCTGGCCGAGGGCACGAAAAACGACATGTTCCGCTGGTGGTTTGACGAAATCGTTAAGCGTGATGTGCCGTTCGATGTGATTGGCCTGTCGATGTACACCTACTGGAACGGACCCATCAGCGCCCTGAAAGCCAACATGGATGACATCTCCCGGCGCTATGACAAGGATGTGATGGTGGTGGAAGCGGCCTACGGCTACACGCTGGAAAACTGTGACAACGCTGAGAACAGTTTCCAGGCCAAAGAAGAAAAAGCGGGCGGCTATCCCGGCACGGTTCAGGGTCAGGCGGCCTATCTGCATGACCTGATCAAAGCGGTGATGGCAGTGCCGGACCATCGCGGCAAGGGCGTGGTTTACTGGGAACCGGCGTGGATCCCCGCGCCCGGCAATACCTGGGCGACTCCTGCTGGCATGAAATATATCCACGACGAATGGAAACAGGGTAACGCCCGCGAAAACCAGGCGCTGTTTGACTGTCACGGCAAGGCGCTGCCTTCGCTACAGGTTTTTCATTAATTATTAGCGCTAACGCTGATGTCTTCCTCTGAGGAACAGGTATGAATAAATTTCCCCCGCTCAGCGCCCGGGTTAACCGGCTGCTGCATGGTGCTGACTACAATCCGGAACAGTGGGTGCACCAGCCGGGCATTATTGATGACGACGTGGCAATGATGAAGCAGGCGAACTGTAACGTTATGTCGGTGGGTATTTTCAGCTGGGCGAAGCTGGAGCCGGAAGAGGGACGCTATGAGTTTGGCTGGCTGGATGAGGTGATCGATACGCTGTGGCTGCAGGGAATTTCTGTGTTTCTTGCGACCCCGAGCGGGGCGCGTCCGGCCTGGATGTCGCAGGCGTATCCGGAGGTGTTACGCGTGGGGCGCGATCGCGTACCCGCCCTGCATGGCGGCCGTCATAATCACTGTATGACTTCGCCGGTCTATCGCCAGAAAGTGCAGGCGATGAACAGCCGGCTGGCGGCGCGCTATGCCCATCATCCGGCGGTGATCGGCTGGCATATTTCCAACGAGTATGGCGGCGAGTGTCACTGCGATCGCTGTCAGGAGGCGTTTCGCGGCTGGCTGCAGCGGCGCTATGAGACGCTGGAGAGGCTGAATTTCGCCTGGTGGAGCGATTTCTGGAGTCACACCTATAGCGACTGGTCTCAGATTGTCTCGCCTGCGCCACAGGGTGAGATGTCGATTCATGGCCTGAATCTGGACTGGCGACGATTTATGACCGCGCAGGTGACGGACTTCTGCCGGGAGGAGATTAAACCGCTGAAGCAGGCTAATCCCGATCTGCCTGCCACCACCAATTTCATGGAATATTTCTACGACTACGATTACTGGACGCTGGCTTCGGCGCTCGATTTTATCTCGTGGGATAGCTACCCGATGTGGCACAACGAGAAGGATGAGACCACGCTCGCCTGTTATACCGCGATGTATCACGATTTGATGCGCACGCTGAAGCAGGGCAAGCCGTTCGTGCTGATGGAGTCGACGCCGGGCGCGACGAACTGGCAGCCGACCAGCAAGTTAAAGAAGCCGGGGATGCATATTCTGTCATCACTGCAGGCGGTGGCGCATGGTGCGGACGCGGTACAGTATTTCCAGTGGCGCAAGAGCCGGGGTTCGGTCGAGAAGTTTCATGGCGCCGTCGTCGATCATGTTGGTCATCTGGATACGCGCACCGGTCGTGAAGTGATTGAGCTGGGCCGGATGCTGGCCGCGATGACGCCGGTAATGGGCAGTCGGGTTGAGGCCCGGGTGGCGATTATTTTTGACTGGGAGAGTCGCTGGGCGATGGATAACGCGCAGGGGCCGCGCAATCTCGGCCTGCATTATGAGCGCACGGTAAACGAGCATTATCGGGCATTCTGGGAACAGGGCGTTGCGGTCGATGTGATTAACGGCGATAGCGATTTCAGCGGTTACGATCTGGTGATTGCGCCGATGCTGTATATGGTGCGCGACGGTTTTGCGGCGCGAGCAGAAGCGCATGTTGAGCGGGGCGGGCATTTCGTGGCCAGCTACTGGAGCGGCATCGTGAATGAGAGCGATCTTTGTTATTCCGGCGGGTTCCCTGGGCCGCTGCGGCCGCTGCTCGGCATCTGGTCAGAAGAGATCGACAGTCTGACCGATGAGGAGTTTAACGGCGTGCGCGGTGTGCGCGGCAATGAGCTGGGGTTGAGCGGGCCGTATCAGGCACGGGAGCTTTGCGAGCATATCCATCTGGAGGGCGCGACTGCGCTGGCCACTTACGAGAGTGATTTTTATGCCGGCACCCCGGCGGTGACGGTGAACCGTGTCGGTCAGGGGAAAGCCTGGTATATCGCGTCGCGTAATGATCTGCCGTTCCATCGGGATTTTTATGCTGCGCTGATTAAGCAGCTGGGGTTGCCGCGTGCGCTGGCGAGTGATTTGCCGCCGGGCGTGGTGGTGCAACGCCGAACGGATGGCGAGCAGGCGTTTCTGTTTGTGCAGAACTTTACGGCGCAGGTGCAGCAGGTGTCATTGCCTGCCGGGCTGACGGATTTGGTTGATGGCGCAGGTGTTGGGGAATCGCTGACGCTGGGGCCGTGGGGGTGCAGAGTTTTGAGTGTGCCACTGGTGTAGGGCTACTCAGGCTCAGGGGCAGGTTTGTTGGCGATTGCTGGCAGTCTGCTTACCGGCTCAGAGGGCATATGCCTTCCGCAAAGACGCAAAAGACGGCATCCCTGCCCGCTCAGCACGGGCCGTCCCTGGCCCGTGATGCTTTGCTACAGGCATATGCCCCATCGCTTTTGAGACCGGGCATTGTCTGTAGGAATAGCTGGGTTTTACTCTTGATGTAGGGCAGGTTTTTTAGAGCCTGATTGCAGGATGGGTGCACGAAGCGTGTATATTCTGTGAGCGGTCCCGAGCCTGTACCCCTCGTTTTCGGTTATCAGTCATGAGTGGCGGGCAGCAGCCCGCCTTTTTATTATCTGAAGGAGAACAACATGGTGAGTCTGAAATCGTTTAAGCAATATTTCAGTCGGCAGCCGCTGACGGTGGAAGAGCTTGAAGTAGACAGTGAGCTCCTGGAGCGTCTGGTGAACTGCTTTGGCGGGCGTGAGAATATTGAGCAGGTAGACGCCTGTTTAACGCGGCTTCGCGTGAAGGTGAGGTCGCTGAAGGCGGTGGATACGGCGGGATTGCAGAAGGCCGGAGCGATTGGCGTAGTGATTCTGGGGCATGAGGTTCATGCGATCTTTGGTAAGCAGTCTGACCAGCTGCGTCAGCTTCTCGAAGCCCGTTTCTTCAGGCCGGAATAACACGCCGCTGTAAAATACGAAGTAAAAAAAATGGATAACCGTCGCCGGTTATCCAAATAAGCCCCTGCATAAGAGCTTAACAATGATCACAATGAGGAGACTGCGTGGTTACCACCAGGCTTCGACCTGTACGCCGAAGTTCCAGGTGTTGTTACTGGTGTTGTCTTTGAAGCTATGTCCATCTTCTGAGTCATTCAGGTAAGAGACAAACAGACGCAGTTCCGGACGTGACATAAACTCGGGACCGGCTGCCAGGCCCAGCGCCAGCGTATATTTCTGACCCGCCTGTCTGTAGTCGCTGCCCACTTTGTTCTCATCTTTCTGCCAGAAGCTGCCGACCTCGCCAATGCCGCGAACATACTGGGTGAACTGATACTGTCCCCGGCCCACCAGCGACAGCAGGGTACTTTTGCTGGTCTGCGCGGTCACATCATCCGCTGAACCCCAGGTGAAGACCTGATTAATGGAGAACTTGTCGGTAATCGGCAGCAGGCCGGTGTTGATCACGCGGTAGCCGGTGGCGTTTTGGGTATCGTTCCACATGTCATACCAGCCGCCGCCCTGCGAAATCATGTTCTGCGCCAGGCCTTTGTTGGCGTACTGGAACACCAGTTTCTGATAGCCGCCCCACACGTCCTGACTGATTTCACTGGTGACCATAACGCCGTTATCCGCGTCATACAGGCCACCATATTCTTTCTGTTTGTTGGTGGTGTTCGGCATCGCGTAATCAATACCGAACTCCGTCCACGCGCCGCTCCAGGGTTTCCAGCCGGCATAACGCAAATCCAGGTAGTTGATGTTGACGTCGTTATCGCCATCCACGCGGTAATCCACGTCATTCGCATCGCCACGGATCCACGCAAATGAGATCGCGCCCGGACCCAGCGTATAGTTTTCGATACCGGCACCCGAGCCGGAGATATTCCAGTATTTGGTATCAATGATGTGCAGATCGTGACGCTGGTAGTAGCGCTTACCGCCCCAGATCACCGCATCCTTGTCACCCGGCACCAGCCCTTTGATCTGCAGGTTGAGCTGACGTAAACCAAACTGTGCGTCATCGCCGAAGGTGGTTTCGTTATCGTTAGAGCCGTCGGAGAACATGCTGACCATGGTGTCGACGTAGAAACTGACGTCATCCTTTTTGTAGACCTCGCTGCCCAGCTCAACCTCGCCATAGGTGTCTGCTTCGTTGCCCAGACGGCCCACCTTGTTCTTTTGATACTCTTCAATACCGCCATCCTGCGATACGCCCACGCCACCACGCAGATAGCCATGGAAATCAATGTTGTCGATAGCGGCATAGAGCGTCGGGGAGGTCAGGGCCGCAGCAAGCGCCACAGCAGCAGTACGTAACCTTGTTTCCATGTTATCCTCAATTTTATTTGTAATACGTTCACATGACAGCGGCAGTAAACGCTTTTTGTCAGATTGGTGACAAACAAAATCGCGATAATGTGTGATGCACTGCAAATAAAGTGGCGGTATTTGTAACGATTAGTGAATCAGATCACCAAATTTTACTATGTGAAGGTATTACTTTTATTTTTTATTCGCGCAATGTGACTGCGACAGTCTGGCTTAACTACTGCCTGTGATACCATTCCGCTATCGGTCATCAGAGATGCGAATTATGAAATCAAAAAATGCCACCTTAGAGGATGTCGCCCGTCATGCTGGCGTGTCGTATCAGACGGTATCAAGGGTTCTGAATAAGTCGGCAAATGTCTCGGAATCAACGCGGCGCAAGGTGGAACAGTCAATTGAGACCCTGCGCTACGTGCCTAACCGACTGGCGCAGCAGCTGGTGGGGAAGCAGAGTACGACGCTGGGTCTGGTGACCACATCGCTGGCTTTACATGCGCCATCACAGGTGGCCGCTGCGGTGAAACGTTATGCCAACGCAGCGGACTATCAGGTGCTGATTGCCATGATTAATGAGAACGTCAATCAAAGTCTGCAGAATTGTATCAATGAGCTGAAGTCTCAGCGGGTGGATAAGGTCATCATCAACGTCCCGCTGGAGAGCAGCGACGCTGAAAAGATTGTGCAGGAGAACGAAGACATCCTCTGCCTGTTCCTGGATGTGGATCCCTACAGCTCGGTGTTTAACGTTTCGTTTAACCCGGCTGATGGCACCCGCGCCAGCGTTAAATATCTCTATGAACAGGGGCATCGCGAATTTGCGCTGCTGGCCGGGCCTGAGCAGTCCGTCTCCGCCAATCTGCGGTTAAAGAGCTGGCTGGATACGCTGGAAAGCTACCGGCTAAAGCCCGTCAGTGTCAGTCACGGCAACTGGGATGCCCAGAGTGGGTATAACGGCGTGCTGCAACTGTTGCGGGAAGCGCCGGAGTTTAGTGCACTGCTGGTGGGTAACGATCAGATGGCGCTGGGTGTGCTGAGCGCGCTGCATCAGCGCGGCGTGGCGGTGCCGGGTCAGATTTCGGTGATTGGCTATGATGACACCTATGAAAGCGCCTTCTTCCATCCGGCGCTGACGACGGTGTCGCTGGATCTGGATTTGCAGGGCAAGGAGGCGGTTGCGCGTCTGTTGTTAGCCAGTGAGCAGGATGAGCAGCGCTCCTCCTCGATTCTGCCCGCAAAGCTGGTAGTGCGCAGTTCGACCGGCAGCGCCGGGCAGCAGCAGCGGGACTTAAAGCAGATAGCTGAACAGCTACGGCTGCTCGCAAGCAAGCTTGAGTAGTACGGCAATCCATGAAGATAAAAAAAGCACATGAACGCACCGCTGCTATGCTCAGATCAGGACAATTATTCTGAATGTCGGACAACTTACCTGGTCGTCTGATGCTGTAGCGACGTGCATACTGATGCGCGGTAAGGCTACCGATACATTCAGCCCGCTTTCTCTGGCTTCAGGGAGTGACATTATGTTGTGGCTCGAACAGGGACTTTACCTCAGGATTGAAGAGTTAGCGCATGGCCCCAGGCCGCTGCCGCTTTCCAGTGGCTTTACCCCGCAGACGGCATATCGCGCGCTGGGATGTTTTAACCCCTCTGAAACTTCAGATGCCTACTACATTCTTTCAAATGACCGCGATGAAATATGGTTTATCTGTAACCGGCATCTGAGAACCGTCTGCCTTGATGCCAGTAACACCGCCTTTCGGGTGAATCTGCAGGAGCCTGCAGAGCGTCTTCCGGTACTTTCCGCCGCGCCCGATAGCCATTTCATCTCCTTTGAACGTCCAGTCTGATTTGGCAATCTTTGGGTTACGATGCAACAGAGATTAAAAAAGCCGCCATTGCTGGCGGCCCTGATAGCGCGTATGAATGCGTTGCCTGTCAGTCTGGCTGTCGCGCTGTTTTAATTGACTGTGGCCGTTTTCATGGCCGGGCGCTGTGGCAGCACCACCAGGCAGGCGATGATGATCAGTGCCAGCGTCAGCGAGGCACCGTAGCGACTCAGAGCCAGTCCGCCTGAGGCAAGGGGTTTATCCAGGAAATCGCCGACAACGGCACCCAGAGGTCGGGTCAGGATAAAGGCCGCCCAGAACAGCGCAGTGCGTGAAAGTGAGGTAAAGCGACTGGCCGCCCAGATGATCACCAGCGCGCCAACAAACAGCAGTATCCCGCCATCGTAGCCCAGACCTTCTGTGTCAGCTGTCCAGTCACCTAACGCTGTGCCCAGCGTCTGGGAAAACATAATAGTGACCCAGTAAAAGCTCTCGGTAACCGCGTTGTTCACCGAACTCACTGCGACCGTACCGCAGGTGATTTTCCAGAGGAAGAGCGAGAGGATAAGCAGTGTGCTCAGCAGCAGGGTGCCACCCAGATAACCAATGTTCAGTGAGCGATCGGCAAAATCTGCCATCGTTGTGCCGACCGTAGTGGTGGCGACCACGGTGAACCAGTAAATCCATTTGTTGAAGCTGTGACGGTTGATCTGCACGACCACCGCGATCAGGAAGATGATGGCGAAAATCAGTGTTCCGGTCAGGTACCCCAGATTCATCGACATAGTCACCGCATCGCCGCCGGTTTCACCCAGGGTAGTTGCAGCGATTTTGGTTAACCAGAAAGCCGCGGTAACGGCCGGAACTTTACTCAGAGCGTGAGAGGCTGTGTTGTTATTTTGCATAGGGTGATACTCCGGAAAAGCCCAACATGAGCTAATACAGTGGAGAGATTATGGGATTAATCTTAAGGGAAGATTAAGCTGCAGGAATGGATTGAGGGTTTATTCAAAATGTTTTCACGGCGTTCTGGTCGCGGTGAAAATGCTCTGTGGTCAAACACGATTCAGACGTGAAGCGTATATCACGCTGTATTAAAAAGTTATTTATGGGCGTTAGATGGAAATATGCGACCCAAACCTGTGACGGGTTATCTGAGGTGCGCTACAGCATGCTTCTGGCTGACAGGTCGCTATAAGAAATAAAATTAAATAATTATAAGGTGACTGTGCATTCTTTTCGGGTTTAGCCAGTGGCTCCCGACAGATGAAGAAGGATGAAACAGAAATCGCCGGTGACATACAGGAAGTCAGACACGCTGAAAGCAGCACCTTTCCTCATCGCTGAGATATCACGCTGCCATTAAAGATTCAGGCCAGATGAGCCGATAACCTCAGGCTCATACTTCTGACACTGCATACTGTCATAGACGTTTTGCGAAGAACCATAGGGAAATGGCATCTCAGAAACTGCAGCCGCAGAGGTTCCGGTTTCAGCCAGCGTTTGATGGTGGTTATTCCTGCAATGATGAACCTGCCCCCGGAGCCGCCTTCAGCTTCACGCGGGCAATAACGGTTATAATCAGGTCTGTAGCGACGGGTATTGAGCTTATTTAATATCGTCAGCGACATCGGAGTCGGCCGCCATGAACACAATGATCAAACCCTCTTTTACCGCTGTCTGGTCTACAGACGCCCAGGGTATCTGCGTCGCCAGTCAGGCAAGCCCGGCGGGTCTGATGCCTGAACTAAAGGGCGTGACGCTGAGTTCATGGCTGAGGCTGGCGCAGGCTGACGACGATGCGAAAATCGCGCTGAAACTGACCGCCGCGCTGGAAATGCTGACCCCTTTTCATATCGAAGTGCCGATCCACTGTCTGGATGGCAAGACGCGCCGTGTGCTTTTGTCCGGCTTACCGGACGCCCAGCCTGGTACATCTCACCTGCAATATAACGGCTTCATTCTTGATGTGACCGGACAGCGTAAGGCGCTGGAAGATGCGCTGCGCACCGCAGCTGAATATCGTCTGTTAATTGAAAACAGCACCGATCTGATTGCCCATTGCGACGCGGAAGGCCGTTACGTTTCCATCTCGCCTTCTTATAGCGAAATGATTGGCTGGACTGCCGAAGAAGTCGTCGGCCAGCTGGTGGTGGATTTCCTTCATCCCGACGATCGCGGATTAGCCACTGAAGCGCTGGGCTGCATCTTCAGCGGGGGCGTGCTGCCGGATGTGGTTGAGGTGCGTAAACTGCATCGTGACGGCCATTACATCAATCTGGGCACAAAAGCCTGTGGCGTCATCAACCCTAATTCCGGCAAAAATATTGGTGCCGTGCTGGTTTCACGCGACATCACGCGAGACAAAGAACGGATGCGCGATCTTGAGAAGCTGGCGACCCTGGACACGCTGACCGGACTGCATAATCGTGCCTGGATCATCGAGAAGGTGGGCTGCATGCTGTCGCAGACAGACGATCAGGCTTTCACCACCGTGATGTTTATCGATTTGAATGGGTTTAAGGCGGTGAACGATCTGATGGGCCACGCGACAGGTGATGCTTTATTGCAACAGTTCAGTGAACGGCTGCAACGCTGCATGCGTCCCGGCGACTCGGTGGCGCGGCTGGGTGGAGATGAGTTTGTCGTGGCAGCGAAGTGCAGCAACCGCGAAGCCGCTTCCGCCATTGCCCGGCGGATTATCGACAGTCTGCACGAGCCATTCGCCATTGATAACAGGGATGTGCGCATCGGCGCGGCGATTGGGATCAGCCTGGCCCGTTTCGGTACGGCATCGGCCAAAATGTTATTCGAAAACGCGGACAAGGCGATGTACCAGGCCAAAGCACGGCGCGATGGCTCTTATCAGTTTTTTGAGTCCGCAGCGGATTAGTTGACGCCCAGGATTGCGCGTATCCGTTTGCGGCCCTGCAGGGCTTTTACTGAACTTCTCCGCTCATCAACCTGACGCTATCGCCATGCCGCAGCAGCGTCCGGGCTAAGGTTTATATCGATTCTTCCCCATCCCGCCCATCATCATAAACCGCCTGCGCCTGTTCCATCGCTCCCCCGTGTTGCTTCGCCCAGCTCACCAGCGCGATAAACGGATCCTGTAAAGTCCGGCCCAGCGGCGTAATCGAATATTCGACCGCCACGGGGGAGGAGGCAATCACACGGCGGCTCACCAGACCATTACGTTCCAGTCGCCGCAGTGCCTCCGTCAGAGACTTATGGGTGATGGGATCGAGCCTGCGCTTAATGGCGTTAAAACGTGACGGCTGGGAGCACAACACGGTCAGAATCAATACTGACCACTTGTTTGCCACCTGTTCCAGAATAGGGCGCGTGCTGTTGATCTCGGCCAGCACAACGGTGATATCGGTGGTCATGAGGTTTCCTTGAGGATATCTGGTGTACATCAGGTGCGTAATTGACACTAAATATAATAAATATACCATCGGGTGTCTAATCTCTATCCGGAGCAGTAATAATGAAACTAAGTGGAAAGATCGCCCTGGTCACGGGTGGTAATAGCGGTATTGGCCTCGCTGTTGCCCGTCGTTTTGTTCAGGAAGGTGCACGGGTTTTTATAACGGGCCGACGTGAAGCTCAGCTGGCTGAGGCTGTTGCGCTGATTGGCGGAGAGGTTGAGGCGATTGCCGGTGACATCACCCGCACAGGCGACCTAGAACGTCTGTTTGAAACGCTCAAAACCAGGGCTGGCCGGCTCGACATCCTCGTTAATTCGTCTGGCGTGTCAGAGCCTGCGAGCCTGGAAGAGACCACCGAGCAGCACCTTGATCGCATCTTTAATCTGAATGTACGCGCCATGGTGTTGACGGTTCAGCACGCGGTGCGGCTTATGGACGAGGGCAGCAGCATCGTGCTGGTGGGTTCGATTGCGGGGAGCATCGCCAATCCCGGCTATGCTGCCTATTCCGCCAGCAAGGCCGCAGTACGGTCCTATGCCCGCACCTGGAACAGCGAGCTGGCACCGCGCGGCATCAGAGTTAACACACTCAGCCCTGGCCCCACTGACACACCGATGTTTAGCCAGGCCAGCGATGAAATCAGGCAGACGCTAAGCGCACGGATCCCGGCAAAGCGGCTCGGCAATCCTGATGAAGTGGCGGCCGCCGCACTGTTTCTGGCCTCTGATGAAAGCAGTTACGTTAGCGGCACCGAACTGGTGATTGATGGCGGCATGACGGCATAGGGGTTAGCGCCGGGCGTTGGGGGATAGGGCGAGGGAATGGCGGGGGAGGATTTGACTCATTAAGACGCTCCCCCATGCTGTTCCCGCCAGGAACACTTTTAACACTGATATTTGCTTGCCCTGGATTTGTTCTGGGGCAAGTTTTTTATTGTGAGGCAGAACGTCGGTCCATGATCTCTTTCACGTAATGCTCAATACCGATGTGGTGTTCACGGTTTATCTCAGAAATAAATGTCCGCAGGAAATCTGATGTTGAGTGGAGAGTGTTCATGACCAGTTTGTCGAAGTCTTTCTGGGTTAAGCGTTCATACCCTTTAAGCGTCGAACGCTGAAGCAGGGTATGCGCCGTAATTTCGAGAACAGCACGTCTGTAATCATCGGAAAGCAGAATATCCAGATCGTCCCGGCTGATCTCAAAGGCAAATTCATAGCTCATAAAACCAGAATCAACTGGCAGCGAGTAGATCAGTTTCCCCTCCTCCTGCGTGACATGAGGCTCATATCCCTCACCCATGAGATTTACTGACTGCATATTGAGCTCCTTGATTTTCAGCCCAGGGTTGAGATTTCAATAGTTAAAACCATCGGAATCAATGTTTTCCGTTTTTCCGCTTCTCCCCGCTATTTTAAAGACAAAAAATAGCAGGGAGGAAGTCGTCGCTTTCACCTTCTGGAAAAAGCCTTATGCGATGCGCCTGAACGGGTCTTTAGCGACCAGCACAAACCGCCGGTTTTCTTGTCTGCCACGGACAGGCGTTTTCAAGCTGACCCGCCAGTGCCAGCAATAAATTCTCCTGATTAAATCCTGCACAAAACTGCATGCCAATCGGCAGGTTAAGGGAATAATGGAAGCCCAGAGGAACTGACATCGCGGGAGTTCCGCATACGTTCGCCAGCGCAGTAAACGGTGACTGATTGAAAACGTGATGCATCCAGCCGCGCCCATCTGCGTCGTGCTGATGACGATTGTAATCACCGAGCAGACCTGGCAGAGCGGGAAGAGTGGGTGTCAGCAGAATATCGTATGCCTGATAAAATTGCCCCATCGCTTGCGTGACGGTGTTTCGCATATGCATTGCACCGACCAGCTCAGTAGCCGTAAGAGAATGGCCAAGTTTCCACAGAGCGAGGCTTGCCGGTTCCAGCATCTCATTATTAACGGGATTGCTGGTTGCTGACGCCAGCCCATCGATCCAGGCTGCGGTATTAGCTGCCCAGAAGCGTGTGTTCAGTTCAACAAAATTGTCCCAACTGCCGATTTGGGGCGTGGCGTCCTCCACCTGATGACCCAGCGCGATAAGCTGTCCGATAGTTTTATTGAGCGCTTCGACGACTTCTGGCTGGCTGCGCTGACCGTTCAGCGGATGCGTCATGACACCGATTTTCAGTGAACCCGGATTCTGAGATCCGCAGTCATTCAGATTTGGATGGGATGCAGCAACGATAAAAGGATCACCTACCTCATTACCCTGAACGGCGTTCAGTAGCGCAGCGGTGTCACGAACGGTTCGGCTGACAAATCCATGCACGGCAAGACCTGACCAGACTTCATCGACATCAGGTCCCATGCTGATACGTCCGCGGCTTGGCTTCAGTCCGAACAAACCATTCGCTGAAGCAGGCACCCGGATTGACCCGCCGCCATCAGTAGCATGCGCGGCTGGCACCATGCCTGACGCGACCGCGGCAGCTGAACCGCCACTGGAACCTCCGGCACTGTAATCTGTATTCCACGGGTTGCGCGTGCCACCGTTAAAGCGTGGCTCCGTGGTCGTGCTCGCAGCCAGTTCGGGTGTTGTTGTTCGTCCCAAAAGTACAAGCCCTGCCTCCCGCATTTTGCGGGTCAGGTTTGAATCCTGTGACGAAACGTATCCGGCTGCCAGTCGGCTTCCCAGTTCATTTCGACGGTTTTTTACCGCTATTCCCAGGTCCTTGAGCAGCATGGGAACGCCCTGAAGCACGCCTGAACTCAGGCCACACTCATCATCCCAGACCTCAATGACGGCGTTAATTTCATCATTCACTTTCGTGATGGCGTTGATGGCAGCATCTCTGACTTCCTGCGCTGTTACCTCGCCCAGGGATATGAGTTCAGCCAGGCCGGTGCCGTCGAACGAAGTATATTCTGTCAGTTTCATGGTTTCCGCTTAGGGTTGCTTGTGCTTTAAAGGCACGCTTAAAGTATACTGGGTAGTATCTTTTGATACTGATCGGTATCGTACGATACTAATTAGTATCGTTGCAACTGGGAAAACTCATGCAGAGAACATCACAACCCCGACTGCCACCTCGTGAACGCATCCTGCAGGCGGCGGAAAGTCTGTTTTATCAGGAAGGCATAACCCGGGTGACCGTGGATGCAATCGCAGCGAAAGCGGAGTCGACCAAAATGACCTTATATCGGCATTTCGCGTCCAAAGAGGCTCTGGTACAGGTGTGGATCACGTTACTGATTGAGGACTACAACCGGGTATGGGAGGCGCTGGCGGCACAATACGAACAGCAACCAGGTGCGCAGATTATGGGTTTTGCCCGTTATCTGAAGGAAAATCTGGCGGGAACATTACAGCGAGGATGTCCCTTCACAAACACTCTGGCAGAAACCACAGGTCAATTTCCTGAAATCAGGGAGCTGATCTTTGCTCACAAGAAGAAGCAGTTTAACAGGCTGGTTTCGCTCTGCGGCGCAGCAGGTATTACCGATCCACAGACGCTTGCGAAGGAGATAACGCTCATCCTGGAAGGCCTGCAGGTGGTGGCACAGAATGAAGGGTTCGATGGTGCTGCAGATTTCGTGCTGCAGAAACTGGAAGATAAACTCAGGCTGGCTATGTGATGGTGTATCACAGGCGTTGTCTCACGCGTAATGCTGAATGAAGAGATAATTATCCGCTTTGAGCGCAAAGCGGATAGATCCAGGTAAGTTTGACTCTACGCGCTACTCATCCCCGGAATCCCGTTTTGGCCGCCATTGCCACCCTGACCTCCAGCCCCGCCGTTGCCTCCATTGGCGCCTCTTCCACCCATTCCGGCCTTACCTCCATTTCGACCATTCGCGCCCCGGCCTCCATTCGATGCGCCGTTGCCACCGTTTCCGCCATTCAGGCAATCGGTGCCAGCTACGCCATCTCTGCCATTCTGACCATCCGGGGAACCGCTTCGTCCATCCAGACCATTCTGGCTTTCGCAGGCAGCAAGTTGCGGCGTGAGCACGGTTTGAGTCGTCGCTGATACCGGCAGGCAACATATCCCGAGCGAGAAGGGTACGAGGGATAATAAATGTCTGATCCTGAACATCGTTAATTCATCCTCTTGATTGATGGTTATCACCCACAGCCACACTCTCAAAGGGCAGCAAGAATGGAGGTCTCCATTTTTTCCGGAGTGGTGGTCGGGGCAAATCGTTTAATCGGTTTGCCGTCGCGCCCGATCAGGAACTTAGTGAAGTTCCACTTGATACGACCACCCAAAACGCCGGGTAATTCATCTTTCAGGTAATGAAAAATCGGGTGCGTTGAGGTGCCATTGACGTCAACTTTCCCGAACATCGGAAAACTCACCCCGTAGTTGATGTGGCAGGTTTGCGCGATCTCATCGGCTCCGCCGGGTTCCTGCTTACCGAACTGGTTGCAGGGGAAACCCAGCACCACCAGCCCCTGGGCGGCATACTTTTTATAGAGTGTTTCAAGGCCTGCATATTGTGGCGTGAATCCACAATGACTGGCGGTGTTAACGACCAGCACCACCTTGCCAGCGTAGTCGGCCATCGGGACAGGCTGGTCATTCAGGCTGGTGGCCGTGAGTTGATAAAAGGGAGACATGTTGTAATCCTCAGAGCGGAGGGTGTTTTACGTCAACATTAGCACAGTGCGGATAACGGCGGTGGCGGGAGGGGCAGGTGCCTGGTCCGCATCTGGAATCTGCGGCTGGCGTAAAGGCAGCAAAAGGCGGAAAGAAAAGCTCGCTTTCCGCCTTGAAATTTCACAGCGTGAGGGATGACTCAGCCGTTGTCGCGGAATCCGGGATAGAGGCTCATTCCGCCATCGATGAACAGCGTGGTGCCGTGAACGTAGTCAGACAGATCGCTGGCAAGCCAGACGACAGCATTCGCTACATCTTCAGCCGCCCCGATGCGGCCATACGGGATGAGTTTTAACAGCTCTTTGCCCGCCTCGCCTGAGGTGCTTTCCTTGTTAATCGCAGTCGCGATAGCGCCGGGTGCCACTGCATTGACACGAATCCGATCTTCACCTACTTCCTGCGCCAGGCTTTTCATCAGCATATCGACGCCGCCTTTAGATGCCGCATAGTTGACGTGTCCGGCCCATGGAATGAGCTGATGTACCGAGCTCATATGAATAATCTTACCCACCGCTCTGCTGAGTTCCGGGCGATGTTCCTGGCTACGGAACTGACGCAACGCAGCACGCGCGCAAAGGAACTGTCCGGTCAGGTTCACGCCCAGAACGGTATTCCAGTCCTCAAGCGTCATCTCAATGGAAGGAGCATCTTTCTGCAGTCCTGAATTCGCGACCAGGATATCCAGTCTGCCAAATTCAGCAATCGTCTGGTCAAAGAGATTTTCAACGTCTGCCTCTTTGGATACGTCGCCCTTTACTGCGATGGCCCGGCCACCGTCTGCGCGGATTTTTTCAACCAGCTCCTCGGCTGGTTCCGCCTGGCTGTGGTAGTTAACCACCACACAGGCACCTTCTTTAGCGAGTGCTTCTGCGCAGCCATAGCCGAGACCCGAGCTGGCACCGGTAACCAGCGCAACCTGATTTTTGAGAGAAAAGATCATGAGGCTTCCTTAATTCTGTTAATGAAGAGCGTCTTAACCCGGCAGGCATCATCCTGGGACTGAGTCACTGAATTATAGATGCGAAGTGCGGGGTTGGCCGTGGTTGCGATAGGTATCGGAGTTTGCAGAATGCTGTTGATGCATTTAGCTTCCTCTCCTTTTATCCTGACGAACATCATTAAAAAGGGTATGAGCATGATAACAGTAGAAAAAGCCGATCCTCGTTCAGCAGAGTCTCAGCTTCTGATAACCAGATTGTCAGAAGAACTCGCGGCGATTACCGGTGATAGTGCCAAAAGTAACTTCACCATGGACGCTTTGGATGACGAGCGATCGCTCTGGGTACTCGCCAGAAACGACAAGGGCGGTGCAGTAGGATGCGGCGCAATCAGACCCTTAACCGGGGATATTGCTGAACTCAAAAGGATGTATTCAGATCGCAGCTCTCCGGCTATTGGTAGTGCGTTACTCACTTACCTGGAAAGCGCCGCCTTGAATGTAGGATATAGCCAAATCTGGCTTGAAACGCGCTCGGTGAATCATAAGGCCGTAAATTTCTATCTTAGAAAGGGTTATGAGCGCATTGAGAATTATGGACCCTACATCAATCGCAAAGAGGCGGTGTGCTTTGCGAAAAGCCTGAACTGATCTTTATTCAGAGATTTTCTTAATGGGGTAAGTCACGAGTGGTTTGATCTCTTTCAGCACAAACATGCTCTGCATTTCTTTAATGCCTGGCAATCTGCGCACCACAGACATTGCAAAATCAGCATAAGAGTCCAGATCCGACGCCACAACCTGTAGCAGAAAGTCTGCATCTCCACCGATGCTATAGCAGGCAACCACATCCTCTAGCGCGGTCACCTCTTCTTCAAATTTCCTGGCCTCCGCCTCGCTATGGCTGTCAATGACGACCCGAATGAAAACCATCACACCCAGACCAATTTTTTTGCGGTCAAGAACAGCACGGTAGCCCTGTATCACCTCATCTTCTTCAAGCTTGCGTACTTTGCGCCAGCAAGGTGAGGCTGAGAGGTTTATCTTCTCTGCCAGAACCTGGTTAGTCACACGAGCATCGTCCTGTAAAATTTCGAGGATTTTCATATCTGTCTGGCTAAGGGCCATACGAGGAGATTCCTTTCGATATGGGGGTGATAAAGGGATATTTTTACCTAAAACACAGGATTAAGTAAATGATATAGGTAACAATTTTCGGGCTGCCTGCTGCATAATACGTTTGATTTCTCAACGCGTTATGACGACCTTATTCTAATTAAAAGGTGAAGTGGAATTAAATTAGTATAGATTTTTTTAAATATTGTATGGGAAAGGTCATCACTGCAGATTGAGCAACAGGCGTTCAGCAGAATAACATTTATTTAATGCCTGGCTAGTGCCGGGTAAGCCATGCCATAAAACCAGGTGTCGGTAATAAAATGATGAGATAAACAGGGCAACAATAAACATCCTCAGGTTTATTTCATATTAGTTCTGACTGCCTCACCCCGACTTAACCCGGGCCAGGTAATCTTTAAATATTAATACTTAACAATATCTCTCCTTAAATTGCCTGCTAAAAGGAATAATTATGTCTGGAACTGCGCAAATGATTTCTTACATGGCAGCACTCGGTTTAGCTGCCGCTATTCCGGGTCCGGGTATGACCGCGTTAGTCGCTCGCAGCGTAAGTGGTGGGGCGGTTACAGGCTTTACGATGCTGGCCGGCCTTATTCTCGGCGATTTGATTTATTTATCTATAGCGGTATTTGGCCTGGTGATGATCGCCCATACCTATAGCTCTGTTTTCACGCTGATTAACTGGGCTGCCTCAATCTACCTGTGTGTGCTGGCATGGCAATTCTGGTGCCACCAGCCTCAGGCTATAAACATCGACCCGAAAGCGTCAAAACGAGAACTGGCATCAGCCTGGTTTTCAGGGCTGACTATCACGCTAGGGAATCCTAAAACCATCGCGTTCTATCTGGCAATACTGCCTCTGGTTATCTCTCTGGATAATGTCTCACTACAGATGTGGGGAGGGATTCTGGTGCCGCTTACAGTAGTCGTCCTTCTAAGTGTTGGCGCAATCTTTATTCTTGCTGCGCTCAGAATACGCCACCTTCTCACCAGCGAAAAAGCGCAACGGTTCCTTTTCCGTTCAGCCGGTTTTATTATGATGCTGGCCGCGTTTGGAATGGTGATAAAGACTTTGTGAATGCCAACTCTTGCTGGTCAGAATAGGTTCAGGGGGTGCAATGGTTGCACCCATGTTTAAACATCATTCACAACGCTCTGCAAAACAGGAATAGCATCCCCGTTTCGCATTATGTATCTGGATATAACTCACCTGTGGATCGTTAAAAAACTGCGCAATGAGGCTTTCAGCAGATTTCCCCTCAACGATATCCGCCTCTATCAGAAAGTGTTTCTCGTCAAAGGCCCGCAGTGACAGAATTCTGCTCTGCATGACTTCAGGCAATTCATTGAGATATATGCCCTGTCGGGTACATCCCTCCCGAATATAAATCGCATGCGTGCCAAAATAGGGCGTATCAGCAGGCTGATAGATGTGATTGATCAGGAGAGCGGTTTCGCCGACGGGGATATCGCACAAGGAGATACGGTCGGGATAACCCGGATAGCACGCTACCGTTTGTCGTATGGCATTGTGTTTGTTCAGATAGCTTTCGCTCTGTCCAAAAAGATGAGCAAACGGCTCGGCTTTCAGGCCGGAAATTTTGTAGTTCATCATATCCCCTGTGGTTGTCATCGATACACTGTGAGTCATTAAGTTATCGAATACCCTCAGGCGTCACTCGCCGTTTTCGGTCAGGGGGATGCCTGGTATGAACCTTAGGTCGTTACAGATGTTGCCTTCATCAGTCACTGAATCTCAGAATACGCCCATTTCTTCCCACGCACTCCCAATCCCTCATCGTCACTTCAGAAAAAAAGCGCTGAACTCAACTCCGTTAACGACATGCCCGTCACATAAAATAAAACTGATGAATACTTTTCTGTGACAAATAACACAACCTGATTACATCTTCGGGCGGGGAAGCTTTTTTATCGTGATAATGGTTTTACTGAGTACATTGATGTTTTACAGAGTACAACAAGACGCTTTGCGCTTAGCGCGTGAAGTGATGACAAAATTGTGAGGATCATCATGTCTGAAAAACAGCACATCACGACTTTCTCTGCCGATATCGAGCAGCAGACCGTTAAGAAGGTGGTCTGGCGCATTTTGCCCTTCCTGATTGTTTGTTATCTGATTGCCATTATCGATCGCGGCAACATTGGTATGGCTTCGTTGCAGATGAACGAAGATCTGGGGTTATCGAAAGCGGTATTTGGTTTTGCGAGCAGTCTGTTTTTCGTCGGTTACTTCCTGTTCGAAGTTCCCAGCAACCTTGCCATGCAGAAAATTGGCGCAAAAATCTGGATCTCTCGCATCATGGTGTCGTGGGGCATCATCTCGGTCTGTACCGCCTTTGTTGAGAGCGCCAATACACTCTATGTCCTGCGCTTTTTACTGGGTGCCGCTGAGGCAGGATTTTTCCCTGGCGTGATTCTTTATCTGACGTACTGGATCCCCGGCAAATACCGTGCACGTGTTATTGCGACCTTCATGGTGGCTATCCCGGCAGCGAACTTCGTTGGATCGCCCATTTCAGGTCTGATTCTGTCACTGGATGGCTGGCTGGGCATGCGTGGCTGGCACTGGTTATTCATCCTGGAAGGTGTTCCGGCGGTGATTCTGGGGATTGCGGCCTTCTTCGTATTAAGCAATCGTCCCTCTAATGCCAGCTGGTTAAATGAGGAACAAAAAGCGTGGCTGAACAGCACGCTTGAAGCTGAAAATGCGAAGAAGAAAGCGATTGGTCACATCTCTCTCTGGCAGTTGCTGCGTCACAAACATATCTGGGTGATGGCGCTGATCTATGCAGGTGCGTCTGCGGCGGGTTCAACGCTGAGCGTCTGGTCTCCGCAACTGCTTAAATCGTTCGGTCTGGATAACCTGACTACCGGTCTGGTCAACGCCATCCCATATGGTCTGGCATCAATTCTGATGATTGTCTGGGGCAGGAGTTCTGACCGCAGTGGCGAGCGTCGCTGGCACACCGCGTTAACGCTGTTCCTGATTGCGGGTGGTCTGCTTTCCGCCTTTATCACTAACAGTCTGACCGGCAGCGTTGTGATCCTGTCGCTGGTATTGATTGGTGCCTACTCAATGAAAGGGCCATTCTGGGCGCTGGCATCGGGATGGATGTCATCCACCACGGCGGCCGCAGGTCTGGCGGCTATCGGCGCGATGGCAAACCTGATCGGGGGTGGATTGATGGTTAACGTTTACGGCATCATCAATCAGGCAACCGGCAGCCATACGCTGGCCATGCTTCCACTGGCTGCTCTCTGTGGTGTCGGGGGTATCGCGGTGCTGGTGATGGGTCGTAAAAAAGAGTTGAGCATCGAAGTGGAAAATAACGCTTCGGCAGTCAGTAAGTAATGTTACCTCACCTGCAGACGCTGATTAGCGCGTCTGCAGGTGAGTGCTTAAAGGCTTCCCGCCGCAAAAGCATTCCTCTTCCCTTCAGCAAATATGCACTCCATCTACTGTTTGTGCGAACGACACTGTGCTCTGCTTCAGGGACGACACTATAAATGTATAAGGACTTTACCGATTACTTTTGAATGTTCCAGTGCATGATGCGCATCCGCTATTTGCTCAAGCGGAAGATTTAATCCTGTAAAAGGCGCATAGGTTCCGGTTTCAATGCAGGCATGAATATCTGCTGCACTGGCTATTTTTACTTCCATGGGGACATTGTATATATAGACAAAGCGGAGTACACAGCCGTGTTTCATGGCTTTAAGAAGGGGAACAGAAAGCGTCTCTGTTGCGCTCATCGTCGCATAAGCGCTGATAACGCCTCCCTGAGTCAGACAAGCCAGGTTGATATCCAGGTTCTCTTTCAACGCCACATCGACAATATGATCAACACCCTGATTATCTGTGCTGGCCATAATGATATTTGCCACATCGTCAGTTGTACGGTTAAGCACTAAATCAGCACCGCTGGTTTTTGCTATTTCTGCCTGTTGAGCATTTCTTACTGTAGTCACCACCCATGCACCTGCCCATTTAGCTAACAGAACTGCTGCAGTTCCTACCGCGCCAGCCCCGCCATGAATGAGTACCCGGCGTCCTTTAAGGTCACCATCGGAGAAAAGGCAGCGGTGAGCAGTGAGCGCTGGAATACCAAGGGAAGCACCTGTTTCAAACGAAACGTTGTCAGGGAGCCTGACAGCCTGAATTGCCGGGACGACAACGAACTCAGCTGCCGTTCCTGACGCCCGTCCATATTGTGCTTCATAAAGCCAGACACGTTCATTGAGGCGTTCAGGGGACACATTTTCACCGATCGCTTCAATCACACCGGCGCCATCCTGATGGGGAATGATACGTGCATAAGGCATTTGCGAGGAAAAACCGGTCCTTGCCTTAATGTCTGATGGATTTACTCCTGACACATGAACGCGCACGAGCACCTCCTCCGGGCCTGGGCTGGGTTTGGGAAGTTCACCCACTTTCAGTACTTCATAAGCACTGCCTTGTTTCTCATAAAAAGCGGCCTTCATTAGCAATAACCCCTTAATTTTATTGACGTAAACCATTGTCAGCTCTGACTGACTGCTCTGGTGTACTTTAAGCGCTAAAGGATATATTGAAAATTAGGCACACTTTTGATACATAGGGATAAAAAGTATACTAATGGAATGATTTAACCATGAAAAATAGTGAGGAAGAACAGAATTACCGGTGCACGGTAGAAGCCACAATCTCAGTGGCAGGTGGCAGATGGAAACCGCTCATTATTTACTACCTGCTCAGTGGCACTAAGCGATTTGGTGAACTTCGTAAACTGATCGGTGGGGTAACACAGCGATCACTGACACTCCAGCTCAGAGAACTGGAAGCTCATGGCATTATTTCCCGGGAAATATTTGCTGAGGTTCCTCCACGGGTCGAATATTCACTGACCGAATCAGGGTATACGCTGGCGCCTGTGCTTGAGACCATGAAAGCCTGGGGAGATGCCTATGTATCCAGACAACGAGAGGGCGGTTGATAAGGGTGATGCGTTTTAGAAGTGGCACTCAGCAAGGATAACGAGGGTTATCTGGCTGAACATTTAAATCGACCCGCACGATTACGCAGCCATGAGCATTAATCTCTATTCAGCCAGCCAATGAAAAACTCGCTGAAGGCGGTCACCTGTAATGGTTGAAATTTGCGTTGCGGGTAAACAAACTGCAGCCCGACATTTTTCCTGTCGAAGCGGCTGAACCCGATAAAGCTCTCTTTAAAAAGAACCTTCAGCTTTCCATTTTCAACATCGGTTTTGACATCCCACCACGATTTGCAGGCGATACCCGCTCCGGCAAGCACCCACTGACGCAGCAGCGCCCCGTCATCACATGTCAATGCCGGGGTAACGCGGATACTTTTACCCACCCCATTTTCTTCAAACCGCCATTCGTTCATCACTACGCCGTGAGCCTCAAGCGCCAGGCAGCGATGAGCGAGAAGAGTGTCTGGTGTGTCTGGCATTCCGGCAGACCTGAGGTAGTCATCTGATGCGACCAGCACTCTGTGGTTAGGCGCAATATTTCTGACTATAAGGCTGCTGTCCGGCAGGTTGCCGAAGCGGATACTCATGTCGAGCCGGTTGGCAACAAGGTCCTCGACGCGCTCACCCAGATAAACCGATGCACTGACATCCGGATGATCCCGTGAAAAGTCCAGCAGAGCAGGGCTGAGATACTGCCTGCCAAAGTCGGAGGGGGCTGAAATACGGATGTTCCCGCCGATCACACCTTCTTTCTGCGTCAGAAGGGATTCAGCATGCTTAGCCTCGTCCAGGACGCGAAGTGCAGCATGATAAAACGCCTCACCCGCCTTTGTGAGCGTCAGGGAACGTGTCGAGCGGTTGAAGAGCCGGGTCTTATAACGCTCTTCAATGGCTTTCAGTCTGGCTGTCATTGAAGCCGGTGAAAGTGAAAGCCTTCTTCCGGCAGCGGAGAGACCCCCCGTTTCAGCGACTTCGACAACCAGTGCCATATCTTCAAGCTTTCCCATTATTCAGCTTTCCTGAAAAGTCATTATTGATTCTCTGTCATTATCAAAAAAAGCCAGTGTCTGTAAAGTTTCTCACAGAAAGTTTCGCAAGGTCTGTATCAGTAATCCGTCACTTTTCGACAGCCCCTTGCCCGGTAATTCCGGCACGCGCGCTAGCAGAACGGTGGGCAGTTTGATCAACTATTCAGATATGGCATTTATGAGGAGTTAAAGATGAGCACTAAAACGTTAATTATCGGCGGAGCCTCTGGCATTGGTTTTGCTGTTGCCCGTTCGCTGGCCGAACGTGGCGGCGAACTGATTATTGCTGGCCGTAACGGTGAGAAGCTTGAATCTGCACGCGAGTCTCTGCGTGCAACGCGGGCTGTTATTACGACGCAGGTACTGGACGTCAGTAATGAATCAGACGTCATCAGGCTGAGTGAAATGCTTGGGGAGGTAAATCATATTGTGTTCACTGCTGGCTCTCAGGCACCGGGTGGACCGCTTTCACAGATCGATCTCAGCGCCGCCAGACAGGCATTTGATACTAAGTTCTGGGGCTCTATGTATGTTGCGCGGCACCTCAGCGCAAACATCCTGCCCGCAGGGACGCTGACATTGACCAGCGGTTTTCTGGCCCGCCGGCCCGTGGCAGGAGCCATTGTGAAGACTACGATGAATGCCGCCATAGAGTCGGCCGCCAAAGTGCTCGCAAAAGAGTTATCTCCGCTGCGCGTGAACGTGGTCAGTCCTGGCCTCACAGATACAGAGGCTTATTCGGGCATGGTTAAAACCGCACGCGAAAAAATGCTTCAGAGCGCGGCTGAAAACCTGCCGGTAAAGGCCTACGGCAAGGCGGAAGACATCGCGAAAGGCTATCTGTTCGTGATTGATAACGCATTCGTCACGGGTACCGTCATTGATATCGAGGGCGGGGCACTCATCAGCTGATACAACACATCCGGCAGGATTTCCTGAATATAAAACGGAAACTTCGCCCGGCAGTCGCTGGCGAACGACTTCATTGATAAGACACCGCCTGAGGGACGCAAACAGGGTCTGGAAGGGGCATTAATGGCCTCACAGGCTTTTCGCACCGCCATACCCGATTTAAGCTGCGAGGTTGAGCAGAGGGTTATTGCGGGAGACCGGGTGATTTCGCATCTTCACTTTCGCGGACACTTCATCGCAATCATGCAAGGATCCGGCAAATGCAGGGATCCGATATTATGACGGTGTGGGTTTAAATACGGCGCATACACAGGGCTGCGTCCTGCAATTACATGAAAAGAAGAGAAAGGCTTATAAAGTGGCGCAGCAGTGTATAGATGCTGGTGTCGGGCAAGCACCTGTTGTAAATGAAGAAATGAAGATATCCGTAGTAAACGAAAATAAGTTTTTATTAACGAAGGCTAAAACCACTCTGGCTTTCCACTACTGCTCGCCATCTCTATAGCCCCTTCACACATCAATAACGCAGCTGCACGAAAACTATTCATACAACCAATAAATATCCTCCCCGCTCAGTAAACTGAAGGGGAGGACTTTTTTAATTATGCACTTTGACTGGTGTGCATTTTGGCGTTGTTACGACAGGTTCCTGCCCCAGAATCCCAGGAATCATCTGGGACTGGCAATCAAATGTACGGCCTTTGTCGGTGGTTGCACGATAAGACAGCATCTGCGAACCCAGTGAATCCGGATTAGTGGCAGAGACATTCGTTACAGTAATTTCATCAGAAGAACCAAGACCCAGCATTTTTGCTGTTTCAGCCTGTAATGGCGGAATTGCTTCATTAGAAGACATGGTGCTACAGCCACTCAATACAAGCAGAGACAAAACAGCAAAGATCTTTTTGTTCATGATTTTTTTCCTGAAAATTTAAAGATAGAGGTTAAAAAACAAAGCGAGCTGATCAAAAACTGCACAACAGTTTTAAACCGTAACGGATCAAAAAAGCAACATTTTATGCAAGCTCAATAACATCTATCTTGTTGAAAAATCAGTCGCGCTGAACTGAAAAATCATCACGCCGCCGAATAACCTCTTTTACAGGCAACGCCTGACCTGCGTCGCTGTTGTAAAGGCAGGGCAACGCTGGATAGCTATCGACCTGTCTGAGGAGCATGACGCGGCAGACTTCTCTGCCCGTCCTCAACCGTAGGCACCTTATTTTTGGCCGCATAAAAAAGCCGACTAAAACACACGTTAGCGTGTTGAGTCGGCTTCTGGAGAAAAGCTGATCAGGCTACCGGCGTTTCTTTTTTTTGCGGTTCCGCAAGTACGTTCAGGATGTTACTGGCCGCAACGGTACCCATCTTCACGTAGGAGTTATCGCTGACGCCGCCAATGTGTGGCGACAGAATCACGTTCTCCACACTCTGCCAGATGTGCGGGGCCGTCAGCGGTTCAGTGGGGAAGCTGTCCAGTGCGGCCCAGGCCACGGTGCCATTATTCAGTGCTGCTAACAGCGCGTCATCATCGATGAGACCGCCGCGTGCGGTGTTCACCAGAATGGCGCCTTTTTTAAACAACGCCAGTTTCTCCGCGTTAATCATCTGCCGCGTCTGTTCGGTCAGCGGGCAGTGCAGCGAAATGACATCTGACTGCTGCAGCAGATCGTCAAGTGAGGAGGATTCACACTCATCAGGGAAGCTTTTGGCAAAGGGATCATAGGCGAGCACCTTCATGCCAAAAGCCCGGCCAATGCGGGCAACGCGACCACCAATTGCGCCCAGCCCGACCAGTCCCAGCGTTCTGCCTTCCAGCTCGACGGATTTATGGATGGATTTGTCCCAGTATCCCTGGCGCATACGCTGATCCAGCGTTATCACCGATTTGGCGCAGGCAAGAATCAGTGCCCAGGTATGCTCGGACACGGCCGCTGCATTGGCACCCGGCGCAGACTGCACGCTGATATGTCGTTCCGCCGCGGCTTTTTGATCGATCACGTCGATGCCGCTGCCGTGTTTGGAAATCACGCGCAGGGCAGGCGCGGCATCCATAATCCGGGCGTTGATTTTTCCGTAGCGGACGATAATCGCTACCGGGTTGTGCTGCTGGCAGAGCCGGAACAGGGTCTCTTCGTCGGGCTGTTTGCCGGCATAAACCACGTTGAACGCTTGCAGCAGGCTGACCGCCTGCGGCGCCAGATCAGCAGCCGTAACCAGAATAACGGGACGTGAAGTTGTCATCAGAGTGTCTCCCCATCAGCCAGCATGCCGGCGGTATGCAGGGCTTTCTCTAACCATGGCGCGCGCAGGTCGCCATCCCGAATGGCGGCAATGCGGCCGATCTCGAAATCCAGTTTTTTCTGCGCCAGTTCGATCAGCGCAGGCACCTCTTCACGCTGCAGAATCACCACGCCATCAATATCACCGATGACAAGATCGCCTGGCTGAATGGCAGCACCCGCGACAGAAACTGGGAAGTTAACGCGTCCCGCAACAGACTTGGTGGGGCCGCAGGGGTTCAGACCCGCTGAAAACACCGGGAAGCCGTTTGCGCTCAGTGAATCGGCGTCACGCACAGCGCCATCAATGATGATACCGGCGATACCGGAGGCGGCAGCCTGAGTCGCCATGATCTCACCAATCAATGCACAGCTGATATCGCCTTTGCCATCGACCACAATCACATCGCCAGGTTTAGCAATCGCCAGCGCAACGTGAATAGCCAGGTTATCACCCGGCCGGACTTCAACGGTGATAGCAGGGCCAGCGACTTTCATTGTGGAGGAGACCGGTTTGATGCGGCCATGCAGCGTTCCACGACGTCCCGCCACGTCAGCGAGTATCGCTGCCTGATACTGAGCAGCCTGTTTTACGAGCTCTGGCGCGACACGGATAATGTCGCGATTGATGAAGGTATTCTCTGCATTGGGCATAGATCATTCCTCTGTCGTTTTACCAGGTACAATCGTGTTGTACAATATAAAACTACTATATCTATGTTAATTCCGATCGCACCAGTGTTAAGCGTTCATTTGTGATGTAAATACGATGTGAATCACAAATTGCGCGGTAAACTGCCTGCCGTCGCACACAGGAGGACGTACCGATGGGGAATGAAGGCGTAATTGCCGTAGAAAAAGCGCTGGCGCTGCTGGATTGTTTCAAACCCGGCGAGGAGTCGCTGACGCTTACCGCTCTGGCGCAGCTGTCGGGCTATCATAAAACGACGGTTTATCGCCTGATGAACTCACTTGAGCGCATGAACTATGTGATTCGCCGCGACAATGGCGTTTACACCCTGGGGCCAAGACTGCTTTATCTGGGCAAGCTTTATGAGCAGTCCTTTCATCTGGCGAGTATTGTTCAGCCTGAACTGCATGCTCTGGCGACCGCGACGGGCGAAAGTGCCTCATGGTATGTGATTGAAAATGAGCAACGACTCTGTCTTTTCAGGGCCGAGCCGTCGGAAGGATTGCGCGAAACGCGCCTGCCGGGGACTTTCCTGCCGCTGGATAATTCCGCCATCGGACAGGTGCTTCGCTACTGGGGGCTGAACGAACCTCTGTTTGATGCCGCACCTGAGCTTCCACTGTTTACGTCTGGTATGCGCGATCCGCATATCGCGGCGTTCTCGGTACCGGTGTTTGGTGAAAATGACAAACTGATCGCGGCGCTGGCACTGACCGGGCCAGCATCACGCCTGACGCAGACAACGTGTGACGGTGGGTTAGGTAAACTGATGAAAGAGGTGGCCAGCAGGCTCTCGATTAAATCAGGCGCACACAAAGTGATGTGCGATAATTTTTATAAAATTTAGCGGTCAGCTTAAACCCGCCTGCAGCGGGGCTTTTAACGCACGGATCTCACCCCCGGCGTTAAAAGCCTCGCTCTCTTCATGAAAAAACGCCCACTTTACTGCCTCAACATGAATTTCCTTCATGTTCGTTGAAATTTAATCACTTTTTTTCAACCCGGTGTTGAGGCATAAAGTAAGAATTGTTAATAACTTTGAGTCATATGAATGCGTGTTAAGGGATATCAATACTGGATAACCCCTTAAAGCAACCATTTATATCAGCGACCAGGATACCCGATAGCGATGAACAACTTAGCCTTTACCCTCAAGCGCATTCGTTTCGACGAAAACTATAATCCTTCGAAAAATACGCGGGCGACGACTAACTTCGCTAATTTAGCGCGCGGCGAAAAACGTCAGGAAAATCTGCATAACGCCCTGGCGATGATCGACAACCGTTTTAACGCGCTGGCGCACTGGGACAATCCAAAAAGCGATCGCTATTCTGTTGAACTTGAGATTATTTCTGCTGAGCTGAATCTTCGTCCTGAAAGCAACGACGAGCTGTTCCCGGCGATTGAAATTCTGAAAACGCATATCGTGGATCATCAAACCGGTCAGCGCATTGAAGGGATTGTCGGCAATAACTTCTCATCCTATGTGCGTGATTATGATTTCAGCGTCGTGCTGGCAGAGCACAATAAAGGCCAGACAGAATTCAGTCTGCCGGATGATTTTGGTCAGCTGCACGGCAACATTTTTAAAAGCTTCGTCAACTCAGCCGCCTATAAAGAGAGCTTCAGTAAATCGCCGGTTATCTGCCTGAGCGTATCGAGCAAAAACACCTACGTGCGCACCGGTAATCATCATCCGGTACTGGGCATCGAATATCAGCAGGATGCGCCCTCCCTGACTGACTTTTACTTCGGAAAAATGGGTCTGAAAGTGCGTTTCTTTATGCCGCAGGGCAGTGTCGCGCCTCTGGCCTTCTACTTCCATGGCGACCTGCTCAGCGATTACAGCAATCTTGAGCTGATCAGCACCATCAGTACCATGGAGACGTTCCAGAAGATCTATCGCCCGGAAATTTATAACGCGAATTCTGCAGCCGGACAGTGCTATCAGCCCACGCTGCAGCATCAGGATTATTCATTAACCCGCATTGTTTACGATCGCGAAGAGCGCAGCCGCCTGGCCGTCGAGCAGGGTAAGTTTACTGAGGCGCATTTCATTAAGCCTAATCAGACACTTCTGGCGCTTTGGTCTGCTGAATTCGTTCTTTGATTAATTAAAAATAGAAGGTCACCTGCTATGAAAACCTTATTACCGACATCCACTGCTGGCAGCCTGCCTAAACCTTCCTGGATTGCGCAGCCAGAGGTGCTCTGGTCACCCTGGAAATTGCAGGATGACGAGTTAGTTGACGGCAAAAGAGATGCGCTACGTCTGTGTCTGGACGATCAGGTTCGCGCCGGTATTGATATCGTCAGTGATGGCGAGCAGACCCGTCAGCACTTCGTGACGACGTTTATTGAACACCTCAGCGGCGTGGATTTCGAAAAGCGTGAAGTGGTCCGCATCCGTAATCGTTACGACGCAAGCGTCCCGACCGTGGTGGGTGAAGTCTCACGTCAGAAGCCCGTGTTTGTTGAAGATGCGAAAATTCTGCGCAAGCTGACCGATCGTCCTATCAAGTGGGCGTTGCCGGGTCCGATGACCATGATCGATACCCTTTATGATAATCACTACAAAAGTCGCGAAAAGCTGGCCTGGGAATTCGCAAAAATCCTGAATCAGGAAGCCAAAGAGTTAGAAGCAGCGGGCGTGGATATCATTCAGTTTGATGAGCCTGCGTTTAACGTCTTCTTCGATGAGGTGAATGACTGGGGTATTGCTGCGTTAGAGCGTGCCATCGAAGGTCTGAAGTGTGAAACCGCCGTTCACATCTGCTATGGCTACGGCATTAAGGCGAATACCGACTGGAAGAAAACGCTGGGTACAGAGTGGCGTCAGTATGAGGAGGTGTTCCCAAAACTGCAGCGTTCGGCTATCGATATCGTTTCACTGGAGTGTCAGAACTCGCGCGTTCCGATGGACCTGATCGAGCTGATTCGCGGTAAAAAAGTGATGGTGGGTGCTATCGACGTGGCAACTCATGAAATTGAGACGCCTGAAGCAGTGGCAGACACGCTGCGCAAAGCGCTGCAGTTTGTGGATGCTGAAAATCTGTATCCTTCAACCAACTGCGGCATGATCCCGCTACCGCGTCAGGTGGCCAATGGCAAACTGCATGCGTTGAGTGCGGGCGCAGAGATTGTCCGCAGAGAGATTCTGGGAAAATAATCTTTTCCTGAGCAGGTACAGTCCGGCTGGCGATGTGATTGTTGTGCGATCAAAAGCCGGACTGAGTATTCGTTCGTGTGCTTAACGTTGGCTTGCATAAAGAGACCTGCCAGCATTGATAAAAGCGCCATGACTCATCTTCTTTAGATCCATTTTTCCCGCCATCCCCATTTCAAAAAAACTTCCGTCCTGAACTTCTGTCAACTGTGCCATGTTATAGGTGAGATCTGAGATGTACCGGCATGCTCAGGCTAATCTGACGACAGACGTTATTAATAAATCATCAGGTAGAAGGATCGAAGATGAACACCGTATTTGAATGGCGCAATGGCTCATATCTCATCAGCACCGACAAAGAAAAATCAGACCTTAAGGCTATCCATCAGTATCTGACGCGTTCAACCTGGGCGTCAGGCATTGATATCAATACTGTCGCCATGTCGATAGAGAACAGCCTGACGTTTGGCGTCTTTGATGATGAGTCACAAATAGGGTTTGCCCGGCTCATCACGGATTATGCGACCTTCGCTTACCTGTGTGATGTTTATATTCTGGAGGAGTATCAGGGGAAGGGGCTGAGCAGATGGCTGATGGAGTCTGTTCATGACCATCCGGTTTTCATAAAACTTCGCAGAATCCTGCTGTGTACCACTACGGCTCCCTGGCTGTATGAAAAGCTGGGTTATGAACCCGTTAACCGGGAAAACTACATCTGGACGATTACGCGGCCGGATATCTATGCCACTAAATAACTCAGACGGGTCGCAGGACGATCACCGCATATCGACACGGCTTACTGGTGTTATTTCTGAAGACACAATCAGCCGGATCACCCAGTTTCAGACAGTCACCAGCCGCCATTTCGTACGTGCTGGACCCCGCCTCAAACGTCAATGACCCTTCCAGTACCCATATCAGCTGACGTCTTGATATATAGGAAATCGCTGGCATCGGCACAGCGGTATTGGCCGGCAGCTCGACACTGACCAGATCGACCGGCATCTCACCCGGTGAAACGTGACGGCGCAGATAGCCGGTTTCAGGATCCTGCCACACCGGCTGATTTTCATGCCTGACCAGCGTTCCGGTCTGCACTTCGGTCTGGGCCAGTAGCTGCGAGATACTCATGTCAAAAGAGCCTGAAAGGCGCGCTAACAGAACCGCCGTCGGACTGCTCTCTCCTCGTTCAATCTTGTGGATCATCGCCCGCGAAACGCCGGAGTGATCGGCCAGCTCAGTCAGTGACCAGCCGCGTTTCTCTCTCTCTTCTTTGACCTTCTGTCCAATCCGGATATTCAGGTTGTCTTCTTTACTGGACATTTCATCTGGCATAATGGATAACTATCATAGTGTACGTTTCATCTACTTTAGTGAATGAGCAAAGGGGTGTCTACCATGATTATTCGTGCGGCTGTTGAAAGCGATGCTGATGTGATTGCTGAGATTTATAACGATGCTGTGCTTAACACCACGGCCATCTGGAATGAAAGCCAGGTCGATGTGGCTAATCGCATCGCATGGATACACAGTCGCCAGCAGGCGGGTTTTCCTGTGATTGTGGCCGCTGACGATGAAGATAGCGTGCTGGGATATGCTTCATACGGTGACTGGCGCCCCTGGGATGGATACCGTCACACCGTTGAACATTCTGTCTATGTTCATAAAAACGCGCGCGGACAAGGCATAGGTGATGCCCTGATGCGGACGTTAATCCAGCTTGCCTGTGAGGGCAAAAAACACGTGATGGTGGCGGGCATTGAATCGGAAAACAGGGCATCCATTATGCTGCATAAAAAGCTGGGTTTCGCTGAAGCGGGCACCATGAAAGAGGTCGGTAATAAATTTGGGCGCTGGCTGGATCTGACATTTATGCAGTTGCGCCTGGATGACCACAGTCATCCCTGATTATCAGTGCTTTAGAGTAAATGCGCTTGCGGAGGCAAACAGCCTCAGGCAGCTGAACGGCAGTGTGTGAATGAATTGTAAATTCATACGCCTGCCGATATAACAGAGTGATAATCCTCACCGCAGAGAAAATCATGGCGCTTTCACACGAGTTAATCCTGATCTTCACCACCTATGTTGTTGCCACGGCGAGTCCCGGCCCGAGCAATATGGCGATTATGGGTACGGCAATGAAAAAGGGCAGAGGGGCCGCACTGGCGCTGGCTGCGGGTGTGGTGAGTGGGTCGATGATTTGGGCGCTGCTGGCTGCCTGCGGTGTATTGACCGTACTGGCGACTTTCGCACAGTTGCTGATTGCGTTAAAAATCGGTGGAGGGCTATATCTGCTCTGGCTGGCGTTTAAAGCGGGCAAATCTGCGTTACGCCGCACGGAAGCCAGTGACTTTACCGCCAGCGATGAACGGGTCGACTATGGCAGGCTTTTCCGTCAGGGGATCCTGATGCATATCGGCAATCCCAAAGCGATTCTCACCTGGGTGGCGATTATGTCATTTGCGCTGAAGCCGGAGGGAGCCGCTTCGACGCTACCGATCATTCTCTGTGGCTGTGCAGCGATTTGCGTCTTTGTGTTCGGCGGTTATGCTCTGCTGTTCTCAACTGCCGTGATGAGCGCCTTTTACCGTCGGATTCGTCGCGGACTCGATGCGTTGTTAGCCTGTTGCTTTGGACTGGCAGGGCTGAAACTGTTATTCAGCCGCAGCTAGATGCGGTTATTTAACATTGAAAGCCGCTCCTGTTTGAATATTTTAAATGACCAGGCAATACCGGAATCCCTCCCTAAAAGGCGATCAAATGAAAGGCGCATGTCTGTGTGAAGCCGTGACTTTTGAAATAGCAGTAACACCCGAACGCTTTTATCGTTGCCACTGCTCACTATGCAGAAAGCAAAGCGGAACCGGCTATAACCTTGCGACGCTGGTGAAGGAGGCTGACTTTAGCTGGCTATCCGGTGAAAGCCAGATCGCTTCATGGCGTAAACCGACAGGTTATCGCAACGATTTTTGTTCCCGCTGTGGCTCGACCGTGCCAAACCTGTTACGTGGCAAACCTTATATCTGGATCCCGGTGGGTTTATTGAATGACTCTGCTGATATGCAATGCATCGGGGATTACTGTACTGATGACGCCATGCCCTGGGACACGACCCGTTCAGAGACAAATCATGCCGGGCCCGTCGGATCGCTGAACGATCTTCTGGCGAGCTTAAAGCTCGTTGATTAATCGCCGTTGCGTGGGTTACTGATTTTTAGCTCCAGGCCCCAGTATTCCAGACAGGCTTTAACATCACCTGAAGACTGAAGCAGCATTTTTGGCAATGTGACCTGGTCGTATAGCTTCTTATGGCGCTTCCGATTCTTTGGGGCAGTGAGGATAATATATTTCAGCATCTCCAGGGTCATATGCTCCTTGCGCTTGCCGAGACCGCCAATTCGCGGTGTGGATGAGTAACATCTGCGAATATACCGAAGCAGCGCTACTGGCACTTTTACATCCAAAAGAATCAATCCTGTGGCGCGAGCGAGTCGCGCTTCAATGCATTTCGTGTAATTCCCATCCATTACCCATCTTTCCTGACTCACCGCGTCAGCGTGCAGGCGGAGAAACTCTGCCGGTGCTCTGGGAATCCATTGACTTCCCGGAAGATGGTGAAGTGTATCCAGATGAACGGCGGGTAAGGCTGTTTTGCGGGAAATAGCATCAGCTAAGGTCGATTTCCCGCTGTTCGACGGACCCATAATACAAATGCGCGGTCCGAGCGCGTCTAAAGAAAGTGCATTAATCACAACGTTTCCTCTGAATTTCCCTGTCAGGATGCGCTGATATGCTGGGGGCCAGCTTAAGATATCTGAACCCATGATGAAATAAAGTCATGTCGTCCTACCTTAAACCTTAAAAAAGTTGCCTGAATCACGGATTGAATTTATCCCCGTAAAGATGAGTTACATCCTGCCGATTAATTGTTCAACCAAACAAACCGTAGAGGGCATTATGGGGTTAATCAGTGGCGTTACCACAGACGTGGCAAGAGGATATTCAGCCACGCTCATCACACCAAATACAGTATCGGACAGCATTAAAGAGAGCCTGACTGAAAAAGCGTTACCCGCCAGTGTGGTGGTGATCTCCCCGGAGGCAAGAGCGCGCCTGTTACAGGCAAGGGATGAACCCATCTCAGCTGAGCAACAGGAAAAAAATCTCAAGGCACTGGCAGAGTTAAAGTCATCCGATCAGGGGGCGTCCGTTAACCTCGGCTATGCCCTGTTCAACGATCCCAACACCAGCTGGGATGCCAGCACATTTAAGCCACTCCTGAGTATGACGGCTGACAATACCCAGAGCTCGATGGATGACTTCGCCGCTGCCTTACATCAGGTACTGGCTGAAGGGCAGGTGGGGCGTAATCAGTACGATAACAGCGATACCTCTGAAGCCATGTCACTCACCCTGACTCAGTCTAAGCTGCATACTCTGATTGAAAAATATATCTCCGGATCCTATCAGCAAAAGGCGACTCGCATCACCGATCAGATGATAAACGTCAAAGTGGCTATTCGAAACAGCGCGATGTTGTCGGGCGCTCAGGATATGCTGACGCTGGCGATGCGTTATGGCACCCGTGATATGCAGGATAGTGCTCGTGATAATCTTAAAGCATTTGAAAACGGTACCGCACGGCCTCAGGTTGAGCTGAACGGCATGATGAAAGCCATGAACTCGGGCAGTGATATGAATACTGTATTCAGCGCCTTTGCGGCTATCATTCGTGCCACGCCCAACCCCGGCAATGCTGCACAACCGTCTATAGATGGTGCGTTGAAGCAGCTGAATGTCTATCGCCAGCAATGGCAGGCGTTCACTGAAAAATACGCTTCTTAATGTTCTGATGATCCTGCAGCTGGCCTGAGTGTGACGTCTGCAGGATTACCCCTCTGATAAACGATCCCCGAACAGAAAGCACGGATTACACATTTACAAATTTAAATGTGTAAATATAATGGCGCCTCTTAAACACCAGAGGACTTACTGTTATGCCGTCACTTTTCACCCCCCTGAACCTGGGCGATCTTAAACTTCGCAACCGCATTGTCCTGCCGCCGCTGACGCGCTGCCGCAGTGAACAGCCGGGCAACATTCCCGGCGAGTTGATGGTGGAGTATTACCGCCAGCGTGCCAGCGCGGGACTGATGGTCACCGAAGGCACCCAGATTGAGCCTCGCGGGCAGGGTTATGCATGGACGCCGGGGATCCACAGCGAGGCGCAGATCGCGGGCTGGAAAAAGGTCACGGAGGCGGTACATCAGGAAGGCGCCACGATTTTCTGCCAGCTCTGGCATGTTGGCCGCGTATCTCATAATGAACTTCAGCCAGGCAAGCAGCCACCGGTAGCGCCTTCAGCTATCGCAGCCGACAACGTCCGGGTGTTTATTGAAACCGGGCCAGGCGCGGGGATACTGACTGCACCCAGCGAGCCTCGGGCACTGACCACAGAAGAAGTGAAAGAGATTGTGGCGCTGTACAAACGCGCAGCGGAGAACGCCAAAGCCGCCGGTTTCGACGGCGTGGAACTGCACTCCGCCAACGGCTATCTGATTAACCAGTTTATTTCAGAACACACCAACTTCCGCACGGATGAATATGGTGGCTCCGCGGAGAATCGTCTGCGCTTCCTGCGTGAAGTCGTTGAGGCCGTCAGCTCGGTGTTTGGCAGCCATCGCGTGGGCGTCCGGTTTGCACCGCTGTTTTCCAGTACCGATGAAGAGCGCGTCTATCTTGGCCTGGTTGAAAGCGATCCCCACGCGACCTACATTCGTGCCGCAAAGCTGCTGAATGAACTTGAAGTTGGCTATCTTTCGATTGCTGAAGCGGACTGGGATAATAGCCCGGACATGCCAGAGAGTTTCCGCGTTGCGCTGCGGGAAACATTCCGGTCTCCGATCATCTATTCCGGTCGCTATACGGCAGAAAAAGCGCAGCACGTGCTGGAAAAGGGCTGGGGCGATCTGTTTGGCTTTGGCCGCTCATTCATCGCTAATCCCGATCTGCCCGCGCGCATTCAAGCAGGCTATCCGCTGAATGAGGTCGATAACGCCTCCCTGTATGGCGGAACTGAGAAAGGCTATACTGACTATCCTGTTTTTCAATCCTGATATTCTGTGAGGCGGCATGTCCCCCGAAAATGCCCTGAAGTTACTGTCCAACCCGACCAGAGTGGCAGTGCTGAAGTGGCTTAAAAATCCTGATGAAGCGTTTGCGGGCTATACCCAGCTCTATCCCTTCGATCAGTATGGCGTCTGTGCCAGCCTCATACAGGACAAGGCGGGCTTATCACAGCCCGCCACATCGTTATGCCTGAAAGCCCTTCACAGTGCAGGTCTGGTCGAAGCCAGCAAAGTGGGAAAATGGACCTATTATCGTCGCGCCGAACCGCGCATTCGTGAAATCACTGATGCGGTGACGCAATCACTTCAGGCGCTTTAAAAGCGACAGCATTCAGGATAGTGTAGATTCCAGCCCACTCCTGTTGAGGGTGACGCTCCCGTATTCTTAACTCAGGATCAGAAAATGTTTATGTCAGTTCTGTCTTTCACCACCGTCACCACCACCGCGCTCAGCGGCGGCTTGGGCGACTCTGTGACTGGCACCTGACACAACAGATTCCCACTCCCCGCCGAACCGGACGGGGACCTGTTCTCCGTTCTTAAAACTGAATGGAGCCAGGTCATGATGACATCTGAAAGTGCACTTTTAATCATCGATATGCAGCAGGGCCTTTTTCATGGTCCAGCGGCGCCTTTCGCCGCAGACAGCATTCTGTCGACTATCACTCTGCTTATCACCAAAGCACGGCAGTCTGATGTGCCCATCTTTTTTGCCCGCCATATCGGGCCTGATCATTCCCCCTTCAACGAACAAAGCCCGCTGACTCGCCTCATCCCGGAATTGCAGGTTAACCCGCAGGCAGATGTCGTCTTCACAAAACGATATCCCAGCTGTTTCAGAGAGACCGGCCTGCACCATCAGCTCAGGCAAAGAGGCGTGAAACAGCTGGTGATAGCCGGGATGAAAACGGAGTTCTGTGTTGATACGACCTGTCGCGCCGCACCGGAACTGGGTTTTAACGTCGTGCTGATTTCCGATGCGCATACCACCGTCGATAATCCGCATCTCTCTGCGGAGAAGATTATTGGCCATCATAATCAGACACTGGCGGGACCCTTTGTGACGCTGGCAACCGCCGCTGACTGGCCGCCCGGGTCGGCCCTTTAATGCCGATATTCTGGTGCTGCACTTCGCCCGCGGCTTGACGAAGCCGCCCGCTTAACTTACAACTAAACGCGTCAGGGGAGTCTCGCCAGAGAGACTGAGAGGCTAATAGCGCATCGCGCGGCTTAGCGACCCTTAGAACCTGACCCAGTTGATACTGGCGTAGGAAGACGGGTATCGCATCAGATACTTGCCGCAGGAGCGCGTTCGCGATGCTTCTGCCTTTTCCCTCTGTATCACGGGTCATCGTTAACTGATAACGAGGCCAAAGTGAAATATCTTATCCTGAATCTCTCTGTTCCTGTCCGGTGGCTACAATGAGCCGCTGGTCGGTGCTCGGCAGCGGCGTGGCCGGGCTGTGCGTCGCCACACTGCTTGTGGAGCGCGGAGAAACTGTCGAAATCATTACGCAGCCAGACTGTCGCGCGGCCTCCCACTGGGCGGGCGGCATGCTTGCGCCCTGGTGCGAAGCGGAAAGCGCGCCTCAGCAGGTGATCGAATGGGGTCAGCACGCTGCGGGCTGGTGGGCGCAACGCGTTGATGGCGTGGAGCAGCAGGGTACGCTGGTGGTTGCGCCGCCGCGTGACAGCCGCGAACTGACGCGCTTCGCCAGCATGACCCGGCAGCATCAGTGGGTCGCACCGGGTGACATCGAACCGGCGCTGGAAAATCGCTTTGCCCGCGGCCTGTTTTTTGCGGCTGAGGCGCATCTCAATCCCCGCCGCGCCCTGCAGCAACTGCGCGACAAACTGCAGCAGGCTGGCGTCCCTTTTCACAGCGGTAACCCCACCGGCAAAATCATCGACTGTCGTGGCATCCACGCCATTGACCAGCAGCCCGCCTTGCGCGCCGTGCGGGGTGAGATGCTGATCCTGCAGACGTCCGACGTTCAGCTCTCCCGTCCTGTCCGGCTGCTGCACCCCCGCTTTCCCTGCTATCTGGTGCCGCGCGCAGGCGGGCACTTTATGCTGGGTGCCACGATGGTCGAAAGCCATGACAGCAGCCCGATCAGTGCCAGGGCGATGATGGAGCTGCTCAGTGCCGCTTATAGCCTGCATCCGGCGCTGGCCGAAGCGCGGATCGTGGAGAGCGGCACCGGCCTGCGTCCCGCTTACCGACAGAACCTGCCTGAAGTCCGCTATGAAAATGGCCGTTTCTCGTTAAACGGGCTTTACCGTCACGGCTTTTTACTGGCACCGATTATGGCTGAAAAACTCATGCTGCAACTTACTCAGGAGATGACTCATGCGAGTTCAACTTAATGGACGCCCGATTGAAACCGATGCAGAGACGCTGGCAGAGCTAATGGCGGAGCAGCAGATCGACCCGCGCACCGTCGCCACCGCGCTGAACGGTGAGTTTGTGCCGCGCAGCCGTTATGCCAGCCAGCAGCTTGAGGCGGGCAGTCAGCTGGAAATTCTGTCACCGATGCAGGGGGGTTAATCATGTTCTATCACTTTACGCCGCAATCCCGCTTTCTGCTCGGTACCGCCGGTTATCCCTCACCGGACATCCTGCATCAGGCGATCGACGCATCAGGCGCGGAGATCATTACCGTCAGCCTGCGCCGGGAAGGCAGTGAAGGCGGTGCTTTTCGCACGCTGCTGCAACAGCTTAACAAACGCATTCTGCCGAATACCGCAGGCTGCCACACGGTGAAGGAGGCGGTGACGACGGCGCAGATGGCGCGCGAACTGTTCGACACGCCGTGGATTAAGCTTGAGGTGATTGGTCATGCCGACACGCTGCAGCCGGATCCCTTTGCGCTGGTTGAAGCCGCGAGGATCCTCTGCGCTGACGGCTTCCAGGTGTTTCCTTACACCACCGAAGATCTCATTGTCGGCGAGAAACTGCTGGAAGCGGGTTGCGAAGTCCTGATGCCCTGGGGTGCGCCGATTGGTTCCGGTCAGGGGCTGCGCAATATCGAAGGGCTGCGCACGATGCGTGCGTGGTTTAAAGATGTGCCGCTGATTATTGATGCGGGTATCGGCTCGCCAGCCCAGGCGGCGCAGGCGATGGAGATGGGTTTTAACGGCGTGCTGCTAAACACGGCGGTGGCAAAAGCGCGCGATCCGGTGCGGATGGCCGGGGCGTTTGCTGCGGCAATCCATGGCGGGCACGAGGCGTTTCAGGCGGGATTGATGGAGCAGCGCGACATGGCGTCTGCCTCAACGCCCATTTTTGGTCTGGCACAGTTCTGAGGAGTGGCGATGGAGCGTTATCAGCGACAGACCATGTTGCCGGAGATTGGCGACGCGGGGCAGCAGCGGCTGAGCGGGGCGCGGGTGCTGGTGGTGGGCGCGGGCGGCCTTAGCGCAACGCTGCTGCCGTTACTGGCTGGGGCGGGTGTCGGGTTCATCCGTCTTTACGATGGCGATCGGGTCGAGCTGCATAACCTTCACCGGCAGACGCTGTTTGGCGTCGATGATGTGGGTCAGCCCAAGGCAATCTGCGCGCAGCGCGCGCTGGCTCAGCGAAATCCTGACTGCCACGTCGAGGCGCATGCACACTCGCTGAGCGCCAGTCAGCTGCCGCAGGCGCTGGAGGGAATCGATCTGGTGGTGGATGCGGCGGATAACTTCGCCATTACTTATCAGCTCTCGGACGCCTGCTATCCGCGCGGCCTGCCGCTGATCTGCGCGTCGGTGCTGGGGCGCAAAGGCTATGTCGGTGGATTCTGCGGCGGTGCGCCCGGCTATCGCGCGCTGTTCCCGCAGCTGCCCACGTCGTCGGGTAACTGCAACACGGCTGGCGTGATGGGACCTGCGGTGGCCACGCTGGGCGCCATGCAGGCGCAGATGGCGCTGAGCGTATTACTGAAGCTGACGCCATCGCCGCTCGGCTGCATGATTCACTGCGACTTTGTGGACTGGCATGTGCGGCAGTTTCGCTTCGACGACGCGCCCGAACCGGACGCGCCAGGCACGCCGTTTATTGATCTGCCTATGCTGATGGAGGACGATTGCATAGTCGAATTGCGCAGCGTGGAGGAGGCAGCGGTCAGTGTGGCCAGTCAGGTATTACGGATTCTGCCACAACAGATAGCGGCCTGGCAGCCGCCATGCGATCGGCGCGTGGTGCTGGTGTGCGCCAGCGGTATGCGCGCGGCCCAGGCGGCTGAGAACCTTGCCGCGCGGGGAATCACGCGGCTGGCGCTGATGGCGGCAAACACGCTGTAAGATGCCGGTTTAAATCACTTCGACCAGCTGGAACGTCTCGAAGATCAGCTCCATTTCGCTGTGGAAATAGCCTTCACGTTCGAAGTAGCGCTGATGTTCCTGCCGCCAGTGGTCGAGGCTGAGATCGCCTTCTCCCTCCAGCATCGCCATCTCGGGCGTCACGCGGTCAAAGCGCGTCAGGAATAACCCGGTGGTCCGGATTACGCAAACGGGCTTTTTTTCACCATTCAGAACAATGCTGTAACCGCCCGGCTGCGGCAGTACTTCCTGCTCCTGCCAGCTGCGTAACGAACCGCAGGTAGCCACCTTCTTTCCGGCAATAACCAGCGTTGCAAGCTCGCTGGCTAATGCCGGGGAGTCACCAAATGCATCTGCGAATGCACCCGGATATTTGTCCTGTATCTGTTCAAGCGTCATCGTCATCCGCAAATCCTCAATCAAATACACGCCTGACCGGCATAACTGCAGGCCATCGGCGCCATTAAGATGATGTAGCAGCGGTGTAAATGCTGCTGATAGCGGTACAGCTTACCCGGCCTGCTCTCGGGAAAACAGGCTTAATTATCAGGATATTGAGTTCGCGTGTGTGACGGATCGCAAAGGTGAGGCAGAGTCTGGCGCGGCCCATTGCAGCCGCGCGCAATACTAACCCGTCAGAACGCTGGACCAGCGCTCAATGTCATCACCGCTGCTGAGCTCCGGCTGCACCAGACCGTTAACCATAAAGGTCGGTGAAACATGGATACCGTTCTGGCGGGCATATTTACAGTGCCATTTAATGGCGGTCTGCAGATCAGGCTGATCGAACGCGGCGCTGGCATCCACGCCGCTGTACGCTTTAAGACGGTTCAGAATCTGGTTTGGCGTGGCATCGCGATTCGGGCCGGTACAGTGATCGGTGAACTCAAACTCTTCACGATGATCGGCCACCGCCTGCATCACTTTCTTTGCCGCCTCTTTACTCTCACAGGCAGCGGCAAGGATATAGCGCACAATCAGCCCGGAATAGAGATGCCACGGCTGGGACTGCAGGCGGATTTTCACTGTGATCTTCTCTTCCCCGGCTTGCGCCAGTAACGCGTCTAATTTATTGAAAGTGCGTACCGAAAAAGGGCAGGTGGGTTCCAGAAAGACTTCAAAGATCGAAGGGCCGTGGCCCCAGACCAGTGTATCTGCTTGCTGACTCATCAATAACTCCTTAAAGATAAACGGAACGGGAAGGACATTTACCCTGGCAAATCCTCATCACTTCAGCCAGTTAAGAATGAACCGTAATTGTTACAAAAATCAGCAATCAGCCGCTGAGCCGCGCGTAACAGGCGACAGGCAGGGCCATTAGTCGTTAGAATTATCGGCTTTGGCATTCTCTACAGCTGGCCCTGCATCGCCGCTGAAGAGCAGCTATAGTTATCAGCAGAGTTTGCTCTCCTGTTTTACGAAGCCATTTCTGCTACTTCCCTGCTGCCTGTCTGCCCGGAGCCGATAAGCGTTAGAAGAGGTTAATTTTGCATACCGATCTTACCTGGAAAACCCTCCATCGCGTCATCAACCAGACGATCTCTGGCATGCTGGATGAGCAGCAGACCATTAATGTGTTGTCACTGCGCGCCCGGCTGCATGAACTGGCTGAACAGGAGGAGGACGAGGTTATGGTGCTCTGTTACTGGCAGGCGAGCAAAATTCTGATGCGATTACCCACCACCGTAACAGCCAGTCAGTTAATGGTTGCTGCGCGCCACGCTTTTCGCACCCCGATGGATCACGATCTGCTTTAAGTTACGCTGCCGACCGGTCTGCCCGTCATCGCTTACGGACAATCTCACCAGCTGGCTGTCTGATCATCACGGATGAACGTTGCGGGCTATTATCAGCCCCGACTTTTGCACTATTTTCCCTTCATCGAAAAAATATATTCTCATTCCGGAATCTATAAACAAGTAAAGTAAAAATAAATCAATTCCAATGTGAATAAATCACTTCATGCGTGAAGCTAACAGGCTTTTAGTCCTTTTCTTAAATTACCAAAATCTGATGCAGAACATGGAAAGCGCTCAGTGTTTTATTTGGGTATAAAACGAAGGAGCCTGTTTAGCTTTTATATAGTTATGCGGATTTAGTATGGCGCCAACATAATAAACCCCGGTTTGTTGTGCTGGCGCATTTATAAGAATGCATATCTATCCATCAGGTGGCTAATTCCAGCCACTTTGCATGTATTGAAAAGAGACAGGTTTAATGAATATCAAAAAACGTATTCTGCCAGTGGCGCTGGCTGGCCTTATGATTTCCGGAACAGCATTAGCCGCAGCGACTGACGGCCCATCCCCTATTAATCCTAATCCGGGTACGTCAGCAGGAACCCAGGGTGCCGGTGGCGAAGTGAAATTTACCGGTGAAATTACCGATGTTTCCTGCAACGTCTCTACCGCCAGTAAAAATCAGACGGTGGATTTAGGGAAGTGGGCAAAATCATATTTTGAAAGCCGCACTGAAACCACGGAAACGCCATTCACTATTTCTGTCAAAGACTGCCCGACATCGGTTAAGGCCGTGGCTGTCCTGTTCGATGGCGACAAAGATAGCAGTGACAATACGCTGTTGAAAGTCGCCAGCGGCGGTGCAACTGGCGTGGGCATTAAGCTCTATGAATCTGACCGTCATACGCCGGTTTCGATTGGTGCCATCTCTAAAGCGGTCAACGTTGTTGCGGCCACCGAAGGCGGTTCAGCCGACCTGAATTTCTTCGCCAGCTATAAAAGTGACGGTGCCGAAATTAGTGTCGGCAAGGCCAACTCAGTGTCTAACTTTGTGATGGTTTATAACTGATTCATAGCAAGGGCAACTCTGCTTCCCTCTCAAATATCAACGGCGTAAATGACAATGTTTAAGTTAATAAAACTTATTTCGCTTTTCTCTGCGTATATGCTGAGCATGGCTGCTCATGCGGGTGTTGTGATGGGAGGGACGCGTATTATTTTTGTAGAAGGAAAAAAGGAGGCGACCCTTTCAGTCACCAATCAGGATAAAAATATTCCCTATCTGATTGAATCCTGGTTAGAGAATTTTAATGCAGATAACCACAGTCGCGTGCCTTTTATTGTCACGCCACCGCTGTTCCGTCTTGATGCAGGAAAAGAGAATCTGTTAAGGATTAATTATCTGGGGATACCGCTGCCGAAAGATCGGGAATCGGTATTCTGGCTGAATGTGAAATCTATTTCACCAACGCCGCGCGATAAAAGTAATCAGCTGCAGGTCAATATTAAATCAAAATTCAAACTCTTTTACCGGCCTGAAGGACTGGCGGGGGATCCTGCTGAGGCCTGGCAACAACTCTCGTTCCGCCATGAAGACAATAAGCTGATCGCGCATAACCCAACGCCTTACTTTGTCTCATTTTATTCGCTCAGCGTGAGTCATCACGACATCAAAGATCCTGGCATGATTGGCCCAGGCGAAGATCGCCAGTGGAACGTCGCGGAGTCTGGCGCAGTGACCTGGTCGGCCATTAATGATTATGGCGGCATCACTGAACAACGTACGCGCTAGTCATTAATTTTGATTTGAATCCGGGATATCAAAAGTGAAAGTCACTCAGCACGCTCAAATGGGAAAGACCAGGCGCGTGAAACCGTTTTATGCCTCTCCCTGGCTGGCTGGCGTTCCGGGTCTGATGCTTATTCTGTTCTGCCCGCTATGCGGCGCGCGCGCGGATGACTACTTTAATCCGGCGGCGCTGGAGTTTTCATCCGACCAGCATAACGCCGCCGATCTCCACTATTTTGCCCGTGAGGGCGGCCAGCAACCCGGCACTTATCCTGTCACGCTGTTGCTCAATAACAGAGTCATCGATAGCCGGGATGTCACTTTTGTGCAGGACAAAAACGGGCTGGTTCCGCAACTGACGGTGGCAGATCTGTCAGGGATGGGGGTAAACGTAGAAGGTTTCTCTGCGTTCAGCCATCTGAAGAAAGATGAGGCGGTTGATGAGCTGGGTGATTTCATCCCCGATGCCTCGACCGACTTTGATTTTGCGCATCAGCAGTTGAACCTCTCAATCCCCCAGATCGCCCTGAAGATGAAAGATCGCGGTTATGTCGATCCTGCGAGCTGGGATGAGGGCGTCTCTGCCGCTTTTGTGAACTACAACCTTACCGGAAGCAGCAGCCGGACTGAGAGCCAGCGCTGGAACGCGACGCTGCTCAGCCTGCGCAGCGGGGCCAATTTTGGTGCATGGCGGCTGCGTAACACCGCCACCTGGCGCTACGATCTGGTCAGCCACTGGCAATCCCAGACGACGTATCTGGAGCGCGATCTTAAGACACTGAAAAGTCAGTTTCGGGTAGGGGATACCTACACCTCCGGAGACGTTTTTGACAGCGTGCAGTTTCGCGGTGTGCAGATCATGTCTGATGACACCATGCTGCCCGAAAGTCAGCGCGGCTTTGCGCCGGTGATCCACGGCATCGCCCATAGCAACGCCCGTGTGACGGTGAGTCAGCATGGCTATGTGATTTATGAAACCGTGGTCGCGCCGGGTGCATTCGAAATCAAAGATCTCTATCCCACGGCGCAGAGTGGAGACCTCGACATCACCATTAATGAAAGCGATGGCTCGGTGCGCACCTTCACCCAGCCTTACTCTGCGGTGCCTTATATGCTGCGGCAGGGACATCTGAAATACAGCCTCAGTGGCGGTCGTTATCACTATTCCGGCAGCAATAATCTGCGTTCGCCTGAGTTTGTGCAATCCACCCTGTTTTATGGATTGCCGCATGACTTTACCGCCTTTGGTGGCGCACAGCTTGCGCAGAACTATCACGCTGTGGCGGTGGGCCTGGGTAAAAGCCTGGGCGATTTTGGCTCGCTGGGGACCGATGTCACCGTGGCCAGAACCCGTTTGCCACAGGGCCAGAGCAGCCGTGGTCAGTCCGTGCGCGCGCAGTATCAAAAAAATTTCGCCTCAACCCAAACCACCTTCAGCATGGCAAGCTATCGCTACTCTTCCAGCGGCTTCTATGCCTTCAGCGAAGCGAATGCGATGACCCGCCAGGCAGGCTATGTGGCTAACAAACGCAGCCGCTCGGAGATTTCGATCTCTCAGGGGATCGGTGACTATGGCAGCCTCAGCGCCTCTGCCTATGTGCAGCGCTACTGGCGATCACATAGTGAAGATCGCACTCTGCATCTCGGTTTCTACAGCAATGTCAAAGCCATTTCATGGGGCGTGGCCGGGTTTTACACCGGCTCGACCCGCGCACGTAAAGCTGACCGCGCGGTCTCGTTCAATGTCTCCATCCCCCTCAGCGCATTCCTGTCAGACAGCGCCGTCAGCTACAGCATGAATGCCAGCAATGATGGGGATGTCTCGCAGCAGGTCAGCCTGTCGGGCAGTGCGTTGCAGAACAACAACCTGCATTACAACCTGCAGCAGGGCCACGACAGCCAGGGACAGAATGTGAACAGCAACGGCTCGCTGGACTATCGCGGCAGTCGCGGCAGCGTCAGTGCCGGAGTCAGTCACGATCGGCACAGCAGCGAGTTTAACTATGGTCTGTCGGGCGGCATCGTCGCGCATGCAAACGGCATTACGCTGAGCCAGCCGCTGGGCGACACATTCGCCATCGTTCGGGTGCCGGATACGGCAGATGTGGGCATTCAGAGCAGCAGTAATGTGGTCACCGATGGTCGTGGCTATGCCATTGTGCCTTCACTCTCGCCTTACCATGAAAATGCGATTGAACTGGAAACGGAAACGCTGCCCGACAACGTTGATGTCGAGCTGGATGGACAAACGGCTATCCCGACGCGCGGAGCGATTGTGATGGCCGACTACGCCACCCACGTGGGGAATCGGGTGCTGTTCACGCTGACCTGGCAGGACGCCTTCCCGCCTTTTGGCGCGACGGGGAAAATTGCACTCGCTGCAGAAGATAAAAACAGCAGCACCAGCGGCATCGTCGCTGAAAAAGGCGAACTCTATCTGAGCGGTGTGCCCGCTGAGGGCGTTATTGAGGTGACGTGGCAGGAAGAGGGGGTGCAGAAAAGCTGTCGAGCGCCGTTCCGCCTGTCCGCCGCCAGCGGCACCAATCCGGTCAGACTGGTTCCGGCGGTTTGCCAGTCATCCACAGGAATTTAAGATGAAATCAGCTCAGCATTTAATGAAAGGGACCCTGCTGGTTCTCCCGGCTCTTGTCTCTTTGCCCGCACTGGCGCAGGAGTCCTGTCAGGGTGTCAGCCAGGTGGTGGTACAGGTGCATAACGTAAACTATGTGCCGGGTACAGCCGATGGCACACCTATTTCGGCGCAGATGCCACTGCAAAGTACCAATGCCTTTACCTGTAACAAGAACAGCGGCGAGCAGGGCTATAACTACAAAGATATGGGATTTCAGATTAACGCGGAAGAGTCCGGGTTACAGACGACTATCGCAGGCGGACACAATACGCCGATATACCGTGTGCCGGGTGTCGACAGCATCGGTTTCGCTATCGGTTTCAAAGAGCCTTCTTATTGTGGCGGTGGTTTCTCTGATACCACCGGCAAGGGCAAAATCAGTTCAGTCTGTAACGCTCAGACCAGCCCGCAGTTTAACTCTGCGAATGTCATCACCCTTCAGTCCTACGTGGTGTTCTATAAAATCCCCGGTCAGCGATCGCCGCTGAATCCTGGCGATCAGCCGGCCAGCGTGGGTGAGGCTAACATTGGCAATGCCAGCTTAAACGTGGGGGACAGCGCCGCCAGCAGCCAGCCCATCAATGACAAGCCGCTGATTTTCCTCTCCAGCTTTACCGTGCAGTATGGCAGCTGTGCTGTAGTTACCTCGCAGTCCGCCATTAATGTCGATATGGGTAAAGTGAGTAAGGCCGAGTTTACCGGCATCGGCAGCCGGGCGGGAAGCCAGAAAGGCTTTCAGATTCAGGTGATGTGCGAGCATAGCGCGGCGGTGAAAGTCGGTTTCTTCGGTATGGCGACCCAGAACGATAAAGATGCCATCAGCCTGACGCCGCAGAGTAATTCTGCTTCCGGCGTAGGCATCGCCCTGACCTATGGGCCCGGCCTGCAGGTTCCGGAAGGGCAGCGGGTGCCGCTGAATGTCTCAACCGATCAGTTGCCGGTGCTGACCACCGTCTCCACACCCAATCAGGCGGCGTCGATGGCGTTTAACGCGCAATATATTCAGACCGACGGCCAGGTGATGGCGGGGAAAGCAGACAGCACTGTCACCTTTAACCTGGTCTATAACTAACGGATCTGTGCATCACCGGGGCAAGCCAGGTGATGCTCGCTCAGGCTGATAAAAACACGCTCAGCCTCATCTCCTGCAGCAATCGTCAAAACCCGGCAACCCCGACCCACGGTTTCTCCTAATCTCTGTTAAAATTATCCCTCTGCGCCACTTTGCAGGATGCATGCTCGGGAGAAACTATGTTGTGGATTTGGAATGCCCTGATTGTTCTGGTCACCGTTATTGGTATGGAGATAACGGCTGCACTGGCGCACAAATATATTATGCATGGCTGGGGGTGGGGCTGGCATCTGTCACATCATGAACCGCATAAAGGCTGGTTTGAGGTTAACGACCTCTACGCTGTCGTCTTCGCCTGCCTGTCGATTTTGCTTATTTATCTGGGCAGCACCGGTGTCTGGCCATTGCAGTGGATTGGCGCAGGGATGACGCTCTACGGCCTGCTCTATTTTATTGTCCATGACGGCCTGGTCCATCAGCGCTGGCCATTCCGCTATGTTCCGCGCCGGGGTTATCTGCGCCGACTCTACATGGCGCACCGCATGCATCATGCGGTACGCGGGAAAGAGGATTGTGTGTCGTTTGGTTTCCTTTATGCGCCGCCGCTGTCAAAACTGCAGGCGACGCTGCGGGAACGTCACGGTGTCAAACGGGGCGCTGCCAGAGGGAAGCCGGGCGTGGAGCATGACGCGCCATCCGGGAAGTAACCGCCTGACCTGATGCCGCTACCAGCATAGCCAGTTTCTCTGGCGTGCTGGTGGACTGGCGTTTATCCCACGCCTGTGAACCCGCCTGAACCACCTTCATTCCAATCTTACGATAGACCTGCCTTGCCGTCGCAATCGCCCACGCTGAGCGCAGCGGTAAACCTGGCAGGCCTGCCGATGCCGAATGGTAATAAGGCTCTGCCGTCTCCACCAGCCGACGGGCAACGCGGCTGAGCGCCTGCCGATTTTGCGGCGCGGCCAGCGTTTCCCGTGTCAGTCCCTCTTCAGCCAGCCACTCTGCGGGCAGATAACACCGTCCCGCTTCAGCATCCTCAACGATATCGCGCGCAATATTGGTCAGCTGAAACGCCAGGCCGAGATCGCAGGCGCGATCCAGCGTGGCGTTGTCGCGCACGCCCATAATCTGCGCCATCATCAGACCCACCACGCCCGCTACGTGATAGCAGTAGCGCAGCGTATCATCCAGCGTCTGATAGCGTGTCTCCTGCACATCCATTGCAAAGCCTGCCAGATGATCAAAGGCGTAGGCGGGCAGAATGTCGTGCGCCATTGCCACCTCCTGAAAGGCCGCAAAGGCGGGTTCATGCATCTGCGAACCGGCATAGGCCTGACGGGTTTTCATCTCCAGCTGCGCCAGGCGCTGTTCGGCAGATTGCAGCGACGGGGTCTCGTTGCTGAAGCCCAGCACCTGATCGTCGATTACATCGTCACAGTGACGACACCAGGAGTAGAGCATCAGCACACTGCGCCGGGTTTTGGCATCAAACAGCTTCGATGCGGTGGCAAAACTTTTCGAACCCACTTCCATAGTTTCTACAGCATGATCGAGCAGTGACGGACTATTCAAGCCAGATCCTCCAGCATCAATCCTGCGGTGGCTTTAGCCGAACCAATCACGCCGGGAATACCCGCACCCGGATGGGTGCCAGCCCCGACCAGGTAGAGGTTATTGATATTCTTATCGCGGTTGTGAGGCCGGAACCAGGCGCTCTGCGTCAGGATCGGCTCCACCGAGAATGCCGAACCCTGATATGCGTTCAGCTCATCGCGGAAATCGAACGGCGTGAAGATGCGGTGCGTCACCAGCTGACTGCGCAGGCCCGGCATGTAGTGCTGTTCCAGATAGTCGAAGATGCGATCGCGCAGGCGCGGACCCTCAACGGCCCAGTCAATATCGGCAGTGCCAAGGTGCGGCACGGGAGCCAGCACGTAATAACTGCCGCAGCCTTCGGGTGCCAGGGAGGGATCGGTCACGCAGGGCGCATGCAGATAGAGTGAGAAGTCTTCTGCCAGGGCGTCTTTGTTAAAGATCTCATCAATCAATTCGCGGTAGCGCGGACCGAAGCAGACCGTGTGGTGCGCCAGCTGATCGTGATGGTGATTCAGGCCGAAATAGATCACGAACAGCGAATTGCTCATACGCTTGTTCTGCAGGGATTTCCCCTGTGCCAACGAGGCCGGATGCTGGCTCAGCAGATCCCGATAGGTGTGAACCACATCCGCATTCGAGGCAACCGCGCGGGTCGGAAATACCCGGCCATCTTCCAGATGCACGGCGGTGATTTTATTTTCCAGCGTCTCCAGCCGGGCAACGCTGGCATTCAGCTCCACTTCGCCGCCCAGATCCTCGAACAGTTTCACCATGCCCTGCACCAGCGCGCCGGTACCGCCACGTGGGAACCAGACGCCCCATTCGCGTTCCAGCGCATGAATCAGGGTATAGATTGATGAGGTGGCAAACGGGTTTCCGCCCACCAGCAGCGAGTGGAAAGAGAAGGCCTGACGAAGATGCTCATCTTCAATGTAGCTCGCCACTTTGCTGTAGACACTGCGCCACGCCTGCAGTTTCGCCAGTTGCGGTGCGGCACGCAGCATGTCGCGGAACGACAGAAACGGCACGGTGCCGAGCTTGAGATAACCCTCTGCAAATACTGCACGCGAATAATCCAGGAAGCGACGATAGCCTTCAACGTCACGCGGATTAAACGCAGCAATCTGCGCTTCCAGCGCGGGCTGATCGTTGTCATAACTGAACACCTTGCCGGACTCCCAGCAGAGGCGATAAAACGGCTTGACTGGCATCAGCTCGACATAGTCAGAGAGCTTTTTGCCCGCCAGGGTGAACAGCTCTTCAATGGCGCTGGGATCGGTGATTACCGTCGGGCCGGCATCAAAGGTGTAGCCCTGATCTTCGTAGACATATGCCCGGCCGCCCGGCTTGTCACGCTGCTCCAGCAGACGGGTGGGAATGCCTGACGCCTGAAGGCGAATGGCCAGAGCCAGACCACCAAAGCCTGCGCCAATTACTGTGGTTCTATTCATTGCATCGCCTGTTGACGGTGAGGGGTCATAATAGCCTGTAATGCCGCCAGTACGGGAACCGGTGGCTTGCCGCTCAGGATACGCAGCCGATCAGGCAAAGTGAGTTTTCCCGCATAAAAACGGGCGATCAGACCTTCGGGAAGGCCGTAAAAACGTTGCATCACCTGCCAGCGCTGATCCGCCGGACCGGCCAGAAACAGCATCCGGTTCAGCATGCGGAAGAAGCGCTGCTGCTGCCAGGCCTGTGAAGCAAATTGCGCAATGGTGGCGTGCAGAGTCTCCGAGGTAAACGTCTGCATCTGCGCCAGCCGGTCAGCCAGCGCGACCGCCAGTGGCAATGAGTAACCGGTGGTGGGATGGAATAGCCCGGCACGCAGACCGCTGCAGGGTAAATCGCGTTTCTGCCAGAAGGCATCAACGTCGCCAGTCAGCGTAATCGGCAATGCACCCTGTTCCTCGCGCAGCAGCCGGTTTAATTGCCAGCCCTGCTGCGCGGCATAGTCACGGATATTCTGACGGGCGCGCTCGCCCTCCAGCGTGGCGTTATCAATATAGTGGGTATCTTCAATCAGCAGCGTATCGGCTGAAAAGGGCAGGCTGTAGACAAAGCGATAGCCTGCCTGCTGATCCACCGTCGCGTCCATAATGATCGGTGCGGTCAGACCGTGTGGCGCACTGAGCTGCCACTCCTGCCCGACAAAAGACTGAAACCCCATCCGCAGCGCGGCATCGGGCTGATAGCCCCGGCCATCGATGACCGCGTCTGTTTCCAGTACCCGGCCATCCTCCAGCGTGACTGAGCGTGAAGCGATGCTCGCCACCCTGGTGTTCAGCAGCAGATCCGGTGCAAACCGGTCGCGGATAACCTGCGCGAAACGTTCTGCGGTTACGCAGAAATAGCCACTTTGCAGGGAACGGTTTCGTTGCGGAAAGCGCACCTCGTAACCGGGCCAGTGGTGAACCACCAGCGGAGCAACCCAGTGATGCTGCGTTTCAGTGAGATCTTCCGCATGAAACGACCAGGTGTGATGCGCGCCCGGCTCACTTTCGGCATCAATCAGCAGAATGCGCAGGGCGGGCCGCTGCTGACGCAGTCGCAGAGCAATCAGCCCGTTCGCCAGCCCGGCACCCACCAGAATCAGATCATACTGCGGCATAATCTCTCCTGGTGATGACCGGTTTGCGGGTCAGCATCGCCTGTTCGACGATGTCCGCCGCCAGCGTGGTGCCGCCCGCCTGACGAAGGGCGGTGCGCACTGTTTTCATCTGCTGACCATAGCTTTCATCGGCCAGTAAGGTCTGAAGCTGACGGGCCATGGCGTGGCTGGTGGTGAAGCGTGACGCGCGTCGTCCGATTCCGTGCCAGACCACTCTGGTCGCGACGCCCGGCTGGTCAAAGGCCAGCGGGATCGCCAGCAGCGGCGTCAGATGGTTAACCGCATCCAGCACCGTATTCATGCCGCCGTGGGTGATCGCCAGATCGGCCTGCGCCAGTGCAGCAGGCTGATCGGCAAAATCGACCACCTGAACATGGCTGGCCTGCGCCAGTTTCTCCGCCTGGAACGGTGTCAGGCGACCGCAATGCGCGAGCAATAACTGCGCGTCAATTTCCTGACAGGCACGGACGATGGTTTTAAACAGGCCGTAGCGATGTCCCTGCAGCGTGCCGAGTGAGGCAAAAATGCGCGGCCGGTCGCCATGCGGGAAATAGCGTGGTGATGACGCAACGGGTGAGGATTCCGCTGCGCGCAGCGGCCCAACCGAATGGAAATGATCGGGCAGCGCCTGGCGGGGAAAATCCAGCTCTGGGATCAGCTGGCTGATCTGTGCCAGCGGTGAAAAACAGTGATGCAGCTTTTCGCGTGGCGCTAAACCCATCGCATGGGCGTGACGGGCGATTACCCGATCGTGACGCCGCATCAGCCAGTCATAGATTTTCTCACTGGTACGATAACGATCGCGCGCCTGATCGCTGTTGCCATAGTCAAACGGCATGACGGCCAGCGGGAAATCCGCCTCCCGGTTAAGCGGCAGCGCGCAGGCGACCGAAACAAAAGGCAGGTTCAGCGACTCTGCGGCTAAGGCACCGGCAGGCTCCATCTGATCGACGATCATCCCATCGATCGCCAGAGTGTTCAGCACCACCGGCAGTTCACGACAGAGCATATCGGTGCTGCGGGCCATCTCATTAATCAGTTTCAGCATCGACGGACCAAGAGGATGCGCGGCCAGCTGCAGGGTATGCGCCAGACTGCCCGCCGGATGGGAGGCTAAGCCCAGCGGGAAAAAGCCGATCCGCTTATCGGTGAGAAGCGCGCTGACATCCGTCTGCTGGATAAACGTAATCTGGTGTCCGCGAGCGAGTAAGGCCTGGCTAAGATGCTGAAGCGCCTGCACATGGCTGTAGAAGGGCGGTGCAATGACCGCGAAGTGGCTCATGCAGCATCCTTAACTGACGGCAGCGAGTTTTTTCTCAAACCAGGCCTGAACAAAATGATGAGTAGCATAACCGTCCTGGCAGGCCGAGAGCAGATGCTCACTGGCGCAGCGCAGGTGATCGCGCAGTCGTGTTTCAACCGCCTGTGGCCCGAGCAGATTGACCAGCGTCGATTTCCCATCATCCTGATGGGCATCTTTGCCGGTATCGGCCATGCCGTCGGTGAGATCGTCCAGCAGCTGGAAAGCCTGACCGAGATTCAGCGAAAACCGGTGCAGCTGTTCGCGCGCCTCTCCCGGGGCTTCCGCCACGATAGAGGCCATCTGCATAGAGGCGCAGAACAGGGTGCTGGTTTTAAAGTGGTTGGTCATCAGAATGGCATCGGCGCTGCGTGGCTTGTCGCCTTCTGAGAGATCTTTGAATTGCCCCTGCACCAGTCCCTGCATGCCGACCGCGTGCGATAGCTCCGCGACTGCGTCTGCTCTGGCGGCGGCTGATAAGCCTTCTGCCAGTGCGACCACGCCAAACGCCTTACTCAGCAGGGCCACTGCGGCCAGTATCGCCACATGTTCGCCATACTGGCAGTGAATGGTCGGACGTCCGCGCCGCAGCTGCGCATCATCCATGCAGGGCATGTCATCCAGAATCAGGGAGGCGGCATGCACCATCTCCACCGCGCAGGCGAGGTCAAGCAGCCCGGCAGGGGTGGCGTTGCAGCCCAGATCGCGCGCCGCCAGCAGCAGGAGCAGCGGACGAATACGCTTTCCCGGTGCCAGCGCACCGTCGCGCATTGCCGCGCCAACCAGGTCACGTTCACTTTCAACCGGTAAAAGCTGATCAAGCCGTTGCTCAATGTCGTTTAACAGCCTGGCTGCATCGCTGTGTATGAAACTGACGTGTTGTTCTGCACAGACCGTCATCATGGCTGTCCTTATCTACAGAGGAAGTCACAGCAGGTCGAAATGATTCGATGCCATCTTCAATAATCGTCCCCGACTGCCACAGCATAGTTGGCAGGTTTTCAAAGAACGGCGGGTAGTTCCATTACAACTAAGCGTAGTCCACAATGTTAAAAATGTCGGCAAATTCAGCAGCCTTCCGCATTTTGCAGCGGGCCATTCTGCCTGAATCAGCCGAGTAATGCGCGCAGCGCTTTCATCACGCCGGCGACATCCTCGTCAGATAATGCGCCATCTTTAGCGAAGCGCACAATCCCTTCCGGATCAATGACCACAACGGACGCGCTTTCCGGCTGAAGATGCCAGCTGTGAGCCGTGACACCACTGCTGTCGATAATAAATTGCTGCCACGGTGCCGCTTTTTTACTGGAGGCGATACTGCGCACCACAAAAATGGCACTGCCAGGCAGGGCATCGTCCGTATTGACGATGGTGGTGCTCTGAAACCGGTCGCGCGGCAGACTGGCCTGCTGAATGGCCTTGATTAAGGGTTCGCTCTGGTCTTTAGCAGAAAGCCGGCCCGCTACATGAATCACCAGACGCACTTTTCCGGTCAGTGTCTGACTGTTCCAGCGCTGATAATTTATATCGCCCTGATTGAGGATCATTTCGCCTTTATCGGCAACATAGACGGGCGGGACAGGCTGGCCTGTGGTCAGCGTGTGAGCAGTAGCAAAACCGGAAAACAGCAGGGCAATCATCAATCCATAATGGCGCACGGGTTCCTCACTTCTTTCTCAGTTTGCGTCAGGCGAGGCGAGCTTTCTCATCAGCAGGCAGAAGATTAGTACCACATCTATGTTTCAGATCAATAAAAGCATTTAAGAACTGGACTGACAATACAGGAGAGGATTTGTTTACATGAGGTGTGAAATGACTACAGCACTGATGACGTTACCTGAGTTTGCCCGCTATATCGGGATCGCCACGCCAACACTCGCACGCGCCTTTTGCTGCCGGGGATCGCTGGCGGGCGTGCCGCTACCACAGGCGCTGGACGATGCACCGCTGACACAGCGCCACTGGCTGCGCGACGATGTCCGGCAGTTTGACCATGCCTATAAACGGGTTCAGGCGATGCAGCAACGTAATGCGGGTTAAGCCCTGTTGCTCAGGATAAAAGCGCGGGAATGTTCCCGCGCTTTTTTATACAACATTATCGGGCTTGACCAGGAAGCAGACCAGATTGGCATCCCGATCGCCCACGATCTCAATGCTGGAATCCAGCCCGCTGACGGCATCTCCGCGACCGAGCCGGTGATCGCCGACGCGAATAATCCCTTCAAGTACGGTGAGGTAAGCAACAAAACCCGGCATCGACGGCACGTCGAGCGTATGGTTGCGCTCCAGCAGCGTGTCGAAGATATACACGTCCTGGCGCAGTTCCAGCGGGGCGTCAGACTCTTCCGGCCCGGCCAGTTCTGTCCAGCCATTGGTCATAATGCCCTGATCGCGCTCCAGCACCTGAGTCATCGCCTCACCGCCCGGCTGTGAAGGCCGGATAACGGCCTGCAACAGCTCCGCTTCATACAATGGCACCGACTCTTCGTACTGAACGCCATCACCTGCATTCACCACCATCACCCGCTTGGCGGAAAGCTGGGTACGCTCGCCGTTGCTGTCCTGATGTTGCATCGACCCGCGCCACAGGTAAGTGAAAACGTCTTCATCCTGATGCTGCTGCATCGGGATACGGGCATCCAGTTTTAGTGACATCAGGTCAACGCTTAGCAGCGGGCTTAACGCCTCACCGGGCCGCTGACGACGGACGGTAAAAGGACCGTATTCAAACAGTTGTTCAGGATTCGCTCGCACAATGTTCATGATTAGCTCTTAAATAAAGTGACTGATAACAATGATCATAGACCTCAGGCGGAGAATGAGAAGCCGGGAGATTTGCCCGGCTTCATCAGTTATTTTGATTAATGTGCTGTCTGGTGTGCTGGCAGCTTACTTGCCCTGTTCGTCGCTCTCACCCAGGAAGAAATACCAGAGAGGAATCGACAACAGCCCGGCAAAGACCGTGGAGTAGAGCAGGATCATCATCGCCTGGGTGATATACATCGTCAGCGACCAGTGGCTGAAGGGAATCTGATACTGATCAATCACGCCACCAATCATCGCATTCGCCATCACCGAAATGACAATCAGCGCCAGCACCGTCACGCTGCGCAGAAAATAACGCATCTCTTTGCGCTTACCGGCAAAGCGCGACTGCACGATAGCCAGCGGTGACTGCTTATCCGGCGCGATTTCAACCCGCACGATGGACGCCCGCTGCGCGCTACGCCAGCGCTGAATATCCAGCAGTATCAGCACCAGCAGACTGACGCCCATGACGGGCAGAGCATAGCCCAGCGCCAGCATCACGATCAGGCTGGTGCCCTGCGCATAGCGCGGCAGCGCCAGCCAGGCGGCTAACAGCGTCTGCGATGGGCTGAGCTGTGGAACAGCCGGACGGCGAATCCACCACATGCGATAGCCCAGCACAATCATCGTGCAGAGTCCGAAGCCAAAAAGCGCCAGAATCAGCTGGTTAGGCAGGCCAAACAGCACGCCCATATGCGCATCCACGCCCCAGCGGGTCAGTTTCGCCACCAGCGGGAAGCGGGCAAACTCAACGCGATCCACCACGCTGAAATTAACCGGATTGAGCGAAACCGCATCAACCTGACTGGGCCAGCTGCGATCAATCTCCGAAACCGTCCACGCCTGTTGCGCGTTTTTAGGCTGGCGCAGTTCCAGTTTCGTGGCGTGCAGTCCGGCCTGACGTGCCGCCGTCAGTGCCTGATCCCAGCGGGCATTCGGCTGATTCAGAATCACCGGCGCGGCGGTTTTCGCAGGCATGGTCATTCCGGACATCGTCATCCCCTCCATCGCACCGCGATGGTCAGCATGCGGATCGGCAGGTTCGGCAGGCATTGTACCGTTCAGCGCAGTATTGACCTGCGGCGTTGTCCAGCCGAAGTCGTTGCGAATCTTATCAATGTTGTTGCCCGCCCACTGTGACCAGGTCAGCCCGGTGACGGAGAAGAAGACCAGGCCGATAGCCAGCAGCAGACCCAGCGTGACGTGCCAGTGACGCGTTGCCGCAAAGCCGCTGCGCACTTTCTTACGGGTGCGTGGCGGGCGGGTGCCGGCCCATAAAACAATCCCACCCAGCGCGGCGACCCACAGCCACGACGCCGCCAGCTCACTGTAGTTACGGCCAAAATCGCCCAGCAACAGGCCGCGATGCAGCTGATCCAGCCACATCCGCAGCGGCAACACGCCGCTGGTGCCATACACCGTCATATCGCCTTTCACCTGCAGGGTGTAAGGATCGATAAACAGGGATCGCGACTCAGAGGGGCCAAGCTGAGCTTCAGCAAACTGTACCCGGGTTGTATCCTGCGGACCCGGCGCAGGACGCACGGCGTAAATGCGTGCGGATTCACCGGCACGGGCCCGGGCGGCGGCAATCTGGGCTGACAGGGGGTGTGCCACGCCCTGCGCGTCGGTGGTCAGGGCATCGTGATAAATCGCCTGTTCCAGTTGCGGCGTGAGAACGTAGAGCGTACCGGTAAGGGCGGCGACAAAAATAAACGGCGCAATGAACAGGCCAATATAAAAATGCAGGCGGCGAAACAGATTAAACAGGGTGCCGCGTGGTGCAGGGGACATTTCCCGATTAGAGGACATAGCATTCCACACTTTTCAAAAGACAAAGGCGATCAGGTGACGTTGTCACGCAATCGAATCAGTTAGCAGTGAGTGTGACGCGAAACAGGGTGGCGCGCGCGGGCGATGAAGGCGCAACAGGCGTCGCCATTGAGGCGGATTAATGGCAGAGGGCGGCGGGGCGCGGCTGACCAGGCACATCCACCAGATGAATGGGATAAACACCCAGAGCATCAGCGGCACATGCACCAGTAAATCGCAGTAGCCACAGGCAAAGCCCGAACCCATCATCATGCCGTGGTCTGCCATCGTCATCTCGCTGTGATGATCCATCATCGGCATCTCTGCACTCATCGCAGAGGCATCCTGCATCGCGGCGCGATGTTCAGCCAGATTCTTTGAGATCATCGGGGCAACAAACAACAGCAGCACGGCCAGTATCGCAATACCGGCAGTGAATCGTTGTCTGATGGAAGATCTCTGCATTATTTTAACGGGCGCAAGGGTCAGAATTGAGGGCGGCAGTGTAACGCGAAGGGAATAAAAGGGTTAAATAAAGTGGCGTCTGTTGCGGAAAAATTCGCACTCTTTGAACATATTCACTTTAATTTCAGCATCATTTAACTTAGTTGTTACCCACCTAATACATACAAATAACATTAATGATTCGGCTGTGATTAAACCGAACCCATAAAGGACAGAGAATGAAAATTGTAATGCTGGATGGTGACACGCTACCTGTATCGCTGCCAACCGGGCAGCAGAATGCTGACTGGGAGATTCGCGCGCATACGCCGGTCAGTGACATCGTGTCGGCGCTTGCTGGTGCTACTGTTGCGATCACCAATAAGGTGCCATTACGTGCCAGCACGCTGGCGCAACTACCCGAACTGCGCTTTATCTGTGTCGCGGCGACCGGTTATGACTGTATTGACCTCGACGCCTGTCGCGCCCGCGGTATCGTTGTAAGCAACGTTCCTGGCTACTCGACCCAGAGTGTTTCAGAGGCGGTAATCGCCGCGATTTTTGCCCTGCGCCGTCAGACGATCGCTTATGCCAGCAATACCCGCATCGACTGGCCTGAGGCTCAGCATTTCTGTCTGCATCGTCAGCCGATAGGTGACATTGGCGGCGCTATGCTGGGTATCGCGGGCAAAGGCGACATCGGTCTGGCGGTCGGCAGGCTTGCGCAGGCCCTTGGGATGCAGGTGCAATATGCAGAGCGCAAAGGCCGTGACAGGGTGCGTGAGGGGTATGTCAGCTTTGAGCAGATGCTGGCGACCAGCGATATTATTTCGCTGCACTGTCCGCTGAGTGACACTACCCGCCAGATGATCGATCGCGAGGCACTGGAGAAAATGAAACCCCATGCGCTGCTGATTAATACCGCTCGCGGTGGACTGATTAACGAGGCCGATCTCGCTGATGCATTAAAGCAGGGTGTCATCGGAGGCGCGGCGCTGGATGTGCTGAGCAGCGAACCGCCTGCAATCGATAACCCACTGCTGGCTGATCTGCCAAATCTGCTGCTGACGCCACACATCGCCTGGGCGAGTCGCAGCGGCGTGGAGAATCTGGTCACGGGCGTAATGGCCAGTATCGCGGCCTTTATTCAGGGCGAGCCGATTAACGTAGTGAGCTGAGTCAGGCCGAATGGTCTTTTAACACCCGACCTTCGTCGATATTCAGAGCAACCTCGTAGAATTCAGGTAAACAGTTTTACGGGGTTTACTAATCAGAGTATTAATTTCGTCAGGTGCATCAGCACGTTAAACGCTCAGGGGCGACAGGAGTTAGCGCCCTTTACTGGCTGATTCAGCCGTTGTAAGCGCTTCAGGAACAGAAAGGATTCTGGTCAGTGAAAAAGAAGAACAGCACGTCCACGCCTCATGATGCGACATTCCGGCAATTTCTGACGCAGCCGGATATTGCCCGGGATTTTATGGCGCTGCACTTGCCGCCAGCGCTACGCGAACGCTGTGATCTCAGTACGCTGAAGCTGGAGTCGGGCTCATTTGTCGAGGATGACCTGCGACAGTACTTCAGCGACGTGCTTTACAGCCTTAAAACAACCGCTGGCGAAGGCTATATCCATGTACTCATTGAGCATCAGTCCTCACCTGACAAACACATGGCATTTCGGCTGATGCGCTATGCAGTGGCCGCCATGCAGCGCCATCTTGAAGCGGGACATAAGAGATTGCCGCTGGTGATTCCCATTCTTTTCTATACCGGCAGACGTACGCCCTATCCCTATTCGACCCGGTGGCTGGATGAATTTGACGATTCGGTACTGGCCGACAGCCTTTACAGCCACAGTTTTCCGCTGGTCGATGTCACGGTGATTCCTGATGATGAGATCATGCAACACCGCAGCATGGCGGCACTGACTTTGTTGCAAAAACATATTCGTCAGCGGGATCTTAAAGAACTGATGGACAGGCTGGTAACCCTATTGAGAGCTGGTGATCACTCTTCATCGCAGGTGATATCGCTGGTAAACTACATTGTGCAGGCGGGCGAAGTATCAAACGCCAAAACCTTTGTACGGCAGCTGGCACAGCGTGTGCCCCAACACGAGAACGCACTTATGACAATCGCACAACAGCTTGAGCAGATAGGACTTGAGAAAGGGCTTGAGCAAGGCATTGAACTGGGACGCATGGAAGGCATAGAAATCGGCCTTCAGGAAGGCAGGCAGGTTATGCAACTCACCATTGCCCGCACCATGCTAAAGAGTGGCATGGATCGCAATACGGTTATGCAAATGACCGGGCTTACAGAAGATGAGCTGGCGCAGATTTCTCACTGAGAATCAGTTAAGCGCTGTTTATCGCTGACGACTCATCTCGCCAGCGCACTGCACGAAAAATGTAAAATCAGCTTGCCGGGATCATGGGAACCCCATCGCATCTCATTACGGCGAGGGCGTTAGTTGTGCGCTCAGAATCAGAATATCGAGCGCCCCAGCTTGTCGGTCAGCAATTCCAGCACGGCAGTTCCGGCCAGCGAATTACCCGCGCTGTCCAGTCCGGGCGACCAGACGGCAATGCTCATCTCGCCTGGGATGATAGCAATAATCCCGCCGCCCACACCTGACTTAGCTGGCATCCCGACGCGCCATGCAAACTCGCCTGCGCCGTCGTACATTCCGCTGGTGATCATCAGCGCGTTAATCTGCCGTGCCTGACGCGGTGTAATCATCTGGCTGCCATCCAGCGTTTTGCCCTGATTCGCCAGATAGATAAACGTGCGGGCCAGCTCAATGCAGTTCATTGACAGCGAGCAATAGTGGAAATAGGTCTGCATCACGCTGGTGACATCGTTATCGAAATTACCGAACGACTTCATCAGCCAGGCGATGGCGGCATTACGGGCAGAGTGTTCAAACTCCGAGCGGGCGACGTGGCGATCATAATTGATATCGGGCTGCTGACTCAGCTGACGCACAATTTCCAGCATGCGCTGACGCGGGGCGGTCAGTCGGGTTTCCAGCAGATCGCAAATCACCAGCGCACCGGCGTTAATAAACGGATTACGCGGCTTGCCCTGTTCCAGTTCCAGCTGTACCAGCGAATTAAAGGGCTGGCCTGACGGCTCTTTGCCGACCCGCTGCCAGATTTCGCTGTCCTCATAGCGGGTCAGCGCTACGGTCAGGGACAGCGCCTTAGAGATCGACTGAATCGAAAAGCGCGTCTCCGCATCGCCCGCCTGAAAGAGGGTGCCGTCACGCAGGCAAACCGCAATGGCCAGATTGTCGGCCGCCACATCGGCCAGCGCAGGGATATAGTCAGCCACTTTTCCCTGATGAACCAGCGGACGCACCTGGTCCAGGATCTCCTGCAGCAGAGCATTATTCAGTTCAGACACGCACCTTCTCCCGTCCATTCTCGCGGTCCCCATTTGCGACCGGCGAATCATTAATTGTTAGCGGCTCCGCCGCAATTTCAGCTGATAGGTTTTGACTGCGCTGCCAGCGGAGCCAGCAGCATCTGCAACAGGCTCAGCAGTGCCAGCACGCTGAAGGGCAACGTCCAGTTACCGCTCTGCTCATGCAGCACGCCAAAGCACAGCGGCCCGAGCGCCGCCAGCGCATAACCCACACACTGCGCCATGCCAGACAATTGTGAGGCCTGGCGGTGATTGGTGGCTCGCAGATTAAACAGCGAGAGGCAGAGCACCAGTGATGCGCCTGCGCCCAGTCCGGCGAGTGTCAGCCAGACGGCGGCCCATTGCGGATTAAGCAGCAAACCCAGCATGCCGAGAAAAATTCCCGCTGAGGCAATGAATGCGGTGAGGCGGGCATCTTTAACCCGCTTCAGCGCCATCATACAGCCCAGGTTAGCGACGATCGCAATCGCCTGATACCAGAACAGCAGCCAGCCCGCGCTGGACTGGCTGAAGCCATTATCCTGAGCAAACTCGGTAAACCAGTCGATCAGGGTATAAAACGCGAGCGATTGCAGCGCCATAAATAGCGCGATCTGCCAGCCGCCAGCCGATCGCCAGGGATGACGATGTGCGACGGGCGCATCGGCAGGCGCTAAGGTTGATTGCCGCTGACCTAGCAGCGGCAGCCAGGCGAGCAGCGCAACCAGCCCCGGCAGCGCCCAGACCACCAGCGAGAGTCGCCAGCCCGCCGTGGAGAGCTGGCTCAGGGGTACGGCAATGCCTGAAGCGAGGCTGGCGGTAATCGACATGGTGGCGGCATACAGGCCAATATATTTAGCCGTGTGGGCGGTGAAATCGCGTTTAATCAGTGGCGGCAGCAGCACGTTGGCGGCGGCAATGCCTGCACTCAGCAGCAGTGTTCCGCCCCATAACGCCGCTTCAGCGGGCTGCCAGCGCAACAGCGAACCGGCCGTAATCAGGCACAGCGCGCCCCATAAACTGCGTTCCAGCCCGACGCGATGACCCAGCCAGGCGGCGGGCGGCGCGAGCAGGGCAAACAGCATCAGGGGAATAAAATTAAACAGGCCCGCTTCACCGGCGCTGAGGCCAAAAGTCTCGCGGATATCCTGCAGTACCGGACCCGCGACGGTAATCGGCGCGCGAAGATTAGCCGCAGTGAGCAGCAGGACGAACAAAAAAAACGTGGCGCTGGAAAATGCAGCGAGAGGTTTAGCTGGGTGTTGTACAGGCATCATGGCAGGGATCATCACAGGCAGCAGGGCTGCGGGGGCGTTGCTTGACGTTAACGCTTACGCATCAGAATTGATGTCTGCGCGCTACTCTACTGACCGCCTGGCGGAGTGTAAAGCCTTGTTATGCGATGAATTCGCGCAAATGCGATCTTACAACAGGCTTCATCGCTTTACCGATCAGTGAAATTCAGGTTCCGGGAAGTGACCGCAGTCATTCTGGCTGGGATTGGTGCCGGGCTGGCAGGTCTGCTGACGGGTTTCGGCCGCCGGGACCGGTTTTTCAGCGTGCCATGGGGCGGCACTGCAGGCACTGAGAAGGGAAACCAGAATCATCACACTGACAATGCGCATAGCCGCTCCTTATTAACCATCATGAACAAGGTCACGTCGGTGATCGGCGGTTTGCGGGTCAGGGACGTCTTATCTGAGTGTGGTCGCTAAGGAAATTCTGTCAATTAAAACAGCGCAAACATCAGCGCGACAGGAAAACTCATTGGCCAGGTCGCACCTACTAAAAAGGCACTCAGCAGTTTGATGCTTAACTTATCTTTGGCGATGAAGAACGTGATCAGCGTAGCGACCAGTGCAACAACGGCATAGAAAATGAGCATACCCTGGTACAGTGTCATCGTTATCTCCGCAGCGTCATTAAGGTTTTCGCTGCGCATGATGCGGATTTTTGTGATCCAGATCAAGAGCTGCAGGGTTTAGGATCTAAAGAAATCATGGGGTAAGCCCCCGATTCGCTCGCTAACCGGTAATCTCACCGCAGGCGATTTCAGGCTGAAACCAGGTCGCAAAATTGCCGCTCAAACCTTTGCTGACGCCGAAACTGCTTCCTGGCTACCGCTGGCGAAGACTCCCCGATTATTTGTCTCCAGGCCGTAAAAAAGCCCGCCAGCGTGGGCGGGCAATATGTGAGAGTAAAAAAGGTGAGTTAACTCTGCCGGTACAGCGCCATCACTTCTTCCAGGTCAGGCGTGCGGGGATTGCCGCCGGTACAGACATCATCCAGCGCCGCCTGTGCCAGTGCAGGGATATCCGCCTCCTGTAAGCCCACCTCACGCAGGGAACGCGGAATGCCCACATCGCGACAGAGTTCACGTACCGCAGTGACCGCCGCTTCCCGTGCCTGATCCAGTGACAGGGTATCGATCTGTTTCACGCCCATCGCGCGGGCGATATCGCGATATTTTTCGCCTGTGCAGGAGGCATTCCACGCCATCACCTGCGGCAGCAGAATGGCGTTTGCTACGCCGTGCGGGACGTTATAAAAGGCCCCCAGCGGGTGTGCCATACCATGCACCAGACCGAGACCGACATTAGAGAAGCCCATTCCGGCGACATACTGCCCCAGCGCCATCTGCTCGACCGCCTCACTATCGCCCGCGACTGACTTGCGCAGCGACTGGCTGATAATCCCGATGGCTTTCAGGTGCAGCATATCGGTCATAGCCCAGGCAGCGCGCGTAATGTAGCCTTCAATCGCGTGCGTTAAGGCGTCAATACCGGTTGCGGCTTTCAGCGAGGGGGGCATGCTCGCCATCATCTCTGCATCAATAATTGCCACTTTCGGAATGTCATGGGGATCGACACAGACAAACTTGCGACGATTCTCTTCATCGGTAATCACATAGTTGATGGTGACTTCTGCGGCAGTGCCTGCGGTGGTCGGGATCGCGATGATCGGCACACAGGGATGGCGGGTGGGCGCGACGCCTTCCAGACTGCGGACATCTTCAAACTCCGGGTTGTTAATAATAATGCCGATCGCCTTACTGGTATCCTGCGGTGAGCCGCCACCGATGGCGATCAGGTAGTCAGCGCCTGACTGTCTGAACACCGCAACGCCCTGTTGCACAACCCGGATGGTGGGATTCGGCACCACCTCATCATAAACCGCCCACGCAAGCTGGTGCTGATCCAGCAGATCGGTTACCCGCTTCAGCGCACCCGCCGCCACCAGCGCTTTGTCCGTGACGATCAGCGCTTTCCGCATCCCGCGACGATCCGCCTCTTCGGGCAAATGTCGTAAAGCACCGGCCCCAAACCAGGCCGTCTCATTCAGAATCATACGTTGGGTCATCAAAACATCCTCTGTTAACAAATGAATTTTCACCATCGGCGATCCCCGCTTCAGCTTCTGCGCAGAAGCTCTCAGTTCCGGGCCATGACAGTTGATAAAAATCAATCAATTAGTAAAAAAGGCGGTGTCTGCGCCAGCGGGTTTTGTGCGGGATGTCGCACATCAGACTCACGGCCCTGTCGGGGGGTTTCCGTCAATCGCTGGAGGTATGCCACACTGCTGCATCAGCAATCACGCATGCCCATGAGGAATGAAGACATGACCCGATTCGTAATGAATAAAAAGGATGATCTCGTCGACAGCGCGCTGGATGGCATGATTTACGCCAGCCCGTGGCGCAATCTGGTGCGGCTGCAGGTCGATCCGCGCATTCGCATCGTGATGCGCAGGGACTGGACCAAACAGCAGGTCGCGCTGATCTCTGGTGGCGGTTCCGGCCACGAACCGGCGCACGTCGGCTTTATCGGCAAAGGGATGCTGACGGCGGCCGTCTGCGGGGATGTATTTGCCTCTCCCAGCGTGGACGCGGTTTATAACGCCATCATTAACATTACCTGTGAGGCGGGATGTCTGCTGATTGTGAAAAACTACACCGGCGATCGGCTCAATTTTGGGCTGGCGGCAGAGAAAGCCCGAAAAGCGGGATTCAGCGTCAACATGGTGATTGTCGGTGACGACGTTGCGCTGCCTGATAATCCTCAGCCACGCGGCGTAGCGGGCACCTTGCTGGTGCATAAAGTGGCGGGCTTCGTCGCTGAACGCGGTGATGACCTGGTGGCAGTGACCGAAGCGGCGGAGGCGGCCAGCCATGCGATCGCCACCATGGGCGTTGCGCTCTCAAGCTGTCATCTGCCGGATGAACAGACCGGCCAGCGTGTCCCGGACGGCAGCGTTGAAATGGGGCTGGGGATCCACGGCGAGCCGGGCGTTGACGTGATGCAGACGCAGAACAGTCAGCAGATTGTGCAGCATCTGCTGGAGAAGGTCATGCCGGACAACGACCAGCCACGCGCACTGCTGGTGAATAATCTTGGCGGCATGTCGGCGCTGGAGATGAGTCTGGTCACGCGGGATCTGATTGAGTCGCCCCTCAGTCGTGGCAGTAATTATCTGATCGGCCCGGCGCCGCTGATGACGGCGCTGGACATGAAAGGCTTTTCCGTCACCTGCATGACGCTGACACCGCTGTTTGAAGAGGCGATCTGCGCGCCGGTTGAAGTCACAGGCTGGGTTCCGGCGGTTAAGATCGCGCCGCTGCAGCCGGTGATCGCGACAAAAGAGGCAACGGCGCATCCTGCGCAACCTTCCGATAACCCGACAGTCGCGGCCTTTGTTAGCTGCATCTGTGAAACGCTGATCGCCAGCGAAAGCGAGCTGAACAAACTGGATGCGCAGGTCGGCGACGGCGATACCGGTTCAACCTTTGCTGCTGGCGCGCGCCAGATCCAGCGCGAATGTGCAGATAAGAAACTGCCGTTGAATGCCTTGCCCGATCTGCTCGCGGTGACGGGTGAGCGACTGGCGACGGTGATGGGTGGATCCAGCGGCGTGCTGATGGCGATCTTTTTCACGGCTGCTGCGCAGCAACTGGCGGAAGGTGGGGCGCTGCCCGAGGCCCTGCAGCAGGGTCTGGAAAAGATGAAGCAGTACGGTGGGGCGCAGCCCGGCGATCGTACGCTGATCGATGCGCTGCAACCGGCCATCGAGGCGCTGGTGGCGGGTAAGCCGCTGGCCGGGGCGGCTGATGCCGCGCAGCAGGGCAGTGATGCGACGGCCAGCATGGGGAAAGCAAAGGCAGGACGTTCATCCTACCTTAACAGCGCTAACCTCAACGGCGTGCCCGATCCGGGTGCCGTCGCGGTCGCCAGAGTCTTTGCGGCATTAAAACAGCTTTAAGCATTTCTGCTGACTTATGGCGCTAAACGCGCCTGTAAAAAGGCCAGTAACTGACGGTTTACCTCGCTGCGCTGACGGTGCTGTGGGTAAACCGCATTCAGGGAGAGCGGTGGCGGCTGGCAATCGTCCAGTACCGTCACCAGTTCACCACGCTGCAGCGCGTTCTCTACAATAAAGGCCGGTAATAACACCAGCCCTAAACCCGCCAGTGCGGCATCCCGCAGTACTTCGCCGTTGTTACTCACCATCGGCCCCTGAACCGCCAGCCATTTCGCTTTGCCATTAACCTGCAGTTCCCAGCCGTTCTGACCTTCACGTCCGTAGCGCAGACAGGCGTGTTGCAGCAACGCTTCTGGCTGTTGCGGCGTGCCAGCCCGTTTCAGATAGTCGGGACTGCAGCAGATCACCCGCTTCAGCTCACCCAGCGGGCGGGCAATCAGGGTGGAATCTGCCAGGGTGCCGATGCGAATTGCCATATCCACGCCTTCGCCAATGACATCAACATAGCGGTCAGCCAGCTCAATCTGAAACTGCAGGGCCGGATGGTGACGCAGAAATTCGGCGATTAGCGGTGACAGGTGGCTCATACCAAAAGACATCGGCATATTGATGCGGAAGGTACCGCGTAGCGCCTGCTGCTGCTCCGAGACCGCCAGTTCAGCTTCCTGTATCTCATCCAGAATACGCTGGGCATGCTGCGCAAACAGCAGTCCCGCATCGGTGACTGACAGCTTGCGGGTGTTGCGGATCAGCAGGCGGACGCCTAACGAAGCCTCCAGCGCGGCCATGCGGCGGCTGACATATTGCTTTGATAACATCAATTGCTCAGCCGCTGCAGTAAAGTTGCCAGCATGCATTACGGCGACATAAATCCGGAGGTCTTCAATCTGCATAGTGTCCACTTATCGGTGACAGTCACGGGGATTCAGGCGATAGTTCAGCCGCAGGCGTTAACTTATATCGGGTAATGGGCGACAGGGCAACGCGTCCGCTGACCGTGCCTGCGCGACAGAGATCATAGATTTGCCGTTCCGCTGCCACTAAACAGGCAGGCTGGCGGGTTAATTGCGCTAAAGCCGTTATAGTAAGCAGGCAGTGACGAAACAGGTCTGGAGAGATTTCCGGGATAATCTGATAAGGAGTGGCTGGTGAAAAAATTACTCTGCGCGACGGTGCTGGCCGTTTTGCCTCTGACCACGCTGGCGGCGTCGGTGTTTACGCTGCAATCGCAGGATTTCAGCGACAATGCGCTACTGGATAAGAAGTTTGCCGGTGCTAATAAAAGTAATCCTTCCTGTACCGGCGAGAATATCTCTCCCGAACTGAACTGGTCGGCAACCCCGGCGGGCACGCGCAGTCTGGCGCTGCTGATGACCGATCCTGTTGGCGCGAAAGGGCTGGGCGTCACCCACATGGTGGCCTATAACATTCCCGCCAGCCGTACGTCGTTTGCGCAGGGTGCGCTGACGCAGGGCAAGGACTACACCGGCGGAAAAAATACGCCAGGCACGCTGCACTATTACGGGCCGTGCCCGCCAGCAGGCAGTGGCCTGCATCACTATAACTTTGTGCTGATTGCCACCGATTTACCGGTGGGCCAGCTGAAAGCCGGACTCACCCAGGCGGAACTGGTGGCTCAGTTGAAAGGCCATGCGCTCGGCGCGGCCAGCACGGTCGGCCGGTTCAGTAATGAGTAATCTGCAGGTTTGCAGAGGCAGTTAGCCTGCCTCTGCGCGTTATGCCTCAGTCGCCACTGAACATCTCCCGGATGCGTGATGCAATGTGATCGGTGTGCGTCTCCAGCGCGAAGTGGCCGCTATCCAGCATCTCAACCACCGCCTGCGGATTATCGCGCTGCCAGGCGACTGCGCCCGGTGGAATAAAGAACGGATCGTTCCTGCCCCAGATCACCAGCGTCGGAACCTGCTGCTGACGGAAGAACGCCTGGAATTCCGGATAGCGTTTCAGGTTATTAGCGTAATCAAGAAACAGTGCCTGCTGAATAGCTTTGTTGCCGGGGCGCTCCATCAGCAGCGTGTCCAGGGTATACGTTTCAGGAGCGATTTGCTGCGGATCGCTGACCCCATGCAGATACTGCCACTTCACACCTTCCAGCGTCAGAATGGCGTCGCGAATCACCTGACCGTTTGTCTCGCTGGGATCCGCCCAATAGGCGCGAACCGGTGCCCATGCTTCTCCTAATCCTTCCAGATAGGCGTTCCCGTTCTGCGATATCAGCCCGCTGACGCGGTCAGGATAGGCCAGCGCCAGCCGCAGGCCTGCTGGTGCGCCATAGTCAAAAACATACATCGCATACCGTTTCAGCCCCAGTGCATCGACAAAGGCGGTCAGCGTGTTGCCGAGCGCGTCGAAGGTCCATGAATAATCGCGTTCAGCGGGGACCTCAGTGAAACCAAAGCCCGGCATATCCGGGGCGATGAGATGAAATTTGTCGGCCAGAAGCGGAATCAGATTGCGGAACTGATGTGAAGAGGTGGGAAAACCATGCAATAACAGCAGCACGGGCAGGGAAGGATCGCCGGCTTCACGGTAAAAAATATTGATGCCGTCGGCCTGCTGGTAGCGGTAAGAAATTGATTGTGCACTCATGCGAACTCCTGTAACTGTTTAAGTGACTTTTAAGGGGTTACCTGAAGCTAAGTATGTCGCGATAATGTAACCTGTCAAATGAATTTATAACGGTTACAATAAGCATGAGGTAACTACTCAATTGCATTTTTATCGGTTACAGTAGCGTCAGCAGAATTGAACGGGAGGAGCACTATCATGGCGGAAACGCAATCGCAGAGCGGCCAGGGGCCGTGGTTTCTGGCCGATCATCCGGCGCTGGATTTCATCAACACTGAGGCCATCGTCGAGGGCCATCCGCACGATTTCTGGCAAATCGATCAGGATGTTGAAGCGTGGCTGCAGCAGGCCGGGCTTACAGCAGATGGCCTGGCGTTGCAGAATGAACCGGATGCGCTGTTGCAGGCCGCACGTCAGTTACGTCAGATCATCCGTAATAGTGTACAGCAGCATAAAGCGGGTGAAGCCGTGGATATTCAGGCCCTGAATGCCTGGCTGGGCGAAGCAACCAGCCATCTGCAGCTGACCGGCGAGCCGGGTGAATTACAGCTCAGGCGCGTCTATGCAGGCCAGAGTGTCATGCAGCAACTGGGACAGGTTGCGGAGCAGGCTGCGATGCTGCTGACGCAGGAGGATTTCAGCAGAGTCCGCCCCTGTGAACATCCCGCCTGTACCCTGTGGTTTTACGATCGCACCAAAGCGCATCGCCGCCGCTGGTGTAGCATGGCGCTGTGCGGTAATCGGGCAAAAGTCGCGCGTTTCAGGGCGGTTAAATCAGGTGGGTAGAGCGTCAGGCGGCAGATAAAAAAACACCCTGCAGAGCAGGGTGTCAGGTGACTTACTTCGCCGCTGTTGCGGCAGGCTTATGTCGTTTACGCAGCTTATCGATCAGGCGATGCGCTTCCGCTTTGGTTGCCACCGCAGGCGATGAGCCGGTCAGCGGCTGACGCGCCGTTTCACGAACCGTCAGGATAGTCAGCAGGCCAATCACGCCCGCGCCCATCATGTAGTAAGCCGGCATCATGTTGTTTTTGGTGGTATCCACCAGCCACGCGGTAATCAGCGGTGTCGTACCCCCAAACAGCGAAACCGACAGGTTGAAGCCGATGGCCAGCGCACTGTATCGGATATCGGTGGTAAACAGCGCGGGCAGCGTCGAAGGCATGGTGCCGCTGAAGCAGGTGTGCAGCACACCCAGAATCATCAGGCCGCCAAAGACCGCCCACATATTACCTGAACCGATCAGCATAAAGCTCGGGATGGCGAGCAGGATCAGACCCACCGCACCAAAGGCAATCACCGGACGACGACCGATGCGATCAGTCCAGCGGCCCCACAGCAGCGTCAGCGGCATCATCACGAACATCGCCACCATCACCAGCAGCAGACCACTCAGCTCGGGCAGACCCAGCACGCCGGTCAGGTAGCTCGGCATGTAAGACGTCAGCATGTAGTTGGAGACGTTAAACAACAGCACCAGACCGATACACTTCATCATCGGCGCACGGTATTTGCTCAGCATCTGCATCAGCGTCAGACGCGGTTTGCTCTGTTCCAGCGCCTCCTGTTTTTCCATATGCTGCTGGAATGCCGGGGTCTCTTCCAGCTTCAGCCGTACATAGAGACCAAACAGGCCCAGCGGCGCGGCGATAAAGAACGGCACGCGCCAGCCCCAGGACATCATGGCCTCATTGGACATCACGGTCGTCATCACTGTTACCAGGCTGGCACCCATCAGATAACCCCCGATGGTGCCGAACTCCAGGAAGCTGCCCATAAAGCCACGGCGTTTGTCGGTCGAGTACTCTGCGATAAAGGTCGCGGCTCCGCCATATTCACCGCCGGTCGAGAAGCCCTGAATCAGACGGGCCACCAGCAGCAGAATCGGTGCCATGATCCCGATTGAGGAGTAGGCCGGGATCAGGCCGATACAGAATGTCCCGATCGACATCATGATCATTGTCATCGCCAGCACTTTCTGTCGGCCGATGCGGTCACCCAGCGGGCCAAAGACCAGGCCGCCAATCGGACGTACCAGGAAGGCCGCCGCGAACGTACCAAAGGTGGCGATCAGCTGCACCGCGTTGTTGGCATCCGGGAAGAAGACTTTGCCGATGATCACGGCGAGATAGCTGTAGACGCCAAAGTCGAACCATTCCATCGCATTACCTAACGCCGCTGCGCCAACCGCACGCTTCAGCATGTCGTTATCGATCACGGTAATGTCGTCGACAGTCAGCTCTTTAGGCTTCCTGTTCCAGAAATGTTTCTTTGGGTGTTCAGACGATGAGTTTCTGGTGTCCATAATCTCCTCAGGTGCATCAATAAAGGAGTCTTATAGCTTTCGCAGCCGCAAACAATGTTCAGAAGAAACCGTGGAAATGAAAGCTATAAGAAGCCGAATAAGTTTTAAGTGAAGCGGCAAAACCGCAGCCGCTAAACCATAGACCACGATTGTAAGGTTTTGCAAGTTTCCAGCCGAAATAACTGCCTTTCCTGACAAACCCAGCATGGACCACCTGTTCATGTCTGCTTACGACCCTGAACATCTGGTAATGTCGCGTGCCTGCCCTCCGGGTTATCACCAGCGTGGATAACGCGGTGGGGCTATCTGAACAGTTGCAGTGCGTCGATGCGATCCAGCGCCTCAAGCAAAGAGGTCGTCCCGGCCGTCAGGCTGATACGAATATAATCACGTCCCGCTGCGCCAAAAGCGTGGCCTGGCGCTACCAGCAGATGGCACTTTGCCAGTAACAGCGCGGCAAACTGCTCACCGGTAAAACCCGGTGGCGCGGCCAGCCAGAGGAAAAAAGTGCCCTGACGGGCGCGAACCGGCCAGTGCATTTCTGCCAGCCTGGCTAAAACCACCCGGCGGCGCTGATGATAAGGTTCTGCCAGCTGGGTGAGTTGTTCTGCAGGCAGCGACAGGGCGGTGATGGCGGCATCCTGTATCGCGCCAGATACCGTGCTGTAACTGTGTGTATGCAGTTTTTTAAAAGCCGCAATCACCGAGGCGTTTCCCACGGCAAAACCGACACGCCAGCCTGCCATGATGGCGCTCTTGGACAGCGTATAAATCTCCACGGCCCACTCTTTGCCATCCGGCAGGGCCAGCAGACTCAGCGGCTGTTCGCCCGACTCACTTCCCAGCGTGGCGTAGGCGAAGTCATGGATCAGCGGAATATGATGCTGGCGGGCAAAGGCCAGCGCGTCGGCGAACAGCGAGGGTGTCGCCAGTGCGCCCGTGGGATTGTGGGGATAATTGAGCAGCAGCAGTCCGGCACGCGCCGCTATCTCATCCGGCACCTGGCGGAAATCGGGCAGAAAAGCGTTGCGCGCCTCCAGCGGAATACCATAAAAATCGGCACCGGCCTGACGCGCTGCTGAACGATAAAGGGGATAGCAGGGATCGGTCGAGATCAGCACCTGACCCGGATTGAGCAGCGCACGGGGAAAGCCGCTGACACCAATGTGCGCGCCCTGAAACAGCGCGATTTCGGTGTCGGGATCGAGAGTGACGCCGTAGTGACGCTGATAAAAATCAGCGATCGTCTGACGCAGGGCCGGTTTGCCCCAGAAAGAGGGATACTCATGGTTCTCCGGCCGCGCCGCCGCTTCCTGCAGGGCAGCAATGACGTCGGGCGGCGTCGGCTGACGCGGACTGCCAGAGGAGAGGTCGATCAACGGTAATTGCGCATCATCCAGCTCTGCCGCCTGCTTTTCCAGCAGGCTGAAGAGGTTCTCTTCCAGCGCCCCGACCAACTCTGAAGCTGCAAACTCCGCCATATTCATTCCGCAATAGAAAGGGTGAGGCGAAAAAGAATGACACAGCCAGCAGGTAAATCTTTAGCAGAAAAAACGCTGTCTTAAGCCAGTAAATGGATATTCAGCCTGCAACTATCGTTAGCATAAATAAGCTCAAGTCGGGAGGGGGTTTTGCCTGTTCCTGGCCGCGATGGCTGTGATTAAATCGATCGCTCTCACAATAATGAATCAGGTCACGCTATGCACATCACCTCCCGGGGAATTATTCTGGCACTCACCTCCGCCAGCCTTTTTATTTCAGTCGCTCAGGCAGCCGAACAGAAGATAATACGCATCGGATTTAATCCTGGGCCTTATAAAGAGCAGTTTGAAAAAGGCGTGGCACCTGGCTTAATAAAGCAGGGCTATACCCTGGAATATAAAGATTTCAGCGATGGGATTCAGGTTAATGATGCCGTCCATCGCGGTACGATTGACGCGAATATTATGCAGCATCCGGTCTATCTGAAGTCAGTTAATGAGCGGCTTGGCATTGATAACGTCGGGATAGTGCAGGTGCCGACCCCTCCAATGGGACTCTATTCTGCGCTCGTGAAAACACTGAATCAGCCCGCACCGGGCAGTACCGTGTCGGTGCCGAATCAGCCCTCCAATGAGTATCGTGCGGCGCTGCTACTGCAGAGCATTGGCTGGCTGAAAATCAGCCCTGACAGCGATGCCGCAACCTTTTCGCAAAAAAATATCACTGAGAACCCCTATAAAATCGTGCTGAAGGAGATAGATAATGCCCAGCAGGTGCGCGCACTGCCTGACGTCGATTATGGTGTCATTCAGGGCAACTTCGCCGTCTCCAGTGGTCTGAAACTCAATTCGGCACTGAAGCTGGAATCCCCGACCAGCCAGTTTATTAATGTGGTGACGGTAGCCGGTAAAAATAAGCAGGCTGAGTTTGCCCGTGACATTATTGCCGGCTATCACTCGGCCGAATTTAAAGCGTACATAACCGGTGATGCGCAATATACGGGCTACCTGTTACCAGACTATTTCAAATGAGTCAGGCGGCCATAGATTTTCGTCAGGTCAGTAAGACCTTTGCGCGTAACGGTGCTGAAGTTCAGGCGCTGCAGGACATTAATCTGCGCATCAATCGGGGGGATATCTTTGGCGTGATCGGCACCAGCGGTGCCGGAAAAAGTACGCTGTTGCGTCTGATTAATCATCTGGAGACCCCAACGGCAGGCACGGTCGAGGTGCAGGGGGAAGCGTTACAGGGAATCAGTAAAAAGCGGCTGATTGAGGTCAAAAAGCAGATTGGCATGATCTTCCAGCACTTCAACCTGCTTAATGCCCGGACGGTGTTTCACAACGTCGCGATTCCGCTGATTTTACAGAGGCGGGATAAAGCCTTTATCGCCGCCCGTGTGGCGGAACTGCTGGCGTTCGTTAACCTCAGCGACAAGGCCGACAGTTATCCGGACGAACTTTCCGGTGGTCAGAAACAGCGCGTCGGGATCGCCCGCGCGCTGGCAACCAATCCGGCGATTCTGCTGTGCGATGAGGCCACCTCTGCGCTCGATCCCCACACCACGGAACAGATCCTGCTGCTACTGCAGGAGATTAATCAGCGTTACGGAATCACCATTGTTCTGATTACCCATGAGATGTCGGTGGTGCAGAAAATCTGCAACCGGATGGCGGTCATGGCTCAGGGTCGGATCGTCGAACAGGGCGATGTCCTGACGCTGTTTGCTGAGCCGCAACAGGCGGTAAGCTCCAGCTTTGTACAGTCGGTTATTCACGATCGCCTGCCACAGCAGACGCTGGCGCTGCTGAGCCAGCCGCCGTCTGTCGACGTGTTGCGGCTGGAGTTTGTGGGCGACACGGCACAACAGCCGATTATCAATCGTCTGATCCGTGAACATGACGTTGAAGTGAATATTTTGTTCGCCAGCATGACAGAGGTGCAGCGCACCATTCTGGGTTTCATGATTGTGCAGATCAGCGGTGAACCCGCCCGGCGCGCGGCGGCCATCCAGTTTCTCATCGCGACCGGAGTGAAAATCAGTGATGTCTGAACTCTTTGAAACCGCCGTGACGGGCGACCAGTTCCTGATGGCGATGCAGGACACGCTGATCATGGTGGCGCTGTCGCTGGGCTTTGGTTCGCTGCTGGGCCTGCCGCTCGGCATTGTGCTGGTGGTCTGTCGTCCGGGCGGTATCCGCCCGCATCGTCTGGTGCATCAGCTGCTGAACCCGATCGTCAATGTCATTCGTTCACTGCCGTTTATCATTCTGCTGATTACCATCCTGCCACTGACGCGCCTGCTGGTGAACACCACCATCGGCACCGCCGGGGCCATTGTGCCGCTGGTGATTTTCATCGCCCCCTATATTTCGCGGCTGGTGGAAAGTGCGCTGCTGGAGGTCGATGAAGGGATTCTGGAATCAGCGAATGCGATGGGCGCAACCCCATTTCAGACCATCTGGTATTTCATGATACCGGAAGCGGCTTCTTCGCTGGTGTTAGCCCTGACTACCGCCACCATTGGGCTGCTGGGTGCCACGGCGATGGCGGGCACGGTGGGCGGCGGCGGCATCGGCGATCTCGCCATTACTTACGGCTATCAACGTTTCGATGCTTTCGCCACGATTTCAACGGCGCTGGTGCTGATCGTGATAGTCCAGCTTCTGCAAACCCTGGGTACGCGGCTGTCACGGCGCATCCGACGCGAGTAAACCATGAAAAAGAATGATTTAGCGGTGATGCACTGGGGTACCTATCACGTCACCACCGACGGCGACACGCTGACGTCGGTCAGGCCGGTGGCGTGGGATCGTAATCCCTCTGCTATCGGGCAGTCGTTGCCTGGCGCAGTGCAAAGCGAAACCCGGGTCAGAAATCCGGCTGTCAGGCTGGGTTATCTGCAGAACAGAAGCGCCTCACGCAGCGGACGCGGCAAAGAGCCGTTTGTCGAGGTGAGCTGGGAGGTAGCGTTACAGCTGGTGGCGGATGAGCTGACGCGGGTGAAAACAGAGCATGGCAATCAGGCGATTTACGCCGGGTCATATGGCTGGTCAAGTGCCGGGCGCTTCCATCACGCGCAGAGCCAGCTTCATCGGTTCTTTAACCATTATGGCGGCTACACCGCCAGTACCAACACTTACAGCATCGCCGCCGGTGAGCGTACGCTGCCGCATATCATTGGCGATCTGGATGAGTTACAACGTCACCATACTCACTGGCCGGTGCTGGCAGCGCACTGCGAACTCTTTGTGGCCATTGGCGGGCTGCCGCTGCGTAATGCTCAGGTTAATGGCGGCGGCGCGAACGATCATGCTCTGGCGCACTGGCTGACCACGCTGCGGCAGAACGGCACCCGGTTTATCAATATCAGCCCGGTCAGAAACGATCTCGCCGGGGTGGCCGATGCAGAGTGGCTGGCGATTCAGCCCGGTTCCGATACGGCACTGCAACTGGCGATTGGGCAGGTACTGATTGCGGAGTCCCTCTACGACGCATCGTTCGTCGCGCGCTGTACTGAAGGCTTCGAACCCTACGCGGCTTATCTCCGCGGCGAACGCGATGGCATCGCCAAAACGCCGGAATGGGCCGCGCCGATTACCGGACTGGCGGCTGAGCGCATCCGGACGCTGGCACGGCAAATGGCATCACACAAAACGATGGTGAATATTGCCTGGTCCGTGCAGCGGGCGCGGCAGGGTGAGCAGGCGTTCTGGGCCACGGTCGCGACTACCGCGCTGCTGGGACAGATTGGCACCCCCGGCGGCGGGTTGGGCTTTGGTTACGCCTCGACCAATCTGGCCGGTGCGGCGCGGCGACAGTTTTCCGGGCCGCGCCTGCCTGCCGGTCATAACCCGGTGGCGCAGGCTATTCCGGTTGCTCGCATCGCCGACATGTTACTGAATCCCGGCGGTCATTATGAGTTTGACGGTCAGCAACGGGTCTATCCCGACATCCGCCTGGTCTACTGGGCGGGCGGCAATGTTTTCCACCATCATCAGGATATCAACAAGCTGATACGCGCCTGGCAGCAGCCGGACACGCTGATTGTGCACGAGCAGTTCTGGACAGCGCAGGCAAAATTTGCCGACATCGTCCTGCCCGCCACCACGTCGCTGGAGCGTGAAGATATCGGCAGCGCCAGAAACGACGGGTTTATCATCGCCATGCCACAGCATCTGCCGCCGTTTGCCGCCGCAAAGTCTGACTATGCGATCTTCGCCGCGCTGGCAGAGCGGCTCGGTTTTGCTGACGCTTTTACGCAGGGGCGCGATGCGCGCCAGTGGCTTGAAGCCATCTACGAAGACTCCCGGCCTCGCGCGGTGGCGCAGGGCATTGAACTCCCGCCGTTTGAGACGTTCTGGTCAGAGGGCATGTGGGAATATCCCGCGCCTGAAACACCGGAGATCATGCTGAAAGCGTTTCGGGAGAATCCGGAACTGGCCCCGCTCAGCACGCCATCGGGAAAAATCGAACTCTTTTCGCAGCAGGTGGCTGACTTTGCCTATGAAGAAGCGCCCGGCTTTGCCTTCTGGTACCCGCCGGAATATCAGGCGCAGCAACAGGAGAAGCAGCAGTGGCCGCTGCATCTGCTCTCCAGTCAGCCGCGAACCCGTCTGCACAGCCAGTACGATCATGGCCGGGTCAGCAGGGCTACCAAAATTGCCGGGCGCGAGCCCCTCTGGATGCACCCTGAGGATGCGGCATCGCGGGGCATAGAGGAGAACAGCATTGTAAAAGTCTTCAACGGCCGCGGTGCGCTGCTGGCGGGCGTCCATCTGACGCAGGATATTTTGCCGGGCGTGGTGCAGATGTCGACCGGTGCCTGGTATGACCCGCAGGAGCAGCCTGATGGCCTGCCGCTGGATAAACATGGCAATCCTAATGTGCTGACGCAGGATACCGGCAGTTCGCGGCTGGGGCAGGGGTGCAGCGCGCAGACCTGCTTTGTGGAGATCGCGCTTTATCAGGAGACGTTGCCGGAGATTACGGCGTGGTCACCGCCGGCGTTTGTACGCTGGCACGCAGAGTAATCTGCGGGTGTGAGAGCCGCGGTGTGGTGGGATATTCCCATTCGCTGCATATCCATAGCAGGATTAGTTGGTAGTTAACACATAGGTGTAATGGCAATGTAAAACCATTCCATGCCAACAGAGTGTCTACCATGAGCGCGTTAACCACAGCAGAATTGCCGGTCATTGATTTCGCATTATTGTCAGGTAATCCACAGCAGCAGCAACAGGTTCTGGAAAAGTTAAGCCAGGCCGCGCGTGACGTCGGTTTCTTCTATTTAATCAATCACGGGATCGACCAGGCACTACTAAATGAGGTTCAGCAGGTCGCGCGGAAATTTTTTGCCCTGCCGCAGGCGGATAAAACGGCGGTGGCGATGGCCAACTCCCCACATTTTCGCGGCTATAACCTGGCGGGTGTGGAAATCACCCGCAGTCATCCTGATTTCCGCGAGCAGTTTGATATCGGCGCGGAACGCGATGCGCTGCCCGTCACCGCCGATTCGCCCACCTGGCAGCGGATGCAGGGGCCGAATCAGTGGCCGAAAGCCTTACCGGAATTGCAGACCGTGGTCACCCGCTGGCAGCAGCAGATGACGGCGGTGGCGCTGGAACTGCTGCGCGCCTTTGCGGAAGCACTGAATCTGCCACGCAACGCCTTCGACAACCTCTACGGCGACTATCCCAACGAACATATCAAACTGATCCGCTATCCGGGCCGCACCGAAGGTGAATCACGCCAGGGCGTGGGTGCGCATAAAGATTCCGGCTTCCTGACCATGCTGTTGCAGGATGACCAGCCGGGCCTGCAGGTTGAAGTCACACCGGACAACTGGATCGATGCGTCGCCGCTGCCGGGTGCCTTTGTGGTGAACATTGGCGAACTGCTGGAGCTGGCGACCAACGGCTATCTGCGCGCCACCGTGCATCGCGTGGTGTCACCGCAGCAGAACAATGAGCGTCTTTCGATCGCCTTCTTCCTGGGTGCCCAGCTGGATGCGGTGGTGCCAGTCTATCAGCTGCCTCCCCAGCTGGCCCGGCTGGCACAGGGACCGAGCAGCGATCCGCTCAACCCACTGCTGCGCGAAGTCGGCTGGAACTACCTCAAGGGCCGGTTGCGTTCGCATCCGGAAGTCGCCCAGCGTTTCTATCCTGAACACAACACCCACTAATAACGATAAGAGATAAATGATGATGATTAAAAAGCGCTTTCTGGTTCTTGCCGGTCTTTCACTGCTGATTGCTCAAAGCCTGCAGGCTGCACCGCTGCGCGTGGCGGCGGACCCCTTGCCGCACGCGGAAATCCTGGAGTATGTCAAAACCCTGGACCCGAAACTGGATATCAAAATTGTTGAGCTGAGCGGCGGCGTGAATGCCAATGAGCTGCTGGCATCCGGGGATGTGGACGCCAACTACTTCCAGCATCTGCCCTACTTGAAAGATCAGGAGAAAGCGCTGGGGAAAACCTTTGCGGTGGTCGCCAGCGTGCACATTGAGCCACTGGGGATCTACTCGCGCAAGGTGAAATCGCTGGCGGCATTGCCAGAGGGGGCCAGCATTGCCGTGCCGAACAACACCACTAACCTGAGCCGCGCGCTCTGGCTGCTACAGGATAAAGGGGTGATCAAACTGAGTGCGAAGGGCGAAGCGGGTTCGACACTGGTGACGCCGAAAGATATCAGTGAAAACCCGAAGAAAATTAAAATCGTTGAGATCGAGTCGCCACAGCTGCCGCGTTCGCTGGATGACGTGGATGCCGCCGTCATTAATGGCAACTACGCGCTGGAAGCCGGGCTGACCCCCGCGAAAGATGCGCTGGGACTGGAGTCGGCGGCTCATAACCCTTACGCCAACCTGCTGGTGACGACGCCTGAACTGGCGAAAGATCCGCGCGTGTTACAGCTGGCAAAAGATCTGCGCTCGCCGCAGGTGGCGGCGTTCATTCGTAAAAATTATCAGGGCTCTGTGATTCCGGTTGCGGACGAGCAGCATGATTAAAATCAGCCACCTCAGCAAACACTACGCTGGCGCACCCGCGCCAGCTCTTGACGACATCTCACTCACCATCGAAGAGGGCACCATCTTTGGCATCCTCGGGCGGAGCGGGGCAGGTAAAAGCACGCTGCTACGCTGCCTGAACCGGCTGGAAAGCCCTTCCAGCGGGCGGATTGAGATTGACGGACAGGATCTCGCCACGATGGGCCTGGCGCAACTGCGTCAGAAGCGTCAGCAGATGGGGATGATCTTCCAGCACTTCAATCTGCTGCATTCGCGCAACGTGCATGACAACGTCGATCTGGCGCTGGAGATTGCCGGTGTGCGAGCGGCGGAGCGCCGTCAGCGGGTCGCCTCGCTGCTGAAGCTGGTGGGGCTGGAATCGTCTGGCAAAGCCTGGCCGTCGCAGCTCTCAGGCGGACAGAAACAGCGCGTCGGCATCGCCCGCGCCCTGGCCGCCCGACCCCGTTATCTGCTGTGCGATGAGGCGACCAGCGCGCTGGACCCTGAAACCACCACCTCGATTCTTGATCTGCTGGCCGACATTCAGCAGCAGCTCGGTATCACTATCGTGCTGATTACCCATGAAATGGCGGTGGTAAAGCGTATCTGTGACGGTGCGGCGCTGCTGGAGAATGGCCAGCTGATCGAAAGCGGCACGCTGAGCCAGATTATGGGACGTGAAGAAGGTCGCCTGCGCAAAATGTTGCTGAAAGATGGCGAGGCAGACCGGGCGTTTATCGAAAAATATCAGCGTGAGGCATTAACACGATGCGTAGCATGAGTAGTGCGCGGTTTCAGGAACTGCTGCTGAACGCCACGGGCGAAACCCTCTACATGGTGCTGCTGGCGGCCCTTTTTACGGTGGCAATAGGCCTGCCGGTGGGCGTGCTGCTGTTTCTGACCCGGCCGAAAGGTATTCTGCCCAATCGCGCAATTTCACTGCTGCTGAATGCGCTGGTGAATACCGGACGTGCGCTGCCGTTTGTGGTGCTGCTGATCGCGCTGATCCCCTTTACCCGCTTGCTGGTCGGCACCACCCTGGGCAGCACCGCCGCGATTGTGCCGATTACCCTGGGCGCATTTCCCTTCTTTGCCCGCATCGTAGAGAACGCGCTGGATGAGGTCGATCGTGGCCGCATCGAGGCGGTGGTCTCGATGGGCGGCACGCTGTGGCATATCGTCAGCCGGGTGTTGCTGCCGGAAGCGCTGCCCGCGCTGGTGGCCGGAATTACCCTGACCATTGTGATGCTGATTGGCTTCTCGGCGATGGCGGGCGTGGTCGGTGGCGGCGGACTGGGGGATCTGGCGATTCGTTACGGCTATCAGCGTTTCGACAATCAGATCATGGCGGCCACCATTGTGGTGCTGCTGGCACTGGTGATGCTGATTCAGAAACTCGGCGACCGGCTGGTGCGCTCGCTGGCTTATCGTCGTTAAGGAGTAACGATGTTTCGTGTGATGTCGCCGAAAGGCTATCTGCAGCGGCCCGGCCTGCGGGCTGAGACGGGGAAGATTATCCGGCCGCTGGCCTCGCATATTCATATCTTCACGTCGCCGCGCGCCTGGGAGGCGGTAAACCCGGCATTGAGCATCAGTCTGGAACAGGCGGGTATTCGCTGGCAGCTCGATTTTCTGACCGGAGAGTGTACCGATGCGGCGATCGCGGCGCTGCAACAACAGGTGCAGACGCACGGAGCTACCCTGATTCTGGCCGTCGGTGGCGGGCGGGTGCTGGATTGTGCCAAAGCGGTCAACGACGCCCTGCCGGATATCCGGCTGGTGAACGTTGCGACGCTGGCCGCCACCTGTGCCGCCTGGTCGCCGCTGGCGATTATTTATGATGAACAGGGCGGTCATCTGCGCAGCCAGCCGCTCAACGCCATGCCGGAGTGGATTCTGGTGGATAGCGAAGTGATCGCCCGAAGCGATGTGCGCTATCTGCGGTCCGGTATTGTCGATGCGCTGGCGAAATGGTTTGAGTTTGAGCCTTATCAGCGACAGACGCCGCACCGGATGGCGCTGGATCTCAAAGTCTCTGCCGCCTGGCAGGCGGTGACGGTGCTGAAACAGTGGGGCGAAACGGCTGTGGCCGATAACATCAGTCAGCAGGTCACGCCAGCGCTGGAGAAAGTGATCGAAGCCAACATTGTGCTGGCGGGACTGGCAAACAGTATTCAGGATGCGATGGCGACCCCCGGCTTTGCCCATGTTATCCACGATCGTCTCACTCACCAGCCTGAACTGCATCACTGGCTGCATGGCGAAAAAGTCGGTTTCAGCCTGCTGATTCAATCCTGGATTGAACAGCAGGGAAAGCAGGTCGATCCGGAACTGCTGGCGTTGCTGCGCTGTTTTCATTCGCCCCTGACGCTGCCCGCGGCAATCAATGCTGACCGGGTTCGGCAGATTGCGCAGCAGATCCGCTTTCCTTCAGCCAGCCTGGCGCATCTTCCTTTTACGTTCGACCCTCATCTGCTTGAGCAGGCCTTTCTGGCGACAGGCGCGATTAGACAGTAAATGCGCTGAGCACAAAAAGCAGTCGTTGCCGCTTGATAACCTACCAATAGTAACTTACCTTTAGTAGCTTAATGGCTGACAAGGTAAGGTGACAACGATGCATGCATTAATAGTGACTTCCCATCCCAATCAGGATGCGCATACCCACCGCGTGGCGGACCAGCTGGCGCAGGGCATCATGGCGACCGGCCAGCACACGGCTGAAAAGGCCGATCTGGCGGCTGAAGGGTTCGATCCCCGTTTCACGCTCAGCGATCACCAGCTTTTCAACGGGCAGGGGGTGGCGACGCCCGATGTGCTGGCCGAGCAGCAGCGGCTGGATCGCGCCGATGCGCTGGTGCTGGTCTATCCGGTTTACTGGTGGTCATTCCCGGCACAGCTTAAAGGCTGGATCGACCGGGTCTTCATCGCGGGCTGGGCTTTTGATGAGCAGGATGGCCAGCTGGTTAAACGCCTTGGGCATCTTCCCGTCCATCTGGTGGCGATTGGTGCAGCGGAAACCCGTACTTTTCTGCGGCGCGGCTATTTCGCCAGCATGCGGAATCAGATTGATAACGGCATCTTTGACTTCTGTGGTGCGCCGGTGGTCACCAGCGAGCTGTTGCTGAGCGGCGATGAAGGTTATCCTGAGTCGCACTATCAGCTGGCGCAGCAACTGGGTCAGCGTGTGTTTGCCCCTCAGGAAAAACATGACCGTTGAAAAACCACCCCGTAAGCGTCTGTCACGCGAGGCCCGACGCAGGCAGTTGTCGGATGTCGCGTGGCAGATACTGCAAACCGAAGGCAGCGAGGCGCTGACCCTGGCGCGGGTCGGCGAAGCGGCGGGAGTCAGTAAACCGGTAGTTTATGACCATTTCACCACCCGTCATGGGCTGCTGGCGGCGTTGTATGACGATTTTGATCGCCGCCAGACCGAACTCATGGAAGCGGCGATGAATGCCGCACCGATGCAACTGCAACAGAAAGCGGAAGTGCTCGCTGCCTGCTACGTCGACTGTGTGATGACCGAGGGGCGCGAAATACCGGAACTGATTTCAGCGCTGAGCACCTCACCGGAGCTGGCGGCCGTTAAACGCCACTATCAGCTCGATTATATTGCCCGCTGTCAGCGCTGGTTTGCGCCTTTCGCTGACCGCCGTTCGATTCCTGAAGCCGGCATGTGGGGCCTTCTGGGCGGTGCAGATGCCATCGCAGGCGCGGTGGCACGCGGCGATGTTGGCAAACCGGACGGCGAGCAGGCGATCACGGCCATGGTCGTGGCGCTGGTGGCAGGCAGTCGTGCGTCGGGATCGGCGTAGCCTAAAAAAGGCGGCCCGCAGGCCGCCGAATCATTCAACCACAACAGGCGTTGTGTAAGCAGTGGCAACGTACAATGATGATCGTTTAGCCTTTCACCCCGCCCGCGGTTAAACCGCTCACCAGCCAGCGCTGAGCCAGCAGGAACACCAGGGTAATCGGAATCGCAGAGAGCACCGCCGCGGCGGCAAAATCTCCCCATAAATAGTTCTGCGGATTGAGGTACTGCTGCATCCCGACGGCCAGGGTGTAGCTGTTCACGTCGCGCAGCAGCAGCGACGCCACCGGCACTTCCGTCACCGCAGCGATAAACGCCAGAATAAACACCACCGCCAGAATCGGCACCGACAGCGGCAGCAGCACCAGCCGGAACGCCTGCCACGGCGTTGCGCCATCCAGCGCGGCGGCCTCTTCCAGTGACCCGTCGATCGTTTCGAAGTAGCCTTTGATGGTCCAGACATGCAGCGCGATCCCCCCCAGATAGGCGAAGATCACCCCGCCATGGGTATTCAGCCCGATGAAAGGCAGATACTGGCCGAGACGATCAAATAAGGCATAGAGCGCCACCAGCGACAGCACCGCCGGGAACATCTGAAAAATCAGCATCCCTTTCAGCAGGCTGGCGCGACCGGTAAAACGCATGCGGGCAAACGCATAGGCGCAGGTGGTGGAGAGCGCCACAATGCCCAGCGCACTGATCCCCGCAATCTTGATCGAGTTCCATAACCACAGCAGCACCGGGAAGGGCGGCGGTGTTACGCTTCCATCCGCATGTTCCACGCTAAAACCCAGCGCCAGCCGCCAGTGCTCCCAGGAGATCTGCTCCGGAATCAGGCTGCCGGTGGCGAAGTTACCGGCACGCAGGGAAATCGCAATCACCATCAGCAGCGGGAAGAGAATCGCCGCGATAAATAACAGCAGCAGCAGATGCGTGGTGAACAGACGCAGCCGTTGTGATTTGGGTTGTACCATTGCCATAACAACTCCTTAGCGCCTGGTCCGTCAGGCCATTAATCGAATTTCATCCGCGAGGCTTTGAGGTTAATCACCGCCAGCGCACCCACCAGCAGGAAGATCAGCGTCGCAATGGCGGCCGCCAGACCAAAGTCCTGCCCGCCGCCGCCCTCAAAGGCGATACGCCAGGTGTAGTTCACCAGCAAATCGGTATAACCGGCTGGCGTGGTGGTGCCGAGGCGATCCGGCCCGCCGTTGGTCAGTAACTGCACCAGCACAAAGTTATTAAAGTTGAAGGCAAAGCTGGCAATCATCAGCGGCATCAGTGGCTTCAGCAGCAGCGGCAGCGTAATCAGGAAGAAGTTCTGCAGCGGTCCCGCACCGTCCATCGCCGAGGCCTCATAGAGGTCGTCCGGAATCGCTTTCAGCAGCCCCATGCAGAGGATCATCATGTAGGGGTAGCCGAGCCAGGTATTCACGATAATCAGCATGGCGCGCGCCAGCGTCGGATCGCTGAACCAGGCGGGCTTCACACCAGACAGCGCGCTGAGCATCACGTTGATCTCACCAAAACTCTGGTTAAACAGCCCTTTGAAAATCAGAATCGAGATAAACGCCGGAACGGCATAGGGCAGAATCAGCATCACCCGATAGACCGCTTTGCCGCGCAATGCTTCCCACTGCACCAGGCAGGCCAGCACCATGCCCACGGCGACGGTCAGCACCACGGTGATCAGCGAGAAGAGCAGCGTCCAGCCAAATATTGCCAGGAACGGCTTCTGAATCCCTTCGTCAGTAAACACCCGCACAAAGTTTTTCCAGCCGGTATTCACAGTGAAGCCAGGGCTTAAGGTCTCGTTGCCCCCGTTATTATCCGCGTTCACGGCCTGATAGAAGCCGGTCTGCGGATTGGCACGGTAATGCGTGCCGCTCTGCTGGTTAATCAGCTCGTCCTGCGCGCCAACCCGATAGAGTGGCTGGGTGCCGGAGAACTGACGCAGCGAACTCATCCGCAGCTGACGGCCATCCGGCAGCTCAGCGCGGATCTGGCTCAGCGCCTGACGATTCGTGGTGATGACTCTTAAGGTCGCGCGTTCACCCGCGGGTGGCGTCGCGGCTGCCATTTTCAGCGTCTGTTCCGGGCCAAACTGAAAGGGCGGCGAGACAAAGTCGGCTTTGCCATCATTCAGCACCAGCTGCCAGCGATCGCCCGCCGGGAACAGTGAGAAACTGACCGCTTCACCCGACTGGAAGGTGCGGCCCAGCAGCACCTGCTGCGCCCGCTCAAAGGTGAGCTGGTTGGTGCTGCTGTAGTTGGTAAAGGCGATAGCGATGGTGCAGGCGAGGGGAAACAGCACAAACAGTGCCATTCCGGCCACGCCGGGATAGACATAACGCCACGCATAGGCGCGACGATTAGCAAAAATCCACAGCCCGGTCGCACTGAGGATCAGCGTCAGCAGCGCAAACAGATATTCGCCCTGCGCGTACATCAGCACCAGCAGATAGCCGACCAGCAGACAGCAGATCCCGATGAGAACGCTTTTCAGCAACAGACTGTGCGTTTTCGGTTTTCCTGACATGATGCGGTTTTCCTTAACGGTCACTCAGGCCGGGGATGACCCCGGCAGGGAAGGATTACTTCTTCAGACGGGCCTGGGCATCTTTCAGTGCGGCGTCAACGCTCTGACGTCCGCCCAGCGCGTTCAGGGTGGCGGTGCGCATCGCGTACCAGAAGGCCGCCATCTGCGGGATGTTCGGCATGATGTCACCCTGTTTAGCGTTGCTCATGGTGGCGGCGATACGCGGATCTTTCTCCAGTGTCTGCTGGTAAGATTTCAGCGCCACGGCACCCAGCGGCTTGTCTTTGTTCACCGTTTCCAGTCCGGAGTCGGTCAGCAGATAGTTCTCCAGGAACTCTTTCGCCAGCTCTTTATTAGGACTGGCGGCGTTGATCCCGGCACTCAGCACGCCGACAAAGGCTTTTGAGGGTTTGCCGTTCAGCGTGGGCAGTTCCGTGACGCCATAGTCGATGCCGCTCTTGTCGAGGTTGCCCCACGCCCACGGACCATTAACGGTCATGGCGGTTTCGCCTTTGTTAAAGGCAGCTTCAGCGATGGAGTAATCGGTGTCGGCATTCAGGGTTTTGGCTTTGACCTGATCGACCAGGAACTGCATGCCCGCTTTCGCCCCGGCGTTGTCGACGCCGACATCTTTCACGTCATAATGTCCGTCGGTGAGTTTAAAGGCGTAGGCCCCGCCAGCGGCCAGCAGTGGCCAGGTGAAGTAGGGCTCCTGCAGGTTAAACATGATGGCGCTTTTGCCTTTGGCGCGCAGTTGCCTGTCGAGGCCCGCCATCTCTTCCCAGGTTTTTGGCGGGTTTGGCAGCAGCTTTTTGTTGTAGATCAGTGACAGCGCTTCAACCGAAATCGGATAGCCAATCAGCTTGCCGTCGAAGCGCACCGCGTCCCAGGTGAACGGGAAGATCTTCTCGCGGAAGCTGGCATCCGGCGTCACTTCCGCCAGCAGGCCCGACTGCGCATAGCCGCCAAAACGGTCATGCGCCCAGAAGATAATGTCCGGGCCATCGCCGGTTGCCGCGACCTGCGGATACTTCTCTTCCATTTTGTCAGGATGTTCGACCGTGACTTTAATGCCGGTCTCCTTCTCAAATTTCTTACCCACTTCGGCCAGGCCGTTGTAGCCCTTGTCACCGTTAATCCAGATGACCAGTTTACCTTCCTCAATTTTTGCCACCGCGCTTGCTGAAAAGAGCACAGCAGAGAGGGCCGAAAGGGCCAGAATTCTTGCTCCGGTTTTCATCGTCATAAATCCATCCTTTTAGCGGAAGTGGTGAATGCTCTGTCGGCATCATTGTGCGTCTCCACACCGGCATCTCATCCTCCTCCGCTCTACGCCCCTCACCCTGTCGCTGTGATCGCGCTGGCAAAAAGCGCCTGAAGCGGGGGGATACGCGGCAAAAAATTCCTCGGGTCTGCGTCAGCGATCACAAAAAAGCGCGGCAGCGCACGGGCCGCGCCCTCAGCACACGTTTCTCCTCCTCCCGCCTCCTCCCCCAGCAGTTTGCGTTATGGCGGAGGATGTTACCGATTGTTTCCTCTCGCATAGTGAGCCCCGGAACCCGTCTGCCGCTGGGCAGACACGACTATGCAGCTAAGAGGGAAGGGATCATGGCGAGCGTTGTGTTACGCAATGTCACGAAAGCCTGGGGCGATACGGTGGTGTCGAAAGATATCGATCTCACTATTCGTGAAGGGGAATTTGTTGTTTTCGTCGGCCCATCAGGCTGTGGCAAATCGACGCTGCTGCGCATGATTGCCGGACTGGAGACCATCACCAGCGGCGAGCTGTTAATCGGCGACCGGCGCATGAATGAAGTGCCACCCGCCGAACGCGGCATCGGCATGGTGTTTCAGTCCTATGCGCTCTATCCCCATCTGTCGGTGGCGGAGAACATGTCTTTTGGCCTCAAACTGGCCGGGGTGAAAAAAGCGGAGATCCAGCAGCGGGTTAATCAGGTGGCGGAGATTCTGCAACTGGCGCATCTGCTCGATCGCCGTCCTAAAGCCCTCTCTGGCGGGCAGCGTCAGCGCGTGGCGATTGGCCGCACGCTGGTGGCGGAACCGCGCGTCTTCCTGCTGGATGAACCACTGTCGAACCTTGACGCCGCGCTGCGCGTTCAGATGCGCATTGAGATCTCCCGTCTGCATAAGCGCCTCAAACGCACCATGATTTACGTGACCCACGATCAGATCGAAGCGATGACGCTGGCCGACAAAATCGTGGTGCTGGATGCCGGACGCATTGCGCAGGTCGGCAAGCCGCTTGAGCTCTACCACTATCCCGCCAACCGCTTTGTCGCCGGATTTATCGGCTCACCAAAAATGAATTTCCTGCCGGTCAAAGTGACCGCCACCGCCATCGATCAGGTTCAGGTGCGGCTGCCGAATCAGCAGCTGGTCTGGCTGCCGGTTGACAGCGCCGGTGTGCAGGTCGGCAGCAACATGTCACTGGGTATTCGCCCGGAACATCTGCTCTCCAGCGATATCGCCGACGTCACCCTGGAAGGGGAAGTGCAGGTGGTGGAACAGCTGGGGCATGAAACACAGATCCACATCGAGATTCCCGCTATCCGTCAGAACCTGGTTTACCGCCAGGAGGACGTCGTGCTGGTAAAAGAGGGCGCCATCCTCGGTATTGGCCTGCCGCCCGAGCGTTGTCACCTGTTCCGCGAGGACGGGAGCGCGTGCCGCAGGCTGTATCAGGAGCCGGGTGTTTAGCCCTGCCAAAACAATAAAAGCAATGACCTCAGGAGATAGAAAATGTTAACTCTGCGCAAACTCCCCATCGCCGTTGCCGTCGCGGTGGGAACCCTCTCCGCCCCGACGATGGCGGTTGATTTTACCGGTTACGCCCGTTCCGGCATTGGCTGGACCGGCAGCGGTGGCGAACAGCAATGTTTCCAGGCTACCGGCGCCCAAAGTAAGTACCGTCTGGGCAATGAATGTGAAACCTACGCCGAACTGAAATTAGGCCAGGAAGTGTGGAAAGAGGGCGACAAGAGCTTCTATTTCGACACCAACGTGGCTTACTCCGTGGCGCAGCAGAATGACTGGGAAGCGACATCACCCGCTTTCCGTGAAGCCAACGTCAAAGGTAAAAACCTGATCGATGCACTGCCGGGTTCCACCCTCTGGGCCGGTAAGCGTTTCTATCAGCGTCATGACGTCCACATGATCGACTTCTATTACTGGGATATCTCCGGTCCGGGTGCCGGTCTGGAAGATGTTGACTTAGGCTTCGGTAAGCTCTCGTTCGCCGCAACGCGGTCATCTGAAGCGGGCGGCTCTTATACCTTCTCCAGCGATCGTATCCGTGACTTCGCCACCAGCACTGCTAACGACGTGTTTGATGTGCGTCTGGCCGGAATGGAAACCAACCCGAACGGCGTGCTGGAACTGGGTGTCGATTATGGTCGTGCCAATGCGCGTGACGGCTACCGTATTGAAGATGGCGCCTCGAAAGATGGCTGGATGTTCACCGCTGAACATACTCAGAGCATGCTGAAAGGCTATAACAAGTTTGTGCTGCAGTACGCGACTGACGCGATGACTTCGCAGGGCAAAGGCGTGCCGCAGGGCACCAGTATCAATAACAACGGTGACATGTATCGCGTTCTCGATCACGGTGCGATCTCCCTGGCGGAACGCTGGGATCTGATGTACGTCGCCATGTATCAGAACATCGATCTGGACAACAACCGGGGCACCGAGTGGTACACCGTGGGTGTGCGCCCGATGTACAAATGGACGCCAATCATGAGCACCCTGCTGGAGCTGGGCTACGACAACGTCAAATCGCAGCAGGCGAACGAGCGCAACGGCCAGTACAAAGTGACCCTGGCGCAGCAGTGGCAGGCGGGTGACAGCATCTGGTCACGTCCGGCGCTGCGTCTGTTTGCGACCTACGCCAAATGGGATGAGAAGTGGGGTTACAGCAAAGATAACTCCGGCGATCTCACCTCCTTCGCTTCTGCGGACTCCACCGGCAACGGCATCCTGACCAACAGCCGTGGCAAAGACGACGAAGTGACCTTCGGCGCGCAGATGGAAATCTGGTGGTAAGCCAGCACCTGTTCTGACGGGCGCGGTGACGCGCCTGATGGATCTCTTTGGTCGCGGTGTGCCATTGCCTGGTTCACGCCGCGACCTGCAATAAGGTACGCATAATGAAAATGAAAAAACTGGCTGCACTCTGCCTGAGTGCGGCGTTACTAACAGGACACGCGCTTCCCGCCCTGGCGGAAGTTAATCTGGTGCCTCAGGATCTCTCTTCCGCACCCGTCGTCGCCCCTGAAACATTGCAACGCCTGAGCTGGCAGCCGCTGGCGGCCTCTCAGACGCAGACCACAAAACTCGCCAGCAGCGGACAGACGCTGAATGCGCCTCACATTGCCGGGCCGGTCGCGGCTTACAGTCTTCCCGCCAATATCGGCGAACTGACGCTGACGCTGAGCAGTGAAGTGGCGAACGGTCAGGTCTTTGCGCCTAACGTGCTGGTGCTGGATGAAAACCTGCGCCCTGCGGCGTGGTTCCCCAGCCGCTACTTTACCTATCAGAAGCCGGGCGTGATGGCGGCAGATCGGCTGGAAGGGGTGATGAAACTGACTCCCGCGCTGGGCCAGCAAAAGATCTACCTGCTGGTGTTCACCACCGACAGCGATCTGACTCAGACCACCACGCTGCTCGATCCGGCTAAAGCCTACGCTCAGGGCACCGGCCATGCCGTGCCGGATATTCCCGATCCGGTCGCCAGCCACAGCCGTGAAGGTACGATCAAGCTGAAGATGCAGACCAGTTCCGGTTCCTCAATTCTGGTCGGGCCGCTGTTTGGTTCATCCGGTCCGGGTGCGGTCACCGTGGGTAACGGTGCACCGGCGGCGGCTTACAGCGCAGCGCCTGCCCCTGCTCCGGCCGCAGCGCCCGCGCCAAAAGCCCGGGCGGAACCGATCATGAGCGACACCGAGCGTTACTTTAATCAGAAGATCACCCAGGCGGTGAACAGCGGCAATATCGACAAGGCGCTGAAACTGCTGGATGAAGCCGAGCGGCTGGGATCGACCTCTGCACGGCAAACCTTTATCAGTAGTGTTAAAGGCAAGGGGTGAAGCTGCCCCGACGCTATTGATGTTGTCCCATCTGGTGCGCTCTGGCGCACCTTTTTTCTTTACGGCGTTTCAGCGTGCGACAGGCGGGCAGCAGAAAACCCTGCTCCGGCGGTTTTCACAACCGGAGCAGGGTTATTGAGGAGCAATAAAACTCACCTGGCCGCTATTTTACGGAAAGGGAGACCGCCTCTTTTGCCCAGTGGCTGGCAAAAGGTTCGGCAGCGATGGCGGCAATAACGGCATCGGTTTGCACGCTGACGAGGTTATGCAGAATAAAGGGATCTTCAGAGAGCGCGATTTTAACCGCCTCATCGTCCGGATAATTCGCCAGAATATATCCGCCCGTTCCATCAACGCGGGGACCGGCGAAAATAATATTCCCGCTCACGATATTATCGGCGAGCCATTTTTTATGCCCCGCAGTATGGTGGGCCAGTTCATCCTGATTGTGCAGATATGTCAGCGTAATGGCATATAACATGGTCACTCCTTAATTAACGGCGGCTACGATGTCAGAAACGGCATTCAGCGCCCGTTCAATTTCGTGCTGGCGGATATCGTCAGATTTGGATGCACCCTCGGCGCGGATAAAATGAATCTTATCAATGCCGAGAAAACCGAAATACGCGCTGAGATAGCGCTCCTGGAAATCCATTGAGGCAAAGGGGCCGTTTTCATAAAACCCGCCACGCGCTGACGCGACGATCACGGTTCGTCCGCCTGCCAGCCCGACCGGGCCTTTTTCGGTATAGTGAAAGGTTTTACCCGGCTGAGCCAGGCGATCCAGCCAGGCCTTGAGCTGAGTGGGAACCGAAAAGTTGTACATCGGCGCACCTATCACAATGATGTCGCTGGCCATAAATTCGCTGACCAGCGCATCCGATAAGCGATGCTGGTTTTGCGTCTCTTCATCCGCATCGTTAACACCCAGCGGCCTGAACCCCTGAGCAATACTGGCGGTTAAATGCGGTATGGCATCTTCTGTAAGGTCGCGATAGTGAATGCGGGCACTGCTGTCACGTGTCTGGAGCTGCCGGACAATTTCCGCCGATAATAAGCGCGAAACCGACTTCCCCTCTAAAATACTGGAATCAAGATGAAGAATAACTGACATGAATCCTCCTGGTGCAGGCGTAGTAATCACTCAATGAGCTGAACGTTAATTCAGGCTTTTTGCTGCTTTTGCAATAAAACGGGCAACGTCGTCGGGATGCGAAATAAGTGAAAGATGGCTGGAGCGAAGGGTTTTCGTTTCAGAGCTTGTCTGGGCCACTATTTTTTTCTGCACGCGATAAGGCAGGGCATTATCATTCTGGGTCAGCAGATACCAGGTGGGTTTATTTCGCCAGGCCGCCTGCTTAATTTTGTCATTAAACGCACGGGCCGCGATGGGCTGCTGAACCGCTGCCAGCTGCTGCACTTTGTCTGCTGCGACGTCTGCCGCCATGACGTGCTGAAATGCCGCCGGGCTGTCGAGCCAGATCAGGCCGTGCGGGTCTGGCGTCATACCCTCCATCGGGCTGCCCAGGCGGGTTAACAGATCGCTGACCGATTCACCGCTGTCGGGCACCAGCGCCGAGAGATAGACGATCCCCCGCACCTTTTCATTGTTGCCCGCCTGCGTCACCACGGCACCCGCCCAGGAGTGTCCCACCAGCAGAACGTCGCCGTGCTGACGGGCGATAACCCGCTCGGTGGCGTCAACATCGTCCTGCAGTGAGGTCAGGGGATTCTGCACCGCTGTGACGTGATAGCCTTTAGCCTGCAGACGTTCAATAACCGCAGACCAGGATGAACCATCGGCAAATGCGCCATGCACCAGCACGATGTTAGTGATGCCTTGTGCATTGACCATCGCGGGCGCGCTCATCAGAGCGGAAAGGGTGATGGCGCAGAGTGATCGAAAGAGCTTCATTAATTCTGTTTCCTTCCGGTATCTTTTGCAGTGAGGAGGGGGTGTATCTGGCCCCTGCTGTGTTGAATCCAGTGTAAGCTGCGGCCTGGCGTTGAGTAAGGTGAGAAGAGGGACTATAAGCATGCAAAAAACGACAAAACGGATCGCCTGTTCATGACGATACGCATCGCAATCATTGCGCTTGAAGGAAGCCTGCACTCGTCGATCTCGGGTTTGTCCGACATGTTCTGGATTACCCGTCAGGCCATGCAAAGCCAGCCAGAACAGTCCACCGGGACGGCAGGAAACCTGTTTGATGTGCAGATCGTCAGTGCCGACGGTGCCCCGGTGCGGGATGCGCAGGGCCGGATGATCACCGTGGATTGTGCTTTTGCCGCCGCAGGCCAGCCAGATATCGTCATCGCGACCGGCATGGCGCTGGGCGCGGATCGTCTGCCGGTTCATATGCCCGGTTTTGTCCAGGCCGCGGCCTGGATCAGGCAGCAGTATGAGCGGGGCGCCAGAGTGGCAGGTGCCTGCGCCGGGGCATTGCTGCTGGGCGAGGCGGGCCTGTTAAATGGCAAACACTGCACCACTACCTGGTGGCTGTTCCATACCCTGCAGCAACGTTATCCGGCCGCGAAACCGGTGTGGGGCAAGGCGATGGAAGAGGACGGGCGCGTGCTGACGACCGGCGGGCCGCTGTCGTGGGTGAGCGTGGCGCTGCAGATCATCCGTCGTGAAGCGGGTGGTGACATTGCCAGACTCACCGCAGACATGGCCGTGGCCGACAGCCAGCCCCTGTCACAGCAGGTCTATGCGCCACCGGGTTTCGTCAACACCCGCCATCCTTTGCTGATGCGCGCAGAAGAGATTATTCGTTATCGCAATCCCGCCATTACCGCCGAAATGCTGGCGGCCGCTCTGCACACTACCGAGCGCACTCTGCAGCGCAGACTTAAAGCACTGACCCAGGAGACGCCGAAAGCCTTTATTACGCGGGTGCGGATAGAGTCCGCCTGTGTGTTGCTGGCCAACCCGCAGGCCAACATCCGGGAAGTGGCTGCTGAATGTGGCTACAAAGAGGATACGGCGTTTCGCAAGGCATTCACCCAGACGCTCGGCATGACGCCGGTGCAGTATCGAAAATGGATCACGGAGAGAAACGCCGGGACCGGCAGGCCGATCTGATGCTGGCGGCGCACGCCCTCCCTGGCGCGCGCTGGCCTGGCTTTATGGTGTACTGAAGCGCTCCACCTCAGTTCTGCACTGACCGCCTGCGGCGTGCCGTCAGATCCCGCAACAACGTCCCGGTTTCCGTATCGCCGAACAGCGTGTCAACATCGACGCTCAGCTTGCGACGCCAGTTCGGATACTCGTCGCTGGTGCCGGGAATATTCACCGGCGCGGCCATATCCAGCCAGTCCTCCGGTTGCAGACCCAGCAGAGCGCTGTGGCTGTCAGCCAGATAGCGCTGCATCGCCCGGTTTAAAGCTTTGCTCATGCCGGTGCGGCGTGCATCGCGGCCGGCACGTTTCGGCAGCGCGCCGACCCGATGCAGACTGTTCAGCAGCGCCTGTTTCGCCCGGAGTCGATCCTGATACAGTCCGGCCAGCACCACTTTGTCCGGATAGAGACCGAGTTGCGCGCCGGTGGTCAGATCGTCACTTTGCCACCAGCCACGCAGCGTCGGGAGATCGTGCGTGGTGGCGACGGCCATCGCCTGCCGGGGCCAGCTGGCGGGCGGCCGAAAACCGGCTTCTGAAGTCTGTTCGAACCAGAGCACTTTGTAGGAGTAGACCCCGCCATCCCGCAGCTTATCGACAATCGCTTCCGGCACGGTGCCAAGGTCTTCGCCAATCACCATGCAGCGATGGCGCTGGCTTTCCAGCGCCAGAATCGCCAGCAGATCGTCAATGGGATAGTGCACATAAGCCCCGTGCATCGCGCTTTCACCGGCCGGGATCCACCACAGCCGCATCAGCGCCATCACATGATCGATACGCAGCGCGCCGCAATGGCGCATATTGGCGCGCAGCAGGGCGATCCACGGCTCCCAGGCACGCTGACGCATCACCTGCGGATCCATGGGCGGCAATCCCCAGTCCTGGCCGCGTGGGCCGAGGATATCGGGCGGCGCACCGATGCTGGCATCCATGCAGTAAAGATCCCGTTCGCTCCAGGTCTCTGCGCCCCCCTGCGCGACGCCAACCGCCAGATCGCGATAAAGTCCGACAGGCATCTTCTGCTGCTGGCAGCTGTTCCAGCAGCTTTCAAACTGCTGAGCGGCCAGCCACTGCAGCCAGAGCCAGAAGCGCACCTGATCCTGATGCTGTTTCAAAAAGTCCTGCACCGCCGGGCTGCCGGGATTGTGCAACGCCTCCGGCCACACCGGCCAGCCCCAGCGCCCGCTATCCTGCGCCATCTGGTCGGCATGCAGCGCATCAAACAGCGCCTGATGCAGCAGGCTTTCGCCACCTTCACGGATAAATGCGTTAAATGCCTGCACCTCAGGATCGGCGGCGTCACGCTGGGTGAACTGCGGCCACGCCAGGCTCAGCGCCTGAATTTTCAGCCGGGTTACCGCCGCATAATCGACCCATTCGGCTGCGCGTGCCTGCGCCAGCATCTGCTGCGTTTCCGTCTGTTGCCACCAGGCCTGCGCGGCGGTGCTCAACTGGAAGTCAGGCACGGCGCTCACATCGATGTAGATCACATTGAGCCAGCGCCGTGACGAAGGGCTGTAAGGGCTGGCGCTCTCCGGGCTGGAGGGAAACAGCGCATGGATGGGGTTAAGACCGATAAACGCGCCGCCGCGCGCGGCCACTTCCGGCAGCATCCGGCGCAGATCGCCGAAGTCGCCGATGCCCCAGTTCTGCGCCGAGCGCAGGGTATAAAGCTGCACGCAGGCGCCCCACAGGGATTCACCTGCCAGCAGTGCCGGTGGTTCATAACAGCGGGCCGGGGCAATGATCACCCGGCACGCCCACTGCAGCGCGCCCTGTTGCAGGGTCAGCTGATGATAGCCTTCGGGCAGCGGCGGCAGATGCAGCGGTTGCGCGGGCTGGCAGCGACCCGAGCTGATCTCACCCGCCTCGCTGGTGAGGTGCCAGTGGGCATCATCACTCAGCTGGGGCGACAGGCTCAGCAGTTCGCCGCTGCGAAAAATCACCACCGGTGGCAACGGCGTGCTCAGCGGATTCGGAGGCTGCATCACCGCCAGCAAACGCTGGCGGGTCTGGCTCGTTATCGCCTGCGGCTTGCCGTGAGCATTGATATACTCAGCGGCAATACCCGCCAGGGAAAAATCATCCATAACCGGATCTCTTTTCATGGCGTTCCTTAGCGTTTCGCTTGCCAGATGCGCTGCTGGTAATCGCGGATGGCGCGATCGGAGCTGAACATGCCACAGCGAGCGGTATTGAGGATGGTGGCACGCGTCCAGGCCTCCTGATCGCTCCACAGCCGTTCCACCTGCGCCTGCGCGTCCAGGTAGGGCTGGAAGTCAGCCAGCACCAGATAAGGATCGCCGCCTTCCGGGCCGAGGCTGTGCAGCATCGCGTCAAAGGCGTGGAGATCACCCTGGCTGAAGGTGCCATCTTCCAGCGCCTGTAACACCTGATTAAGCTGCGGATCTTTTTTGCGCCACTTGTCCGGCGCATAGCCGCCCGCTTTTAACGCCACCACCTGTTCCACGGTATGCCCGAAGATAAAGATATTTTCACTGCCGACCTGCTCGGCGATCTCGACGTTTGCCCCATCCAGCGTGCCGATGGTCAGCGCACCGTTAAGCGCCAGCTTCATATTACCTGTGCCGGAGGCCTCTTTACCGGCGGTAGAGATCTGTTCAGACAGGTCAGCGGCCGGAATCAGCCGCTCGGCGACGGAGACGTTGTAATCGGGAATAAACACCACTTTCAGGCGGTTGCCGATGCGCGGATCCTGATTGATCACCTCTGCCACTTTGTTGATGGCATAAATGATGTTTTTCGCCAGCGCATAGCCCGGTGCGGCTTTGGCACCAAACAGCACCACGCGCGGCGCGCGGTTCGCCTGCGGATCGATGACCAGCGTCTGCCACAGCGCAATGATGTGCAGCAGGCTCAAATGCTGACGTTTGTACTCATGCAGGCGTTTAATCTGCACATCAAACAGCGCGCTGGGGTCGATCTCAATGCCGGTCCGGGTTTGGATCCAGCCGACCAGCGCCTGTTTGTTCTGCTGCTTGATGGCGCGATACTCTGCGCGGAAGGCGGCGTCATCGGCAAAGGCTTCCAGTCCCTGCAGGGCATCGAGATCGTTCAGCCAGGGCTTTGTCAGCGTGCGGGTGATCAGCGCACTGAGTGCCGGGTTGCACTGATTAATCCAGCGGCGCGGCGTAATGCCGTTGGTGACGTTATGGAATTTCTCCGGCCACATCTGGTGATATTCCGGGAAGAGATCCTGCACCACCAGTTTCGAGTGCAGCGCCGCCACACCATTGACCGCGAAGCCGCTGGTGACGCAGAGGTTAGCCATCCGCAGCTGGTTGTTGTGCACCAGCGCCAGTTTCGCCCATTTCACCTCATCATCCGGCCAGCGTGCCGCAACGGCCGCCTTAAGCTGCGCGTTCAGGGTGTTGATAATCATCATATGGCGCGGCAGCAGGCTGCGCACCAGCCGCACATCCCAGCACTCCAGCGCTTCCGGCATCAGGGTGTGGTTCGTGTAGGCAAAGGTGTGCCGGGTGATCTGCCAGGCATGCTCCCAGCTCAGCTGATGCTCATCCAGCAGCAGCCGCATTAACTCCGGGATCGCCAGCGTCGGATGGGTGTCGTTAAGCTGGATCACTTCGTGATCGGCCAGGGTTTCGATGCGGCGTCCGGCCAGATGATGGCGACGGAGGATGTCAGCCAGCGCACAGGCGCACTGGAAATATTGCTGCATCAGACGCAGTTTTTTACCGTTCTGATGATTGTCATTGGGGTAGAGCACTTTGGTGAGTTTTTCTGCATCAATGCCCTGTTGCTCGGCACGCAGAAAATCACCGTCGTTAAAGCGGCTGAGGTTAAATGGCTGAGCATGCTTCGCCTGCCACAAACGCAGTGGCTGGCTGATGCCGTTTTCAAAACCAACTACCGGCAGATCCCAGGCTTCACCGATCAGCTCAAACGCCGGTTGCCACTGTGGCTGACCCGCCACCGTCACCACCTTGCCGCCCAGTCCGACACGGACGTTAAGTGCGGCGTTATGGTTAAACCACGGGTAGCAATCGCGCTGCCAGTCATCCGGGCCTTCTACCTGCGCACCCTGTTCGAAACGCTGGCGGAACAGCCCGTACTGATAGTTCAGGCCGTAGCCGGTTGCAGGCTGGCCCACATTCGCCATCGAATCCAGGAAACAGGCCGCCAGACGACCGAGGCCGCCGTTGCCCAGCGCCGGATCGGTTTCGTTTTCCAGCACGTCGGTCAGTGAAATATTCCAGGCAGAGAGCGCGTCGTTAACCGCGTCATACCAGCCCAGATTCAGCAGGTTGTTGCCGGTCAGGCGGCCGATTAAAAACTCCATCGACAGGTAGTTAACGTGACGCAGTTCTGTCGCGGCCGGCGGAGCAGGCTGCGCGGCCAGCATATCGGCCAGCGCACCGCTGAGTGCCTGCCACCACTGTGCAGGGGTCATCTCCTGCGCATCGCGCAGGCCAAAACGCTGCCACTGACGTGTCAGGGCAGCATTGAACTGAATCGGGTTGAAGTCGGGCTGTGTCATGGTTATGTCCTGTAAAAACAGAAAGTAGGTCAATGTGACGACAGTCTGCCCGTGCGGAAACGCGCGCTCATCCTCCTGCAAAGAATTAGGGCAGGAGGATAGGGAGGGTGGAGAGGATGAGGCTATTCCTAAATCATTGAAGGAGTGTGATAGCGCACGCTTTTGTAAAGTTTAGTTAATGGGTTTGCTTGCATTCATCAGACGAAATGCTGAACCTGTGTAAGGAATAATTACGAAGCGTAAAATAATGATGCGCTCGACGAATGGAGAAACGCGCGCCCATGCTCATACCCGCCAAACTCAGCCGCCCGGTCCGTCTTGAAGGCACCGTCATCCGTGAAAGATTGCTGCAAAAGCTCACCGCTGCCGGTAACTACCGGCTGGTACTGGTCACCAGTCCGGCGGGCTACGGCAAAACCACACTGGTGTCGCAGTGGGCGGCAGGCAAAAGCGATCTGGGCTGGGTTTCGCTGGACGAGGGCGATAATCAGCCGGAGCGCTTTGCCGATTACCTGATCGCAGCACTGCAACAGGCAACTCACGGCGGCTGTCCCCGCAGTGAATTGCTGGCGCAGAAGCGGCAGTATGTGAATCTCAATGCGCTGTTTTCTCAGCTGTTTATCGAACTGGTGGAGTGGCAGCAGCCGCTGTGGCTGATCGTAGATGACTACCATCTGATCACCAATCCGGTCATTCACGACGCGATGCGCTTTTTCCTGCGCCATCAGCCTGAAAATCTCACCCTGATTCTGATGTCACGTAATCTGCCGCAGCTCGGTATCGCTAACCTGCGGGTACGTGAGCAACTGATTGAACTGGGCAGCCAGCAGCTGGCTTTTACCCATCAGGAAGCGCGTCAGTTTTTTGACTGCCGGCTGGCGGCGCCGCTGGAAAGTGAGGAGAGCAGCCGGCTCTGTGATGATGTCGCGGGCTGGGCGACGGCGCTGCAGCTGATCGTGCTGTCGGCGCGACAGGGTGCCAGTTCGGCTCAGCATTCCGCCCGACGTCTCTCCGGAATCAACGCCAGCCATCTCGCCGACTATCTGGTGGAGGAGGTGCTGGATAACGTCGATCTGCCCACCCGCCATTTCTTACTCAAAACCGCGCTGCTGCGCTCGATGAACGATGAGTTAATCGGCTGCGTGACGCGCGAAGAGAACGGCCAGATGCGACTGGAGGAGATCGAGCGTCAGGGGCTGTTTCTGCAGCGCATGGACGATTCCGGCTGCTGGTTCAGCTACCATCCGCTGTTTGGCAACTTCCTGCGTCAGCGCTGTCAGTGGGAACTGGCGGCGGAGCTGCCTGTGCTCCATCGGGCGGCGGCAGAGAGCTGGATGGCACAGGGATTTCCGGGCGAGGCGATTCATCATGCACTCGCCTCCGGCGATGCCACTATGCTGCGGGACGTGCTGCTGAAGCACGCCTGGACGCTGTTTAATCAGAGCGAGCTGCCGCTGCTGGAGAACTCCCTGAAAGCGCTGCCGTGGGAGATGATGCTGGAGAATCCGATGCTGGTGCTGCTGCAGGCGTGGCTGATGCAGACTCAGCATCGCTTCTCTGAAGTTGACAGTCTGCTGGCACGATTTGAACAGGCCAGCCGCTGCGACATTGATGCAGCCCTGCGCGGTGAATTTAATGCGTTGCGCGCCCAGGTGGCGATCAACGATGGTAATACCGATGAAGCGGAGCGGCTGGCGAAAGTGGCACTCGACACGCTGCCAGCCAGCCGTCACTACAGCCGCATTGTGGCGACCTCGGTGCATGGCGAAGTGATGCACTGTAAAGGCGAGCTGGATGATTCGCTCAAGCTTATGCGGCAGACCGAACAGATGGCGCGTCGTGATGAGGTGTGGCATTACGCGCTCTGGAGCATGATTCAGCAGAGCGAAATTCTGTTTGCGCAGGGCTTTTTGCAGGCCGCTTATGAGATTCAGAGCCGGGCCTTTGTGCTGGTGGAAGAGCAGCATCTGGCGCAGTTCCCGCTGCATGAGTTTCTGCTGCGCATTCGCGCTCAGCTGCTGTGGGCCTGGGGCCGGCTGGAAGAGGCAGAGCAGGCGGCGCGGGAAGGCATCAAGGTGCTGAACGGTTATCAGCCGCAGCAGCAGATTCAATGTCTGGGACTGCTGGTGCAGTGCTCACTGGCGCGCGGCAATATTGATAACGCCCGCAGCTACCTGAACCGGCTGGAAAACCTGCTGAACAACGGCAACTGGCACAGCGACTGGATCGCCAATGCCGATAAAGTCCGGGTGATCTACTGGCAGATGACCGGCGACAGCCAGAACGCCCGCGACTGGATGCGGCAGACACCTAAACCCGCCTTCGCCAACAACCATTTTCTGCAGGGGCAGTGGCGTAACATCGCCCGCGCGCAGATCCTCCTGGGTGACGTCAGTCAGGCAGAAGTGGTGCTGGAGGAGCTGAATGAGAATGCCCGCGCCCTGCGGCTGATGAGCGATTTAAACCGTAATCTGCTGCTGCTGAATCAGATCTACTGGCAGACTGACCGCAAAGCCGAGGCGCAGCGCGTGCTGATTGAAGCGCTTAAACTGGCGCGCAGCACCGGTTTTATCAGCCATTTTGTGATTGAAGGAGAGATGATGGCGCAGCAACTGCGGCAGCTGATTCAGCTGAATACCCTGAATGAGCTGGACAGTCACCGCGCCCGCCGCATCCTGCTGGAGATCAACAAATATCACCGTCACAAATTCGCCCATTTCGATGAAGGATTCGTCAGCCGTTTGCTCAACCATCCGGACGTGCCGGAACTGATCCGCACCAGCCCGCTGACGCAACGTGAATGGCAGGTGCTGGGACTGATCTATTCGGGCTACAGTAACGATCAAATCGCCGGTGAGCTGGCGGTGGCTTCGACCACCATCAAAACGCATATCCGCAACCTCTACCAAAAACTGGGCGTAACCCACCGCAGCGAAGCGATGAATCAGGTGCAGTCACTGCTGAAAATGATGGGCTACGTCTGAATTAACAGGCCCTCCGGGGAAGGATACAGGAATGTCGTTGACGGGCTTCTGGATGCCGGGATGATCTGACGTGTATCGCGCGAATACAGGCGCGATCACACAAAAAAATAGTGCCATTAATAACTACAGCGATCCAAATTCTGTTTACAATTGTAACTGCCGCTGTGCTAATATTTTCGCGCTTATTCAGGTCTCCTGCCGTGCGTAGTATTACTGGAACGCAGTATGATAGATAAATATCAGATTCATCATGAAATCGATGTGCTGCTTCTGCTGCGCCACATCTGCAAAATCGTTTTTACGTCTCTTATTTTGCTGCTGTTTGTCCCGCATTTTGCCTGGGCCGAGATTAACGATGGCAAAGCCAATCGTATTGTCAGCGGTATTATCAGTTTTACCCAATGGCCGGGTGTAAAAAGCCCTGAATTATGCGCATTATCTTCCGCCCGGCATCTCTCTTTGCCGCAAAAATCCGCACCTCCGGCTGCGACATTCACCGTTATCTATCTGGCTGACGTCAGCGATATCGGAAAGCATCGATGCGATGTGGTTTATTTCGGCGATCAGACGCCGCAGCAGCAGGTAGAGGCTATTCAGCAGTTTAAGGGCAAAGCCGTTCTGACGCTTGCTGAGAACAATGCGGAGTGCACTGTGGGCGCGGCTTTTTGCCTGATTTTTCAACCTGACCATACGCATTTTTCCGTTAATCTTGATTCGCTCTCCCGAAGCGGTGTCAGGGTGAGTCCGGATGTGCTTTTGCTCTCCCGTGAGGGAAGCGAATAAGATGAAATTCGATAAATTAAGACATGACAAGTCCTCTATCCGCAATAAACTGCGGAAAATAAGCACCATCAACTCAGCGGTGATATTACTGTTGTGCTGGATATTGCTTTCATCAACATCACTGCTGTTTATTAAAAATTATGAGAAACGAAATCTCGAATTAATTGGCTCGACGTTAAGTACCACATTGACGGCGGCTACCGTTTTTGCCGACAGTTACGACGCGCGAAATAAAATCGAACGGCTTGGCGATCAGGGCATGTACGCCTCGGCGAAGCTGGTCACCCGTGATCAGATTGTTCTGGTCCGGTGGAATGCGCGGCAGGAACAGACGGGCTGGTATTCGCGTTTGTTACGTGAATGGATTTATCACCAACCGCTCAACGTTAATATCATTCACGCTGACGCGGCTGTTGGCACATTGACGCTGGAAGGCACGGTGACCGGCGCGGTCAGTTTTATTCGTTACTCATTCCTGATTCTGACCAGCGGGATGCTCTGTGTACTGCTTATCTCACTGCTGCTAAGTGAATTTCTGCATCGGGGCATGATCGCGACGCTGCGCACCATCACCAGCTCGATTCACTATGTGATTCATTCTGGCGATTTTTCGCTGCGCATTCCGGGTGGCCCGATCCGGGAATTTCAGCTCTTTTCAGATGACCTGAACTCGCTGCTGATGGAGATGCAGTCGCTGAAGGCGTCGCTGATGCGTGACAATCTCTCGCTGGCCGCCAAAGCGCTGGAAGATCCGCTGACTGGCCTGGCGAATCGCAGCGCCTTCTCCGCCCGACTGACTCAGCTGCTCGATCAGCAATATGCCCACGAACGTTTTGCTCTGCTGTTTCTGGATGGCGATCGCTTTAAGAGCATCAATGATAACTGGGGCCATGCCGCCGGGGATGAGGTATTAAAAGCGATAGGGTCGCGCCTGCTGTCACTCGCGTCTGAACAGGATCTAGTCGCCCGGTTAGGCGGGGATGAGTTTGCCATGCTGGTCAGCAGCCAGGCCAGTGAGGCGGAGTTACAGCAACTTATGCAGCGCATTCATGACGTCATCATAGAAAAAATTATCATTGCAGAAGGCATGCCGATTTCGACCTCGGTGACTATCGGTTACGCCTGGTCCCAGCACGGTGACACGGTCGAGTCCATTCTCGAACGAGCCGATATGAATATGTACAAGAATAAGCGAACAAATAAAGCGTAAATAAGGCGTGAATATGAAGAAGAACATTTCCCTGATGCTGCTTACTCTGGCGCTGGTCGGTTGTCAGTCGAAAGAGCGTTTTAGTGAGGCACAAATCGCCGCGATGAAAAGTGCCGGATTCACTCAGAACATGGAAGGCTGGGGATTAGGCTTATCCGACAAGATTCTGTTTGGCGTAAATGAATCAGAACTGACTCCGGCCAGTAAAAGCACGATTCAGGGGATGGCGAAGAACCTGGCGTCGACCGGTATTGAGCATGTGCGCATCGACGGGCATACCGATAATTACGGCAAGCCCGATTACAACCAGCAGCTGTCGTTAAAAAGAGCGAATGCGGTTGCGGCGCAGTGGGCTGTCGGCGCGGCGATACCCCGTGAAAATATCGTCACGCGTGGCCTGGGCATGAGTGCGCCGGTGACCAGCAATGACAGCGCACAAGGGCGCGCACAAAACCGGCGCGTAGCGATTGTGATCACGGCCCCATGACAGACGAGTGGCCATGTTGAGTGCGGTTCTGCGGGGGTGTTAAAAGCGTGACCCGTGGCTGTTAATGGGAAAGGTGAATGCACGGCGGAGCCCGCCGTGCACTGTTTTTGTCAGCGATAAAACGCCGGTTTATCCGCCATCTTAACCGGTACAATCTCTCCGGACGTCTGCGCCGCGACGCAGGCATCTGCCGCTACCGCAGCGGCGTAACCATCCCACGCTGAAGGACCGGTCATCTCACCGCTGATGACGTTATTAATAAATGCCTGCAACTCCACGTCATACGCATCGATAAAGCGCTTTTTCCAGTCCGTCAGAATGGTGGTCGAGAGTTTTGCCGCGCTGCGCGTCTGCACAGAAACCGGCTCCGGCAGGCGGGCAATGCCGCTTTCACCCACCACTTCACACTGAATGTCGTAACCATATTCACAGTTCACGAAGATTTCGACGTCAATGCGCGCGCCTTTAGCAGTCTCCAGCAGCACGATTTGCGGATCGCGCAGGTGTGACGACGCCTTGCGGGTTTTACGCGGGAAGATCACCTGCACGCTGACATAGTCATCATTCAGCAGCCAGCGCAGTACATCGAGTTCGTGGATCAGTGTGTCGGTGATCGCCATGTCGGTGGTGTAGCTGTCGCCCACTTCCGGGTTGCGATGCGCGCAGTGCAGCATCAAAGGCTCGCCAATTTCACCGCTGTCGATCACCGCTTTCAGGGCACGGTAGCCGCTGTCATAGGGGCGCATAAAGCCGACCTGCACCAGCTGACGACCCGCTTTGATCTCTGCTTCCACAATGTTCATACAGCCCTGTGCGGTGACCGCCAGCGGCTTTTCGCAGAACACCGCTTTGCCTGCCTCGATACAGGCCAGCACAAAGGCTTCATGCGTCGGACCCCAGGAGGTGACCAGCACCGCGTTAACCTGCGGATCGTTGATCAGATCAATCGCATGGTCATAAATACGCGCTTCCGGCGTCAGTTCGTTCACAATCTGCTGGCAGTTGTCGCGGTTGATGTCGTTGAGAGCCACCACGCGCGCATTCTGTAAAACTGTGCTGCAACGGCGGATATGTTCGCGGCCGATTGCGCCGGTGCCGATAACACCCATGTTAATTGTCATGATGATCTCCTTAAGCTGAGTGGTTCAACAGCTGGATGCTGTCGCGAATTTCACGGGTGATGTCCGCTGCCTGCCAGCTGTTCATCACGGAGGAGAACGGCTCAAAGGCGTAAAGGCCGGTGTAGCCCATCTTCTCCAGCCGCCTGACCTGCTCTTTGCTGCGCAATCTGTCATCTGCGCTGAGCATAATGCGCTCTTCGTCGGTGAGTTCGCTGACCGGGCGCGGGTCGGTGACGCCGGAGAGATGCACCAGCCCAATCTGCTGAATGTCGACGTCCTGCTCAAAGGTCTGTTCCGCATCCTCAAACAGATGATGATGGAAGGTATCGATCAGCAATCTGAACGGCACGCCCGCTTCACGGATCAGCGTCTGCGCCTGGGTTGCCGAGCGCAGTGAGCTTTGCGGGAAGCCCAGCGGCTCGACCAGTCCCTGAATGCCCGCATCGGCGAATAGCGGGGCCAGGGTTTTCAGTGCGCTCACGGTGTCGGCGGCGCTGATGGGCGTGCCGTCATTGAGCGGGCAGAGCACCAGCGATTCTGCACCGACCGCCTGCGCATCGCTTAATAGCTGGCGGGCGCGCTGCAGCACCTCTTCATTCAGCTGGTTAAACGGGTAGAGCGCATTGATGGTGACAATCCGGATGCCTGACTCACGCGCCAGCGCTTTCACCTCATCGCCGGTGAGATCGTCGGTCACGCGTCCGCTGGGCATATCATTGCGCAGCTCGACATTGTGAATACCCAGCTGGCTGACCAGTTTAAAAAACTGCGGAAGGGTGAGGCCGGGCGCTATTTTACGGTTGATGCAAAAGCGCGCGTTGGGAATATTCAGGCTCATAACTGTTTCCTTGCATGTAGGGTGTCGGTGTTAATAGCAATCGGGCCGTCAGCGAAATGACGAAGGCCGTGATTTTTTTCTGCGCAGCGTTCAGGCACTATTTTTTGCCGTTATAAAGCGCATAGAAATAGTGCTCGACCTGCTCAAGACTTCTTCCCCGGGTTTCGGGAATAAACTTCACAACAAAAACAGAACCGCCGATGCCGATTGCCGCGAATATAAAGAAGGCACCGGCCAGACCAAATGCGGCTAATAACAGCGGGAAGGCCATGGAGATGGCGAAATTAGCGATCCACAGCGAGAAGACCGCGCCGCCCATACAGATGCCACGCATCCGCGCGGGGAAAATTTCCGACAGCAGCAGCCAGGTGACCGGTGACAGCGCGCCCTGCTGGAAGCAGAGAAACATCAGCATGCCCGCCAGCACCAGATAAGCCCGCAGCAGGTTGACCGCGCCATTGAGATATTCCGGCATCAGCCAGCAGACCAGCCCGATGAAGAACAGGCAGCAGGTGCAGCCCATCTGCCCGATTAGCACCAGCGGGCGACGGCCCACTTTGCCGATTAACCCGATACCCACCAGCGTCATCACCACCGAAATCACGCCATTAGCGATAGTGGCGAACAGCGCGGCATCGTTGCTCAGCCCGGCGGCGGTCAGCATGGTAGGGGCGTAATACATGATGGTATTGACGCCGGTCAGCTGCTGAATGGCGGCGATACCCACGCCCAGCAGGAAGATTTTCATCAGCCACGGCGTCGCGAGATCGCGCAGGCGGCCTTTGCCACGCTGGCGGTTCTCTTCGATGGTTTCCTCAATCTCTTCCAGTTCCCACTCCACATCCTCGGCGGCACGGGTTTTCTCCAGGACTTCACGGGCAGCCTGGCTGCGCCCTTTCATGACGTGCCAGCGTGGGGTTTCAGGCATAAATATCATGCCGATCCAGAGCAGAATGGCGGGGATAATCGACAGCGCCAGCATCCAGCGCCAGGTGTTTTCGCCACCCCAGATATCGTTAAAGGTGGCGTTAGAGATGTAGGCCAGCAGCTGACCGCTGACGATCATCAGCTCCTGCAGGGTGACCAGCTGGCCGCGTTTATTGGCGGGCGCGATTTCTGCGATGTAGACCGGCACGGTGGCCGCTGCGCCGCCTACGGCAAAGCCCAGGAACAGGCGGGAGGCGATCATCCAGGTGACATCCGGGGCCAGGGCTGATCCGACGGCCCCCAGGGCGAAGATCAGCGCCAGCGCGATGATAATGCGTCGTCTGCCGAGGCCATCCGCCAGATGACCAGCCGCCAGCGCGCCAAAGGCCGCGCCAAACAGCAGGGAGCTGGTGACCAGCCCGGTGGTAAACGGCGTGAGATGCAGATCCCCGCGCATAAACAGCAGTGCACCCGAGACCACGCCGGTGTCATAACCAAACAGCAATCCGCCCAGGGTGGCGACCAGCGCAATAATCTTCACAAAAGGCTCGGTGCGGGTGGCGCTATTTGGACCGGAGGCCGGGTTCGACGAGATATAGAGTTCTTTTTCCATGCATACTCCTGGTAATAACGGCAAAGACAAAACGTCAGAACATGAAGAAGCCATCACCCTACTGATATTTTTATTTCGGGTTAAATTATATTTGAAACTTAGTTTTCATTATGTGAGCTCAAGCCTTTCGCCCTTTTTATTTTGATGGGATTCCATCAGAGCGAAAATAAAAGCATTAAATTTAAGCGGGTTATTGTGTGTGTTAATAAGATGGACGCGTTTAAGACAGGACAAAACAGGCGGGAAATAGCGGCAGGGTGAATAAATGAAATACGGTCAGGATGAAATATCCCAACCGCGATAAGGTGTATTAAGCAGGGTCAGCGAATGGCGAGGGCACTTAATGCCGACAGAAGTGCGTCCACTTTCGGCAGGAACTGTTTGCGTCGTGGCCACACCACGCTCAGCGTGAGTCCGTCCGGCTGCAGCTGCGGCAAAATAATCTCCAGCTCACCGGCTGCTACGGCGCGCTGAATCAGCCAGGAGGGCATCTGGGCCACACCCAGCCCGGCGATAACCGCCTGAAGCTGGGCATCGACGTCGCCCAGTGCCAGCCGGAACGGCACCTCACGCCAGTGTGGCTGACCATCCTCGGTGGTGAACAGCCAGGGTTTGGTCGTGCCATCCACGCGTTCATAAAGGATCGCGGGATGGTTCAGCAGTTCTGCTTCATTCTCCGGACGTCCCACGCGATCAAGATAAGCGGGAGAAGCACAGAACTGCATCTGCTCGCGGCCCATGTTACGCCAGCCCAGCGAAGCCGGCAGGTCGGGCGCGCCGCCGATGCGCACTGCCACATCCACGCCTTCTTCAAACAGGTCTACAAAGCGATCGGACAGACTCAGGCTGAGCGCAAGCTCCGGGTGCTGCTGGCAAAAGGGCATCAGAAGCGGCATGACGTTGAGGCGGCCATAGGTCGTGGGCACTGCCAGGCGCAGACGACCGGAGGGGATCGTGCGCTGTGCAGCCAGCACCGCTTCGGCCTCGGCCAGATCCTCCAGAATGCGCAGACAGGTCTGATAATAAGCACTACCTGCGTCGGTGAGGTGCAGGCTGCGCGTCGTGCGTTCCAGCAGCCGCGAGCCGAGGCGCGTCTCCAGGCGGCTGACGCTTTTACTGACCGCCGATCCGGTTACGTGCAGACGCTCAGCCGCGGCGGTAAAGCTGCCACACTCGACGCTGGCAACGAACGGCAGAATATCTTTGAGGCGATGATCGTGCATCGATTAATGAACTCAGGTTGAGAATGCTGTGAATAAATGCCAGAGATAAGAACTGAATTCTCTATTAGGCTTAGCATTACGCAAAACGAGGAGAAATCAAATGAAAAAGCAGGCTTTGATTGTGGGCATCAGCGGCGTTATCGGCCGCGCACTGGCAGAAAAATTACAACATGAAGGCTGGGAGGTCACCGGTCTGTCTCGCGGACGCGGTGCAGTACCTGAGGGCGCCACCAGCCTGACCGCCGATCTGACCGACGCGGAAGCCGTCCGTGACGCACTGAAATCAGTTAAACCCGATGCGCTGTTCTTCAGTGTCTGGGCGCGTCAGGAAAATGAGAAAGAGAATATCCGCGTGAACGGCGGCATGGTGCGCAATGTGATTGAAGCTCTGGGCGATCGCCTGAAGGGTTCACACGTGGCGCTGGTGACTGGCCTGAAGCACTACCTGGGTCCGTTTGAAGCGTACGGTAAAGGCGCGGTGCCGGTAACACCGTTCCGTGAAGAGCAGGGCCGCCAGCCGGTCGATAACTTCTACTACGCGCAGGAAGATGAAGTCTTCGCGGGCGCAGAGAAGTATGACTACCGCTGGAGCGTGCACCGTCCGCATACCATTATCGGTCATGCTGTGGGCAACGCGATGAATATGGGGCAGACGCTGGCGGTTTACGCAACGCTGTGCAAAGAGAAGGGCTGGCCATTTATCTTCCCAGGCTCACCAGAGCAGTGGAACGGCATTGTTGATATGACCGATGCAGGTCTGCTGGCTGAGCAGCTGCACTGGGCGGCAACTTCCCCGAATGGCGCTAATGAGGATTTCAATGCGGTAAACGGCGACGTGTTCCGCTGGAACTGGATGTGGCCAAAACTGGCTGAGTATTTCGGTATCGAAGCTGCAGAATTCCCGGCGCAGATGATGCCGCTGGAAAATCGCATGCAGGAAGCCGCCAGTGCATGGCAGGCGATTGCAGAGCAGCATCAGCTGCGTGAGGCGGATGTGACTAAGCTGGCCTCGTGGTGGCACACCGATGCCGACCTGGGTCGTCCGATGGAAGCCTTTACCGATATGAGTAAGAGCCGCAAAGCGGGCTTCATCGGCTACCGCAGTACGCTCGACGCCTTTACTCAGCTGTTTGATAAGCTGAAAGCGGAAAAAGTGATTCCGGAATAAACCCATCAGGCGCCGTAACAGGCGCCTGTTTCGTTTCTGGCAGAGGCTATACTCTGGCACCCCATCAGCGAAAAGAGGATCGGATCCTATGGCGACATGTTTCATTATCGGCGCGGCGGGCAAGGTTGGCCAACAGCTGACCCGTCAGCTGAGCAGCAAAGGCCATGCAGTGACGGCCTTGCACCGTAAACCGGAACAGGCGGAGACGCTTCAGGCCGCAGGCGCAAAGCCTGTTTCCGGAGATATTCAGCAGCTGAGCGTGACGGCACTGGCAGAGTTGATGGCCGGTCACGACGTGGCCGTTTTTACGGCGGGCGCGGGCGGTGCAGGCATCGAGTTGACGAATGCGATTGACGGTGAAGGGCTGAAACTGGCGGTAGCCGCAGCTGAGCAGGCGGGGGTCTCCCGCTTTATGCTGGTGTCCGCTTTTCCCGATGCCGGACGTGGCAAAACCCCGTCAGAGGGATTTGAGAATTACATGCGGGTGAAGCGCCTGGCGGATGCTGAGCTGGTGGCGAGTCAGCTGGAGTGGATTATCCTGCGGCCGGGTACGCTGACCGATGAAGCCGGTACGGGTCGGGTTCATGCTGATCTGGCGATTCCCTATGGTGAGATCCCACGCGAAGATGTGGCAGCGACGCTGGTCGGGCTGATTGAGAATCCGGCGATTAAGTATCAGATCATTGAACTCACCAAAGGTGATGTGCCGATTGAGGTAGCGTTGCAGAGGTTGCAGCGGGGATAGAAAGGTAGGGTTGTTGCTGGATCGAGCCTGCTCAGGGAACGCGGTCAGATCGGAAAGACGCAAAAGCCGTCATCCATGACACGCTCGGCCCGCACCGTCCCTGGTGCGGGACGCTTTCCTCTTCTGACCGTGCTCCCTGCGCATTGAGTTTTTTCGTTGCTGCAAGGCGAATACTGATTCAGGTTCTAAGCATGCTCCCTGCGCAGACTCTCTGACAGTCAATAGCCCTTACTCTTTCAACAAAAAAGCCCCGAATCCGGGGCTTTTTTCTTATCTGACGCAGGGTTTACTTAACGCATTTTGCGCAGTGGGCGCGCTCAATGTGCTGGAAGAAGTCATTACCTTTGTCATCGACCAGGATAAAGGCTGGGAAGTTCTCCACCTCGATTTTCCAGATCGCTTCCATGCCCAGCTCAGGATACTCCACGCATTCCAGACTTTTGATGCTCTGCTGCGCCAGAACCGCGGCCGGACCGCCGATGCTGCCCAGGTAGAAGCCGCCATGTTTATGACAGGCATCGGTTACCTGCTGACTGCGGTTGCCTTTCGCCAGCATGATCTTACTGCCGCCGTGGGCCTGCAGCAGATCCACGTAGGAATCCATACGTCCGGCAGTGGTCGGGCCGAGTGAACCAGATGCATAACCTTCTGGCGTTTTAGCAGGACCGGCGTAATAGACCGGGTGATCTTTGATGTACTGCGGTAATCCTTCGCCGTTATCGATGCGCTCTTTGAGCCTGGCATGCGCGATATCACGCGCCACGATAATGGTGCCGGTCAGTGACAGGCGGGTAGAGACCGGATAAGCAGAGAGCTGCGCCAGAATCTCTTCCATCGGACGGTTAAGATTGACCTGCAACACTTCACCTTCGCCCTGCTGACGCAGCGCTTCCGGGATCAGGCGGCCTGGATTTGATTCCAGTTTCTCAATCCAGATACCTTCACGGTTGATCTTCGCTTTGATGTTACGGTCAGCCGAGCAGGAGACGCCCATGCCAATCGGGCACGACGCACCGTGACGCGGCAGACGCACCACGCGGATGTCGTGGGCAAAATATTTACCGCCAAACTGCGCGCCGAGGCCGAGCTGCTGCGCGGCTTCCAGCAGTTCCTGCTCCAGCTGTACGTCGCGGAACGCCTGACCATGCTCGTTGCCTTCGGTCGGTAAGCCATCGTAATAGTGCGTCGAAGCGAGCTTAACGGTTTTCAGGGTGCTTTCAGCCGAGGTGCCGCCGATAACAAACGCAATATGGTAAGGCGGACAGGCCGCGGTGCCGAGGGTACGCATCTTATCGACCAGGTAATTTTTCAGCTTGCCCGGACTCAGCAACGCTTTGGTTTCCTGATAGAGATAGGTTTTGTTGGCGGAGCCGCCACCTTTGGCGATACAGAGGAACTTGTACTCATCGCCATCGACGCTGTAGAGATCGATCTGCGCCGGCAGGTTAGTGCCGGTATTCACCTCTTTGTACATATCCAGCGCGGCATTCTGTGAATAGCGCAGGTTATCTTCAATGTAGGTGTTGTAGATACCCTGTGACAGCGCGGCCTCGTCGCCACCGCCGGTCCAGACGCGCTGGCCCTTTTTGCCCATGATGATCGCGGTGCCGGTATCCTGACAGGTCGGCAGCACGCCTTTCGCGGCAATTTCAGAGTTTCTCAAAAACTGCAGGGCGACATATTTGTCATTGTCGCTGGCGTCCGGATCTTCAAGGATGGAGGCAACCTGCTGCTGGTGGGCCGGACGCAGCATGAAAGAGGCGTCGTGGAAGGCCTGCTGACTCAGCAGCGTCAGTGCCTGCGGGTCGACTTTCAGGATCTCCTGACCCTCAAACTCAGCGACCGAGACATGCTCGCGACTCAGCAAATAGTATTCAGTATCTTCGTGGGACAGCGGAAAAGGGTTCTGATAGACAAAAGGTTTGTTCGACATTTTTTCTCACTTAATGACCGGCTGAACCTCCGCGTGCAGGCTGCGGGGCGCAACATCATAGGCGAATTAATCGTTTATTATGCTTCCCCACCGCGGATGCGGTGGGGTAGTGCAGGAATGGTATCTTATAACGCGTTGATCTGCATGTTGTATCCGTCAGAACATCCACACCATCCACGGATAGGCAATCAGCATCATGGAGCCCAGGAAGATGGCACCGAAGATCGTGCCCAGGCGCCAGTAATCTTTAGTCGGCAGATAACCGCTGCCGTAGTAAATCGGGCTTGGGCCAGTACCGTAAGGTGTGATGATGCCCATCACACCCAGAGAGGTACAGAGCATCAGGCAGAAGACCGGCATATTGATGCCTGGGATTGACGCTGCGATGGTCAGCATGGCCGGTAACAGCGCGGTGGTATGCGCGGTTGTACTGGCAAACAGGTAGTGCAGCAGGAAGAAGGCAATCAACAGCACGACAGCGGAAATCTGTGGGTCATAGCCCTGCAGCAGCATGCCTCCCTCTTTACCTAACCAGGCGATGAATCCGACGCGCGCCAGGCCATCCGCCAGCGCGACCAGGGTGGCGAACCAGGCGAAGGTGTTCCAGGCCGGTTTATTACTGGTGATGTCATTCCAGCTCAGGACGCCTGTCCACAGCATCAGCACCACGACCAGCAGGGCAGCCAGAGCAGGCTCAATCCATGAGGTGGCGAAAATCCACATCAGCAGAGCACAGACCACAAACACCAGCAGCAGGATTTCGTTACGGGTCAGCCGGCCCAGTTTCTCCAGTTCTGCGATAGCCCATTTCGGCACTTCATCGTTGATTTTGACTTCAGGTGGATAGAACCAGTAAGCCAGCAGCGGCATGGTCAGAATCAGCAGCACGCCCAGTGGCAGGAAGGCCAGGAACCACATACCCCATGAGATATCAAAACCGATGATGCTTTTCACCAGCGCCAGTGCCAGCAGGTTAGGGGCCAGGGCAGAGAGGAACATCGAACTGGTGATACAGGCTGCGGTAATCGCAACCCACATCAGATACGAACCGATTTTACGCGCGCTCGGGTCGTTGGGTTTTGAGCCATACAGCGGAGGCAGGTTGGCGATAATCGGGTAGATGGTGCCGCCACTGCGCGCGGTGTTGGATGGGGTAAACGGTGCGAGAAGCAGGTCAGCAAAGGTGATGGCATAACCCAGCGTCAGACTGCGGCGACCCAGATACTTCACCAGAATCAGGGCCAGGCGACGACCAAACTGCGTTTTGTCGTAACCCGCGGCGAACATGAAGGCACCGAAGATGAGCCAGACCGTAGAGTTACCGAAACCGCTGACCGCCCATTTAAAGGACTCACTGGCGACTTTGAATTTCGGATTAGCCAGCTCGGCCGGGCTGAAGAGCAGAAACTGGCTGAACAGCGCGATCACCACCACGCCGGTCAGACCGATCACCGCGCCTGGCAGCGGTTCAAAGATCAGTCCGACAATCACCCCGACGAAGATGGCGAAGAAGTGCCACGCGTAGGGTTCGAGTCCGGCGGGTGTCGGTACCAGCAACAGCAATATGGCCACGATCACCGGCAGAGCCAGCATGATAGCTTTCTTTTTACCCGCTGCCGCTGGTGCGGGTTTTGGGGGTTCAGTAACAGCTGAGAGTGTTTTCATAGTGTTTTATCTGCAAGTTAAGAAGAATGCGATTTGCGCCCCGGACCTTCACTGAAGACTTTTCTTTTTTATTCTTAATTGTGTGAATAAACCGCGATGCACTGATTTTTTTTAATCGGCTGCCTGACTATTGAGCCGCATTTTTAAATCCATGTAAATATGATGCGATTTCTGCAAATATAGATTTTGATCCAGATCAAAGAAATTAATTCATTATTCTTTTTTTTAACATTTATTTTTATTTTATATTTTCACCCTCGCTATTCTGACACTTTTGTGAAGCTTGTCGACAAATTCCTAGGGTGATAAAATCGAATGATGCTAAATAAGCTATTGATTATAAAGTTTTTATTTTTTATGTGAATGATTGGTTGATTTTTAGTAACTGTTGGTTAACAATTAATATAACTTCAGTTCATACTTTCAGCAAATAAAAACTCTGAATGGTTTAAAAGTTAAAAAACTAAATTCATCGCTTATGAAAGTAAAGAAAGGTGTATATTAATTGCATGACATCGGACCACTTAATTAAGCGATAATTTGCGTCCGCTAAAAAATTTCCAGACTTTTAAATCTTGGAGTTTATCGCAATGAAATCTCTCACTCCCATCCTTAATCCACTGACCCTGCCTAATGGCGCTGTTTTAAAAAACCGACTGGTGATGGCACCGATGACCACCTGTACCGGTTTTTATGACGGCACGGTCACCAGCGAGCTGGTCGAATACTATCGCGCACGCGCTGGCAGCATCGGCACCGTGATCGTTGAATGCTGCTTTATTGATAACCGTGGCCCGGCGTTTCCGGGTGCCATTGCTATCGACAGCGACAACAAAATCCCCGGTCTGAAACGCATTGCGGACGCGATTAAATCGGAAGGGTCTACGGCCATTCTGCAGATCTACCACGGTGGCCGCATGGTCGAGCCGGAACTGATTGGCGGGAAAACGCCGGTTGCGCCTAGTGCCATCGCGGCACCGCGTGAAGGCGCAACCAAACCTCTGGCGCTGAGTGCCGAAGAAGTCGATACCATGATCACCAAATTTGGTGATGCGGTGAACCGCGCCATCAAGGCCGGTTTCGATGGCGTCGAAATTCATGGGGCCAACACCTACCTGATTCAGCAGTTCTATTCTCCGAACTCAAACCAGCGCGATGATAAGTGGGGCGGCAGCCGCGATAACCGCGCGCGCTTCCCGCTGGAAGTGCTGGAAATCACCCATAAAATGGCGGAGCGCTTCGCCCCTCACTCTTTCATCATCGGCTACCGCTTCTCGCCCGAAGAGATCGAAGTCCCCGGCATCCGCTTTGATGACACGCTCTATCTGCTGGAAAAACTGGCCGCACGTGGACTCGATTACGTTCACTTCTCCGTGGGTCAGCTGCTGCGTCCGTCGATTGTCGATACGCAGGACCCGACGCCGCTGATTGAGAAATTCGTCGCGATGCGTTCACCTGCGCTGGCAAAAGTGCCGGTGATTGGTGTCGGCGGCGTGGTGAACAAAGCCGATGCGGAGCTGGCGCTGGAGAAGGGCTACGATCTGGTGGCGATTGGTAAAGCCTGTATCGCCTATCCGAACTGGGCTGACCGCATCATCAATAACGAACATCTCGATCTCTACATCGACAGCAACAAACGCGAAGAGCTGCAGATTCCGGAACCGCTGTGGCGCTTCTCACTGGTCGATGCAATGATCCGCGACACCAGCGAATCGGGTCGTAAATACAAAGCGGGCGTTTATCAGGAAAAAGTCGAAGCCGAAGCGCTTAAGCTGAAAATCAACGTCACGCTGGATACTGACCGTATCACCGACATCTCACTGGTGCCGGATGACACGCTGGATGTGGACTTCACCACCACCTTTGAGAGCCTGCGTAGCCGCATTCTGGTGGCGAACAGCCCACACGTCGATGCCATTACCGGTGCGACCACGCAGAGTGAGGCGCTGAAAAAAGCGGTTTCACGCGCGATGACCACCTCCAGCAAAGAGCATGTGATCGAGGAGGGCGGTAACCCTAACGCACCACAGAATTACGATGTGGTGATTGTCGGCAGCGGCGGGGCGGGTCTGGCGGCGGCGATTCAGGCGCACGATGAAGGCGCGCGCGTGGTCATCATCGAGAAGATGCCGACCATTGGCGGTAACACCATTAAGGCGTCAGTGGGCATGAACGCAGCGGAAACCCGCTTCCAGAAACTCAAAGGCATCGAAGACAGCAAAGAGCTGTTCTACGAAGAAACGCTGAAGGGCGGTCAGTTCAAAAACAATCCGGTGTTGCTGCGCGAGTTTGTTGATCTGGCACCTGAAGCGATTGAGTGGCTGGCGGGTAAAGGCATTGAGCTTAACGACATCACCATCACCGGCGGGATGAGCATCGACCGTACGCACCGTCCGGCTGACCGCTCAGCGGTGGGGGGCTTCCTGATTAGCGGCCTGGTAAAAAATATCAACAGCCGCAACATTGAAGTCCTGCTGGAAACCTCCGTTGCCGAGATCCTCTATGAGAATGGCGCCGTCGCGGGCGTGAAAGTGGTCGATGAATACAACGACAGCCGAATCCTGAATGCTAAAAGCGTGATTGTGGCCACCGGGGGCTTCAGTGCGAACCGTGAGCTGGTGGTGAAATACCGTCCTGAACTGGATGGCTTCGTGACCACCAACCACGCAGGCGCGACCGGCAGCGGTATTGCGATGCTGGAAAAAATTGGTGCCGGTACGGTGGATATGGGCGAAATCCAGATTCACCCTACGGTCGAACAGACCACCTCTTATCTGGTTTCCGAATCCATTCGTGGCGGCGGCGCTATCCTGGTCAGCCAGGCGGGCGAACGTTTCTACAATGAGATGGAAACCCGCGACAAAGTCTCGGCGCAGATTATCGCGCTGCCAGAGAAGAGTGCCTGGATTGTGTTTGACGAGCAGGTGCGAATGAACAACAAAGCGGCTGACGAATATATCGCCAAAGGCTTTGTGATCAGCGCCCCCACCGTGGCGGAACTGGCGGTGAAACTCAATATGAGTGAGCATCATACCCTGGAAGCGACGCTGGCCCGTTACAACAACTTCGTTATCATGCAGAAAGATGAAGACTTCGGTCGCCAGACCGCGCTGCGTCACCCACTGAGTGAAGCGCCGTTCTATGCGATTCGTGTCGCACCGGGCGTTCACCACACCATGGGTGGCGTCACTATCGACACCACCACAGCGGTGCTGGACAGCCAGAAACAGGTGATTAACGGCGCCTGGGCCTGTGGCGAGGTGGTTGGCGGCATCCACGGCGCGAACCGTATCGGCGGTAACGCTGTGGCAGATATCATCATCTTCGGTATTCTTGCCGGTGGTAACGCCGCCGCTTACGCCCGACGTTAACGGCAGTCTCCGGCATCCGTGTCCTGCGGGTGCCGGTTTTTCCCTTTCAAAAGCAGAGTCGCCTATGTTAACTGAAGCGCGTGTCTATGCTTACTCCGCCGTCTTAATGGGTTCGCCCATCCTGCTCAAACTCTTCGATGACAACCAGACGCTGGCCGGACAGGTTTTTCGCCTGATCAAACAGCAGGAGAACCTCTTTACGGTTAATCGCGCGGAATCAGAAGTGATGGCCATTAATCACGCGGCCGGACAGCACCCGGTGGTGGTCAGCCAGCCGGTGTTTGATCTGATCGCCTGTGCCCATGCGGTGAGCCTGATGCCCGACAGCCTGTTTAATCTGGCTATTGGTCCGCTGGTGAAGTGCTGGAAAATCGGCTTTCAGGGCCACAGCATCCCGTCATCAAGCGATCTTCAGGCGCGCAGGGCGCTGACAAATCCGCAGGAGGTGATCCTTGATGCCGCAAGCCGCAGTGTTATGCTGGCCCGGCCGGGGATGGAGATTGACCTGGGGGCCATTGCCAAAGGCTATATCGCCGACGTAGTACAGGCGTTTTTACGCCAGCAGCAGGTCAGCAGTGCCCTGATTAATCTGGGCGGAAATGTGCAGACGGTGGGCGCACCGCCAGAAGAAGCGGGCTGGGCAATCGGCCTGAAAAAACCTTTTGGTGAGGCCGATGAACTGATCGGGGTAATCGGCGTAAATAACCGTTCGGTGGTGACATCGGGTATCTATGAACGCTATTTCGAACTGGATGGCGAGTGTTATCACCACATTCTTGATCCGCGTAGCGGGTATCCGCTGGATAACGAGTTGCTGAGCGTTACCGTGATCTCGGATTGTTCGCTGGATGGCGATATCTACACCACGCTCCTTTATGGCCTGGGCGTCGAAAAGGGCATTGCCTGCCTCGCCGACAAACCGGGCATTGAAGCGATCTTTGTGACCCGTGACAGGCAGGTGATCTGCTCGTCACAACGTCACTTTTCCTTTCAGTTACTGGATACGGATTACCGGCTGGTTCACTGACAGTATTGTTTGAGTAAAGTGTGATACTCCGGCTGCAGGCGATAGCGGTAAACCGGACGCCCCGTCACCCCATAATGAATGCTGGTGAACAGAATATTTATCTGCGCCAGCCAGATCAGGTATTTGCGGCAGGAGACGCGGGAGATGTTCACCTCGGTCGCCAGCTCATCGGTAGAGAACTCGGTGCCCGGATGCGCGTCGATCCACAGGCACAGCGTGCGCAGTGTCTGCGGCGTTAATCCTTTCGGCAGGCGTTTCTGCTCGCTGGCGCCAGGCGGATTACCGTGTAACAGCTGATCAACGTCCGACTGCTGATAGAACTGATGATTATCCATCAGCGATTTTTTCTGTCGCCAGCCGGTCAGCGCCTCTTCAAAGCGGGCAAACTGGAATGGCTTGATCAGATAATCCACCACGCCATAGTTGAGCGAGGTTTTGATGGTGGCGGCATCGGCGGCCGACGAGATAATAATCACATCAACCGGACGGCCTGCGCTGCGCAGTTCCGGCAGCAGGTCGAGACCGTTTTCCTGCTGCATATAGATATCCAGCAGGATCAAATCGACCGGCGGTTCATCCTGCGCCAGCCGCTCCTTGGCCTGCTGTAAGGTTGAGGCGGTGCCGCAGCAGGTAAAGCCTGGGATTTGCCCGATATAGCAGCGGTTCAGCTCGGCTACCATGGCGTCATCATCGATAACTAACACATTGATCATTGGGTAATCATTCCTCTCTCCCACGGAAGTTGCACTAAGAATTGGGTGAATACACCCGGTTCCGACTCGACACTGACGTTGCCGCCCAGGCTTTCGGTCTGCTGCTTAACCAGAAACAGTCCGACACCGCGATCGTCGCCTTTTGACGAGACGCCTCGCTCAAAAATGGCGCTAAGCTGCGTGCCGTCAATGCCTGGCCCGTCATCACTCACTTCGCAGGCTAACCAGCCGTTCTGATAGTGCAGCATGAGGTGAATTTCCCCTTCGGTTTCCGGGTCCAGCGCCTCAAGCGCATTTTCAATTAAATTGCCCAGCACGGTGATCAGGACAGCGTTCTGCTCTTCGCTGCCGCAGTCGGGCAGAAAACTTGCCTCATCAATAATCAGCTGATGGCCTTCATCCGTCACGCGGTTGATTTTGCTGAGCAGGAAGCCGGCAATGATCGGCGATTTGATCTTCTGCAGCAGTGATCCGATCTCGGTCTGATAGGCGTTAGCCGTTTTCAGGATGTACTCTTCCATCTGTGCATAATTTTTCATATGCAGCAGGCCCAGAATCACATGCAGCTTATTCATGAACTCATGGGACCGCTCTCGTAATGCATCGACATAGTTTACCATGCCGTCCAGACGCTGCATCAGCTGGCTGATCTCGGTCTTGTCCCTGAAGGTGGTCACGGCGCCGATAATGCGGTCACGACTGCGAACCGGCACGGTGTTGCTGATCAGAATGCGGTTGCCCAGCGTCAGCTCCTGATCGTGCCAGGCTATGCCCGCATGCAGCGCATCCTGCTGATGGCGGTGCATCACGCTCTCTTCGGCAATCAGATCGCCGCTTAACGGCATTTTGCGGGTGGTTTCATGTAACAGCTGCTGCGCCGCGTGGTTAATCAGGCTGACGCGTGACTGATCATCGACCGCAATCACGCCCTCTTTAATAGAATTGAGAATCGCCTGCCGCTGCTCGAACAGGCTGGAAATTTCGTGCGGCTCCAGCCCCAGCAGAATGGTTTTCAGTCGCCTCACCAGAATGAGAATGCCCAGCAGGCCCACAATGCCGCCAAACAGGACGGTCCAGACAATATTCCAGCGGCTTTTGGCGATCTGCGCCGCCACATCATTCAGCGCGATGCCGATCGCCACCACGCCAATCTGCTGATGCTGTGCGTTATAGACCGGCGTAAACACCCGCAGCGCCTCCACCAGCACGCCATGATTGACCGCCACATTTTCCCGGCCCCCGAGGGTGGGGTAGATATCATTGCCGACAAAATGTTTGCCAATCACCGCCGCATTCGGGTGGGAGAAGCGAATGCCTTTCATATCGGTGACCACCACAAACAGCAGCCCGTTGCGTTTGCGCGCCGCCTCCGCCACGGGCTGAATCTGGCTGCTGCCGTCCGGTAACAGCAAACCACGCTGCACTTCCGGCGAATCTGCCAGCGTGCGTGCCACTGCCATCGCCTTATCTTTAAGATGTGCCTGCGCAAAGTTATCGATCTGCACGAAATAGAGCAGATGGACAGCGAACAGGACGGTGATGATCACCGCAGTCATCATCAGCGTGGTCAGGGTACTGAGTTTCATCGGTCGTTTAGTCACGGCATGTCGGTTCTGTGGTTGGCTTGTCATGGGTGTTCAGCACGGGTGGGAGATCGCCGGGAAACATACGCTAACTCACCGCATCAGTACAGTTTTAGCGGTCTGCGCGCGGGCAATCGCCGGATAACAATATTTGTGTTAGGGGATTGTATAATTCAAAGGACACCCTTAATGTGTGGTTAAAATATGTGAGCAATTCAGTAAGCCTTTTGTAATTAAAATAAGGCTAAATTGCTATTTTTAATTTTATAACTATTTTCACATTAACTCATAAATAACATTATTTTAAACTTTCGGGACTTTTTTTAACCAGTACCGTCTGAGCTGTAGATTAAAATGATGAATTCAAAGAACGTTATCCCCACCCTTTCCCTCGCGGCATTGTTAGTTTCCTCGGCACTTCATGCTGAAACGGCACCAGAAAAAACCGACGTCCTGTTAATCGGCGGCGGCATCATGAGCGCCTCAATGGGCACCATGCTGGAAGAGCTGCAGCCTGGCTGGAAACAGATCATGGTTGAGAAGCTGGATGGCGTGGCGCTGGAATCCTCTAACGGCTGGAATAATGCCGGTACCGGTCACTCTGCCAACATGGAGCTGAACTATACGCCTGAGCGTAAAGACGGTTCTATCGACGTCTCCAAAGCGCTGGAAATCAACGAAGCCTTTATGATTTCGCGTCAGTTCTGGAGTTCACAGATTAAAGAGGGCGTGATGCACGATCCACGCTCTTTCATCAACTCAACGCCACACATGAGCTTTGTCTGGGGCGACAACGTCGACTTCCTGACCAAACGCTATGCTGCGCTGCAGAAAACCGCGCTGTTCCAGGGCATGAAGTTCTCTACCGATCACAAGCAGATCGAGCAGTGGGCACCGCTGGTGATGGAAGGTCGTGATCCACAGCAGAAAGTGGCCGCTACCTGGACGCCAGTGGGCACCGACGTTAACTACGGTGAAATCACCCGTCAGTTGATCGGTAGCCTGAAGAAGAATGACAACTTCCGTCTGGAAACCTCGTCTGAAGTCACCGACTTCAAACGTAACGGCGACAACTCGTGGCACGTCACCATTAAAGACGCAAAAAACGGCAACGAACGTGCTGTTGACGCGAAATATGTCTTTATCGGTGCGGGCGGCGGCGCGCTGAAATTACTGCAGAAGACCGGCATTCCGGAAGCGGATAACTATGCAGGCTTCCCGGTCGGTGGTTCATTCCTCGTGACCGAAAACAGCGCGATTGCCGATCGTCACCTGGCGAAAGTCTACGGCCAGGCGTCTACCGGTGCACCGCCGATGTCCGTGCCACACCTGGATACCCGTTATCTGGATGGCAAACGCGTCGTCCTGTTTGGGCCGTTTGCGACTTTCTCCACCAAGTTCCTGAAAAACGGTTCGCTGTTTGATCTGCTGAGCACTACCACCACCCATAACATCGTGCCGATGACCGATGTGGGTATGGATAACTTCGATCTGGTGAAATACCTGATTGGACAGGTCATGCTGAGTGATGAAGATCGCTTCAAAGCGCTGCAGGAATATTATCCAGACGCGAAGAAAGAGGACTGGAAACTGATTCAGGCCGGTCAGCGTGTGCAGATCATCAAGAAAGATGCTGACAAAGGTGGCGTGCTGAAACTGGGTACAGAAATTGTGACCGATCAGCAGAAAACTGTGGCAGCCCTGCTGGGTGCTTCTCCTGGTGCCTCAACCGCCGCGCCTATCTCCCTGAGCGTGATGCAGAAACTGTTCCCGGAAGAGTTTAAGTCACCGGAGTGGCAGGCGAAGATCCACAAGATGATCCCAGGCTACGGTCAGAAGCTGAATGACAACGTGCCGTTGCTGCAGCAGGTCTGGAATGAGACCGCAGCGACCCTGCAGCTGACCACACCTCCTGTGATCAACATGGATGGCAAAGCGACAGACGCACCGGCTGCACAGCCAGAGAAGGCTGCGCCTTCAGCGAAACACGACATGGCGCTGTAACCGCGACCTGACGTAAAAAAAGCCCGCACAGGTTAGCCTGTGCGGGCTTTTTTATTGCTGTTTTTCTGCGTTACTCCGGCGTGTTACCGCGCCAGTTGCCCCACGGATTTTCCGCCGGAGCCTGTTCTGCGTCGTCAGCCGGTTCTTCACGCGTTGCGGGTTGCGCGTTTAACGAGGCGAGATAGAGCGCTTCGACTTCAGCCCGTGCCCAGGGCGTACGGCGTAAAAACTTCAGGCTCGATTTAACGCTGGGATCGCTTTTAAAGCAGTTAATGTTAATCCGTTTACCCAGCTCCGCCCAGCCATACTGTGCGACCAGACTGTTAATCTGCATTTCCAGCGTTACGCCGTGCAGAGGATCTTTTGAGGTGTGTGCGTTCATCGTCTATCCGCCTGATTCAGTCAATGCCGCACATCCTGACAATCGTAAAGCGGTTGTGCAAGGACTGAAGGTGAAAAAGCGCTCTGGTGGCGTGTCATCGCTGTTTTTATGTGCCTGGGTTAACGCGACGGGCAGAAGAGTGCGCAGCCATGCAGCGATTGTGCTAAGCATAAGCAACTGATGATGCACTGAAAAGGATCGCCTGCCATGACGTTACCCGCCGATAATCTGCTCAGCTCCGCCAGCCGTAAACGTGCTCTGCTTGCCGGTTCGGTGGGGAATTTCATTGAATGGTATGAGTTTGCGGTTTATGGCTTTCTGGCCACCGTGATTGCACAGAACTTCTTCCGGCTGCAGGGGGAATCTGCGCTGACCGGGCTGCTGCTGACCTATGCATCCTTCGCCGTCGCCTTTTTCTTCCGTCCGCTCGGCGCGATCATCTTTGGCCGGATGGGGGACCGCCTCGGGCGTAAACCCACGCTGATTTTTGTGCTCATCATGATGACGCTGGCGACGGCCGCTATCGGGCTGGTTCCCACTTACGCTCAGCTGGGCGTGCTGGCGCCGCTGATCGTCACCGGTCTGCGTATTCTGCAGGGACTGTTCGCCGGGGGCGAGTATGGCGGGGCCGTGTCACTGATGACTGAGTTTGCACCGCGCGGTAAGCGCGGTCTGTATGGTGCATGGCAATCCTTTACCGTGGCGCTGGGACTGCTGGCCGGTGCGGGCATCGTGGCGCTGCTCTCCGTGCTGCTGACGCCGGAGCAGATGCTGAGCTGGGGCTGGCGCATCCCGTTCTTTATCGCCCTGCCACTGGGCGTTCTGGCGCTCTGGCTGCGGGTGCAGATGGAGGAGACTCCGGCGTTTATACAGCAGCAGGCGCAACCTGTGGCAAAAGTTGACGCCAGCCTGGGCGACACGCTGAAAACGATTCTGCTGGGTATCTGTCGTCTGATGGTGTGGTCGGCGGCGGGTTACACCTGGCTGGTCATTATGCCGACCTACCTGCAGGCGTCGCTGCACACCGGTTTTAATCAGGCGCTGCTGATTGCGGTGATATCAAACCTCGGTTTTGCCGCCACCATCATCCCGGCCGGCATGCTGAGCGACAGGATTGGCCGCCGCGCCGTTATGGTCTCAGCGGCGGTGCTGCTGCTGGTGCTCTCTCTGCCGCTGCTCAACGTGCTGCAGTCAGAGAGCAGTGGACTGCTGCTGAAAGCGCTGGTGGTATTTATCGCGGGCGGGGTGGTCGGTTTGCTGGCCGGACCCGGCCCCGCGATGCTGGCCGAGATGTTTCCGACACGGGTTCGCTACACCGGGCTGGGTCTGGCCTATTCGCTCTCCAATGCGGTCTTCTCCGGCTGCGCCGGATTGATTATCACCGGGCTGATTAAAGAGACCGGTAATCCTGATATTCCCGCCTGGTATGTGATGGCGACAGCGCTGGTGAGTATCGTGGCACTGATGACGCTGAACAAAGATGACCATCTGCGGCTGCTGGATGAGCCGCCGTCGCGTTAAGCGGTGTATCTGACAGTCTGCGCAGGCAACCTGCAGCCTGATCTTAGCCGGGATGGTTTGTTCAGGATGAAGAGAGGCTGAACACCTGATCGCGTTGATGAACTTTATGACCGTGATTGTCGGCAATAATAATCACAGCCGCCATAATCAGGCCCAGAATAATAATAAAAAGTTTACGCAGGAGCATGAGCGATAATTTCCGTGGTGTAAATGAATCCCGATCAACCGGAGCAGTCAGGCGGTTAATCAGGATGTTAATTAATCAGGTGAGAGATTATTGCTGAAAGGCGCGCTGTTTTTTTTGATCGAAAACCAGATTCCGCTGCTTATGCGGGAATAATAGTGCGGTGCGGATTTGAAAATAAACCTGCGCTAAACCAGGTGAATTCTTAAGTATGGATTTGGGTATGCTCTTCTGACTGAAACGTCAGGCGCTGCGGGACTCTGGCGCATGCCGGGCGCTGTGCTGCGGCGGAAAACGTAGCCCGTTGCGGGTATTATTAGTCAGCTTCGGCCGGTCAGAGGCGAATATCGGGGCCGGCTTTTGTTTCCCTTAAAATAAGCGCGTCAGTCGGGAAAGGTAATTTATCCCGCCAGAAGGGCGCTTGCACCTTATCAGGAAGTTAACAGGCAAGATGAAAAACAAAAGGATGATAAGCTCAGCATGTCTGAAGTCGGTGACTCAGTAATGACCTGCCTGATAGTGAAACAGAAGAGGCGCAGAATAAAAAAGGCGCCCTGAGGCGCCTTTTCGGGTGTGACTTAAGTTCCGTTACACCAGTTGCTGTGCCGTGGTTTCCACCAGCGTCAGCAGCACTTTGATATCTTCCAGCGTCACCGTCGGGTTCAGCAGCGTCATCTTCAGACAGGTCACGCCATCATGCTCGGTCACACCGACGTTAGCGCGGCCTGACTCCAGCAGGGCATCACCGATACGCTGGTTCAGCAGGGCGATATCCGCACTGCTCAGGTGAGCCAGATGCGCCGGACGATAGCGGAACAGCACGCTGGCCAGTTGCGGTTTCATGACCAGCTCCAGTGCAGGCTGCTCATCAACGTACTGTGCAACCTGCTGCGCCAGCGTCACACCGTGATCGATGATTTCGGCATACTGCTTCTGACCCAGCGCTTCCAGACCCATCCACAGTTTCAGTGCATCGAAACGGCGGGTGGTCTGCAGCGATTTGGAGACCAGATTCGGCACGCCCTGTGCTTCATCGAACTCTGAGTTCAGGTATGCCGCCTGGTAGCGCATCAGCTCATAGTGACGCGCTTCCTTCAGCAGGAATGCGCCACAGCTGATGGTCTGGAAGAACTGCTTGTGGAAGTCCAGAGTGATGGAGTCCACCAGCTCAATGCCATCCAGATAGTCACGATACTTCTCTGAGAGCAGCAGCGCGCCGCCCCAGGCCGCATCGACGTGCACCCAGATGTTCTCTTCCGCTGCCAGCGCCACGATTTCACGCAGGGGATCGATCGCACCGGCATCGGTGGTACCGGCCGTAGCAACAATCGCCAGAATGTTTTCGCCGTTGGCTTTGGATGCGGCCAGCTTGTGGCGCAGGTCATCCATGTCCATGCGGGCAAAGCGGTCACATTTCACCTGGGTGACGGACTGATAGCCCAGACCCAGCAGCGCCATGTTCTTCTGTACGGAGAAGTGTGCGTTCTCTGAACAGAAGACTTTGATCTTCTTCAGATCGCCGGTTAAGCCATCCTGCTGAACAGAGTGTCCCTGACGGGCAAACCAGGCGTCACGCGCCAGCATCAGACCCATCAGGTTACTCTGGGTGCCGCCGCTGGTGAAGACACCCGCGTCGCCCGGCTGATAACCCACCTGGGTGCGCAGCCACTCGATCAGTTTCATCTCAATCAGGGTGGCAGACGGTGCCTGATCCCATGAGTCCATGCTCTGGTTGGTGGCGTTGATCAGCACTTCCGCCGCCTGGCTGATAACCAGGCTCGGACAGTGCAGGTGCGCCACACACTGCGGGTGATGCACCGACAGGCTGTCTTTCAGGAAGTACTCAATGGCGCGTTCAATCGCGGCCTGGTTGCCCAGGCCCTGAGGATTGAAGTCCAGCTTGATGCGCTCGCGCAGCTCTGCGACGGTTTTTCCCTGATACATCTCAGGTTGTTCCAGCCACTTAACGACAGCCGCGCTACTCTGGGCAATCGCCTGCTGGTAGGCCTCGGTACTCTGTGCTGAGGCCGCCAGAATCGGGTTTAACCGGGACATTGCATTCACTCCACTCAAACTGGTTTCACGCCAGCTGACAGCAGGGCGTTTTCAAATTTATCCATGAACACGTCAAGTTCTGCATCCGTGATCAGCAGGGAAGGCAGCAGACGTAATACGCTGCCGTGACGTCCGCCACGCTCCAGAATCAGGCCGTTTTCGAAACACTTCTTCTGAACCAGCGCAGAGAGTTCGCCGTCAGCCGGGAAGCTGCCCATGTGGTCAGCAGGCTCGTCTGGTTTCACCAGCTCAATGCCGATCATCAGACCCAGACCACGCACGTTGCCAATGACCGGGTAGCGCTGCTGCAGCTCGCCCAGTTTGCCTTTCAGCCATTCGCCCTGTGCCGCCACTTTGTCAGCGATGTTGTTATCTTTCAGCAATTTCAGCGTGGTCAGGCCGGTGGCCATTGCCAGCTGGTTACCACGGAAGGTGCCGGTGTGGTGACCCGGAGACCAGGCGTCGAACTCTTTCTTAATGCCCAGTACCGCCAGTGGCAGACCGCCGCCGACCGCTTTGGACATCACGATGATGTCTGGCTCGATACCCGCGTGCTCAAAGGCGAAGAATTTACCGGTACGGGCGATGCCTGCCTGGACTTCGTCGATGATCAGCAGAATGCCATGCTCTTTGGTCACTTTACGGATGCGCTGCAGCCACTCAGCCGGAGCCGGGTTAACACCGCCTTCGCCCTGAACCGCTTCCAGAATGACCGCTGCTGGCTTGCGAACGCCGCTTTCAACGTCGTTGATCAGGTTTTCGAAGTAGTACGTCAGCGCTTTCACGCCCGCTTCACCACCAATGCCCAGCGGGCAGCGGTAGAGGTGCGGATAAGGCATGAACTGCACTTCCGGCATCATGCCGTCAACGGCTTCTTTCGGAGACAGGTTGCCGGTGACCGACAGCGCGCCGTGGGTCATACCGTGATAGGCACCCGAGAAGCTGATGATACCGGAACGGCCGGTGTGTTTTTTCGCCAGTTTTAGCGCCGCTTCAACGGCATCTGCACCGGACGGGCCGGTAAACTGCAGGCAGTACTCTTTGCCCTGGCCCGGTAATAAGGAGAGCAGGTACTCAGAGAACTCATCCTTTAACGGCGTCGTTAAATCAAGAGTATGTAACGGCAAGCCGCTGGTAATGACATGTTGAATACTCTGCAGAACATCGGGATGGTTATGTCCCAGTGCCAGCGTTCCTGCACCTGCAAGACAGTCGAGATACTGATTATTCTCGACGTCGGTGATCCAGACACCCTGAGCTTTCGCAATCGCGAATGGCAATTTGCGAGGATAACTGCGAACGTTTGATTCAAATTCAGCCTGACGGGCTAAATAGGTTTCGTTGGTTGCGTTTACGTTCTGTGCATTCAAACTATCAATACGGACTTTATCCGTCATCATATCTCTCCTACAACCGTGACGGGCGTAGCGTCACAGTTGAATAAATGAATTAAATGGGGGTCGGTGTATAAAGCGCGGCCAATATAGGGGTTTTTAAGGTCCGACTCAATGTTTAATTTTATCGGCAGATATCCGATTCTTTGCTATAGGAATCAATCATTTGGTGGGATTGTGACCGCATACATTATGACTGCTTCTGAAGCCGGTTGTTAATAAATGGCGTAAAAACACCAGCTTACCCGGCTTGAGATGCGCTAAGTCAATGATAATAATCTGTGTAAATAGCTGTTTCCGGCGAAAAACGCTATCAAAAAGCAGGCTTCTCAGACGTAAAAAGCATAAGTCTGTTTAACTGCCGAAGCAGCATTTATAGCCAGCAAAAAGTGCAGAGTAATTAAAATAATAAACCTTTCATTAACATTTAATTAATATATCGCCATTGCCGTACCGCTAATTACTTTCATAATCGGCGTTATGACAGCACAACATCAATAAACTGCGTTAAGTCCGTTAGCGCTTCACTGGCTTTCTTTTCTGACGGGTTAATGGTCAGCAGATCAGCATAGCCATTGAGCATGGCGCTAATCTGCCTGGCGGTGCGGGGCAGGTCACGGCAGCGCAGTGCGCCATCCGTGACGCCGTCACGAATAATACCCTCCACTAATGCCTGCCACGCCGCCGTCATCTCATCTGCCAGCGCCGCATAGGTTTCGTTATGTGCAGCGGTCTGCCAGAACGAGGCATACAGTTGCCAGGTGGCATCCGGCGCGCTCGGCAGATGACTTTCGAACAGAGTAAGCAGCCGCTGGCGGGGCGTGAGCGTGGTCAGAGATTCAGCGAACGTTTCGAAATCGACCCGCATAAAGCGCTCCAGCGCCGCCATGCAGAGCGTCTGCCAGTTGCTGAAATAGTGGTAGATATGACTGCGTGAGATGCCCACCGATTCGGTGAGTTCCCGCGTGGTCACTTTTTCGATCCCTTTCTCGATAAACAGCACGATCGCCGCATCCAGTATTTTGGTTCTCAGTGCTTCCGCTGACTCTTTCATCGATCTCCCGATTACGCTCACGTTGACTTTGAGCAATTGCTCAAATAGACTGCTTTTCATACTTGAGCAACCGCTCAAGAATAACTATATCAGAAACAGAAACTATGCATTCCTCAAAAACGATCCTTCCTGTTGCGGCTCCCCGCAGCGCTATTCTGACATTAAAAATGCTCGGCCGTCGCCATAGCCGTAAGCTGTTTCTCACGCTGCTGCTGGTGGTGGCGGAGAATGTCATGTATCTCCTCTATCCGCTGCTGGCGGGCTTCGCGATTAATGCCATTATCTCCGGCAGAACCTGGCATGCGGTGCTCTATGCGGCGATGGTCTTTACCATGTGGGCCATCGGCGCGGCACGCCGCAGCGTCGATACCCGCACCTTTGCCCGTATCTATGCCGAACTGGCCGTGCCGGTGATCGTGGCGCAACGCAGCGAAAACCAGAGCGCGTCTACCATTGCCGCGCGGGTCGCCTTGTCACGGGAGTTTGTCGACTTTTTCGAGAAGCATCTGCCGGTGCTGATTACCTCTCTGGCGTCGATGACCGGTGCGGCGGTCATGCTGCTGGCTATCGAGTTCTGGACCGGCGCGGGCTGTCTGGCGATCCTGCTGTTCTTCGCCTGTTTCCTGCCGGGATTTACCCGCAAAAACGACGCGCTGTTTGGTCGTCTGAATAACCGGCTGGAGAAAGAGGTGAGCTTTGTCAGCAACGCGAACGCTTCATCACTTGGCCGTCACTATGGCGTGCTGGCCAGCCTGCGGATTCGCCTCTCCGATCGGGAAGCGTGCGGCTATCTGGCGATTGGTAGCGTGGCGGCTCTGCTGTTTGCCGTGACCATCGCGGTGATGTCCAGCCGTGGCGGCACCAATGCGGGTCACATCTATTCGGTGATGACCTATATGTGGATGTTTGCCATGAGCCTGGATGATGGCCCGCAGCTGCTGGAGAAATATTCACAGCTGAAAGACATCGGTCGCCGGGTGAATACCGGCACGCAGTGACTGGCCTGATTCCGCTTCTGCTTCGTCTGGATTCCGTTTCCGGCAGAGATAAATGACCGCCGCACTTTCTGGCGGTCATTCATCTTAAGCATGACGCCCGGTTTTAATAATCCAGTTCACCCGGTCTGAAGGCTCTGAAGGCGTTATCAGACGGCGTATAGCCCAGCACCTCACGCGTCTGTGTCAGATCGAAGCGTTTAAAGCGGTTATCGGAAATGCCATAGCCGATAAAGAAGGAAATCTTCTCTGCCTCGACCGCGCCGGTCAGCAGTCTGACGGCATCATCCGGACTCAGCCAGGCGCTGTAATCCCGCGCATTGTGCTGACTGTTATCCAGTTCAGGCTCAAACGCCCCGATTCTCAGCGCCACGCTACTCAGACCATGCTGGCTGGCATAGAAAGCGCAGAGTGCTTCCCCATAACATTTGGTGACGCCATAGAGGTTCGCGGGAGAGACCGCCATGCCGGGATGGATCTGCACATCTTTCGGATAGCCCTCAATCGTCTGTGCACTACTGGCAAACACCAGACGACGACAGCGATGTTCCGCTGCTGCCTTGAGTAACCAGGTGGTGGAGAGAATATTGGCGGGCAGCAGATCCTCGAAACTGGCCTGTGCATCGGGAATACCGGCAAGGTGGATAATCGTATCGACAGGTTCTTCTGCCAGCAACGTCGCCGCCTGACCAGGTTGTGACAGGTCCGCCACGATAAAACGGTGCGGGGCAGGGATCGCGTAGTCCGGCTCGCGCAGATCGGTCAGGATAAAATGGTAGCGAGTCTGGCGGGCTGCGAAGAACGTCCGGCCGATTCGCCCGCTGGCACCGGTAAGAAGAATAACTCTGGTCGTCATCTGCTGATTCCTGTTCTGTATCCGGGTAAGTAAAGAAGCGCTAACCGATGAGTTAAGCAGACAGTCCTGACACAGGCGGGATGACCTTGCCGGATTGTGAGCTGACGCAGCCTGTTCCGCTCAATGGCTGCTCTGATGAAAGGCTGCGCGAGTCCGCCCTTAAGTGTGCGCCAGATCACAAAATTGATTGCTAAGCGCGTTCTTCCTTTTTATAGTCTGACCGCTTCATCCGGACGGGAACACGTTCTGCTTTCTCCCGCCCGGATCACTTCCGTTTTTTCAGTTCAGGCCATTGGGAATCAATTTTGTTAAGAAAAAATCATAAAACCGACGATGCCGGTTTTGTCCGCTGGGCATTGCTGGCCCTTGCGCTGGGCGGTTTTGGCATCGGCACCGGTGAATTCATCATGATGGGCCTGCTGCCGGATGTGTCACGCTCTCTGGCAATTACCGAACCGCAGGCGGGCAACGCCATCGCCAGTTATGCGCTGGGCGTGGTGGTGGGTGCGCCGTTTATTGCGGTACTGGCGGCGCGGATGGCGCGTAAGTCACTGCTGCTGATCCTGATGGCGCTGTTCAGCATCGGGAATGTCGCCAGCGCGATGGCCGATAGCTATCACGGCCTGCTCGTGGCGCGCTTTCTGACCGGACTGCCGCATGGCGCCTATTTTGGTGTGGCGTCGCTGGTGGCGGCTTCACTGGTGCCGATTGAACGGCGTGGCCGTGCGCTGGCGTCACTGATGCTGGGACTGACGGTCGCGACGCTGATTGGCGTGCCATTGGGCTCCTGGATAGGACAGCTATTCAGCTGGCACGTGGTATTCACCTTTGTCGGCGCGATTGGTCTGCTGACCTGCCTGCTGATTGGCCGCTATGTGCCTTATACGCCGGGTGATGTCGATGCGCATCCGCTGCGTGAACTCGGCGCGCTGAAAAACCCACAGGTGCTGCTGACCCTGCTGGTGGGCGCGGTAGGCTTTGGCGGGATGTTTGCCATCTTCAGCTATATCGCACCAACGCTGATTAATATTGCGGGCATCGCTCCTTCGCTGATCCCGTGGGCAATGGTGGCATTTGGGCTGGGGATGATCATCGGTAATCTGGTCGGTGGCCGTCTGGCTGATGGTTCGGTGCTGAATATTATTGGCTGGACGCTGTTATGGAATGTAATGGTGATGCTGGCCTTCCCGGTGCTGGTTCAGCATGTGGCAACCGGACTGCTGGCGACCTTCCTGATCGGCACCTGCTCGGTACTGCTGCCGTCGCTGCAGATTCGCCTGATGGATGTCGCCAATGACTCGCAGACGCTTGCGGCCGCGATGAACCATTCGGCGCTGAACATCGCTAATGCGATGGGTGCTTATCTGGGTGGCCTGACGGTGTCACTGGGCTATGGCTGGATCTCCACCGCCTGGGTCGGCGTTGCGCTAGGCGTGGCGGGTCTGATGGTGTTTGTGATGACGGCCCGCCATGCTGCCCGTCAGCAGACGCAGCTGGCCTGATACAATCAACGCGCAGCGATACCCTTATCGCTGCGCGTTATTCGTACAGCTTCTCCGTATGATTTTTCAGCAACCCTTATCCCCAACGCTTTCTGCTCGCTGACCGTTCAGTGAAAATTATCATTCGGCCAGCCCGGAATTTTCAAAAGGCTAAGAAAATCAATAAAGGCGGTCCGGACGTCTGGATGTTAAAAGTAAATTAAAATAATGTTTGCTAAAGTCGGTAAGGTCTGGCTTAATAGCGTCATCGGTTTGGAACACAGACCTTATCAAAGCAGTTTTAGTAAAGCAGTCCTCAGTGCAAGCGATATCACAAGATACCCCTTATTCATGAGTCTCCTCCTAAAAGCCTGGTAAGTTACCTTCTGAAAGACAGGCCATCTTCGCCACTTAGTGGCTCATAAATTAAGGAATTATCGATGTCTAATAAAATGACTGGTTTAGTAAAATGGTTTGACGCTGGTAAAGGTTTCGGTTTTATCTCTCCTCAGGACGGCAGCAAAGATGTATTCGTACATTTCTCTGCAATCCAGAGCAACGATTATAAAACTCTGGACGAAGGCCAGCAGGTCGAATTCACTATTGAAAACGGCGCTAAAGGTCCTTCAGCGGCAAACGTAGTCCCTGTGTAAGCCATAGTTATCAATCATGCTTATAACCGCGATGACGGCACCAGCCTGAGCAGATAAGCCTGACATTGATAATGAATAAAAACCCGCCTTGTGCGGGTTTTTTGCGTTTGTGATTTGCGAAAAACTGGCGCATGTTTTGCCCGCAACACAGGTGTGCGCGGGCCAGTAAAAATGCTAGCGCACGCTGGCGATCAGCCACTGCTGTAACTCTGTCAGTTCCGCCTGCTGCGCCGGGAAATCTGCAACCAGCTGATTCAGCACCGGCTCCAGTGCATCTGGCCGGTAAGTGACGTTCTGCATCCGCTGCGCCAGCGCTTCGAGCGGCGCGGGATTGAGGCTGTCGCTGAAAATCTGACAGCGGGTGATCACGCCGCGCTCTACATCGAAGTGAATCTCCACGCCGCCCCAGACAAAGCGCTGGTCCAGCAGGTGCGAGAAGTCAGGAGCCTGACCAAAATTCCATTCCCAGCTACTCTGTTTTGCGAACTGCTCAGTGAATCCTGGCAGATCGGGCAGGGCTTCAGGCGAAATGATCTCCGGATCACAACGCTCACCGAAATGATCAAAAAATGCGTCCGTCACGGCAGAGCAGATCGCCTGATAACTTATACCCGGCGTTAACTCCGCCAGATTGGTTACCCTGGCGCGCACCGAGGTAATCCCTTTGGCCTGCAATTTTTTTACATCAGGATTCAGGTAGTCTGCCAGCCGGGAAAGATCGGCATCGATCAGAATGGTGCCGTGATGAAAACCGCGATCCGGTGTTTCACGATACGCAGAGCCGGAGATTTTGCGCAGTCCCTCAGCGGTATTCACCACTAAATCGTTACGCCCGGACGCTTCGGCAGGGATATCCAGTGCGTTCAGCGCACGCAGGATAATGGCCGTCGAGACGCTTTTATCGTACTCCGGTTTACCGGCCATAAAGGTAAAACAGCAGTTGCCGAGGTCGTGAAATACCGCGCCACCGCCGCTGCTGCGACGCGCCAGCCGGATGCCATCTTCCGCCATGCGCCGCGTATTGCACTCTTTCCACGGATTCTGCGCCCGCCCGATCACCACCGTCTCCGCATTACGCCATAAAAACAGCACCCGCTGGGTGGCGGGCATCTGCCGGAAAATGCACTCTTCAACCGCCAGATTAAACCAGGGATCACTGGATTCAGATAACAGTAAACGCAGCGTGGACATCGGTAACTCCCGTTCCTTAAGAGATGCGGCCCATAGAGCAGGGCAGAAGGCTGAGTGTATCAGCCGGGGCGCAGACCCACATGCCTGTTCATGCCGTGATGCGGCAACAAAAAAAGATAAAATGCCGTCAGCTGCCCGATCGCGGCAGATTGCCTTATCACTTTGTGCCAGTATGAAGGCTGAGCGTGCTGATTCCCCTGCGTATTTTCCCCATTGAGAGAACAAAAACCGTATGAACGCGTCCGCTGGCATAGCGATGAAGATCACAGCTGCGTTAAGCACCACGCTGATGCTGGCCTGTGTAAAAGGACTGGATGGCGCAATTCCTGTTGGTGAAGTGATTTTTTTCCGCTCGCTGCTGGCACTGGTGCCGCTGCTCATCTGGCTGCGCTTTCAGGGCAGCGTGCTGGATGGTATCCGCACCCGCAACATTCGCGGGCATTTTGTGCGTGGACTGGCGGGCACCGGCGGTCTCTATTTCAGCTATCTGTCGCTCCTCTACATTTCCCTGACCGACGCCACCGCGATTAACTATGCCGCGCCGCTGTTTACCGTGCTGCTGGCGGCGCTGCTGCTGCGTGAAAAAGTCCGGCACCATCGCTGGGTTGCGGTCTTTACCGGTTTCAGCGGCATTCTGGTGATGTTCTCCGGGCACCTCTCGCTGACGTGGTCGGCGTCATTCTCGCTCTCCGCATCGGCGGGCATTCTGCTGGCGCTGATGGCAGCTTTCTGTACTGCCTGCGCACTGGTGCAAATCCGTTTTCTGAACGGCAAAGAGAAACCGGGCGCTATCGCCTTCTGGTTTGCCGTCACCACGGCGTTAACGTCTCTGATCACCCTGCCAGGCGGGTGGAAAGTGCCGCACGGCAATCAGCTGGCATTGCTGGTGGGATGCGGACTGCTGGGCGGGATCACGCAGATTCTGATGACTCTGAGTCTGCGCTATGCCGAAGCCTCGCTGCTGGCGCCGTTCGACTACACCACTCTGATCTGGTCAGTTGCGGTGGGGTATCTGCTGCTCGGTAATCTGCCAACCTCCACCACGGTGATCGGTGCGGTTCTGGTAGTGTTCGGCGGCCTCTATTCGGTGCTCTATGAGCGCTACCGCTTCCGGAAAGCGCGGGTGATTAATGCCACCAGCTGATCACAGGACCCGGTTTTGCGTTATCGCTGCCAGAATGATAACGCAGGGTTAATAATTTGTGATCGCGGCAAGAGAAAGGGTAACGGTAATCGATTACGTTAAATTAACAGAAAGTAATCGATTACTTATTCGTGAGGTTCCCATGATTGCAACGGTGCAGGAGAGTGCAGGCCAGCGGGTACAGCATAAGTTGCTGGTGCCACGCCTGTCCCTGATGATGTTCATGCAGTTCTTCATCTGGGGCAGCTGGTCGGTGACGCTGGGGCTGGTGATGACCCGACACAATATGCCGTTGCTGATTGGGGATGCGTTCTCAGCCGGGCCGATTGCCTCGATTCTCTCGCCGTTTGTGCTCGGTATGCTGGTGGATCGTTTCTTTCCCTCGCAGAAAGTGATGGCGGTGATGAACCTGGCGGGCGCTGCCATCCTCTGGTTCGTGCCCCAGGCACTGATTGCGGAGAATGGGGCGCTGCTGATCGCCCTGTTATTTGGCTACACGCTCTGCTTTATGCCGACGCTGGCACTCTCAAATAACATCGCCTTTCACAGCCTCGCCAGCAGTGAGCGGAGTTTCCCGATCGTCAGGGTCTTTGGCACCATCGGCTGGATCGTGGCGGGGATCTTTATTGGCGTGACCGGCATTGCTGACAGCGTGGCGGTGTTCCAGCTGGCGGCGCTCTGCTCGGTACTGCTGGCGATTTACAGCCTGACGCTGCCGCATACGCCCGCACCCGCCAAAGGTTTACCGTTAAAAGTCCGCGATCTCTTCTGCGCCGATGCGTTCGCGCTACTGCGACAGCGTCATTTCATGGTTTTCGCCCTGTGTGCCACGCTGATCTCCATTCCGCTCGGCACCTATTACGCCTTTACCGCCTCCTGGCTGGCCGATGCCGGTATCCGGGACGTCAGCTCCCTGATGTCGCTGGGTCAGATGTCTGAAATTGCCTTCATGCTCATCATCCCGCTGCTGTTTCGTCGCCTTGGCGTCAAAACCATGCTGCTGATTGGGATGATAGCGTGGTTCGTTCGCTACGCCCTGTTCGCGCTGGGCATGAGCGATGAGACGCGCACGCTGATCTACCTGGGCATCCTGCTGCATGGCATCTGTTATGACTTCTTCTTCGTGGTGGGATTCATCTACACCGATCGGATTGCCGGTGAAAAGGTGAAGGGCCAGGCGCAGAGCATGGTGGTGATGTTCACCTACGGCATCGGCATGCTGCTGGGATCGCAAATCTCCGGTGCGCTCTATAACCATCTGGTCGCCGGTCACGCCAGCGCGCAGAGCTGGGCCATCTTCTGGTGGATCCCCGCGATTGCCGCTGCAGTGATTGCGATTATCTTCTTCTTCTCGTTCAGATACCGCGATTAGTGGTAGCGGAACACAGGAGTTAATGATGAAAACAGTTAAGGGTCCGGGCATCTTCCTGTCACAGTTCATCACCACGCAGCCGCCGTTTAACTCGCTGGCGGGTCTGGCTGAGTGGGCTGCCGGGCTGGGATACCGGGCGCTGCAGATTCCGTGTCACCAGCCCGCTATTTTCGACCTTGAAAAGGCGGCGGTCAGCCAGACGTACTGCGACGAAGTACGGGGCGAGCTGGCCGGTTTCGGGCTGGAGATTAGCGAGCTTTCCACCCATCTTGAAGGGCAACTGGTTGCGGTGAACCCGGCCTATGACCTCGCGTTTGATAATTTTGCCCCAGCGGCGTTGCGCGGCGATCCTGCCCGACGCACCGACTGGGCTATTGCCACGCTGAAGCGGGCAGCCGCTGCCTCTGAGAAGCTGGGCCTGCGCGCACACGCCACCTTTTCCGGTTCGCTCGCCTGGCCCTGGTTTTACCCGTGGCCACCTCAGAATGACGCGCTGTTTGATGAGGCGTTTGCTGAGCTGGCGCGGCGCTGGCTGCCGGTGCTGGATGTGTTTGACCATCACGGCATTGACCTTTGCTATGAGATTCATCCCGGCGAAGACCTGCATGACGGTGTCACGTTTGAACGCTTTCTTAAGGAAGTGAATCACCATCCTCGCTGCAATATCCTGTTTGATCCCAGCCATTTCCTGCTGCAACACATCGATTATCTGCAGTTCATCGATCTCTATCATTCGCGCATCAAAGCCTTTCACGTTAAGGATGCAGAGTATCAGCTTAACGGGCGCAGCGGCGTTTACGGCGGTTATCAGCCCTGGCTGGCCCGCGCCGGACGGTTTCGATCGCCGGGCGATGGCCAGATCGACTTCAGCCGCATCTTCAGCAAGCTGGCGCAGTACGATTATGACGGCTGGGCGGTGCTGGAGTGGGAGTGCTGCCTGAAGGAGGGTGAGGCCGGGGCGCGTGAAGGCGCGGAGTTTATTCGTCGGCATATCATTCCGGTGTCCGATCGCGCGTTTGATGATTTTGCTCTGGCAGAGAGCGGCCCATCTGTTCGTCATCAGCTGGGCCTGAATCGCAACGCCTGACACGTCAGCAGGCTGTGGCACTGGCAGGGCACGGGTCAACACAGAGGGATCTTTATGTCAGTTCAGAAAATCGCGCGGATGGCGGGCGTCTCGGTCGCTACCGTTTCCAGGGTGCTGAATAACAGCGACAGCGTCAAACCGGCGAACCGGCAGAAAGTCCTCGCGGCGATTAAAGAGAGCAACTATCAGCCCAACCTGCTGGCGCGTCAGCTGCGCACGGCGCGCAGCTCAATGATTCTGGTGCTGGTTTCCGATATCTCCAACCCGTTCTGCGCCGAGGTGGTTAAAGGCATTGAGGAGCAGGCGGAGAAAAACGGTTATCGCATCCTGTTGTGTAACTCGGGCACAGATATCGCCCGTTCGCGATCCAGCCTGCAACTGCTCTCCGGCAAGATGGTGGATGGCATTATCACCATGGATGCCTTCAGCAAACTGCCGGAGCTGAGCCAGCTGATTGGCGCGGCACCTTGGGTTCAGTGCGCCGAACATGATGATGACGGCCAGATCTCCTGTGTCGGCATTGATGATGAAGTCGCTGCGCAGTCCGTGGTGCGCTATCTGGCCGGACAGGGACGACAGCGTATCGCGCTGATCAATCATGACCTGAGCTATCGCTATGCCCGTCTGCGTCAGCAGGGCTATTCCGCTCAGCTGAATGAACAGCAGCTGGCCTTTCAGGCTATCGCGTACGCCAGTGATCTGAGCTTCAGCGCCGGAAAAGCAGCGATGAATCAGCTTCTGGTTGCTGAGACACGACCTGACGCGGTATTTGCGGTGTCCGATACGCTGGCCGCCGGTGCGATGGCGGCGATTCAGCAGGCGGGCCTGCGGATCCCTCAGGACATCGCCGTGGTGGGCTTTGACGGCAGCGAACTGGCCAGCATGGTTTCACCGCCGCTGACCACGCTGGCTCAGCCCTCAAAAGAGATAGGCCGTCGCGCCTGCGAACTGGTACTGCAAAAAATTGCCCGGCCCGACGCGCCGCCGCAATGCGTGATCATGCAGGGCGAGCTGCTGGTGCGCGCCAGCAGCTGAGTACGTCATCCGCTCACCCTTCCTCTAATCCCCACGCCCATATTGTCCACTAAAACGAGACAGTGATTGCCGATTCACGCCATTGTGTGGCTGTCTGGTTTACTTATATGCTGTTTCCATCGAAGCGCATTCGCACTTCCCGAATCAACGTAGGAGCAGAATATGATTGAGCAAAGATTGTCAGAACAACGCGGTGTGGGCGATCACGGCTGGCTGAATTCACGTCACACTTTCTCTTTTGCAAACTACTGGGATCCGAAACTGGCGGGCTTCTCCGATCTGCTGGTAATTAACGATGATCGGGTAGCCAAAGGACGTGGTTTTGGTGCGCATCCGCACAGCAATATGGAGATTATCTCTTATGTGCTGGAAGGGGCGCTGGAGCACAAAGACTCAATGGGCACCGGCTCGGTGATTGTTCCCGGCGATGTGCAGCTGATGAGTGCCGGCAGCGGTGTGACCCACAGTGAGTTCAACCACTCAGGCACCGAGGGTGTGCATTTCCTGCAAATCTGGGTGGTACCGGCAGAGAAAAATACGCCGCCAGGCTATCAGCAGATCTCCGTCAGTGAAGCGGATAAACGCGGTAATCTGCGGCTGATTATTTCGCCGGACGGTGAAAACGGCGCATTACGGGTGCGTCAGGATATTCGCATCTATGCGGGGCTGTTCCAGGGCGATGAGCAGCAGACCATCACGCTGCCGGACGATCGCTACGCCTATATTCATGTGGCGCGTGGCAGTGTCAGGGTCAATGGCCTGCAGTTTAATGCCGGCGATGGCGCGCGGGTTCGCGATGAAAAAACGCTGTCGTTCAGTCACGGTGAAGGGGCGGAGGTGTTGTTGTTCGATCTGCGTCCCAATGAAGTGAATCATCCAACCCGTTAAAACGAAAACTGCGCGGCTTTCGCCGCGCAGTTTTTGAGGGTTGACTCAACGGCTAATGCCCGCTTTTAGATCGAGCCTGCGCAGAAAACACGGCCCGATCGGAAAGACGCAAAAGCTGTCATCCATGACTGCCCGGCCTGCGCAATTACGCACCTCATCCCTGAGGTGCGCCCGTTGCCGGGCCAACGCTTAGCGTTGTTCAAAAACGCTCCCAGCGTTTTTGTCCATGGCACGGGACGCTTTCCTGTTCTGGCCGTGTTACCTGCGCGTTGAGCTTGTTTGTTGCGGCCAGCTTCAGACTGCATCACTGCGCGTTAAGGAACGCCAGCAGATCCTGATTCAGTTGATCCTGATGCGTGACCGCGAAACCATGCGGCGCATTGTCATAGACCTTGAGTTCTGCGCCTTCAATCATCTCCGCGGCCACTTTACCGGTAGTTTCAAACGGCACGATCTGGTCGTTGCTGCCATGAATCACCAGCGTCGGCACATTCACTTTCGCCACGTCGGCACGGAAATCAGTCTCTGCGAAGGCGGTCACGCAATCCACGGTACTCTTCAGCGAGGCCAGCAGCGCGATGTTCAGCGTCTGCGTCATCACGCCATCGGAGACGGTCTGTCCGGCATTGGTGCCATAGAACGGCGTCGCGAACTCTTTGATGAACTGCGCGCGATCCCTGAGCAGGCCATCACGAATCCCCTCGAACACCGACATATCAACACCCTGCGGGTAGTCCGCTGTCTTACCAAAGATCGGCGTAACGGCACCCAGCAGCACCAGCGCCGCGACGCGATCGCTGCCATAGCTGCCGATGTAGCGCGTGACGTCGCCGCCACCCATGGAGAAGCCCACCAGCGTGACGTTCTGCAGGTCGAGATGGGTGATCAGGTCGTTGATATCAGAGGCAAAGGTATCGTAGTTATTGCCAGTCCAGGGCTGATCAGAGCGGCCAAAGCCACGACGGTCAAATGCAATAACCCGATAGCCGTGGTCGGCCAGGAAGTTCATCTGGCTGTCCCACATGTCGGCATCCAGCGGCCAGCCGTGGCTGAACAAAACAGGCTTACCGGTGCCCCAGTCTTTAAAGTAAATCTGTGTACCGTCGATCGTTTTAAAGGTGCTCATGATATTGCCCTCTGTATGACGTGATGAATGAAAAGAAGGTGGGGGCCTGTCACACTGGCGCCACCAGATAGCGAACCTCGGGGTGATTTTCACCCTGATGAAAAGCGAAAACTCGCCGCTCTATCTTTTTATCGTTGATGGTGTAGCGCTCTTTCTGACGCAGATGTTCGACCCAGGAGCCGACCACAAACGTCTCAACGAAAATGCCGGGCTGCAGGATATCTTCATACAGTGACCAGTTGATGGCGCCACCGCGACGTCTGACCCGTCGCATATCCTGCATGCAGACGGTAAAGGCATGTGCTTCATCAATATTAATCCGGTATTCGTAATTCACCATTACCGGCCCTCGTTCGTGACGGATATCCAGTGCGGGCGCATTAACGCCATCGCCGATCATATCGAGATTAAGATCGGGATCCTGATCGAGCCGCCAGCGCCAGACGGTGCTGCTGGCCAGCACCATGCCCAGCGCGGCGATGCAAAGCGACAGCGGAATGCCGGCGTGCGATGCAAGCTGTCCCCAGAGGGCGCTGCCTGCGGTCATGGAGCCAAAGAACACCGTGAGATAGACCGCCAGCGCGCGGGCTTTCACCCACTTCGCGGCGCTACGCTGTGCGCCAAGATTCAGCGTCGACAGCACCGCAATCCAGGCAAATCCGGTGAAGAACTCAAACGCATTCAGCAGCCAGAAGTGGCGCACAAAGGCCAGCGCCAGCATGGTCAGGGCAAACAGGAGACTGGCGATCACCATCAGGCGATCGGAACTCAGGCGACGGCGCAGACGCGGCAGCAGCACCGCGCCAGTGATCGCGCCAACCCCAATACAGGCCAGCATGATGCCGTAGCCGCCAGGGCCGAGGCCGAGTTCACGGCGCGCCACCAGCGGCAGCAATGCCCAGCCCGCGCTGCCGAACAGGAAGAACGAGAAGGTCCGCACCAGCACGTTACGCAGTACCGGGGCCGCATGAACGTAGCGCAGACCGGCCCGCACCGCCGGGAAAAAATGCTCTGGCGGGAGTCGCTGCACGCTCGGCTCCGCTTTCCAGCGCCAGAGCACCCAGGTGACGCCCAGTACCGACAGGGCATTGAGCAGGAAGACCATCCAGGGGCCGGTGAACGAGAGGATCAGGCCGCCCAGCGCCGGTCCGATGGCGCGACTGATATTAATACCAAGTGAGTTCAGGGCAATGGCAGGCCCGAGTTCCGCTTTGGTCACCAGATCCGGCACGATCGCCTGGAAGGGCGGCGAACTCATGGCGGCGCCCGCGCTCAGCAAAAAGGCAGCGCCCAGCAGCACTTCAGGTGTCACATGGCCGGTCCAGGCCAGCACGGTCAGCCCGGCGGCAGCGGTAAAAGTCCACAGCTGGGAAAAGAGCAGATATTTGCGACGGTCGACGATATCCGCCATCACGCCGGAGGGCAGCGCGAACAGAAACATCGGCAGGCTGCTGGCCGCCTGCACCAGCGCCACGGCCAGCGGATCGGCACTTAACGTCAGCATGGTCCAGTTCACGCCGACATCGTTCATCCATGAACCGATGTTGGAAACCACGGTGGCGATCCACAGCATGCGGAACACCGGCTGGCGCAGCGGCTGTAAGGGCGAAAACTCACTGGCGGGCCGCGCTTCGGGCGGCTCCTGCTCCAGCTGGTGGATATCATTAACCTGTGCCATAACGTCTCCCCTGAGGTTTTGTCGCACTGATGCGCCAGCCGCCAGGCCCGGTCAGTGCCAGCGTGGTAAAGATAATCAGCAGCAGCCAGCCGAACTGACCTTCCGCGAGTGACCAGCCAGGATGGACGACCAGCATCGCAACCAGCAGTACCGCGATGATCGGCAGGCAGGCAATCCGGGTTCCCCAGCCGAGGATAATAAAGATTGGACAGATGACTTCCGCCAGTATGGCTGGCAGCAGGCTCATCATCGGGCCCATCCCGAAGGGATCTTCGATGCGCGTCAGTTCTTCGCTGAAATGCAGAATTTTCGGCAGCCCATGCACCTGTAACAGCAGCAGGCTGCCGGTCAGGCGCAGGAAGAACAGCCCCGCGTTGATGCGGGGCGAAAGAGCGATAGCGTTATTCATGGTTAAAACGCGAAGCAGCTGCAGCCGAGCGCGCCCCAGAAGGCGTTATCTTCGGCGACGGGGACGCTGGAGCCACGCGCGATCTCATGCGAGTGGCGATGAACACCGCACGGGCCGCTGCAGTGGTGCACGGCGGGCATCATGCCTGCACGGCTCTGCGCAACCGGCGGGGCGCTGCGATAGTGACCCGGCACCTTCACTACCGGCGACCACTCAGGCAGGACCGGAATCGCAGGCGGTGCATCTGCACCGAACGATCCGGCGGCATAGACGATATTGCCGTCCACCACGGTCAGCACCGATTCAATGCCTTTGATCTCCTCTTCCGGTACGCTGAAAAAGTCTTTGCTCAGCACCGCCAGATCCGCCAGCTGGCCCACTTTAAGCTGACCTTTTTTACCCTGTTCGCTGGAGAACCAGGCGCTGCCCTGCGTCCAGAGCATGAGCGCTGTTTCACGGTCAAGGCGGGCGTTCACGTCATACATCTGCATGCCGCCCACGGTGCGGCCGGAAACCAGCCAGTAGAGCGCGGTCCAGGGGTTGTAGCTGGCGACGCGGGTCGCATCGGTGCCAAGTCCTACCGGCACGCCGGTCTCCAGCATTTTCTGAACCGGCGGCGTGTGGCGGGTGGCTTCGATGCCGTAGCGTTCAGCAAAGTATTCCCCCTGAAACGCCATACGATGCTGCACGGCAATGCCGCCGCCCAGCGCTTTAATCCGATCGATATTGCGCTGAGTGATGGTTTCCGCGTGGTCAAAGAACCAGTGCAGGCCGTTGAACGGGATATCGCGGTCGACTTTTTCGAACACATCCAGCATCCGGCTGATCGACTCGTCATAGGTCGCATGCAGGCGGAAAGGCCAGCGATGCTCGACCAGATGACGGACCACGCGCTCCAGCTCGTCTTCCATGCCGGGCGCTAAGTCCGGACGCGGCTCCAGGAAATCTTCGAAGTCGGCGGCCGAGAAGACCAGCATTTCACCTGCGCCGTTGTGACGGAAATAGTCGCTGCCCTGACCGGGCGTCAGCATATCTGTCCACTTCTCAAAGTCTTCCAGTTCATGACCCGGACGCTGAGTGAAGAGGTTGTAGGCGATACGCAGCGTCATCTGCTTTTTCTGATGCAGCTCAGCGATCACCTCGTAATCTTCGGGATAGTTCTGGAAGCCGCCGCCCGCATCGATGGCGCTGGTCAGACCCAGACGGTTCAGTTCGCGCATAAACTGGCGCGTCGAGTTGACCTGCTGTTCCAGCGGCAGTTTCGGTCCTTTCGCCAGCGTGGCGTAGAGGATCATCGCATTGGGACGGGCGATCAGCAGGCCGGTGGGATTGCCGTTACTGTCGCGCTGGATTTCACCGCCCGGCGGGTTCGGCGTCTCTTTGGTGTAGCCAACCACTTTCAGTGCGGCGCGGTTGAGCAGGGCGCGGTCATACAGGTGCAGCACGAACACCGGGGTGTCGGGCGCGGCTTCGTTGATCTCATCCAGGGTCGGCATCCGGCGCTCGGCAAACTGGAACTCGGTCCAGCCACCCACGACGCGGACCCACTGCGGTGACGGCGTGCGCAGCGCCTGCTCTTTCAGCATCCGCAGCGCATCGGCAACCGATGGCACGCCTTCCCAGCGCAGCTCAAGATTGTAGTTCAGCCCCCCGCGAATCAGATGCAGGTGTGAATCGTTCAGGCCCGGCACGGCGGTATGGCCCTTAAGATCGACCACTTTGGTGCCGTCGCAGTGAAACTCCATCGCCTCTGCCAGCGTGCCAACCGCAACGAACTTACCATCGCGAATCGCAACCGCTTCTGCCACCGGATTGCTGCGGTCGACGGTATGAAATTTGCCATGGGTCAGTATCAGTTCTGCTTTACCCAGCGTAACCATAGATGCTCCTCAACGGGGGTGTCCGGCTTAATGCGGGACAGGAAGTGCCGCAGACAACAGGGCACGAATAAGCCGGATTATGGTGAGCGGGCTGCGGGGGCGTCTAGTTATACAGAGGGATACCTATACCTTCGTATAGTTATACGCAGAGATAATAGTTTGCCGTTGCACGTCGCCCTACACTGCGACCAGACAGCCAGCAGCAGGGCGTTAAATCTGCACTGACCGTCTTTTTGCTCCGCGCCGTTTGGCGGAAATTCCGTTACATAACCTCTATGGGTGAACGCATGTCCAACGCTAAACTTGAAGTCCTCACGCCACATAACAGCCAGATTATCTTCATCGACCAGCAGCCGCAGATGGCCTTTGGCGTGCAATCCATTGACCGCCAGGTGCTGAAAAACAACACCGTTGCGCTGGCGAAGGCGGCGAAAGTCTTCAATATCCCCACCATCATCACCACGGTCGAAACCGAAAGCTTCTCGGGTCACACCTACCCGGAACTGCTGGATGTGTTCCCGGGTCTGGATATTCTGGAGCGCAGCTCAATGAACTCCTGGGATGACCAGAAAGTGCGTGATGCACTGGCCGCCAACGGGAAGAAGAAAGTGGTGGTGTCTGGCCTCTGGACAGAAGTGTGCAACAACAGCTTTGCGCTCTGCGCGATGCTGGAAGGCGGCTACGAAATCTATATGGTGGCGGACGCATCAGGCGGCACGACTAAAGAAGCACACGACTACGCGATGCAGCGCATGATTCAGGCGGGCGTGGTGCCGGTGACCTGGCAGCAGGTGATGCTGGAGTGGCAGCGTGACTGGGCCAACCGTGACACCTACGATGCGGTGATGAACATCGCCAAAGAGCATTCCGGGGCTTACGGTATTGGTGTGGATTACGCCTACACCATGGTGCATAAAGCGCCTTCACGTCAGAAAAGTGAACACCGTACCCTGGCGCCGGTTCACGCACCGATCCGCTAAGCGGCGTCCTGCTGATCGGCAGAGGTTGCCGGTCAGCAGAGTAGCATCACAGGAGCGGGTCATGAATCCTCTACTTGTATCTCTGGCTGCCGGGGTAGTGATTGGCCTGCTTTATGGGCTGCTGAAGGTGCGTTCCCCGGCTCCGCCTGCGATTGCGCTGGTGGGCCTGCTGGGCATGCTGCTGGGTGGGGCGCTGGTCCATGCGTTTTCACCCGCTGAAAAGCCTGCGACTGCCCTGCATCAGCCCGATGTTCCGCCCGTTCCATCCTTATTGCGGAAAAGCTGAACATGTTGAAATCCTACATTATTTCTCTCGCGGTGGGCCTGCTCGCCGGGGTAATCTATGCCCTGATCAACGTTAACTCTCCGGCACCACCCATTATTGCGCTGGTGGGGCTGTTCGGCATGCTGGTGGGGGAACAGTTGATTCCGCTGGCTAAACGTCTGTTCCGGCGACAGCCGGTGACGCTGAAGTGGTTCCGCCATGAGTGTGTACCAAAAATCAGTGGGACACCGCCACCCGATGGCGATAACACCCCTTAAGTCCTCGCGTGCCGTACGGTGAGGCGTTTCAGAGGAAACCTGCATGACGCTCTCCCGGCGTATTGTCATTGTTGATGATGAACGCACGGTCCGCAGTGGACTGAGCAATCTGTTGCATTCAGACGGCTACTTAACCCGATCATTTGAATCCGGTGAGGCGCTGCTGGACGATGACGATGCGCTTTCAGAGGCGGGCATGCTGATCATTGATGTCGGTCTCCGGGGCATGTCCGGTTTTGAACTGTTTACGATCCTGAAACAGCGGGCCGATCTGCCGCCGGTGATTTTTATCTCGGCGGATTCGGAAGAAACCACGCTGTGGTATGGCATTGCGCTGGGCGCCGTCACTTTTTTGCGAAAGCCGATTGATATTGATACGCTGCTGACACTGATCCGTTGCGAGTTATCTCAGGGAGATGTGCGCTGATGAGCCTTCTTTCGGTTAATTTCCAGGAGAGTGACGACGCAGGGATCGCGATTGAAGATGTCGATACACTGACACCGCTGGCGCACGAGGGCTGTCTGCTCTGGATGCTGGCGCGCCGCCCGTCTGGCGAGTCAGTAATTATCGCCACCGGACAGAGTGACGACGTCACGTTTCAGGCGACGCAGCGGCTTAAAAATGAGCGCGCGCTGGCCGCGTATCTCTCTCCCCGCTGGGCCATTACCGCCATCGGCACCACCCGCTACCTCAACCGGTATGCGCTGATTTACCCCCCGTTTCCGTTTCGCACCCTGGCTGACACTCTCTCCACCCCTCCCGACAACATCGCCGACTTTCTGCAGGTTGCGTTGCAGCTTTGCTACACGCTGGGTCAGGCGCATCATCAGGGCATCGTGCATGGGGATATCAAGCCGGGCCATTTTTTCATTACTGATGAGGGACGCTTCCGGCTGGGCGGGTTTGGACTCGCCTCGCTGGCGGCGCAGGCGGCGGAGAAAAATAACCTGCGCGCCTCAGGCGGCACGCTGGCCTATATGTCCCCCGAGCATACCGGCCGCACGCCGCATCCGGTCAGCAGCCTCAGCGATCTCTACAGCCTGGGCGTGGTGCTGTATGAATACCTGACCGGTAAGCTGCCGTTTGGCTCACCGGCTGCGGGTGAAGCGGAGTGGATCCACCATCACATCGCCAGCGCGCCCCGGCCAGCCGATCAGGTCAGAGCGGATGTACCGCCGATGCTCTCGGTGATTCTGCTGCGTCTGCTGGCCAAGTCACCCGCTGACGGCTATCAGAGCGTGCAGGGGCTGATGGCCGACCTGCGCCGCTGTCAGGCGACGCTGACAGCGGAGAACACCATCGCACCTTTTACGCCCGGTCTGCAGGAGCGGTTCAGCACCAGTTTCCGCCCCGAAACGCTGTTCACCCAACATCCACAGGCCCGCGTGTTGCTGACAACGCTGGAGTCGGTCAACCGCACCGGAACGCAGAGCCTGGTGATGCTTAGCGGTGCGCCCGGCTCGGGTAAGTCCGCCATTATCGCTTCCGCCCTGAAAAGCCTGCAGCACCGACAGATTCTTCTCGCCGCCAGCAAGGCCGATCAACATTCTCCCGCCGCACCCTACGCCGCTGTGGCCTCCGCATTTCGCACGGTCACGCTCTATCTGCTGGGCTTGTCGGCCCTGGAAGTCAGCAAGTGGCGGGGAAGACTGTTGCGGCTGCTGGGCGGATACACCGACTTAGCCATTGAGCTGGTGCCTGAGTTAAAACAGCTGCTGAATATCCAGAGCTTACCGCCGGTGGTCCGCCATGCGCCCGACGCCCGCGAGCAGTTCAATCAGATGGCTTCGGCGCTTATTCAGGCTTTTGCCACACCGGGTCGCCCGCTGGTGATGCTGATTGATGATGTGCACTGGGCGGATAATGCCACGCTGCAACTGCTGGAAAACCTGATAACCCGACATGAGCATCTGCCGTTTATGCTGGTGCTCGCCTTCCGGGAGGGTGAATCGATGCCCTGTCCGATGATTGCCGGATTCCTGCTACGGCTCAGAGCGTCAGCACCCCGGGTGGTCGCCCTGACGCCGCAGCCGCTGAGTGTTAAAAGCATCGGGCGCTGGCTGGCGGGGAGGCTGCATACCCGTCCAGGCGGCAATCGCGAGCTGGCACAGATACTCTTCGAGAAAACCGGCGGCAATCCGCTTTCGATGCAGGAGTTCTTCCGGCAGGCGGTGGAGGACGGCGTGATTAACTTTCGGCAGAACCCGCCGAAATGGCATTACGACAGGCAGGCGCTGATGGCGCGTCACTACACCGACAATGTGGCCTCGCTGGTGTTAAATCAGCTGGCGCGGATGCCGGAGAGCACACGTCAGCTGCTGGGATCGCTGGCCTGCCTGGGAGCCAGTGGCGAGCTGTCGCTGTTAAGTCAACTCAACGGGACGCCCGTGACGCTGATACAGCTTCAGCTTGAACCGGCCGTCAGCAGCCGGTTCATCACCCTGACCGGCGGGCGCTATGCCTTTACGCACGATCGCGTGCATAACGCGGCGTTACTGCTGCCCGACCTCCGGCAGCAACAGCATCTTCACCAGCAGGCGGCGGCCTGGCTGTCCGCAGCCGTTGCGACTGCGGATAACAGTGAGACGCTGTTCCGGGCGGTTTATCACATTGGCATGATTGCTGAACTGCCGCTCGGTGTCGCAGATCGTGAACGTTACTACCCCCTCTGTCTGCGCGCTGCGCAGGCGGCAAAACGTGCCGGGGATTATCTCTCGGCGCTGCGCTATCTGCGCTCTGCCCAGCGCCTCAGCCAGCGGATGGCGACCGGCAATGACTTTATGCTGGGCTTTGATGAGGCGGAGTGCGAGTTTCTGCACGGAAATCTTACGACAGCCCAAACGCTCTGTACCCGACTGCTGAGTGAGCCGGGCACACTGAGTGAAAAATCACTGGCCGCCTGCCTCTCTGCGGAAATTCACATGCGGCAGTCTGACAACCATCTGGCGCTGGAAACCGCGCTGGCCTGGCTGGCGCTATTTGGTGTGCATCTCAACCGGGATCCGGATGACGCGGAGATCGACGCCGCCTGGCTGGCGCTCAGGACCCGGATGGGCGATTCGCCGCAGGCCGCTTTTGCCGGATTGCCGCTGAACAGCAATCCCGAAATTGAGTCGGTGCTGAACCTGATGGCCAGCACCATTTTTGTCTCTGCCTACGACTGCCCGCAGCTGCATCTGATTCTGGTCTGCCGGATGCTGGAGATGACGCTGGAGCACGGCATGACCGGTGCCTCTGCGTTTGGCCTGGCGTGGTTCAGCGTGCTGACGGGGGAACGCTATCAGGCCTGGCACCTGAGTTATGCCTGTGGCCGGGTCGCGCGTGAGCTGGTGGAGCGGCATGACTTTATCCGCTACAAAGCCCGCACGCTGCTGCCGCTGGATCAGGTGGGGATCTGGACGCAGCCGCTGGATGTCGCCGTCGAGTGTGCCCGTGAAACTTTCCGCGTCGCGGTGAGGCACGGCGATCGCTCTTTTGCCTGTCTCTCATTACGCCATCAGATCATGAACACGCTGACCCGTGGCGATCATCTGGAGTCGGTGATGACCTCCATTGAGCGCGGACTCGCCTTTACCCGTAAAACGGTTTATCCCGATGTCGGGAACGTCCTGCTGATGCAGAAGCAGCTGGTCATGCAACTGCGTAACAGCAACGGGTTCAGAGCAGGCGAGCGCGACGAGGCGTTGTCGCTGGTGGCGGGCAGTGAGCCGGGGCCGGTCTCCGGCCCTAAAGCGATGGTGCGGTTCTGGGCGGGACTGTATCGGGGAATGGCCCATTTCTATGCGGGTGAATACGGTGACGCGCTGCGCTGTCTGGCCGGAATCCAGCCGTTGATTAACGCGGTGCCCGCATATATCTACCTGATGGATATGCATTTTTACAGTGCATTATCCCTGAGTCATCAGCCTGATGCCGCTGACAGCGACGCGCTGCGAAACCATCTGGATAAGTTTGCCAGCTGGGCTGAGCTTAATCCCGGCCTGTTTGCGGACAAATATGCCCTGCTGAGGGCAGAGTGTGCCCGCCTTAAGGGCGACACAGGCGAGGCACTGAAGCAGTTTGAAAATGCGATTCGTCTTTCCCGCCAGGCCGGATATCTGCACATTCATGCGCTGGCGAATCATCTGGCGGGCCGATGCTGCAAGGCCTTACGGCTTGATACCGCCGCTGATGCTTACATCAGGGCCGCGATGGTCAGCTGGGAGAACTGGGGGGCGCAGGCGATGGTGCGCCAGCTGGAGCAGCATTATCCGCATCTGGCTGCGCCGGTGCAGAACAGCGCGCTGGCGACCATCCCCTTTACTCAGGATGCCGCTTATTACGATCTGGAAAGTGTGCTGACCGCTGTGCGTGCCCTGACGGAGGAGATCAACCTTGATCGTCTGATTCACACCCTGATGCGCATGCTGCTGGAGCGGGCCGGGGCTCAGCGCTGTCGCCTCATCCGGATTCTGGATGGCAATCTGCCAGAGACGCAGGCCTGGGCGGAAAGCACGGCCGATGGCGTGCGGGTGCAGATTGTCAAAGAGCGACCCGACGCGACCGACCTGCCGCTATCGGTGCTGTCCGCAGTCATTCGGACCGGGCAGGAGATTCGCACGGGCAAACCCGAGGCGTTCAGTCCATTCAGTCAGGATCCCTACCTGGTCGCTTCGGGCGCAGCGGTGCTCTGTGTTCCGATGTTCAGGCAGGCCAATATGGTGGGGGTGCTCTATCTGGAAAACCGCCTGATGCCCGATGCGTTCACCGCTGAGCACTCGCATATTGTGAAAACCCTGAGTGCGCAGGCGGCGGTTTCGCTGGAAACGGCGCGACTCTACGCGGAACTGCTGGAGGAGAACACCCACCGGCGGCGGGTGGAGAAACAGCTGCGTGCCAGCAAAACCTCGCTGATGCTCGGCGAAAAGATCAGTCATACCGGTACGTGGCGCTGGGAAGTGACGGAGGACATGATGATGGTCTCTGAAGAGTATGGGCGGATTCTGGGGCTGCCAGCCGGACAGAAGGGACTGTCGATGGCCGACTTCCTGACCCGCGTTCACCCCGATGACTATGAATGTATCAGCGAACTGGTGACGCACAGTGTCAGTCAGGGACGCAGCATGCAGGCTGAGTTCCGGGTGCTGAGACCGGATGGGGAATGTCGCTACATCAAAGGTATCGGGGAACCGGTAGACAATTTCCCGGAGGTTAAAGAGTACTTCGGCACCATTTCCGACATCACTTCGCAGCGTCTGGCGGAAGACAGCGCGCGTATGGCGCAGGCGGATCTGGCTCGCGTCACCCGCGCCACCACCGTCGGGCAGCTGACCGCGTCCATCGCCCACGAAATTAACCAGCCGCTGATGTCGATCGTCGCCAATGCGGGGGCCACGCTGCGCTGGCTGAAGCGGGAACCGCTGATGCTGGAAAATGCCAGCAGGGGGCTGGATGAGATTATCAAAGAGGGCCAGCGCGCCGGGGAGATCATCCGTGGCCTGCAGGCGCTGACCCGCAAACATGAATCGAGCTTTGCGCCGGAAAACCTGCATCTGATCGCCCGGGACATTCTGGCGCTCTCCCGGATAGAGCTGGAACGACGCGGGATTTCGCTGGAGCTGAAACTGCGGGCCGCGAAGGCAGATATTGTCTGCGATCGCGTTCAGATTCAGCAGGTGTTGCTGAATCTGGTGATCAATGCCATTGATGCGATGTCCGACGACCTGCCGCGTGCGGCGGTGTTACGCCTCACCTCAGAAAATCCTGCGCCTGACACCCTGAGATTTGAGGTGCTGGACAGCGGCTGTGGATTACCTGATGACGTGCGGGAACGGATCTTTGAGTCTTTCTACACCACGAAAAAAAGCGGCATGGGCATGGGGCTCACCATCAGCAAAGGGATCATCAAAAAGCACTGTGGTGAGTTAGGCGCTGAGAACCGGCCCGAAGGCGGCAGCTGTTTCTGGTTTACGCTGCCACTGGGATAGGCGAGCGGGCCAGGCTGAATGCCTGCTCTTAGCGGCGTCGGCTGTGATCAATATTGAGCCGCTCTGCCGCCCGCACCAGATCGGTCAGCGAGCGCGCATTCATCTTCTCCATGACCCGCCGCTTGTGCACTTTCGCAGTAATCTCACTGACGCCCATTTCGGCGGCGATCTGCTTATTCAGCAGGCCACTGATCGCCAGCAGCATCACCTCGCTTTCACGCGGTGTCAGTGTCTGATGCCGCTGAAATATCTCGCGCCGCGCCTCAGAAGAGGCCAGATTCTGCTCCGCAATGTTTAAGGCTTCCGAGACCGCCTGCAAAATACGCTCAGGATCGACAGGCTTAGTCAGAAACTCATAAGCACCGGTTTTCATCGCCCGCACCGTGACAGGAATGGTTCCGAAACCGGTCAGAAAGATCGTGGGAAGGGTATAGCCGCGATCGATCAACGCCTGGGCGACATCAAATCCATCCGCGCCGGGCAGGTTAATATCCAGAATCAGACAACAGGGAAGGGGAGTTATCGCGTGCGCCAGGAAATCATCAGCTGAAGAGAAAGAGATAACCGTGTAATCGTCGGCGGTGAGCAGATTCCGCAATGCAGAAGTTACAGCCGCGTCGTCGTCAACGATATATACGATGGGATTCATAAGGACCTCATTTCAGCCAGAGTTTTACTGATGATTTAATTAAGCATGATGCGCAAAGAGGCCCTGATAAGCATGAGTCGGGCAGGGTTAACAGGATATTACCATAACAGTAATCATTATCATCTTATAATTAACGGCTTGTTAAAATTCGGATAAATTACTGATAGCTATGGTTAAATCATGAGCGGCTGGCTGTGAGGTGAGGGATGGAATTACGGTTATGAAGGGGGTGAACCGTCATTTAAACGCCATATTCGGGCCACGCATTGCACAGTTAATCGCGGCCAGGAGAATAGTGCTTAGCAGGACCGGAAATAGTCCATAAACCCGTATGCCGGATAAAATCGTTTCAGCAGGAGTTTATACACAATAAGAAAGTAGCAGTACGAAATTAATTCAGATATTAAGCGGTACGGTAACTCAGGCCGGGGCGGATAATGGATTAATTCACAGGATTCACGGGGCAGATTGTGCAGAGTGTTGATGTTCGCATCTGGTCCTGAAAGAAGATAAAGTAAGCTGGCTTCATAGTTACAACATACTTTAATGTTTAATATCAGGTCGCATACCCGACCACCGAACAGTTATCGCTTATCACCGCAAAAGTCCCGCTCACATTTGTCACTGACGCGTTTGTAAAACACGACGGACTTCACGCGGTAAAAAGTCATTACATTTAAAAAACCCTTATCTGTCAGCCATTAACCTTAATAAGCGTAGCGGTATTCATGGCGCGGCGGCTAATCCTCACTAAGCTTGTGAGGCAACCCTTTAAATACAGGGATATTTTTCCAGCCGGAATCTTTACGCACTGTCGTCATGAGGCTTATATGAGTGAAAATTACTGCACCATTCTCTTCAATGGTGAACGGTTGAAAGGGTTAGCGGATCAACCCCTGATCGATTTTCTGGACGCTCACGGGAAAAAATTACCTCATGTCTGTTATCACCCGGCACTGCCACCGCTGCAGAGCTGCGATGTCTGCTGGGTGGATGCCAATGGCGAGCGGGTTCGCGGCTGCACGCTTCGCACTGAAGAGGGCCTGACGGTGCGGAGTGAAGGCAGTGCGCTCAAGGCCGCGCAGCAGGAGGGCATGGATCGGCTGCTCAACCGTCATGAGCTTTACTGCACCGTCTGCGAGCACAATACCGGTGACTGCACCCTGCATAATGCCGTTGCTGATATGCACATTCCGATTCAGTACTATCCTCATCAGCCCAAGCCTTATGAGAAAGATCACTCCAACCCGTTTTACACCTACGATCCCGACCAGTGCATCCTGTGCGGACGCTGTGTCGAGGCGTGCCAGAATGTTGAGGTCAATGAGACGCTTTCCATTGACTACACCCAGGCACATCCGCGCGTGCTGTGGGATGGCGGCACTGAAATCGCCGGTTCCAGCTGCGTCAGCTGTGGTCACTGCGTCACGGTCTGCCCGTGTAATGCCCTGCTGGAAAAAACCATGCAGCCCGATGCGGGTCCGTTCACCGCAATGGATGAGGGGCTGAAACGTCCCCTGATCGACTTTGTGAAAACGCTGGAAAACAGCATCGGCATGGAGCCTATTACCGGCGTGTCGAAAATAGACGTGGCGCTGCGGCAATCGGAGATCAACCGCACCAAAACCGTCTGCACTTATTGCGGCGTGGGCTGCAGCTTTGAGATCTGGACCCGCGATCGCCATATCCTGAAAATTCAGCCAGTCGCGGATGCGCCGGCCAATGGCATCTCCACCTGCGTGAAAGGTAAATTCGGCTGGGATTTCGTCAACAGCCCGGAGCGCCTGACTACCCCCCTGATCCGCGAAAATGGCCGCTTCCGGCCTGCCAGCTGGGACGAAGCGTTGCAGCGCGTTGCCGAAGGCTTGCAGGGCATCGCGCAGAATTATGGTGGCGATGCGATTGGCTTTATCGGATCCAGCAAAGCCAGCAATGAAGAAGCCTATCTCACGCAGAAAATCGCCCGTTTAATCTTCGGTACCAACAACGTCGATAACTCCTCGCGCTATTGTCAGAACCCGGCGACAGAAGGGCTGTTCCGCACCGTCGGTTACGGCGGCGATGCCGGAACGATAAAGGATCTGCAGGAGACCGACCTGATTATGCTGGTCGGCAGTAACCTCTCTGAAAATCATCCGGTCATTGCGTCGCACATTAAGCAGAGCCATAAACATCGTGGTCAGAAACTGCTGGTCGTTGATCCGCGTCGTCATGAAATGGCGGAACGGGCTGACTGCTATCTGCGTATACGGCCTGGCACCGACCTGGTCTGGGCCTCGGCGATGGCGAAGTATATGTTTGATCACGGTCATGCCGATGAGGCGTTTCTGGCGCAGCGGGTTAATCAGGTTGAAGAGTATCGCGCCTCACTCGACGCGTTTACGCTGGCTTTTGCCAGCGAGATCTGTGGCCTGAGCGAGGCAGAGCTGACAAAGGCGGCGGAGATGATCGGCCAGGCGGGCAGCGCCTGCATATTGTGGGCGATGGGGATTACCCAGCACAGCCACGGGGCTGACACCAGCACCGCGCTGTCAAACCTGCTGCTGGTCACCGGTAACTACGGCCGGCCAGGCACCGGCGGCTATCCGATGCGCGGTCATAACAACGTGCAGGGCGCCAGTGACTTCGGCTGCCTGAGCAATCTCTATCCGGGTTATGAAAAAGTCACGGACGCTGCGGTACGGGAAAAATGGGCGTGCGCCTGGGGCGTCGCTCCTGATGCACTCTCCGACAAGCCAGGGGCCGATAACTTCAGGATGGTGCAGGAGGCGGGTGAAGGCAAAATCCGCGCGATGTACATCACCGGCGAAGAGACGGCGTTTGCGGATGCTGACGCCGCTTCGGTGCATGCCGCCTTCAGCAAGCTGGAATTTATGGTGGTGCAGGACATCTTTATGTCACGTACCGCCGAGTTTGCCGACGTGGTTCTGCCCGGTGCGCCGAGCGTGGAGAAAGAGGGCACGTTTGTAAACACCGAGCGGCGCATCCAGCACTTTTCTCCGGCGATGAAACCGCTGGGCGATTGTCGTCCCGACTGGCAGATCTTCACCGAGCTCGCTGCCCGCCTCGGTCATCCCTGGCATTACCCGAATCCGGGCGCGATCATGGCAGAAGCGGCAGGCATTGCAGAGATTTTCGCGGGCGTCAGCTATGAGAATCTGGTCGGCTGGCAGTCACAGCTCTGGCCGGTCAGCGCCGAAGGCGAAAGCACGCCGCGTCTCTATACGGAACGGTTCAATTTCCCGGATGGCAAAGCGCGCCTCTACCCGCTGAGCTGGCAGCCGCCCGCCGAGCAGGAGGATGCCGAATATAATCTGCTGCTGAATAATGGCCGGATGCTGGAGCATTTCCAGTCGATGAATCAGACCGGCCAGGGTGGCCGCATGATGTCGCTGTCGCCAAATGCTTTTGTCGAGATCTCACCCGAACTGGCCGCCTCACGCGCGCTGAGCGAAGGAGAGTGGGTGCGCATTACCTCGCGACGCGGATCGCTGGATGTGCCGGTGGTTATCACCGAGCGCGTGGCGGGCAACGTGCTGTTTATGCCGATTCACCATGGTAAGGATGGCGTCAACGCGCTGACCGGTGAGCATCACGATCCCGACGTGAATACCCCGGCTTATAAAGAGATCGCGGTCAACATGAAGCGGGTCGATCGCCGTCCGCAGCCCAATCCGGTGCCGCTTCACAATTTCCGCCACGGCAGTCGTACGCCGCTTGAACACCTGCCGATTGAACAAAAATGGCAGCAGGCCGGTTATCGTGAACCGCCTGAACATGTCGAAAAACCGGAGAAATTTTAATGGCAGAACGGATGAAGTATCAGGTCCCGCCGACGCGCACCGAACCGACCGCTCGTGAGGCGATGGATGAGTTGCTCGACAATCTCCACCAGCATGGCTTTCTGCGGCTGGCGAACGATCTGGTTAAATCGAACAACGAGGTAGGGAAAATTCTGGTCTCCGGGCTTAATCAGCCCGGCACGCAGAATGCGCTGCAGAATCTTTCGTTGCTGATGATGACGCTGGGCAGCGTGCCGCCCGAGCAATTTAATCATCTGCTGCTGGCGGTACGTGATGCCGCGATGGCCGTGAAACCCGCCCGTGATGAGGCCCGGCAGGGAAAAGCTGCGCCGGGCATTCGCGGCATTATCCGGTTACTGAATGATGAGGATCTCTGGCGCGGGCTGCGCCCGATCTTCGCGGCGCTGGAAGTCTTTTCACACCAGATCGACCGTGAAGAGGAGAAGCCGATTACGCGCTTCAGTGGCAAGCCCAGCCGGGAGTAACTCAGTCTGCGATCGTTCAGGATTACGTGGGGGTGTAGACCAGATGACCGGCTACACCGCCCGCACCGCCATCCTTAGGATGATTGATGCCATCGGAGACCGGCACATCAATGAAATCAAACGGGGAAACGCCTTCAAGACAGGCGACATTAACCCCAAACTGATCGGGCTGTGAGCGGCTCTGATGAAAGGTGTAAATGCCGCAGAGGGAGCAGAAGTAGTGGCCCACCGCTTTGCTGTTAAAGCGATATTCCGTGAGCTCCGCTTCGCCCTGCGTCAGCTCAACCTTTGTCGCAAACACCACCACCGCGCCGCGCATCCGGCAAAACGAGCAGTTGCAGCGGCGCACCGTGTTAAATCCGTCCTTCAGCGTCACCCGATATGCCACCGCGCCACAGTGGCATTGGGCTGTCATTTCATTCTGCATCGTGATCTCCTGTTTAGTGAAACACGCCAGGTTTCAGCCTACGCCAAAGCCCGGGATTTGGCAGCATCAGAGACTGTTTTGCCGCCGATTCAGCACGCGCTTTACTGTTCCCGTTGCGACCTCTGCCATGAATCGCGCCTCTGTCAGACTGTAATCAGCGTAACCTCTTCAGCGGCAAAGGCCTCCAGCAGGGTTTTATCGAGCTTCTCTTCCACCACCAACGTTGAAATATCGCAACATTTCGCCACGCTGAAGCGCGCTACCGCGGGGATTTTGTCCGCCGTCAGCCCGACAATGACCTGATTGCTCTGCGCCATCGCGACTTTCTTAAATTCGCAATCGGCATAGTCGAAACCAGTCAGCCCGGCCTCCGGGCTCATCGCGCAGCCGCCAATAAACGCCTGATCAAACAAGATTCCCTGAATCTGGTTAATCGCAGTTTGCCCGACCGCGCCGCCCGTACTCTTCTGTATCTGACCGCCCAGCATAATCACCTCCGCGACAGGATGGTTGATCAACAGCGCGGCAATATCAGGCGCATTGGTGACGACGGTCAGACGCATTTCAGGCGGGAGCGCCTGCGCCAGCGCCAGATTGGTGGTGCCCGCATCGATAAAGATACAGCTGTCAGCTTTCACAAGGCGGGCACAGCGCTGCGCGATCAGGGCTTTTGCTGCGTGATCGTGCTCTTTTCGGCTGATAAAACTGCCCGCGTCAGGCAGCTGTAACACCGCACCGCCGTAAACCTTCTTACACAATCCCTCTTTGCTGAGTTCATGCAGATCGCGCCGGATGGTGTGCTCAGAGACCGCCATTTGCCGCGCCAGGTCCGCACAAACGACGCGACCGTTCTGCTGCAGGATCTCACGAATCAGGGCTTGTCGCTGCTGTGGGAAAGCTGCATAATCGAGCATGTTAACTCCAGAGTGTTCATAATCGAGCTATAGTGAGCATGATCGTTCACAGACGGGCAGGGTGTCAACAGAATCTCCTCGTCCTTTTCCGCTCCCGGACATCCACTAAAGGATCGTAATGGCTAATAACCTCTCTTCCGCACAGGCAACGCGCATCATCTTCTTTCTGGCCGGATTTATTACCGCAACCTGGGCTGTCATGGTGCCTTTCGCGCGCGCCAATACCGGCGTGAATGAGGCTCAGCTGGGCACCTTGCTGCTCTGTCTGGGCGTTGGCGCATTGATTGCGATGCCGGTGACGGGCTGGCTCACCAGTCGTTTTGGCTGCCGCCGGGTCATTCTGGTCGCCATTGCGCTGATTATCATCAGTACGCCGTGGCTGTCGGTGCTCAGCGATCCACTGTTGCTGGCGCTGGCATTGCTGCTGTTTGGCGTCGGCATCGGTGTCACGGACTGCGCCATGAACATTCAGGCGATCCTGGTAGAGAAGCAGGCCGCGAAGCCGGTGATGTCCGGTTTTCACGGTATGTACAGCGTGGGTGGCATAGCGGGTGCAGGCTTTATGACGCTGCTACTGGCGATGGGCTTCAGCGTGCTGGCCGGCTGCTTACTCGCGGTCCTGGCGGTGATAATTATGACGCTGGTGAGCGCATCGGGTTTACTGACCTTTGCCAATCCCGCGGAAGGACCGGTGTTTGCGGTTCCGCGCGGCAGCGTACTGATTATCGGCATCATCTGCTTTGCTGTCTTCCTGACGGAAGGCACCGTACTGGACTGGAGCGCGGTCTATCTGACCGATGTCCGGGCCATCCCGGCATCACTGGGCGGGCTGGGTTATACCTGTTTTGCTATTGCGATGACGGCGGCGCGTCTGACCGGCGATCGCATCATCTCGTCGCTGGGACGTTTGCCGGTGGTACTGGGCGGTGCGCTGATTGCCGCCGCAGGCATGGCGATGGTGACGTTTATCGCCTCCTGGCCGCTGGCGTTGCTGGGATATACCCTGGTTGGCGCAGGCTGCGCCAATATCGTGCCGGTGATGTTCTCCGCTGCCGGACGTCAGACGGTGATGCCGCAGGCCGTGGCCGTGCCCGCCATTACGACGCTGGGTTATCTTGGCGTGCTGAGCGGACCCGCCGTGATTGGCTACGTGGCGCATTACACCCATCTCTCTTTCTCATTTTCACTGATCATGGCACTGATGCTGATCGTCGGCGCGGTCTCGCTGACGCTGGATTTAGGCCGTAACATCACAACAAAGGAAAACGCATGAAAATCGCCCACGTCGCACTCTGGACACGCCATCCAGAGGCGCAACGGAAATTCTGGCGCGGGATGTTTAATGCGCAGAGCGGTGAGCGGTATCAGAGTCACAACCGTCCCGGCTTCGCCTCATACTTCCTGCGGCTGGAGCAGGGCGCGACCCTTGAGCTGATGACCCTGCCGGATCTGGACGACGGTCAGCCGGGCAGGGAAGTCACTGGCTGGGCGCATATCGCAATAAGCGTCGGTGATGAGTATCAGGTCGATAAGATGGCGGCCAGAGCGGCAGAAAAGGGGATTCTGGTAGCGGCACCGCGCCGCACGGGCGACGGGTTTTATGAGGCAATTATTCGCGATCCGGACGGTAACCTGATTGAGCTGGTCGCAGAGTAATGAACAACGTCATTACTCTCCCAGCCGGACCCAGCGGCGTCCCGTGACCACTGTCATCACCACGATGGTGATGCCTGCCGCCAGATGCATAGAGAAATCGATCATATGCAGATGGGTGTCATGACACAGCGACAACAGCATTGATGAGGTAAACGCACTGCCGCAGCCGCTCAGAGCCAGACTGCGGGCGGGATAAAGTGACCGCGTGCGTTTCAGGGCAAACACCGACATCAGCACCATCGGCACGCTGGCTGACAGCATAAACAGATAGCAGTGTATGCCTTCACCCAGCCTGCTCGCGCCCGCATGCGGGGCTTCCGATGACATATTGATCAGATTCAGCCCCAGCCACATTACCGCCATCAGCAGCGGCCAGCGCAGGCTGACCGGTTTTCGCCCTGCAATACTCAGCGTAAAGGCGGCCGCCAGCGTGCTGCCTGCGATGACCAGCGACAGCAGGACGGCAACCAGCGCAAATAACGCGCCAGGCTGAGACCAGTCCGTCAGACGGCTGTGAAATGCCCAGCTGGTCAGTGCGCCGCAAGGCAGGGCAAGCGCGATCCAGCCTGCGACGCGCCAGCCAGTGGGCCAGACGCGCTGCACCGGCTGCGCAGAGGCGCTGAGCTGATTAATTAACTGGTCATGATTTCTCATGATGACCCCGTCCATATTTTCGAAGAGTAACCATTGCGCGATGCAACAGAGATTTAACCGCAGAGAGTGACTGATTGGTTTCAGCGGCTGCCTGCGCCAGACTCTGCTCGCGCAGATGCACCGATTCGACGATCTCCCGCTGACGCAGCGGAAGGGTATCCAGATAGCCGGAGAGGATATCCGTATCCGCTGAAGACTCTGCGTTTTCAGCAGGCCGCTGTTGCAGTTCCTCATCATCCTGAACTTCCTGACGACGGCCATGCTGCCGCAGCGCATCAATGGTCCGCGCAGAAGCAATGGCGGCAACCCAGGGCAGTATCGGGCGCTGCGGATCGTAGGTATGCCGCACCCGATGAATCGCCAGCAGCGTCTCCTGAATCACATCCTCGACCAGCACCTCGTCACGGATTTTTTTGCACACCCGTGCCCGGATGGCCGGAACCATCGCTTTCAGTAACTGGTTATAGGCTGCTCTGTCACCCGCCTGTGCACGGGCCATCAGGGCTGGCCACTGCTGTGCGCGTGGATCAGTCTCTGACATCGATCATCAGCAGTTCAGCACACGTTCGCAGTGGCCTGACATCGCGTCAGGAAATCGTTTCATCCATCCTCTCAGGTTTTCTTTCCTTTTTCCGTCGCCTGATCCAGCGCTGAAATCACAATGCCTGGCGTCAGCACCTGCGGCAGCACGACCGGTTTCCCGCCATCAGCCGGGTAAACCACGTAGAGGGGCAAACCACCGCGTCCGAAATCGCTCAGTGCCTGTTCCACATCGGGATTGTATTTGGTTGAATCTGCGACCATATAAATCGTGCTGGTTCGCGCCATTGCGGCTTTTACCGCCTGTGTCGAAAGCGAAGTGCGATCGTTGACCTGGCAGGTAATGCACCATGAGGCGGTAAAGTTCACCAGGATAGGCTTGCCCTGACCTTTGATCGCATCAACATTCTGCGGCGACCAGGCTACAGCGGCGGCAGCCTGTGAGGCGGTTTCCGTCTCAGCGGGCGCGCTGGCAAAGCTGTTCAGATTCAGCAAAGGCACGACGACCAGCGCCAGGAAGAACGCCGTTGCAACATGCAGCACCAAATGGCGCTGTCCCATCATACGGCGTTTCTGCGCCATGCCATACAGCCAGGCGGCAAAACTAAACAGTAAACAGCAGGCCAGAATTGCGGCCAGCGCCGCCGATCCCGCCTGACGCTCCAGTACCCAGATCAGCCAGCCCACCGCGCCCAGCATCGGAAACGCCAGGCCCTGTTTTAAGGTGATCATCCAGGCACCCGGCTTTGGCAGAACGCGCGCCAGAACCGGGAAGAATGAGATCAGAGTAAAGGGCGCCGCAAAGCCCAGCGCCAGCGAGATAAAGATCACCAGGCTCACCAGCGGAGGCTGAGTCAGGGCATATCCCACCGCGCTGGCCATAAACGGCGCGCTACAGGGAGTGGCGACAATGATGGCCAGTGCGCCGGTCAGCGCTGAACCCACTAAGCCGCCGCGATCGCCGCCCACTTCGCCCACCCGCTGTATCGACAATCCGACTTCAAACAGACCGAGCAGGTTCAGTGCTGAGCCGAGCATCACCAGAATCAGCGCGGCGATGACCAGCGGCGATTGCAGCTGGAACCCCCAGCCCACCGAAGCGCCACCCGCTCTTGCCAGCAATAATACCGCGGCCAGGGCAACCATCGTCACCACGACGCCCAGCAGGAAGGCCAGGCCCTCCGCGCGGGCGTGCGATGGCGATTCGTGATGGCGAATCAGGCTCAGTGCTTTCAGCGAGATCACCGGAAACACGCAGGGCATGAGGTTCAGAATAATGCCGCCCAGGAAGGCGGCTGCAATCGCAGTCAGCATGATGTACCTGCTCAGAAGATGGAGTTATGCCGGATTGGCCTGACGGTATTTTTTAACGGCATCCATCGCTTTCTGGATATGCGTATCAGGATTTTTATCGGTGAAGCTCAACAGAATCTTGCCGTCGGGCGCAATCACGTAAGAGGTACGGTCGGAGACTTTCTGACCTTTCATCTCCATCGTGCTCTTATATTCTGAGGCGACTTTGGCACCCGGATCGGCTGCTACGGTAAATTTGTCACGGCATTCCAGCTGCGAGAACTTAGCAATCTGATCGGTATTGCCCGCGGTGACACCGATGACGGTCGCACCCTGTTTTTTAAATTCATCGGTCACTTCAGCGAAATCATGCGCTTCGAGGGTACAGCCAGCGCTGAATGCAGCCGGGAAGAAGTAGAGGACAACCGGGCCTTTTTTCAGAGCCTGCTGCAAAGAGAAGGTGGTCGATTTACCCGCCAGCGCGGCGTCGAGTTTAAAGTCCGGCGCTTTTTCACCGACCTGTAACGCCGCAAAGGCGGATGTTGCCGGAACACTCAGTGCCAGCAGCGTAGCGACGGCCAGGGTTTTCAGGGTGTTTTTCATTGGCATTACTCTCTCCATTGACGAGCAGACGGAGTTGTCTGACGTCTCTGATAAAAGGTTCGTTCAAAAATGGAAAAAGTTGCGCGGTTTTGAAAATATTTTACGGTTTTTTTCTGACGGGTTATCAGCCGGTTAAATTTCTGCCCGGATTACTCATGGCTGAATCGAATACAGCTCATGCCTCTCAGTTGCACATAATCAGTCGCCATTATTCTTTTAATGCCGTTTTCTATGTGACTTAACTCTCAATAATGCCCCTGAATAGCGCCAATTTATCGTCAGGTGAGCATCGTCACGTTTCTGCTGAGCCTCAACCAGTAAATTCCGTTTATGGAATGAAAAAACGATTCAGCAAATGGGGTGAATGATGAAGATTAAACTGGCATTAACGGTCCTGGCGGTTCTGGTTTCAGGTTCTGCAGCGGCGAAAACATGGGTGCTGACGAGTGCTGAACAGGGCACAGAGGAGGGAAACTGGCAGATCTCCAGTGGTGAGCTGAAGTTTCAGGGCAAGCCGTTCAGCATCGAGCAAAAAGTTCTGCATGGCGGTAAGCAGGAAGGCAGTAAAATCCTCACCATCCATAGTCAGGATGGCCTGACCATCACGCTCAGCCCGACCCGTGGCATGAACCTGCTGCGCGTTGAAGGTTTTGGTACGCGTATGGGCTGGGATTCACCGGTTAAAGAGGTGGTCAATCCTGCTTACATCAATCTGGAAAGCCGCAACGGTCTGGGCTGGCTGGACGGCTTCAACGAGATGATGGTGCGTTGCGGTTACGAATGGACCGGTCATCCGGTGACAGACCAGGGGCGTATCTACACGCTGCACGGTAAAGCGGGTAACACGCCGGTTTCTCAGCTGGAAGTTGAAGTGGCCGATGCCGCACCGCATGAAATCCGCATTCGCGGTCTGATTAAAGAGAGCACATTCAAGAAAACCGATTTGCAGACCATGACCGAACTGCGCTACGTGCCGGGCAGCAACAGTTTCAGCCTGCATGATGTGTTAACTAACCACGGTGACTATCCGCACGATTACCAGATCATCTATCACAGTAACTTCGGCAAACCTATTCTGGAAGAGGGCGCGCGTTTCCTGGCTCCGATGTCCGGCATCAGCCCGTTCAATGATTACGCGAAAGCCGGGTTAAAGGACTGGCAGACCTACAAAGGTCCGACCAAAGACTTTGACGAGATGGTGTTCAATATCAAGCCGCTTTCAGACAGTAACCATCAGACCGTCGCTGCGGTGATTAACAAAGCCGGGAACAGCGGTGCGTCGATTCAGTTCGATACCCGCCAGCTCCCGATGCTGACCTTATGGAAAAACACCGACACCCTGAAACAGGGCTATGTGACCGGCATCGAGCCAGGCACCAGTTATGCCTATCCGGTCACCATCGAACGCGAGCAAAAGCGCGTAAAGCAACTGGAACCTGGCGCGAGTACAGCATTTGATCTGACCTACACGCTGCTGCACAACAGCGAGCAGGTTAATGACGTTGAGAAACGCATTAAGGGCATTCAGGGTGAGACGAAGATAGATGTGAGCGAGATGCCGATAGCGAAAGAGTAACTGGCTTAAAAACCCCGGCATTTTCGGGGTTTTTGCTTTACATTTCAGACGGTTTTCTATTTATTTTCTACGATAAACAGACAAAACATTAGCGGATCATCGATAAACAGACAAAACATTAGCGGATCATTAAGCTGAAAGTTGATGGAGAAGAGTAACTCTGAAATACTAACAGTTATTAACTGATAGTAATTCTGACGGAGAGAAATTATGCCTACCAGCGTAGCACTCAGTCCTTATTTCGAAGCTTTCATCCGTGAACAGATTGAAAGCGGGCGATATAACAACATCAGTGAAGTGATCCGTGCGGGACTCAGGGCTCTGGAAGAGCGGGAGCAGCAGATGAAACTTGATGCTCTGCAAAAAGCGGTCAATGCAGGTATAAACAGCGGCGAGAGCAAAAACGCGGAAGAGGTTTTTGGACGGCTGTCGCAAAAATATCGGCGGCAGGCCGAAGGTGGTCAATCATAATGAAACTGGGTATATCGCCTCTGGCAGAACAGGATTTAGAGTCGATCGGTGACTATATCGCTCAGGATAACCCGGTGCGTGCGGTGAGTTTCACGGAAGAACTATACCAGCAGTGTCTGCTGATAGCAGAATCGCCGGTTATCTATAAAGAAAGACCGGAGCCTGGACAAACGTCAGAACTTGTGCTTACGGGCGCTATCTCATTGTATTCAGGGTGCTGGACACGGAAGTCCGTGTAGAGAGGCTCCTTCATGGTTCGCGGGATATCATCACAATGTTCTCTGAACAGGAAACGCCGAAAAGCCCTCTGTGAGCGGAGTAAAGGCTATTCCAGAAAGATATGGAAATGCCTGAGAGATACAATCATGCAGATTAGTTGCAATATATACTTGGCGTTTTAAGTAAAAAGCTGAATGGGGGAGTTTATTAAGTTACTGGGTTCGAGCCTGATATGTTATTTAACATAAGATAGATTATGCGCACCCAAAGATCAGAGGCCAGACAGAGGTTAAACTTCTAATCAAACCTCATCTGGCTTCTGCGCGCAACCTGCCGGTGACGCTGAAACACAGCTTCTGGTGCTGAGTCCTGCACACCCCTGCTCGCAACCCATTTCTCCCTTACGCACTGCGAATCTGCAGCATCTATGGCTGAGGTAATAAAGTCTCATGCAGATGACGCCACATCACGCTGCCAGCATCATTTACCTCAAACACCACCGTAGAAAAACGCTGCGTGGCGCTTTGTCCTGGAAGTTGCTGCAACTCTCTGTAAACCACAGTGGCATTTCTTTTACTCTCCACAACAATCTGCATATCGCAGATATCAATGTCTAAACCAGGGCGTGCTCCACGTTGAGTACGGAAAAAAGCGTTTAATGCCGGGAAGTCCAGAAAGGCACCGCCTGGTGTCACCATCGAATATTCAGGACTGAAACGCGCGAGAAGCTCCTGGCAAACGTCATCATGTGCATCTTTATTGCCCAGCCAGCTGCGAATCAATTCGTGGGCGTCCAGCACTTCCTTAAAATAACGGTTCATTGTTGCTCCTTATTAAGCACAGAGATGACTTTGTGATTTGAAATGCGTAAACAGCACAAAACCGGAATCACCGCGCTGCATGCCGCTATAACAAAACAGAGGTGGTATGCGTGTTCTGTTGCTATGCCGGTATCAGCAATCAGGTTGAATAGCAGGCTGACCAGCGTAACGCCGAGACAAAAACTGAGCTGGCGATTGATATTCCACAGTGCGCTGGCATCGGCAAGTTGGTTATCGGCGATCTGAATAAAAGCAGAACTCTGAGCCGTGCTGCTACACAGACTGCCGCCAAACCCCATAAAGGCGAAAGCCATTACACAGAGAATGATGTCCTCTGTCGGGCCAGTTAGCGCCAGCAGGCCAATACCCACTGCCTGCACAAGACAGCCGGTTATAAATAGCGGGCGCGGTCCCCAGCAGTTGAACTTCTTGCCTGTCAGGCTGATTGCAGCAAAGGACGCCAGAGACCAGGGCAGCATGAGCGCGCCAACATAGCTTGCGGGCATACCCAATTGATTTTGCAGATAAAGCACAGTGAGCAGACTGACGCCGGTAAACACACCAGGGATAAACTGATAAATCAGCATTGCGGTTTGTAACAGCGGATCTTTGACGAGAAGCAGGTTAATCAGTGGCTGGTTTTTTTGAAGCGCGCCCCACACATAGCCCGCCAGAGTGATGACCCCCGCCAGCAGCATCCACGCTCCCTGATAAAGCCGGTCAGTATCACCCATCCAGGTGAGTCCCAGAAGGATCAACGTGAGCGCAGCACAACCGCTGATCAAACCTGCAAGGTCCAGCGGTTCAGATGAATCCGCCGGACTGTCTGCCTTGAGCCAGCACCCCGCCAGCACCATCGCAACAGCAGCGAGTGGCAGGCTCACGAGAAACACCCAGCGCCAGCTAAGGTTCTCAACCAGTATTCCACCAACAGCAGGCGACAAGGCGGGAGCCAGTAGAGCAATTAACATCACGACTGAGGATAACTTCGCACGTTCATTGCTCCTGTATAACGCATAGGTCATTGTCTGGCCGATGGGAATCAATAGTCCGCCGCCGATGCCCTGTATCCAGCGCCACGTAATGAGCTGCGTAACCGACGTTGATGCACCCACACCGCAGGTGCCTGCAATAAAAATAAGCAGTGAGAGCAGGAACAGGCGTTTGGCTCCAAGGCGGCGCACCAGCCAGCCACTAAGCGGTATGACCAGCGTCAGTCCCAGAATGTAACCATTACTGATCCATGCCAGCTGGGTAACGGGCGCATCAAACTGTCTGCCAATATCGGGGTAAGCCACATTGGCGATAAACATGTTTACCAAATCAATAAAAAAACCCAGTAAATAAACACTGGCTACGCGCACTCGATAGCTCATTTTGGTTCCTGGCAAATCAGCATCAGGCGCGCAGTATAGGGAGTTAAATTGTCAGGATAAATTCACTTTCCGTTGTTACACTGTCAAAAATATTTTGACAGTAAGCGGTAAGTTAAGGGTTCATTATGATCAATATGCAACGACTGAGTATCTTCGTGGCGGTAGTCGAAGCAGGCAGTTTTACCGGTGCAGCTCAGACGCTCGGATTAACTAAAGCCGTTGTGAGTTTCAATATTAAACAGCTGGAAGAGGAGCTGAATGTCTCGCTACTTAACAGAAGTACCAGACGCGTTTCAGCTACGGATACGGGTGAAAGATTTTATCATCGCTGCCTGCAACTGCTTCAGGATGCGGAGAGCGCTTTAGAGGAGGTACGAAGTGATCACTCAGGATTAAGCGGTTCACTCAGAATTACAACCACTCTGGAGTATGGCGCTCGTGTGATCGTCCCTGCCCTTGCGGACTTTGCAGTAAAACATCCGCAGTTACGCATCCATCATGTGTCGTCATCAAAAAACGATGATCTGATTGCCGGTCGATTTGACGTGGCGATACGACTTGGCCATCTTGCCGATTCCAGCCACCATGCCCGCCTCCTTGATCAATTTGATATTCTGGCGGTCGCTGCACCCTGCTATCTCAACACCCTGAAAGAACGGGCTATAAGGGATCTTTCACAACTCGCGTCAGCAAAATGGATTGCGCATAGCCGATTATCGACACCGCTCAGTTGGCAGGTGACCACGCCAGACGGTGAGTCTGTTCTGATGAGCGCAATCCAGCCTGCCATGGTCACCGCTGACAGTGCGTCCTCGTTGCTGGCTTTTGCTTTAGCTGGTGCTGGGGTAGCAATTCTCCCTGTCTGGCTGGTGCAGGATGAGATTGATAAAGGAGGGTTAGTCCGTTTGCTGCCCGATCATCAATTTCCCCGACAGGGAATTTATGCGCTTTACCCTAATACCCGTCATGTGCCGGAAAAAGTACGGGTGTTTATAGACTTCCTGCATGATCGTTTATCGAACGCTAACAAAATATAAGTTCATATTAATCTGATGAGGTGGAGATGGATTTTTTTAAGCTGATTTCATTTCCATGAAATTTATATTTGGTTTCTGGAAGTTTAATATTTAATGCCTGATTTCTGCACTCCTTTTAAATCCAGGTGAGTTGCTTAACCCTGCTATCCCGGCTCCTGCCCTGAACCAGCCTCCCTATCCCGCCCCGGGTTTTAGCATTAAGCAAATTTTAACGCCGCATAAATAATTCGCACATCCCCTTAATAACATAAGATTTTACTCTGGCAGAACACGGTTTATTCGCTGGCAGGAACACAGGCTGCATGTTATTAAATTTGAATGTCGTGCATAAATTCATCTGCCTTCGGGAAATAAATATGAAAAAGAGCTTATCTCTTGCGTTACTGTTTTCGCTGACCGCGTTTGCTCAGGGTGCACTGGCGCAGCAGACACTGCGCTTTGGCGTTGATCCAACTTTCCCGCCGTTTGAATCCAAGGCGGCGGATGGCACATTGCATGGTTTTGATATCGATATTGGCAATGCCATCTGCGCTCAGGCCAAAGTGAAGTGTCAGTGGGTGCAGATGGGATTTGATAGCAGCATCCCTGCCCTTCAGGCGAAGAAATTTGATGCGATCCTGTCTGCGATGTCGATGACCGATAAGCGCCGTCAGCAGGTAGCATTCAGCGATATGTTGTACAACACGCCAAGTGCCCTGCTGGCACCGACTGCCAGCAAACTGACGACCGACGTTGCTTCACTGCGTGGAAAGACGATCGGGGTGGCTCAGGGCACTATCCAGGAAACCTACGCCAAAACCAAATGGGAGTCACAGGGCGTCAAAATCGTCTCTTATCCTAATCAGATGGAAGTCTATCCGGATTTGGTCGCCGGGCGTCTTGATGGCAGCCTGGCTAACGCGGTCTCCGCTGAACAGGGCTTCCTCACCACGCCTGAAGGCAAGCCGTACGCCATCAAAGGAACCCTGGTGGATAAAGTCATCTTCGGTGATGGCGTGGGTATCGCATTACGCAAGGGAGATGAAGCGAACCTGAAAATGATCAACATGGCGCTGGCGGAGATTCACAAAAACGGGACTTATGACCAGCTGACGAAAAAGTACTTTAAATTCAAAGTTTATCCCTGATTAATACCGGGCGAACACTTGCAGAGGCGGAATAGTATGACATTGCCCGACTACCGCGCTCAGCGCGCACGCTTTCTGGCCGCTGCGGAGCGTAAAGGGGCTGAGATGACCTCGTATCAGCATCCTCTTCCTGAACCGCAGGGCGAATCGCTGTATACGGATGTGGCACGACTGGGACCCGCAACGGCATCGCGTCTGATGCTGGTCGTCTCCGGCACGCACGGCGTCGAAGGCTATTATGGTTCAGATTGTCAAATCGCCTGGCTTGATTCGCTGGAGGAAAAAGCCTTACCGGCTGACACCGCGCTGCTGCTGATCCATCTGCTCAATCCGTGGGGCGCGGCGCATTTACGGCGCGTGAACGAAGACAATATCGACCTCAACCGTAACTTTATCGACTTCAGCCAGCCGGTGCCTGCTAACCCGGATTATGCGCAGTGGCACGGTCTCTATCATGGCGACCGTGCCAGCGCGGATCGGCAACTGGCTCAGGCACTGGAGAACGCAGGCTGGCAGTCAGTTAAACGCGTGGTGGAAGCCGGACAGTATACCTTTGCTGATGGCTTCTTCTTCGGCGGGCACCAGCCCAGCTGGTCATATCAAACGATGAAAACCATCATCGAACAGCATCTCTCGGTTGCGAAAACCATCATCAGTTTTGACCTTCATACCGGGGCCGGCGCATGGGGGCATCCGATGCTGCTCTCTATCGCAGAGCAGCGTTATGCGGCCCATGACTGGGGCAAAGCCATTTATGGCGAATGGCTGACCTTGTTATTTACAGGTGCCGGACGTGACAGCGTAACGGGCGTGACGGCAACGGCGACAGGATATCTGTCGCAATATCTGCTGACGTCGCTGGCGGACACTCAAATATTGCCGTTGGTCGTGGAATGCGGAACTTACGAGGGTCATGATATGCATCAGCGGGTTCGTGAAGATCACTGGCTGCATCTCTATGGCGATCCCGCCAGTGCGGCTGGCCAGGCGTTGAAGCAGCAACTGGTCGAGGGATTCTGGCCCGAAGATGCGGACTGGCGTGCGTTAGTGGCTTTCCGCACGCAGCAAATCTTTCTGCGCGGCTGGCGTGCCCTTGCAGACACGCCCTGATTTTATAGTCTGCCGTAAAAGGTCATCCGGGCTGTTTCTGACAACGCGATATCCGGCTGAGTATTGTAAGCCAGCACGGCCAGCATCCGGGTGACTTCGCCTTCCGTCGGAGTCACGCGATGCAGGGAATTTCGGCCGCGAAACAGCACCAGATCGCCGGCATTCATCTCCAGCGCGTCTACCGGCTGACGTTCGTCCAGTACAGCTTCGACGCCTGCGAAGTTCATCTCACCGGCATCGGCATCCCGCAGATCCTTCACATACTGAAACACCCCGCCTGCCAGCGGTTTTTGTACCAGTAAGGTAATAGCAAAGGAGGAGTTGTCGAAGTGCCAGCCCAGCTCCTGTCCATGCGGCGCATAGTGCAGGTTGATTGAGGAAAGCGGGTCCGCGTAGGGATAAAGCGCTTCCTCGCCCAGCACATCACACAGGAAACGCTGGAACAGGGCGTCATTATAAAGCTGACGCAGCGGCGAATCGGCAGCAATCACATCATCCGTGATACAGCCTTTGGTGCTGAGTACGTCCCGATTGCGCGGGTGATCGGCGGGGAACGCCTCATCAGGCTTCATCAGATAGACATTGTGTTTGCTGCGGGTGTGATAAGCCAGATGACGCTGCGCATTGCCCTCTTCGATGATCGCCTCTAAAGCCTGTGGTTTTAAAAACTGACGTAATACCAGCGCGCCGGACTGGTTTAACTGCTCACGACAGCGTTGACGCCAGTCATGATCGGCCAGCGGATGAAGATCGAGACGAACAAGTGAACCAGACATAGCAACAATTCTCACGATGGGCAGGTGTGATGTTACTCTACCTGTCGCCTGCCACGCTGCGTAACGATAAAAACTTACTGCCCTGATAAGGAAGCGTTAATGCCTGTCCAGTTGCCTCGGTTGCCAAAAATCAGCGTCATACAATCCTTTAAAGTGGCCGCCGAGCTGGGCAGCCTGGCAAAAGCCGCCGCCCAGCTGGCCTTAACCCCGGCGGCGGTCAGTCAGCAGATTCGCCAGCTGGAGGAGCAACTCGGCAGCGCCCTGTTTCTGCGCACGCAGAGTGGCGTGATGCTGACCGAAACAGGGAAAGAGTATCTGCGCTATGTCACCGAGGCTTTTGATATTCTGCACCTTGGCCAGCAAAACATCCGCCATGCGGCCAGCGCGCCAAAACTCACGGTCTACGCGTTACCGGCGCTGGCGTCGAAATGGCTGTTGCCCCGGCTGGCAAGCTGGCGCGACCATTGCCCGGATATCGATCTCTCGTTACACGGCACGCATTCTCATGTCGATTTCACCGCGATGCCTGCCGATTTTGTGATCTGCTTTGGGGAAGATCGTTATCCGCAGTCAGACAAGCTGAAGCTGTTTCAGGATGAGGTGCTGCCGGTCGCCAGTCCGGCTCTGTTGCAACGCTTCACGCCGGAAACGATCTTAAGCCAGGCACCGCTGATCCACCTCGACTGGGGTCATGAAGGCCGTTTTCTGCCGGACTGGCAAAGCTGGTTTCAGGCCAAAGGCATGGATGAACCCCTGCCGCAGCCCGCCTTCAGCTTTAACCTGACCTCGCTGGCGATTGATGCGGCGGTTGCGGGTGTGGGACTGCTGCTGGGACAGCGACGCCTTATCGCGCCGGAACTGGCGCGGGGCGATCTGGTGGTGGTGGATGGTCTTTGCCTGCCGCTGAGCAAGCCCTATTTCCTTGCCTGGCCGCAACGCACGCTGAGCCAGCCTGGCAGTGAGGCGATGATCGACTGGTTAAGTGAGCTGGGTGCGAAAGGCGGATAGAAGGTGATCTGCGCCCGCCAGCGTAAATTGCCAGCGGGCGCAGTATCAGATATTGAATGTCCTGTCAGGGTAGTCAGCTCTCTCCCTCGTTACGTATTATCTTCCACGATCACCGCCACGCGTTGCCCTGCACGGACTGCGCTGCCGGGCTGTACGCTGACCTGCTGAATAATGCCGTCGCACGGGGCCAGAAGCGGAATCTCCATCTTCATCGACTCCAGCACCACCAGGATATCCCCTTCCCGCACCCGGCTGCCCGCCGTCGCCTGCACCTGCCATAAATTACCGGAAACCGGGCTTTCAACCCCCTGCTCGCCCGGCTGCAGCGGGGTGTCGCCGCCTTCTTCCGCCACATTTTCCTGACTGTCGAAATAGGCCTGACCGCTGGCTATCCAGCGGTCACGTTCTGCATTGAACGCGGTTTGCTGATGATCGCGAAACTCGCCGATACTCTCCGCTTCACGGATGAGGAAGTCCTGATACTCCGCCAGCCGCAGCGTGCTGTGTTCAATGCGCAGCGGATAGCGACCGAGGGGAAAATCGCGGCGAATCTGTAACAGTTCTTCCGCAGAAACCGGATAAAAACGGATTTGATCGAAAAAGCGCAGCAGCCAGGGTTTACCGCCAAAATCGGCCACTTCGCGATATCGGTTCCACATCTGCAGCGTGCGACCCACAAACTGATAGCCGCCAGGTCCCTCCATGCCATAAACACACAGGTAAGCGCCGCCGATACCCACCGAGTTTTCCGCCGTCCAGGTTCGGGCCGGGTTATATTTCGTCGTCACCAGCCGATGGCGGGGATCCAGTGGCGTAGCGACGGGTGCGCCGAGATAGACATCGCCCAGCCCCATCACCAGATAGCTGGCCTCAAACACGGTGTTCCAGACGGCCTGCTCATCCGGCAGATCGTTTATCCGGCGGATGAATTCAAGGTTGCTCGGGCACCAGGGCGCGTCCGGGCGCACCGTGGTCATATATTTTTCGATAGCTTTCTGACAGGCCGGATCGTCCCAGGAGAGCGGCAGATGCACCACGCGGGTGGGCACCTGCAGGTCATCACGCGTGCAGACCGTCTCCCACTCACCGCGCACCCACGCCAGCAGCACGTCGAGCGTCACGGTTTCCGGCTGGAAATGGATTTGCAGCGAGCGGATCCCCGGCGTGATATCAATGATGCCGTTGCGGGATTGCGCTTCCAGCGCCTGCATTAACGCGTGAATGCGAAAACGCAGCACCAGATCCAGCTCCGGCTCGCCTGCCTCCAGCAGCAGATGCGTATCGCCAGAGAGACGCGCGACCAGACGTTTATCCGCTTCGCCGCAGGTCATCACAATCGGCGACGTCAGCGGCGCAGGCTGCCACTCTGTCTGCTGTGGCTGGAGCGTGGTCAGCTCGGTGCGTTGGCCCTCAGCCAGTCGCCGGGCCGTCGGAATATCCACCGCCACAAACTGCACTTTGTCACCGGCTTTGAGCTGGCCGAGTTGCCAGAGATCGGCTTCGATGACCGTCACCGGGCAGACGAACCCGCCAAGACTCGGGCCATCCGGGCCCAGGATCACCGGCATATCACCGGTAAAATCGACCGCGCCGATGGCGTAAGGGTTGTCATGAATATTCGAGGGGTGCAGTCCCGCTTCGCCGCCGCTGTCGCGAGTCCAGATCGGTTTTGGCCCAATCAGACGCACGCCGGTGCGGCTGGAGTTAAAGTGCACTTCCCATTCTGTGGCAAAGAACGTCGCAATATAGTCCGGCGCAAAGAACTCCGGCGCACCGTGGGGACCATAAATCACGCGCAGCGTGCGGATTGTGGCAAGGTCTGTGCGCAATGCGGCGGGCAGTTGTGTTCCGGTTGCGCTCGCGGCGTGTGGAGCGAGATGCAGCACATCACCGCTGCGCAGCGCGCGGCCGGCGTGTCCGCCAAACTGACCGAGGGTGAAGGTACTTTTACTGCCTAAATAGTCCGGCACCTGGAAGCCGCCACTCAGGCAGAGATAGCTTCTTACGCCCGCGCCTTTCATCGCGCCCAGCTTCAGCGTTGCGCCCGCCGGGATGGTAAACACGGCGTCCATCGCCTGTTCAGCGCCATCCAGCGTGACACTGAGCGGCGCGCCACAGATCACTGCCTGAATCTCACTGTTAAATTTTAGGGTGGGACCGTTCAGGGTGATTTCCAGCGCGGCGTCACCCTCTGCATTGCCCAGCAGACGGTTGCCGAGACGCAGGGCGCGATCATCCATCGGCCCCGACGGTGGCACACCGACCGCCCAGTATCCCAGACGTCCGGGGTAGTCCTGAACGCTGGTCTGGGTTCCGGCATTGATCACCTCAACGGTGGCCGCCTGATAGACGAGCTGCTCCAGGCAGCGGGTCCAGGGTTCGCCAGTGGTAAAGGGGGTAAAGGCTAAGATCTGCAACAGATAGAGGCGGTTGGTTTCAACGCCATACAGACGGGTTTCCGCCAGCGCCTGTGCCAGGCTGGCGATGGCTTCATCACGAGTGGGACTGAAGGCAATCGCTTTTGCCAGCATCGGGTCGAAGAATGGCGGGACTTCACACCCCGCCTCCACCCAGCGGTCAATGCGCAGGGTTTTACCGTCGGCCGCAGGGAAATGAACCTCGGTCAGCAGTCCAGGCGAAGGCTGGAACTGACGACCCGGATCTTCCGCGTAGATGCGCGCCTGAACGGCATGACCCTGCGGCTTCAGCGTGGCGGCTAACGTGGTGAGCGCAGGGAGATCGCCTGCTGCCAGCGCGATCATCCACTGAACCAGATCCACGCCCCAGACCTGCTCCGTCACGCCATGTTCAACCTGCAGGCGGGTATTCACTTCGAGGAAATAGAACTGCTGCGCCGCGCTGTCATAAACAAACTCTACCGTTCCGGCGCTGCGATAGCTCACCGCTTTCCCCAAGGCGATAGCCGCCGAGCAGAGGGCGTCGGCCATGCCCGCAGGCAGATTCGGGGCAGGCGTCTCTTCAATCACTTTCTGATTACGTCGCTGAATCGAGCAGTCGCGGACGCCCAGCGCGATGACCTCTCCCTTCCCGTCACCAAAAATCTGCACCTCAAGATGACGGGCACGTTCGATATATTTTTCGAGAAACACCCCAGCGTCGCTGAAGTTGTTCTGGCCCAGGCGCTGCACGGTTTCAAACGCGTCTGACAGCTCCTGCGCGTCTCGACAGACACGCATACCGATGCCACCGCCGCCCGCCGTGCTTTTGAGCATCACCGGATAGCCAACACTTTCTGCGGCGCGGCAGGCTTCGCTGGCATCCGCCAGCAGCTCACTGCCCTCCAGCAACGGCACCCCTTCGGCTTTCGCCAGCGCGCGGGCCGTGTGTTTCAGGCCAAAGGTCCGTAACTGCTGGGGTGTGGGTCCGACAAAAACCAGACCGGCAGCCTCGCACGCCTCAGCAAAGGCCGCGTTTTCCGAAAGAAAGCCGTAACCGGGATGGATCGCTTTCGCTCCGCTCTGCTGCGCGGCGGCGATGATTTTTTCGGTCACCAGATAGGTCTGGGCGGCCGGACCCTCACCCAGGCTCAGCGCAACATCCGCCTCACGGATATGTAAACTGCTCAGGTCGGCTTCTGAATAAACGGCGACGCCTTTCACCTGCATGGCACGCAGCGTACGCAGGATGCGACAGGCGATCGCGCCGCGATTGGCAATCAGTAAGGTATCAAACATAAGCGAACTCTCAGGGATGCGGGCCGTCCCGCAAAATTCGATAGTCCCTGGGGCCGTCCCCGGGGCTGACCGGCACTAAAAGATGGCCGGTGAGGTTAAGCGGGCTGGCTCAGTTCCACACCAGCACTTCGGCGGGCGTCGGGTTCCAGCCGTTGCAGGGGTTATTCAGCTGCGGACAGTTGGAGATCAGTACCATCACGTTACAAGCCGCCACCAGCTCAACGTATTTGCCGGGCGCAGATAACCCGTCCTCAAAGGTCAGGCCGCCTTCCGGGGTAACCGGAACGTTCATGAAAAAGTTGATGTTGGCGCCGATATCGCGCTTATGCAGTCGGCCATCGTGCAGGCAGGCGCAGAGGAAGTTATCCCGGCAGCTGTGCATGTAGCGCTTATCGTGGGCATAACGCACGGTGTTGCTCTCCTGTGAGCAGGCACCGCCCAGCGTATCGTGGCGGCCGCAGGTGTCGGCGACGATTGTCAGCAGCTGATGACCGAGATTCGAATAGAGCACGCTGCCGGTGGTCAGATAGACGTTGCCCTGACGACGCAGCGTACGCTGGGGATCGTAGCGTTCGCGCGGGTTATCAGTGTTGTAAAACAGGGTATCAATCGCCTGATTGCCTTCGAGGTCGAGCAGGCGCAGCGTTTGCCCTTTTTTGACTTCGAACAGCCAGGGCTCGCCTGCCGGGATCACGTGGCGATAGACAGCATCTTCAGGACGACGATCAGAGTGGATAAGGGTCATCGCAGCCTCCTTACAGGGCAAAAAGTTGGGTGTTATGCAATGCGCGCTGGTTTTCACCGCGCGTCACCATCGCTTCGCTGACGGCCTGCATATCGTCGGCCTGATACCAGCTCAGCTGAACCGGACGCGGGAGATAGTCCGTGGCGGGATCCTGCGGATGTGGCAGCGCGGTCAGCACCATCAGCACGTCCATGGGCGCATAAAGCTCAACGAAATCCCCCGCACGGCTGTTGCCGGTGCTGAAGGCGAAGCGGCCCTGCTCATCCACCGTGACCTTGCTGAAGAAGTTGACGACCATCAGCAGATCTTCCAGGCCGAGATCCCATTTGCCCATCTCCACCAGCAGGTTATCCACGCCGTTGCGGTAGAAGCCGTTGCGCAGCTCCTGATAGCGCCCGGCACCGTATTTTTCCTGTGTTTCCGACGCATTGAGTACGCCGCCAAACGGATCATGCCAGCCGCAGCTATCTGCTACGATCGCGGCCATCACGCGTCCCATGTCGGAGTAGAAACAGTGACCGGTGGTCAGGCGGGCCGTGTGCTGGCCTTTCAGGGTGTCCGGCAGATTCAGCCGTTCACTTTTCTCGTGTGGATTGAGCATCATCATGCTGACGTTCGCGCCGCCGTCGATATCAGTCAGGCGCAGAATCTGCCCTTTGCGCAGAATCAGCGAGGTATGCGCTCCGCCTGGCAGCTGCTCGTCGCGCAGGCTGGGGGCTGAATGAAAAAGTTCTGTCATTGAGCGGTCTCCTTAAAGGGATAAATGTTGTTTTTGCTGCCGGTCGCCAGCTGAGACAGCCGCGTTTCATTAAGCGGAATGTCGTAAGTGATGCGCGCGCCCCAGGCATTGGGGGCCTGTGGGTCGATGCGCACTTTGTCGAACACCAGCAGCCGGGTGCCCAGATTGAAGCCTTCGGCAAGATCGTGCGTGACCATAAACACCGTCATCCGGGTTTCGCTCCACAGCTGGAGCAGCAGCGCATGCATATCTTTGCGGATGCCGGGGTCCAGCGCGCCAAACGGCTCATCCAGCAGCAGCACACGCGGCTGCATCACAAACGCCTGAGCAATCGCCAGCCGCTGCTGCATCCCGCCGGAAAGCTGCGCCGGATATTTATCCAGCGAATGACCCAGCCCGACTTTCTCCAGCATCTGTTTTGCCTGCTCACGGGCCTGGCGTTTCCGGGCGCCAAATAGCCGCCCGGTAAAGGGTGACGCCGGAAGTTCGAGGCCAATGGCGACGTTATCCAGCACGTTAAGATGGGGGAAAACGGAGTAGCGCTGAAACACCACGCCACGACTGCGATCCGGCTCGCCGGGCAGTTGCTTACCATCCAGCGTGATTGATCCTCGCGTCGGCTTTTCCTGACCGAGCAGCAGACGTAAAAACGTCGATTTACCGCATCCCGACGCCCCCACCAGCGAGCAGAATTCGCCCTCTTTGACCTGCAGATTGATGCGTTCCAGCACCACGTGGTCGCCATACTCCTGCCAGATATTGTTGATATCGATAAAACTCATTCCCGGCCTCCTTCCGCCCAGGGGAAACAGGCTTTGTGCAGCTGACGTAGCGCGAGATCCATCAGCCACGCCAGCAGCGTGATCCAGATGACATAAGGAATGATCACATCCATCGCCATATAGCGGCGCACCAGGAAGATGCGGTAACCCAGTCCGGCGGTTGCGGAAATGGCTTCAGCGGAGATCAGAAACAGCCATGCGGAGCCCAGCAGCAGACGCAGTGAGGTGATCAGCCGCGATAAGAGCTGCGGCAGCACAACCCGCAGCACCACCGTCCAGCTGTTCGCCCCCAGCGTCTGCGCTTTGATAAACAGCTCTGCGGGGATCTCCCGCGCCCGATGTTCCAGATCGCGCGCCAGCATCGGCGTAATGCCGATGACAATCAGCATCACTTTTGACAGCTCATCCAGCCCGAAGACGATAAACAGCATCGGCAGCAGCGCCAGCGGCGGGATCATCGATATCACGGTCATGAACGGTGACAGCGCGGCGCGGGTCATCGGGAAGACGCCCGCAGCCACACCGATGCAGAGACCAATAAACGACGAGATCACGAGGCCGGTCAGCAGACGACTTAAGCTAATCCACGTATCCGCCCACAGCAGATATTCCCCGCTGCGCTTGTCCGGGGTAAACGCCATCCGGTCGATGGCCGCGATCATCTGCGACAGACCGGGTAGCAGTTTGTCCTGGGGATTAGCCTCCAGACGCACCGCCGAACTGATAAACCAGACGGCAATCAGCAACACAAACGGTAACAGCATTAGCGTCAGGCGCATTCCCTGCCGGGGGTAGCGGTTGATGTGGCGCATGAAAAACTCCTGAGATCGGTGATTACAGCTTGCCCGCCGCGGCCATCTTCAGATAGCTGTCGTCAAAGCGCAGTTTGATGTTGGCTTTGTCGCCAAGGGTGACGTTGCCAGGGAAGCTCATGCCGATGAAGTCCGCGCTTTGTGCACCCTCGCCCAGCAATCCTTTATCAAAGGAGAACGCGGCGACGCGCTGCATGGTTTTCGCCAGATCGGGGGAAGAGACAAAGGTCTGGGTTTCGGCGGGCGTCCAGAACAGGTGAGTGGTTTTCAGCTGCGCCTTGTAACCGGCGAGATCGGTACCGGAATCGGCCGCCATTGCGCTCAGCGCCTGCGTGTCTCCTGCCTGCATTTTCGCCATCATCTCAAACCAGGCGCCGGTCAGCGCTTTACCGAGTGCGGGATTGTCTTTCAGGGTGTCGGTGTTCACCACCATCATGTCAATCAACTCGCCCGGTACGGCCGTTGAGCTGAATACTTCGGTCGTTTGTGGCGTCTTTTTGATGACCGAAAGCTGCGGGTTCCAGGCGACGGCCGCTTTGACGTTGCTGGTGCCGAAGGCGGAAACGATATCGGCATCGGAGGTGTTCACGACTTTAACGTCTTTTTCCTGCAGTCCGGCCTTCTCAAGACCCCGCACCAGCAGGTAGTGAGAAACCGACAGCGCAGGCAGGTAGACCGACATCCCTTTCAGATCGCTGAGTTTCTTATTTTCCCCTTTCAGCACCACGCCGTCGTTACCATCGGAGTAGCTGCCGGTGATCAGCGCGGTGCTATCAATGCCACCCGCCGCAGGAATGGTCAGCGCATCCATATTGGTCATGGTGCAGCCGTCAAACTGCCCGGCGGTGTACTGGTTGATCGACTCGATGTAGTCATTGAGCTGGGTGATATGAATTTTGATGCCATATTTGCTGGCCCATTTATCAATGATCTTCTCATTGCTGATGGTGCCCCACGGCATCCAGCCCGCGTAGATGGTCCAGCAGATATTGAACTCTTTTTTGACTGCGGCGGAAGACGGCGCGCTGACCAGCAGCGCCAGAGACATAACAAGCGTCAGGAGTGGTGATTTCTTCATGGTTGACCTCTGGTTGGCACAAAAAAACGGGAGCAGCGCAAGACACCAGATGGTGCCGCTGTCTCCCGGGCTTTTGTCCCGCCGTGTAACCTCGCAGAGGTCGCCAGCTCTCGGACCAGACATTCACCTGCGTGAACCGGAACCCTAGCCAGCTATTTGCTATCAGTTGTGTCGAACGCTGCTTACTGTTTTGACTTCAGCAAATGGCGTGCCAGAAATTAAATCTATTAATATCAGTTAAATAGTGGATTCGCATTTCATAAGGCACCGGGATGGTGAGCCAGTAACGGGCGTTGCACATAATCGGTGCCGTGACGCCGGTCACCTATCGCTATATAATACATTTCATAACGATTTTTGAGGACAGCTAATGACGCGCTTCTGGCAGGCATGCACACTCGGTTTACTGATACTCTTTCCGCTCACTTCCCAGGCATCGCGCCAGTTTACCGATCAGATTGGCCGTCAGGTCACGATTCCGGACCATGTCGATCGCATTGTGGTGCTTCAGCATCAGACTCTGAACCTGCTGGTGCAGATGAACGCCACCGATAAAATCGTGGGTGTGATGGCGAACTGGAAGCAGCAACTCGGCGACGGCTATGCCTGTCTTGCGCCTGGGCTGAACCATATGGCTACACTTGGGGATCTGACGCATGTTGATCCGGAGAAACTGGTGGCGCTGCATCCGCAGGTGGTGTTTGTCACCAATTATGCCCCGCATGAGATGATCGACAGCATTACCGCGCTGGGGATTCCTGTGGTGGCTATCTCGCTGCGTCACGATCAGCCAGGTGAAAAGGCCAGAATGAATCCGACAATGGATGACGAGGAAATGGCCTATGACAAAGGTCTGCGCGAAGGCATTACGCTGATTGGCGAGATCGCCAATAAACCCGCAGAAGCGAAAGCGCTGATTGAGGCCACCGATCAGGGACGCAAAATGGTCAGCGACCGCCTGAAGGATATTCCGGCGGAGAAACGTATTCGTGCCTACATGGCGAACCCGGAGCTGACCACGTATGGCTCAGGAAAATACACCGGCCTGATGATGCGGCATGCGGGCGCGGTCAACGTCGCCGCCGCGACTGTACAGGGCTTTAAAACCGTGTCGATGGAGCAGGTGATCGCCTGGGATCCGCAGGTGATTTTTGTGCAGAATCGTTACCCCTCTGTCGTGAATGAGATCAACAGCTCTCCGCAATGGCAGGCGATTGATGCGGTCAAACATCATCGCGTCTTTCTGATGCCGGAGTACGCCAAAGCCTGGGGCTATCCGATGCCGGAAGCGATGGGGCTTGGCGAGCTGTGGATGGCGAAAAAACTCTATCCGCAGAAGTTTCAGGATGTGGACATGAACAGGCTGGCTAACCGCTGGTATCAGCGTTTCTATCGCACTACTTATCAGGGGCCTGAATGATGTGCGCCCCGCGACTCGGGGCGCACAAAGCAGATTAAAGCTGAGTGAAATCGACTTTTAGCCGATGGCTGATGTGTTCTGCCTGTTCGATGGCCTGGTCACCCTCGCCTGTCAGCACAAATGCAATCGCGAAGGCGAAATCAAACGCCGCACCCAGATCCTGCCCGCTCAGCAGGTTGCCATCTTTCACCACCGATGCATCGACGTAAACGCCATCGGTGACACCTTCTGATGAGGTGCCGGAACTGACATAGCGCCGTCCTCTTAACAGGCCATAAGGCGCAAGAACTCTGGCTGCTGCGGAGCAGATGGGGCAGATCAGACGGCCCGCGTCATCATGCCGGCGCATAAAATCGATGACCGCAGCATTCGCTGTCAGGTTCTTGCTGCCGTCGGGGCCGCCCGGCACAATCACCGCATCAAATAGCCGCTCGCGATTCGTCTCCAGCAACTCATCCGCGACAAGCTTCACCTGATGATAACTGGTTATCTCCCGGTAGGGCTGGCAGGCCAGAGTCGTCACGCGAAGGCCCAGCCGTGAAAGGATATCAAGCGTAATAATGGCTTCAGCCTCTTCAAAGCCAGGCGCGAGCAGCACAGCTACATTCTTATCCATGAAAAAAATCCTTTTTATACTGATGTGGATGACGCAAAGAACCTTCAATCCTGGGCTGAGCTGGCGCGCGTGTTACTGATCAGCATCAAGTGCGGCGGGGTTTGCTGCAGGACTGCATCACGGCAGTCTCTTCGGCTGCCGTGATGCGTGAGGATTTAAAACTCTTCGGGTTCGCCCGGTAACGGCTTGGTCAGTTCCTGCCCTTTCACACCGGCATAGGTAATCACCAGTTCGGCTGGCTCATCCAGCGTATAGCCGCGATGCGCGCTGTTCACCGTCTCATTAAGCGCCTCACCCGCATGGAAAGTGCGCTGCTCGCCGCTCTCTTTATCCTCAACAATCAGGGTGCCGGAGAGAATAAACGCCGCATTCGGCATTGGATGAGTGTGCCAGGGCAATGACGTGTGGGCAGGCAGTGACAGCCGCATAACCGTCAGCTCAGGTTCGCCAGCAGGATAGCTTTCAATGACTTCACCATTCCAGGCCTGGCTGCTGCGCATGACTTCAACTGCGTTGATCCCGCTATCTTGCTTCGACATAGTTAATCCCTGTTAATAATCAATAGAATGCCAGTAATGACTGATTAGTAAGCGTAGAAGAAAATCCCGTGGCTGCTTAATACACTAATTAACAGAAAATATCCGCCAGCGAATTCAGGAATAATGGCAGAGAATTATTGATCATCGCGAGGAGCTGGTTAATTAATGTTCGAAATCGTCGTTGTGGTTATAAGATATATTCCTCAGTCAGTACGCAACCCGTGCATTCTGTATATCTTTGAAAACATCTACTATCTGAGGGATTTCTGATAATGAAAGGTCTGTTTACGGCATTACTTGCCAGTTCTGTTTTATTATTATCCGCCTGCTCAAAAGACGACGATAACAAAGTTAAAGTTGCGATTAATACCGGGCCCGATGAAGCGATCTGGCAGGTGGTTCAGCAGGTTGCTAAAGATAAATACAAGCTTGATGTTGAAGTGCTTAACTTCAATGATTATGTGCTGCCTAATGAAGCGCTGAATAACAAAGAAGTCGATGCTAATGCCTTCCAGAGCCTGCCCTATCTTGAGTCACAGTCTAAAGAACGCGGCTATAAGTTTGCCGTAGTGGGTAAAACGTTCGTCTTCCCGATTGCGGCTTATTCGCACAAAATCAAAAACATCAGTGAGCTGCAGAATGGTGCCACTATCACCATCTCTAACGAAGCCACCACGCTGGGACGCAGCCTGCTGCTGCTGCAGGCACAGGGTCTGATTAAACTGAAAGACGGTGTGGGTTATTTACCAACCTCGCTGGATATCATCGAAAATCCAAAAAATCTGAAGCTGGTTGAAGTGGATACCCCACAGTTGACCCGCACGTTAGACGATCCTAATGTCAGTCTGTCGATCATTAATACCAACTTCTCGGCTCAGGCTGGATTATCAGCACACCGTGATGGCCTGTTTATGGAAAGTGCCTCCTCGCCTTACGTGAATGCCCTGGTATCACGTGAAGATAATAAAGACAGCGATAAAATTCAGAAGCTGAAGGCTGCACTGCAGTCACCGGAAGTCGCGGCGAAAGCGGAAGAAGTCTACAAAGGGGATGCGATTAAAGGCTGGTAATTCCCCCATTAATCGGACCTGAACGATCAAAAAAGGCCGCACTCAGTTGCGGCCTTTTTTATTTCTGCGTTTTCTGCCTGCGCTTACCCATCAGCCTCTGCTAAAAGTCCGGATATGCCCTTACGCGGCTGCGCCTTTAGGCTGAGCAGAGAGATGTCCTGCCCACAGGCTGGCAACCCATTTCACCCCTTTGGAGGTAAATCGCGCCTGAGAGAACGCGTGCTGGTTTTCGCCCGTACCGGTATGCAACGTAAAGTATCCGGCCTGCAGATGGTAGTGCTGCGGCGTCAGGGTGCCTTTGGCGCGATACATAATGTTGCGCTCCAGCAGGAACTGGCGGAACTCCGGCTCTTTCACTTTCAGCATTTTGCAGAGCTGGCGAAAGCCCAGACAGTCATCCACCTCGACGAAGTTATCAAAGAACGCGGCTTTGGGGGCTGAGAGAGCCAGTTGCTGCTCTGCCGCCTGACGCTGTTCAAACTGCTCGGCCCAGGCGCGAGCCGCTTCAGCCGGATTGGTAAAGTCAGGCAGATGGGTGGTCTTCTCGCGATCCTGCCAGCGATCCAGCACTTCGGCCGTGAAGCCCGGCGACAGGCGAGCGACAGCCAGCAGTGAGTCACGCTTGCTCAGGCGGAACTCCTGACGCACTTCCCCTTCCCGCTCATACTCATTCACGATGAGTGGCTGGGAGAGACGCTGAGCCGTCTCCAGACTTTTGATTAACCGCTTCACTTCTCCGTGTGTAATACCGGTCATCTGAGCCAGCTCACGGCTGCTCATTGTGACCGATTGTTCCAGAGACCTGAGGCTTTCAGTCGAAATCATCATGGGTTCACCCCTCACTTACGCTACCAATACCCGGCGGGCAGTCCATTTATTATACAAACACCTGTTCAAATATCCAGTATTTTATTTAAGCAGTAACGTAACTGGAAGCGGTTACGCAAAAAGGATGCGGAGAAGCCTTACTGGAGGCGTTGCGGGCTTTTGCTGCAGCATAGAGAGGTAATCAGAGCCTCGGTTATTTACATATAATCACAATGATGGACACAGACTCTTTACATTACAGTATAGTGAAGGCAGTCAGCAGGTTACTGGCCTGCCAGGCTCACTATTTTTTGATTCGGGGTGCAGGGATGAAATCAGGCCCGTTACCACTGGATGTCACCTTTTTCTGGAGTAAGTCATGCAGCCGTTGAAAGTCGCCTTTATTAAAGCCAACTGGCACAGCGAGATCGTTTCTCAGGTTCTGACCGGTTTCGAACAGGAACTGGAAAGCCGGGGTGCGGCATATGAGATTAAAACATGGGATGTGCCGGGCGCTTTTGAAATGCCGCTGCTGGCACAACGTCTGGCGCAGACCGGCAAGTATGATGCGATTGTCTGTGCGGCTCTGGTAGTGGATGGCGGCATCTATCGCCATGATTTCGTCGCGCAGGCGGTGGTCAGTGGTCTGGTGCAGGCGCAGCTGGCGACCAACGTACCGGTGTTCTCGGTTTCCCTGACGCCACACAATTTCCAGCCATCGGCAGAGTTTATCGACTTCTATACCCAGCATTTCGTGAAAAAAGGTCAGGAAGCGGCGCGTGCCGTCTGTCAGATCCACGCTCTGGAACTCTGATTATTCCGGATGCGGCTGACGCATCTGTCTGCGCTGTTAAGGAGAGTAAGTTGGAAAATTCACGTCCGCCTTTACCGCCGTTTACCCGGCCTGAACAGGCGATAGAAAAAGTGCGGCTGGCTGAGGATGGCTGGAACAGCCGGGATGCTGAGCGTGTCGCGCTGGCCTATTCAGCGGATAGCCAGTGGCGTAATCGCGATACGTTCCTGACCGGCCGGGCAGAAATTGTCGCTTTCCTGCAGCAGAAATGGCAGCGGGAGCAGCAGTATCGGCTGATCAAAGAGCTGTGGAGTTATGATAAGAACCGGATTGCGGTGCGGTTTGCCTATGAGTGGCACGATGATCAACTGCAGTGGTATCGCTCGTATGGCAACGAAAACTGGGCGTTTGATGAGCAGGGATTAATGATGCAGCGCTTTGCCAGCATCAACGATTTGAAAATCAATGAAGAACAGCGGCTGTTTCACTGGCCACAGGGACGGCGCCCTGACGACCATCCTTCACTGAGCGAACTCGGTTTATAACGCAGGCGTGTTCAGCGGAGAGTGTTGCTCTCCGCCGTCATCAACTCAGCCCTGCTCGTCTTTGTTCTCAACAAAGGTCGCTTTGTTGCGGGTGACTGTATAAGCCACTTTTTTGACATCTTCCGGTGACGTGGTCACTTCTACCGGCGCAATAGTTACCCGACCCATACCGAACAGGGTGGGCACATAGCCACCAATCTGGTGCTTGCCGGCCGGAACATGCAGCAGCATGCTTTCACCGTTAGGCAATCTGCCGGCGTCTTTACCATCTACCGTCAGGAACACACTGGAGCCATCATCTGCGCGGGTTTTGATGTGTGAGACATCAATCTGCGTCGGGCCAGCAGCAAATTCATCCTGCGCATCGGTGGCGGCATTTTTCTTTGCGCAGCCGGTCAGCACAGCAGCAACCGTCACAACGGCGAGAGTATAACGATAACGCATTGGGCACTCTTTCTCCTGATCATCAGAACCCGCTATTTTAGCGATTTGCCGGTCGGATGTAAGGGGGGAAAGCGTCGGCATGCTCTTAAAAAGGGTAAATCCGTGCGGATTTCGGGTTTGGTTTGTGTAAAGAATCTTTACTGAATAAATGTACAGTCTTTTTTAAGCGGTAGCTGAACATTTAACCTGCTGATCATCATGAGTTTAACCGCTAAATAAGGCGCGATAAGCGCAGCGTCACGCGTGCTATTCCCGGCTTTAGCAGGCTTTTACTCTGTTAATTGGTGATTATAAGGTTCATAGTGGTTGTTCATCCCCGGTTAATCCCGGCGGCTATTCCCTCTACAGAGGGCTCGAAATGCAAATTCTTAATACCGAGACTGTTTGTGCGATTACCGGCACCCATCCTGCGAACCTGAAGCGCTGGATGAAGCAGGGTTTACTGACGCCACAGCAGAATTCAGATGACTGGAGTGATGATCACCTCAGCGAAATTCGTATCCTGGTAGGCTTAACGGCCATGGGCGCAACGCTGGACGAGATCAAAGCGGGCCAGCAGGCTGCATCAGCGGTTACGACCTATGGCTGGGCAGCGCGCAAAGGCGACATGCTCTGGCAGCTCGAATTCGGCACACCGCTGTCGCTTTCGCGTCAGATGCACAATATGTCCAGCAACTACAGCGGTGATGATTTCATCATTAATCTGCTGCGACCGCTGAGCGTCTGGCTGTATGCCGATCACCGTCGCGGAGCGTCACGTCGCCTCGATCGCTTTGAACAATCCGTTCAGCAACAGGCAGACAAAGTGATGCGCGTTTCATCGCGTAACGCATCCTCGGTTCCTCTGTTTCTGGAAGCGGTGAGCGTGCTCGATAAAACTGAGATCTGGCTGGAAGCGATTCGTCTTACTGCGATGGGCTTTAATGTTGCGGTTGACTCACGCGCATCCGGACAGCCCGCCATTAAATCTGAACTCCATCAGCATCATGTCATGTGGTGTGGTGCCGGGATCAGTCAGCAGATGCAGGATTATTTCGAACAGCAGAGTCAGGATGGTCATCCTGTGATGCTCAGTGGCCCTGATCGTAACCTCCACTATTCGCACTCTGACGCCTCCAGCGCTGCCTGATAGCAGGCAGTTCCTCGCTTTATCGATCCGGTAAATATTTTTTTCCGTTAAGAATCTCTTAAGGCGGCTACGTATACTGGCGCCTCAACTCTGACTCATTGACGAGACTACGATGAAAAAAACTTTACTGACCCTCAGCCTTTGCCTGTTGCCCCTCACTTTCACTGCTGCGCATGCGGCATCTGCCCTGACCGGTTGTGCTGCCAAAAAGCAAGAGATTGAGACTCAGCTCTCTTTTGCCCGCCAGCACAATAATACCCATCAGGTTGCCGGCCTTGAGACCGCCCTGCGCGAAGTTGAACAGAATTGCACCGAAGGCAGTCTGTTAAAGCAGCGCCAGGAAAAAGTGGCGGAGAAAAAGGGAAAGGTGCAGGAGCGCGAACAGGAACTGGCAAAAGCGAAAGCGGAAGGACGCAGCGCCAGCAAAATCCAGAAGCGTGAAGATAAACTGGCAGACGCGCGTCAGGAGCTGAAAGAAGCCGAACAGGCTCTTCATCAGTAATCGCTCCGGGCCAGCCCCTGCGCTGGCCCGCTCTTTTTCGATTTTCCCCTCCCTGCTGCTCCCTCTGATCTAAATGCCTGATTAACCTGTGCAATTCCTGCTCAATGCATTACTTAAGGTAATCCTTTGATTACTTATTCTCATGCACGAAATCAGGACCGTAAAGTCAATCAGGTAGCGATCAATTATTTAACTTTTTGAACGCCCTCAAAGATCTGAAAGATAGCGAGATTTCCCTGATATGCAGCCAATACGCACTTAACGCGCATCTTTATTCGCCCTGATGGGGTCATTGCCCCCGTTTTATTCACTTTCCTGCCCCAAAACAGGGCATGACTGCACTTAAATGGAGCAATGGCACCATCTTATTTGTTTCAGAAGTGTTAGATTATGTCCGCGCAAGATAATGCGCTCACCCTTCACGGCTCCACCTAATAAATGACTTCATTAAGAAAGGTTTTTTATGGATAAGTTATCTTATGCGTCTGAAAGCAGCACATCTGCCTGGTCCACCTACTTACAGCAAATCGACCGGGTTGCGCCTTATCTGGGCGATCTTTCACGTTGGATAGATACTTTGCGTCATCCAAAGCGTGCGTTGATTGTTGATATTCCTCTTCAGATGGATGATGGCTCAATTCGCCATTTCGAAGGCTATCGCGTTCAGCACAACCTTTCGCGCGGCCCAGGTAAAGGCGGTATTCGCTATCATCCGGATGTCGATCTGAATGAAGTCATGGCGCTTTCGGCGTGGATGACCATTAAATGTGCGGCGGTTAACCTGCCTTACGGTGGTGCCAAGGGCGGCATCCGTGTCGATCCTTTCAAACTCTCAGATGGAGAACTTGAGCGGCTGACCCGTCGTTATACCAGCGAGATTGGCATCATTATCGGGCCGCAAAAAGATATTCCGGCGCCAGACGTGGGTACCAATAGCAAAGTGATGGCGTGGATGATGGACACCTATTCCATGAACCACGGCACAACGATTACCGGCGTGGTGACCGGCAAACCGATTCACCTGGGTGGTTCACTGGGCCGTGAAAAAGCGACGGGTCGTGGCGTGTTTATCACCGGACGCGAAGTGGCTCGTCGTTCAGGCATCGAAATCGAAGGCGCCCGCGTGGCGGTTCAGGGTTTCGGTAACGTCGGCAGCGAAGCCGCACGCCTGTTTGATGAGGCGGGCGCTCGTGTGGTGGTGATTCAGGATCACACGGCGACAATTTATAATTCAGATGGCATTGATATGGCTGCACTGAGCGAATGGCAGATCGCCCACAAGCAGATCGCCGGTTTCCCTGGTGCGCAGAGCATTGATAAAGAGGCGTTCTGGACCACCGAGATGGATATCCTGATCCCGGCTGCGCTGGAAGGTCAGATTACCCGCGAACGCGCAGAGATCCTGAGTTGCAAAATCGTGCTGGAAGGCGCAAACGGCCCGACTTATCCGGAGGCCGATGACATGCTGGCAACACGCGGCATTATCGTGGTGCCGGACGTAGTCTGTAATGCCGGTGGTGTTACCGTCAGCTACTTCGAATGGGTGCAGGACATGGCCAGCTTCTTCTGGAGCGAGGATGAAATCAATCGTCGCTCCGATAAGATTATGACCGAAGCGATGGTTCATATCTGGGACAAGTCGAAGGAGAAAGATTGCTCGCTGCGCACCGCAGCCTATATCGTGGCCTGTGAGCGAATCCTGATGGCGCGTAAAGATCGTGGTATCTATCCGGGTTAATGCTCAGGGCGCTGTTGCCTGCGACAGCGCCCTTTTCCTCGCCTACTTCATCAGCACCTGAAACTTCGGGTTAAACTCATCAAATATCGGCAAGGCGGCCGCACCAAGCGCAGCCGTATCGCTGCCTGTCATGCCAGTGTTCAGACGCATATCGTTCAGATACCGTCCCCGCACTGACTGATAAAGCGGAGGTAACCGCTCAACCATCTGCTCCAGCAGCGGCGCAGGCATCATCCCGCCAATAATCACCGCCTCCGCATCAAACACCGACTCCAGAATATTGATCGCCTGGCGCAACGGCGTCATGACGCTTTCAATCCACGCAGTGAACAGCGCAGGGTCAATCTGCAGCAGATCCTCAGGCAGCGCCCGCATCGGATCGAGCCCGCAGAATTCATAGGCGGCCTGTAACGAGACATACCGCTCCAGACAGCCCTGATTACCGCAGTAGCAGTCGCGGCCGCCAGGTTCCACGACGATGTGTCCAATCTCACCCGCGTTATGGGCGTGGCCGGTATAGATGTGGCCATCGGTGAAGATACCCGCACCCAGGCCGGTGCCGATATAGAGATAAATAAAGGAGTTAAGGTGGCGCGCCGTACCGTGAAAACGCTCGCCAATAGCGGCAACCGTGGCGTCGTTTTCCAGCGTCACCGGCAGGCCGCTGATGGCGGCGAGCTCAGCCTCGATATCGACCTGCTCCCAGCCGTTCAGCGTCGTCGGCCCGACAGATGAAATCCCCTCAACGCCAAAAGGTCCCGGCATCACCACGCCAATGCCCAGCACCTTCTGCCACTGAGCGCCGAGAAAGAGGCGCATCTCCTCCAGCACGTCGGCAATGCACGCCAGGGTGGCAGCCGGCTGCGGCTTTTGCACCAGAACGAGGCGGCGGAAATGCACTTCACCGCTGAGATCGACCAGCACCAGCAGCAGCGTCTGATGATCCAGATGAATGCCGATCGACCAGGCACTGGTGGGATTCAGCGTAACCGGAATCGAGGGCTGACCACGCCCGCTGCGGCGCGGCTGGCGGCTTGTCAGCAGTTCAGCCTGCTCCAGTTCCGCCACGATATTCGAGACGGTCTGCGGCGTCAGCGCCGTCATGCGGGCCAGTTCGGCACGGGTCAGCTCACCGTGCAGGCGAATGGCTTCAATCACCACACGCCGGTTATGCGCCCGCGCATGTTCAAGGTTGGTACCCGAGGTTTTCATGTTGTTTTCCATTACAGCGGGACCCGACAGTATTGGTCCCCAGGGACGTTCCGGCAAACAATATCTTTGATGCTGCACGCATTTTTCGCGCTTCAGCATAGGCAATTTTGCCATAAAAGCGCAGTGTGAGTTTCAGCGTTGTTACGGCTTTGTTGCTTAGCCTCTGGCACTTGTGGCACGCCGTTTGCTTGGTTCCTGACAGGTCAGTTCCCTCACTGACCAGAATTTTGCCCCTGATTAAATCAATCAAATTGATTTAATTAACCGACAGCCTGTTGCTGCATAGTGGAGAAGACCATGTCACAGCGTTATACCCCCAAACTGAAAGCCGGGTTCGCCGCCTTACTGATGTTGAGCGCAGGCAGCGCGTCGGCGGCCAGCCAGATCAATGCCCTGTTTATGACGCAGGCGGCCTATAGCGAAAATGATATCCGCGCGATGACGCAGGATTTTCAGAAGCAGCACCCGGATGTCACCGTCAATCTGGAGTTTGTTCCCTATGAAGCGCTGCACGACAAGATCGTAGCGGCGCGTGGCGCGGGCGGTAATGGCTATGATGTGGTGCTGTTCGATGCCATCTGGCCAGCGGAATTTGCCCGTTTCGATCTGCTGCAGGATGTCAGCGCCCGCATTACGCCAGAGGAAAAAGAGAAGGTCTTCCCGGGCGCAATGAATACCGTGGTCTATAAGGGTAAGACGCTGGGTATGCCGTGGATCCTCGATACCAAATACCTCTATTACAACAAAGCGATGCTGGCTAAAGCGGGCATCACCACCCCGCCGCAGACCTGGCAGCAGGTGCTGGATGACGCGAAGATCATCAAGGACAAAAAGATTGTGACGTATCCGCTTGTCTGGAGCTGGTCCCAGGCGGAAGCGCTGGTGTGTGACTACACCACGCTGGTGTCAGGCTTTGGCGGGCAGTTCTATCAGAACGGCAAACTCGACTTCTCCAGCCCGGCCTCGCTTAAGGCGCTGAACCTGATGAAAAGCTCGCTTGATGAAGGGCTGAGTAACCCGGCTTCCCGTGAATATCTGGAAGAGGATGTGCGCAAATCATTCTCTAATGGCGATGCGGCTTTCGCGCTGAACTGGACCTACATGTACAACATGGCGAACGATCCTAAGCAGAGCAAAGTGGCGGGCGACGTTGGCATCATGCCTGCGCCGGGCGATGCGCCAGGAAAAGTGGGTGCGGTGAACGGGTCGATGGGACTGGGGATCACCAAAGGCAGCACGCATGCTAATGAGGCGTGGCAGTACATTCAGTACATGACCTCACAGCCGGTTCAGAACCAGTATGCGAAGCTCAGCCTGCCAATCTGGAAATCCTCTTATCAGGATGAGGCAGTGAAAAAGGATCAGGAGAGTCTGATTACTGCTGCGGACAAATCGCTAAACGTGATGCTGTCACGTCCGGAGACCGCGGACTATTCACGCCTGTCAAACCAGCTGCAGCAGCAGTTACAGCAGGTATTGCTGGGTAAAGTCCCGGCTCAGGACGCGATGGCAACGGTGGATAAAAGCGCCGCCCGGTTACGTTAAGGAGTTATGATGCTGAGTTTGCGTCAACGCGAACAGCGTCAGGCATGGGTGCTGCTGGCACCCATGCTGCTGGTGATGCTGCTGCTTACCGCCTGGCCTCTTCTGCGCACCATCTGGCTCAGTTTTACCGATGCTGCACTGATTGGCAGCGGTGAAACGCCTGCCTGGATTGGGCTGGAAAACTATCTCTATGCGCTCAGCGATCCCGATTTTCGGGCGTCGATCTGGCGCACGCTCTACTTCACTCTCGTCTCCGTCACTTTTGAAGGGATCATCGGCGTGCTGGTAGCGCTGCTGCTGAATCAGAAGTTCGTCGGCCGTAATGTGTTGCGGGTACTGGTGATTCTGCCGTGGGCGCTGCCGACCATCGTCAACGCGATGATGTGGCGGCTCAACTTCAACCCCGATTACGGCAGCATTAACGCCCTGCTCAGCCAGCTCGGTATTATTGATGGCTACCGCAGCTGGCTGGGATCGCCGGATTCGGCGCTCAATGCGGTGATGTTTGCGGATATCTGGAAAAACTATCCGCTGGTCACCCTGCTGGTGCTGGCCGCGCTGCAGTCGATTCCTGACGATCTGTTTGAAGCGGCACGGCTGGATGGTGCTTCAGCATGGCGTCGGTTCCGGGCAATTACCTTCCCGGCGATTGTTGCTCCGCTCGGCGTCGCGCTGGTGTTACGCACCATCGATGCCTTTAAGATCTTCGACATCATTTACGTGATGACGCGCGGCGGCCCGGTGGACAGCACCAAAACCCTCAGCTTTTTCGTCTATCAGGAGTCGTTCAGCTATCTGCGTGCCGGCAGCGGTGCGGCCTACGCGATACTGATGACGCTGATGTGCGCCCTGCTAATTACGCTCTATCTGCTGATGTTGTGGCATCAGCGCCGCCGGAGTTCTGCTTATGAAAACTAAACTGCGACGGGTACTGCGCTATGGAGCTGCGCTGCTGGTCGCCATCAGCATTCTGGCTCCGATGGGCTGGCTGTTTCTGATGAGCGTCAGCTCTGCCAGCGATCTCTCTCGCGTGCCGCTGGAGTGGCTGCCGCGTCAGTGGGATTTCAGCCGCTATCAGGGGCTGGTTTCGCTGGCACCGAACCAGCCGGGCAACATTTTCCTGCATGCGCTGGGTAACAGCCTGCTGGTCGCGACGGTGGCTACGGCGATCTCGCTGCTGCTTGCAATACCGGCGGCGTTCAGCTTCTCACGCTACAGCGGCCGCGATGCCTGGCTTTCCGGCGCACTGGCGATCTACATGGTGCCGCCGGTGGCGTTTGTGCTGCCGCTCTACTTCCTGCTGCAACAACTGGGGCTGCTCAACACCCGTCCCGGCCTGGTGATGGTCTACTGCTCGCTGATCCTGCCGTTCCTGACCTGGATGCTGAAGAATCAGTTCGACTCGCTGCCGCGTGATATCGAACAGGCTGCCCGGCTGGATGGCCTGCGCTTCTGGCAGGTTCTGCTGCGCATCACGCTGCCGCTGGCGAAACCGGTATTAGGCGCTGCTGCCCTGTTTGGCTGGCTGCTCGCCTGGGATGAGTTTTTCTACGCCCTGCTGTTCACCAGCAATATTTCGGCTCAGACCCTGCCGGTCGCGATTGCCGGTTTTACCGCCGGACGCGCGACGGATGATGGTCTGATCGCGGCGATTGGCATTCTGGCTTCGGTGCCGCCTCTGTTTATTGCCATCTGGTTGCAGAAGACGCTGGTCAGCGGTCTCACCAGCGGCGGAAGTAAGGGATAATTATGGACAAGACCATCGCGTCCACGCTTTATGTGGTGGGCAATATTAATGTCGATTTAATCATGAGTACGCTCAGCGACTGGCCGAAGCGCGGCACAGAAGTGATGCTGCAGCACAGCGAGTTACGTCCTGGCGGATCGGCTGGTAACTGCGCGCTGGCCCTCGAAGCGATGCAGGTGCCGCATCGCGCCATCGCTAATCAGGGCGACGATGGCTTCAGCCACTGGCTCGCCAGTCATTTTCCTCAAAGTGCCGCACACTGGCCACGCTATGCCTGTGAGACCTCGCTGACGGTGGGCGTGACGCATCCCGATAACGAACGATCGTTTCTCAGCAATCACGGTCATATCACCGTGCTGACCGCTGACGATGTGCTGGCCCAGCTGCCGTTGCAGGCGACGCCGGGCGACATCGTGCTGCTGTGCGGCACCTTTCTCTGTCTTGAACTCTACACCCACTATCCGGCGCTGCTGGCCGCGCTGCAGCAGCGTGGCTTCTGTATCGCTGTGGATACCGGCTGGCCGCCTGCGGGCTGGAGCGATGCGCTTCGCCTGGAGATGGGGAGCTGGTTAGCGGACTGTGACTGGCTGCTACTCAATGAGGTGGAAGCACTGGGTTTAGCGGGCGCAGACCTGCTGGAACAAAGCGGTAAACGACTGGCCACTCAGCTCAGTGGTCGTGGCGGTTGTGTGATTAAGTGTGGCGCAGAGGGCGCGCGTCTCTGGTCTGCCGCCTCGGTGCAGTTTGCCGCCGGTCAGCCGGTGACGGTGGTCGATACCATTGGTGCCGGTGACAGTTTCAATGCCGGATTTCTTACTGCACTGCTCTACCGCCAGTCATCGCTCACCGCGCTGCGCTGGGGCATTGAAGTGGCTTCACAGGCGATAAGCAGCTCTCCGCGCCGCTATCCCAGCTGGCAACAACTCCAACTTTCAAATGAGGTGCGCTGAATATGGCCAGTGTTGAACTTGTACAGGTGGCGAAGCGCTACGGAAAACAGAGCGTGCTTCATCCGCTGGATTTAACCATTCCTGACGGCAGTTTTACCGTGCTGGTCGGTCCCTCTGGTTGCGGCAAATCCACCCTGTTGCGGCTGCTTGCCGGTCTGGATACCCTCTCTGATGGGGCGATCATGCTGGATAAAAAACAGATTAACGATCTCGATCCCGCTGACCGGGATATCGCGATGGTGTTTCAGAGCTATGCGCTCTATCCGCATCTTACCGTCGCAGAGAATCTGGCGTTTCACATGCAGGTAAAAAAGGTGAAGCGCGAGGAGCAGAAAAGCAAAATCGCCCGCATCGCAGGCATTCTCGGCATTGATCAGCTGCTGCAGCGTTATCCACGGGCATTGTCGGGTGGACAGCGGCAGCGCGTGGCAATGGGACGCGCGATGGTGCGCAACCCGCAGGTGTTTCTTTTCGATGAGCCACTTTCTAACCTTGATGCGCAGTTGCGCATGGAGCTGCGCGCCGAGATTAAGTCTCTGCATCAGCGGTTCAAAACCACGATGGTTTATGTTACCCACGATCAGGTCGAGGCGATGACGCTGGCAGATCAGATTGTGGTGATGAAAGAAGGGGTGATTGTGCAACAGGGTGCGCCGCTGGCGATTTATGACCGTCCGGTTAACACCTTTGTGGCCCGGTTTATCGGCTCGCCGCCGATGAATCTGCTGGATGCCCGCTTCCAGACACGCGACGGCCTGCCTGGCGTCTGCTGTGGCGAGCAGTGGCTGCCGTTGCCACCTCGCTGGCACAGTGCGGCTCAGCAGCAGGCCGATCAGCCCGTGACACTGGGCGTACGACCTCACGATCTGATTTTTGATGCCAGCGGGCAACCGGCGACGGTGAACATTGTGGAGATCACGGGGGAATCAACGCTGTTACACCTGAACTGGCAGGGTTTCCCGCTGCATATGCAGCTGAGCGGTCGCAGTGATGCCGTGCCGGGTGGCGCGCTGCCGGTGACCGTGAATCCCGATAAGATGCACCTGTTTGATGCCAGCAGCGGCGTGCGGCTGACGGAACAGTGATAAAAAAACCCGCCGCTGGCGGGTTTTTAGTCTGTGAAGCAGATACTGGCTCAGGGAACCTACGGCCCCTTATGCCAGATGAAACTGCTCCACCGTCTGTGACAGCTGTTGCGCCTGATCCTCCAGGGAACTGGCGGCAGCCGACATCTGCTGCACCAGCGCGGCGTTCTGCTGAGTGACGCCATCCATTTCATTGACGGCAATCGTTACCTGACTGATGCCACGCGCCTGCTCGCTTGATGCGGTGACAATCTCGCCGATAATGCCCTGCACCGAATTCACCGCGTGCATCATCTCCTGCATGGTTTTACCGGCATCGTTCACCAGCCGGACACCGCTCTCGACCCGTACGCTCGACTCTTCAATCAGTGCGCCGATCTCTTTCACCGCATTCGCGCTGCGCTGGGCCAGATTACGCACTTCAGAGGCGACCACGGCAAAACCGCGGCCCTGCTCACCGGCACGAGCGGCTTCTACCGCCGCGTTCAGCGCCAGAATATTGGTCTGGAAGGCGATGCTATTGATCATGGTGGTAATGTCGCCGATCTTTTTCGAACTGTCATCGATCTGCGCCATGGTCTGCACTACCTCGCCCACCAGCGATGCACCGCGACTGGCAATGTGCGTGGCGTTCTCCGTCAGGCTGGTCGCCTGCTGCGCGTTATCGGCGTTCAGGCGAATCGTGGCGCTGATCTGCTCCATACTGGCTGCGGTCTGCTCCAGCGCGGCAGCCTGTTCTTCAGTGCGTGACGCCAGATTGAGGTTGCCGCTGGCAATTTCGCCCGCGCCCTGACGTACTGATTCACTGGAATTTTTAATCTGCCCGACAATCTGCCGGAGCTGGCTTTGCATGGTGTTAAGCGCGAAAAAGAGGCTGCTGCTGTCGCCGCTTTTCACCGCGATCCGGTTATCCAGTTTGCCATCGGCAACGGCCAGCGCAATATGGGCCGCTTCAACCGGCTCGCCACCAATCGGACGCAGCACTTTACGGCTGAACAGCATGCCCAGCACCGCGCCGACCAGCATGACGCTCACGACCATCAGGATCACCGCCCACATCAGCTGTCGGGTGGAGGCGGCCATGACCTGACTGACCGGTGCAACGACGCCGAGATACCAGGGTTTGTCGCTGTTACCAATCACCACCGGCTGCCAGGTCACTAAGGCATCTTCACCCAGCACGGCATCAAAATGCTGTACGACTTTCGTCGTAAAACCATCTTTTTCACCTTTCCAGGGTTTCCCGGCTTCATCTTTCACCGGTGAGGAGACCACATTCCCGTTAGCAGAGAGCAACAGGGCATAGCCGCTGCCCTGCCAGGGTTTGATCTGATTCACTTTCTGCTGCAGTGATGCCAGTGAAATATCAGAGGTGACCACCGCCTTTAAGGTGCCCTGATCCATAATCACAGCCGCGACGGAGGTGAGCAGCGTCGGTACGCCGTTATAGGCATAACTGTAGGGTTCGGTGAGCGTGTCTTTTTGTGATTTTTGCGGGACCAGATAGTAATCGCCCTGACCCGGCGTCAGATAGGAGAGCAGCGGATGCATTGCGTATTTACCCGACGCGTCACGATCCACAAAAAAGGCATAGCGACCCTGTGGGGCCTGACCAGGCTGTGAGGCAAAATCAGCATCCCGGCCATCAAAGGCATTCTGTTCAAATATGACAGACATCGACAGATAGTCCGGATTAGCGCGCAGCGCATACTCCATCACCTTATCCGCCGCTTTGCGATCGGTAATTCCGGCGCCAGGTAAGGCGATCAGACTTTGACCGAGAAGGCTGGCGACATCGCGGGCATGACTCAGTTCCTGCTGAACCTGTAACGCACGGCTCTGCGCAATCTGCTGCAGATATTTTTCGGCCAGCTCTTTCTGTTCTTTACCCGACTGCCAGCTGAGGACCCCGATAGTCACGGTAAATCCCAGCACTATTGTTAAACCACCCATGATTAACATCTGCGCACGGGTACTCATTTTTTTCTTATGTGTTACCTGACTGGCCATAGTGATTCCCCTGAAATTTACCCGCTTCAATACCTCCTTGTGATTATCGTGCTCCTGAGATCTTCTATCGGCGGCGTTTTTTTGAACTTTAATAGGTGTTATTCCATCGTGACGGGGGGCTCACCATGCGGGATGCAGGGAAGTTGATCGAAAAGGGATTATGCCGCTGCGAATGAACGGGCTTTTTTTGATCTGCAACAATATTGCCGCCCGCTATTACTGTCAGTTTATGTCAACAGTTGCTGTAGCCCCCTTATCGCAGTGGAGAGAGAACAATGATCGGTAAATCAGGATTAGCTGTTGGGATGGTTGTCTGGTTAGCGTATGTCGCCTGGATCGTTCACTACTACTCAGACACCTTTATGCAGTTCTCCCGCTAAGCAGACAGGACCTTCGGGTCCTTTTTTTGCGCTCACGTCAGCCAGATTGGCCTGTGAGCCAGATATTCGCTATTATCGACTCATTATGTGAGCCGAATATAAACGCTTATTCGGCTCATTCTCTCTGATTGTGAGCCGATTATGAGCGTGAACTGGATCTGGCAGCAGCCGGACTGGCCCCATTTTCAATGGCAGGATGCCGTTCTGTTACCGCGCCTGCGCCATCTGCAGCAGCAGCGCGGTTTGCTGCTGGGCCGTGCCAGCCTGCAGTCAGACGCTGAGTCCCAGACGCTGGATACCCTGCTGAGCAATATTCTCTCCTCATCGGCGATTGAAGAGGAGCGGGTCAACGTGCAGTCAGTGCGCTCATCGCTGGCGCGCCGGTTAGGCGTGACAGAAGAACAGCCGTATCCTGTTTCCGATCGTTCAGAGGGACTGGCCGCGATGATGCTTGATGCCATCAACAATCGCAGCCAGCCGCTGACGATGGCGCGATTATTTCAGTGGCATCACTGGCTCTTTCCGGCCGATGAATGGACGGTGCAGCGCCTGAGCGTTGGCATGCTGCGCGGCAGTGAGCCGATGCAGGTGATCTCAGGACGCATCGATCGCCCCACAGTGCATTTTGAAGCACCACCACGACAGGGGCTGGAGCCGCAGCTGGCGCAGTTCATTGCGTGGTTCAACAGCAGCCAGCATGATGTGATGCTGGACCCGCTGCTGCGCGCCGCCATCTGCCATCTGTGGTTTGTCACCCTGCACCCGTTTGATGACGGTAATGGTCGCATCACGCGAGCGTTAACCGATCTGGCGCTGTCGCAGGCCGACAGCCAGAGCATCCGTCTCTATGCCATGTCCCCTGCGATTCTGGCGCAGCGTGCCGGTTATTACCGCATCCTTGAGCAGACGCAGAAAGGCGGTCTTGACATCACCCAGTGGCTGGTGTGGTTTCTCGATATCCTGGATGAGAGCCTGCAACAGGCGATGGCTATCATCGATCGTACCCAGCAGAAAGCGCGTTTCTGGCTGCGGCATCAGGGGGCCGGATTAAGCCCGGAGCAGGTGAAAGTGCTGAACCGGCTGCTGGACGGTGGCGAACAGGGTTTTGAGCTGGGGATCAGCGCCAGTCAGTATCAGAAGGTCGCCAGAGTGAGTAAAGCCACCGCAACCCGTCATCTGGCGGATCTGGTGGAGAAAGGCTGTCTTTACCGGCTGGAGGGTGGCGGCAGGAGCACCCGCTATCAGGTTAAAACCGGTGAGATGCCCTGAAGGCGTGATTGCTGAGAAAGCGGGGAGCATCGCGGCGGTGGCGATGCTCCGTTAAGCACGGAAATTACCCTTTCAGCGAAGCCCCATTGGTGGCGATGACTTCTTTGTACCAGTGGAAGCTTTTCTTCCGGCTGCGCGCCAGCGAACCTTCCCCTTTGTCATCGCGATCCACATAGATAAAACCGTAACGTTTTGACAGTTCGGCTTTTGATGCGCTGACCAGATCGATCGGCCCCCAGCTGGTATACCCCATTACCTCTACACCATCTTTAATAGCTTCACGCAGCTGCACCAGATGATCGTTGAGGTAGCTGATGCGATAGTCATCCTGCACGATGCCCCCGGCGTCCGGCACATCTTTCGCCCCCAGTCCATTCTCAACGATAAAGAGTGGCTTTTGATAACGATCCCACAACAGGTTCAGCAATGTACGCAATCCGACGGGATCAATCTGCCAGCCCCATTCAGAACTCTGCAGATGGGGATTTGGCACCATGCTCAGAATGTTACCCTGCAGCTGCTGATTCAGCGTTTCATCTGCGGTGACGCAGCCGGACATGTAGTAGCTGAACGAAATGAAGTCGACGGTCGAGCGCAGTATCTGGCGATCGGCATCCGTAATATCCAGCTGAATGTGGTTATCGCGGAAGAAGCGCAACATGTAGCCCGGATAGGCTCCCCGGCACTGAACATCGCCAAAGAAGAGCCATTTACGGTTCTCCTGCAGCGTTTCCAGCACATCATCAGGCTTACAGCTCAGCGGGTAAACCAGACCTCCCAGCAGCATATTGCCGATTCTGGCTTCCGGATTGATCTCATGGCAGGCTTTTACCGCCAGCGCACTGGCGACCAGCTGATGATGGATCGCCTGATAAACCTCGCCTTTGCTGCTGGTCTCCGGCAGACCCACGCCGGTCAGCGGCGCATGCAGGGACATATTGATTTCGTTAAACGTCAGCCACAGGCTGACTTTGTGCTGGTAGCGGGTAAACACCGTCCGGGCGTAATGCTCAAAGAAACCAATCACCTGACGATTGCCCCAGCCACCATACTGCTTAACCAGATGCCACGGCATTTCATAATGTGACAGCGTCACAAGTGGGTGGATATCATGCGCGGCCAGTTCGTCGAATAACCGGTCGTAAAAGGCCAGCCCCGCTTCGTTCGGTTGCTGCTCGTCACCGTTCGGGAAAATACGCGTCCAGGCGATTGAAACCCGCAGGCAGCTGAATCCCATCTCTGCAAATAACCTGATATCGTCCGGGTAACGGTGGTAAAAATCGATCGCCACATCTTTAAGACTCTGGCTGCCCGCAACGCGCTCCACTACCGGGCCAAAAATCCCCTGTGGCTGCATATCCGAGGTCGAGAGGCCTTTGCCCGCTTCACGCCATGCGCCTTCAACCTGATTAGCGGCAACCGCACCGCCCCATAAAAATGAATCCGGAAAAGTTTTCATCCTGTTCTCCTTTTATCGATGAGTTACGCTGAGTAACGGCGCACCCGCCGTGATCGCTGTCCCGGCCAGGGGAGTAACCTCCGCGTAGTCATCGCTGTTAGTAATAATGATGGGTGTCGCCAGGTCGTAACCGGCATCAATAATCGCCTGACGATCAAACTCCAGCAGCAGGTCGCCGGGCTGAAAGGTGTCGCCCACGCTGACATGTGCCGTAAAAGGTGTGCCGTCGAGCCTGACGGTATCGATGCCGACATGGATCAGCATTTCTATGCCGCTCTGACTCAGCAGGCCGATCGCATGCCGGGTCTGAAACAGTGAGGCAACTTCACCTGCGAAGGGCGCGATGACTTTATTATCAGCGGGAATAATGGCCACACCCTGACCGAGTAATCCTCCGGCGAAGGTAGGATCCGGCACCTGATCGAGTGAAAGAACGGTGCCTGTCATGGGTGAGAGCAGATCATTTTCGTTGTGCTCTGCCGCGTCCGGCGCGGTGACACGGGGCATGCCGGCTACCAGCGTCATGCCACAACTTAGTATCAGCGCCAGGAGCGTACCGGCGATGCCACCCCATAACGTGCCGTCGACACCGCCTGGTGGGATCATCTGGGCGATGGTAAAGATGTTGGCAAAGCCGAAGGAGTAAACGTGCGTCGCGCTGAATCCGACAAGGGCACCGCCGAGGGCACCCGCGACGCAGCCGAAGATGAAGGGACGACGCAGCGGCAGGTTGACACCATAGACGGCCGGTTCAGTAATCCCAAAAATCCCGGCGGTCACGGATGAACCCGCCAGCATTTTTTGCCGCGCATCCCGGCTGCGCAGAAAAACACCCAGCGCCGCGCCGACCTGCCCCATGACGGCGGGAAGCAGCATGGGCAGCATCGAATCATGACCCAAAACGACGACGTTGTTGATCATCAGTGGCACCAGTCCCCAGTGCAGACCAAAAATCACACAGACCTGCCACAGCGCGCCCATAGCGGCTCCGGCCAGCCAGGGTGCAAGGGCATAGATCCACTGGTAGCCGTGGGCCAGCAACTGACTCAGCCAGGTAGCCAGCGGGCCAATCACCAGAAAGGTCAGCGGTACGGTAACGGTCAGACAAATTAAGGGCGCGAAGAAGTTTTTCATCGAGGCAGGAAGCCGCCGGGCGCTCTGTTTTTCCAGCCAGCAGCTTACCCATGCAGCAAGAATGACAGGAATGACCGAGGCGCTGTAGTTAAACCAGGTCACCGGAATGCCGAAAAACGCCTCCGTGATAGCCCCGGCCTGCTGGCTGGCATTAAAGGCGGCGATCATCGTCGGATGCGTCAGCGCTCCGCCAATGACCATTGTGATAAAGGGATTCCCCCCGAACTTGTTGCCTGCGGTATAGCCCAGCACCAGCGGGAAGAAGAAAAACAGTGCATCACTCGCGGCAAACCAGATTTTATAGGTTCCGCTTTCAACAGTAAGCCAGCCGCAGACCACCGCCAGCGACAGCAAGCCTTTAAGAATACCGGAGGCCGCCAGAATGCCGATAAAGGGGGTAAAAATGCCTGACACAATATCAATCAGCCGGCTGAAAAGGTTACCGGCATTGTGCTGATCGTCTGTTGCCGCAGGGATCTCATCACTCAGTCCGGCTTCGGCACGGACGGCCTGCCAGACATCGTGAACATGATTGCCTATCACCACCTGAAACTGACCACCACTTTCCACGACCATAATCACGCCCGGATTTTTCTTCAGGTTTTCAGCGTCGGCTTTCTGGTTATCTTTCAGTTTGAAGCGAAGTCGGGTTGCACAATGAACCAGACTGACGATGTTATCTTTGCCACCAATATGGCGCAGGATATCCTGCGCCAGCGTCTGATATTCCATCTCGGTTTCCTTAAAACAGATGCCCGCAGACACCCGCTGACTGAGCTAAAAATAAAAAACCCCGAGAACCTCCTCTTTTCAGAAGACGCGCTCAGGTTTTGCCTGCATCAAGCAGTAACAATCCGGTTTTAAAGGCTATCGCCCCTCTTTTCTCACCCGCTCGATATGAATGGCGAGAAACATGATCTCTTCAGCCGTCAGCTCTCGCTGATAGCGTTGTTGCAGATGCTGCGCGATTTTCACCGCGCATTTCCAGGCGCTGGGATAGTTTTCTTTAACCGCGGTGTGCAGCGACACATCGTCATCGTCTATCACGGTGCGCGTCAGCATCCGCTGGGCAAAGAATTTCAGGTGAGTAACGAATCGCTGATAACTCAGGGAGGATTCGTCGTACTCCAGCTGTAACTGATACTTCACCAGTTGCAGAATTTCCTGCATCACCCGGGTGACATGCATCACTTCCGGCATTTCGTTGTTAAGCTGCGCGGTGACCAGATGGAGGGCGATAAATCCGGCTTCATCTTCAGCCAGTTCGACATGCAGACGCTGGGAAATCATCGCCCTGGCCGCCTGACCCAGCTCAAACTCTCTGGGGTAGAGACGTCTGATATCCCACAGCAACACATTTTTAATGGCCAGACCTTTTTTCTGCCGTTCAATGGCAAAATAGCAGTGGTCAGTCAGAGTGATGTAGAGACTCTCCTGCAATTTCCCCAGACGCTGCGTGGCAAGATCGATAATGCGATCGCAGGTAGTCATGACTTCAGCCGGGATCTGGTTTAATAATTCCGCCAGCCGCTGAACCAGCAGATCGCTTTGCAGGGCGAACACCTTCTCAATCTGCGCGCTATCCAGAGGGTCACCCGCGCGCTTCTGAAAGGCGAGCCCTCGCCCCATCACGACCTGCTCGCGCCCCTGTTCATCCTGAACCATCACCACATTATTATTAAGAATTTTGGCGATTATCATTGGCACCCCAGAAACAAAAAAACCTGATGTCCGGCAGAGGCCAGAAATCAGGTTTTGCCTGCCTAAGCAGTAACAATCCAGTCCAGGCACTCTATCAGCTTTCGTTACGGCCTCAATCTGTCAGGGCAAAAAGCGTGACAGCGATCGTACTCAGCTGATGTTTTAAAAGGTGACCACCGTCTTAAGCTCTGTGACCCAGGCATCCTGAGTGCGGGAAATCCCTGCCGGATGATGCCAGTACTGCAGACCAGGCTGCAGCTCAAGCCAGGAAACGGGCCGGAACCGGTAATAGAATTCGCCTCTGAGCGAATCACCCGGCACCGGATGATAGGCCACATCGTTATAGTCAGAGACACCACTAATCTGGTTCATTTCACGCTGGTTACGTGCGTACTGCTTACTCCCCTCCGTCCAGGTCAGGCCAATGCCAATCCAGTCTTCCGGACGAGCGTCAGACAGACCGCGGTAGCGTAGCGAAGCCGCATAAACGGAATGCATATAGTTCGTGCGCGGGTCGGCCAGACTCATGCTGAAGGAGGTGCTCAGACCGCGACTCGTATCCTGTTGATGCTGCGTCAGCTGCTGATTGAGACCGGCATAAAGAAACCAGGTCCGGTGGTGCTTTTGATAGCCCTCAGGGTCTCTGGCCCCCGCGCCGCCAGCGTGGCCACGATAGAGGTCTCGCTGCGGCGCATTGGTAAAGAGCACGCCCAGGTTATAGGCTCCTGGCAGACCTTTTATCAGAGGGCGGGCTTCGATTTCCACCGGCAGCAGCACGCCTTTACTGCCCCGGGTGGAAGCACTCCAGGCGTGCTGACGGCTGGCGGCATCCGGGTTCTGCTCCATCACACCGCCTTTTAAGGTGACGACGGGATTTAACCGGTACTCAAGCGTGGTGCCCCAGGTGTGCACGTTCCAGTTGTTCCAGGTCAGTGAGTTGGCCGATTTTCCGCCGCACTGCGACAGCATCTGGAAATCACAGGGGATGATCTGATCGAATGTCTGAACCTTGTTCATCATTCCGATGCGCCATGTCATTCGGCGGTCATCAAAGCTGCGCGCGAAGGTCAGCCAGCCCAGCCGGGTGATGGATTGCCCGCCCCAGCTCTCCTGCGTGAGGTCATTCATATTCGCGCGAGGATCCTGAACGCGCCGTGTCGTTAAATCATCATTATGATTACGGTTGACGATATTGGCTTCAATACGCGCATCGGGAATACCGCTCCAGCGGGAGAGATCCTGATTAAAGGTTAATGCAAATTGATCGATATAGGCGACGTGGGAATCATGGTTATATCCGCCTCCGCCATTCCAGCCGATCTCATTCAGATAGCCCAGATTATAAGTAAACCCATTATCAGCAAGCGATTCACGTAATCCATACCTATCACCCAGAATGGGCTCGGGTGGCGGCTCAAATCCCAGTACGGTTCCGTGCCATTCCTGCGCCGACAAAAAAGGAGAAAAAGTCAGTAATAAGAGCGCCCACAGTTTTTTATCTATCATCATAAGACCTGTTATTTATTTTTAATCGTAAAAGGGCTTGCAGGAGACTTTTCAACCTCCTGTTAAACGTAAGGTAATAATCAAATTTATCAGTCACCTGTAAGCAATCAGCTGAAGCGAGGGCAAAAAAAAACCTAAACGTTCCACAGCGGTAAATACCGTGGAACGCTTAGGTTTTGCCTGGTGTGCAGTAGCAACCCTTCGCTGAAAACAGTGCCACCCTAACACTGCATTTGAATGCTGAAAAGTTATCGCTATTGTATTTCTGTAAAATGTGAGCTGATTAACGCTTAATATTGCCGAAAGTCATAGCAGCACGCATTATTGAACCCGATGTAAAATAAATATTAACAGGAAGTCAGGAAGCGCTCTGATTAACGTGTTTAATTAAATGCAATGAACGGTGCCGGATGAGCGGTAGTGATTTAATTAACCCTGCCGTTTTAAAATTTCCTGCAGTGAATGCAATATTCTGAAAGCAATAAGCGCAGGAGCAATCCGTGTTTTTTCAATCGATGCTGTTACGGCATTATCGGAGAGAGGATTACCCGTGCCGGTAAGGTGGGGAAAAATCGGGCGAGTTATGCAGTAAAGGACTTGCGCCAAAAATGCAGGTACAGATTCAAATCAGGTTAAGCAGCAGCGTTCATACTGCCTTTCAGAAACAGCAACGCCGGAAGGTTCGCTTCCGGCGTTGTGGTGATTATGCGGCTTTGACGGCGCGCACTTTCTTAGCAGCAGGTTCTTCCACCTGCTCATTCGCACCATCGGCAGATACCGCTTCAGGCATTACTGCTTCAGGTTCAGAAACCGCAGCCGCTTCCGGCAGTTTGCTGGTGCGGAGAATATGCTGCACCGCATCTTTCTGCTCGGCAATCAGCAGGCCCAGCGTTTCCGCCTGAGACTCATCCAGTGCAGGTTGATGCTGTAACAGCCAGTCAGTGAAGGCTTCGGCCATATCGAGCATTTTGTCGTAGGCATCGGCCTCTTTCTTATTGGCAAACGTCATCTTCTCTTCACCCTTTCTGACTACAACAAATTTTGTTTCAACAGCCATCTTCTCGCCCTCGGGTACTGTGTATACATACAGTATATCATGCCGGTTATGCTTTGCCAGCAGAGAATAGCGTTTATCGGTTGCATGCGGGCTAACCTTAACCGTGCGCAGGTTTTTTTCTTTTTCCTGACGCTTCTCTGCCGGAAACGACGCTGACTATACCAGCAACTCTTCGAGGAACATCGCCAGTGCCTTGCGCGGATCGTCCTCTTCGGAAACGATCACCTCGATCCCCCACTGCCCCAGCACCTCTTTGGCCACCGGGTTGTTGCGGTTGGTGAACAGGTACGATTTTGGCCGGGCGGTTGCCAGCCCGGTACGGCCCCACATCTTGGTCAGACGGTAGAACAGCAGGCGAATGTTAAAGTCGCTGATGCTGTAGCCGACAAACAGCACGGAATTGCCCATCACGTCATGGGTCAGTTTGATGTCGAGCGGCGAGTCAAAATAGAGACGTTCAAAATAGCTACTCTCATCGAGCACAATCGAGGTGTCATCATCGAAATCGCCGTGCAGCTTGATGATGTGACGCTTATCTTCAGTCAGCGAGACCAGGTCAGCCGCGTTCGCTACTTTGTAATAAGGAACACCGTGCGCATCATGCGCCGCTTCCAGCCAGCGATCGTAATTGGTGGTGTAGATGCGCGAGAAATTACCCTGCGTAATCATGGTATGAATTTCAGAAGACCGGACATCGATATCCGGGCGGTGCCACTCGCGATCCATCCAGCTGCGCAGCGGGCCAAGCGAACCTTTCTTCTGTTTGTAATATTCTGCCAGCGACAGATGCGTGCCATAGGTATTAAAGATTTTAGGGTCGTAACCCAGCTCGTTAGCCAGATGAGCAATCAGTTCATGCCACTCGGGAAGACCAAAATTGCGCGATATACCGGCACCGGCAAACAGAATCAGTTTGCCGGAATCATAGGCGCGTTTAAGTTCAGGTTTCATGCCACTCCCCGCGAGGTTTTTAAAAAGGTGGCGAAGCGATCCAGCGCGATGCGCCGCATCGAGATCTCATTCTTGAGTTCGCCCATTTCTGCAAAGGTCTGCTCATAGCCTTCGGGAATAAACACGCAGTCCCACTGGAAGCCGCGCGTCCCGGCAGGTTTCGCGGCGATGGTACCGCGCAGTTCGCCAGAAAACTGGTACATTTTGCGGCCATCGCAGTACCCCAGCACCGTTTTGGCCGTCACGGCCTGGCTGTCGAGCCCCTGCACCAGCGCGGTAAAGCGCTCCGCGTCCAGGCGGTTCCAGAAAATGCGGGTCAGACCGGCGGGCAGACCATTCAGGCCATCCAGATAGAGGCCGGTATGCTCCACAAACAGCGGCCGGCCAATCAGGGAAAAGGCTTTGGTCAGTTTATCGCGCACCAGGTCGAGCTCATTTTCGGTCTGAATTTCTTCGATGCGACGGGCGATGGGCAGAACTTCGACCCCGATGGGTTCGAGTATTTTGCGCACCTCAGCCAGTTTCGGCTCATTGGCAGAAAGGAATCTGATTTTCATGGGGCTTCCAGGTTAATTACTCCGCCACGCACTGAATTTTAACGGAAACAAGCGGGCAGGATAAATCAGTAACGCTGAAGAGTGTAGCCCAATTCGGTCAGGCGCTGCGAACAGCGCGCGGTCAGACGAGAGAGACGCAGGCGGTGATGCGGCCTTGTTCTGGCACGCAAATTTAGTGCAGCGCCGGTGCGGCCACCGGCGCTGCGGACTCAGTAAACAATGCCCGGTGGATTCACCGTCGATTGTGCGATGGCTTCATCCTGTTCGCCCCAGCGGGCTAATACCTGCTGATACTGCCCGTCTTTGATAGTGCCATCCAGCGCCGTCTGCAGTGCGGGGGCCAGGCCATTGCCTTTTTTGGTGGTTACGGCCACCCACGCGCGAAACGGCCCGCTCCCTACCAGCTTTGTCTGCCCGCGCGACGCCACTTTCCATGCCGCCATCGAGTGAGGGCCAAAGATGGCATCGGCCCGTCCCGACAGCAGCGTCAGCGTGGCTGAAGCATCGTCAGTGAGATAAACCGGCGTTACCGCGGGCAGACCGTTGGCCCGGTTCTGCTGATCCCAGCTCAGCAATATGCGCTCCTGATTGGTGCCCGACGAGACGATGATCCGCTTACCGGCAATATCAGCAGGCCGATCAATCCGGCTGATGTGACTGTCGCTTTTCACCGCAAAGGCGTGATTGTCGGCACGATAGGTCGCAAAGTCGAACTTCTTCTTACGCTCTTCGGTGACGGCAATATTAAACATCGCGACATCATAGCGTCCGGCGCTGATACCCAGCGGCCAGTCCTCCCACGACGCTGGCACCAGCTTCAGCTTTAATCCCAGACTGTCCGCCAGCAGTCTGGCGATGTCAGGATCGCTGCCGATCCGCGTCACATTGTCAGACGCCAGCAGCGACAGCGGTGGTGAGTTAGTGGCAGAGGTCGCGACCGTCAGCGTGCCAGGTTCAATAAAGTGGTAATCAGCCGGAATTTTTCTGATTGCCTCTGGATTAGCCGACGCATGGATCGGTGTCTCGTTTTGCAGAACATCAAGTTTCGCTGCCGCTGCATACCCCAGCGTCGGGAGCAGCGCCAGCACCGTGAACGTCAGCGCCCTCATAACACGCGCGCCAGAAAACGGCGGGTGCGTTCATGACGCGGATTGTTGAGCACCTGAGTCGTACTGCCCTGCTCTACAATCCGGCCATCCACCATAAAGACCACGTTGTCCGCCACTTCGCGGGCGAAGCCGATCTCATGGGTCACAATCACCAGCGTGGTGCCGGAACGCGCCAGCTTTTTAATCACGTCGAGCACTTCGCCGACCAGCTCCGGGTCCAGCGCCGAAGTCGGCTCATCAAACAGCATCACGCGCGGATTGAGCATCAGCGCCCGCGCAATGGCGATGCGCTGCTGCTGCCCGCCCGACAGGTGGCGCGGCCAGGCATCGGCTTTATGGCGCAGGCCGACAATATCCAGCAGTTCACCCGCCCGCGCTATCGCTTCCGGTTTGGTTAACTGCCGATGCGCCACCGGCGCTTCAATCAGGTTGTCCAGCACGCTGAGGTGCGGAAACAGATTGAAGTTCTGAAACACATAGCCGACGTTGATACGCTGCCGCAGAATCGCCTTCTCTTTCAGCTCATACAGCTTATTGCCGCGCTGCTGATAGCCGATGTAGTCGCCATCAATCTGAATGAATCCCTCATCGACCCGCTCCAGATGATTGATGGTACGGAGCAGCGTGGATTTACCGGAACCGGATGGCCCGAGGATCACCGTGACGGAGCCGGGCTCCAGCGACAGCGAGACATCATCCAGCGCTTTATGTTTACCAAATCGTTTACTGACGCCGGTAATGCTGATGGCACCGGTCGTGTGTGAGGTGCGGTAATCAATGGCTTCGGACATGGCTGATCTCCTCGGTCGGATGAAGTGGCGTGACGCGGTTGCGCCACTGTCGCCAGCGAGAGGGTTGCGGTTCACGCGTGACGCTGCGGGCCATCCAGCGTTCAGCGTTGTACTGAATTACGGACAGAACGGTAGTAATGATCAGATACCAGGCGGCTCCCACCATCAGTAGCGGGATCACTTCCTGATTGCGGTTGTAGATCATCTGGATGGTGTAAAACAGCTCCGGCATCGCCAGCACGTAAACCACGGAGGTGCCTTTCGCCAGGCTGATGATCTCGTTGAACGCGGTAGGGATAATGGCGCGCAGCGCCTGCGGCAGAATGATGCGGAAGGTGCGACGTGTCGCAGAGAGACCCAGCGCGGACGCGGCTTCCACCTGACCGTGATCGACGCCGAGGATCCCGCCGCGAATAATCTCCGCACTGTAAGCCGCCTGCACCAGCGTCAGACCGATCACGGCTGCCTGAAACTGACCCAGCACGTTAATCGTCTGAAACGCGCCCCACGACAGGCCGGTAAACGGAATGCCGAGCGACAGGGTGTCGTAAAGATAGGAGAAGTTATAAAGAATAATCAGCACCACAATCAGCGGCAGTGAACGGAACAGCCAGATATAACCCCACGCCAGCGTGCTCAGCAGCCACGACGAAGAGAGGCGTGCCAGCGCCAGCAGCCCGCCCAAAAACAAGCTGAATACCGTGCCCAGCAGGGTCAGCAGCAGCGTCTGGCCCAGACCGTGCAGGATCACCGGGTCAAAGAACCAGCGGGCGAACACGCTCCACTCCCAGCGCGGATTAAAGGCCACCGACTGCACCACGCCCGCCAGAATAAACAGCGCGACGATAGCCCCGGCGGTGCGTGCCGGATAACGCGCGGGCACGACCTGCAGATGTTGATGTTTGCTCATCGTCACTCCTTAACTCGCTTCGGCGACGTTAACCACGCCGATCACTTTGATAAAACGCAGCCGTCCGTCGTGGGGTGGCTGGCCGTAACGCTCCAGGTCACCGCTGAGGTCAAACTGAGGCTGATACCCGTGACCGGTATAGAGCCGTACCGCCTCCGGCTGACGGAAGCCGGTGGTGAGGAACAGCCGCTGATAACCCGCCTGCAGGGCGCGACGCTCCAGCTCCTGCAACACCACCAGCGCCAGCCCCTGACGGCGCAGATCGCTGCGGGTCCAGATGCGTTTCAGCTCGGCGGTTTGCGGGTCATAGGGTTTGTAAGCGCCCATCGCGATAATCTCGCCGTCACGCTCCAGCACAATAAACAGCCCCTGCGGCGGCAGATACCATTCGGTCAGCTCCTGCTCTTTATGACGGGCAAAGTAGTCGCCGTAGCGCGCCGAATATTCACCGAACAGGCCGCCGAGAATCGGCTGCAGCTCCGGTGCCTCGGGCGACACTTCGCGAAAAGTGGATTCACTCATGGTCAGCTCCTTAGTCGCCCAGCCCGGCGGGATTGATTTCAGAACGGTCGATCTTCTCAACCCCTTCGCCCCAGCGGTTCAGCACCTTCTGATAATCGCCATTGCCAATCACGCCGTTCAGCGCGGTGCTGATCGGTTCCGCCAGCCCGCTGCCTTTCTTCACGGTAACGGCAATGTGTGCCGCCTTTGGCCAGCCGCCATCAACGCTGCCCACCAGTCGGGTTTTACCGGTCAGTGCTGCTTTCCAGGCACCGATCACGTTGGGACCGAAGTAGGCATCAGCGCGCCCGGCCTGCAGCGCCAGCGTCTGAGCGGCGTCATCTTTGGCGTAAATCGGGGTAAAGGCTTTCAGACCCTTTGCCTGATTCTCTTTATCCCACGCCAGCAGAATCGCTTCCTGGTTGGTGCCGGATCCCACGATGATCCTCAGTCCGGCGATATCTTCAGCTTTGGTCAGTGATTTAATGGGGCTGCTGGTTTTGACATAGAAGCCCAGCGAGTCTTTGCGGTAGGTGGCGAAGTCGAACTTCTCCTTACGATCTCTGGTCACGGTGATGTTGGAGATCGCCGCATCATACTTGCCGGAGGCAACACCCAGCGGCCAGTCTTCCCACGATGCAGGCACGACGTTGAGTTTCAGTCCCAGGCTGTCGGCGACCAGGCGCGCGATGTCCACTTCACTGCCGAGCAGGGTTTTGTTGTCATCGGAAAACACGGTCAGTGGTGGCGAATTCAGCGCTGCGACCGCCACAGTAAAGGAACCCGGCACCACAAAGTGATGACCGGCAGGCAGCTGCGCGATGGCATCCGGATTCTTCACGGTATTGATCGGCGCTTTATTTGCTTCCAGGCTGACGCGCTGGCCGTTATAGGAGACGCTGGTGTCCTCAGCCAGCGCATGGCTGCTGGCTGCCAGAACAAGCAGGGCGAGAAGACGCGAGGTATTTTTCATGGCTTGTGCCCTTATTGTGAGATGAACTGATTAACGGGTTGTTTCAGGGCGAAGCTGTCGCGCAGAGTGCTGCCCGGATAGTCACGGCGCGTCAGGCCGCGAGCCTGCAGAATCGGCACCACGCGATCGACAAAACGTTCAAAGGTATCGGGCGTGCCGCCATTAATGATAAAGCCGTCAGCGGCCTGAGTTTCGAACCACTGCTGCAGGCCATCCGCCACCTCTTCCGGCGTGCCGTGAAACAACGGACGCGGAGTGGCGGCTTCCAGCGCCGCCTGGCGCAGGGTATGCCCATGCTCTCTGGCTTTGCGTTTGATCTCGTCAGTGGTGCTGCGGAAGCTGTTCTGACCGATGTCGCCAATGTCCGGGAAAGGCTGATCCAGCGGATACTGAGAGAAGTCGTGATGGTCGAAGAAACGACCGAGGTAGTTAAGCGCATCGGTAATCGACACCAGTGCCGCCGTGGTCTGATACTGACGCTCCACGTCCTCTGCATCATCGCCAACAATCACACTGACGCCCTGGAAGATGTGCAGATCTTCGGGCTGACGACCGTTCGCCACCAGTTGCTGCTTCACATCCTGATAAAACGCCTGCGCGTCTTCACGGGTTGGCTGATGGGTAAAGATGGCGTCAGCATGCCGCGCCGCCAGCTTTTTACCGTCGTCAGACGCCCCGGCCTGGAAGATAATCGGACGACCCTGCGGCGTGCGGGCGATGTTCAGGGGTCCCTGTACCTGGAAGAAGTCACCGTGATGATCGAGCGTATGCAGCTTTGCCGGATCGAAGAACTGTCCGCTCTCTTTGTCGCGCACAAAGGCATCCTGCTCCCACGAATCCCATAACCCTTTCACCACCTGCAGATACTCATCGGCAATGCGATACCGCAACGCGTGCTCCGGGTGTTTCTGGCGGGAGAAGTTTTTCGCAGACCCTTCCAGCGGTGAGGTCACCACGTTCCAGCCCGCGCGACCGCCGCTGAGGTGATCGAGGCTGGCAAACTGACGCGCCACGGTAAACGGTTCGCTGTAAGAGGTGGAAACGGTACCGACCAGCCCCAGATGCTCCGTCACGCCCGCCAGCGCAGAGAGCAGCGTCAGCGGCTCAAAGCGATTGAGAAAGTGCGGGATCGACTTCTCGTTGATAAACAACCCGTCGGCGACAAACAGAAAGTCGAGCTTGCCCTGCTCGGCCTTGCGGGCGATTTTTTTGGCGTAATCCAGGTTGATGCTGGCATCGGCCTGTGCCGCCGGATGACGCCAGGCGGACATATTTCCCGATGCGCCATGCAGAATAGTGCCCAGCCGAAGTTGTCTTGTGGTCATGATGCTCTCTCTTTTTTAGTCGTAGCGATGCCCGACGACGGTGTTCAGAACCGTCGTGATTGAGCGGGCTGCAGATGAAGTCAGTTCAGAGTGGATTCCCGACATCGCGCATTAAGATGTTGCAGCGCCTGGCGGGCCAGTCGGGCGAAGTAGTCGGCGGCGGGGGCAATCAGTGCCTCATCCGGGGTAAAGCTGGCGTGGTGAAGACCAAAATCACTGGCACTGCCGATGCTGACAAACGCACCCGGTACCTGTTGCAGATAGAAGGCAAAATCCTCACCCAGCAGATGCAGTTCGGCGGCCTGCACCTGGTAGCCCGCCTGCTGCGCCACGTCACGGCTGAAGTCTGCCCAGTGCGCGTCATTGATCAGCACCGGCGGGCCAGGATGCCAGCTCAGCGTCGCCTGCGCGCCATGGGCTTCGGCAAAGTGCTCAACCAGCGTGCGCACCCGCTGTTCCAGTTCCGCGCGCAGCTGTAAATCGTGGGTACGGGCCGTGCCGCCAAACTCAACGCCGCCTGGCAACACGTTCCAGCTTTTGCCGCCGTCGATACGGGTAATGCTCAGAACCAGGCTGTCCAGCGCACTGAAGCTGCGGCTGGTGAGTCCCTGCAGTGCCTGAATAATCTGGCTGGCGGTAACGATGCTGTCGACGCCCTGTTCCGGATAGGCGGCATGTGCGCCTTTGCCGGTGACGCGGATGATAAATTTGTCCGTATTGGCGTAGAACGCCCCACTGCGGGTGGCGAAGGTGCCGACGGGCAGCGACGGCTCATTGTGCATACCAAAAATGGCCTGCACCTCATCCAGTACGCCTGCGTCGATAAACTGACGCGCGCCGCGCGCGATCTCTTCAGCGGGCTGAAACAGGATACGTACCCGGCCAGGCAACGCATCGGCCTGCGCATTGAGCTGCAGCGCGGCACCCAGCATCACCGCAGTGTGCAGGTCATGACCGCAGGCGTGCATCACGCCAGGGTGACGGGAATGAAAACGCACGCCGCTCGCTTCATGAATCGGCAGCGCATCGATATCGGCGCGCAGCGCAATCACCGTCTCCCCGCGGCCAACTTCCGCTACCAGGCCCGTCTCAAGGGGATAGTCCAGCAGCCGGATGCCCGCGGCCTGTAACCAGCCGCGCAGTCGCGCAGTGGTCGCAAATTCCTGACCCGACAGTTCTGGCCAGGTGTGCAGTTCTCGTCGCCATTCGATCAGTTGTGACGCAGGGTTCATGATGGCTCTCCACTGAGGTTCAGGCGGCAACCAGAGTATGCGTGGCCAGCAGTTCGAGTGACTTCAGGCGGGCAACCGGCTCGGTAATCGGCGTGTCGATGACAAACTCGTCGATATCAAAATTATGATGCAGCGCGTCCAGCTGGGCATGAACCTGCGCTGCCGTCCCTTTCAGCAGTGACGGCGTGCGCGGCTCTATTTTGTAATCCTGATAACCGCCCTGCCGCACATAGCGTTCGGCCTGCTCCAGACTGGCAACGTTGACGCCTGGGCCATCTTTTACCGCCACGTGATAATGACGCAGACCTGAAACCAGCAGGTCTGCGCCAGCGGGTGAGTCGGCCACCACCACCTGCACGGCCACCAGTGCGCGCTGGCCGTGACTCAGGCGGGAGAAGGTACTCAGCGCGTTCTCCAGCAACTGCCGATCGCCATTGAGGTGAGCCGCAAAGACAAACTGCCAGCCCAGACTGGCGGCCAGCCGGGCACTCTCTTCACTGGCCCCCAGCAGAAAACGGTTGGCCGGACGTGACGGCAGCGGCGTGGCGGCTAAGCCCTCATCGTCGGGATGCGACTGCGACGGCTTCAGCCAGCTATCCAGCAGTCTGAGCTGTTCGGCAAAGCTCCCTTTTTTAGCCGCATCGACACCCTGTTGCAGTGCATGCGTGGAGAGCGGCAACCCGCCCGGCGCTTTACCCACGCCCAGATCGATGCGACCCGGTGCCAGGGAGGCGAGCAGGTTAAAGTTCTCTGCCACTTTGTAGGGGCTGTAGTGCTGCAACATCACCCCACCCGATCCGACACGAATATGACGGGTCTGGGCAATGATCCAGGCAATCAACACTTCCGGTGAAGGACTGGCGAGCTGCGCGGTGTTGTGATGTTCCGCCAGCCAGAAGCGGTGATAGCCCCACTCTTCTGCTAACTGGGCCAGTTGCAGCGTGCGCTGAAGTGCGGCAGTGGGCGACTCGCCCTGCAGCACGGGCGCTTTATCTAACAGACTTAATCGATATCCCATTCACCTGGTCCTTATTTATTCCGGTTGCTGACCAGTGTGCTGCGACGTCGATTAGGGGTAAAACATCATATTGTTTTATGCTTTATTGGATTCGTCATAATGGGGAGGGCTGAAAGGAAAATGGAGGGTAAACGCGCTGAAACAGGGCCTTATAACACGTCCTGGCGGATAACGCTGTTTATTGCCTCATCAAAATGCGATGAAAACCGCTGAAATGGCAAAGGATTGCAGAAAATAATCTTAGGTATCGAGAGCTGTAAACGCTAAATAACAGATCTCATCGATCATTACCTGTGCACAGGAATAACGGGATAAATGATTAAATGCCTAAGGCCGCTGAGAATTTTGTTTCAGAGGGAAATAGCGGGTATTGATAATCGCCACATTGACTTCGCAGGGCACCCCGTCATCGAGAAAAACGGTTTCATTAAGCTGGATGACCGCATCGCCTTCCGCTAATTTAAGCAGCGTCAGTGATTGGGTATCCGTAAGATTGACGGCCGTTAAATGCTGGTCTCTGAGCTGGACTTTCTTTCCCGTCACTTCTTCAATGTAGGAATATTTGGAGATTTCCAGCTTACTGAACTCCATGCTGTTAAACATATTTACCGGCAGGTGAATTTGCTCCAGCGCGACCGGAATGTCATCGAAACACATCAGGCGTAAAATTTTATAAATCTGATCGCTGTTCTTTATGCGCAGTGCCTGGGCCATGTCCGCTGAAGGGACTCTGATAATACTGACCGAAATGATTTTCCTGACACCTTTATGGCCATTTCTTTGCGCCTGATAATCAAAAGGTGAAAGCACATGATACCTGTGGGCCTGGCTACTGACCTCAGTGGAACCCACAAAAATACCCGATCCCTTTACCCGGTATATTCTCTGCTGCTCCACCAGAATGCGTGTGGCCTCTCGCACTGTTGCGCGTGTTATGCCGATATTTTTGGCAATGGATATTTCGGTATCCAGCTTTTCCCCAGGTCGAAGGCCATCATCCTTAATTTTATTGAGGATGTAATCAACAACCTCTTTTTGTTTCTCAGTCATGCCATCAACCATTGGCTTTCTTCCCCTTTGAGTGAAGGACAGGCTCCTTCTAATCCGTGTCAGTACAGTTCTGCCTGACATTGCCGGATGAGTACCACTGTGGCTCGCTGAATATGTGATCAACTTAGCAAATTGGCACTGATGTTAAGCCTGTTCAGCAATATTTTAATTTTACATGTTGTGTCCGTACACGTCGAAGGACATCATCAGGATGACTAGACATCTTTAACATGTACAGATGTGATGACAAAAGTGAAATATAACTTTATGTCCGCAGTGAGAAAAATTTTTTATCTTAACTGATTGAGAACACGCTCTTTTACGAATCTTACCCCCTTTATATTCCTGTGATTTAAGTGGGATTGGGTTTTCAGCGGGTTCAGTTGAAAAGGGATGGAGGGAGTATTTCTCAATAACTGACTGTACATACTCAGACATTTTTCAGCAGGAGCAAGGCGATGTCACACCTGGCTAAGTGGTTAAACAACGAGAAAATTCAGTATGTCGAAAGCGTTGCTGACTGGCAGGAAGCGTTAATCATTGCAGGGCGTCCTCTGCTCACCGAGGGCGCCATATCGCAGGATTACATTGATGCCATCATTCGACAGAAAGAGGAGATCGGTCCTTTTTTTGTTATCGCACCGCAGATTGCCATGCCCCACGCCCGCCCGGAACAGGGCGCGCACAAACTGGGGTTGTCGATTGTGCTGCTGGGCACACCCGTGAAGTTTGACTCCGACGAAAACGATCCGGTGAAGGCCATATTTATGTTTGCCGCGCCGGACAGTAACAGCCATATCGAAATGATTTCTGAGCTGGCAGAGGTTTTGTCAGATGAAGCGATCATGGCACAGCTCTTCAATGCCACCAGCAAAGAAGCGCTCACGACGATTTTATCGGGCGTCTGAAATGCCCGCTGAAACACGATTTTTGATCAACAGTTAACGAGGTTACATATGAAAATTATGGCGGTGTGTGGTTCAGGTCTGGGCAGCAGCTTCATGATGGAAATGAACATCAAAAAAGTGCTTAAAACAATCGGCGTTGAAGCGGAAGTCGAACATTCCGATCTCGGCTCAGTGACCCCGGATGTGGCGGATGTTTTTGTGATGGCAAAAGACATTGCTTACAGCGCCAACCTTCCGGAACAGAAGGTCATCATCATCAACAACATTATCGACCTGAAAGAAATAGAGCAAAAAATACGCGAGTATTTTGAGAAAAACTGACACTAATAATCAGATAAACACCTTACCCTCGAGGTTAATATGTTTACTCAAAATCTTTTGCAGTTCGTCGTCGACGTGCTGAAAGTGCCCTCAATATTAGTCGGACTGGTGGCATGTTTCGGACTGATTGCGCAGAAGAAGCCGTTTCCTGATGTTATTAAGGGCACGGTAAAAACCATTCTGGGCTTTCTGGTGCTGGCAGGCGGAGCGACCGTTCTGGTCGGTTCCCTGACGCCGCTGGGCGACATTTTCAAACATGCGTTTGATGTTCAGGGCATCATTCCTAATAACGAAGCGATGGTCTCTATCGCCCTGGCTAAATATGGTGCGCCAACCACGATGATCATGGCCTTTGGTATGGTCGCCAATATCGTCGTCGCCCGCTTTACCCGACTGAAATATATCTATCTTTCAGGACATGTGACGTTCTATATGGCCTGTATGATCGCGATTATTTTATCGGTTGCCGGTTTTGAAGGTGTTCAGCTCATTTACACCGGGTCACTGCTGTTAGGTATTCTGATGGCGACCTTCCCGGCGATAGCTCAGCCCTATATGCGTAAGATCATCGGGGGTGACCAGGTTGCGCTGGCGCATACCGGCACCATTGGCTATGTCTTGTCAGGCTGGATCGGATCTGTCGTCGGTAAAGGATCTAAATCCACCGAAGAAATGAACATGCCAAAAAACCTCAGTTTTTTGCGCGACAGTACGATCTCAATCTCGCTGACGATGATGATTATTTACTTAATCCTGTCGGTCTCTGCAGGTAAAGAGTATGTGGAGGCCAACTTCAGTCATGGCCAGAACTACCTGGTTTACTCCTTTATCCAGGCCATTACCTTTGCGGCGGGCGTCTTTATTATTCTGCAGGGTGTACGGTTAATTCTGGCTGAAATTGTGCCTGCCTTTACCGGCTTTTCAGAAAAACTGGTTCCGGATGCCAGACCCGCGCTGGATTGCCCGATTGTCTTCCCCTATGCCCCGAATGCCGTGCTGGTTGGCTTCATCTCCAGCTTTGTCGGTGGCCTGGTGGGGCTGTTTGTGCTGGGTCAGCTGCACTGGGTATTAATTCTGCCGGGCGTGGTTCCCCACTTCTTCTGTGGTGCGACGGCGGGTGTATTTGGTAATGCGACCGGTGGCAAGCGCGGAGCGATTTGCGGTGCCTTTGCGCATGGCCTGTTAATTACCTTCCTGCCCGTCGCCCTGCTGCCGGTGCTCGGACAGATTGGGCTGACCAACACCACTTTCTCAGATACCGACTTCGGCGTGACCGGCATCCTGCTGGGTAATATGGCTCACTTTATGGATAAGGGAACCATCACCCTGATCATCACCGGTATTTTTGGCCTGTTAGTGATTTATAACTTCATGGCCAAAAAGAAAGTGCCTGCTGAACCGGATGCAGGGTAATCAGAGCGCGTAATAACCCCGTAAGGGCATTTAGCCCTTTCGGGGTGTTTTCTGTTTCATCTGCTTCCGGCCCCGCCCTTGTACCCGGCTGAATGAGCCTCAATTTGCATCGCCCTGGGTCACCATTCGCGATCTTTTTAGCCCGCAACCGACCTGTAAATCCCCATCATCCCCCGCGACCTGACAACTCACTGGCGCTAATCACCTCTAAAAAAGGACTATTCCGATCGATAAGAGTGATCTGCGTCACAGTTTCTACATTAGGTGCGCTAATAAATAAAATTTAACAACAAAACATTTGAATGATAATGATTAACATTTACACTCTCATCCGCATATAACAAAGCGTTTCACGCTGCCAAATCCACAAATAATATGCGGTATTTTCTTTTTTTAAGGTGAAAACCCTGATCCACAAGGTTGTCAGGGATTTTATCTGGTTAGTTAGTTTTATGTTTACTGGAGTTGTTGAGCGGACATCCAACGCTGCTGGCTTAAAGCCGGCAGGGTCACTGGTATTAACGCACAGGAACTGAACATGCTTTTACGCTCATCCACTCAGGCGGCACGGGATCTCGCTCCAGCCTCCAATGCCAGCGGTGCCGAAACGGCCATTTTTAACGATCAGCAACTGGCGGCCTGGTCGCAGCAGACTCAGGAGGTGCTGGCGCTGATGACCCGCACCGTCACCGGCGTAGAGAAACCCTTCAGCGGTATTCTGCCCCACGAACTGGCCGCGGAGTTCAGCGAGGTCGATCTCGATCGTCCGCTGGGCAACAACGATGATGCGCTGGCAGAGCTGAGCCAGCTCTATCTTCGTGACGCGGTCTGGTTCCACCACCCTAAATACCTGGCGCACCTGAACTGCCCGGTCGTCCTGCCCTCGCTAATGGCAGAGCAGATTATGGCCGCGGTGAACAGCTCGGTCGATACCTGGGATCAGAGCGCAGGCGCTACGCTGATTGAGCAGAAGGTGATCGACTGGACGCTGGGCCGTATTGGTCTGCCAGCCGGTTCGGATGGAATCTTCACCAGCGGCGGCACCCAATCCAACCTGATGGCCATGCTGCTGGCGCGTGACAGCTGGTGTGCGGCACATCATCCGGGCCACCTGATTAAACACCGTGGCCTGCCTGAGACCGCATCCAGATGGCGGGTGTTTACCTCAAAACTCAGCCACTTCAGCATTCAGAAATCGATGGCGATTCTGGGGCTGGGTTATGACGCGGTTATCGCCGTTGATCACGATGACCATTACCGTATGGACGCAGAATGTCTGGCGCAGGAAATCGAACGCTGCCGCAGTGAAGGGCTGATTCCGATTGCCGTCGTCGCCACCAGCGGCACCACCGACTTTGGCAGCATCGATCCGCTGCCAGCAATTGGCCGTCTCTGTGACGATTACGGTTTGTGGATGCACGTTGATGCCGCCTATGGCTGCGGCCTGCTGGTCTCTGAAAATCACCGTTCACGCCTGAATGGCATTGAACGCGCAGATTCTGTCACCGTCGATTATCACAAATCGTTCTTCCAGACCGTCAGCTGCGGCGCGTTTTTTGTGCGTGACAGCCAGAATCTGAAGCATGTCACGCATCATGCGGATTACCTGAATCCGCTCAGCGCGCAGCAGGAAGGCACACCCAATCTGGTCAACAAAAGCATTCAGACCACCCGCCGTTTTGATGCGCTGAAAATGTGGCTGACGCTGCGCGTGATGGGCCCGGCGGCGCTGGGTGATGCCTTCGATACCCTGATCGATCTGACGCAGGCCGCGCACCAGCTGTTAACTGCGCATCCTGCCATCGAAGTGCTGCACGCGCCTGAGCTGACCACCCAGATTTTCCGCTACGTTCCCGGCAAACATGCCAGCGATGCGCAGATCGACGAGATCAACGCCGCAATCCGTAAAGCGTTATTCCGCTCCGGTAATGCGGTGATCGCCGGAACCAAAGTCGATGGACGTCAGTACCTGAAATTCACCCTGTTGAATCCCACCACCACCATCGCCGACATCGAAGATGTGTTGAGCCTGATTGCGCATTATGGCCGCGAGCAGGTTCGTGCCTCTGCGCTGAACGCGGCGAATCAGGGAGCGAACTGAAATGAATAATCCTGTTTACGATTTTATTGGCATCGGCATTGGCCCCTTCAACCTGAGCCTGGCCTGTCTCAGTGAGCCGGTTGAAGGACTGAACGGTATTTTCCTGGATGAGAATTCGGGTTTTGACTGGCACACCGGCATGATGCTGGAAAGCGCGCATCTGCAGACGCCGTTCATGGCCGACCTGGTGACGCTCGCCGATCCCACCAGTCCTTACAGTCTGCTCAACTACATGAAGGAAAAGGGAAAGTTATACTCTTTTTATATCCGCGAAGACTTCTTCCTGATGCGCAAAGAGTATAACCAGTACTGCCAGTGGGCCAGCTCACGGCTCTCCAATCTGCGCTGGAACAGCCACGTCGAATATGTCAGCTACGATGAGGTGGCCGGGATCTATCACCTCCAGGTGACCGATACCCGCAGCGGTGAGAAGCAGCGCTATCAGGCACGTCATCTGGTCCTGGGTACCGGGCCTAAGGCCTGGATGCCGGCGTGCAGCCAGCCGCACCGTCAGCGCCTGACACACTCCAGCCACTATCTGGTCAACAAAGCGGAACTGCAGCAGAAGCGTTCGATTACCGTGCTGGGCAGCGGCCAGAGCGCGGCGGAAATCTACTACGACCTGCTGACCGATATCGACCGCTTTGGCTATCAGCTCAACTGGATCACCCGCGCGCCACGCTTCTATCCGCTGGAGTACACCAAGCTGACGCTGGAGATGACGTCGCCAGAGTGGGTCGACTATTTCCACGCCCTGCCCGCCAGTAAACGCGATGAACTGAATGCGCGGCATAAAAACCTCTATAAGGGGATTAACAGCAGCTTAATCAATGACATTTACGACCTGATGTATGTCAAACAGCTCGACGGGGATCTCAACGTCAACCTCTTCACCCACTCGGCGCTGACCGCGATGCGCTGGCTGCCGCAGGGAGAGTTCGAGCTGACGCTGCATCAGGAGGAGCAGGATTGCACCTTCACCCGCCGGACCGAAGGACTGGTGATGGCGACCGGCTATCACTACCAGCCACCGATGTTTTTAGAAGGCATCCACGCCCGCCTGCGCTGGGACGACAAAGGGCGTTATGACGTGCAGCGCAACTACAGCATCGACCATAACAATCAGATCTTCGTGCAGAATGCCGAGCTGCATACCCACGGCTTTGTCACGCCGGATCTCGGCATGGCCTGCTACCGCAACTCGGTGCTGCTGCGTGAACTGACCGGACGCGAGGTCTATCCGATCGAGCGTCAGATCGCCTTCCAGACTTTCCCGGCTAAATCGGAGCACTGAGATGAAATCAATACTGTTCAGTGCGGCCCGTCCCGCAGGCCAGTTTACCCTGAGACCCATGCTGGAGAGCGATGCGCCGCTGATCCACAGCTGGGTGACACGCGATTACGCCCGCTTCTGGGGGATGCAGCAGCAGAGCCTGGACCAGGTTGCGGAGTTCTATCAGACGCTGACCGCATCCGACCCCCATGCCGCGCTGATTGGCTGCTGCAATGACGAGCCTGTCTGCCTGATTGAGTGCTATCGCGCCTGCGACGATGAGGTCGGCAGGTTCTATCCGGCCGCGCCCGATGATTACGGCATGCACATTCTGATCGCCCCTGCCAGCCAGCCGATTAAAGCCTTCAGCTGGCAGGTCTTCACGCTGGTGATGGACTACATGTTCAGCCGCCCCGAGGTGAAGCGCGTTGTGGTGGAGCCGGACGTGCGCAATGAAAAAATTCACGTGCTGAATAAACGCGCCGGATTCCGCTACCAGCACACCATCGATATGGGCCATAAAACTGCCTGGCTGGCCTTTTGCCAGCGGGAAGATTATCAACACGCGTTACAGCAGGAGTCGCAGACTATGAACACCCCCTCTTCACTGACCGACGGCACGCATCTGACGGGCGACAACTGGACGCAGGCAAACCGCATGCTGATCCGCAAAGCGATTGCCGAATTCGCGCATGAGAAAATCATTACCCCGCAGGCGTCAGGTGATGGCGGCTATCAGCTGGCCGTACCGGGCGGTGAAGCGACCTACCATTTTCGGGCGGCACGGCTGGCGCTGGATCACTGGGAAATCGACGTGGATTCACTGCGTAAGCAGGAGAACGGCCACGATCTGCCACTGGATGCCCTGAAGTTTATCGTGGAGTTCAATGGAGAGATCGGGATTCCGCAGTCGCTGCTCGCGACTTATATGGAAGAGATTAGCAGCACCCTGTGCAGCAGCGTCTATAAGCTGCAGAAGAGTAATCCCGACAGCCAGGCGCTGGTCGCAGCCGACTTCCAGACGGTGGAAGCGGCGATGACGGAAGGCCATCCCTGCTTTGTCGCCAACAATGGCCGTATTGGCTTTGATGCGCAGGATTATCTGGCCTATGCGCCGGAAGCCGCCGCGCCCGTTCACCTCATCTGGGTCGCCGTTCACCGCCGCAACGCCCATTTCTCCAGCCTCAGTGAGCTGAGCTATGAGCAACTGATGCGCGATGAGCTGGGCGACACCACCATGAAACAGTTCAATGCTCAACTGGTGGACAAAGGGCTGGCGGTTGAGGACTACATCCTGATGCCGGTGCATCCGTGGCAGTGGCAGAACAAACTGCTGACCGTGTTTGCAGCGGATATCGCCAGTCAGGATATCGTTTATCTTGGCACCGGCGACGATGCTTACCAGGCGCAGCAGTCTATCCGCACTTTCTTTAACCGCAGCCAGCCCTCAAAACGTTATGTGAAAACGGCGCTCTCGGTGCTGAACATGGGCTTTATGCGCGGTCTGTCGCCCTACTATATGGCGACAACTCCGGCCATTAATGGCTGGCTGGAACAGCTGGTGGCAAATGATGCGTGGCTGCAACGCTGTGATTTCCGCGTCCTGCGCGAAGTCGCCTCCGTCGGCTATCACAACCGCTACTACGAGCAGGCGATCAAAGGCGATTCCGCCTACAAAAAGATGTTTGCTGCGCTGTGGCGGGATAATCCTGCCGCCAGCCTGCAATCCGGTCAGCGTCTGATGACCATGGCCTCATTTCTGCACGTTGATCACCACCAGCAGGCTCTGCTGCCTGCACTGATTGCAGACTCCGGTTTGCCCGCGCAGCAATGGATTGATCGCTATCTGACCTGCTATCTCAGTCCGCTGCTGCACTGCTTCTATCAGCATGACCTGGTGTTTATGCCCCACGGCGAAAACCTGATCATGCTGCTGGAAAACAACGTGCCGGTCAGTGCGTATATGAAGGATATCGGCGAAGAGATCGCCGTCATGAACCCTGACGCGGTGCTGCCGGAAGGCGTACAGCGCCTGGCGGTCGATGTGCCGGAGAACCTCAAATTACTGTCGATCTTCACCGATGTGTTTGACTGTATCTTCCGCTTTATCAGCGCGATCCTGCATCAGTCAGGGACGCTGCCGGAAGAGGCGTTCTGGCAGGCGGTGGCGCAGTGCGTGAAGGATTACCAGAATGCGCACCCGGAGCATGCCACTAAGTTCGCGCGCTATGACATGTTTGCGCCGGAGTTTACCCGCTCCTGCCTGAACCGCCTGCAGCTGGCGAACAATCAGCAGATGATTAACCTCTCTGATCCTGCCGAGAACCTTAAGTTTGCTGGCACGCTGGTCAACCCGATTGCCCGCTGGCGCTAATCGTTACACTGTCACTCATAGAATGCGGTCACTCGGGTGGCCGCTTTTTTCATGGTTTTATTGCAGGAATTCGTAATGGCTTCTTTTTTACCGGTGGCGCAACTGACCCGCCGACATCTTATCTTCCCGCTGTCGCTGGTGTTATTTGAGTTCGCCACCTATATCGCCCATGACATGATCCAGCCGGGCATGCTGCTGGTGACGCAGGAATTTAAGGTGGGCCCGGAATGGGTGTCCACCTCGCTGACCGCCTATCTGGCCGGGGGGATTCTGCTGCAGTGGCTGCTGGGTCCGCTCTCGGATCGTATCGGTCGGCGTCCGGTGCTGCTCAGCGGCGTGGCGTTTTTTATGCTTTCCTGTATCGCGACCCACTGGGTGCAAAGCATTGAGCAGTTTGTCCTGCTGCGGTTCCTGCAGGGAATCAGCCTCTGCTTTATCGGCGCAGTAGGTTACGCGGCGGTGCAGGAGGCGTTCACGGAGTCGCTCAGCATCAAAATGATGGCGTTGATGGCCAACGTTGCCCTGCTGGCTCCGCTGGCCGGTCCGCTGGCGGGCGCGGCTTTTCTTACCGTGGGTGAGTGGCGCACCCTGTTCTGGCTGATTGGTGCTGTCGCGGCGCTGTCACTGGCCGGGCTGTGGTATGCGATGCCTGAAACGGCGGGCGATCGTCAGAAACCGCTGTCGCTGCGATCGCTTATCAGCGGTTATGCGGCGTTGCTGAAAGATCGTCAGGTAATGCGCGGTTCCCTCGCCATCGGGCTGGTTACCGTGCCCTGCATCGCCTGGGTCGCGCTGTCGCCCGTGATTTTGATCCACGGCGCGCAACTCAGCCGCATAGATTATGCCCTGCTTCAGCTTCCGGTTTTTGCCGCCATGATAGCGGGCAACCTGACGCTGGGGCGATTATCCAGCCGTCTGCCGATTGAACAGCCGATTAGACTGGGTGCCTGGCCGGTGGCGTGTGGACTGGCCATCGCGGTGACCGCCACCCTGCTGAACCCGCAAAGCTATCTGTGGCTGACCGCCGGAATGAGTCTCTATGGCTTTGGCACCGGGCTGGTTAACGCCGGACTCTATCGCATGACACTTTTTTCCAGCAGTGCCGGCAAAGGCAGCGTGGCGGCGATGCTGGGGATGGTGAGTATTCTGATTATTGCGCTGGGCAATGAAGCCGCTAAAACCGCCTATTTCAGTTACGGCACCGGTGGCTTCAGCATGGTGAACCTGATCTGCGGTCTGCTGTGGCTGGGGCTGGTCAGCGCTTTCCTGCGCGCGGGTCAGCGGAGATTATGCACGGAATCATAATTAACCTGCGGTAAGTAATTAATAAAATAAATCGTGGAATGGCAGAACCTTATTTGCCATTCCGCAAACGCACAACACCGATTTAATCCCACCCACTCCCGCATTTATTATTTTCAGATAAGCTTTGACCAAATCGTTACTTTATCTGTGTGTTGCGTCATTCGATGATGATTCCGCCTGCTGAGGCAATTGATAACAAAGGAATTCACCATGAAGACGTTATTTGCCATTAAACCGCGTACACGGACGCTGGTTTTTACCTTACTTGCCGGGACGCTCACCTTTAACGCCGTGGCCGCGCCGGTCAAAGGCGGGACGCTGATTTATCTGGAACAGCAGGCACATACCAACCTCTATCCGCCCGCCGGCGGCTTTTACCCTAATGGCGGCATTCTTAATCAGATCACCGATAAATTAACCTGGCAGAATCCCGAAACGCTGCAGGTTGAACCCTGGATTGCAGAAAGCTGGACGACTAACGCAGACAAAACCGAATACACCTTTAAATTACGTCCGGGCGTGACCTTTTCTGATGGCACGCCATTAGATGCGAACGCGGTAGCGAAAAACTTTGATACCTACGGGCTGGGAAATAAAGCGCTGCGCCTGCCGGTTTCGGAAGTGATTAATAACTACGACCACAGCGAAGTAATCGATCCGCTGACGGTGAAGTTCATTTTCAAAAAACCGTCGCCCGGATTTTTACAGGGCACCGCCACGATTGGCTCTGGGCTGGTCTCGCTGAGCACGCTGGCGCGCAGTTTCGATCAGCTGGGCGATGCGCGTCATATCATCGGCTCCGGGCCATTTGTGGTCAGTGATGAGAAGCTCGGTCGCGAAGTGGATCTGGTCGCGCGCAAAGATTATCAGTGGGGACCGAAAAACATCCGGCAGCAGGGCCCGGCCAATCTCGACGCGATTAAAGTGATTGTGACGCCGGAGGACAGCGTGCGCATCGGTGCACTGCTGGCGGGCCAGGCGGGCCTGATCCGTCAGGTGCAGGCCTACGATGAGAAGCAGGCTAAAGATCAAAACTTCCCGGTCTATGCCGCACCGACCCGGGGCGTCAACGACAGTCTGAGCTTCCGACCGGATAATCCGCTGGTCAGCGATATCCGGGTGCGTCAGGCGCTGCTGCATGCCACCAATGCGAAGCAGGTGGTGGAGACGCTCTTCTCACCCAATTATCCGCAGGCAACCTCCGTCGTCGCAACCACCGCTGCCGGTTACGTCAATCTGGCGGACAAACTCACATTTGATCTGGCGAAATCGAAGGCATTGCTGGACCAGGCGGGATGGAAACCGGGCGCAGACGGCATCCGCGAGAAAGCGGGTCAGCGCCTGGCATTAACCGTCTATGAATCCCTGCCGCAACCGCAGAATAAAGAGGTGCTGCAACTGGTCGCCCAGCAGTGGCGACAGGCGGGCGTTGCGCTTACCGTCAAAGCGGGTGATGCGGGCAGCAAAACGCTGGATAACCTTGATCCCCTCAAAACGCCGCTGAACGTCACCGAAGTGGGCCGCGCCGATCCCGATGTCATTAAGAGCAGCTTTTACCCGGCCAACCGCGACAACCTGCTGCAGAAAGGGGGTTCCAGCGACAAAGTGAAAAACTTCCGCGACGACAAACTGAATGCGCTGCTGGTGGCTGTCTCTTCCGAAGTTGACCCGGCAAAACGGCTGCAGCTGACCGGTGATGTTCAGCGCTATCTGCTGGACCAGGCCTATGTGATTCCGATCTTCGAAGAACCGCAGGTTTATGCGGGCGCGCCCTCGCTGAAAGGGGTCAGTTTTGAAGCGGTAGGCCGTCCGGCACTCTATGGTGCCTGGCTGGAAAAACAGTAACCGGAGGTGAAGATGCGCCACTATCTGCTGCAACGCGCCAGCCTGGGCCTGCTGGTACTCTGGGCCGCGTTTACCCTGTCATTTGTGCTGTTGCAGGTGCTGCCCGGCGATGCGGTACTGATCAAGTTTCAGAATCCGGATCTTGGCCTGAGCCCGCAGCAGATTGCTGAGATGCGTCAGATTTACGGCGCGGACAGCCCGCTGTGGCAGCAATATCTGCATACCCTTGTGGCGATCCTGCACGGCGACTTCGGCTATTCAGTACAGGCGGGCGTGCCGGTGAGTGAGCTGCTCACCAGCAACCTGCCCGGCACGCTCCGACTGGCCCTCTGCGGCTTCGTGCTGGCGACACTGCTGGCCTTTGTGCTGGCGACCCTCTCAAGACTGCCTGCCCTGCGCGTGCTGCGTAATCTGCTGCAGTCGCTGCCCGCGCTGTTTATCTCGGTGCCGACCTTCTGGCTCGGCATCGCCCTGATTCAGCTCTTCTCGTTCCAGCTGCGCTGGATCCCGGTAATCAATCCTTCGCCGTGGCAGGGATTGATCCTGCCCATCATTACGGTTTCAGTTCCGATCTCTGCCCCGCTGGCACAGATTCTGCTGCGCAGCATCGATGAAGCCTCAACCCGCCCGTTCGTGGCGGTGGCGCGCGCCAAAGGCGCCAGCGAACAATATGTGTTGTGGCGGCACATCCTGCGCAACGCCATGCTGCCGGTGCTCACCGTGGCGGGCCTGCTGCTGGGGGAACTGATTGCCGGTGCACTGATTACCGAAACGGTCTTTGGCCTGGGCGGTCTGGGTCAGCTGACGCAGCAGGCCGTGAACAATCAGGATGTGGCGGTATTACAGGCCGTGGTGATGATCTCCGCACTGGGTTTTGTGGTGATCAATCTGCTGGTGGATCTGTTAATGCCGCTTTTTGATCCGCGCTTACAACTGTTACGGGGTGCATCATGAGTCTGGTTGATTACGCTGCCGCGCGGCAATCCGTGGCGGCCAGACGGTATCACTTCCGTTTCGCGCCTGGCCTGTGGCTGGCTGTCCTGGTCATGCTGCTGGCCGTGCTGGCAGCCCTGTTCCCGACCCTCTTTACCTCAATCAACCCGATTGAGGGGATCGCGGGCGCACAGCGGCTGGCTCCGCAGGCCGGGCACTGGCTCGGTACCGATCAGCTTGGGCGCGATCTGTTTGCGCGCATTGTTTATGGCGCGTCACATTCGCTCTCTGCCGCCGTGATGGCGGTCACGATCGGACTGGTGGCAGGGACGGCGCTGGGCGTAATTGCCGGGGCGACTGGCGGCAAAACCGAATCCCTTGTGATGCGCGCCGTGGATGTACTGCTGGCCATTCCGGCGCTACTGCTCTCCCTGAGCGTACTGATTTTACTGGGCTTCGGCACCCTCAATGCCGCATTAGCGGTGGGCATCGCCTCCATCGCCAGCTTTGCCCGCCTGGCGCGTGCCGAAGTGGTGCGCATCCGTCACAGCGAGTATGTCGAAGCAGCGTACGGCAGCGGCGGCCGCTTTTTCAGCGTACTGTGGCGTCACATTCTGCCCAACGCATTGACGCCGGTCATTGCCTACGCCGCCCTGCAGTTTGGACAGGCAATTCTGGCGTTATCGACGCTGAGCTTCCTCGGCTACGGCACGCCGCCGCCGGTGCCGGAATGGGGGCTGTTGATCGCTGAAGGGCGTAATTATCTGGCTACCGCCTGGTGGCTGACGACGTTTCCTGGTGTGGTGGTGGTCGCTGTGGTGCTCGCCGCTAACCGCATCAGCCAGCAACTTTCAGGAGGACGCCGATGAGCGCTCAGCCCTTACTCGCGGTCAACAATCTGACGCTAAGCTATCGCAGCGGTAACCAGTGGCAGCCGGTGGTGCATAACGTCAGTTTCGAACTGCATCCCGGTGAGATGGTGGCGCTGGTCGGCGAATCCGGCTCCGGTAAAACCACCACCGCACAGGCCATAATGGGTCTGATGGCGCAAAATGGTCGCCGCGACGCGGGTGAAATCCTGCTCAACGGCGTGGATATCAGTCAGTGGTCACAGAAGCGCTTCGACACCCTGCGCGGGGCGCGTATCAGTCTGGTGCCGCAGGATCCGGGCAACTCACTCAATCCAGTTAAAACCGTGGGTGAACAGGTCGAAGAGATCCTGCGACTGCATCTGCGATTAACGGCAGCGCAGCGTCAGCAGCGGGTGATTGATCTACTGACCCGCGTGGGCCTCAGCCATCCGGAGCAGCGGGTTAAGCAATATCCGCATCAGCTGTCGGGCGGGATGAAGCAGCGGGTGCTGATCGCCATTGCCCTCGCCCTGCAGCCGGAGATAATCATTGCTGATGAGCCGACCAGCGCGCTGGATGTGACGGTGCAAAAGCGCATTCTCGATCTGCTGGACAACCTGCGGCACGAATCCAGTACCGCCGTGCTGTTCGTCACTCACGACCTGGCCCTGGCGGCGCAACGCGCAGATCGCATCATCGTGTTTCGCCACGGCGAGATTCAGGAATCAGGATGCACCGCCCAGGTTATCAGCGCCCCGGCTCATCCTTATACCCGCCAGTTATTGAATGATGCGGCACCACAGCGACCCGCCAGGGTTAAATCTGCGGCCGCCCGTTTCTCCGCGCCCGCCATCCGCGCAACCGGCGTAATGAAAAGCTTTTCACTGGGCAAACAGCAGCGCTTGCAGGCGCTGAACGCGGTGAGTTTTCAGGTAGCACGCGGCACTACACATGCCCTGGTGGGCGAATCCGGCTCAGGCAAAACTACGCTGTCGCGCATCGTGATGGGCTTTGAAACTGCCGACAGCGGTCAGGTGACGCTGGATGGCATTGTGGTTAACGGATTACGTGGTGAAGCGCTGCGTCAGCTGCGCCGCAGGATTCAGTTCGTCTATCAGAATCCATTCGCCTCGCTCGATCCCCGTCAGACACTCTTTTCGATTATTGAAGAACCCCTGCGTAATTTTGACCGGCTGAGCCGCAGCCAGCGCCGTGAGCGGGTGGAAGCGATTACCACGCGTGTGGCGCTGCCACTCTCCCTGCTATCACGTCAGCCGCATGAACTCTCCGGCGGTCAGCGGCAGCGTGTCGCCCTGGCGCGGGCGCTGATCTGCGAGCCGGAGATTCTGGTGCTGGATGAGGCGACCTCGGCGCTGGATGTCACAGTGCAGGCGCAAATTCTGGATCTGCTACTGCAGCTTCAGGCTGAGCTGGGTCTGACCTATCTGTTTATCACGCACGATCTGGCCACGGTGCGGCAGATTGCCGACAGCGTCACGGTGTTGAAGGCGGGCGAAGCGGTGGAGCAAGGTGACGTTGTCACGATATTCAGCGCTCCGCAGCACCCTTACACGCGCGAGTTAATTGACGCCATTCCTCCGCTCGTTCCGTTAACCCACAAGGAGTCAGCATGAGCCGACGTCTCGGATTTTTTACCCGGCTGCTGGATAAGGTCCCGGCAAAACAGCGCTATCAGCTGGCCACCGAGCAGATTCAGCATGCCGAACGCTGCGGCTTCGATAATGCGTGGATTGCGCAGCACCACTTTCATGAGCATGAGGGCGGGCTGCCGTCGCCACTGGTCTACCTGGCGCACGCCGCGGCGCAGACCCGCACCATCCGGCTCGGCACCGCCATCATTACCCTGCCGATGGAGAATGCGCTAAGGGTGGCGGAAGATGCCGCGGTACTGGATCTGCTGGCAGATGGCCGACTGGAGATCGGGCTGGGCTCGGGCGGCACGCCGGACTCGTTCCTGCCCTTTGGCCTGACGTTTGCCGAGCGCGGCGCAGCCTTTGCCGACAACCTGCATACGCTGCTCAGCGCCTGGCGCGGTGACTCGCTGGGTCATCCTGATAATCATCTTTATCCTGCCGCGCCGCAGCTGGCCGGACGGGTGTGGATCGCCACCTTCTCCGTTGAGGGCGCAATCCGTGCCGCCCAGGGCGGGCATGGGCTGATGCTGTCACGTACTCAGCCGCGGCCTACGGGCCAGGCTGAACTGCCGCTCGATGCGATCCAGAATCCGTTGATCGATGCCTATCTCGCGGCACTGCCAGCAGGGATAGCGCCGCGTATTCTCGCCTCCCGCACCGCGTTCGTGGCGGATTCAGACAGTTATGCCCGTCAGGTCGCTGAGCCGGGCATCCGGCAGCAGGCCGCGCAGTACCGTGGCGAAGTGCGCGGGGAGCGCTTTGATGACCTGCTGGCCCGGTTTGATGCCCATGTCGGCGGCATCGATCAGGTCGCGCACTCGCTGGCGCAGGACAGCGTGCTGTCGCGCGTCACCGACATCTCATTCCAGGTGCATTCAGTAGAGCCTTCGCATGCCGACACGCTGCGCTCGATTGAACTGATTGCCGGACATCTTGCGCCCGCGCTTCGTGCCGCTGGCGAATCTCACAGGAGAATTTCATGAGTCAAACTGACGATTTGATCGCCACACTGGCGGATATCGATCCCGATTCCGGACTGGCCCACGCGCGCCAGACACGCCACGCCGCGACGCTTCATGCCCAGGGTAGCTACAACGTGTTATTTGAACAGGGCGATGACGATTTCCCCTTAGCTGAGCGTCGTCTGCTGGCCGCAAAGGTGGCTGGCTGGCATGCTCAGCCCGGCCTGCAGGCGCATTACCAGCCTCAGGAAACGTTGCCGCAAAGTGCGCGAATCGAGGCGGCACAAGCCTTTGCCCATCGCCTGACCTTTGAGCCGGTTACCGCAGCACCCGAACATCTGGACGCCCTGAAGCAGACAGGCTGGAGCCCGCGCGGCATCGTCACGCTGGCGCAGCTGGTGGCGTTCGTCAGTTTTCAGAGCCGGTTACTGGCGGGCCTGCGTAGCCTGCAGGGCGATGACGCATCGGGCGAAGCTGCACCCGTCGTCGCAGGGCACTGGCACGAGGCATTAAAAACCGCCAGCGGCAAAACGGCGCTGACCGCCTTTACGCAACAGGAACTCGGCTGGGAGCCCTGGCTGCCTGCGAAACCCCTGGCGGAATTCAGCGAGGATGAGCAGGCGACACTGGCAAAATTCGGCCACACCGATTCTGACTATTTCCGCCTGCTGGCGCGCAACCTGCCGCTGCTGGAGCAGCGTACCCTGACCGATAAAGGCATTTTCTACACCGCTGGCGGGCTGCCACGCGCCGAGCGCGAACTGGCCGCCACCGTGGTGAGTAAGGTCAACGGCTGCATTTATTGCGCCTCGGTGCATGCCCGCAAAGCCAGCCAGCTTTCAAAGCAGGATGACGCGGTGCAGAAACTGCTGAACGTCGCGCCCGGCGCAGTGTTATCCCACGGACACAGCGCGCGCTGGCAGGCGATCATCGCCTTTTCAGCAGCGCTGTCACTGACCCCGGCTAAACCGACACCATTGCAGATCTCTGCACTCCGCGAGCAGGGCCTGGATACGCTCGCCCTGCTCGACCTGATTCAGTCCACCGCCTTCTTTGCCTGGGCCAATCGCCTGATGCTGACGCTGGGCGAACCTTTTCTGCCGGAACAACAGGGATAAACATGACATTGCCTTTAACTGAACAACTGGTGCAGTGGCGTCGCGAACTGCATCAGCACCCCGAACTTTCGAATCATGAATTTGCTACCACTGAACGTATTACCCGCTGGCTGGAGCAGGCCGGGATCCGGCTGTTGCCGCTGGGGCTGAAAACCGGCGTAGTGGCAGAAATCGGTCATGGCGAATCGCTGATCGCCCTGCGCGCCGACATCGATGCGTTACCGATTGATGAAATCACCGATCGCCCGTGGCGCTCACAGCAGCCGGGCGTGATGCACGCCTGTGGTCACGACGTTCACAGTGCCGTGATGCTGGGCGTCGCCCTGCAGCTGAAACAGCAGGAAGCCACGCTGCCGGGCCGGGTGCGGATTCTGTTTCAGCCCGCTGAAGAGACATTTAACGGTGCGCGTCAGCTGATTGATGCCGGTGCGCTCGAAGGGGTAAAGGCGATATTTGGCCTGCACAACGCACCCGATTTGCCGCTGGGCACGCTTCAAAGCCGGGCGGGCGCGTTCTATGCCAACGTCGATCGCTTTGTGATCCGCGTTGAAGGCAAAGGCGCGCACGCGGCGCGACCGCATGAGGGCATCGATTCGATCGTGATTGCCAGCCATATCGTGACCGCCCTGCAGACCCTGCCGAGCCGGGTCTTCAGCTCGCTGGAGACGGTGGTACTGAGCGTGACGCGCTTCACCGCCGGGAACACCTGGAACGTGCTGCCGCAAAGCGTTGAGCTGGAGGGCACCGTCCGCACTCACAACGGTGAGATCCGGGCGCAGATCCCGCATCGCATCAGATCGCTGATTCAGGGTATCGCCGCCGGATTTGGCGCGACCGCTGAACTGGAGTGGACCGAGGGGCCGCCAGCCCTGATTAATACGCCAGGCTGGGTGGATGTGGCGCTGGAGGTTGCCCGACAAAGTGGCTATCTGGCGGAGCATGCTGCGTCACCGCAGATGGGTGGAGAAGATTTTGCCTTCTATCTGCAACAGGTGCCGGGCGCGTTTGTCAGCATCGGCAGTGCCAGTGAATTTGGCCTGCATCATGCCGCCTTCGATCCGGATGAAGCGCTGATCGGTCCGGCGGTAGCGTACTTCACGCAGCTGGTGCCGCGCGCGCTGCAGATTGTGGCGGCGCAATGACGAAAAAGAGGAGTGCTGATATGTCTGTTCCAGTTCCGCAACCCATTCTGGATCACGCCGTGATTAACGTAGCCGACCAGCTCGACAGCGCCAGCGCGCGCTTCAGCCGGCTCGGCTTTCAGCTCACTGAGCGGGGGCATCACTCGCTGGGGTCGAGTAATCACCTGGCGATCTTTGGTGAGAATTACCTTGAGCTGCTGGGCTATGAACCCGGCAAAGGCAGCCAGCGCGCCGACCTCTGGCAATCGCCGCTGGGTTTGAGCGGGCTGGTATGGAAAAGCAGCGATGCGGAGAGTGCGTTTCAGCACCTGCAACGGCAGGATCTGGATGGCGATCCCCCCGCCGCTTTTCATCGTCCTGTCACCCTGCCCGACGGTTCGGTCAGTGAAGCGCATTTTCGCACCGTGCGGCTGCGGCCTTCGCTGATACCCAATGGTCGCAGCTTTTTCTGCCAGCATCTGACGCCCGAAGCGGTATGGCAGCCTGCCTGGCAGCGTCATCCCAATGGCGTCAGGAACATCAGTGAGTTTGTGGTTGTGGCGCAGGATCCGGCGCTCTCCGCCCAGGTCTATAGCCGACTGTTTGGTGCCGCAAAAGTGCTTGCCTGTCCCGAAGGTGCCTTTGTCCTGCGCGCTGGTGCCGCCACGGTGCGCTTTGCTTCGGCAGAATATGCACAACCGCGGTTTGGCCCGCTACCCGAAGACTATGATGGCAGCGCCCGCATGGTCGCGCTGGGTTTTGAAACAGAGGATCTCGCCCAGGTGAAGCGCGCGCTGCTGGCGGGAAATATTATTTTTCAGGAGCAGGCTGAGGCGATCGTGGTGGAGGCGGCAGAGGGTTTTAACCTGGCGCTGCGTTTTACCGGAGTCGGGCGTGGAATATTGTGAAAAACGCCTCAACCGAGGCGTTTTTCACAGACTGCCTGATCAAAAGGATTAATCAGAAAGTGTAGCTGGCGGTCACCGAGACGTTACGCGGTTCGCCGTAAACCACCGAGCTGGCCACGTTGGTGTCATACTCTTTATCGAACAGATTGTTCAGGTTGCCCTGCAGCGACAGATTTTTGTTCACCTGATAGCGGGCAAAGAGATCAACCAGTGCATAGCTGCCCTGACGGGCGCGCCAGGTGCCATTGCCTTCCGGCCCGCCGACGTCGTTCCAGACGTGGGTCTGCCAGTTCACGCCGCCACCCAGCGTCAGCTGCTGTAGCGTCGGGAGGCGATAGCTGCTGAACAGGTTAAAGCTGGTCTGCGGCAGTTGCGGGTTAAAGGTGCTGCCATCGCGGTTTTCCGCAATGTAGCGCGTGCCGCCAAAGGTCATCTGCCAGTTGTCGGTTAATGCGCCGTTAACTTCGAACTCCACGCCCCGGCTCACCACACCTTTACGGCCAATGTAGGCAACGTCGCCTGAACCCTGAATCGTCTGAGTGGTGGCTTCACCCACGTTATCCAGCTCGGTGCGGAATACGGAAACCGAGGCTGTCAGACGACTGTCCATCCAGTCCGATTTCAGGCCTGCCTCGTAGTTTTTGCCGATGACCGGCGACAGATAAGCGCCACTGGCATCGCGATAATCCTGTGGCTGGAACACCGAGGTATAGCTGGCGTAAGCCGACCAGTTTTCGGCGAAGTCATAAATCAGCCCGCCATACGGGGTGATGTTGTTTTCTTCCGCTTCGCCCGTCAGGGTTTCGCGATTCCAGTTGGTGTAACGGGCGCCGAGAATCAGGTGCAGCGGATCGGCGAGTGACAGGCGGGTCGCCATGTAGGTCGATTTCTGACGAACCAGCTGGGTGTCGCTCGCAGGCAGACGCGGTGTCCAGGCAGACTCCGGATACTGACCGTTGAAATCGTTGTAGTTACCCAGCGACGCTGATGAGATGTTCTCAAAGGTACTGAAGTACTTGTTATCCTGGCGGGTGTAATTGACGCCCACCATCAGCTCATGCTGCCGACCCAGCAGTTCATACGGGCCGCTGGCAAAGGCATCCACTGCATCCACTTTGCGTTTACCGGTGTTATAACCGGTTCCGCCCACCACCGGATAGTCAGCATAGGAAGAGACGCCCGCGCCGGTATTCCGATCGAAATAACCATCCAGATAGATCTGCTTACTGTCCAGACGCATCTCGTTGTGTGCACCATTCAGCGTGATGTTCCAGCCGTTATCGAAGTCCTGCTTCAGGTTCACAAAGAGTTTACGGTTCTCTTTATCGTTATAGGCCCAGTCCGGGGCCGTGTTGTAGCCGCGACGGGTATGAATCTGCGTGCCATCGGTGTACCAGCGCGGTGCGCCGCCCCACATGGTGGAATCGGTATTGACCTGGCTGAACTCGTAGCCGACTGACAGCGTGGCAGAGTCAGTCAGGTCAGCGTCTACCACGCCATAGATGAACTGTTTTTTCGCGCCGTAGCGTTCGATGAAACTGTTGTTATCCTGCCAGCCTGCTACCAGGCGGCCACGCACATTGCCTGACTCACTGAGCGGCGCAGAAAGATCGGCTACATAACGCTGTTTGTTCCAGCTGCCGTAGCTGGCGGAGACGGTGCCGCCAAATTCTTTGCTGTCTGCATGTTTGCGCACCATATTGATCGCGGCTGACGGATTGCCAGGGCCGGTCAACAGACCGGTCGCCCCGCGTACCACTTCAACGCGCTCATACAGAGCCATATCAGTCTGCGCATCACCCAGGTTCCAGCGCTGGGCAAAGGCGGTGGGAATACCATCAACCATGTAGTTGTCGATCATAAAGCCGCGCGCATAGTAGTTAGTGCGGTCCATGTCCCCGCTGATGCCGCGGATGCCGGTAGTATTCGCCAGCACATCATTCAGCGACTGAAGTTGCTGATCGGCCATTCGCTGCTTGCTTACGATGCTGACTGACTGCGGCACATCCCGCACGGTGCCCAGCATTTTCGTGCCCGCACGGGTCACCGGCACGCTGTAATCGGTCTCGGGTGACGTTGTCACGGAATCATCGGCTGAAGCCGTGACGGTCAGGGTCTGATCATCGCCCGGAGCAGGTGTCTGAGTCTCAGCGGCATGAGCAACGTTATGCATGAGCGATGAGGCGATGAAAATAGCCAGTAAGGAGAAGCGGAACGGACGCTGGAGAGCAGGCGTGCGATTAACCCTGGGGTACTGAAGATCGAAAGCGTTCATTAATTCCTCAATTATCTTTATGTTTTAATGCTGCCACTGTCACGACCCTGCGTCCTGCGAGCATCGCTGCCCTGCTTAAGGTTTGAGGAATCAAAACCTTTCCGTGAGCGCCTTCGCGCGGGTGTGATTAACATTTAAAGCAAATGAGAAATATACGCATTGCGATTATCAATGCAAGATTTTGTTAATGGATAATACGAAATTTTTCAGGGAGAGGTCTGGCTGTGACAGCCTTCCGCAATGAAAGACCGGAAAGAGGCAAGTTTTAGGTCAGCGAGTCTGCTGACCGCTAGTTAGCGCGACATCGCCATGATAGAGAGCTCATCCAGAGCAAGCGTCTCACCATCATAGCGATGTCGAAGCAGATGATAACTGTCACATTCAATAATCTGCTCAACCGCATCTGAAAAGGTGTTCATCGCGCTGCGCATCTGGCTCAGATAGTCATGGGTGTCATATACCCGGTCGATGCCTTCCAGCGCATGGTTCATGATCTTTCGGGCAACATCATTCGGCGTGTCGAGCGCAGAAAGCTTGGATCGCGCGGTACGGCGCAGGTCGCGTGGGGTAAAAGCCTCCAGCCCCAGCCCGCGCGGGGCGCGGATCATACGGCGCAATGCCTGATTCAGCGCACCTTTTGACAGCGGCAGTTGGGGATCGCGTGGTGCGGGCACCAGCCAGGGCGAATCGGGATCGGCGGCGCGCAGCAACGCTTCGATACACTGACGCATCAGCGGCGAAATCGGCAGCACATGTTCCCGCTGCGATTTATTACGTGTGCCCTGCATCCACAAACCTAACTGCAGATCGAACTCGGCTTTCTGCGCCTGCACAATCTCATCCGGCCGCCGGGCGCTGACCAGACATAAACGCAGCGCCCAGCGCGCCTGCTCCGATAGCGCCCAGTTATCCAGCCCGTGCCAGAAGACCCAGATTTCCGCATCGGTGAGTTGCCGGCTGCGCGGCGGCGTGGCGCGACCCGCGACATCCCGTTTTTTCATTGAGGCGATGGGTGAATGATCGAGATAGCCCTGCATCTCCGCCCAGGCGAGGAATTGTTTGGTTAACGCGAATACCCGGCGTGCCTCCTCTTTTTTACCGTCGGCGATCAGGATGTTGTAGAGCCGGTTGAGGCGTAAACGGTTCATCGTTTTGAGTGGCTGCGATCCGATGTTGGGCAGGACATGTTTCAATAAAGAAGAGATGGCGATCTCCGGACGCCGCCGGCTGATCAGCAACGACAGTTTTACCCAGACCTTCATCACCTGCTCTACCGTGCCTTCATCACCAAAATTATCCAGCTCGCCAAGCGAGGCCGTTTTTACCTGCTCCAGCCAGATCAGAACATGGCGGCCAACATGCGCTGAACGGTCGGCGGTCTGAGTCAACGTAATCGTCACATCGATACCTGTTTATTACTGCAAAGCGGGCCATTCTAACCACAGATTATCTGTGACTCCAGACCTAATAAGTCTGGAGTCATTGAGACGCGTTTCAGGGAATTCTGAGGAGGTTTTCGATGAAGGATGCTGGTGCTTTTTGGGCGATTTTATTGAGGAATCGCCCGGGATTGCTTCCCGGGCTTTTCAGACGGACTACTTAAAATCTACGGCCATCAGTTCAGCAATGGTTGAATCACGCGTCGTCACTACGCAGCGGTCCAGATAATCGGTGAACCGGGAAGGCTTGTTCATGCCAAGCTGCAGCAGTTTGGAGTTATCGAACACCACGTTCAGGTTTGAGAAATGTCCGTACAGGTTCATGGCGCGCAGCATGATCCGTTCGTTGCAGGGTCCGAAAAGATCCTTAAACGTTCTCCGGCTGTCAGAAAGCTGTTTGTACGAAACCTTCTGGTAATCAACACCCAGCGCCCTGCTTCCGGATGCTTTGGCCATCGCCTCATCAATTTCGGCGAACGTCACACTACTGTGTGTTCCGGCAGAAATGTGAATGACTTCATTGATCACGTCTTCTGCGTCAAGCAGCAGAACCAGCGCATCGGCGCAGTAATCAACAGGAACCACGTCAATACGATCATCCAGGTCGCAGGTGAATTTCCCTAATGCCAGCACCATGCGGAATACCCAGAAAATACTGGCTGATGGCAGACAACCCTGATCGGAGTGGCCCACTACGATCGACGGTCGGGCAATAACCAGTGGCAGCCCCGGCAGCTTTTCGGTCATCAGCTTTTCAATCGTTGCCTTACTCCAGGTGTATTCGACGACATGCTGATCACGACTGGAGTCCAGTCTGCCCTCCGTGACCAGTGAACCGGGTTCCGGCGCACATGACATTGCGGTTCCCACGTGGATAAATTTCTTTAACCCTTCGACGCGGCTCATCCGTTCCGCGAACTGGAATGTGCCTTCGACGTTGACTTTCCAGACCGTGGGATTGTTACCAAATGAGGCCACAGCGGCACAGTTAATGACGTGAGTCACATCATCAAGCCGTGAGTCATTAATAAAGTTTTCCGTTAACGCCAGATCACCCAGAATAATATTCTCAGGTGCTATCGTGTTGATTGCAGACTCATTCAGGCCAAAGTTCCTCAGGTTTGCTTTAAGCCTGTTTAACCCTTCCTCAACCGTTTCGCCTCTGACCAGCAGCAGCAGTCGATCCTTAACGCTGTTCTGTAATAAATTTGCTACGACAGCTCCGCCTAAAAAACCTGTAGAACCGGTAATAAGGATTTTTTTCATGATAGTGCCATTTAATCTGGTTGATCAAAGGAAAGCATTAACAGAACGCTTCCCGAACAGGAAAACAATTTAAAAGTTATTTTGGTTACATTATTTATGGTGAGCTTAAGGTTAAATTAAGGTTTGAATATAAACCCTCGCTACTGACTTAATCACCTATCAGGCCGTAAACCAGACCAGTATAAAGCTAATAACTATCGCCAGGCTCAACAACACTGCAGATTTTTCTTTAAACTTGTTCATTTAGATTCTGTTTATATTCCATGCGCAAAGGACAATTCTTAAATATCCTTATGCCCTGCAAACTCCACGAGCTGATTTGAACAATTTTTGCCATTTGGGATCAAGCTTTATTTAAACTTTTTTTCATGAACTTATTATTATTTTAATAAATGACGTTTTTCCTGCACTTATTTATGGAGAGTCAGTTCAGACTTTGTGTATAACATGTGTAGAAGCTAAACAAAGAGGATTTATAGTATAAATCCCTGCATTTGTTTACCCCTTGTTTAATATCCATCAATTACACCCTTGCCCGTCATGAAATATTTCCGCACAGATTCTCAGGCGGACTCTCGCGTTACACTTCAGGTGACAGGCATGTTTACAACACATTTAAAACTTAAAAATACCGGCTGGGAAGCGTGTACGCCATCCGCATACGCTCAAATTTACGCTGCATTTGGGGGGAGTGTTTGCACCCATCCCCGCGTTCTCGCTTATCTTGCTCAGCGTGAAGGCGTCCGGATTCACTACTACATGAAAAGGCGGCATGGACAACCCATTGCCGCCGTGTTTTCTATCAATGGCTCGCTGGAATATAAAAAATCCCATCTTCCCTTTGTTTTTGATGATCTTATCCTCCCGATTAAGGCGGGTGAAAAAGTCATTCTTCCATTTAAAACTAAGCGCTTATCGCCCCATTCTCAGGGCGTCATCTTTAACAGCATCCGTCACAACCTGTTTAAGAAGAAAATGGCTCACATCAAGTCTGACTTTTCCGTGAAAACCGCTAAGAAACGTGCCGGTGAGGTCCGGCGATTCAGAAAAGCGGGCGGAACAGTCGAAGATGTGACCTCTTTTTCTCCTGCTGAACTTTCCGCTATCTATCAGCACCTGTTCGATTTGCGTTGGCAAAACAGCCTTAAGTGTACTGACACCGCCATCCTGACTGAGACGTTCACCACGTTCAGAGACATGATTTTCGGCAAAGTCTTATTCATCAATGACTCACCCTGCGCGTTTGATCTCAATTATAAAGTTGAGTGCCCAACATGGTATTACTTCGAAGACTTTAATGGCGGGATAGATCCCCGGTTTAAATCGATGGGGGTTGGCTCTGTTTTGCTCTGGGAGAATATCCAGCACGCCAGAGGGTTAGCTGCGTCATCAGATAAAAAATTTATTTTTTCTCTGGGGGCCTACAACCCAGGCTGGCATTACAAAAAACAGTGGTGCGATATTATGCCCTCAGGCCGTACGCTGTTCTGAAAGTGAATACAGTCAGATTTTTGGATTGCCAGCCGTTTTTTCGCTGGCAATACAATAAAGTAAATAAATTTCGCTTCTACACACAATCTCAACACACCCTCAACGGCGAATAAACGCGTGTCCGATAACATGGGTCATCACTCTTTGAGACGAGAAACCCATGTTGTCCCTCAAACACTTTTCGCTGCCTTTATTTTTGGTTGCCCTGATTGCCGCGCTGACGGGCTGCGATGAGAAAGCCATTAAGGAAGCCGAAGCCCCTGCTCCTCAGGTTGCCATTGCGGTGATCCAGCCACAGGTTTTATCGGTCAACGAGACGCTTCCGGGTCGCGTTAATGCGCTGCACACAGCAGAAATACGGCCGCAGGTCAGCGGTATTATTCAGCGCCGTTTGTTTGAACAGGGCGCAGAAATTAAAAAGGGAATGCCACTTTTCCAGATTAATGCGGCGCCCTTTGAAGCGGAAGTGGCCAGTGCCCAGGCCGGTTTATTGCGTGCCAGGGCCGCCAATGACAAGGCTCAGCAGCAGGCGGCGCGTCTGCGGCCACTCATGAAAACAGGTGCAGTGAGCCGTCAAAGTTTTGATGAGGCCATCGCGAATGCCCGCCAGGCGGCGGCAGATGTCGCGCAGGCCAGCGCCGCGCTCAGGCGCAAAGAGCTTGATCTGAGTTTTGCCACCGTAGAGGCACCGATATCCGGACGCATTGATCAGGCTCTGGTTTCTGAAGGCGCTTATGTCACAGCCAGCGACAGCACGCCTCTGGCTCGTATTTACCAGACAGACCCCATTTATGTGGACGTCCACCAGCCCGCTGAGGTTTACCACCAGCTTCGCCAGCAGGCGGCGATTCATCAGGACGCCGCTGCAGGCGTGCCGGTCAACGTTTTGTTACCCGGAGGCGCTGTCCATCCGCAGCCGGGCCGGATTCTTTTTTCCGGCATGAGCGTGGATACCGCGACGGGCGACGTGATGGTGCGCATCCAGGTGAGTAATCCTAATCGTGAACTCCTGCCCGGCATGTTTGTGCGGGTTGAGATCCCGCGTCGGCATTATGAGGATGCGCTGCTGGTTCCCCAGCAGGCGGTCTCGCATCAGCAAGGAAACGCCGTGCTTTGGGTGGTTGACGACCAGCAACAGGCTCGCCAGATCAAGGTCCGTGTCGGGGAATTAACCCATGGCGCCTACCGCATTGCCGAAGGCTTACCTGCCGGCAGCCGTGTTGTTGTCCAGGGCATGGATAAGCTGGGCAACGGCATGAAAGTCGCGGCAGTGATTTCAACTGCCACACCTGCCAATCTCACCATGAAGGCCGGAGAGTAAAATGGCTCAGTTTTTCATCATGCGCCCGGTTTTCGCCTGGGTTGTCGCCTTGTTCATTATACTGTTCGGGATCATTGCGATCCCCAAACTGCCGGTGGCCCGTTATCCTTCAGTGGCACCGCCGAATGTCACCATCACTGCGACATGGGCAGGCGCGTCGCCGCAGACGATGAACGACACGGTTGTCAGCCTGATTGAGCGCGAACTCTCCAGCGTTAAAAATCTTCTCTATTTTGAATCATCCACCGACACCTCGGGCCAGGCGACCATTACGGTCACGTTTAAACCGGGCACAAATGCTGAACTGGCGCAGGTTGATGTTCAGAATCGTATTAAGACGGTGGAATCCCGCCTGCCTCAGACGGTACGGCAGAATGGACTTCAGGTTGAATCTGCCGACACCGGCTTCCTGATGATTATCAGTCTGACCTCTAAAGCCGGGAAAACAGACAGCGAAGCGTTAAGTGACTACATGGCCAGAAACGTGGTTGAAGAATTGCGCAGGCTGCCTGGCGTAGGACGCGTTCAGCTGTTCGGCGCGGAAAGTGCCCTGCGCATCTGGGTTGATCCGGCCAGACTGCTTTCACTGAATCTGACGATGAGTGATATTTCTGCCGCCATCACCCAGCAGAATGCGCAAATCGCCCCGGGACGGGTCGGTGACGAGCCCGCGTTGCCCGGTCAGATGGTTACCCTTCCCTTAACGGTGGAGGGTCAGTTAACCACGCCGGAAGCGTTCGGCCGCATTGTGCTGCGCGCGAATCAGGATGGCTCCAGCGTCAAACTCTCTGACGTGGCAAAAGTGGAGGCCGGCTCCCAGAGCTACAGCATGCTGATGCGTGAAAATGGTCAGAACTCAACCGGTGCAGCGATTATGCTGGCGCCCGGTGCCAACGCGGTAAAGACCGCAGCGGCGGTCACGTCCCGGATGCAGGAACTGAGTTTGTCGATGCCGGAGGACATCCGATACGCGATCCCTTTCAATACCGCGCCCTTCGTAAAGCTCTCAATCGGGAAGGTGATCCACACCCTTCTCGAAGCAATGGTGCTGGTGTTCGTGGTGATGTATCTGTTCTTACAGAACATCCGCTATACCTTCATACCCGCCATTGTCGCGCCGATTGCCTTATTGGGCACGCTATCCGTCATGCTGCTCGCTGGCTTCTCCGTCAATGTTCTCACAATGTCTGGACTGGTGCTCGCCATCGGCATCATCGTTGATGATGCAATTGTCGTGGTTGAAAACGTTGAGCGCATCATGCGTGAGGAAAACCTCGGGCCACGCGAGGCAACGTCTAAAGCGATGCGCGAAATAACGGGTGCCATCACCGGCATTACGCTGGTTCTCACGGCAGTCTTTATCCCCATGGGTTTCGCCAGCGGTTCAGTCGGCATCATCTACCGGCAGTTTGCCCTCTCAATGGCGACCGCGATTCTGTTCTCCGCGTTGCTGGCCCTGACCCTGACGCCCGCACTGTGCGCGACGCTGCTTAAAATGCCTTCCAATCATGCCCGGCGCGGTTTTTTCGGCCTGTTCAACCGCGGCGTTGATCGACTGACAAACCGCTATTCGGGCTGGACAGGCGTGACTCTGAAGCGCTCTGGCCGGATGATGCTGTTATTTATTGCCCTGTGCGCAGGCACCGGGCTGGCATTCAGTCAGCTCTCCTCCGCTTTTCTGCCAGAAGAAGATCAGGGCTATTTCATGACGGCGTTTCAGCTACCGGCAGAGGCCACTCAGCAGCGGACACTGGCAGTGGTAAAAAAATATGAGGAAGCCCTGAATTCGCGTTCCGCCATCGCTACCAATCAATCCATCATTGGCTTTGGCTTCTCCGGAGCCGGGGCGAACACCGCACTGGCTTTCACCGTACTGAAAGAGAGTAAAGAACGCGGCAATAACACGACCCGGGGTGAAGTTGAATTTGTCGGGCAGGCCATGCGCGACTCGCCGGAAGGCACCATCATGACGATGATGCCCCCAGCCATCGAGGAGCTGGGAAACACATCGGGCTTTACGCTGAGACTTGAAGATCGTGCGAATCAGGGTTATGCGGCGCTGGAAGCCGCACAGAATACGCTTTTACAGCTTGCCGCGAAAAGCAACAAAGTCACCCAGGTGTATCCGGACGGTTTGCCGCCGGGGACGACGGTCCGGCTGAATATTGATCGTGAAAAGGCCAATGCCATGGGCATTTCGTTCGCCAGCATCAGCGACACGCTCTCCGCCGCCATGGGGTCACTCTACGTCAACGATTACCCGAATAAAGGCCGGATGCAGCAGGTGATTATTCAGGCAGAGGCGAAAGATCGTATGCAGATTGATCACATCCTCAATTTGTATGTCCGAAGCAGTGAAAACCGGATGGTGGCGCTGAAGACCTTTGTAACGCCGGTCTGGTCGTCAGCCCCACTCCAGCAGGTCCGCTATCAGGGCTATCCCGCGATGAGGCTCTCCGGTAGTGCTGCGCCGGGTGTGTCAAGTGGTGATGCCATGAAGGAGATGGAAGCGCTGGCCAGACAGCTGCCGCCGGGATTCGCAGTTGAATGGACCGGCCAGTCGTTGCAGGAGCAGCTGTCTGCTGCACAGGCACCTATGCTGATGGCGCTCTCTGTCCTGGTGATCTTCCTGGTGTTAGCCGCGTTATATGAGAGCTGGGCCATTCCGCTCTCCGTATTGATGGTGATTCCGTTGGGGATCGCGGGCGCTGTCGCCGCCGTGATGATTCGCGGATTGTCTGATGACGTGTTCTTTAAAGTGGGGTTGATTACGGTGATTGGGCTATCAGCTAAGAACGCCGTGCTGATTGTCGAGTTTGCCAGACAGTTACACCAGGAGGGCAAGAGCCTGCGTGAAGCGGCAATCACTGCGGCCAGAATGCGTCTGCGGCCGATTATCATGACCTCGCTGGCTTTCGGATTGGGCGTCGTCCCGATGATCATGGCTTCAGGACCCGCCAGCGAAACCCAGCATGCCATCGGCACCGGCGTTTTCGGGGGGATCATCAGCGCTACGGTTCTGGCCGTTATTTTTGTTCCGCTGTTTTTTGTCACCGTGATGACACTGCGCAACAGGCTGAGTGCGCATGAAAAATGATATGCAAACTGCGCGCCCAGCGCGTATCTCGTCTGATTTATTGTTTCACGGACCTGATATCATCATGACAACGTCCCTGAAGCCATAGCGACGTTAACTCTCTTTTAGTACGAGCCCCGCGGCGGTCTTTCATAATCAGATCTGCGCCGTCGCCGTCCGGGCCGATACAGTTCGAAGACAGGATAAGGATGAACAGCAGCGTGATTTTAATCGTCGAAGATGATGTTGAAATAGCCGCAATATTAACCGCCTATCTGCAGAATGCCGGTTACACGGTAAGTCATGCGGAAAACGGAGCGTTAGCCCTGGCGTTTTGTGCGACATCCTCACCTGAGCTGATCATACTGGATGTCCGCATGCCGGTGATGGATGGCTGGCAGGTACTGGCCGAAGTGCGTCGGCGCGGAAATACCCCGGTCATTATGCTTACGGCCAACGACGATGATGTGGATAAACTTTCCGCACTCCGTATTGGGGCCGATGATTATGTCGTTAAGCCGTTTAATCCTGCTGAGGTGGTGGCACGGGTTCAGGCCGTATTGAGACGTACCCAGGTTATCACGCGTTCGCAAGATATTTACTCTACCCGATCGCTTTCCATTAACCTGCAGCAGCACAGCGTGGTGGTTAAACCTGACGGGACGGATATCGCCCCCCGCCTGACCACAACCGAGTTCAGATTGATCACCCATTTTGTGCGCGAACCTAACCGGGTTTTCAGCCGGGATGAACTGCTGGACGCGTGTTTTCCGGAAGGTGACACGTTACCGCGAACCGTTGACAGCCATATCAGTAAATTACGCAGGAAACTCGATGACGCGGGGGTATCAGGACTGCTGCAAAATGTGAGGGGCTTCGGCTATCGCCTGGGAGAGAGTAAATGAAGCAGCGTGGTCTAAGCGGGCAACTGAACTGGCTCATCGTCAAAGTTACGATCTATTCCTTCCTGACCTCGTTTGCCACCTACTCACTTTATCCAACCGTTATTGGATTATTTTCAGGTCAGCTTGTTCCGCTCGATCTCGACCAGGGGACAGCCAGCGACTGGATTACCCTGCTGGTGACTACGCTGTTGACGATAGCCGTTTCGGTGTTTTTTTCTGCACGGTTTGCGCGGCAGATGATCGTTCCTCTGGAGTCGCTGACTCACAGTGCAAAACGCGTCGCGGAAGGTGATTTGAGTGCACGAGCCAGTGAAGGCGTAATAAAAATCGGTGAGATTAATGCGCTGGTCAAAGACTTCAACCGCATGGCGGAAACCCTTGAAACCCTGTCAAACGATAGCCGGACCTGGAACGCTGCTATCGCACATGAATTAAGAACCCCGGTGACGATATTACGCGGGAGACTTCAGGGTTTAGCTGACGGCATATTTGCGCCCGATCATAAGCTCTTCGTTAATCTGATTCATCAGACCGATGGCCTGACGCGGTTAATTGAAGATCTCCGCACGCTGAGTCTGGCCCAGTCGGGACATCTGCCTATTCACTATGAGCGCGTGAATATCAAAAGTGAGATTGAATCGTTAGCTGAACTGGTGAAAGAGGATTTCAAAGCCAGTCACCACTCACTCGTGCTGAAAGTTAATCCCGCCATCATTGAATGCGATGCTTTACGCTTCAGGCAGGTGCTGCTGGCCTTTCTGGAAAATGCCCGTCGTTATTCAATCCCGGGTGTCGTCATGATCTCCTGTGAGCAGGATGCAGAAGGCGTCGCGGTGCATATAGATGATGAGGGACCGGGAATCGATCAGGCTTTTGCCAGGACGATATGGGATGCGTTTGTGCGCACCGATGATTCTCGTTCCCGCCTGAGTGGCGGGACAGGTTTAGGTCTGGCGGTTGTCAAAGCGATAGTGCTGGCCCATGGTGGAACAGTCTCCTGTGAAAAAAACGATCTTAATGGCACCCGATTTTCTTTCTGGCTTCCGCAGGCTAAAGTCAGTCAGCCTGGCTGAAGAGTAATAAATGCTGCCTGAATGCGTTCTTAAATGATTTCGGATTAACATCTGATTAAAAACGCGCCAACTGTTCTGCTTATTACGCGAAAAGCGTAACCACTGGTAACTAACATCGTGATTCCTGTATCCCGGCAAGTTAAATGCCCAAAAGAGTGGCTATGCTCTGATGAGTTCAACGTGCAACTATGACTACCAGGATATTAAGTGATGAAAAAATTATCAGTTATCGTTATTGCTACCGGCCTGTTTCTGTCAGTGAATTTACAGGCTAATGCCGAAGGATGTCTGAAAGGAGCTGCAGTAGGCGGCGTGGCAGGTCATGTTGCTCATCATGGTGTCGCCGGAGCGGCAGCGGGCTGTGCAGTCGGTCACCATATGGCGAAGAAGAAACATAAAGAAGCTGAGAAAAACCAGCAGGCTCAGCCAGCACAGAACTAAGCTGCACGGTAGTGCCGATATAAAATAGCTAAATACCGGACAATGTATTTGTCCGGTATTTTATGCGTGCTGACCGTTAATTAACGATGCTATTCCGATTTAATAACTGAACTGTTCAGGCAAGATCCTCAGCTGAAAATTCAGATTATCGCGTTATAAAATCCATCCCTGATTCTTTACGCGTCATGGCTGTTACGCCATTGCTCGACCATTTCCTTTGAAACTTCTTTTTTATAACAGATTGGTGCATAACCGCCCTGTTTGCTCCATGCGCTTCGGCCGCCACAGCTACTGCCATTACGGGCAGCGTTAAAAGGACAGGCACACACGCCAGGATAGGCTGCGATTGAGTCTTCGATGATAAGCTGACGGATTTGGTCATCGGATTGCTTCGCTGTTTTAGCTTCGGTAGCGTCAGCCCAAAGAAGCGTCATGGTCATAGCCAGAGAAACGACAATTTTGCTGTTATTCATGATTCCCTCCAGAATTGAGGAGGATAAGTTAACGCATGGCGCTGGGGAGCAATGCTCTGAATAAGAGGCTACAGAGTGTCAATTCTGACGGTTGTTTTTCGCTCAGGGCAGAAGTGATTGTTTTTAATAAACCCGTCAACAAAACAGACCAGCATGACACTTTTACATCAGGGCCCAGAAGTTTGAACAGGGCACGCAGATGTGTAATTCAGCCAGATTAAAACGTCTTTTGAAAAAACGGCCTTTCTCGACCCAGCCGCATAAGACCCTGCCATCGTTATATTCAAGCACAGTCATGGTTCTTCTTCTTTTCCGGCGACGAACGATGGTACCTACCTCGATCATGCGGAAGCCTTAACCGCAGTGTTCCCGGATCCGCTATGCGTATTGACCCGTACCGACCTGACAATAAAGTCATTACTTTTTCTGAGATCGTCTATATCGGGCTGAAGTTTGCCATATATCCTCATGCCTTCCAGCATCATGAAAATGCTTAATGCCATTACCCTCGCATCTTCATCCTGACGAAAGATCTGCTGTTGCTGCCCTTTTATTAAAATTCTCTCTAATTCGTTGATAATATGATTGAATTTTGAGGATACTTTCGCTCTGACCACTTCGTCACCCGGCAAAAGTTCACTGGCTGCCGCGATAGTAAAACAACCTCTCTCTCCAGCAGGCGCAGATGAAAGCTGAGCCACAAATTCCAGCATTTCCCGCAGTGCAGCTTCTGGTGACATTTCTGCACTTCGCTTCACTGTTCTTGAAATACCCTCATCCATGTAGCGCTGCAAAGCCGCGAGGTAAATAGCGCGCTTATCCGGATAAAGTTTATAGATGCTGGCACTGGCCAGACCCGATGCTTTTTTAAGGTCTGCCATGGAGGTTGCCTGGTATCCGTGCTGCCAGAAACAATCGAGTGCTGTATCGAGGAACGCCTCGGGATCGAACTCTCTGGGTCTGCCTGCTGTTGCTTTCATGAGATTCTCCTGTGCTGAAAATTGATTGTAGATCGATCAATCTACAATTGAAAGCATTCTTGAGAACCCTGCGTTAAACGGCATGATCTTTTACTCAGGTGTTTCTGTTCAGCGGACGGCCAGGTGATTAATAGCCGCCCTCTTGCGGCGGCGGGAAAAACTACAGGGGCGTTACAGTCTGAACGTTATGCTGAAAAACGTAAGGATCAGATAGCAGCTCAAATTGCTCGTCGTCAGGATAGGTCACGGCAATCTGATACTGTTCACCTGCAAACGCTTTTACTGCCTCCAAATCTTCCCAGTAGGTCGCAAGGAAAAAATGCTCCCACTCCCCCTGCGTTTCTCTGCGTACAAAAGCGCCCAGATTTCCTGGCGTCCCTTGTGAATGTTCTGTTCCCGTCTTCTGCAGATGATTTGCAAAGCCTTCTGCATGCCTGACCGGTACGCATCCGTGCCATGTTCTGACAATCATTTCGCTATCCTCACGTTGTGAAAGGATTTTAACCTTAACATGACATTGCGGTATTAAGGATTCGTCATCGGGCTTCCGGTTCGTCATATAACGCCCACTGGACGATTAAAAGAGGATGGCCTTTGTCTGTAGAAAGTCCGGCGTGATAATCTTCCGCCTGATATATCCTTTACCGGGAAACCTGCCGGTTGAGGGATTATTCCACGCCATGTCCTTAATACTGACTCAGGGAGAGAGTTACTGATGAAAAAGTATTCGACAACGCTGATAATCATCGCTGCGCTGGGCTGCATATTAATTTTTTTTGTGTGGCGCAATGAAATCGATCGCAATACCTTTCTGACCGAACCTGTGCTCGACGCATTATGGTTTGCCGTCCTGCCGCTGGGACTGGCTCTTTTTATGATCATAAAAAAATGGGGTAAGGGAGAGTCTGTCAACGGCGTCAAGGACAACGCTAAATTGCTCGGAGGGTCCGTTCTGATCATGACCTTTTTTAGCTATATGCTGCTGACCACGGTTATCTGGTTACTTCCCGGCACCCTCAGCACGTATACCGCTTATAGCGAGTTTTCGGGCGGCGGGCGTAACGACTGTTCGGGTGTTGAGGTTAACGACCCGGACCTGCAAAGACGGATAAAGGTCTGTGAACCCGTGGGCAATTATTTTGCTGGCGGAACAGTTCGCTTGACTAAACGAAGCAATGCGGCAGGTATGAGCATTGTTAACGCCATAATTAAAGACTAAACGTCATTACGCTGCTCGTGGCCTGAGTCCCTTCAGGCCCACATGTATACTGCATGAACAGCCGTCACTGTTCCGTTAAAACTCAGAACTCCACATCCTCCAGGCTGAAGATCTCAGTCTGGTCATTGTAGGAAAAGATCTCAGCGTAGCGTCCCCAGTTAATCACGCTGTTCAGCGTCTCTTCAGCTGCACTGTCAGAGAGGAAATCTTCAAGCTCCTGTTCAAAGCGCAAACGTGGCGCACGATGTCCGGGACGTTCATCCAGAACATTTTTTATCAGCGCCGCCAGGGGAACGTAGCGCAATAGGTGAGAGGCGAACATCACTTTTCGCGGTTGCGTATCTGATCCGGCAAAGATCCGCGCAGGCGGAGTCAGGACGATATCCCCTTCGCTGACATCGGCAAATCCTAACGCCTGAAGCACCTCCGCAATCGGGAATAATTCATCCACTTCGAGATGCAGTGAACGGGCCACATCCGGCATGTCCGCCCTGCCGTGATAAGGTGCTGCCGCAAGCGTTTCGATCAGACCGGCGATGATGTTGGTCGATACCTGAGGCAGGCGGGTGCCTAACGTCAGGCTCTTTTTCACAGGATCATTAACCGATTTGGCCGTCATCCGGGTATAGACTTCATCGACCAGACGGCGGAATGCCGGATCCAGTCGATTTCGCGGATGCTTAAACGGCACCTGGATTTCGGCCATCACCCGTCCAGGGTTCGAGGACAACACCAGAATCCGGTCACACATAAAGACGGCTTCTTCAATATTATGCGTGACGATGAGCACCGACTTCATCGGCATCTGCCCTTCGTTCCACAAATCGAGTAAGTCAGTACGCAGCGTTTCAGCGGTCAGTACATCGAGCGCGGAGAAAGGCTCATCCATCAGCAACAGCACCGGGTCAACCACCAGCGCGCGCGCAAATCCCACGCGCTGACGCATGCCGCCGGACAACTCCCGTGGGTAGGCGTTTTCATAACCATCCAGACCGATGAGATCGATGGCAGCCAGGGCGCGCGTTCTGCGGTCCGACGCGTTAACACCCAGCGCCTCCAGTCCCGCCTCCACATTCTGCAAAACGGTCAGCCAGGGAAACAATGCAAAGGTCTGGAATACCATTGCCACCCCTTTGGCCGGACCGTTCAGCGGCTTGCCGAGATAATCAACCGAACCTGCACCGGGGCTGATCAGACCCGAGATAATGCGCAGTAAGGTGGATTTACCGGAGCCCGAGCGCCCGAGCAAACCCACGATCTCCCCTTCCTTCAGGGTGAGATTGACGTCATCGAGAATAAGCATCTCTTCATGATTCGTCGCATAGCCGTGTTTAATTCCCTTCACAGAGAGGACCGCTGCGCTATCTTCTGCTTTTATTTTTTGTACGTCTGCGTTCTGCAACGCCTGGCTGTTTGTCATCAGAAATCCCCTAGTTCGCGCGATATTTTGATTCAGCAAATTTGTATAAAGGTCGCCACAGCAGACGGTTGAACAGCGTGACAAACAGCGACATGACGGCTATGCCCAGGATGATTTTTGGAAAATCCCCGGCGACCGTCATCTGCGCAATATAGGCGCCCAGGCCGTGAGCTTTAACCTGGGTGCTTCCCCACTGCACAAATTCCGACACGATACTGGCGTTCCACGCCCCGCCCGACGCGGTGATAGCACCTGTGATGTAGTAAGGGAAAATGGCCGGCAGCATCACCTGACGCCACCATTGCCAGCCACGGATATGGAAATTAGCGGCCGCTTCTTTGTAGTCGTTGGGAAAAGCCGTGGTGCCCGCGATGACGTTAAACAGGATGTACCATTGCGTGCCCAGTATGATCAGCGGTGAAAGCCAGATGTCCGGATTAAGATCGAAATGGACAATCACTATCACGAAGACCGGGAACATCAGATTTGCCGGGAAGGCAGCCAGGAACTGGGCAACAGGCTGGATTTTTGCGGCCAGCGCAGGCCGCAGGCCGATCATCACCCCTAAAGGCACCCATACCAGAGATGAAATGATAATCAGCAGGGTCACGCGTAATAGTGTAATCAGGCCCGCAGTAAAGACATGTCTGACATCGTCCAGGGTGATCTGGCCCTGCATATAGGCGATTCCCCGGTAGCCGACATAGAGTGTGACGGCAATGACCAGCGCCCCCCAGCAAAAGTTAGCCAGGCGTGAGGTAATTTTGCTGTTTTTTTCCGGCAACAACTGCCTGCTGACAGGCAAACGCCAGTTGATACGCGCAACCGAGGAAAACAGCAGACGGAGTGGTTTTATAAACTGCTGAATCAGCCGGGTTCGGCGGATCAGGTCGCGCACCCAGGAGGTCGGCGCGCGTTCGGAACGGGTATTTTCCATGCGGAATCTGTCTGCCCATGCCACAAGCGGTCTGAACAGCAGCTGATCATAAGCCAGAATCACAATCACCATCGTGAGCAACACCCAGCCGACGGCGTGAATATCTTTATGCAGGATAGCCTGAGCCAGATAGCCGCCTACGCCGGGCAGCGTATAGGCATTATTACCTACGGTGATCGCTTCGGAGGCCACGATAAAGAACCAGCCACCTGACATCGACATCATCATGTTCCAGACCAGCCCCGGAACCGCGAAAGGCACGTCCAGTTTCCAGAAGCGCTGCCAGGCTGTCAGATGGAAACTGCGGGAAACTTCGGCCAAATCTTCAGGTACGGTGCGTAACGATTGATAGAAGCTAAACGTCATGTTCCAGGCCTGGCTGGTGAACAGAGCGAAGATTGCCGCCAGCTCGACGCCCAGCACCTGCCCCGGAAACAGCGCAATAAAGAAGGTCACGGTAAAAGAGATATAGCCCAGCACCGGAACGGATTGCAGGATATCGAGAATGGGTACCAGTATTTTTTCAGCACGACGACTTTTGGCGGCCAGCGTGCCGTAGATCAAACTAAATACCAGTGAGGCCAGCATAGCCACCAGCATGCGCAACGTGGTTCGCAGCGCGTAATCGGGTAAATTTTCAGGGTTAAGCGAAATAACCTGGGTTTTTAAACTTTCAATCGGCAACAACGTTTGATCAAAACCCACCGCCGCCATCGCTATCAGGCCGATGATGAGCGGGAATGCCACAACATCCCAGGCGTTGGGCATTAAACGCCTGTTGGCAGCAAGCATTGTAAACCTGAAGTTCATAGGCTCTCTCTTTAACCGATCGCTGGAGTGCAAAAATAGATACAAGGCTGGGATTATCAGGCAGGCAGATTAAACGCATCGTTGACCAAAACGCTTTTTAGATTAATTTTTTGTTACAACAGGTTAGGGCCGGTTTTTTTGAGAGAGGGAAAACAGGATGGGTGAAAATAAAATTAAAATGCCGATCATCTGAAGTGATCGGCATTTGCGTTGCCATCTTTTTTTAGTGAAGCTTCCATCGGACGCGACAATTTTATTTGTAAAGCTCAGCCGTCATGTGCACGCGGTTATTGGTGCTGGCTTCCAGAATTTTATATTGCTCATTCTGAGCATGGGCCTGAGCGGCAATTTTTGCCTGCGCGCCGTCCATGGTTAATGAGGTGACAGAAATCGTCTGAGCCAGGCTGCTAAAGGAGATCATAGACAGTGCAGCGACAGCAGCAAATGACAGTTTTTTTACAGTTTTCATGATCATCATCCTTCACATAGGGGGTTAGAAAAAATATGACCTGCGACGAGAAAATAATAATCAAGCTCATTATGACCCTGTAAACGAAATGTGCTGCGCTTGCTGCCGACCGTAAATCTTTTGTGCGCATGAAATAAAATAAGTAATACTATCAATACTTTACCCTGTGCCCAGGATGCAAAGGCAGTTATTCCGGGATATCAGGATCATCGCTGTACCGCGCGAAAGCATTCTGAACCGGTGAAAACGGTCACCCGCAATACCGATATGGACTCGCGAAAAATTAGCGGTTCATTAACTGTAATGAAACATCAATTATTTTTACATCCTTACAGGTGTTATTAAAATAATAACGTGGTATGAATCTGTTCCACTCATGTCATTACTGATTGCAGGCTCATCATGAAAACAGTGAAGGCTTATACCCTGAATGATGCACGTCTTAAGTTAACCAGCGGGAATTATAAAGGCATACTTATTGATTTTGATATCAGCGCCGATGAGTTCTTTGTGCTGCTTAACGAGTGGAAAGGCAAGAACGCGATAATAGAAAAGGTCGGCAGCCGTTTTCTGATAAAAAATACGACCCCGAATGAAACATTTATATAGTTGCTAAATTAATTTTTTCTTACGTAATGCTATTATCAGTCGTTCTGAACTAGCGGCTTTTGGTGTCCTGACGCGTGGATGTTAACTCACCTGCGACAAAAAAAACCGGAGCTCAGATGTCACTACCTCCGGCGCCTCTTCAGCCATATGGTGACCGCTGGCTATCGCTTGACCCCGAACATGCGGTGCCCAGGATTTCCAGATGCCCGTTATATCTCCGTATATCTCTTCCAGATCATCATACTTTGACCATAAACAAAGCGTCGGGCATTGAATCAGTCGCCCATTCTGACGATCGTGAAGTTCATGCTCTTTGTCTATGGAAAGACCGGCGCGATAATCTTCGATCATCCCATGTACAGTTTCGGGATCGTGTATTGCCCGCCTGAATTCAATGTACTCCGCGTCCCCCATGGTGTCAGGCTGGCCGCCATACCACCTGTCAGGATCAGCTCAAATTGCCCGCTCGGGTTTTTCTGGCTGAGCAAAGAAGAACCAGTGATACCACTGTCGATCACTGCTTCAGAAAGGGTGATTTGTGTATGCGTAAATCCCTCGAACATTGTGAGTCCCCGCGCCAGGAATTTGTTGAAAATTATAGGCTAAGATCCGGAAATTTCTCTTATTACCGCGACCGAATGATGAAGTTTCTGGAGCAATTCATACCCCCTGAGTATACCTGTTTGTGTTAAAACATTGTTTACAAACAACGATGCCTGAAACCTGATGGAGCGAAAATGAGAACACAGAAGCGATGTATGGGATATGTGGCCATCGTGGTTGATGACTATGACCGGGCTATTGAGTATTACACTGAAAAGCTGGGTTTTACTCTTGTTGAAGATACACCGCAGTCGGGTAAACGCTGGGTTGTCGTCACACCGCACCCGGAAAGCGACTGCAATCTTCTTCTGGCTCGCGCTTCTAATGACAGACAGGAAAGTTTCATCGGCAATCAATGTGGCGGAAGAGTCTTTCTTTTTCTGCAAACAGATGATTTCTGGCGCGACTACGAAGCCATGAAATCGAAAGGCGTGACATTCTGCCAGGCGCCTCGTGAAGAGGAATATGGCACGGTGGTGGTATTTGAGGACCTATATGGTAACCGCTGGGATCTCTATCAGAACAGGCAGAATTAACAACCCATTTCAGCAGCCCATCAGGCATAACGTTAAGCTATTAACTGCACGAACCTGCCGGGATATTTCCGGGCTGAGATAAGCGCTTTGAATTACCGTCTGAGTTGTCTGCTATCAGAAAGCGCTAGCGAACATGCGAACACTGATTGATAACAGACCTGATTTCATCAGAAGCTGCAAAAGTCAGTCCTGCGGTCTGTCTGCCATTTTCAGCTGCGCCCTGCCATTATAAAACCGGCGGTAGGACAGGTAGACCGCGATGATCGTTGACAGGCTGGCGGTCCCGATCAGCATAAACGTCACCATAATCTGATACTTAATCGCCTTGAGCGGATCGATTCCTGCGAAGATCAGTCCGGACATCATCCCCGGCAGGCTGACCAGCCCGACAGTTTTGGCGGCATCCACAGTGGGAATCATTGCGGTGCGGATACTGTCAGCGATAATGCGTCCCGACGACAGCTTCACCGATGCGCCCAAGCTGAGCATCTCCATGATTCTCTGGTGATTGTCACTGAAACGCTGGTTCAGATTGCTGTAACAGAGCCCTACCGCGACCATGGCATTACCGGCGATCATGCCTGAGATGGGAATAACCTGCATCGGCACAAATGCTATGGCGCCGCTCAGCACCAGAATAGTCAGCGTGATGACGGTACCACTGAAGATAGCGACAAAGGATATCGCAAAGGCATTGTCGATATTCCGGCCGCGCTTGCGTGCGTTGAGCGCAGCATTCACGCAGATAAACAGCACCATCAACACGGTCAGCCAGCTGTTATTGATGTCGAAAATCGACTTCAGCACAAAGCCGACAATAATCAGTTGAATAATCGCCCGGCAGACACTCCAGATAATATCCTTGCCCATACCGAGTTTTTCTTTCTGGCTGATAAGCAGCGCGATAACGACCAGCGTCAGCGACAGCATCAGAGAGGTGTCACTGATATTATGCTGATTCACGTGCATTCTCCTTTTCGGGTGGCTCAAGGCGAAGCACCTGCTCAGCCTGCTGAATATCGTTAACGTCATGGCTGATCCGCACCACGGCCACCTTCTCTTCCGCTGAGATCCGGTGAATCAATGAAAGCACGGCCAGTCTGTTCTCTTCATCAAGGGCGCTGGTGACTTCATCCAGTAACAATACCTGAGGCATAAACTGCAGATTTCGGAGCAGCCCGACGCGTTGTTTTTCTCCCCCAGACAGTTGTTCAACCGGTGTATTCAGCATGTCCGGTGAGAGGTTTACGCTTTCCAGCGCAGCGACCATTTTGTTCTGCTGAGGTTTCAGGCGGCGAATCTGCCAGGGCAGCACCAGATTGTCATAAACCGTCTGACCGAACAGTTGCGGCGTCTGAAAACAGTACGACACCTGCTGGCGATACTCTTCGGCTTTCAGCGTGACGATGTCACTGCTCCTGAAGAGAATTCGCCCGGAAATCGGCGTGATGAGGGAAGCAAGGATTTTCAGGAAGGTGCTTTTTCCGCTGCCGGATGGACCGGTGAGTAACACGCTATCGCCCTGATGTAACTGCAGGGATACCGGGCGCAGTAGCTGACGGTCCCCGACTGAAAAAGCGACGTCCTGCACATCCAGCAGGGGTAATACATTGTCCATATTTACGCCTCAGGACCTTTAAAGAGTGATTGGGGTTTTGTATCTGGCAGCACCAGGCACTGCGAGACATAAGATAAGGTATTCCGGTGTCCTGGTTAACTTCTGAGTCAGAAAATGATTGGGTTAGCCCTGCGCGAGAAGCGGAGTGGTTAAAACAGGGTGGCAGACCCGCTGCCACCCGATCATTATTTGTTTTTCCAGCTTGTGGAAACAGGGTTCGTGACGGTGTTCTTTTCCTGCGTATAGGTGCCGTTCTGCTGCGCGATGGCCTCGCCGGTGTCCACAATCGCATTCTGAATAAAGACGTTCTGCCTGTCACTTTTGATAAAGGTTAACTGGTGAAAGGCGGTTTTATTGCCCCAGTCAGCAGAAGGCAGGGAAATAAAACGCACGGTGAAGGTTTCATCATCAAACTTACCCTGCATGACGTAAACGCCGTAGTGGTTTTCGCCCTGAGAAATGATCTTATAGGTGCCGTTATCGTAGTAATAAATCTCAGCATCGGGGAACGGCTTTTTGTCATACATTTTACGGTAGTGCAGCACCTGTTTAATGGTGGGCTGGCCGAAACTGACGTTGAGATTTTTACCATCTGCCGATGTCGTCAGACCTTCAGCATGAACACTGCTCATCAGCATTAACAGGCTGGTCGTGACCATTGCGGTTGCTTTCACTCTCTTTCTCCTTATCGGATTACGGGATAACAAGCGTAAGACACTCAGGAACTTACACGGCAGCGAGTGTCTGTTGAAGAGGCAGTTAACACCTTATTACACATTGTTATAATCACGATAAGTGACCATAGGGTTGCAGCCTGGCATGCCGGGTTAAACAGGCCCGGCTATCGGTTTATGACAAAACAGCTTAATTCAGCAATCCTGCCCCGACATTCACCGACAGACCCAGAATAGCCAGATTAAAAATAAAAGAGATTACAGACTGCAGCAGTGCCAGTTTACGCATCTCTGTCGTACCGGTGGCGACATCCGCCGTTTGCGAGGCGACGGCGATCGTGAATGAAAAGTAGAGGAAGTCCCAGTAACCGGGATTTTTTGTTTTGTCCGGGAAGATCAGCGGACTCACATCGTTATTCCGATAAAGATAATGCTGATGGGCATAATGCATCGCAAACGCGCTGGGCAGCATGGCCCACGAGGCAATCAACGTCATTGCTGTCAGCAACAGATGCAGCAGTCGCGGGGTGTCGGAGAGCCCTTTCAGCGTGGGTAGTTCGCTCAGGATAGCCACAATGCTGACCATACAGGCGACGATCACCATCCCCAGTACCAGCGCGGCACTCTGGTCCTGTTGCTGGGCAATCCGCTTGATCCCAGCTGCATCGGTGCGCAGCATGCGAAACCAGAGAATACCGAGATAGAGCCAGGCCCAGACGTTCCAGCTAATCAACAAACGCTGCATCTGCCCAAGCTTATCAGAGATCAAAAAATAGCAAATCAGTCCGGCTGTGATAGAGAGCAGCAGACGCAGGCGCGCATAAAGCGTCGAAGTTAAAGATGTCGGCATCGTAAAACCATTGTGGTTTAATCGGAGTGATCTCTACTGTAGCTAAAATCAGGTGCAAATCATGGACAAAGAATCAATTCTTACACTTTTAAAGTACAAACGATGGATCGATGCCGAAACGCTGAAAAGTATCAAAGAGGTCAGCGCAACGGCTTATGCAGAAAAACGTCACCTGATGCTGAGATTAATGAATCATATCTTTGTCACCGATACGATATTCAAAGCGAATATTACGGGACAATCGCACGGGTACACTGCGCTCAATACGCCCGAAACGCCGACGGTTCAGGAACTGGAGGCCAGAATGGACGAATGCACCGACTGGTATATTAACCACCTGACTTCCATGACGCCGGCCGATTTAGCAGAAACGATTACGTTCCGTTTCGTCGATGGGGGTGACGGGAAAATGAGTGCCTCAGATATGCTGAATCATGTGCTTCTTCATGGTACTTACCATCGTGGGGCGGTCGGCTGGCTACTCTCGGAATGCGGCAGTGTTCCGCCGAAAGATGTGCTGACCGTTTTTCTGCGGGATCATAATCACTGAGTCGCACGTTCTCAGGATCATCATTTCACCTCTGCCTAAAGCGTTTCGGGGCGTCATCAGGGGCACTGACTGCTGAACTACATCAGCATGATGCCAAAGCGTTTCAGAAGCAGCGCCCAGAGCGCGAAGAGAACGACAGTAATCGCACAGGCGATTAGCAGTGTCAGCCAGAAGCCGGCGCGCTGATAGAGGAAGGGAAACAGAATAAACATCGGCAGCGTCGGGATCACATACCAGAAGGTGTACCAGGCATGCGCACTGATTTTTTCCTGAGTCTGCCCTTCCAGCTTCATCCAGATCAGTACCAGCACGGTGACCATAGGCAAGGCGGCGAGCAGGCCGCCCAGACGATCGCTGCGCTTAGCGACTTCTGATATCAGTACAACCATAAAAGCCGTGATGGCGTATTTCGATAGTAACCAGAGCATGATTTTCCCTTAATTCCTGTTTATCCGACAGACGGGTACCGGAACATTAACGATTACCCGCTCTGGTTTCTGAATCACCCGGTTACGGCATCATCCTGCGCAGCGTGTCATCTTTCATAAAATAGTGATGGAATAACGCCGCTACCGCGTGCAGACCAATTAACCAGTATCCTAACGGGGCCAGAGTTTCGTGCCAGTCAATCAGCATACTGGCCGTGGCGGGATCCGGAATCGTCGCAACCGGCATGTTTATCCCGAACAGCGCCCAGTCCTTGCCACGCAGGTAACGCGAGCTCAGCCCAAGAATCGGTAAGACGACAAAAAGTGCATAAAGCAGTGTATGCACCAGGTGCGAAATCCCCGTCTGCCAGCGCGCAACAGGTGGTGTGATCGGCGGAGTTTTTGTCCGGGTGCGCAGAAAAAGACGAGCCATCATTAACATCATCACGCAGAAGCCTGCGGAGAAGTGCGTGATCATGACCACATTGCGCTGCCAGGTTCCCTTGTCTGCCATCCAGCGCAGCTCAATCGTGGCGTAGGCCACGATGATCAGCAAAACCGTCAGCCAGTGAAAAAGGATTTGCGAACCTCTGTATTTCTTCAGCATAGATAAACTCCCGTCACTATTTTTTTGCGTCACTATACCAGCAAATTATTAGATAATTATTAGGCGTTTACTTGTTACACATGACAGGTCTGGTTACGTAATCATTCTGGTTAATCTGAACCACAATACCAGACTAAAATTCCACAACTTCAGGAATCAGACGTGAAAACATTTACGATACGCCGCCTTAACGAAAGTGATGTGGACGATTTCAGAAGAGTCAGACTGGAAGCGTTGCGTCTTCATCCTGAAGCGTTCGGAGCTTCCTGGGAAGAGTGGAGCCTGAAGCCCGATCAATTCTTCGCTGAACGTTTGCGAAACAATGTTGTGTTTGGGGGATTCGACCTGAATAACACCCTGCAGGGCATAATGGGTTTACAGTTTAATACCGCCCCCAAACTGAGTCATGTTGCCACACTATGGGGAATGTATGTGCGGGCGGAGATGAGAGGTTCCGGGCTGGCATCAGGGCTTATAGCGGCAGCACTTGAGGCTGGAAAAGAGGTCAGAACCCTGCAGCTATCGGTGGTTACCACAAATCAGGCTGCCTGTGCGCTTTATCGTTCTGCCGGTTTCACTGAATGGGCGACCGATACCGGAGCGCTCTGTGTTAATGGGGTGTTTTATGACGAGTTTCTGATGAGGCGGGATTCGGTAACAGGCAGGTAAAGAAGCCCTGATGCTGAAGATCCGATAAGTGTTTTATCCCACCGACTCTGACGCAAATCAGGCTCTTTACACACTGGCTTCCTGAGCCGCCAGCACTATCCGTGTCAGAGAGGGGTTATTTCAGACAGCGATAAATCCTAATCTTAACCTAATGTTCATTCTGTAAAATGTCGAAAGCACGCTGCTAAGGCGCTGCATGCTTGTGTAAATACATTCCTCGCTGGAACGATTAGTCTGCCTTATGCTTGACTTTATTTAAGTCAAATCCACGGCCTGTCGCCAGGACTCACACACGCTTCGCTTATAAATAGTGCCACCCTAAACTGGAGTTAAGATAACGCGCGTTATCGTAACCTTAGAGATCTACATTTCTCATTCAAAAACAGTAACTTCTCCTCTGATTAGAGTTCGCCTATGCTGGCTGCTCACTACGTTTTGCGTCAGAGGGATTTGCTATGTTAAATGTGCCCGCAACCTACAGTGCAGAAGCTGTTGAGTGCCTTTATGAAGTCATCGACATTCTTAACCTGAATGGCGCACGCTGCCACGTTATCTTTGACAGTCAGGCATCTCGCGCCGCGGTCATTGAAGCGGATACGACAGAGGAACTCGGCGAAATGCGCCACCCTGTGCTGGCGGTGCTGGAGATGGAGCGCGTGACCAGTATTAACACCATACTTCGCATTAAATCGTTCTGGACCGATTCGGATGGCGCTCACCGGGAGGTGGAATCTGGCAGCCTGGCGAAAGCGTTGTATAAAGCACTGACGATTAAGAAGCAGATTACGCTGGTGGGATTGTAAGGCGTTCTGAATGCCCGCGCCGTGCGGGCTTTTTCTGACGTGTAAACCGTCCCTTCTTTTCGAGCCCTTTTGGTTCAGATAATGCATTTATCCGCAGAGTGGCCCCCTCTGACAGGCTCACACTCCCATTGAACCTGCCCATCATTCTCTTTTAATCAACACCGCTCAGCGCATGAGCATCCCAGGCTTTCATTGCGGATGATACCGCCGCATCGAGTTCTTCACCCGTTGCTCCGTCCCGGGCTTCCGTTGACAGGCCGAGTTCAAAACTGTGAAGAGTGAGAGCCAGCGCCCGCACGTCTGTCCCGGAAGCCAGATGTCCCCGTTCTTTTGCTCTCGTCACACATCGTAAAAAGCCTGACCGGGTACGATCGCGTTGCGCTGTCAGTATCTTACGGATGTGCTCGTTCGCAGGCGAACAGGTATTTACGGATAGTGCAATCAGGCAACCGCTGGGATGCCCCTGCTCTGTCTGCATTCTGGCGGAAGCACGCAGTGCCCGTTCAATTGCATCACGGGGTGCAAGCGTGTCGTCCCACAGGCAATCATTAACCTGGCCGTAAGTCGCCATATAGCATTCAACCACCTCTTCAAACAGCGCCTCTTTCGAACCAAACGCGGCATAAAAACTCGGTGCGGTGATGCCGTTACCGAGGTTCGACTTGAGCATGGCAAGCGAGGTTGACTCGTAGCCGTGCTGCCAGAAAAGCGCCATCGCCTGGCGAATTGCCTCATCCCTGTCAAATGTCCGTGGACGTCCCATCTGTGCCATATCCGCTCCTGTTTTCGCTGATCGGAGATAAATACTAATCGATACATATGTGCTTGACAAGCCGCAGGGTGGCCTATAGTTTCAAATATATATACCGATCGATATATATCAGGCAGCCCGTTATCAGACTGGCCTCGCAGACTTTAAACGCTAAAAAACTTAAAAAGGTTCCAACGTGCACGCCAATACCGCATTCAGTGAAACCACAACTCAACGGGGTCTGCCCCTGGCTTCCCTGCTGGCCTTTGCCCTGACAGGCTTTATCGCCATCCTGACGGAAACCCTTCCGGCGGGTCTGCTTCCGCAAATCGGCGCGGGTCTTGGCGTTTCTCAGGTGATGGCAGGTCAGCTGGTCAGCATCTATGCGCTGGGATCGCTGCTCGCGGCGATCCCTTTGACGGTGCTGACCAGTGGGTGGCGACGTAAAAAAGTGCTGCTGCTTGCCGTCGGGACCTTCCTGATTTTCAACACCATTACCACCCTTTCGTCCAGCTACTGGCTGACGATGGCGGCCCGATTCATGTCGGGTGTAGCGGCAGGACTTGCATGGGGAATTCTGGCGGGGTACGCGCGCCGCCTGGTTCCGGCTGAATTGCAGGGCCGCGCTCTGGCGATTGCGATGGTCGGGATACCGGTTGCTCTGTCGGTGGGAACCCCGGCAGGTGCATGGCTGGGTAGCATGATGGGATGGAGAGTGCCATTTGGGATCATGGCAGCACTGGCCGTGATTCTCTTTATCTGGGCATGGATTGCAGTTCCTGATCTGCCGGGACAGCAGACTGACCGACGCCTGCCGGTATGGCAGGTTTTCCGGATGCCCGGCGTCAGGCCTGTACTCGCGGTTATCTTTTTATGGATGACGGCACACAACATTCTTTATACGTTCATCGGACCGTTCCTGCAGTTGTCGGGGCTGGCCGGAAGCGTCGGGCTTATCCTGCTGATTTTTGGTCTTGCGGCACTGGCCGGCATCTGGATCACCGGCATGCTGGTGGATCGCCATCTGCGCCTTCTGGTTCTGCTTAGCCTTGCGGCACTGGCGGCGGTTTCTGTGGCGCTGACAGCGGGCATGCGGGAACAGGTTGTGGTGTTTGTGGCCGTCATTGTATGGGGATGGTCGTTTGGTGGTGCATCAACTCAGATGCAGACGGCCGCCGCCGATTCTGCAGGCAACCATGTCGATGTCGTTCAGGCGATGGTGACCACGGCATGGAATCTGGCCATCGCCAGCGGCGGCGTCATTGGCGGTCTGCTTCTCAATAACGCCAGTGCAGGATCCTTTCCCTGGGCGCTGCTGGCCTTTATGACTGTTGCGTTTATCATCGCCTGGAGTGCGAAACAACAGGCCTTCAGGCCCGGTGCCAGAGGCAGTTCAGTAAAAGAGTGAATGTGAGGGGCATCCGAAATGGACGCCCCGTTTTGGCATAAGCTGCTTCAGACCTACTTCACCAGCTGCGCACTGTAATTAGCGGGCACCCAGCGATAGGCGTTACCCTCATGCTGAACATGGCCCAGGCCAGGGAAAGCGATATGCGCGGCAGCCACCCAGTAGCCCTGGTCGGCAGCCTGTTGCAGTACCCTCTCACGTGTAGCAATAGCCTGCTTCTGATTAACATCAAAGTGAATAGCCACCTCAGGATCGGGCATTTGTACTGCTTTGGCATGGACGATATCGCCCCAGAGCACCAGTGTCTGTCCTTCACTCTCTACGCGATAAAGTACGCTGCCCGGCGTGTGGCCGGCTGTCGACTCTGCACGAATCCCTGTCGGTAAGGTGGCTGGCGCGATAAACGTTTTGAGCAGCCCGGCGTTGATAACCGGGCGAAGCGTCCGTTCAGATTCTGCAAAAGTATGTGCCTGGCTGGCCTCCACCCGGCTGACCTTAGCCGGATTAAGCCAGAAATCGACATCCCGTTTATCCACGTAAACTTCAGCGTTTGGAAAAGCAGGCTTGCCCGCACGCATCACACCGCCAGAGTGATCGGCATGGATGTGAGTCAGAAGTACAGCATCGATCGACGCTGCCGGATAGCCCGCTGCGGCAAGGTTAGTCAGCAGATGTCCGCCATTGTGGCCGAAAAGCTCACCCGCTCCGGTATCGACTAAGATGCGTTTTTTGCCATCATCGATAACGAAGGCATTGATGGAGGTTTCGGCCTGCGGCGTCATCGCATCTCTGGCCATCGCTTTGCTGAGTTTGTCCGGCGAAATGTTAGTGAGTAATGTATTGAGGGGCACCGTGACCGTGCCGTCGGAAACGGCGGTTATACGCAGTTTGCCCAGCTTCATGCGGTAATAACCCGGCGCCTGCTGATCCAGTGCAGACGGCTGAACGGCCGCATGGACCGGACTGAATGCGATAAGTGAAGCGACCAGCATCAGTAAAATTTTCATCATTTCCTCTTCCTAAAGTTTCATCACAACGTGGGTGGCAGTATCCTGACGCAACCTGTATCACTCAAATTGATTAAACTGATGCTCACTATCAGAGAAAATGATTTTCATCGTATAGACCTGAACCTGCTGACGGTGCTGCTGGTTCTCAGGCGGGAAGGCAGCGTATCGCGTGCAGCAGAAAAGCTGCATCTGGGGCAACCTGCGGTGAGTAATGCTCTGGCCCGGTTACGGGTCATGTTCAGCGATCCACTCTTCGTGCGCACGGCGAAGGGCATGGAGCCGACCCCGCGAGCTGAAGCGCTGATCGCTGAACTGGGTCCTTTAATGGCGCAGATGCAGAATGTACTTTTTCAGCCCGCCTCCTTCTCGCCTTCGGAGGCAACGCATGTTTTTCGGCTGGGAATGAGCGACTGGGTTGAACGCTGGCTCATGCCAGAACTGTATGCGCACTTTACGCGCACCGCACCGGGCATAACACTTCAGATTACGGCCAGCGATCCCTTCCGGGATGCGGAGCTGGTCGCACGTGGCGAGATTGATCTCGCCATTTCAGTGGGCAACAGCACGCCCGCCACGCTGCAACGTGAGAAGATCGTGTCACATAACTTTTGTACGTTGTGGCACCCGCAACAGCTTTCGTTGCCTGCGCCGCTGACGCTGGAGGATTACGTGGCGCATGATCATCTGCTGGTTTCTTATCGTGGGGCGACCTGGAGCGCTATCGATGACGCGCTTGCGGCTTCAGGAAAAGCACGTTCGATTCGCTACGTCACGCCGCATTTTTCCTCTCTGCCGCCACTGCTGGCGCGCATGCCCGCGTTAGCCACGGTTCCCGCCGGGCTGGCGGATGACTGGATCGCCCATTACGGTTTATGTTGCAGTCCTGTGCCGGTGGCAACACCGAAGATCGCCCTTTCGCTGCTCTGGCATAAACGTTTTGATAACGATATGGCGCTTCGCTGGCTGAGAGAGGAGCTGCGAAGCGTGATGACAGATCGGACCTGAGTCAACTACGGGGTCATTATTTGCTGACTAATCCATTCGCGGAATATCTGCATCGACTGGGTCATTTTTCTGGCTCTCTGCCACGTTAACCAGTACCCATCCTGACTGGAGTAAATATTAAAAGGTCTGGCGAGCAAGCCTTGTTTTATTTCCGGTTGAAACATGACATCCGGAGCCAGTGCTACGCCACCGGTAATCATGACGGCATCAATAATAAGGCGTGAAGAATCGAAAACAGGTCCATTAATTCTGAACGGAGGGATACCTGCTGCAGCAAACCAGTTATCCCACTCTTCAATACGATAAGAACGTAATAAAGTCTCGCCAGAAATATCGCCAGGTTTGAGTAGTCTCTTTGCGGTCTCAGGCCGACACAACAGGGTAAGCGGCGCATCCAGAAGAAGTTCGTTATGCGATGAAGTCCAGTTGCCAGAACCGTATCTTATAGCAAAATCGACACCCTCTCCGGCAAGGCTTACAACGTTATTATTTGTCTGGATACTCAGTTCGATAGCAGGGTGTCTCTGCTGGAAGTCTTCAATTTTCGGTAAAAGCCAGCCCAGCGCAAACGTGCCTACACAGGAAATCGACAGTGCTTCCCTGACCTTTCCTCCTTCGAACTGACGGTACGCCTTTTCAATACGATGAAATTCTTCAGAAATTTTTGAGAAAAGTAGCCGGGCCTCGTCGGTCAGCTCAAGGCCCCGGGGAAGCCTTTTGAACAAAACCACCCCTAATCGTTCTTCAAGCAGCCTGACCTGCTGACTGACCGCCGCCTGAGAGACGAAAAGCTCCATGCCAGCCCTCGTGAAATTGAGGTGGCGGGCAGAAGCCTCAAAAGCTCGCAGCGCATTGAGCGGGATATCACTTTTCACATCAGACCCCAGAAATTCTTATGACTGTCATCAATTTATACCGTTTTTTCTTAAAGTGAAATTCATTTATTTTGGAGCACGTAATTTAAGGGGTGCGAAGTTATTCCCGCGAATTTTAATTTACCCCCATGATGTTTTTTTATTTCAGAATAAGGTGGTTCATGATGATAAATTTTAAAGCAAGCCTGACCAGTATGTTACTGCTCGCCGCAACAGGTTGTTCATTATCAGCCTATGCTGCTTTTGACCAGCAGACGTTAAAAAGCCAGTTTGAGACACTGGAAAATAAATCAGGTGGACGACTCGGCGTAACGGTCATTGACACCTCCGATGGTTCAACATATTCATGGCGTGGCAATGAAAGATTCCCACTGTGCAGTACAAGTAAAGTAATGGCGGTTGCAGCGATATTAAAGAAAAATGAAAGTGACCCTGCTTTGCTTGATAAAAAGATTCATATAAACAAAAGTGACATGGTTAATTACAACCCCATCACCCAGAAGCATATCGGCTCATCCATGACCGTTGCTGAGTTGAGTGCTGCGGCGCTGCAATACAGTGACAACGCCGCGATGAATAAATTACTCGCCTATCTGGGTGGCCCGCAGCAGGCAACCCAATTTGCCCGAACAGCAGGCGATAAGGCTTTCCGTCTGGACAGAAAAGAACCGGAGCTTAATACGGCCATGCCGGGTGATGCGCGTGATACCACGACCCCTTTAGCGATGGCTGACACGCTTCGCAAACTTGTTCTGGGAACCGCTCTTAAAGAAGAGCAGCGAACCCGGCTGTCAGAATGGATGAAGGGCAATACTACAGGTGTAAACAGTATTAAAGCGGGCCTGCCGGCTGACTGGATAGTGGCAGATAAAACAGGCAGTGGTGACTACGGCACAACGAATGACATTGCCGTCATCTGGCCAAAGCATCACGCCCCCATCGTTCTCACAACTTACTTCACCCAACCTGTTAAAGACGCAACCGCGCGCAAAGATGTACTGGCAAGTGCGGCAAAACTGGTCGCAGACGCCATCAGTAAATAACGCGTCTTCCGCAGATAATCGGCTCAGCGTGAGCCGATTATCTGGCTTTCGCCCCTGAGCCGTGAACGCTTCATCCGGACAACTTCACCTGGCGTATTCCCGGCCAGACATGCCAGGCAACATGGATGACGAAATATCCAGACGCGCCTTTGCCGGGTGGCTTAAGCTGCTTTGCTTAGCGATTAAATCTTTCAATCGCGCTGTCAGTGACAGGCGTAAACAGTGACACGAGCGTGCCTTCCGGGTCGCGAAGTTGCAGTGTCCGGTTTCCCCAGGGCATGACCCTGGGTTCGTGAACGAATTCAATACCCTGCATTCTTAGCCTGTTGAAATGATAGTTTACATCGGTAACGTAGAATTCGATTATGGCGGTTTCATTAGAGGCCGCCTTTGCACATCCCGCCCTGAAAAGCGGGACGGTCTCTTCGCTTCCAATAGCGATTGCAGCACCTGGCATGACAATCTCAGCAAAAACAGGGGCAAGCCACTGGGCGCGGCATTCAGTGATAAATTCGTAGAATTCAACGACCCCGGCCATGTCTTTTACAATCAGTCTTACTGAAGCTAATTTCATTGCTTACTCTCCGAACGATGGCATAAAGGATGTCAGTAGCTATCATCGTTCAACCCTACTGACACCGTTATGGCAACAGGAAAAAAAATGAGGCGCGCAGACAGGCTTTTCCAGATAATTCAGATACTTCGCAGAACTCACTTTCCCGTTACAGCGGCTAAGTTAGCAGAGGAGCTTGAGGTATCTAAGCGTACTGTCTACAGAGATATGGCGGATTTGGCTGGGCAACGCATTCCTGTGGCGGGAGAGGCGGGAACAGGCTATGTACTGAGTTCAGATTATGATATGCCACCCTTGATGTTTACAGCGGAAGAGCTTGAGGCTGTCTTTTTAGGCATTGAACTCGTTAAACAACTCCCTGATGCCACCCTTGCTCATAATGCGAATGATGTATTAGCTAAAATCACATCGGTCATTCCGAAAAAACTTATGCATTTACTGACTGAGTCAACGGTTGCTATTAAACCTGATATCCGGGAAATCAGTAAATCTGACACACGTGAAATCCGCGCGGCAATACGCAATGAACGTAAAATTTTTATAGAATATCGCGCTGCAGATGGAAATATTTCTGAAAGAGTTATCTGGCCCATCGTCCTCGGATACGACTTTTCACATAGCTTGCTTATAGCCTGGTGCGAAAATAAGAAGGATTTCAGGCATTTCCGTATAAGCCAGATAATGAAAATTACTGTCATGAATGACAGCATCCGCACAGACAGGAAAAGCCTGAAACTTCAATGGCAAAGATGGCGATCCACCCAGACCTCACAGTCCGACATCCTGTAGAAAACCGATTTAACGTCTGACGCTTTCAATCTTAATTGTCTTAAATTTAAACGGCAAAATAGTTTAACAGGAAGTGGCTTTCACACCGGGAAATGCCCCCCCCCTGTCTATGTTGAGGAATTTCTGATGCTTATTTAATGCCATTTTATTCAGAAATAATTCCACTCAATATCAGTTCAAGACCTCGTTCATACATAAGTTCTTTATCGGCTATAAAGAACTGACTACGCCTGTTCAATTCCGTCAGCGAGCCTTCCTGTTGTTCTTCAAGGACAAAACCAACTGTGAATTTTGATGCTGTCATCAACGCGAGTTTCGCATCATTTTCATCGATCCCCTGCCCCACCAGAAAGCTTATCTTCTGTTCAAGCCGTCCGCTGTCGTCACCAGGCACATGAAAAGCATGGAGGCGGGCACCATCACGGTAGAGAAGCAAAGTATGACGAAATGACTTCAGATTGTTTATAAGCCATGTTTTTACGTCCTGACCCTCTTCAGGCAAGGGAAAATTCCAGTGAGTTTGCATGGCGGCTTCGGCCATGGCTTGCAGTAGCCTGTCTTTATTTTTGAAATGCCAGTACAGAGCCGGCTGCTCTACACCCAGCTGCTTCGCAATTTTTCTGGTACTGATGCCATCAATTCCTGCTTCATTCAGCAACACCAATGCTTCCGTAACGATTTGGTCAGCGCTCAAAATTTTTTTCATAGATCTCCCAACTTATCAGTGATAAGTTCTAATTTATCAGTGATAAGCTTACCATGTTTTGTTATCCCGGATTCAAAAACGGGGGGTATTATGTCAAATGAGCATCTGAATGAAACAGGGGTTTTAATCACTGGAGGGGGCATTGTGGGACTTTCTGCGGCCCTCTTTCTGCACCAGAACAATGTGCCATTCATCCTGATTGAAAAAAATCCATCGCTGTCGATGCTGCCTCGTGCGAGAGGGTTTTCAGCCAGGACGATGGAGTTGTATCGCAGTGTGGGACTGCAGCAAGCCATCGAAAAACAGGCACTGAAGGCATGGAAGCAAGGCACATTTGGGGGAGCAAGGCGCGGCAAATCAATGCTGGATTCACTCTCGCTCAGTGAAGCTGACGTTCAGCGCTTACACTCGGAAGCGGATCCGTCACCCTGCATGTTAACCGCCTGTCCTCAGACGCTGATTGAGCCAGTGCTCTATGACGCGTTGCTGGACAGAAAACAAAATATACATTTTGGCTGGGAACTCATCGAAATTACCCAGCATAAGAGCGGTGTCACCGCCAGAGTCAGGGATTCTGAGGGGGCATTGCATCAAATCAATGCCAGCTTTCTGTTTGCCGCAGACGGCGCGCGCAGTTCAATCCGAAGCGCATCAGGTATTCAGCGAAAAGGTATTGAAGCCAGCAGACACTACCTGAACATTTTTTTTGAAGCAGACCTGACTGATGATGTATGCGGTAAAACATTCAGCCAGTGCGAAGTAAGCAATGACACTGTTAAGGGTCTGTTCCTGTCGATGAATAATACGACGCGCTGGTCTTTTCATCTGGATTATGACCCTGATAAATGTCATCCGGAACAATGGGATGACAACACGCTGATATCCGCTCTGCGCAGCGCTATCGGTAAAGATTGTGAAATTAAAGTATTCGCTCGCTCCCCCTGGAATACGCGTGTCAAAGTGGCTAATGCCTACCGGAGAGATCGAATTTTTCTGATGGGAGACGCAGCGCATGTCATGCCACCCTGGGGGGGATTTAACGCCAATACGGGCATTGCCGATGCTCATAACCTGTGCTGGAAAATCGCCCATGTTTTAGCAGGGAAAGGTGATGAATCCCTGCTTGATACCTATGAAACGGAAAGGCTGCCGGTGGCGGAAAGAAACGGCAAACAGGCCTGGCTCAGAACGGATTTTGATGCGCGTTTCCAGATAAAATCCCCGGGCAACGCCGGTTATTTCAATGACATTATTGATTATAATGAACTTCACATGCGTTATGAGTATGCCCGAAACAGGACAGTTGAAAAATTACTCTGTCAGCCAGGCACCAGATTTCCGCATCTGTGGGTTCTTTACTGCGGTAAAACTATTTCCACTCTCGATTTATTCGACACTGAGTACGTCAGATTAGGTGGACCAGACTCGTATGCCCTCGGTCAGGAGTGCTTTTACAGATTTGGTCATGAGTTAATCCCGTGTGAAGAACCAGCATCATGGCATTCGCTGACAGGCTTAGCTGATAATCAAACTATTCTGGTCAGACCCGACGGCTTTATAGTCTGAAGACCAAAAGATTTCCGGCAAGGATACCCCCCTTTTTTGCTCCGGCAGCAGAGATAAGCACTGAAAGTTTCTTATAAATTAATGCGGTTGCGTATTTCCTGAATAAATGATGAATCCAGGAACGAATGTCTATGAAGCATATTCAGAATTCAGGATTACTTAAATTAGAGAAGACGATAGTGGGGGTTTTCTCCGCCTGGTTTACTCTCTACTCTGCTGCTGCGCTTGAAACGCGTAGTGATCCACACGTTCATAATATCGATATTTATCGTAACAAAACACGATGCCCGCAAAGGATCGCAAACGGTCTGAGCCCTGCAAGGCTTACATTGCATAATTTGTACAGTGGGGAAGATGAAAAAGGGAAACTCAACCCAGAATGGAGATGTCCCGGTTGCCAGGTATCTTTATGGCAGGAGGATTGTCATATTCTCAGGCCCGCATCCGGAAGCGGATGAGACCTGAAGTGATAATTCAAATCTGACCGCTCTTCAGCAGGAAGTCAGTTGTTTCGTATTCAGAATGACGTCGCTACAGGCAGGCACTGAAATTTGTACCCGGAACACCAGAAACCGGCCGCTATTTCATATCTGAATTTTTCAGGCTACTCTTTTTCGCTGAACCAGTCCTGAAAACCGGATAGTGCGGCAGGCATTATGTCGCGGGCGCGTTCCATGATGAGGGTTTCCGCATAGCGTAAACCGTTTAGCGGATGCGACGCCTCGCATAAAGCCAGTGCCATGTCAGAAGCATCAAGCATGGCCAGGTTGACGCCCGTGCCAACAGGTGGCATGAGGTGAGCCGCATCTCCGATCAGCGTAATGCCCGGACGCGGTACCCAGCCAAAATCCACGGGCAGGCTATAAATCGGACGCCTGACGTAGTCGCCGGTCGCGTTGATGACTGCCTGCAGGGAAGAATCCCAGCCGTTGTAACTGTTGCGCACATAGGCGGTTATGTCCTGCCGCAGGACAATCTGATCGAGGATATCAGCATCACGCTTCATGGCCGCATAAACGCAAATCCGTCCTCCTCCATTACGTTGTGTCACCAGAGCCTCCGTGCCGCCAAAGCTGAAAGCCGTTCCTTTTCCTGCAATGCGATTGATATGGCCGGAGGGTTCATTTATCCAGCCCTCAAAGAACGTTATGCCTGCGTAACGTGGGCGTTCCGGCGTCAGATAAGATCTGACCCGCGACCAGGCCCCATCGGCACCAATGACAATGTCCGCTTCATAGCGCCTGCCGTTTCTGAACATCAGCCCATGGTTTTTTTCCAGGCCGTAGTCCACATAATGAAGCTTATGGCCCCATTGGAGGGTTTCTGGGGTGAGTGCGTTCCGGAGAAGCGTTTTTAGCTCGCCGCGGTCAATTTCAGGTTTATCCATTTCACCTTCCGGCCCAGGCATGTCGCCTTCGATTTCTCCGGTACGGTAGTTCAGCATCCGGCTTTCCTGATCCTCATGCCTCGCTATACTTCTGAACTGCTGGAGCAGTCCCGCCCGGCGCAGCGCCTCCTGACCGCTGTCAGCATGCAAATCCAGTGATCCACCCTGACTCCGCTCAGAATCGCCAGACTCTTCATCAAACAGAGTGACGTCAAAGCCATTTCTCTGAAGTATGACTGCCGCAGTGAGGCCTGCAGGGCCTCCGCCAACGATGGCAATAGTGAGTCTGTCCGACATGGTTATTCTCTCAGGCGTTAAGGCGTATACTCTATAACCACAAAGTTGACATATCAACCTCGGAGTCGAGTAAATAATGCATACCACGGAAATTTCAGACGAAGAGTGGCTGGCATGGCGTGGATACCGCCGGCTGGCCGCACTTATCACGGGGCGGATCGCCAGGGATATCAGTGAAGCCACCGGACTGTCCGATCAGGATTTCATGATCCTGATGGAGCTGAGCAAGAGTCCACATGCAGAACTGCTTCAGCGTGAACTGCAGGAATATATCGAATGGGATAAGTCGCGGCTTTCACATCAGCTTTCACGTATGTCATCACGGGGGCTTGTGCAGCGAAACCGCAAAAGTTCGTCAGGTATTTCGGTAGGCATTACTGACGCAGGTCGCCTGCTCCTCAACAAAGCCCGACCGGTGCATGCTGCAAGCGTGCGACGACATTTTCTCGACTTACTCACGCCGGATGACCTCCCTGAACTGATCGCTATCAACGAGCGATTGCGACAGTCAGGGGGGGATTTTAAAGCGTGATGCGATGAGCTTTATTTTCTGCAAACCCGCTTTCTGAACGGCTCGTGGTACTGACGGAAACTCAGTACCTCGCCCGGCTACTACTCAGTCGCGGAAAAAACACCGGCGGTGGCAGGACTTCCGGGATAACCGCCTCAGCGTTCAGCATGCGCAAAAATGACGCCGCCCAGTGATGGCTGTTGTGCATATGCAGGCCTTTCATCAGACGGGCATGCAGACACTGCCGTTCGTGTAACGGCATCTGCAGGGCGCGATGCACCGCACTGGCCATAGCGTCAGGATCGTAAGGATTGACGATGATGGCCCCCTCCATCTGCTCGGCGGCACCGGCGAACTGCGAGAGGATAAGCACGCCGGGATTTTTCGGATCCTGCAGGGCGACATACATTTTCGCCATCAGGCTCATGCCCGCCATTAACGGCGTCACCAGCGCAACACGCGACGCACGGTAGATACCCGCCTGCTCCTCCCGGCTGTAGGCGTGCGTCAGATAGTTCACCGGATACCAGTTCATTGTGCCATGCACGCCATTCAGCTCACCACAGAGTGCTTCCAGTTCATGGCCGAGTTCAGACGCATCGTGTGCGTGCCCGGCGGCCGGCGGCGCAAGCTGCAACAGCGTGATATTTTTCTGGTAGCAATCATGTCTGCGCAGCAGTACTTCCAGGGTGCTGATGCGGTAAGGCAGACCTGAACTCTCATCAAGATGGCCACCGCTGAGTACGGTATTTTCTGGCAGACTGTCGCGGCACTGCATCTCCATATATGCACAGCTGTTGCTCTCGCGCAGGCACTGCACATCGTCAAGATCAATCCCGACCGGAAACACACCCACCCGGATAACCCGTCCATGAATGCGGAAGCTCTGGGCGTCCAGATGCTCCAGACGGAATTCGCTCTCCAGCCAGACAAGGAAGTTGTTCATATCCTGCACGGTCTGGAAGCCAATCAGGTCACAACACAGTAATGAGTCAGTGAACCAGCGCCATTCGGGAATGGTTTCAAACATTCTGCCAGCCGGGAATGGCTGATGCAGAAAAATACCTACTGAGTTGGTCAGCCCTTCTTCACGAATATAAGAAGCACAGCCAAGCAGGTGATAGTCCTGAATCCAGATAGTATCGTCAGGCGTCGCATTTTCGCAGATGGCGCGCGCATAGGCCTTATTGATGTTTTTATATTCCTGATAGCCACTGGTGGAAAAACGGGCCATGTCAGGACGCTGATGAAAAACAGGCCAGAGCCCTTTGTGAATATAGTTGTGGTAACCCTCATTCAGTTCGCCTGGCGTATACGGGAAGGTCACGGTTTCATACTGGCCTGCCTGCTGCACGGCGTAAGGTCTTGACGCATCCTGAGGTATCACGATGCTTTCACCATCCCAGCTAATCCACACGCCTCCCTGACGGGAAAGGATGCCTTCATAAACGGCAGTAAGCGTCGATCGTTGACATTGATTATGAGAAACAAGGATAAGGCCTGACATGGTGTGTTCCTTAAGAGCCCGCTGCGGAGAGGCAACATTGCCAGGCAGCGAGCCGCTATTGATCGGAGGTCGGATAATAAACTGGAGAAAACCGCTCATAAGCGTGCACCCAGGCTTAATGCCTGCTCGCGCTTTTGGCACAAACCGGGTCGTAACCCCCTTCGTGCAGCGTCGTCACGTAGACGCCAGGCAGTGCGGGAAAAGCCATAAATCCGTTGCGTTCGAAGAAATCCGGCACGGGCTCACCCATCGCAATGATGCTCCGGCAGCCCCTGGCACCAGGATGAGACAGACAGCAGTGCAGCAGCCATGAGCCGAGGCCGATAAAACGATATTCCGGCGAGATGAACAGATTCCGGATTACCCAGGTCTCCGCCATATCGGTCACGACGCGGGCAAAACCGATTTGCCGGCCATTACGATAAAGTCCAAAACAGAGGCTATTGTTCAGCGCCAGAGTCAGAGAGCGCGTATCCGGTATCGATTCACCCAGCCACTGAGAAATCAGCCGATAGTTCAGCAGTGCCGGATCGGTGCTGGCCTCAATGGCATCTCTGAACCATTTGCGGGGCGAAATAAGGCGAAGGCGCTGCTGCTCAGCAAGATCAGCTACTGCAGCATCGCTGCATCCCGGTATGGAATGGGGCTTGTTAATGCATTTCATCCACGGCTTCCCTGAAGATAGGTGCATCAGCACCCGATGCCCTCAATTAAACCGATCGGCCTGTAAAAAAGGCGTAAAAAGAGGCAGATGAAATGTAAAAACGCTGCAAAGCAACCGCCGCTACAGCATTACCAGCCGGGGATGACGCGAAAAGTCAGCGAGTTGAATACCGGGAATGCACGCGGTGATAAGTGAAAAGGAGTGACGGGCCCAGGTGCACCCACCCCCGGAGTGGGTTTGAAAGATGCGTGGCCGGGCCGTTGTAGTGCAGCAAAAGAGAACGTAAAACGCTCTTTTTTAATTCAGCGTTGAGCAATCATTGTCTGGGATGATACGCCGTTGAAAAATTTAACCTCCCCGACTTTCTTGAATCCCTTTTTCTCATAAAAAGGGACGGCAAAAAGTGAGGACCGTACACTGATTTCAGAACGCAGCGCGGGCGTCACCCTTTGCCAGAGCGCCCGCGCTAGGCCTTTACGCTGAAATTTCGGATGCACAAAAAGGTATTTAACTAAATTGCCTTCGAAAACGGTGAGTACGCCGGTGATCTCACCTCTTTCCACGGCAATCAGCCAGAGATAGTCATCTGCAACGATAAAGGGTTTAAGCGCATCGGGTTTTATGCTCTCGATAAACCATTGCGGGCACGGCTCAAATTCTGAAAAGTTACACTGCATCGACACCCTGTATATCAGCTCACTGATGCCTGCCGCATCAGACGCATTTGCTTCCCGGATTTCCATTCTTTTTTCATTCCCCCTGTTTGAGTGAAGGCAGGGGAATGGCGGCTTGCCCTGTGAAAAGCGCCCACTCCCCTTTCCCGCTGAATTCAGCCCCCTGAACCGGCACCATTGACGATCAGAGCAGAGTGACTTTGCCCTGGAAAATCACCGGCCCGGATGGTCCGCTGAGCTTCGAACCCCCCACTGGCTCCAGACTTACCGCCAGCACCGTCTGATTATTCAACTCGCCCGGCGGTAAACGGAAAGCGTTACTGTCGGTGTGATCGATCAGTCCCAGTGATTGTGGCGCAGCACTGCCCCGAATCAGCCAGAGCTGCAGGGCTTTATTCTCTGGCAGCGTGATGTTCAGCGCGGAGACCTGAATGAGTGACGCTGACTTATCCAGACTCACCACAAACTGTGCATTCGGCTGTGCGCCACTGAGCACGGCAATCGGCTGCAGGGAATGCGGGGTATCCGGCTTAATCACCTGGTTGTAAATGAGGACGCCAGCCATTGCTGCCGCCAGACCCCAGCCAAGCCAGAAGCCGGGTTGCCTGCGGATTGATGTCGGGCCAGAGGTGGCAGCGTTCCGTTTAAGGTTCTGCTCAATCCGTGGCCAGACCGCCGCAGGCGGGATCACGGCGTGGGTGAGCAGATCAATGCCGCTGAACGCTTTCTGCCAGTGCAGCACTTCCGCAGCAAATGCTGAGTCGTCATTCAGGCGTTTATCCAGCCGGTGGCGGGTCACATCGTCGGTGAGACCCAGCACATATTCCGCCGCAGTAAGATCATGGTGTTCCTGAGCAGTCATAGGCCTATGCACTCCCGAAGATGGATTAACGCGCGACGGATCCAGCTTTTCACCGTACCTTCAGGCTGGCTCATGGAGAGCGCAATCTCACTCTGCGAGAGGCCGCGATAATAGGCGAGCGAGAGGCTCTGTCGCTGTTCTGAAGGTAAGTGCGCCATACAGTGCTGAAGGCGGCGCGCCTCAGCATGACTTTCATCAGAAATGAGTGGCATCTGGAATCCCGCTTCCGCTTCGCTGATTTCATCTACCGAACAGCATCGGTTCTCATGTTTTCGCAGGAAATCAATCGCCCGGTTTCTGGCGATATGGCTGAGCCAGATATGCGGTTCACTGCGCTTATCGTCGTAATAGTTTGCCGACTGCCAGATATGGATGAAGGTGTCGTGCAGGATCTCTTCCGCCCAGTCCCGGCGTCTGACCATCCGCAGGATGATCCCATAAAGTCGGGGCGACAGGACGCGATAAAGCTGCTCAAGAGCAGCTTTATCACCACAGGCTATCTGGTTCATTAAGTCGGCCTGAATGTGAGGCACATTTTTTGTCATCGGCTTCCCTGTAAATGGTGTAGCCACGCAGTCTGTGGCCACACTCAGTATAGGTAACGCTTTATGGCATCAGTACGGTATCAATGACGTCAATCACACCGTTGCTCTGGTTCACATCATAGGTTGTGATACTGGCAACATTGCCCTGGGCATCTTTAAGCTGAATGTTGTGCGGACCATTCGCCATCACCCACAGCGATTCGCCATTGACCGTTTTCAGCTCAGCTTTGCCGCCACCGGCTTTGATTTTTTTCTCCAGCGCTTTCATATCCAGTTTTCCTGCGACCACGTGATAGGTCAGGACGCTGGTAAGTTTTTGTTTATTCTCTGGCTTAAGCAGGGAGTCGACCGTGCCCTGAGGTAACTTTTCAAACGCGGCATTGGTTGGTGCAAAAACTGTGAACGGTCCCTTACCTTCCAGCGTCGGGACCAGACCAGCGGCTTTAACGGCGGCCACCAGCGTGGTGTGGTCTTTGGAGTTAACAGCATTCTCAACAATATTTTTCGACGGGTACATGGCAGCACCACCGACCATCACCGTGTCGCTGTTCATGCTGGCTGCGTAAGAGGCGCCGCTGAAGACTAATGCAGAAAAAATCAGAGTTGGCAGGAATGGTTTCATTTTCACTTCCCCTATTGAGTTAACGGACAGGGCCAGAGTGCCCTTAACTGTTAATACGAATGAGGAGGCAAAACGGATGCAAAAAATTTTAAATTTTTTTAGCGGGGAGGTCTGCTTCATGAAAATGCGGGCTGACGGGGACAGTTCAGCCCTGTTTGCTCGCTCATGCCCCCGGGTGGCTTCTCATTGTTAGCAAAAAATCTTCAGGAAGCTCGTTACCGCGGCATGCCGCGTAATATGGCTTCACCGCCTGTTTACTTCTGGTTTTATCAGCAGGTTCGCAACAAGGGACCGTGGGACTATAAACAGCAGGGGGCAAGCTACCAAAATTTTGGTAATTTTAACTATGGTGCCACGGGTGTTGTGCCCGGGATACCTGAAGAAATATTGTTACGGGGTGCTGGCTGGGCACAAAGCCGGGCGGGAACAGTTAAGCCCCGGTGGGGGCATTGGTACCAGGAAATCCCGTATGGAGATGACCCGCGCGACCAGTATTGGATTCAGCAGGAGATTGATTATGCAAATAGACACCGCTATTAAGTGGGGGCATCGGACATTGACGCTTGTCCTGATAATTATTGTTATCACCGTTGGGATGCTGTGGTATTTCGAAAATGCACCACGTGACGACCGCTTAATCAGTCAGAAACAACTCTCCGAAGATGTCTGGCTATACATAACTCAATATCAGGATGCAGGTGCCACTGACTCCGATACTTATCGCTACTACCTGAATAAGCAACTCAATAATCCCATGAAGGTTATTACTAAAACGGCTCCTTTTCTTCAGGCTGATACTGCCGATGCAGACATAACTGCGGTTAATGACCATATACTCGTTAAAATGACAGGTAAGGTTTACTCCTTCACAAACTCTGCATTTTTCTACGATGGTAAAACACCAGTGATGCCACGTGTTGATTTAAATTCAACCGCGCCCGACCCATGGAAGTAGAGGTTAATCTTGTGATTTATCATTCTTTCCCTCGTAAATAAACCTGCTTTTCCTAAGGCTAAAACTTACGGGCGAGGTCAATGTGTTTACATTGAATATTTCAGTCTCTCAGCGTCCCTTAATCTCCTCCATAAGAAAAGCCCTCCAATGGAGGGCTTAAACTAATCTGAAAGAAATCGCCCTCTGTCATCCATTCCGGCAGTATGAAATGGACAATCAGCCGAGCTTATCCCACATCTTTCAACATGAGCTGTAACCATAACGCTTGAATGCGGAGGGCACTCACTGCTTCACGTAAAGAGTGCGCCTGGGCTGAAAGTGATTGCGATGCGTAAGAGGATTTCTCAACCAGCACGGCGTTATTCTGCGTGACCCCATCCATGTCGTTTACCGCAATGCTGACCTGTGAAATTCCCTGCATCTGTTCAGCAGAGGCAAGTTAAATGTTATCCATAGCGACGGCCAGTTTTCCAACCATCACATTGATATCAGGAATGCTCTTACCGGTTCCGGTTTCCACAACGACTCCACTTTCAACCTACGCCACAGCCTCTTCAATCAGATGTTTAATATCACTGGCTGCTGTAGCGCTACGCTGAGCCAGCGACCTGACTTTTACCGCGCTTTTTTTGAAAAATCATTCATCGTCTCTGACATGCGCTGCATATTGCGTTCACCCGGACGTGCCAGCGCAGCGGTTTTGCGGACTGAATCCGCGGTCTGCTGTACGCCCGCCTTATTACTTTTTTCCGTGACGGCAAGCTGCTCAATACTGGCGGCGGTTTCCTGCAAAGCCGCGGCCTGCTGCTCTGCGCGCAAAGAGAGTTCGATGTTGCCATGAGCAATTTTATTAGCGGCCATCGCGACTGAAGCGGAATAATCTTTGATATGCGAAACAAGGTTGCGAGATTGTTCTGCATGCTATCCAGCGAAGCCATCATGCTGGCAGCCTCTCCCTGACGAAGCGTTAAGGTCGTTGTCAGATGACCAGCCGCTCCGGCAGGTTAACGCCATTAACAAGGCCTTTATCAACGCGGAGAAAGGCTATATTGAAATAGCCGATTACTGGAAAACTGGACTTAACTATGCGGACAATCGCTGTGGTGCCATACGATGAAAAATGGTCAGAAGCCTTCTGCGCTGAGAGTTTGCTGTTAAAAGATGTGCTTGGTGAAGTCGCGGTGACTATTCATCACATTGGCAGTACAGCAGTGCATGGCCTGTCGGCAAAACCCGTGATCGACATACTGCTGGAGGTCTCAACTATTGGCGAACTGGATAAGTGTCACTCAGCCATGAGCAGCGCAGGATACGTTGCTCGCGGTGAGAACGGCATACCGGGGCGCAGGTATTTCATTAAGGGAAGCGATCGCCGCAGTCATCATGTTCACGCCTTTGCCTCTGGCGATGAACAGTTAGTCAGGCATTTAGCCTTTCGTGATTATCTCAGGAAAAACAGTGATATTGCAGCCGCGTATGCGGAGGTAAAGCACGCCGCTGCACTGCTCTGTAGCAACGATTCGCAAGGCTACAGCGCGCTAAAAGCAAAGTTTATCGAACGTCATCTGCAGCTCGCACTCACTGACGGGGCATGACAGGAACTGAGTGGTGTGCCGTTTGGCATAACTTATTTCCGGGCAAAACCCTCAAGCGTTCGCAGCAAATCTGCCAGGCGCTGGTCCAGTTCTTTGAGTGCACTGGGTGAAATCCCTGAGAGTATCTGTTTTTCATTAGCCACATGCTTTTCGACGGCGCGGTTAATGAGTGCCAGTCCTTCCGGCGTTAACTGAACCAGCATGCTACGGGCATCATTCGCATTCATCTGCCTGCTGATCAGGCCTCTGGACTCCAGCCGTTTGAGACGATGTGTCATGGTGCCTGACGTCACCATGAGCGCCGAGAACAGCTCTGTCGGACTGAGGCTGAAGGGTTCTCCAGACCGTCGCAGTGTCGCCAGCATATCGAACTCCCACATGCTTAATCCCGACTCTGCAAAGCTCGCTTCCAGCTGCTGCTCAATCAGAGCAGTGCAACGTTTAAGCCTTCCCAGCGGACCCATCGGGCTGCAATCCAGATCGGGACGCTCCTGCAGCCACTGCGCAAGGATGACGTCAACGGCATCACGGGGGGATTCAGTAAAATCGCGCATTTATCTTGATTTCAAGTTAATTGATCGGCAGGATAATTTTATCTTGAATTGAAGATAAAGGCAAAATGATGGATTCCTCACTGTCGATTTCCTACTGGCGTGACGTATTGCTGACCTCTCTGGCCCCTGCTATCTGGGGCTCTACGTATATTGTGACCACAGAGTTTCTGCCGCCGGATCGGCCCTTTACGGCGGCACTCATCCGGGTACTCCCTGCCGGCATCCTGCTATTGCTGCTGACACGTCGTCTGCCCGCCTTCCGTGAAACAGGGCGACTGGTCATAATCAGTGCCCTCAATATCGGCTTGTTTCAGTCACTGCTGTTCGTGGCAGCCGAGCGTCTGCCCGGTGGCCTGGCCGCAGTGCTGGGGGCTGTTCAGCCGCTTCTGGTGATGGGACTCAACTGGGCGATAGACCATCGTGCGCCAGCAAAAGTCACGTTATGGGCTGCGCTTGCGGGCGTGGCAGGGATGACCGTTTTACTGATCTCACCGAAAACAGTGTTTGATCCCGTGGGGATTGCGGCGGCTCTGCTGGGTGCCGGATCTATGGCTACCGGGGTGTGGCTTACCCGTCGCTGGCAGATTAATTTACCCGTCATGGCGCTGACAGGCTGGCAACTTATTCTGGACGGGATCATGCTGGCACCTGCAGCATGGCTGATTGATACTCCACTGCCGGTTCTGACATCTTCGCAGTACGCTGCTTACACCTGGCTGAGCATGGCAGGCGCGTTTATTGCCTATGGTTTATGGTTTCGTGGCATCACGCGTCTTCCAGGTGTAGCAGTCGCTTCTTTAGGATTACTCAGCCCGCTGGTCGCCGTGCTGCTGGGCTGGATCATCCTTTCGCAGGCATTCAGCGGCACGGCATTTTGTGGATTAATTATCGTGCTGGCCAGCGTACTCATCGTGCAGCGCACATCTGCCTCTTCATGAGTGCTCTTTAGTGTCCGGCTCTGCACAGGGTGACGGTCGTTTTTCTCTTTAAACCAGCCTCACCCGTAAACCAGGCGAAGTGCTCAAACCTTTTCCAGACCAGAAGTGCCAGCATAAAGACGGACGTTTATTGCACTGGTCTGTTCCAGGGCATTTTTTGCAGCAGAGTCGCCATCCCGCAAAAACCGGTGACGCCGGAGAAAACTAACCCTGCGCCGATAAAACCTGAGAGCAAAAATAGCCGGCTATCAACGGCATAACCCAGGATCACCCCCAGCAGAATAAGCATGCCTGCGGTGATATGAACCTGTCTGATGACGGGGAGCGGCTGTTTTTTATCTTCAGTCGTCGGGAGTGCGGCACCCTTCCACGCATTAATGCCGCCTGACATCAGGAACACTTTCCCGGAACTGACAGCCTTCATGAGTTCGTCAGCATGATGAGTGGTTCGCATCCCGGCCTGACAATGAAAAATTACCGACTGCTGGCCTGAACCTTCGACAGTTTTACCTTTGGTGATTTCTGTCAGCGGCAGAGAGATCGCTTGCGAAATGTGTTCCCTCAGATAATCCGTACGATCGCGGATATCAATCAGCAATGCTCCCTGTTCGAGAAGCTGACTGGCTTGCAGTGGCGATAAGGTTTCAGGCTTCATTTAAAATCCTCCGGGCAGTAAATCCCTTTTAACGTGGACACCACTTTTTTGACCGCGTCGTCTTTGATGAAATAGTTCACCCTTTGCGCCACCCTCGAAGACTCAATCAGACCGTCCTCTTTCATTTTCGCCAGATGCTGAGACGTGGCAGAAGGTGTCAGACCGCTCTGCCGGGCCAGCTCCCCTGACGATGTGCCGGGTTTTTCGATAAGGATGCAGAGGATTAACAGTCGATGGCTGTTACTCATCGACTTTAGCAACGTGGTTGCCAGCGACGCGCTTTCCTGCAACCGGACAAGCTGACTGTTTTTCATTTCATCACTTTAGCATTATCTAAATTAAGATAACCCTAAAATAAGCAGAGGCCGGATGCAATAACGGTTTTTGCAGGTCGTATGGGCTGCTAAACAGGCAGCGTGCATTCACTGCTTAATTTCCCGATTTGCTTCCCCTGCCTTTTCGCGGAACCGGATGTTGCCGAACTGTGAGTCACATCTTGTTTACATAACAAACAAGCTCGCAACACTAGCGTCATCGTGAATATCGTGGATATAGTAATTTCATTACGTACAACCCTGTTTCACTCTGTAAAACAAGGTGCGAGATACGCTATGTCTGCTTTTGAAAAAACCACCCAGAAGGAACGCATTTCATGATGTATCTGACACAGGCAGATGTCAGGCAGACGTCGATTTTCTCCCGCCTGCCTGACCGTTTCCGCTTACCCGATAGCAATAATGCCTGGGCGGTCGCAAATCGCGGGGGGCAACTGACCGACTCGTTCCTGGAAGGGCCGGTCTGGCATCCATCAGGTTGTCTCTATCTGACCGATATACCCTACGGTCGTATATTCCGTGTCGATATGACGGGCAACTGGGAGCTCATTGTGCAATACGACGGCGAACCCAACGGCATGAAACTCGTCGATCCGGATACGCTTTTAATTACGGATTATCGTCACGGGATAATGAAACTTTGCCTCAAAACGCAAACCGTGACGCCATGGCTGGCTCGTCGTAATAGCGAGAGTTTTCGTGGTGTTAATGATTTAACGACCGATAGCCACGGCAATCTCTATTTCACCGATCAGGGACAAACGGGACTCCATGATCCAACCGGACGTGTTTACCGGCTCAGCCAGGACGGAAGACTGGATATGCTGCTGGCCAACTGCCCCAGCCCGAACGGACTGGTTCTGTCGCCAGATGAAAAAGTGCTCTATGTCGCGATGACGCGTGGCAATTCAGTCTGGCGTGTGCCGCTGCAGCGCGATGGTTCGGTCAGCAAAGTCAGTCAGTATTTTACTTCACACGGTCCCAGCGGTCCTGATGGGCTGGCTATCAACGCGAACGGTGAGTTGCTGATTGCAAACCCAGGTCTGGGCCGCATCTGGCTGCTTAACGATCTGGCTGAGCCCGCAGAAATTCTCACCAGCCCTGTCGGACGCTCCAGCACCAACCTCTGTTTTGGCGGTGAAAATTTGCAGCAGCTTTTTATTACCGAATCGGTCAGCGGCAGCATTCTCACCTGCTCAATGAAAACACCAGGCCACCCACTGCCCTTTATTTCCACTGATTTTCTCTAAGAATAACTCTGCGTTTTCTGAACGCAGCGGAGGCACCCATGAATCTGCATTCTGTAAGCGCGGGCTCACCTGCTGAGCCGGAGGCTGTGTCCGGCCCCCGTGAAGAAATGAGTCAAACGGATTTTGAACAAAGCGAACTGGCGGCAGGTAAAGCGTTTCGCCGTATCCTGCCATTTATCTTCATCTGTTACGTCGTCAGTTATCTGGACCGCACTAACGTCAGTTTCGCTGCACTGGGCATGAATGCCGATCTGGGCATCACGGCTGAGCAGTTCGGCTTCGGGGCTGGCATGTTTTTTATCGGCTATTTCCTGTTTGAGGTGCCCAGTAATCTGATCATGCAAAAAGTCGGCGCCCGTATCTGGATCGCCCGCATCATGATCTCGTGGGGAATCATCTCCATGGCGACGGCCTTCGTCACCGGTCCCGCCAGCTTTGCCTTTGCCCGTTTCTGTCTGGGCGTCGCGGAAGCAGGATTCACACCCGGTATTTATCTGTTCTTCACTTACTGGTTTCCCGGAACCTGGCGCGCAAAAATTACGGCGGCATTTTTAGTCGGCATCCCCGTGGCGAATATCATCGGTGCCCCTTTATCCGGGATGCTGATGCAAATCACCGGGCATGAACATATCCGAAACTGGCAGTGGTTACTGATGCTGGAAGGTTTCCCGGCGGTTATCCTGGGCATCATCTGCCTGTTCTTCCTGAACGATCGTCCGGCGAAGGCTAACTGGTTAACCGACACGGAAAAAACTTTGCTGAGCAGGCGGCTGGAAAACGAACAGCAGAAGATTGAAAAGGCGCACGGTTCCAGCATGCGTGATGCGCTGCGAAATCCCCTGCTCTATCTGCTTGCGTTCATTAACTTCTGCGGCATTGTCGGTTCTATTGGTGTGGGCCTCTGGATGCCGCAGATCATTAAACAGATGGGCGTCAGTCATACCGCCACCGGCTTTCTGACGGCGTTACCTTATATCTGTGGCGCAGTCGGGATGCTGTTCTGGGCACAGCGGGCCAATGCATCCGGAAACCGCATTCGCTGGATTAGCGCAGCGCTGGTTATCGCCGCGCTTGCACTGGCTTCGAGTGCCGTCGTGGATCAACCCGTCATGAAGATGATTGCGCTCTGTTTCACTGTGAGCGGCATCCTGGCCTTTCAGGCTTCATTCTGGGCTCTGCCTTCCGGTTTTCTGACAGGAAGCGCAGCCGCAGGCGGATTAGCGATGATTGTCTCTGTCGGCAACCTGGGCGGATTTGTCGGCCCTTCCCTGATTGGTTATATCCGCCAGACGAGCGGTGAGTTTATGTGGGCGCTGCTGGCAGTTTCCGCCGTGTTGCTGGTGGGCGCACTTGCCGTGGCACTCGTTAAAGACCCTTATGGCAAAGGCGTGTGAAGCAGAAATGAAAGGCGCCCCGGCGCCTTTTTACTTTGGCCGGCAGCATTGCGGGCTGCTATCCGGCCCGCCCGGAAGCGAAGATCAGAGACTCTTAATATCACTGCATTCCATCAGTAAATCAGCTTCAGGATAAGCCGCGTCAGGGCAATGAAGAGTGTGAGATTTTGAGGCGTTTTTTTAGACGATTTATACCGCCCTGACGACAGCCATCACGAATCCATCCCACCCTTTTTCACCCACGGTCTGAATCGCTGTGGCATCCAGCCGCTTGTCTTCAGAGATCATCCGAATAAATTTTCGCAGGCCTGTGACGTTGGGATCACGACTTTCAGCATCGATCACGCTGCCGCCGCGCACCGTGTTATCACCGACGATGACAGTACCTGGCTGCGATAATCTGATTGCCCATTCCAGATAATGCGGATTATTCACTTTATCGGCATCGATAAAAATCAGGTCAAAGGGACCTTTCAGAGTGGGTAAGACGTCCAGCGCAGCGCCGATGTGCAGACTGACGCGCTCACTCAGCCCGGCATTGCTTATATTCTGGCGAGCCACCTCAGCATGATGTTTATTGAACTCAATGGTCGTCACGCTTCCCTTTGGCGGCAGAGCTTTGGCCATCCATAGAGTGCTGTAACCGCCAAGCGTGCCTATTTCAAGAACGTGGGCAGCACGTGACATTTGAATAAACAGGGACAGCATTTTTCCCTGTAAAGCGGAGACATCGTGCGTGGGTAATCCCTGCTGTGCGTTGTTATTAAGCGCATTAATCAACTCAGGATCCTGTGGCGCGAGTTTCTCAGAAAACCAGGCATCGACCTGTGCCCATTTATCTGAATCCTGCGCGGGATAATCAGGGGTTCTCATTTGCTTTTATTCTCCATAAAGGCTCTGAAAGAGCTTATACGCCTTTTGTTGCAGGTGCCTGACAGCCAGAATCAGGCACCTGCAACGCCGTTATTGGGCTGAAAGCATTAACTTAAGAGTATGTAATCCTGGCAATTCAGATCACATGTGACCTATCGCCATTAAAGTAACGCACAACATTATCAAACGCCGTTCTGAAATAAAGTTCATAGCTGGCCTTCTCGACATATCCCAGATGCGGCGTACAAAGCACATTCGGCATCTGCAGGTAAGGATGCTGCGTGTTGTAAATCGGTTCTTCTTCATAAACGTCCAGTGCTGCAAATCCGGGCCGTCCCTCTTTCAGGGCGTTCAGCAACGCGCCTTCAGCAACAAGCTCAGCACGGCTGGTATTCACGAATAACGCCTCCGTTTTCATCAACGCGAGATCGCCAGGCGTGATATTGCCTTCGGTTGCTGCCACCAGCCTTTGGTGTACGGTTAACACATCACTGGTGGCGAAAAATTGCTCGCGACTTTCAGGAACCCGCCATCCGTCAGCACGCGCCTCTTCCTGTGCTCGCACACTTCCCCATACCTGCACCTGCATGCCAAAAACGGCTGCAAAGGATGCGATACGTTTACCTATTTTCCCATAGCCCAGAATGCCGATGACCTGATTGTGAACCGCCGAGCCGATTTCTGTTTGCCAGTGTCCCTGAACCATTGCATTCACCGATGAGACTAATTTCCTGCGGGAGGCCATGATCAACAGCCAGGTCAACTCAGCAGGCGCAACAGGAGATCCCGTCCCTTCCACAATGGCAACACCTGCCCGCGTGCAGGCATCAATATCGACATTTCTGGCTAACTTTCCCGTCTGGCTGATTAATTCAAGTTCTGTCATGCGTCGCAGAAAGGCCTCATCAATCACGGTTCTTTCCCGGATAAGAATTAATGCCTTTGCAGAGGATAAATGATGATCAGCCATCGAATCCTTGCTGAGGTCTCCTAATGCTGAACACTGGAAGTTTTCATTCTGCTGCAGGAAATCCAGCTGCTGAGTTGCAAGCTGATAATCATCGGGGATCACAATATGAATGGCCATCAAAACCCTCATTAACGGTAACTTACGCAAACGCTTAATTTTCAGTCAAGTTGTACCACGCCAACGACGCCAGAACTCGCTCTCGTTCATGATATTTTACAACATGATATGAATGCCCTCGTGTGTGAGCTTCAACCCGCTTTACCATCCTGGCTGACGGCCCCTGATACTCCCCCGTGATCGCCACAGGTTGCCAGCATCGAATCGGATATCACATCAAAGTTTTGTACGGGGCTAACTGCACACCCACACTGAGATTCTTTTTCCCGAATTTACCCAAATGTCAGAATGTGTTGGGATGCTCAATTAAACGTCCTGCGATTACGATGTAATGAAAAGTGAGCCTTAGCCGATAACGATAATTAACATGAAACGGCATTCCGGGTCAGACGCTATAATTTGACATTAATAACATTACAATATTACTGAATCGGCAATGTTAAATAAGCCTTAATATATTCAGCTCCTGAAGCAATAACGCGCTAAATAGTCGGGTTATCACTTTAAAAAAGTCATCCTCTGAAAATGTTGCTGAATATTACCATTCGTAAGCCCTGCAGAATCTTTCTGTTAACCGGCTGAATATCATGTCTTTCCAGGAATAAAATGATACATGGCGTGAAGAATGACGAGCCGCGCGAACGTTTGCTGCAGCGAATTAAAAGAGGAGAATTTCATCCGTTTTTCCAGCCGATAGTTTCTCTGGAAGATCAGCGTGTGATGGGATTTGAAATGCTTGCGCGGCACATTTCGCCGGAAGGGACGATCACGCCTCCGGCAGACTTCATTCCGGCCATGGAGCAAACCGGCCTGCTGGACGAACTGATGCTCAGCCTTATGGTTCAGGGTTTCAGAGCCGCTGCTTCGTGGCCTGAACAACAATTTTTGTCGATGAATGTTTCCCCGTCGCAGCTTAATGGCAGGTATCTCACGGAAACCATCCGAAACACTGCCCTTCAGGCCCGGTTTGATCTGTGCAGGTTAAAGATTGAGATCACTGAAACGGCCCTGCTGAATGACATCCATACCGCCCGGACCGAGATTGAAGCCTTGTCAGAAATGGGCTGTACGATCGCGATGGATGACTTTGGCACAGGCTATTCCAGCCTTGCCTGGCTGATCCAGTTACCTGTAAACACACTCAAAATTGATAGCAGCTTTATCCGATCCATGCTGGACAAAAAGGACAGCCGGAAAATCATTTCCAGCGTGGTCGGTCTGGGCCGCAGCCTGGATATGGATGTCATTGCCGAAGGAGTTGAAACGGATGAGCAGGCTGAAATGTTACGGGGCATTGGCTGCTTATATGCGCAGGGCTATCTGTTCGGGCGTCCGGTTTCAGCTGCCGAAAGCGGATTAATGCTCACCACAGCCACTGACAAGGGGTTTGTCCGGCGGGTTGCGCGGCTTTCTCTCGATCAGCGAGCTCATCAGATATCATCCATGTATGCGGTTCCCGGCACATCCATTTGCTTTCTTGATCCAGAGCTGGTGATTGTTGACGCAAGTGACACGTTTGCCGAAAGGGTCGGCTGGACCCCGCATGACCTTATTCATAAATATATTTATGAAGTGATCCCGTCTCAGGCTGACAAGTTACTCTGGTTGCAGGAGTTCCGTAAAAAAGGACTTCCGTATCCTCCTTATGAAGTGGTACTGCCTGACGGTTCATCGGATCTTGTAATGGTGACGCGAGTGGAAGATGAGGCAAAAGAGTTACTGGGTTTCTGCGTCTTTGGTGTCAAACTGAGCAGCCGTGATGGCAATAACTAACGTTGATACAGCCGCCTCACCCAGTTTTCTGATGCCATTCATCATGGCTCAGCGTAAACAGCATGCTTGCCGGGGCATTTTCCACATCATGAATATCCTGAACATGCCGGAGTCCGGCTTTGATCAGAACGTTTTGTGAAGCCAGGTGATTCGCTCTCACGACGGCAGATATCTCTGGCAGTTTTAACGCATCAAATCCGTAACTGACGGCATAGTTTGCAAACTCCGTCGCCAGCCCTTTTCCCCAGGCTTCAGTAGAAAACCGATAACCCAGATTGTTGATGGTGATATCGGCAAAATGTCTGATGCTCAACCCGCCAAAACCGATGACTCTGTCAGGATTTTCCCGGAGCGAGATAGCCCAGGTGCCGAAACCATGGGATTTCCAGTGGCTGAGCGCGCGGGACAGAACAGCCTGTGAATGGTAAATATCCGGATGCGGACCAGCGGGATTGAACGTATTCGTCGCAGGATCGCCATAGATTCTGAAAAGATCATCGGTATCTGAGGGCGTGACCGGGCGTATAAACAACCGCAGAGTGTCTGGCTGCAAAGGAAGCTCCTGAATTTGATTTAACATTCCAGCCCGGATGTTTTATCGCGTTAACCGGCGCGCGTCACGACATTAATTTCTCGCCTGACCAGCCTGTTGGCAACGCGACATCCATAATTTCATCGGACTTCAGACCCGGTAAGTCAAATTAATCGACACTCCTGCTGTTCTGCAATAATAGTCCTCACTCCACCCCGAAACACCTGAAGACAGCCTGCCAATAATGACTTAAGTCAATCTGAAAAATATTGCCTATCCGGCTGAAGATATCGTGATTTTTGTCGAAAATATGACGAGAGAATAAGAATAAAACGGAAGCAGTAATGAAAGGAATTCTACCCTGCCTGTCAGGACAACATCAATTTATTAAGGAGCCTTGCGGCACTGGAACCACTATGAATCGCACTATTTCAGAAATAAGTCACTTCCGGGATTTGCCTTACCGCATCACGGGGAGGCCGCATGCTGATATCCTCCTGCCGGCGTGGACTTTCAACAATAAGGTAAATGGCTAATGAGCATCGTTTATATCCCTGCCCTTATCCCACTGCTTATGAAAAAAGAGAACGAGAAAGGAAGCCCGCTAACAGAGGATGAAGTCAGCCGCATCCGGGATAATGCCACCTGTATCGAAGTGCCACGTGATGTGGCCTTCACAATGGCCGAATGCCGGGGTTATTTTGATATCAATCCTGAGCGTTGCTGGCCGGAATGGAGCGCCTACCGGAGTAAGAATTTGCTGTCTGCTGCGGACAACGCATAACGGCTTCGCTCAGAAGCTCTGCACCTTACGCTTCAGCAGCCGGTCTCTGTTCAGGGAATGCCATGCTATGGCGTCACGCCTGGCCGGATCGGGTCTGCGACGTATAGCCATGCAGCACAAAAGGCGGTAAAGTAATATTTTTATATTGTGAGTATTATCATGAACCGTAGTGAAGAGATCCTTGAAGCAGCAGAATATTGCATGCGACAGAAAGGCTTTAATCAGACCTCGGTTCAGAATATTGCCCGACAGGCAAATGTCAGCGTTGGCCTTATTTACAAATATTATAAAAATAAAGAAGCGATTATCGAAGCACTGGTAAAAAACGTTGTGCAACGAATGATTAATTTACTGAAAGATGATCTCGACAATCTTGCTCATACCGGGAAAGTGACACATTCTGCGCACGACGTTGTGTCAATCGAAGTTGAACAAAGTATTGTACTGCTCATTGATATCTCTGCAGAAGCCACACGTAATGAACGTATTCGGCAGATTATTTATGATGCCTGGCAGGCACTGAAAGAGAATTTCATTACTCAGGAACAGGCGCTGAATCCAGCACTGAATGCTGAGATCATTCAGACGCGCCTCTATGTCATGTCACTCATCATCGATGGCATGACGATTCGCCGCTGTATGAAACAACGAGAGATCGATGGCAGCTTTATGACCTTCCTGGATGCCATCAGCCACGACATTAATCAGCACAGTGTCGCGTAACTCAGGAAAACAGATGCCCTGTGAGGGTGCTGTTGATTCGCGCTAACTCCTGCTGATCCAGGTGTTTATCCCCGAACGTACGACAGGCCACCCCATCGACCAGCATCAGCAAAAACTGGATACGGTCACTTCGTTGTTGAGCACCCGCTTCGGGCATGTGTTGCTGAAATACGCGATCCAGTTCCGCAATAAGCCGGTATTCTTCCTGCGCAAGCAACTCGCGTACGGATTTATTACGTGATGCCTCCGAATACATTTCAAGCAGCAAGCAGCGATCCCTGAATGACCACGCCTGCCAGAATTCAGACTCCGTATCAATAATCTCTGACGTACTGATTTTAAATTGAAAGTTTGTTACTAAAAACAGCCGCCAGCTTTCGGCGATATTTTTTATGGTTTCACTGACAATTGATTCTTTGCTGCTGAAGTAGCGATAAATCTGACCTGCGCCTAATCCCGACTCATGACTGATATCGGCCATGCTTGCACCATGAAAGCCGGAGCGACTGAAACAGTTTTTCGCCGCCGAAATGATCTGCTGCTGACGCTGCGCCTGGAAATCATCATTCGCTGACTTACTCAAAGAAACTCCTGATCACTGACCGCAATATCATCGCTATATTTTAATGATTGGTATGGTACCCGAGGCAGGAGTGGGAGGGAATATTTGCCTTACCTGCTGACAGTTATGCCCGGCTCACCGCTCACAACACCCGGTAGAGGATGCATCATTCAGGCGCGGCATGTTGCAGCGCTTTAGCGGGAATGCGCACGCACACCGGCGTGCGCATCCGGACTACATTTTCAGTTCCGATTCCGGCAGCGCCGTACCGCCGCCCAGCACCTTGTAAAAAGTATTGAGGTTCTGATAGTAGGCCTGCTCAACGCTGACCAGACTGGTTCGGGCAGTGTAGAGCGTTCGCTGTGCGGTTAAGGCATTGAGATAGGTGTCCACACCACGCTGATAGCGCAGCTCCGCCAGATGATAATAGGTCTGTGAAGCCGCAACATTGTTACGCTGGCTGGTCAGCTGGTCATTAATGGTGCCTTTACGCGCCAGCGCATCGGCGACCTCCTGAAACGCCGTCTGCACCGACTTCTCATACACCGCCACGTAATACTCTTTTTGCGCTTTGGTGTAGTTCAGGTAAGAGATGTTGTAGCCCCCTTTAAAGATCGGCAGCGAGATGCTGGGCGCAAATGACCAGATTCCCGCCCCGTTTTTGAACAGTGAAGAGAGATCGGAACTGCCAACGCCACCGCTTGCCGTCAGCGAAATACTCGGGAAGAAGTTTGCCCGTGCTGCACCGATATTGGCATTCGCCGCCTTCAGATTGTGTTCAGCCTGCAGGACATCAGGACGATTATTCAGGGCTTCTGATGACACCCCCGCTGGCACCTCTCGCAACGCCTGCCCCAGAGACTCAATATTTTTTGGCAGCAGATTTTCAGGCACGCTTTTACCCACCACCAGGTCCAGTGCATTCTTATCCTGCGCCACGCTGGTGGTATAGCTGGCGACATCCGCCTGCGCAGAGTGCCAGGTGGTTTCTGCAGACGCGACATCCACCATGGATGCGACGCCGTTCTGCAGCCGTTTGCGCGTGACCTCCAGTGACTGCCGCGCACTCTCTGCCGTCTCCTTCGCAATCTCCAGATTGCTGCGATCGGCTGCCAGCTGTAACCAGTAATCTGTAGTGTTATAGAGCAACGTCAGGCGCGTGCTTCGCGCACCTTCCAGCGTGCCCAGGTAGGATTCGAACTGCTGGCGGGACAGGCTCTGATTTTTACCGAACAGGTCCAGCTCGAACGAACTGACACTGCCCTCCGCAGAGTAACTGTTGCCCAGCGCGGTCTGATTGCCCTCTCCCGTCAGCGCTCGTGAGCGAGTGCCACTCACATCGGCACTCAGTGAAGGGAAGAGATTCGATCGCTGCTCGCCATACTGCGCATGTGCAGATTTCACACTCGCGACGGCTTCACGCAAATCGCGGCTGTTATCCAGCGCCATGGCCACCACCTGCCGAAGCTGCGGATCCTGCACATACGCCTGCCAGCTGATATCGCGATAGTTCGTCGCATTCGGTTGCAGGTTGCGATAAGCCTCACCGGCCGGGGTTGCGGCAACGACGGCATTATCAGGACGTGCATAATGCGGATCGAGCGAAACGCAGCCCGCAAGGAAACCGGGCAAAAACAGTGCTAAAAGTTTTGCAGACGACATAGTCATTATTTTTCCACCTTCGCTGCGGATTCATCAGACGCTGTTTCGTCATGTGGTTTCGCCGGGAACAGACGGCGGACCAGCACAAAGAACAGAGGGACTAAGAAGATGGCCAGCAGGGTCGCCGTTAAGGTACCGCCGATAATACCGGTACCGATGGCGATGCGGCTGTTCGCGCCAGCGCCGGTAGAGATTGCCAGCGGCAATACCCCAGCGGTAAATGCCAGCGAGGTCATGATGATGGGACGTAAACGCATCGTTGCTGCATGCGTTGCCGCACTGATCAGGCTCTCCCCCTTGCGATATCGCTCTTCAGCAAATTCCACGATCAGAATGGCGTTCTTCGCCGACAATCCGATAATGGTGAGCAGCGCGACCTGGAAATAGACGTCGTTTTCCAGTCCCCGCAGCGTAACCGCCAGTAACGAACCGATAACACCCAAAGGCACAACCATCATGACCGAAAAGGGCACTGACCAGCTCTCATACAGCGCGGCAAGACACAGGAACACCACAATCAGTGAGATGGCATATAGCGACATTGCCTGATTGCCCGAGAGTTTCTCCTGATAAGAGAGCCCACTCCACGCGAAGGTGTTGCCAGCGGGCAACTTCGCCGCCAGTTTTTCCATGGCGGTGATGGCGTCCCCGGAGCTCTTGCCGGAGGCTGCCGACCCTTCAATTTCGTAAGATGCCAGGCCGTTATAACGCGACAGGACATCCGGACCATACGCCCAGTTCATTGAGGCAAAGGATGAGAACGGCACCATGGTGGTGTTATTGCTGCTATCCGTGCCGCGCACATACCACTGATCGATATCTTCAGGCTTGCTGCGGAACTGCTGCTCACCCTGCATGTAGACTTTTTTCACACGACCACGATCGGTGAAGTCATTGACGTAGTTGCCACCAATCGCGGCACTCAGAGTGCTGTTGATATCGCTGATGGTCAGACCCAGCGACTGCGCCTTGGCGTCATCAATCGTGACATCCAGCTGCGGCAGGCTCGGCAGTGAGTTGGCGCGCACGGCACTCAGAGCGGGATCGTTATTCGCTTCTGCAATCAGCTGATCGCGCATTTTAAGCAGTTCGTCACGGCTGGTCGCACCGCGTGCCTGCAGTTCAAATGTGAAGCCATTGGACTGACCCAGCCCGGAAACCGGCGGCGGCGTCAGAACAAAAATCTGCGCATCGCGAATGCCCGACAAGGCTCCCATTGCGCGGCCTGCAATGGCATCCGCACTGTTCTCGCTGCCTTTGCGCTCACTCCAGTTCTTCAGCGCGATAAAGCCAATACCGGCGTTCTGGCCATTCCCGGCGAAACTAAAACCGTTCACCAGCATGCTGACGTTAACGTTCGCTTTCTCCTGGGTGGCAAAGTACTGCTGAACCTGGCGACGCACTTCACGGGTCCGGTTTTCCGTGGCACCCGGGGCCAGCTGATACTGCACCATGATGTAACCCTGATCTTCGGTCGGCAGGAAGCCCGTCGGTAGCCGCATATAGAGCACCGCACAACCTATCAGCAGCACGCCATATAAGAGCAGATAACGCACTGAACGGTTTGCCACATGACCAACCCCCTTCTGATAACGAGCCTGGACACGTTCATAGCTGCGGTTGAACCAGCCAAAGAAGCCTTTGCTGCCGCTTTCGTGATTATGCGGTTTGAGGAGCGTCGCACAGAGTGCGGGGGTCAGCGTCAGCGCCACAATGACCGACAGCACCATCGAGGAAACAATGGTGATCGAGAACTGACGATAGATCACACCGGTTGATCCGCTGAAAAAGGTCATCGGCAGGAACACCGCTGAGAGCACCATCGCGATACCAATCAGTGCGCCGGTAATCTCCTTCATCGATTTTTCCGTGGCCTGACGCGGTGGCAATCCCTCTTCGCGCATGACGCGTTCGACGTTTTCAACGACAACAATCGCATCATCGACCAGTAAACCGATGGCGAGCACCATACCGAACATGGTCAGGGTGTTAATTGAATAGCCAAAAAGGGATAACACGCCGAAGGTCCCCAGCAACACGACCGGGACAGCAATCGCCGGGATTAACGTCGTACGGATGTTTTGCAGGAACACAAACATCACAATGACCACTAAAATCACGGCTTCGATGAGCGTTTTCACCACTTCTTCAATCGAGATTTTGACGAAGTCGGTGCTGTCGAGCGGATAGGCGATCTCATAGCCCGCAGGCATGCTGCTGCGGAACTCATTAATTTTCGCTTTTACCTGCTCTGCGGTGGAGAGCGCATTGGCACCTGATGCCAGCTGCACGGCAATACCGGATGCCGGATGACCGTTCGCCAGCACGTTGGAACTGTAATCCTCATCGCCCATTTCAACGCGTGCGACATCACTCAGCCGCACGACTGAACCATCGGTCTGGCTTTTCAGCACAATATTGCGGAACTGTTCAGGCGTTTGCAGTCGGGAACGCGAGCGCACAGTCGCCACCAGCTGTTGCTCTTTGCTGGCAGGCTGTGCCCCCAGTTGTCCCGAGGAGACCTGGGTATTCTGACTTTCAAGCGCCGTAGTGACATCGGATGGCATCAGCGAATAGGCTGCCAGTCTGACGGGATTGAGCCAGATACGCATCGCATATTCAGCCCCGAACACCTGCACGCTCCCGACACCGGGAACACGCGCCAGGCTGTCTTCCATGTTACTCACCATATAGTCGGCGACATCGGATGAGCTGCTTTTATTGGTTTTATCGTACAGCGCAAGAATCAGCAGAAAGTCACTTTGCGCTTTCTGCACCGTCACACCCTGTGAGGTAACGGCGGTCGGCAGGCGACTCTCCGCCTGCTGAACCTTGTTCTGCACCTGAACCTGCGCGATATCGGGATCGGTCCCCTGTTTAAAGGTCACCGTGATTTTCACCTGCCCGGTGGATGCGGTGCTGCTGGCGTCAAAATAGAGCAGACCATCCAGCCCGGTAAGCTGCTGCTCAATGACCTGAGTCACGCTGCTCTCCAGCGTTTCGGCAGACGCGCCGGTATAGGTTGCCTGGATACTGATTTGCGGCGGGGCGACATCGGGATACTGCGCCACCGGCAGGCTGTTTATGCTCAGAATGCCGAACATCATAATACCGAGGGCGATGACCCAGGCGAAAACCGGACGACGAATAAAGAACTGAGCCAGCATATTATTTGCCCTCGCCGGTCGTGGCTTTACTGTCTGGCGTCACCTCAACAGCTTTGACGCGCATGCCAGGCTGCACTTTAGCGGTCCCTTCGACAATGAGCCTGTCACCACGACTGAGCCCTGAGGTGATCAGCCATTTGTTGCCAATCACGCGATCGGCCACGACATCCCGGCTTTCAACTTTGCTCTGGTCATCCACCACCAGCGCAGTGGCATTGCCTTTCGCATCACGGGTAATCCCCTGCTGCGGCGCCAGGATGGCATCGCTTTTCACGCCATTGGTGACACTGGCACGCACATACATGCCAGGCAGAAGTTCGTGCTGCGGATTCGGGAAGATCGCGCGCAGCGTGACTGTCCCGGTCGCTTCATCGACGGCGACTTCGGTCAGCTCCAGCTTGCCGGGATGGTCATAGGCGGTGCCATCTTCGAGGTTCACCGTCACCGGGACGGCATCGGTATTCTGCTGCAGCGAGGCCTGCTGGCGCTTCAGTTTCAGCAGTTGCACACTGGATTGGGTGAGGTCGACATAGATGGGATCAAGGGCGCGAATCGTAGCCAGCGCAGTGGTCTGACTGGCTGTCACCAGTGCTCCCGGGGTCACCGAGGAGATCCCGATGCGGCCACTGATAGGGGCTTTGATCTGGGTGTAATTCAGGTTAATACGGGCACTTTCAACGCTCGCGCGGTACTGATCGACCGAGGCGACATTCTGCTGATACGTTGCCTGCGCATCATCGGCATCCTGCCGTGACACACCATTTTCTTTAACCAGCGCCGCATAGCGTTCGGCTTTTAATTTGCTGCTTTTCACCAGCGCCTGCGCATTTTTAAGCTGCGCTACGGCTTGATCATAACTGGCCTGATAGCTGGCAGGATCGATTTGATAAAGTACCTGCCCGGCTCTAACTTCATCGCCCTCAGTAAACAGCCGTTTCTGGATAATGCCATCCACCTGTGGCCTGACATCTGACGTCATACTGCCCGTTACCCGCCCGGCCAGTTGGCTATCCAGCGTCACAGATTGGGTTTGTAGTGTTTTTACACCCACCTCTGTCGTCATGTTTGCCTCTGGCTGATGACTGCCTTGATCACAGGCCGCCACAACCATCACGATTCCGGCGATCATACTGCGTTGAAAGTTTCTCATAGACACCCTGTAATGAACGTTCATTCTCAGATGGCAGTCTAATAAATCAGCAACAGAATGTATGTCAGCAAAACGAAAAGAAGGGTGTCTGAAAATAAAAACTATCGGGGTGTGACAGTAGAATCACACCTCATCATGGAAGAGAGAGCCTGAATAACATTGACCGCACAAAACAGGGGCATTACATCAGGAACAGTAAAATTTATTTTACTGAATGGCAGTGCTTCATCCCCTTAGTCAGGATGGAAATTTGCCTTTCAAAAGTTGGATTTACTCACCCAACAACCTCAAAGTTAATCACTGTACCTGAGAGTCATCCTGACAAGGGGTCTGAGAATCGTGATGCCAGTAAGTAACCTGTTTTAATCAGACCTTACTGCCGAGTTCTTCCGAAATTGCCTGGGCTGTTGCTACCACTTTCGCCGTAAGGTTTTTCGCACCAATCAGCTGCAGCTTCGCCGTCGGCAGCGAGACCGACACCGCATAAGGCACGCGCTGCTGAATATCAAATACAGGTGCCGCAATACAGGTGACGCCAAGCTCATTTTCTTCACGATCCATCGCGGTGCGCTGCTGAAGAATATCTTTGAGTTCCTGCTGCATCTCAGGCAGCGTGGTAATGGTATTTCTTGTCAGTTGCTGAATCGTATCCTGATGGGTTTGCCAGTATTTAAACAGGTACTCTTCGCTGCCCCAGGCCAGAAAAATTTTTCCCATTGCCGAACAGTACAACGGCATATGCTGACCGATATAGGCGCGGGTGCGCATCATGCCCGTCGTCGGCTCTAATTTATTAATGAGTACAGCATGGTCATCTTCACGGCTGGAGAAGTTCACGGTTTCACCGACATCCAGATTCAGTTTTTCCAGATGCTGTCCGGCAACGTGAATAATATTAAGCGATGACAGCGCCTTCTGACCGACTGAAATAAACTTGGTGGTTAAGCGATAGCTTCCGGGGGAAGGTGCCTGGGTCACGTATCCACTGCTGTGCAACCCCTGCAGAAGGCGGTGCACGGTGCTTTTGTTCATTCCGGACAGTTCAGAAAGATGGGCCAGCGGGCAACCGTTAGGATAATTACTCAGCAACTCAATTAAATGCAGGCCACGAAACAGGCTCTGTGTCCCTGATGGCTTTTCGCTCTTCATATCCTTTTCTTTATCCACTTTCACCGCCATCCACCTGTCCTCTCCGTTTTTTACTGCCTGAACCCGCTAACGCATGATGTTAACTCATGACATACCTGCAGGGAATCTTAAGCTTTTTTAGTGTGGCTGGACACGTCGGTTACGTCCTGACAGAAATGCGCCGTTCATCACAAATTCAAAACAATATTTTAACCTGCTGTTTCTGCTGCAGAAATATCCATGCTGCTTCTTTGCTTTTCCCCCGCGTCAGGAATAGTATTTTTTGGAATGCTATTTCACATGTTGAAATCAGCAATGAGCGGTCGCCGCTCTTGCTGCCGATACTCACCAGGCGTCACGGGAGGCAGGAATGCAACCTCATCCGGATAAACCGGTTCTTACACTCAGCCATATCACTAAACGCTTCGGCGGTAACGCCGCGGTTAACGATGTGAGCCTGGAGGTCTTCCCCGGCGAAGTGGTAGCACTTCTGGGGGAAAACGGCGCAGGTAAATCCACGCTGATCAAAGTGCTGGCTGGCGTGTACACCAGCGATGAAGGGCAGATAACCTTTCAGGGCAATGTCACAGCATCCGCCGCCGCGCTGAAAACCGCAACCACTCAACCCATTGCGTTTATACATCAGGATTTGGGACTGATTGAGTGGATGACCGTGGCGGAAAATATGGCGCTGGTCATGGGATTCAGCCGCCGTTTCGGTCTGGTTAACTGGCGGGCGGTGCGTGAACGCGCGCGTCTGGCCCTGGAAGAAGTGGGTATTCAGCTGGATCCCGATGCACGCGTCTTTGAACTGTCGCGCACGGAGAAGTCGCTGCTGGCGATTGCCCGTGCGGTGGCAGTGAACGCGGAAGTGCTGGTGCTGGATGAACCGACCGCCTCGCTGCCTGCCAATGACGTGCGTCATCTGTTTAGCGTGATTGAACGCCTGAAAAGCCGCAACGTCGGCATGATTTATGTGACACATCGCCTGGATGAGGTGATTGAGATTGCCGATCGTATCTGCGTGATGCGTGACGGCAAACGCGTGGCGGAGGGTGTAACGGCAGATTACAAGCTTCACGACCTGGTCGAGATGATTGTGGGCGAAGCGCTGGAAAGCAATCAGCGTCTTGCCCTGCCCGAGGCGCGTCCGCCTGTGCTGATGCTGGATCAGGTGTGTATCGATGAAGTCGGCCCGGTCTCTTTCAGCCTGCAACCCGGCGAAATGCTGGCGCTGGCAGGACTGCGCGGTGCCGGCCAGGAAGAGATTGGCCGGATGCTGTTTGGTCTTAAGCAGTCCACCCGCGGGCAGGTGATCTTCCGCGACAAACCCTGCCACTCGCGTTCCCCACGTGATGCGATGGCCGCAGGCATCTCGTTTGTGGCGGGCGACCGCACGGGCGAAAGCCTGGTCATGTCGATGAGCGTGCGCGAGAACCTGTTTGTTAATCCCTGCGCCAGCGGTCATCGGCTGTTCTCCCATTACGGCCGTCGCGCCGAGATCGGGGCCAGCTGGTGGAAAGTCCAGCTGTTCGATGTGCGTCCCAAAGACGTTAACCTGGATATCAGCGCCCTGTCCGGCGGCAACCAGCAGAAAGTGGTGATGGCACGCTGGATGCACCTCAACGCGCCGCTGCTGATCCTCGAAGATCCCACTGCGGGTGTTGACGTCGGCGCACGTGAAGAAATTTATCACCTGCTGAATAAAGCCCTCGCTGACGGCGTGGCGGTGCTGGTGATTTCCAATGACCTTGAAGAAATTGCTCACATCTGCAACCGCGCCCTGGTGTTTAACCGGGGCCAGGTGGTCGGTGAACTGAGAAATGAACAGGTTACCTTTGCAGGTTTACTGGAGCTGGCCTCCGCCAGTTCTGCTGCCCCATTAGCTACCGTCTGAACAGGCAGTCAGGAGAAACGATATGTCTAAAACCTCGGTGAAATCCACCGCACTCGAACAACGGGTCAGCCTGGCTCAGCACGGTTTTGCGCCGTGGTCGATGCAGATCCTCACCCGTTACGGGTTACTGCTGTTGTGCGTGCTGTTGGCGTTAATTTTTTCGGCCCTCTCCCCCACGTTTGCCTCGATGCTGACCGTGCAGGCGATCTTGTCCAGTAAGGCGAAAATTGCTCTGCTGGCGCTGGCAGCCACCCTGCCGATGATCGTTGGCAAAATCGACCTGAACGTCGGTTTCGGTATCGTGCTGTGGCACATTCTGGCCATTACGCTGCAGGTAGAATATGGATTCTCATGGCAGATGGCGGTGCTGACCGTGCTGGTCCTGTCAGCGCTCTATGGCCTGCTGAACGGCATTCTGGTGGCGCTGGCAGACATTGATAGCTTTGTCGCTACGCTGGGTTCCGGCACGGTGCTGTACGCCATTGCGCTCTGGCACTCCGGAGGCCGACAGATTGTGGGTGATCTGCCGGACGCCTTCAGCGCGCTGCACAGCACCGAAATCTTTGGCATCCCGATCGGCGCCTTCTACGTGCTGGGCCTGGCGCTGGTGTTATGGCTGATCACAGAGCATACGCCGCTGGGAAGATGCATGTATGCCGTGGGCGGTAACCCCGTGGCGGCCCGGCTCAACGGGATTGCCGTTAACAAATATGTGATTGGCTCCTTTATCGCCTCCAGTGTCATTACCGGCTTCAGCGGCGTGCTGATTGCCGCAGAACAGGGCGTCGGCCAGGCCAGCGTCGGCATGGATTACCTGCTGCCCGCCTTAGTTGGCGCTTTTCTTGGCAGCACCACCATTCGTCCGGGCCGGGTTAACGTCTGGGGCACGGTGGTCGGGATTGCGATTCTGGCTATCGGTATCGCCGGTATCCAGCAATTCGGCGGTGCCTTCTGGGTTGAGCCGCTGTTCAACGGTGCGACGCTGCTGCTGTCGATTACGCTTGCCGGCTACGCTCAGCGTCGCCGTATGCTGAACCAAAAAGCCGTCGTGCGTAGTCAGAGCACGCCAGCGACCACACCTGATCCACAGCAAAAAACCATCACACCAGGGAACTCATTATGAAAAATCCGGTATCTGGTCTTACTCTCGTTGCCATACTGGTAGCCTCTTTGCCCGCTCACGCAGACAGCTATCTGGAACAGGCTACTGCCGCCGTCGCCAAAGCCACGTCCGGCGCCACGACCTGGGACGGCCCCACCACAGGTCCGAAGCTCCAGGCCAATAAGAAGCTGATTTTTATCGCCTCCGATATGAAAAACGGCGGCGTGCAGGGCGTTCAGCAAGGGCTCAGCGAGGCGGCAAAAGTCGCGGGCTGGAAGCTGGATACGCTGGACGGCGCGGGTTCGGTGAAGGATCAGCTTGCCGCACTGAACCAGGCTATCGCTCAGCGCCCGGACGGCATCATTATTGGCGGCTGGAACCCGAACGTCGCCAAAATGCCGCTTAAGAAAGCCGTGCAGCAAAAGATTGTGCTGATGGCGTGGCATGCGGAACCCTCGCCGGGGCCGATTAAGCAGTACGGCATCACCGATAACATTACCTCGGACTCAAACGACGTTGCCCGCCTGGCGGCACAGTACGCCGTGGTGAAATCGGGCGGCAAAGCTCAGGTCATTATCTTCACCGACTCGCTGTACAAAATCGCGCTGGATAAAGCCAATGCGATGAAGCAGGAAATTGAGAAATGCAGCGAGTGTAAGGTCATCGACTTTATTGATACCCCACTGGCCGATACATCTAACCGTATGCCATCGCTGACCTTCAGCCTGTTACAGAAGTACGGCGACCGCTGGCAGTATTCGCTGGCCATTAACGATCTCTATTTCGACTTTATGGCCCCGGCGCTGAAAACCGCAGGCAAAGGCGGTAAAAACGCGCCTTACAATATCTCCGCAGGCGACGGATCAATCTCCGCCTTCCAGCGCATTCGCAATGGAGAAAGCCAGGTCGCTACCGTGGCTGAACCGTTGAAACTGCATGGCTGGCAGCTGCTGGATGAGTTCAACCGCGCCTTCGCCGGTCAGCCCTCTTCGGGCTATGTGACGCCCGCACATCTGATTACCCAGGAAAATATCAGCCAGGATGGCGGACCGCAGAATAATTACGATCCTTCAAACGGTTATCAGGATCATTACAAAACCATCTGGGGCGTGAAGTAACGGAGGCCAGCAGCATGCAGGTAGAAAAACTGTGTTCCCCTGCCATCTGGGCCGAAGGCCCGGTCTGGCTCCCGCAGCACGATGCGGTGGTATTCAGCGATGTAAAAGGCAACCGCATGTACTGCTGGCACCGCAACGGTGAACTCAGCATCTGGCGTCATCACTCTAACTATGCCAACGGCAACGCCAGGGATAGTCAGGGACGTGTCGTCAGTTGCGAGCATGGCCGTCGGGCGATCAGCCGGACCGAAGCAGACGGCTCGGTCAGCGTGCTGATCGATAAAGTCGAGGGCAAACGCTTTAACTCGCCCAACGATCTGGCGATCCGTTCTGATGGCACGATCTGGTTTACCGATCCACCTTACGGAATCGTTAACGATCACGAAGGCTATCTGGCGCCCAGTCAGGTGATTGGCTGCTATCTCTACTGCTATGACCCCGGTAGCGGGCAGCTCAGTATTGCGGCCAGCGATCTGCAGCGCCCGAACGGACTGGCATTCTCACCCGATGAAAGCCTGCTTTATGTGGCCGATATGTCGGTGGTGGACTTTCCGACGCTGGGACGCCATCAGCTCCGGGTTTACCGGGTGGAGGGACAGGAACTCTCAGCCGGGCAATTTTTTGCCGATGTCACACCGGGCTTTCCGGACGGATTTTGTGTGGATGCCAACGGTGACATTTACTGTAGCTGTGCTGACGGGGTCATTATTTTTGACCCTCACGGGGCGCGTAAAGGCAAAATTCCGATTCCCGAGACAGTATCCAACTGCACCCTTGGCGGACCCGATAACAATGAACTCTATATTACGGCCAATACCTCACTCTACCGGGTAATCCTGCGCTAAACCGATTGGGCAGGAAGCGTGGGAACAGGTAATCAGTCATGTCAGCTCGGCCGGAGCTGACCGCCCTTCTGCGGGCAAAATCTGGCAAAAAAGCCTGAGATCACAAAAGCCACCGATAAATATAAACTACTGATTTTTATCAAATAATTTTCAGGTCATTTCTTTGACTGGCGCCATTTTTCCCCATAGCATTTAGTTGAAATGACATTCCACATTATGAAATTCAAGGCAACGCCGGGAGTATCAGTCGTATGAGAATCAGCTATCAGCAGTTGTATGAGGAGTTTCTCCGCGTACTCACCAGTCGTAACGTGTCCCAGGAAAAAGCTGAAGCCTGTGCGCACATGTTTACCGAAACCAGTCTCAACGGCGTCTATTCCCACGGCGTAAATCGCTTCCCGCGTTTTATTCAGCAACTGGACGCGGGCCATATCGTTCCCGATGCCGACGCGCAGAAAGTCCTGTCGCTGGGCGCGATCGAGCAGTGGGATGCCCAGCGTGCCATCGGCAATATCACTGCGCATAGCATGATGGATCGCGCTATGGCCGTGGCATCTGAGCACGGTATCGGGCTGGTGGCGTTGCGAAATGCCAATCACTGGATGCGCGGCGGCAGTTACGGCTGGCAGGCGGCGGAAAAAGGGTTTGTGGGCATTTGCTGGACGAATTCAATTGCCGTGATGCCGCCCTGGGGCGCGAAAAGCGGCGCTATCGGGACTAACCCGCTGATCATCGCCGTGCCGGGTGAGCCGATCACCATGGTGGATATGTCGATGTCGATGTTCTCCTACGGCATGCTGGAAGTGAATCGTCTGGCCGGTAAAAGTCTGCCGGTCGATGGCGGGTTTGATGATGACGGTCACTACACCCGCGACCCGGCCACGCTTGAGCAAAACCGCCGCATCTTACCCATGGGTTACTGGAAAGGCTCCGCGCTGTCGGTGGTGCTCGACATGCTGGCCACCCTCCTCTCCAACGGGGCCTCCGTCACCGAAGTTACCCACGACAACGGCGATGAATTCGGCATCTCGCAGGTCTTTATCGCGATTGATGTAGACAAGCTGATTGATGGCGACACCCGCCAGCACAAACTCGACCGCATCCGTGCATCCGTTATCAACGCGGAACGGGCTGACAGTGAGCAGGCAATTCGGCTGCCTGGCGATAAGTTTCCTCCGCTGCGGGCTGAGAACCAGCGTCTTGGCATTCCAGTGGATGAACGTATCTGGGCGCGCATTCAGGCGCTGTAAGGAGAAAATGATGATCACCGGACATATTGCAAACACCGATCCGCTTCATTATCCCCCGGCGATAGCACAGGCGATCGCCTGCCTCCAACGCCACGATCTGACTTCCCTGGCGGCGGGACGCCATCAGGACAGCGAAACGGGCTGGACCCTGCAGGTGCTGGATCTGCACACCGCCAGGCTGGAGGAGAACTTCCCGGAAGCGCATCGCCTGCATATCGATGTGCAGTATCTGGTGGCTGGCGAAGAAGTGATCGGCGTTGCCACGCAGCCCCTCGATTTACCGGTGCATCAGCCTTACGACAGCGAACGCGACATCATCTTCTACCAGCACGCGCCGGAGGAGACCCTGGTGCGCATGCTGCCAGGCACCTTCGCCGTGTTTTTTCCGCAGGATATTCATCGCCCGAACTGCGCGGTGGGTACGCCGGGGCCGATTCGCAAAGTGGTGATTAAGATCCCTACCCGCGCCCTGGTTCAGGCAAGGAGGACGCCATGAGTCTGACATCGACCGCCGTTAATCGTGAGAAGATCCCTGCCCTGCGCTGGTTACGGATCATTCCGCCCATCCTCATCACCTGCATCATTTCTTATATGGATCGGGTCAATATTGCCTTTGCCATGCCGGGCGGCATGGATGCCGAACTGGGTATCAGCGCCTCCATGGCTGGGCTGGCGGGCGGCATTTTCTTCATTGGTTATTTGTTCCTGCAGGTGCCGGGCGGCAAGCTGGCCGTCTATGGCAACGGCAAACGTTTTATCGGCTGGTCGCTGCTGGCCTGGGCGATCATCTCAATGCTCACCGGTCTGGCCACCAGTCAGTATCAGCTGCTGGCGCTGCGCTTCGCGTTAGGTATCGCCGAAGGCGGCATGCTGCCGGTGGTGCTGACCATGATTGGCAACTGGTTCCCGGATGCCGAGCGCGGCCGGGCCAATGCCATTGTGATCATGTTTGTGCCCATCGCCGGGATCATTACCGCGCCGCTCTCCGGCTGGATCATTACCCACTGGGACTGGCGCATGCTGTTTTACGTGGAAGGTGCATTATCGCTGGTGGTCATGGCGCTGTGGCATTTCACCATCAGTAACCGGCCTCAGGAAGCGAACTGGATCTCTCCCGCTGAAAAGCAGTACCTCATCACGACGCTGCATAACGAGCAGCTGATGATCAAAGGGCAGAACGTGCGAAATGCCTCTCTGCGTCGGGTCATGCGCGAGCCCGTGATGTGGCGGCTGATTCTGGTGAATTTCTTCTACCAGACGGGCATTTACGGCTACACCCTGTGGCTGCCGACCATCCTGAAAGAGCTGACGCACGGCAACGTCGAACAGGTCGGTATGCTGGCCATTCTTCCCTACGTCGGCGCGATCTTTGGCATGTTCCTGTTTTCGGTTCTGTCGGATGCGACCGGACGCCGCAAGCTGTTTGTGGCGCTGCCGCTGGCTGGCTTTGCGCTGTGCATGGCGCTCTCCGTGTTGCTGAAAGCGCATATCTGGTGGTCCTATGCCGCGCTGGTAGGCTGTGGCGTCTTTATTCAGTCTGCGGCGGGCGTGTTCTGGAGTATTCCGCCGCGCCTGTTCAATGCCGAGGTCGCAGGCGGAGCGCGTGGTCTGATCAACGCGCTGGGCAACCTGGGCGGCTTCTGCGGGCCTTATATGGTCGGCATGCTGATTGCGTTTTACAGCAAAGATGCCGGGGTTTACAGCCTGGCTATTTCGCTGGCGCTGGCTGCGGTGCTGGCCATGACGCTGCCTGCCCGTTGTGACTCTGCCAGACGGGAGGCCTTATGAAACACTGGCTGGGACTGGATTGCGGCGGCACCTTCATTAAAGCCGGATTGTACGATATGCAGGGTCGCGAGCTGGCCGTGGCGCGGCAAAACCTGCCGGTGCTGGTGCCAGAGCCGGGTTATGCCGAACGTGATATGGCGCTACTGTGGCAACAGGCGGCGGCAGTGATTCGCGAGGTGCTGACCACCAGCGGTCTGGATGCCGCCGACGTCGCAGGGTTAGGCATCTCTGCGCAGGGCAAAGGGCTGTTCCTGCTGGATAAAGATCGTAACCCGCTGGGAAATGGCATTTTATCCTCCGATCGTCGCGCCCTGAGCCTGGTTCAGCAGTGGCAGCGGGAAGGCATGCCGCAGCAGCTTTACCCGCTGACCCGACAGACGCTGTGGACCGGCCATCCGGTTTCACTCCTGCGCTGGCTGAAGCTGCATCAGCCGCAGCGCTATGCCGCAATTGGCAGCGTGCTGATGGCCCACGACTATCTGCGTTTCTGTCTGACCGGCGAGCTGGCCTGTGAAGAAACCAATATCTCCGAATCCAATCTTTACGACATGCAGGCTGCTGACTGGTCGGCCGCACTGGCAGAGAGGCTGGATATCAGCGAAATCGTGCCTGCACTGCCCCCGATCATCGGCTCAACGCAGATTGCCGGCTATGTGACCGCGCAGGCTGCTGCCGCATGCGGTTTGCTGCCCGGCACGCCCGTGGTCGGTGGTCTGTTTGACGTGATGTCTACGGCCCTCTGTGCCGGACTGAATGACGCAACGCGCCTGAACGCGGTAATGGGCACCTGGTCGGTGACCAGCGGCATTACCGACTGCATCCGCGATGAAGCGGACTATCCCTACGTTTATGGCCGCTATGCCATTGAAGGCCAGTATCTGATCCATGAAGCCAGCCCGACCTCGGCGGCCAACCTGGAGTGGTTCTGTGAACAGTGGGGCATCAGCGACTATCGCCTGCTGAATCAGTGGGTCACCGATCTGGAACCCGCCAGCACCGCGCTGCTGTTTCTGCCCTTCTTATATGGCACCAACGCAGGCGCCGATCTGCACGGCAGCTTCTTTGGCCTGCAGGCGGGTCATACGCGCGCCCATCTGGTGCAGGCCATCTATGAAGGTGTGGTGTTTTCTCACCTGACGCATCTGAACCGCATTCTGCAACGCTTTCCCGAGGTCACCGCCCTGCGTCTGAGCGGTGGCCCCACGCGCTCTGCGCCCTGGATGCAGATGTTCGCCGATGCCAGCGGCCTGACGGTTGAAGTGCCACAGATCAGCGAAAGCGGCTGTCTGGGGGCGGCACTGGTGGCGCTTACCGGCACCGGCGCTTACGCCTCGCTGCAGCAGGCGCAGCAGGCTCTTGCGCCGGATATTGTGACCTGGCAGCCAGACAGCACCAGACACGCCCGTTATCAGCAGAAGTATCAGCGTTATCAGCATCTGATCCGCGTCCTGAGTGACGCACAAGGAGCCACCTCATGAGCCTGCCCTTACTCCAGCTGGCGCTGGATCACACCGAGCTGGATGCGGCGCTGAGTACCGCCCAACAGCTTCACACGCATGTGGATATCATTGAAGCCGGTACCCTGCTGTGCCTGAGCTGCGGAGTGGAAGCCGTGCGCCGTCTGCGCCACCAGCATCCCGAGAAAACGCTGGTGGCTGACTACAAAGTAGCGGATGCCGGCGGCACGCTGGCCGACATGGCTTTTACGGCGGGCGCAAGCTGGATGACGGTGATCTGTGCCGCCCCGCTGGCGACCTTTGCCAGTGCGCTGGACGTCGCGCAGCAGCACGAGGGCGATATTCAGATCGAACTGTTTGGCAACTGGACGCTGGAAGATGCCCGCCAATGGCGGCAGCTGGGGCTGAAACAGGCTATTTATCACCGTGGCCGGGATGCGCAGGCCAGCGGGCAGCAGTGGAATCAGCACGACCTGGACACCATGAAGGTCTTGTCAGATATGGGTTTCGCCCTCTCTATCACCGGCGGGATTACGCCGCAGGACCTCTCACAATTCAAAGACGTTGACGTGAAGGCGTTTATCGCCGGACGCGCCCTCAGCGATCCCGCCAGCGGCATCCAGCGCGCAGCAGAATTTCATCAGGCCATTGCCAGCATCTGGGGAACCGTATGAAACACCAGCATCCGTTAGGAATTTACGAGAAAGCCCTGCCCGCTAACCTCACCTGGCCTGAGCGACTGGCGCTGGCAAAAGCCTGTGGTTTCGATTTTGTGGAAATGTCGGTGGATGAAACCGACGCACGCCTGGCGCGCCTGAACTGGAGTAAAGAGCAGCGCATGTCGCTGGTGAACGCCACGATTGAAACCGGCGTCACCATTCCCTCCATGTGCCTGTCGGGACATCGCCGTTTTCCCTTTGGCAGTCACGATCCGGCCATTCGCCAGCGCGCAGACGATCTGATCGATCGGGCTATTCAGCTGGCAAAGGATGTCGGGATCCGCACGATTCAGCTTGCGGGTTACGACGTCTATTACGAACCCCACGATGAAAGCACCGTGGCGCGCTTTGCGGAAGGGCTGTCGCGCGCAGTTCAGCGGGCCGCGGCAGCCCAGGTGATGCTGGCAGTTGAGATCATGGACACCGAGTTTATGAATGCGATCAGCAAATGGAAGGTCTGGGAGCAGCAGCAGGCTTCACCGTGGTTTTCCGTCTATCCGGATGTCGGCAATCTCAGCGCCTGGGGCAACGATGTGACCGCAGAACTGACTCTCGGCATTGACCGCATCGCCGCTATTCATCTGAAAGATACGCAACCCGTGACCGCAAGCTCACCCGGACAGTTTCGTGATGTGCCCTTTGGTCAGGGCTGCGTGGACTTTGTCGGCGTATTCCGCACCCTCAAAGCACTGAACTATCGCGGGTCGTTCCTGATTGAAATGTGGACGGAGAAAGCCGAAGAACCGGTTGCCGAAATCGTTCTCGCCCGGCGCTGGATTGAACAGAAAATGCAGGAAGGAGGTTTGATATGAGCATAAAAGCAATGAAAGAGCAGGTGCTGGCCGCTAACCTGGCACTGCCGCAGCATAAGCTGGTGACGTTTACCTGGGGCAACGTCAGCGCCGTTGATCGCGCGCAGGGACTGATCGCCATTAAACCGTCTGGCGTGGAGTACGACGGTATGACGGTGGACGACATTGTCGTCGTGGAACTGGAAAGCGGACGCGTGGTGGAAGGCAGCAAAAAGCCCTCATCGGATACCGCGACGCACCTGGCGCTCTATCGCGCCTTTGAGGATATCGGCGGTATTGTGCATACCCATTCGCGCCACGCCACCATCTGGGCGCAGGCGGGTCAGGACATCCCCGCCTGGGGCACCACCCATGCCGACTACTTTTACGGCACGATCCCCTGTACCCGACTGATGACCGAAGCCGAGATCGCTCAGGATTATGAACACAATACAGGCGAAGTGATTATTGAAACCTTCCGTTCGCGGGGGATCAGTCCGGCCTCCATTCCCGCCGTACTGGTAAACGCTCATGGGCCGTTTGCCTGGGGCAAAGACGCCGACAGCGCGGTGCATAACGCGGTGGTACTGGAAGAGATTGCCTATATGGGGATTTTTTCCCGTCAGCTCTCCCCCGACATCACCCGGATGCAGCAGCCGTTGCTGGACAAGCACTTTCTCAGAAAGCATGGGGCGAATGCCTATTACGGGCAGTAGGCACGTTTTTATCAGACTCAGCAGGGGGCGTTTTCTATGAACAGGCTCTTACATCTCACGTCCCCCGCCGACCGGCGTTATGGTCTGGCGCTGTGGGCGGGGTTTTGCGGCGGTAATGTCGCCAGTTTTGTTAAGTGGGGAACCGAAAATCCCCTGCCGCCCAGAACGCCTGACAGGGCAATCCCACCAGCTGAGATGCTGCAGGATATGGGGTTCAATGTCAGCAGCATGGTTTATCATTACTCCGGTCATGTAGTGAACGGGGGCGTTGCCGGTGTACATCACCTGTTCTCGATTTTCTTCGCGCTGCTTTATTGCGCACTCGCAGAGATCGTTCCTGCTATCACCCTGGGGCAGGGCGTCGCGTTCGCCATCGTTATCACGCTGGCCTTTCACGGCGTGATTCTGCCGATCAACGGCTGGGCACCCGCGTTATGGCACCTGCCGGTAGCGGAAATCGTGTCGGAAACCCTGGGGCATATTCTCTGGATGTGGACGATTGAGATGTTCAGACGTGCGCTCTGCGCGCAGGTACGTTCTCGACAGGCTGACTGACCGTAATCGCGGTACGCTCACTTTATGACCGGAATATCTTTTAATCTCGTGGTGTAACGAGGCGACAGCATTTCGCGTTTCATCTGCCATGAATTGTCGCGATCTCCCTGCCCCGCAAACCAGACTTTTCCTTTACCTGAGCGATTAATACCGTCCAGGGCAGCCATTAACGCGTCTGCGTTCGCGCGCGGCTGCTGCTCGCTGAACAGGTCGAACTGCGTCATGCCTGACGGGTAAAAATCCCCCAGCATCACCCCTGCTTTGGCATACCGGAAGCCCTCCCGCCAGACCGTGCCAAGACCACGAAGCGCTGATTCAATAATGTCCCGCGTATCATTGGTCGGATAGTCGCAGAGACAGGATGCCGTATTCGAATACTGCGGCGCATCGCTATGCCTGCCGGTGGCGACTGAGACGCTGATATGGCGGCAGCGCGAGTCTTGCTCCCTGAGTTTTTCCGCCGCCCGCGTGGCATACGTCACGATGGCCTGCTGCATCTCTTCCGGTTGTGTAATTCGCTGGCCAAAGCTTCGGCTTACCACTATCTGCTGCTTCGGTGGCGGCGCATCCTCAAGGGCAAGGCAGGACTCGCCATTCAGTTCACGTGCCGTGCGCTCGACAATCACATCGAAGCTTTTTCGTATCATGCTGACGTTGCTGTCCGCCAGCTGCAGGGCGGTGGTAATGCCCAGCTGGTTCAGGCGTTTACTTATGCGATGACCAATCCCCCAGATATCACTCACATCAGTAAGGTGCAGCAGTTTTCGCTGCCGGTTTCTGTCTGACAGGTCCACGACGCCGTTCGTCTGTGTCCACTTCTTCGCCGCGTGGTTGGCAAGTTTGGCCAGCGTTTTAGTCGGCCCGAATCCCACGCCAATGATCAGCCCGGTTTCGCGCCGGATGCGCTCGCGCATCTGCTGTCCGAACGTCTCAAGCGGGATTAGATTGCCAATCCCGGTAACGTCCAGAAATGACTCATCAATGGAATAGACTTCCTGTCCTGCGGCCATCTCGCCCAGGATGGCCATCATGCGTGCCGACATGTCGCCGTAAAGTTCATAGTTGGAGCTGAATACGTGGACGCCGTTCTCCCGGAAGAAACGCGCATTTTTGAACAGCGGCGCGGCCATTTTGATGCCCATGCGCTTTGCCTCCGCTGAACGCGCGATGACGCAGCCGTCGTTGTTCGACACCACGACAATGGGTTTACCGCGCAGGTCGGGCCTGAATACGGTTTCACAGGAGGCGTAAAAGTTATTGGCATCGGCCAGCGCAAACATGGCTATTCTCCTGCCGGGCCGTTGAACCCCACGCCTGCGACATCCGTGAGGGCATAGGCGACGACACCCCACACGGGAAGCGTCTGGTTCACATCGAGCAGCGTAACGGTCTCGTCCGCGTCCAGCGCCTGCAGGGCAGGAACCGGATTGAGCAGGAGGCGCTTTAGCGTCAGCTCCCCGTCGAACTCCGCAACGATAAGCTGGCCGTGTACTGGCGTCAGCGCCCGATCAATCGCCAGAACGGACCCTTTAACAATCCCGGCTGCCGGACAGTTGCATTCGCTGCGCATCAGATAGGTGGAATAAGGCGACAGATGCACCAGATCGCCCAGGTTCAGGCGCGTTTCGGTGAAGTTCTGGGCGGGACTCTGAAAAGCCATTGAAATGCTCCATTCTGACCAACTTTTGAGCCTGAAGAGGTGAATCTTGTGAAGCCTGCGTATCTGGAACGCAGACAGATTTGTTATGCCTGATATCAGTATACGTTGTTACGGGTGCAAAGCTCGCTTCAGGGGCAAAGCGGACTGACGGCAGGCCAGGATCCGCTATGAGCGAGAAGCATAAGTCGCTGCTGCGTGAGCTGGGATAGAGCTTTGGTGGTGCGGCGGGCGAAAAGAACAGGCATTCAAAAAGCCTTCTCGATGGCGTCAAAGAATTCTTCGGCGCTTTGACTCGCTAAGCGGAAACGCTGCGGTAAACATAAAAAGCTCCTGCTGTGCAGGGGCTTTTTTTATTGCTGTACTATTCAACAAAGCGTATCCGTCAGGCGTACTTAAAAATCTTTCTCATGTTTCCGCTTTCGCTGCCGATAACCTGATTGCTGGCTGAGTGATGATTACACTCAGCATTTATTTTTTTCATTTCTTTAGATAAGGATATTTATGAACAAGCTTTGTGTTGCGGCGTTATTAGCTCTGAGTTTAACCGGCTGTGCGCAGCAGACTTTCGTAATGAAACAGAATCAGGTTGGCGCGGCGACGAAAACCACCAGCCAGCCGTTCTTTGTTTCAGGTATCGGTCAGCGTAAGAGCATTGATGCGGCGCAGGTGTGCGGCGGCCCGGAAAAAGTGAGTCGGGTTGAAGTGCAGCAGACGTTTGTTAATGGCTTACTGAGCGTGGTGACGTTTGGTATCTACACGCCACGTGAAGCGCGCGTTTATTGCGCCATCTGATAATGCCTCAGGCCGGTTCGCCGGCCTA